>ENA-OURP01000001-OURP01000001.1-human-gut-metagenome-genome-assembly--contig:-NODE-1-length-426652-cov-16.9166_pt1 | contig 426652 bp, 419 predicted proteins | sample MGYA00242101_ERZ508991 | MGnify/ENA primary metagenome ERZ508991 (study PRJEB26280, sample SAMEA2338730) | human gut metagenome | biome: human gut; feature: human-associated habitat; material: faeces...
GCTTTTTTCTCGCTGTACTGTTCAGTTTTCAAAGAACCATCGCTCTAAGCGACTTAGATAACATACCACACAAAAATGCTTCTGTCAACAATATTTTATTTACGACCATTGCTTTCCATGCAGGCTGTCGCGCCTGACAACGTGTGTAATATTATCATCTTACTAACCGTCTGTCAGTTCCATTCCCTGTATTTTCACATTTTTTAACCGCGTTTTCTTTGTATATACCTACAAATTTTATGTCTGTTTTTTATGAAGTATATATACAGGTTGAAAATATTCTTTACTATGTTTAATTTGATACCTACAAAGCAGGCTTGTATAAGCTTATTATTTGGATATCCGTTATCTACGACTGTGCCTAAGGGCTTTATATTATAAAAAGTCCTGCCCAGAAATCTGTGACAGCTCCATTTACCAAGTTCCCGGCTCCATGAGCTCCATTATCTTCATAACCCTATCCCCTTTTCTGCTGTAGATCCGGGTACTATCTACATATGACCGCATTAAATGCATTTTTTACATCTTTTTCGTCTGTGAATTCCAGTCCGTTGTGCTGGGAAATATAAGCGTCTGTCACCGACCGCCACAGGGTATTTCATACTATCCCCCTTTTCCCCGCATATATACCATCCTTGAAAAACCCCTTATTGATTTCTACCTTGTTTTTGGAAAACCTGTAAGCAGTCAGATTCCCTTCCGCATTATTTATTACAATGAGATCAACTTTATAATTAGCTATGCCCTCAGCCAAGAAGACTAATTTATCTTTCACTCTGCACTCAAGAAGTTTTTACGCTGTCATTTCTACATTTCCCGCTTTGACCGCCACTGCGGCAGGTGCTTTCATTTCTTCTTTTTTCTGAACCGTACCGCAGCCTGCGAGACCAAAAGCTAAGACAAGCACTATACCGGCTAATAATATCTTACTGGGTTTCATAAGGATTCCTTCTTCCTGCTGAGAAATACCTCCCCCTTAAGACAAGATGCGGGTATTGGAACTTATAATAAAAATAAGATCTATCTCTACTTTTATCATACAGAATACAGAAAAAATGACAAAAAAATAACCTGTAACAAGTTTACAGGCTTTTAATTTCATAAATAACTATTTATATCCTAAAATAAATTTTTATTATTGTTTGTCAAAAATAAGTATTCATTTTCTTAACCGATTTATTTCAATAATTTTGCGGCAGGAAATACATGGGATCCACTGCTTCTCCATGAATACGGACCTCATAGTGGCAGTGAGGACCAGTACTGTTTCCCGTGCTCCCCATAAGGGCAATCATGCTGCCCTGGTCCACATGCTGTCCTTCATAAACCAAAACAGCGGAATTATGCCCATACCGCGTAACAATACCATCGGCATGTTTTACTTCCACAAGGTATCCGTAGCCGCCGACCCAGCCTGCCTGCGTGACAGTCCCCGCAGCAGTCGCAGAAATAGGTGTGCCGTAATCGCCAGCAATATCTACTCCTTCATGGAAGGTAGATCCGATACCGCCAGGACTGGTTCTGTATCCATAGTAGCTGGAAATAGGACCCGCAACTGGCCATATGTTCGGCGTTTCCGCCGTGGGATTCACAACAGAGCTGACAGCACCGTAGGCCTGGTTCATAAATTCGGAACGGAGTGCGACGACAAGACGTATCTGCTTATCTAAACGTTCATCAAGGCGGCGCATTTCTTTCAAAAGTTCTCCCGGCGTTTCCGAAACAGCAATTTTCTCATCATCTTCTTTCTTATTGCCCGTCGTTTTTGCTATATCAGGAACAGTGGAAGCACCTCCGATACCGCCGGTTCCCATTCCCGTATTTTCAGGTACTGTTCCGCCGTTCGTACGGACAAGTTCCTGCAGTTGCCCACTGATTTTCTCAACAGTTTTAGCCTTATTTTCAAGCGCCTGCATTTTTTCATCTGCCATTTTAAGCTGGCTTCGATAAAGTTCATTTTCCGCGTGAAGCGCATTCGTGCTGTATCCCGCCCATCCCGCCAAACTGATGGAAAGAATGAGGAGCACCGCTGCGGCACCACCGAAAATTTTCAGTTTCTTAAATTCTTCCGATGAAAATATAACTTTCACTTCACCGGTTTCTTCATTTTTTTCTTTGATCATCCACTCACCCGTCAATCTATTTCAAAGGAATATTCCTGTTTCTTTGCATCATTTCTTTTCAATCCGGTCAATACGCTTAGCAGACGGATTTTCACCGTTTCTCTCTTCACCGGCACGAACTGCATCTTCTACCCTTTTAGCCACAGCAGGCATGAGAGTATTCAGTGCAATACTGATACTTTCCGCTTCTTCTGAAGAAAGCGCTTCCCTGCATTCGCCGCCGGTCACAGCTTTTGCATAAATGCGGGACGCATCATGACCAGCCAGAGAAGAAAGGACGACGCCATTATTTTTGCCGTCCAGAAGTGTAAGAGAAAAGGAAAGTTTATCTCCTGTTTCATCAAAAGCATCATATCGCACCAAACCGATTTTCTGGAAAGATTTCAGCTGCATCGTAGCCAGAAGCTCCTGCTGATGAAGCATGCCCTGGGAAGATTCCACCATATCCCGGAGTTCCCGTACTTCTGTGGATAACTTCATTTCGATAGATCCGCCGTCTTCGCCCATCATAAAATATTTATATTTCCTGTACAAACGGTTTACCTTGGCCCGGAGCCAGAAAAACTGGAGAATAAGAAATACCAGTAAAACCGCAAGAATCGTGCCGATTACGGAGAGTATGAGCTGATAATTGATATTGAATTCTAAAATATCCATGGATTCATTTATTCTCCCTGTTTGAGAAGTTTTGTAATACGTTCAAATTCTTTGTCACTTTTAAAAGAAATGGAAATGGTGCCTCTGTGACTGTTTTTCCCTTTTCCCACTTTAATTTTTACACGGGATCCTACGGCATTCACCAAATCTTCTTCCAGCGCGCGAAGATACGCATCCGCTTTATCCGCAGGCTTCCGCTTTTGTCCATCTTTTTCACGGCGGAGGATTTCCTCGATACGCCGTGCGGAAAGATCTTCTTCCACAATTCGGCGCGCAAGCGCGATCTGCTCGGCAGGTGTTTCCAATCCCAAAAGGGGACGAGCCTGTCCCGCCGTCAATTTCCGCTCCAAAAGAAGGCTTTTTACCTCTTCAGAAAGATCCAGAAGCCGCATCATATTCGTCACATAGGAACGGCTCTTACCGATAAGGTTTGCCATCTTTTCCTGTGTAAAATGATATTCACTGATCATCCGCTGATAGGCAAGTCCTTCCTCAAGAGGATTCAGATCTTCACGCTGCAGATTTTCAATAAGGGCAATTTCCGCTGTTTCCTGATCGCTGTAATCGCGGACAAGAGCAGGTATTTCCACAAGCCCCGCCAGCTGGGCCGCTCTTAAACGACGCTCGCCGGCAATAAGTTCATATCCGCTGTCTTTTTTTCTTACAATAACCGGCTGGACGACGCCGTGTTCCTTGATGGATTCCGCCAGAGCATTTAAAGATTCCGGCTCAAATTCACGCCGCGGCTGCCATTCATTGGGAACAACAAGGGAAATGGAAATACTTTCGGTATTCTTTTCTTCCATCACTTCTCTTCCGAGCAGCTCTCCCAATCCTTTTCCCAGTCTTTTGGTCTTAGACACGTTTAATCACCTCACGGCACAACTTTTTATATGCTTCCGCCCCCTTGGATTTCGGCGCGTATGTAAGTATGGGTTCACCGAAACTCGGCGCTTCCGATAATTTCACCGATCGGGGAATCACCGTGCGGAAGACTTTATTTCCAAAATATTTCTTCACTTCATCGGCTACCTGAAGGGATAAATTCGTCCTGCCGTCAAACATCGTCAGTAATATGCCCAGTATAGATAAACCCGGATTCAGCTTACGTGTCACGACCTGTACTGTCTTCACCAGCTGGGAAAGTCCTTCAAGCGCATAAAATTCCGCCTGAATGGGGATAAGTATTTCCTGCGATGCTACAAGAGCGTTCAGCGTCATAAGACCTAAAGAAGGAGGACAGTCAATCAAAATGAAATCATATTTATCGCGTACCTGATCCAGTTTTCTTTTCATAAGAAATTCTCGTTTTTCCATGGAAACCATTTCAATTTCAGCCCCTGCCAAATCAATGGAAGCGGGGAGAATGGATAATTTCTTTATGTCTGTCTTGACGACGGCTTCTTCGATGGAGACATCATCTAAAAGCACATCATACAGCGTTTCCTCAAACTCCACATCTTTGCTGAGTCCGCTGGTGGCGTTTCCTTGGGAATCCGCGTCCACAAGCATCGTCTTATATCCTTTGTCCGCCAGGAACGCAGCCAGATTTACTGCTGTTGTGGTTTTTCCCACGCCGCCCTTCTGGTTAATGATACTGATGATCTTCCCCATAGCTTACATCCTTTCACAGATAGTCCATATTATTATACCATAAGGAGACGATTTATTTTATCCCCTTATGTTTCACGTGAAACATATAAAATATTTTTCCAATCTTATTCTGTATTCTGTTATAATCTATCTATACTTTTGAAATAGGATTACAAAAATACTCACGAAAGGGCCGATTCTTATGTCTCTGACCTTTTTACATATACTGATCATCTCCGCCACGGTCTTTGCCGTCATTGGAAGCGGATTTTATGTTTCCCGTTCCGTAAGATCCTCTGCAGGGTACAGTGTGGCAGGACGAAGCGCCGGAACCTCTCTTGTCGCCGGAAGCATCGCGGGAACGGTCGTCGGGGGAGGCGCTACGGTAGGTACGGCGCAGCTGGCTTACTCTTTTGGCCTTTCCGCGTGGTGGTTCACCTTAGGAAGCGGTATCGCTTTCATCCTTATGAGTATTTTCTATGCCAAACGGCTTCGCAATACAGCACTGGAAACAATTCCTCAATATCTGGAACTTTATTACGGAAAGAAGGCCGAGACGCTTTCTTCCATTATTTCTTCCATCGGTATCCTTCTGTCCGCTGTTGCCAGTTCACTGCCGGGCATAGAGATCATTTCCGCCCTTTTCGGGCTGACGCCTTTTCTGTCCGCCCTTCTCCTTATGGCTCTCGTTATCGCCTATACTTTTTTCGGAGGCATGAAAAGCGCCGCCGTCAGCGGTATCCTGAAAATGGTAATTATCTGGATTTCTCTATTCATATCCGGCGCCATTGCTTTTCTGCTGTTACAGGAAAATAATACCCTCTCTTCGTTTCCCGCTTCTCATTTTGATCTGATGGGGCAGGGCACAGCTTCCGCTATGGCCCATTTATTTTCCGTCATCGTTGGCGTACTCTGCACACAAACTTATATCCAATGCATCTTTTCAGCAGACACCCCTTTGAAAGCGTCTTCCGGCTGCTTCATTGCAGCACTCATCGTCATCCCCATCGGGCTGCCGTCAGTAACTGTCGGTATGTACATGCACGCCGCAGAGCCCGGAACCTTACCAATCTTAGTCCTGCCAACCTTTCTGGTCAATCATGTGCCGGTCCTCATCGGCAGCCTTGCCATGAGCGGCATCATTCTTTCCCTACTGGGAAGTATCGGGGGACTGTCACTGGGTATCGGCACTATGATTTCCCATGATATTCTTTCACCTCTGCTGAAAATTACTGATGACAAAAAGCTTCTCCGCCTGACAAAGCTGACCGTCCTTGCCGTCATGATTCTGGCATCCCTTATCGCCATCATGAACAGGGGGACAGAAATACTTTTCTGGAATTATCTTTCAATGGGACTCCGGGGAGGAGGCATTTTTCTGCCTCTCACGCTTGCTGTTTTCTGGCCGGGCCATCTCAATGCGGACTGGGCGGTGTTCTCCATGGCGGGAAGTACCATTGCCGCTATCACCGCCGCGTTGGCAAAATTTCCTTTTGATCCGCTCTTCATAGAACTTGCCGTAAGCTTCCTTCTCATCCTTCCCGGACTCCGTTTGAAAAAAACTTTCTAAACTCATATTTCACGTGAAACATTTATAAGGAGACAAAATGATCAAAGCTGCTGTTTTTGATATGGACGGTACCATTTTAAATACTATCGGCGACCTTACTGATTCTTTGAACTATGCTCTTGTAGAAACGGGACATAAAGGGGGACATCCGGAAGAAATGGTGAAACTCTGTTTCGGCTGGGCCTTGAACCTTGATATGATTAAAGCCCTCGCTATGGCAAAAGGATTTTCAGCAAAAGATCTGGAACTGGCGGGGAACAAAATTCCGGTGGAAGACATTCCAGCCACTGAAGAAGAAATAAATGAACTCATGCGCGTATTTACTTCTTACTATGGAAGCCATAACCAAATCAAAACGAACCCTTACAGCGATATACCTGAAGTTATTCGCACCCTCCGGAAAAAGGGTATCCGCTGTGCCGTAGCGTCTAATAAAGACGATAACCATGTGCAGATCCTTTCAGAAAAACTTTTCCCCGGTCTTTTTGATATTTCCATCGGAAGAAACCCGGAAATGGCCATTAAGCCGGATCCGGAAATGATTTTGTCAATAGCCCGCCGTTTAGGAATAAAAGCAAAAGAAATCGTTTATATCGGTGATTCGGAAGTGGATATCATGACAGGAAAGAAAGGGGGATTCCCCAGCATTTCTGTTGCCTGGGGTTTCCGCACCGGAGAATTTCTTAAAAACCACGGAGCGGAACGGATCGCTTTTTCACCTGATGAACTTATAGAAATGATTCTTTCTTTATAAGCCAAAAAGGGAGGTAATAATGACTATACAATATCTGAAACTGGAAATATTTATTCCCGCTACCCATTTCCGCATCCTGCAAAAAGCACTCCAATCGGTGGATGCCGGGCATATAGGAAACTATGACAGCTGCCTTTCTTACAGTCCCGTCAAGGGAACATGGCGTCCTTTGGAAGGAACGACTCCTTACATCGGCAAAAAAAATGAAATCAGTGAAGAAGAAGAGTATAAAGTGGAAGTCACCATAAAAAAAGAAAATTTGGAAAAAACGATGGCCGCTGTCAAAGAGATCCATCCTTATGAGGAACCGGTCATTAACGTCATTCCGCTCTATGCCGCCGGGATCTGATCAGAGTTCTTATAAATGATCCAGCACAGACAAAAACAGCCTTATCCTATAAAAGATAAAGCTGTCTTTTTTCGTGCCGCAGAGAAAGGGGAGGGGATACTGCTGACAGTCCGTCATAGACACTCCGGGGCAAAAAGACTCCACCCGGAAAAAACAGCCTTGCCCAAAGAAGAGCAAAGCTGTCATTTATCCCTTATTTATGTTCAAATATATCCACGCGCCTGTTGTTCGCACGGCCGGCTTCCGTATCGTTCGTATCTACCGGTGCTTCTTCCCCTTTGTACATGCCCACCAGATGACTCAGATCTACGCCGTGAGCGACCGCATAGTCCGCCACCTTCTTTACACGGCGGATAGCCAGATCATCATTGTACTCTTTCGATCCGTTGGAATCTGTCCGTCCTACGAGCTTGAAAGTGTGACCTGTTTCTTTTGCCGCCTTGACAAAAGCGTCCAGATTCGCCGTCTGGTCAGCGCGGGGAGTATCGGAATCATTTCCGAAATGAATACTGATGAAGTAATAATCATTCTCCGGTACCGCCGTCTCTTCTTCTGCCGGAGTGATGGTCACCGTGTCCGCCTCTTTTTTATTTCCTTTATTGTCCAATGCGGAATAATCGATATCATCTTCAGAATAGGCGGCTTTTCTATCGCTACCTCCGCCGAAGCGGTAGGAAACACCTGCCAGCCATCCCTGATAGGAAACATTTTTATTTCTGCTCCCTTCTGTATTCAGGTAACGGTATCCCGCATTAAGGTCGATGTTTTCATCAAGAGTGAAATTCACACCGGCTTCCCAGATGGATGTATTCTTTGAGCCGAGCGCGCCTTTTGCATATAAATCAAGAACTTCATTGATCGGCTGGCGGGCGATGATACCGATCTGGGCAATGTCATTTTCCCGTTTTTCCGCCCCGAAAACACCGGTAGGAAAATCGGACATAGTGATATGGTTATACCCGGTATATAAAGCCACCTGGGGATGAACACTGTAAAGCAGATTTAATTCATGGCTTCGGCCGTTCGTATCATCACTGTTAAGACCATAGTATTGGAACTGCGCCGCCGCCTTGTCAGTCAGTCCGTATGTCACGCCGCCGTTGAAATTCCATGCGCTGTTGTCTTTGTAAGTACGGGTTTTTGCTTTTGTATTCCACATACCTGCGTTAATTTCCCACTGCCCTTTTGTAAATTCCGTCTGGGGTGACGCATAGACGCTCATGGTAAGCGCCACTGCAGCCGCCAGAACCGCCGCTGTCTTTTTCATATATTTTTCCTCCTTCATTCTAATCAACTTAATTTGTTTCATTATAGCATAAACATTCTTTTCTTATTAAAACGGAGATACCCCCTTTGTTCATATTCAAAAGTACTATTCCGTAGAAAAGGAGTATGCAAAGAAAGCCATGACAATGATAAGGAAAAAACCTTCCCGACTTAAATAATCAATTAAACAGCTTTCTCCTCGCTTTTTTGAACTGCTATTTATTTCCTCCTTTCATTACATCCTGCATTTCCTCAATCATTCCTATATTTCCGCTTTCAATCAGCTTTTTGAATTCTTCCAGCTGCTCCTTAATTTCTTTCGACATCTCGGGGAACTTCGGCGCGATATCTTTCATTGCTTTCAAAACGATCTGAGACACCACATAACGGGTGAACCATTTATTATCTGCCGGTACGATGTACCACGGCGCTTTTTCCGTTGATGTTTCTTCAATCATTTCGCTGTACAGATCCTGATACCTGTCCCAGAAACGGCGCTCATTGATATCGGCAATAGAAAATTTCCAGTTTTTCTTCTTGTTTAAAATACGTTCCGCCAAACGGTCACGCTGTTCATCTTTGGAAACATGAAGGAAGATCTTGATTATATGGAATCCGTTTTCCGCCAGGTATCTTTCCCAGTCACGGATCTGGCGATACCGGGTTTTCCAAATATTTTTATTTACCAGATCCTTGGGAATCTTATCATTTTCAATCAGATCATGGACACGGGTAACCACCACATCTTCATAATGGGAACGATTGAAAATACCGATATTTCCCCGGCGGGGCAGTGCCTTATTGATACGCCACATGTAATCGTGATCCTTTTCTTCCGTTGTCGGCTGCTTAAAAGAAACGACATGGACACCGTTCGGATCAAGATGAGAGAATACATGCTTAATCGTGCCGTCTTTCCCTGCCGCGTCCATCGCCTGCAGTACGATAATAAGCCCATATGTATTCTGGGCATACAGCTTCGCCTGGTACAGAGACAATTCTTCCAGTGCTGCTGTCATAGAAACAGTCTTCACATACTCCTTGTCCACATCCATATCACAATTCGTGGGGAACTTTTTCAGACTGATTTTTTCTCCTTCTTTTGCACGATACCGGTCGATATCAATTTTCACTTTCTTTTCTGTTTTTTCAACTTTCTCCGCAGTTATCCGTTCTTCTTCCATTTTTTCCCCCTTAAAAAATACGGTCTCTTCTTATTTTTCTTCTTTTTCCATTTCTTTTCTTATTTCTTCCAACGGCTTGTCTGTTTCCTTTTTTATCATATCCTTGAACCGTTCCAGCTGCTTCTGTTCCTCAGGAGATAATTTCGGAAACTTCGGATCTATCTTTTTCAGTACATCAAGAGTAATGAGAGCCACCACATACCGGGTGAACCATTTATTATCTGCCGGTACAATATACCAGGGAGATCTATCCTTGGACGTATTTTCCAAAAGCTCTTCATAAAGCTCCCGATATTCATCCCAATGTTCTCTTTCATGAATATCACCCATGGAAAATTTCCAGTTCTTTTCCTGGTTAAAAATACGATCGATAAGCCTTTTCTGCTGTTCTTCCTTGGATACATGAAGGAAAATTTTAACCATGTAAAAACCGTTCTGGTGAAGATATTTTTCCCAGTTATTAATCTGCTCATACCGCTCCATCCAGATATTCCTGTCAATCAAATCTCTTGGAAGCTGGCCGGTGCTGATTAAATTATGAACACGCGTTACAATGACATCTTCATAATGGGAACGATTGAAAATACCGATATTTCCCCTCGGCGGAAGTACTTTATTGATGCGCCACATATAATCGTGATCTTTTTCTTCCGTTGTCGGCTGCTTAAAAGACGCCACGGAAACGCCGCCGGGATCCAGATTCGCAAAAACATGATTGACCGTACCGTCTTTCCCTGCCGCGTCCATCGCCTGCAGTACGATAATAAGCCCGTATGTATTCTGGGCATACAGTTTTTCCTGATATAATTTCAATTGTTCAATCACTTCAGGAAAAAAGGCGTTCTTCACTTCTCCTTTATCGATATCCACATCCCGCTTCGTAGGAAACTTTTTCAAATTCACTTTTTCATTTTCCTTTACGCGATACCGATCAATATCAATTTTTCCTTTTTTTATGTTTTCCATGGCGTCCTCCTTTACGAAAGATATCTACATCTTTATTATATTCCTTTTGAAGCGTTTATATGAAATAAAATTGAATTATCTAGTATAATAGAAAAAACAGAAAAGGAGGATTGGATTGATGGAAAGAAAGAATAATGAAAAAAGAACAGGCCGTCTGTCAAACCTGTCGGAAGTATTCCAACTTTCAAAGGAAGGAAAAACTCTCTTTTCCAATCCGTCATTTCGTTTCTGGCAGCTGCAAAACAAATGGAAACATATCGCCGGTTCCATGATCGCACGGGAATCTTACATTTCTTTTGAAAGGAAACAGACACTTTATATTACCGTCACCAATTCCGTCTGGATGAACCACCTCTATATGATGAAAGCGGATCTTCTCAAACGGATCAGAGAAGACGACTATGGAAAAAAGTACACAGATATACGCTTCGTTGCGGGCCAAGCTAAAATCGAACGCCCCCCGGAATCCTCTCTTGCCCCTGTAAACGACTGGCGGGAAAAAGAAGAAAAGATATATTCCGTTCCCCTTTCGGACGAAGAACGGAATTCTATCGATAAATGGACCGGCGTTTACATCTCCGATAATAATACCCGCAGCCTCTTTACAAAAATGATGAAAGCCGCTGCGGCCAAAAAGAAAGGAGAAATACGGGCCGGCTGGCATCCCTGTACCATCTGCGGTGACCTTATCCCTCCCGGCATAAATATCTGCACCATCTGCGAAAATAAAAAAGAACAGTCACAGATCGGGAAAATCATGCTTCTTTTAAAAGAAAGCCCCCATCTTTCCCACAACGAAATTTACAAAAAGATTCCCTGTAAATATACAGCCTACGAAGAAGCCAGAGAAACACTCATACAGAGAATACGGGAAAACATTTACAGGAAAATTGACAGTCCTCTTAACAAACGGATCCTTCTTTCCATGATTCTTCACAAACCGCTGAAAGATATTTCCTTAAGAGAAGCGGAAACCACCCTCCGCAACATACCGGAAACAAAATTTGACATTATCAATAAAAAATAATTATTTGAAACAGCTTTTCTTTCATACCATTTTCATTCCATAATCCCTGTTTCAAACAAAACTGAGAAAAAAGATAAGCTCCCATAAAGGGCTTATCTTTTTTCTCAGTTTCACGTGAAACACATTATCCTTCTATTTTTATTTCTTTTCCATAAGCACCAAGAGATTCATCAGTTGTTGTGATGATAGTCTGAATTTCTTTCTTAGTAAGATAAGAGAAAAGAGTATTTCTTCGTTCTTTATCAAGTTCACTCCCCACATCATCCAATAAAAGAAGAGGATATTCGCCTGTTTCTTTCTTCACAAATTCCAGTTCCGCCAGCTTCATAGACAGGATAGCTGTCCGCTGCTGCCCTTGGGATCCATAAGAAGAAATGTCATTTCCATTCATAAGAAAAATCAGGTCATCCCGATGCGGACCGACGGAAGTATGACAGAAACGGCTGTCTTCTTCTCTGGCAAGAGCTAATTTTTCCAAGTACCATTCTTCATCAAACCGCTCTTCCTGATTTCCGCTTTTCCTGTACTTGATTAAAATACTTTCTTTCTCATCAGTCAAAAACGATTCCATAGAAGAAACAATTTCATTCATTTTTTCTATGGTTTCCATTCTTTTTTTTACGATATACGATGCTCTTTTGGCAATCTGCATATCCCATATATCCACATCCGCCATAAATCCATGAAAACGAGCTTCTTTAAATGCTGCATTCCGCTGCTGTACCGCCCTGCCATAATGGAGTATTTCTTCATAATACCGCGGACTGACCTGGGAAATCTCCAAATCAATAAAACGACGGCGGTTCTGCGGCGCCCCCTTAATAAGCTGGAGCTCATCCGGCGTAAAAAGTACGGTGCGAAACATGCCCATAAGATCTTTTTTTTTCGTAGCCGTCTCATTAATTAAAATCTTTTTTCCTTTGTTTCGGGATAATTTGATTTTGATTTCATGCGTTACACCGCGAACAGTAAAATCCAGAAGAATTGTTCCTTCTTCTTTATCGAGGCGAATCAATTCCTCATCATTGCTTGTACGGAAAGACTTTCCCACAGAGGCGAAATAAATCGCCTCAATGATATTCGTTTTTCCTGCACCGTTTTTTCCTGTAAGGACAGTCATGTTTCCGACAGGCTCAATAGAAAAATCTTCAAAATTCCGTATTTCAATGAGACGGGTTTTTCCGCATCTCATTTCTTCGCCCCGATTATCCTGTATACTTCTCCATCAAGAGATAATTCATCTCCGATACGGATTTTTTTTCTTTTTTCCTTAATAATAACTCCATTTACAAAAATTTCATGCTTTTCAATAAAATTTCTTGTCTCGCCACCGGAAGAAATCATATTTTCTTTTTTTAAAAATTGATCCAGCTGAATATAATTTCCATATATTTCTATTTCTTTCATCAGCGGCCTCTCATGGGCGTTACAACATAGCGATACGCCTTATCTTCTTCCTGTTCTACCACCATAGGTCCATTTTTCTTTACATGAAGAATGATCTTTTCCCCTTTCGAATGTCTCAGAATATCTTCCACATAAGTGCAGTTAAAAGTAATCTTCACATCAGCACCGTCCAACTCTGCCGGAATGGATGTTTCAGAACGGCCGATATCGGGATCTTCCTCAAAAGCTTCCAGCGTTCCGTTTTCAAATTTAAAATTAATTGTCTTATAACTCATATCCCTGGAAATCGGACTGACAAAACGGACAGCCTCTTCAAAATCCTTCAGATCCAAAGTCGCATTCAAATCGAAACTTGACGGGAATACCCTCTTATAATCGGGATAAACGCCATTAATAAGATTGGAAAGGAAATATATCTCCCCGAAAGAAAAAGCAACATGCCGGCTCGCCCAGGATATTTCCATCATATCATCTTCCCCGACAGGAAGAAGACGGATCACATCTTGGAGTACAGAAGCGGAAACAATAAAGTTCCCTTTTCCCGTCGGTATTTCTTCAAGAGATATCTCTCTTGCCGCCAAACGATGGGAATTCGTAGCGGCCATAGTAAATACGTTTTCATTAATATCACAGAAAATACCGGTAAAAATAGGATTTTTCGCGTCCGTAGAGGCAGCAAAGGAAACGAGATTCACCATTTCTGCAAAATCTTTGCATTTCATATTTACATGGAACGTATGATCAATTTCCGTAACCAGCGGAAATTCTGCCGTATCTCTTGTGGGAAAATGGGAATTATACTGGCCCGCCTTAAAGAAAACAGTACTTTCGCCTTTTTTCTGTTCCATAACAACCGGACCGGAAGGCATCATTTTTATGGTAGACAAAAGATGGGGTGCCGAAATGAGAACGGATCCCCGCTCTTCCACATCAGCTTCGCAAAAAGTACGGATGCCGATGGAATAATCATTAGCTTGAAATTCGACTTTTCCGTCTTCAGCGGAAATAAAGAAACCATTATTTGTGTTTGATGTGACTTTTGTCTGTGCTGCGCGTTGTACTCTTTCTAAAGCACGGCATAAATCCTGCGTTTGGAATGTAACTTTCATGGTAGCTCCTTTACTAATATAAATTACAAAAAATAAAAGCAGTAGAAGTAGTTTGTGTTAATAAGTGAATAAGTCTGTGCAAAGGATATATTTTCTTTCTTTTTCGAAGGGAATAACTTTGTGAATAATGAAAATTTTTATTCACTGAATAAACAGTTTTTTATAAAAAATGATTTATTCACAAGTTATAAACAATTTATTTAACCAAAAAATTGTTTTTTAAACAAGTATTTTACCTTTTCCTTTTGAGAAGAGTTAATATATTTTTCAGTTCTTTTCTCGTCCTGTCATTATTTTTGAGTTCTTTTTGTACTCGTTCGTAAGCATGGACAATCGTACTGTGGTCTTTATTGAAATATTTTTCCAAAGAGGGAAAAGAATCATTCAGTTCTTCGCGGGCAATATACATTGCCATCTGCCTCGGAATGACCACATTTTTGGGACGGGATTTGCCTAAAACCTGTTCTTTCTTTACATTATAATACTTGCAGACAGTATCAATGATTGTTTCGGCAGATAAATGACTGTAAAGATCCACCTTGATAATATCGGCAAGGGCGTCCCGGGCGTTTTCCAAAGTAAGGGGAACATTCTTGATCTGGCAATAACCGACAACCTGTTTGAAAGCGCCTTCCAATTCGCGGACACTGGAATTGATATTTCCCGCGATAAAGGAAATCACTTCTTCAGGCATATCGATATGTATGCGTTCTGCTTTTCTTTGCAGGATGATGGAACAAATTTCAAAATCGGGAGGAGAAATATGGGCAATCATACCGCTGGAGAATCGTGTTATTAAGCGTTCATGAAAATCTTTCAGATCGCTCGGTGTACGGTCACTTGTCGTAATGATGTAGTTATCATTGTCAGCAATCGCGTTGAAAGTGTTGAAAATTTCCATACGGGATGATTCTTTCGTACCGTTAAAAAATTGAATATCATCAATAAGCAAGTAATCCACAGTGCGGTATTTTTCACGAAATTCCTGCATCTTTCCGCTGCGAATCGATTCAATGAGTTCATTCGTAAAATTCTCGCTCGTTACAAAGAGAACGGAAAGATCAGGACGGTGAGTTTTTACATAATTGGAAATGGCAAGAAGAAGATGGGTCTTGCCCAAACCTGAAGGGCCGTAAATGAACAGTGGATTATAATTACTGGCTTCCGGCTTTTTTTTAGAATAATTAGTACCGGGAGAATCCGTATATTCTTCACAGGAAAGAGCAATGGCATGGGCTGATTGGAAAGCAATTTCATTACAGTTGCCGTGGACAAAATTATCGAAAGTATAATCGTCGAATTTATAAGGAAATTTCTTTTCCGGAGATTTAACCGGAAGAGGAACGGCAGAATGCCTGATGGAAGATGGATTATCCAAAATACTGGGAAGTTTAACTTCTTCCGGATTTTGTGGTTTAATATTTATAAAATCAGGCACTGCAGGTTTATCATAAATCTCCATATTTTCTTCTGTTTTATGGGAGTTTACTGAAGCATGAGAGTTTTCCTTTTTTTCCGTATCGGACATGGAAGAAGGAGAAGGTATTCCAAAATTTTCGGAAGCTTCAGTAAAAACAGGTATTTCCGGTGTCGGTTCAGCAGTAGGAACGTCGCTGCTTTCCTGGGTTTTAAGAACAAGTTTTACCGAGACTCCACTTTTTTCAGAAAGAATTTTCTCTATTTTCTTCTTATAGACAGCATTAATCCAGGGAATCATATAAGGAACGGTGGATATGGCTGTGAAAATACCATCGGAAAAAGAAATGGGAAAAACGAAACTATAAAAGTTATTATAATATTCGGGATTTTTAATTTTTATTTCCTCTAAGACATGTATCCAGAGTTCAAAAATTTCCATTTGTACATCCTTTCATACCCGGTCTGTTTAAAAGATGGATAAATCTGTGAATAACTGTGCATAACTGTGCACAACTTTATAAATATGTACATGCTTATCAGATTTTATCGGATAAAGTAAGAAAAGGAAAAAATTAATATTCCTGTGAATAATTTTATTGTACCATGTTGTCTTATTGCTGTCATTTACAAGATGTACCCTCCTCGGGGTCACTTTATACTATTCAACAGGTACTTATCTATAAGGAAAAGAGTCTGTTAAAGAAAGGAAGAATAGGGATTATTTTAGAAAATTGCTTGCTTTTTCCGAAGATATTTGTTATTATATTGCAGTCACATAGATGGTATCTATGTAAAAATACAGGGGCATAGCGCAATTGATAGAGCAACGGTCTCCAAAACCGTAGGTTGGGGGTTTGAGTCCCTCTGCCCCTGCCATATACGGCCCAATAGCTCAGCTGGATAGAGCACTTGACTACGAATCAAGGTGTCGGGAGTTCGAATCTCTCTTGGGTCACCAGAATATGTTTATCCGAACTCCCCATTTTACAGAATTTTGTAAGATGGGGAGTTCGGTTTTATAATTGTACGGTTATATTTTAAAAAGTTTTCCTATATGAAGTCCGGTATGAAGTCCGGTCTTCAATAGATTTTTATGCTGCTGATCGGATGAATGCCGGGTATGGATAACGGCTTTTGCTGTATTAAAAAACAGCCTCCTTCAAAAAGTAGGTCGGCTGTGTGCTATTCCCATAAATGTAATAAGCCCCGGTTGGGGTATTACATTCCCGCTGTCGTATCGGCTGTACAGCAGGGATTTTTATATGCTATAAAAGCGAGTTTGACTGCAGTATCTTGCTAAAATCTTCTACAAAAGGTTTTGCTGTATCAGTCAGGGCATATGTATGAATGACAGAAAAGAAATTTAAAATACAGCCGTAGAAGAACTACGTCTTAGAGCAGCGTCCTTTTCCTGCGGCTTTGTTACCAGCACCGATACCACAGATTAGACAGAATATAAGTGCCATGAATTTATTTCCTTTTACAATTAACTTTCAAGCAAAGTGGCTTCCTGGATTAATTCTTGCACGATCGTTTCATTGCATTTTTCGACAAGGGATTTCATTCGAAACAAGTCTATAATAGCCCAAATGAAAACGCCTCCGTAAGTAATCCAGTATAGTATATTTCTTACAGGTTTCCTTAAATAAAAATAATGAATACAGAAAAACCAGCAAAGATAAGCGACTGAGAGGTCTTTCTCTTTCGCTGCAAGTCTGTTCGTTACATAATTTTTTTGTGCAGGTGTCAATTCATTTAGTAATAAGGCTGTTTTTTCTGTCATATTGATGATTTTCTCCTTTATAAAATTAATGGGTTTTGAAAGGATATATTATGCGGCAGCCAGTCCCAAGATTTTTACACTTTTCAGTTTAAACCGGGTAAGGACAGGCGCTTCAAAGGGGTGTACTTCGGTAATTATTTTTTGATTGAAAGGACGTTCTTCAGAAAAATTCATCATTGTCTCCGCAAATAAGAAAACTTATTTTAACAGCTACCATTTAAATTATAATACAGGAAAAAGCAAAAGGATATTTTCTCGTGATTTCGTGGCCGGAAGTAAGAAATATTTCAAATGTATCTGCCGATGAAAAACCGCCATCCGATGGACAGCGGGAATATTTACGCCAGTTTTTCAATCATTTTATTCCATCCGGCTTTTTGGAGGCGGTGAAGCAGGACAGTTGCGCAAGAGGCGCGGATGCATTGGTCAAGTAAAAGGGCGCACCATGCGCCGACAAGACCCCAGCCCATGACAAAAAGGAAGAATGCTGTCATGATAGGACGGAGAATCGTGATGCTTACGAAAGCATACGCCGCAACAGAAGCGGTCTTTCCGCTGCCGCGCAGGATACCTGCGCAGGTAAGGGCATGTCCTGCCGGAAAATTCACGACAGCACAGATAAGCATAGCGATGCCGCTCATAGCAAGCGCTTCGGGATCGGAAGAATAGAAGGAAAAGATTTCTTTTCTGAAAACGGCAGTGAGGGTGAATGCGGCGGTGGAACAGATAAAGGTCCATTTAATGCCTGCCCGTTTAAACGCGTGCCATTCGGTTTCCGATTTTTTGCCGATGGACTGTCCTGCGGTGACCATGCTCGCTTTGCCGAAGCCTACGATGTAGTCCCAGTAAATATCGGCAATATTCATACAGATACTGTGGACAGCAAAAGGAATCGTGCCAAGGCTCGCTGCCATGCGGGTGAAAAGAACCATGCCTATACGCTCAAAACCCTGTTCACTGAAAACAGAAAGGAAAATAGGTGTGACTTTTTTGAAATACGCTTGGTCGGGAATGAAAGAACCTCCTTCAAGAAGGTGGTCTTTTTTCATAAGATAAATCGTCCAGCACAGACTGAAAATGGTGCTTATGACCGTGCCGATTGCCGCGCCGGCGACACCCATGGCAGGAATCGGCCCCATGCCGAAAATCAGGATGAAATTCATGATGACATTCACTATATTTCCCAGAATATTTGTCTTCATGATGACTGCCGTCTGGCCGAAGCCAAGCTGGACTGCCTGGAAAAAGAGGGTGAATGAAGAAATAAAAACGGAAAACAGCGCAATATTTCCGTAAGCGAGAGCTTCCGACATATATTCTGTCTTTGCGCCCATAAGGTAGAAAATATCTTCAAGGAACAGATAGAAGATACTATGGATGAACAGAAGGACGATGGCTCCGATGAAAATAGATTTTTTCAGAATATCGGAGGCGTTTGTCCTGTCATTCCGTCCGGCATCCCGGGAAACAAGAAGAGTCACGGAGGAAGCAAGAGAACGGGTAAAGCAGAGAATGACGAGCCGCGGCTGGAGGAAAATACTGACCGCCGCAATGGAAACAGCCCCCAAGGTGCCGACCATGATTAAATCCGCGGAAGCGAGAAGAATCATGAAGAGACCTTCCAGTGCCGCAGGCAATGCGATCTTTAAATATTTTTTATCGTAACTCCGGATCATATATGCCTCATGATTAAATATTTTTAAAATTGTCGATTTAGCATATGTACATTTTACTCCATTTGTTCAGTATTTGCAATTGATTGAATACTTTTCTCCAGAAAAACTAAAAAAATAGCAAAGAATCATTTTTTATTGTTTATGGAATACTAACCAGGATGGGGGTAAAAAGATGAAGGAGAAACTATATTGACAGTTTTCGAAGAGGGGCGTAATCTTATGTCATAAAGAAGAGGGGCGTAATCTTATGTCATAAATATGATTATAAATATGATTATTATATGTATTAGGAAGGAGATTGTTATGGATCAGAAAGAATCAACCGTTATTGAAACGGTCAATGCGGCAAAACCGAATTTTAAGAAAGAAGAACTGCTGAACGCTATGAAGTACCGCTATGCGACAAAAAGATTCAGCGAAAAAACTATTCCGCCGGAAGACTTTGAAGTGCTTTTGGAAACGGCTCGTCTGGCCCCGACTTCTTTCGGACTGGAAACGTGGAAAATACTTGTCATTCAGGACAAAACGCTTCGTGAAGAAATGAAGGAATTCGGATGGGGCATTAAGGACAAACTGGATGCCAGCCATTTCGTGGTATTCCTGGCACGGAAAAAAGCAGATATCACTTTCGGCTCAGATTACATCAGGCATATGCTGAAAGACATCCACCAGGTACCTGATGAAGTCTATGAATTTTACAGAAACGCTTACGGTAATTTCTCAGAAAATGATTTCAAAACGCTGGAAAGCGAACGGAGCGCTTTTGACTGGGCGGGGAAACAGGCGTACATCGTCATGGCACATATGATGGCCGTGGCAGCGCTCATGGGAATTGACTCGTGCCCCCTGGAAGGATTTATACCCAAGGAGATGGATAGGCTTTTGGGAGAAGAGCACGGCCTTTTCGATACGGAACATTTCGGGATCGCCGTGATGGCGGCTTTCGGCTACCGCGGAGAAGATGTTCATCGGAATAAGACCCGCCGTCCGCTCAGCGAATCAGTTCTTTGGAAGTAATATCAGTATGCTTTAGATCACTGTGGATTCATAGAAGTCCGGCGGTCTTTTTGATGGGAATTGCTTTGATAGGGAAAGAAGGAGGAGGAATCTATGGATAGAAAAAAAGAAATTATCAAGGTCAGTATTCATGGTATTCTGGCTAATCTGCTGCTTGTTATGTTCAAAGCAGCAGTCGGTTTTATGGCGAATTCGATCGCCGTTATGCTGGATGCATTGAATAATCTGTCGGATGCATTATCATCAGTGATTACTATTGTCGGTACGAAATTAGCGGGTAAGCTTCCGGATAAAGAGCATCCTTATGGCTATGGGCGTATCGAGTACATTACATCTGTGGTCATAGCAGTAATTGTTCTTTTGGCAGGCCTTGCATCCTTAAAGGAGTCCGTGGAAAAAATCTGGGAACCGGCGGAGCTTAATTATACATGGATTTCTGTCCTGATCATCGTGGTAGGTATTGCAGGCAAAATGTTTCTTGGAAAATATGTAAGCCGGCGGGGAGAAGAACTGCACTCCCAGTCACTTATTGCTTCCGGTGCCGATGCAGGATTTGATGCCATGATTTCTGTGGCAACTCTTATTTCCGCGTTACTCAGCATGTTCATGGGATGGAATTTGGAAGGTATCTTAGGGGCGGTTATCTCTCTTGTCATTATTAAAGCAGGTGGAGAAATCCTGAAAGAAACACTGGACAGCATCATTGGCACAAGAGTGGAATCGGAACTTGCGCATAAAGTAAAATCCAGAATCACTGCTATAGGTGGCGTGAAAGGCGCCTATGACCTGGTGCTCCATAATTACGGTCCGGAAGACAGAATCGGTTCTGTCCATATAGAAGTGGACGATCGTATGACGGCCAGGGAAATCCAGATATTGACGAGAAAAATTCTTTTTATAATCCAGGAAGAGTTCGGCATCGTCATGACAGTCGGAATTTATGCGTCGAATACGGATACGCCTGAAGCGCTTTCCATCAAAAATGAACTGCGCCATATATTGAAAGCTTATCCGAACATTCTCCAGCTTCATGGATTTTATGTGGATGAAGAGGAGATGTTTGTCAATTTTGATCTTGTATTCAGTTTTGATGAGAAAGACAGATTCAGAGTCTGTCGTGAAATTGAAGGGCGTATGAAAGAAAGATTTCCAAAGTATAATTTCCTGGCAATTGAAGACGTGGATTTTTCAGACTAAGGAAATATAAATAATCATCGTAACTTTAATGCTAATAATAAAAGAGCAGATTTTCAAAATTCTGCTCTTTTTACGTGGGATTATTCCAGGAAAGGGACGACGGCGCTGCCGTGGGGGATGATATTGATGGTGTAGTCCGTCTTACCTTCTTTCTCTAATTGTTTCTTTGCCAGGTCCCAGGCTTCCTGTACGGTGGCGACGGGAATCTGCGGCGTTTTTTTCCGGATGATGTCGAAATTTTCCGGTTTTGTTACGAAGTAGATGGTATGGGTCGTAGCGGTGATGAGGTTTTCAAAAGCGACAAAGAAGGGGATAGTAAAGCATTTGCGGAGAGCTTTTTCCATGTCTTCCAGATTATCGTATTTGAAACTGTCCAGGTAGGCCGGCGGTTCCATGATGTCATCCGCTTCGATCATGGTGATGATGATGCCGCCCTTTTTTGTTGCCATGTCGGATGACGTGTAGCACTTCGTTCCCTGGTAAAGATTGGTGTCTTTCGGGTAGCCTCCCGCGCTGACGATGGTCACGTCGGCTTTCTGTTTCATGGGAACTTTCTGCATACGGTATGTTTCTTTTGCGCCTGCCGCCCATGCTTCATAGGGGTCTCCGCCGACCATGCCCGACACTTCGCCGTCAGCGTTGATAAGGGAATGGACGAGGAAACAGGGGTGGAGCATGTCGCAGCCTTCCTGCATATCTTCGCTGACCGGATTTCCTTCGGTTTTAAGGACATGGGAATCGGGATTCAGGCCGGAGCCGACTTCGTCGCCCAGGGCGTGGCAGTGGTTCTGCTGGATGGTATCCCACCCTGCTACGCCGGGAAGGACAAGTTTGCGTCCGCCGCCGAAGCCTGCCATGTCATGGGTGGAAAGAGCGTTCAGGAGAATGACTTTGTCCGCTTCCGCGACGCGTTTATTCAGCCATACTTCCGTGCCGCGGGTGGTCACGCTCATATGGGTGAGCATGTTTTTATCCCGGCAGTCATGCTGATACATGGCAATGCGTCGCGCCACTTCTTCTCCCACGCATTCGATATTTTCCGCATCGGTGTGCGCCCTATGGGTACCCTGGGCGAAAACGATGAAAATGTCTTCATCAGGAATTCCCGCCAGATTAAGTTCATTAACCACATGGATGGTGAAATCGCGGGCATGGTTCCACGCGCGGGTGATGTCGGCGATGATAAGGCAGACCTTGTCGCCCTTTTGCACTTTTTGAGCAAGCGGCGCGGATCCGATGGGGCGGCGCATACATTCGACAGTCGCTTCTTTAATGTCGCAGGCAGCTGTCGGTATGCCTTCCAATACGTCGGATACCCTTTCTTCGGGGAGCATGACCGTCTGGAACCCGCGGCCGAAAGGAAGTTTGTATTCTTTTAAAGCCATAATGAATCTCCTTTATTAAACCATATTTTTACAGCAATTTCATGACGGAATGATGAGCGCCATGAATTTCAGGTCGCCGTCTCCCGTATTTTCAAGTCCGTGGCAGTGGCCATCGGCGCAGTATGTCGTGTCACCCGCATGGACTTCATAGGTTTTTCCGTCGTCGGTGTAAAGACCTGTTCCGGCAAGGATGTAGTAGGACTCTGCATTTCCCCTATGCCGGTGGATGCCAAGCGAAGCGCCTTCAGGAATGGTGACTTCCGCATACATTTGAACTTTTTCCTTTTTCTGTTCATCGGTCAGAAGCGGCCGGAGAGTCACTTCGCCTTTTCCTCCGAAAGCGTTTTTGCGGATGATCGGTTCAAGCATGGCGGTTCTCCTTTCTAATGATAAGTTTCTTTTATTATATGACAGAACGCGCTGTAAAAACATATAATAATAAAAAGAAATCAAGGAGGAGCCATGGAAGATATTATTTTTAAAAGGCGGAGTATCCGTCTGTTCAAAAAACAGGAGATACCCGAAGAAATACTCCGGAAGATTCTCCTTGCCGGCATGTGGGCACCGTCTCCGAAAAACCGTCAGCCCTGGAAGATGATCGCTGCTCTGGGAAAATCAAAGGAAATAATGCTCTCGCTCATGAAAGAGGGGATTGACCGAACGGAAAGAGGAGAGGGAATCATTACCGGATCCAAAGAGTATATCGCCAATGCAAGGTACACGATGAAATGCATGGCCGCCGCGCCTGTCACCGTTTTTATCACCCATCCCGAAGGGAGAAGTCTCCGGGAAGATTGGAGCGCCGCGGAAAAAATCCATGAATTGAGCGATGTGCAGTCCATCGGCGCCGCCGCGGAAAATATGGCGCTTATGGCTGCGGAAATGGGAATCAGCAGCTTGTGGAACGGCAATATTTTCTTCGCCTATGATGAATTAAAAAACTGGTTGGATGCGGGAGAAATGGTGCTTGCCATGAGCTTCGGCTATCCGGCGCATCATCCGTCCCCGCTGAACCGGAAAAAAGAAGAGGATGTCATAGAGATCCGGCGGTAAAGCGTGCCGGAGGAAAGGTGTATTTCCTATAAACCGTCCGGGGGTCACTTGCAGTATAAATCACATTTGTTTATAATAAAACGCATATGTGAGAAGAATATGTAATAGGGAAAAGGAAGTTGGAAACGTGATACATGAAATAAAAGCGCGCCGCAGCACACGGCGTTTCATCAAAAAGAACATCCCAGAGGAAGATCTGCATGCTCTTTTGGAAGCAGCCTCCTGGGCGCCGTCGGAGCATAATGAGCAGCCCTGGCGCTTTGTGGTCGTCCGCGGAGACGCGCGGAAAGAAGTGGTCCGCGCTCTGAAGGAAGGCATCAAAAGGAACCGGAGCGATAAAGCGGCCATTTTCGGAAAAGGGTATGAGAAATATATCCCCGCCGCGATTTATACGGCCCGCGTACTGGAACAGGCGCCGGTCATCGTCTTCTTTATCAACAGTAAGGGGAAGGACTACTACGGCGAATTTCCCATAGACGAGCATCTGATGGAAATGGCGGACATCCAGTCAGTGAGCGCGGCAATCCAGAATATGTGCCTGGAAGCGACGGCGAGGAGTATCGGGACGCTGTGGACCTGCAATATTTTCTTCGCTTATGACGAATTGAAAAAATGGTTGAATGTGGAAGGGGAAATGGTGGCGGCCATCGCCCTGGGCTACACAGACAGAGAAATCCAACCGCTTCCGCGGAAACCGCTTTCCGAAACGGTGACCTACCGCGGTGAATATCCGGCAGAAGAATAAAACAGCGGCCATATGTCATGCCTGTGAAGCATCTCGAAGGAGGTGCTTTTTTTGTCCTATAACCCTCGTAAATCTTTCTGTCAAGCTATCAAAGCTTGAATTTGCGAAACTTATTATACGTTATCTCAGTATTCAGTTTTATTCAGCTTGACAAACTGGGAGTTACCGATTTTCAATCATCAATTCTTTGCATTTCCATTCTTCTCCCCAAACATAATATGTTTCTGTCTTATCAAGAATTACATCATCAAAACCAACTGATTTGTAACAGAAATATGCAGATTCATTATTTTCAAAAACACTTAGTGAAACCTTTTTTGCGCCATAAATTTCAAATGCAAACTTTAAACTTAACTGAAGCATCCTTTTTCCATATCCTTTGCCACGCTTTGAAGGGTCAACAACTATAAAGCCAAACCTCAACTCATCAAAGCTTTCTGAAAGTCTTCTCATTGTAAAAAAACCTACGATCTTATCATCTTCAATAGCTGTAAAAGCCATTAGATTATTAACAAAACCAAATTTCTCTTTTGTTATCGGATATTTGCCCAAAATACCCGCTGACCATTTATAAAAAGCTATTTCATCTTTACTCCAAGAAAGAATTATATCTGCATCGTTTATATTATAAGGCTTTAATCTCAACATTATTACTTATCCCCGTCAAATTCAAATTTGTCTACACCGCTTTAATCTTCTTCTCATTTATCAATTCAATAAATGCTATCACAGTTGCTCCTATCATCGGTAGTTCATAAGGATTTAGTAAAAATCTGATGATTAGTGCTTCTATTCCTGCTTTTGTATTGTAGCATGAAGAAATGAACCTTATGCTACGAATTTTCTGTATCAGGACCATTTTTACAGTTGGATTTTTCTTTATCTTCAATCAGAATCCTTGGTTCTATTTTTATTTTTTTATCTTTGCCAAGCCAAGTCAGTTCCCGTTTTTGTTTACTTGCCATTGTTCGTATCTCCTTTATCTATGGTCTTTGTGATATTATCAATCAGCTTCCCGAAGTCTATGGCATTTTTTGAAGTGATGACAGGTTTTCCCGTTTCCGCTTCTATTTCCCGTCTGGCATTTCCGGCAATTTTCCCACCGCGTTTTGCCACTTTTTTATTTTCTTCCAAACCTTGTGGATTGGCGGATTCTGCGATATCCTTTGTGGCGGTTTCAGCCAGCATATTTAATATCAATTCGGTAGTGGACATATTGTCCCGCAGGTTTTCCTTTTTTAAACCTTTCAAATCTTTATACTGCCTTGTGGTCATTCCGCTCCAGGCCTTTGAAATTTCATTGGTAAGAATCGCATATTCTTTGCCTTCTGTCACGCCGTGGTCTTGCCAGGAGTCGGTCAGTTCTTTTCTGACCTGGATCGCCTGCAGTCTTTGATTGATCCATTCTCTTGTGTACCCTTTTTTTAGGTAGGTTTCTAAAGCCCTGTCTATTGTAAGTTCGGGATCGATGGTTTCATCCACTCTCTCTTTTCCTACTTCCGCCAGCCACATTTTGAAGGGCTCCGCTTTAGGTGAGGGGATCGACTGGATGATACGGAATAGACCTTGCATATCAGCGACATCTGTTTCGCGCATTTTTCCATCCGGTGCTTTCAATTTTAACTGTACGATATTCTCGTACAGTTGGTCTGCACCCTCTTCCTCTTTCATTTTTCTTTTAAGATCACTCCAATATCTTCTTGGATTTTTGCTATCAGTCAAAACGTTCACTGCATCTATGATGCTGAAATACCACTCTTCTTTTTCATTGTTCCAGATAGAACGGATCCGGTTTCCTTCAAATAACTTTACGTCATTACCCATGATTCATCATCCTCCGGTATGAATTCCAAAACATCATTAGGTGTATGGTCCAAAGGGATACAAGTACATTTCAGTTTATCCAAAGCAATATTATCCGTTTCGTAATTTGATAAAAACATTGGCAGAAATTTTTGTATCACGCATTGCATCCTGATTGGTCAAATCTTTTTCTATCATTCAGTGTAAAAGTTTTTGTGACTATTTGCCAGAGCATTCTTCCATCCATCGTTTTATATATTATGTCACGCTTATATGATTTTATCTATCATGTCCGGTGGTGCACTTATATAAGACACGATGGATTGCATAATTTTTCGAGACAGCTTAGCAAAAGAATGCAAAGAGAAATTCTCTTTTACCGGGGGCGTGTCCAATCGGGGATCTGTGAAGCATCTCGAAGGAGGTGCTTTTTTGTGTGTTGAAACAGGGCGATATTTTTTAGAATGGTATCGGAACATGAATTTATGAAAATAGCGAAAGATAAAAAACTTGTAACAGAATAAAATAAAAAAGAATGAAGATTCCTTTTTGGGGATTTCCATTCTTTTTTGTTGAAACGAGAATGCAACGGTGTTCTTTCTTTTGGAAATATGTGTAGGTCAATATTTCGTTTCTTCCCACTGGGAACCGTACTTATTGTCCGGGACAGATGGTTTTACTGTAAGGTAAAGGAAGAAAAGGTTGATGAGCGGTATATAAGCTAAAAAGGCATACCAGCCGGAGTAGCCTATATCGTGGAGGCGGCGGACGGAGAGCGCAAAGTTCATGTAGATCAGAGCCAAAGTTACGGGAATTGTGATTAAGTCAGAGCGTATTCCCGGCAATATGAAGAATAAGATAATAGAGGCGATGTTGAGCGCAAGGCCGACAAGGGTGTAAATGCACAAACCGATGAGCCAATATTCCTTTCTTGTACTGCGTCCTTTGAGAGAGAGCCAGTGGGATCTTAGTCGTTTTACTCCTGCACTGAAGGTGAGATGTTTTGGTGCCTGTTCTTTTTGCGCAAAGAGAGTGTTTTCATTTGAGTTCGTCATAATTTCTCCTTTTCATGGATTTTAAATTATTATGGATCGGATATTGCTTATATAGAGGAAAGTCTTGTCATAGGATATTTTTATAATATCACTTTATTTTTTTGTTTCTTCCCACTGGGGGCCGTATTTATTGTCGCGGTCAGAAGCAATGGTAGTGATAAAGAGAAGAAAACAGCCGCATGCCAAAGAAAATACAAAGAGGGGGAAATAAGGAATCCAGGAAATGAGGTAAAAGGGGATCAGCCACTTTCCTGAACGGCCGATGTCGTGGAATCGTCTTGTATATGCAGCACAGAAAATATAGGAATTGACTATGGATGTAGCAACCAATACAATCAGGCCGTCATAAGAGATGGGATCGAAAAAGAAGAATAAAATAGAACTGAAGATTATATTGAAAAGAAAAAGTCCGAGAAAAATGATAGGAAAGGCGTACCAGAATTCTTTCCGTGTGGTTCGTCCGTGGAAAGAATACCAGTGGGAAAGAAATCGTTTGTTGGCGCCTATGAAGGTAAGCGTTTTCTTTTCTGTGGGGACAGCGTTTGCTGCCGTGGGAACTTGCGCTGTTTCTGGGGATGTATCTGATGCGGGTTCCGTCGGCAAGGCTGTTATGTCGATGTGTATTTCGTCATTGTAGGCTTTCCTTTTTTCCGCATCAGATAAAATGGCGTATGCTTTTTCCAACTCGGCTATATTCATTTTTGCCGCCATCTTCAAAAAATAATCTTCTTCTTCCGTTTTGTTCAGATCGGTTTTGTATTCTTCCAAAAGGCGGATATAAGAAGCGTGTATTTCCCGGCAGGAGGCATTCGGACGAACATTTAACAAATCATAATAGTTTTTATTATCCATAATTATTCCTCAGCTATTGATAGTAATAATATTTATTCTGATAAGAAAATTGAGTTGTTTGCAGAGGCCGGTTTTAGACCGAATAACAAAAAGAACAGAAAAGATCCGCCGGGAAATGGTTCTATTCTTTTCATCAGCCAGATTTGTTGAAGCCTTTGCCGCGGAGTTTCTTTTCCCACCGGTCGAAGAGGAAGGTGAGGAGTATGGCCAGACCCCAGTAGGCGATGGCGTCCGCGATGTACGGTTCCATACGCCGATTGTAGAGGGCGGAGAAGATATCCGCTTTGGCGAACATGTCTACGACTTTGACTGTGAAGACAAGGGCGAGGAGTTTGATGGTTTTCAAATAGTATGTGAAAAAGGCGGGAAGCGCCACGACGAACGCCTGGGGAAGGACGATTCTTGTGAAAGCGCGGAAAGAGGTCATGCCCATGGCGACGGCTGCTTCATACTGGCCGTGGTCTACGGAGCGGAGAGCGCCGCGGATATTTTCCGACTGGTAGGCGGTGTTATATAAAATGAAGCAAAGGTAGACGCTCCAGTAGGGGCTTACGTCAAAAGGCTTTACTTCCGTTCCCGAAAAAGCACTGAATACGGGCGCAAGGAGATAGGGGAGGGAGTAGTATACGATGAAAAGCTGGACGATGCCCGGCACGGCGCGGAAGAAGGAAACGAATACAGTAAAGAAAGTATTGATGAATATATTGTTTCTCAAACGGAGCACGGCAATGAGCGCGCCGAAGAGAATGCCGAAGAAAATACTGACGAATGCCATGAAAAGGGTATTCGGTACGGCGCCTGCTATGAAGAGGAGCGCTTCGGGAAGGACTTTAAAATCGATCATGCAGTCCTCCTTATTTCTTTATGGCCCTGTTTCTGGAAGAGCCAGAATGCCGCTTCGATGGCAATGACGATGGCCCAGTAGATCAGGGCGACGGCGGTGTATGTTTCCAGACGGTGCTGGCCGAAGGCGGCGTTGATGATGAGGTTCGCGCGGCCCATGAGGTCTATGACGCCGATGAAAAACATGATGGATGTGTCTTTCAGTATATTGATGGATTCGCTCACCAATCCGGGAATGGCGACAGGGAGCGCCTGGGGAGCGATGATGCTGAAAACGCGCCGAACCGGAGAAAGTCCGAAAACGATGGCTGCTTCATGCTGTCCCTGGTCGACAGAGAGGTAAGCGGGGCGGAGTATTTCTGAAACAACGGGGGCGTAGTGGAAAGTAAGGGAGACCAGCACATATACGGTGAGCGGCCAGCCGTCGGGATTGATGCCGAGTCCCCGTATAATGGCGGGAAGGCAGAAATAGACGAGGTAAAGGTCGAGGATAAAGGGCATGCTCCTGTTATAAGAGAGCCATATGTCGCAGAAAGGCGCCAGCACGGGCACACGGGCAATCCTGATGACGGCGATGATCGTGCCGAAGAAGAGGCAGAGCAGGATAGACGCGATGATGACTTCCACTGTGAAAGGAAGGGCGGAAATCAGCCGGGGAAATACGCCTATGAAAAAAGAGGGGTCAAAAGTAAGCATGGAATCATTCCTTTATAAAACAAGCGGGACGGGGAGCGTTACGCCTCTTCCCTTTTCAGCATGCGCCGGAGAAAGACGCGGGTCTGCTCCTCTTTCGGATGGGAAAAGAATTCTTTCGGATGTCCTTCTTCCACGATGAGGCCGTCCGACATGAATACGGCTTTTGTGGATATATCCTGAGCGAAATGCATTTCATGGGTGACGATGATCATGGTGATGCCGAGGGTCGCGACGGAGGCGATGGTATCCAGAACTTCCCCTACGAGTTCGGGATCAAGCGCCGAAGTGGGTTCGTCAAAGAGGATGACATCAGGTTTCGGTGCAAGAGCTCTGGCGATTCCCACGCGCTGCTGCATGCCGCCGGAAAGTTCCGATGGATACATGTGGGCATAGTCCGTCATACGGACGCGGGAGAGTTCTTCCATCGCGATTTCTTCCGCTTCTTTTTTTGTTTTGCCGTACCCGTAAATCAGCCCTTCCGTGATGTTTTCAAGGACATTCTTGTTGCGGAACAGATTGAACTGCTGGAAGACCATGGTAGATTTCCGCCGGAGTTTCTGCACTTCCGTTTTGGAAATATGGGAAAAGTCCACAGACACGTCGTCAATGGAAAGACGGCCGGCTTCGGGTTTTTCCAGATAATTGAAGCACCGGAGAAGCGTTGTCTTTCCTGTGCCTGACGGGCCGAGAATGGAAATGACATCGCCTTTTTCTACGGTAAGATTGATATCTTTTAATATTGTGTTTTTGCCAAATGATTTTTTGATATGTTCTGCAGTGAGTATGCGGGACATGGCAGCCTTCTTTCCGTAAAACCGCGAAAATAAAAAACCGCCCCTGCGCAAAGGGACGGTAAATTCCGTGTTCCACCCAATTTCGTTTCCACGTTGCCGGAGAAACCTTGGAAAGTCGTATGACTTAAGCGCTGTATCGGGCGCGCCCGGTTTTCTTACTTGGGAAATTTTCTTTTCGGAAAACCGCTCGGAGAGGCACTTCGGAAAATTTACCGCACCCGTTCCCATCATCGGGGCTTTCTGTACCGGTTCTGTTTCCCTACTTTCTCCCGTCATTGCGCAGTTAAGGAATATGAAACACTATAACACAAAATTTCGACAGGCGCAAATGGCAGGAAGAATTGGCATGGATCCCTGTTTTATTACAAACGGCCGCTGTCGATTTCATCTTTCAGGTATTCAAAAACTTTTTCCACAGGAGAATCGTTGGGAATGTTTTCCTTTGCTCCCTCTGCGGCAGCATGGAGACGGATTTTTCCGGCGGCGTTGTACTCTGTTGCGGAAAGAGTCATTACCTTTTTGTAAGCCATGTTCATTCTTATCCGGTAAATGATCCGGGATAAATCCTTTTCCTGATTAGGGACTTCCACGGCAAGCCAGAAGTCGGCATAGCCGTTTTTATAACGGAGAGAGTTTGTGTCAATGGAGAAGGCTGCGCCCCTATTGTCTTTGTAAAGCTGTTTCCACTTCGCGTCAGACGGGGGCAGGGGCGTTTCCACATAATGTCTGTACAGATTCTTTCCATAGGTGCCGGGCATGAGCTTGTTCCAGCCGTCGTCAGGATTTTCTTTCTTTTCCGCGTGGAGGACTTTTCCGTCTTTGTCACGGGTGACAAGCGCGGCGGTGCGCCAGGTGTTTTTCGAGGTATCGAACTCCATGGTGGATACGACGGTGAAATCGGAAGATTCCAAACGCATGTCAAAGGAGGAGATGGTCTGCTCCTGACGGATGGAGTCGGTGTCGATCCATGAGGGCGAGCCGTCGGCGTTCTTTATCCAGTTTTCCGCGGAAACCTGCATACCCGCAAAGGCAAGGCAGAGTGTAAAAGCAAGAGGGGAAATTTTATTCATGGGACATCCTTTCCGTTAATCAGCATGCAGTTTTTTCAGAATCCGCAGGTCTTCTTTCGTGAGGAAGGGCGTGTAGGGCTTTCCCAGGTAGAGGGAGGCCGTCTGCACGAGGGTGCGGATGTAGGGGCAGGGAATATGCATCAGCTCCGCCAGATCAAGGACAGGGCCGAGGCCGCAGGGCAGATCTTCCGTGAAGTAGCGGTACTCCGTAGAGGACGGGCCTTTTACGGCGCGGTAGGAAGGATTTTCTTTCAAAGCCTCTTTCAGCGTATTTTTCTTTTCGGGCCAGAAAGAGTTAAGCACTTCCAGCAGGGGGGACAAGCGGATGCCCAGCGCTTTTCCCACGGCAAGGCGTTCTTCGTCGCAATGCTCCATGAAGGAAATGACGCGGTCAGTCATGGGGTCACCGAAGAAATAGAAATCTTCTTTGTTCTCTATACGGGTCACGTTGAAGAGAGAGGCGGTGACATGGATGACAGGGTTTGTCGCCGAAAGGGAAGTGGACGCGAAAGACGCGGTTTTCACTACCCGCGGCGCAAGGCGATGAAGGAAGGCGCTGACAGCTTTATCATCACCGGCAGCGGAGTAAGCGATTTCTTCTTTGATTCCTTTGATGAGGATTTCAGATCCGTCCTCTGAAAGGGAAGCGATAAAGGGCATATTGGCCGTTTCCCCGATGGTCAGAGGGGGTATATCCTGTCTTTTTGAAAGGGCGCGGTATGCTTTGAGGGCGCCCCAGCAGCCGTTGAAAAAAAGAATGGACTGGTGCGTCTGCAGGTAAGGCGCGATTTCAGAAATGACCGTTTCGTGATCTGCCGCCAGCGTGCAGACGAGAAGAATGTCGCCATAATGCACGGCGGTTTTCAGATCCGTCGTACTTTCCAGTGAAAATGACCCGGTGCAGGCGCCGCTTGCTTTTACGGGAAATTGATTCCACTGTTTTGCCCGTTCTTCACGGCGGGTATAGATGAGGCTCGAAAGACCGAGCGTTTTGAGAAAGCAGGCGGCGGCGACGGCCGTATTGCCGGCTCCTATAATTGTTATTTTCATAAGGCTCTCCTTTATTTCTTATTTCATTATAAACGGGAGAAATATTTCTTCAAGCGGAGAATTGGTATAATAAGAAAATGGAGGCGTATCATGGCGGGAATTTTGACGGATATGGAAAGCGCGGAAACTTTTAAGGCCTATGAGAGCTATCTCCTGGGACAGCCGGCAAAGGCGGGAACCGTTTTGCGGCAGGGCGCTTTTTTCTATATATGGAAAGAAAAATTTGAGACGGACGGCACTGTTTTGCAAACTTCTTACGGAACGGTGGTGACCAGGCTGGATTCGGAAAGCAAAACTCTTTTCGCATGCCGCGAGTTTTTGGGCGGCCGCCGCTTGCCTTCCGGTGTCACTGCGGCGCTGTCGGAGAAAGGCATATACATTTTTCCGGACGGACTTTGGACGCCCCGGGAAGACTTTGTGGAATGGAAACGGAAAATCGATTTCACGATGTACGCGGTGACTGCTGAAGAAGCGGGAGCGCTTTACGGCATCAGCGGAAAGACGGTGGCGTCCGATTGTGAGAAGGGCGCCTTTAAGAAATCAGAAGCAAGAAGATCAGGAAAGAACTGGCTCATTACGAAACAGGCGGCCGCTCTTCGTTATGGCGGCAGTGAACCGGCTGCTCCCATGAATCCGCTTCTTCTCGTATTTACGACGTTGGAAGCGGCGGAACTGTGGAACCGTGACAGCGGCGATGTGCGTTCGGCGGCATCGGGGGCGGGGCATCGGGCGGCAAGAATGGGGGACGGCGACCGAAGGAAATCGGGACGGACCTGGCTCGTTACAAGGAACGCCATGGAACGCCTTTACGGGCCCCCGGTATTTGAAAAAATGAGAAAAGTCATGAAAACATTCCTGTAAAAATATTTCATGGAGCAACAATCTGTTACAATAAAATAGGAGGTACTATGAGTACATACAACCATGACAACCACGACTGCAGGGAAAGGGTCATACTGGAAGAGTATGAAAAACTGTCGCCTGACTTGATTTTTGAAATTATCCGCCACGACGGTGAAGAAGAACTGGAACGAAAGACAAAACCTCTTATCCTGTCAGGATTGGCAGCCGGAATTATTATTTCCTTTTCATTCTACTTCAAAGCCATTCTTGCAATGTACGTGGGGCACACGCTCTGGGCGGAAGCCATCTCCGGCTTCGGTTACACCACGGGTTTCCTCATGGTTATCCTGGGACGGCTCCAGCTGTTTACGGAAAATACCATCACCACGGTGCTTCCTTTTATGAAACACCCGAATATGGAGAATTTGATGAAGCTGTTCCGCCTTTGGGCGATTGTCCTTTCGGCGAATTTTGTGGGCACCTTTATCGCCGCCCTCTTTCTCTGGTTGCCGGCTTTTGCCCAGCCTGGGATAACGGAAGCGCTCTCTGAACTGTCTGCCCACATTATGAGTGTCGGTGCCATCGACAATATTTACCGCGGTATACCGGCAGGCATCCTCATCGCCGCCATTGTGTGGATGATTCCCATGTCGCGGGGGTTCAGTTTTTTCACCGTCCTCACTTTTACCTACTTCATCTCTATCGGTGGGTTTTCCCATGTTGTTGTCGGTTCCTGTGAAGCGGCGTATGATGTGCTTGTGGGAAACTCGTCAGTTGCGGATTATTTCTTTAAATTCCTCATTCCTACAGGCTTAGGAAATATTTTAGGCGGCACCGGTGTTTTCACACTTCTTGTGTCGGCGCAGGTAAAAGCAGAAAAGAATTCATAAAGGAGCAATTATGAAAACAGAAGACATTTTGAGTCATGTGGATCACACACTTTTGAAAGCCGCGGCAAGCTGGGAGGAAATACGGAAATTGTGCGATGAAGCCGTGAAATACCAGACCGCGTCCGTTTGTGTGCCGTCTTCTTATGTAAAGAAGATCCGGGAAAATTATCCCCGCCTTACCATCTGTACGGTGGTCGGGTTTCCTTTGGGCAATGGGAACAGCGAGTCAAAAGCAGAAGAAACGATTCATGCCCTTGATGACGGCGCCGATGAAATTGATATGGTCATCAACATAGGGGCGGTAAAAAATAAAAATTATGATTTGGTCACAGAAGAAATCGCTGTCCTGAAAGAAATAGCGGGCGACAAAATTCTGAAAGTGATTGTGGAAACCTGTTATCTGACAGAGGAAGAAAAAATCCGTCTTTGCGAATGTGTCACGAAAGGCGGAGCGGACTATATCAAGACATCCACAGGGTTCGGTACGGCAGGCGCTTCTTTGGCGGATATCGCACTTTTCAGAAAACACATCGGGAAAAATGTAAAAATCAAAGCGGCGGGAGGTATCCGTACAAGGGAAGATATGGAAGCTTTCCTCACGGCGGGTGCGGACCGCATAGGCGCCAGCGGAGCGATCAGGGTGCTTTACGGAGAATAACGCTCCTGTTTCCGGATGAAAAAAGACAGCAAGCCTTACCATGGGACTGCTGTCTTTTTTGCGTTTTACGCCCGCACATTTTCTCTGTAAAAAAGGTTATGGGCCTTTCCTTGTTCCGTGGGGAGAAGGAGGCCGTTTCTTTCTGTGATGTACCCGTCTTTTAAGAGGGAACGGCAGACTTGCCGAGTGAAGTTTTCCGGCCATTTCATGTGGACGGAGAGGGTGGAAAGAGCGTTTTCCCGTGATTCCTCTTTCGTTCCCGCATGGAAAAGAAGATGCTGGAGAAGCGTTTCCCGTCCGAAAGCGAACCGCTGTTTTTTTCGCTGACGGAAAGCCGCCAGGATACCTGTGGCGGGAGCGAAAATCAGGGAAACAATGAAAAATACGCCGAGAACGGCGGCCATCATGCCTGCCAGAGATGAGTCTGAAACAATCGCGCCGATGATGCCGAGTACCGCGCCGGCCGTACCGAGAAGACAACTGAGCACGAGGCGTCCTGAAAGCGTCCTTGTCCACAGAGCGGCAGTCATGGCGGGAATGATCATAAATGCGATGACGAGAATCGAGCCGATGGACTGGAAGGAAGTGACCGCCACGAGGGAGACGAGGCTCATCAGTCCGTAGTGGATGACGGCGGGAGAAAATCCCAGTACACCTGCCAGGACGGGATCAAACGTAGCCAGTTTTATTTCCTTATAAAAAAGGGAAATGACGGCGGCGGAAAGAATAAGAACTGCACCGCCCGTATACAGGCCTTTCGCGCCGAAGTCCGTGCCGTTTATGATCAGGCGGTCGAAGGGGGCAAAGGCAAGTTCTCCTAAAAGGATGCAGTCCGTGTCCAGATGGACATTGCCTGCGTACCGTGTCACGAGGATGACGGCGATACTGAAGAGCAGCGGAAATATGAGGCCGATAGCGGAATCGGAGGCGACGAGCCGGCTCTGGTAGAGGAGTTCGATAAGCCACACTGTAAGGACACCCATGAGGGACGCGCCGATAATGAGGAAGGGCGAGTCCAGGCTGCCGACGGCAAGGAAAGCGAGAACGATGCCGAGGAGGACGGTATGGCTGATGGCATCAGTCAGCATGGACATGCGCCGGAGGACGAGGAAGTTCCCCGGCAGGGCGCAGGCGGCTGACATGAAGATGGCGATAAGAAGTATTTCAGCAAAAGAATTCATAAGTGGTCTCCTTCTATGAGGGCGGTCATTTTCTTTTTATGAAAAGACCGGGAAAGGATACCCCGCTGCGGCGCCAGCAAAAGGCCGGGAATAACGAAAAAGGACAATGCCACGACGATGGCGGGGCCTGTGGGCATTTTGGGAATGAGAGAGCTTGCCGTTGTACCGATGGCGGAGGACAGCGCGCCGATGACGGCAGACAGAAGGATCATCGGTTCAAGACGCCGCGTCCACTGCCTTGCGGCAACGGCAGGCGCGATGAGCATGGCGCTCATGAGGATAATGCCTACGGCCTGGATGGAAAGAAGGACGGTGATCGTGGCAAGGAAGGAGAGGAATACATTCAGCTTGCCCCGCGGAAATCCGAGAACTGCGGCATAGTCCGGATCAAAAGCCATCAGTTTCAATTCTTTTCTGAAAAGGAAAATCAGGAAAAGGGTAAAAATAGAAATAGATCCTGTGAGAAGGACGTCGCGGTAAAGAATAGTGGATGCCTGTCCGAAAATAAATTGATTCAGTCCGGACTGGTTGGCATTTCCTGTATGCTGGATGATGGAAGACAGAACGAGACCCGCGCCGAAAAAAGAGGAAAGAATGGAGGCGAGGACGCCGTCAAAAGGAAGTTTCGTATAGTGGCGGGCGAGAAGGATAAGGGACAGTGCAGCAAGGGCGGACAGAAAAGCGCCTAATAAAAGGCCCTCCAATGTTTTCACGCCGAGAAATAGAAAAGCCAGCATGATTCCCGGATAGGACGAATGGGAGATACCGTCCCCCAGAAGCGCTTCCCTGCGGAGGACGATAAAAGATCCCACCACGCCGCAGAGCACGCCTAAGATAGTCGTTCCTGCCAGGACGATTTGAAAGGTATAGTCCCGCCATAAAGGTAAAGAAAAGAAAGCGGCCGGTTCCATGGTCAGACTCCTTTCGATGGAGAAAAAGTTTTTTCGATATTTTCTTCCGTGAAAACATCCCGTACAGATCCTGCTGCTATAAGGCGGCGGTTGATCATGGCGACGTGGTCGAAATAAAGAGGAACGGTGCGGAGCGCGTGATGGACGACAAGGATCGTCTTTCCGCGGCTCTCCATTTCTTTTAAAATGCGGACGATGATTTTTTCCGTCTGCATATCCACGCCTTTAAAGGGCTCATCTAAAAGGTAGACAGACGCTTCCTGCGCAAGGGCCCGGGCCAGGAAAACGCGCTGCTGCTGCCCCCCGGAAAGCTCATTGATCTGTCTGTCTTCGTAACCGTCCATGCCGACGCGGGCAATCATTTCTTCCGCAATCAGACGGTCGCCCTGCGAGGGAGCGCGGCACCAGCCGATGTGGCCGTACCGTCCCATGAGGACGATATCTTTTACTGTAGCGGGAAAATCCCAGTTGACTGAACCATTCTGCGGGACATACGCGATTTTCCGCCGTGCTTTTTTCGCATCGGTTTCGCCGTCTATGGAAAAACGGATCCGCCCTGAAATGGGGGCAAGCAGGTTCAGTATAATTTTTAAAAGGGTAGACTTGCCCGCGCCGTTCGGCCCGACGATTCCCATAAGTGAGCCTTTCGGGATATTCAGATCCAAATCCCATAAGACGGGCTGGCGGTCATAGGCAGCGGTGATGTCTTCCAGTTCGATAACGTGTTCCACGATGACACCTCCAAAAGATATTTCATGAAATGAAAGCGCACGGAACGAGGGGATCCCCGATCCATGCGCCGGAAATTCAAAATGTTCAGCGGAGCGCTTCCGTGATTGTCTTTATGTTGTGCTCGTACATGCCGATATAAGTGCCCTCTTTCGTGGACTCGCCGCCAAGAGAGTCGGAGTACAGTTCGCCGCCGATGGAAACATCGAAGCCCCGTGCTTTGACAGCAGCCTGGAGAGACTCGATGGTTTTATGGGGGACGGAAGATTCCACGAAGACCGCTTTGATTTTATGATCCGCGATGAAAGCGGCCAGCGTGCTGATGTCGGAAGTGCCTGCTTCGCTGGCGGTGCTGATTCCCTGGATGCCTTTGACCTCAAATCCGTAATCTCTGGCGAAATAAGCAAAAGCGTCATGGGCGGTGACGAGGATACGGGAATCTTTCGGAACAGATTCCACTTCCTTTTTGATGTATTTGTCCAGGTTGTCCAGTTCGGCGAGGTAAGCGTTCAGATGATCTTCATAGTATGATTTGTTCTTCGGATCTTTTTCCGAAAATCCTTTTGCTACTTCTTTCGCGGCGGCTTTCCAGTTCTTTACGGAAAACCAGATGTGGGGATCTTTCGTTTTTTCACCGTCCTCTTCAAAGTCGAGGAGCGTTTCGGAAGGAATGCCGTCGCTTACCCGGATCGTGGGTTTCTTCTGCGCGTGGAGATTATCGAAAATCGCGCCCATTTTCCCTTCCAGATGGACACCGTTGTACACAACGATATCCGCTTTGTTCATGGCGTCCACATCGCCGGCACCGGCCTGATAAAGATGAGGATCTACACCGGCTTTCATGAGGCCGGATACTTCCACTTTATCCCCGCCGATCTGCCGGGCGAGGTCGGTGAGCATCGTCGTGGTGGCGACGACTTTCATTTTGCCGGCAGAATCGGAAGCGGGTGCAGATTTTCCGCAGCCTGAAAAAGACAGGGCCGCCGCGCCGAGGATGGCGAGGGGAATACAGAGACCGAAAACTATTTTCTTTAACATGAGAAATTCTCCTTTGTATTTATTTAATAATGACCCGCAAATTATTTGAGAGTAATTATCATATAAGGTATAGTAGCATACAAATCGGCATATGTAAATATTTAAAATTGGTATATCTAATATTTAAATAAAGTATGTCATATAAAATAAATAATATAATCCGAATAAAAGAAACAAAAGGAGTCTTGAAATAATGGAACACGGAAAGAAAGCATATGGGGAGGACTCATTTCAAAAGACAGGAGGCAGGGGATTCTGCAGACCTTTGCACATTTCCCGCATGAAAAAAGACAGCAGGATCCGAAAAACGGAATTGCCATCTTTTTTATGTTTGTACATGTATTTTATATCTCAGCTGTCACGGAGGGCGCGTTTCAAAATTTTGCCGGTCGCGTTTTTCGGAAGAGCGTCAAGGGGAATAAAACGTCTCGGTATTTTGTAAGATGCGATGTTTTTTACCATGTGCTTGCGGATCTTGTCTTCGTCAAAGGCAAAACCTTCCTTCATGACCACATATGCCCATACCGACTGTCCGCGGAGCGGATCGGGATGGCCTACGACAGCGCATTCGCCGACGCCTTCCACTTCATAGATGCAGTCTTCCACTTCGCCAGGATAAATATTTTCACCGTTCATGATGATCAGGTCTTTGATGCGGTCTACAATGTAAATGTATCCATCAGCGTCCATGTATACCAAGTCGCCGGTACGGAGCCAGCCGTCTTTATCGAGTACTTTCTTTGTTTCTTCCGGTTTTTTCCAGTAACCTTTCATCACGTTGTCCCCGCGGACGGCGAGTTCGCCGACTGTGCCCGGAACGTAAGGTCCTTCCTTATCAGTGATGACTTTTACCTCTACACCGGGGAGGGCGGGACCGGAAGTAAGGTATTTCGGCTTAGCCGTGGGGAGGATGGAAACGACGGGAGACGCTTCTGTCAGGCCGTAACCTTCCTGCACAGGATGGCCGAACCGTTCATAGAAAGACTGTGCCACAGGCTGGGGTAGGGATGCGCCGCCGGAAACAAAGGTGTGCACCGTTTTCATGCTGCTCGGTTCGCCGCGGCGGGCAAGCAGGTTGTAAAGCGGCGGCACCATAATCGCGATGGTGACGGAGTATTTCATGATCGTATTGATGATTTCCGTTGGGCTTTTGGAGCGGAGGATGACGATAGTGGAATGGTGGTACAAACTTCCCAGCACCACGGTGGTCAGACCGTAGCAGTGGAACATGGGGAGCACGCAGAGCACTTTGTCCTCCGGTTTGAAACGGACTACGGCAGTGTACTGTTCCACATTGCGCGCCTGGTTCTTGTGGGTGATCATGGCGCCTTTCGGGCTTCCTGTCGTACCTGATGTATAAATCAGGGCGCATACGTCATCTTCTGTCAGATCTGCCGGGAAGGCAGGAGCCTTCGGCGCGTTTTCCGTGGATGCGCGGTAATCCAGATCATGGATGTCGATGAACGGTACGGAAACGGTAAGGGGCATATCGGAAATTAGGAGCTTCGACTCCGCGTCGCGGAGAATGAAATCCACCTCGCGGCTGACGAGGGAATTATTTACCGGCACAATGATCGCGCCGAGGCTGACGACTGCCATGTATACATACACGAACTCTGCGCGGTTTGCCGTGTACAGGCCTACCGTATCGCCGCGGCGGATGCCCATGGCATACAGCGTATTCCTGTAATTTTCCACTGCTTTTTCAAGCTGGCCGTAAGTGACATTGGATTCGCCTGTCATTGCAAGACTTTTCGGGTCTGCATTTTTAAATATTTCATGAATAAACATAGATCCACCTCTTTGGTAAGAATGCGTACTTATTGTAGCAAAAATCGACCGTCCGTTCAAATAGGGCAGAGGATATCGAAATTGTGCTATACTGTTCTAAAAGAAATCATGATCAGGGAGGCTCTATGAAAGCAGCGCAGATGACAAGAGAAGACGAAATCCGTTCCATCAGCCAAAAGTATGAAATGGATAAAGAGAAAGTGCGGGACATACTCGAAAGAGGTGTCCGCTATGCAGATGCGGACAAAGCGGCGCTTTTTGCCTGCATGACGGGAAAAGATATCGAGGAAGTACTGGCGCTCCGCAGGGAAGAGCCATGGGGCCGTGTACAGGTCAGGCTGGGCATCACGGGAGACAGATATGATGAAAAATATTTCAGCCACCGTGCCCGCCGGCTGCATCGTTTCTATGGCGTGGAAGAAACCCGCGCGTTTAACGCCTTGAAGGAAGGATACCCGAACCATTGGATCCGCCTTGCTTACCTTCTCGAAGTGAAGACGGGAAAGAAGATGGAAGAAATTCTGGCGGTAAAAAAGAAAACGATGAAATGGAAAGAGTGGGCGGACATCAATCTGGGAGTAAAGCCTGAAGATTTTTCGCAGTGGATCCTGGAGACGAGGAACCCCGCTTTGAAGCCGAAGTAAGCAGGAAATCAAAGTCCGGCAAGATAAAAAGGGGAATATAAAAATAATAAGCAGGGAAAAGGAATAAAGAAGAACGAGGACCATCGCTGATGCGGTGGTTTATTTTTTTACCGCAGTACGTACAGGCCCATTTCTTTTTTGAAAAAAACAAAGAAATTCGATATAATAAATCAGTTATATCAGGAAGAAATTCTCCGGAAGATAAAGAAAGAAGGATAAAATGTATCTCATTGATACTTATGATGTGATTGTCGTCGGCGCGGGACATGCGGGGTGTGAAGCGGCTCTGGCCGCTGCCCGTATGGGATGCCGCACGCTTCTTACGACGATTTCACTGGACAATGTGGCCATGATGCCATGCAATCCCGCTGTCGGCGGGCCGGGCAAGAGCCATCTTGTAAAGGAAATAGATGCTCTCGGAGGGGAAATGGGTATCGCCGCCGATGCGACGGCTGTCCAGATGCGCATGCTGAACCGCGGGAAAGGACCGGCGGTATATGCCCTCCGTGCCCAGTCGGATAAAGGCGCTTATCACCGCTATATGAAAAATGTGGTGGAAAATACGGAAAACCTGGATCTGAAACAGGTGCAGGTTATGGATATCATCGTGGAAGACGGAAAGTGCGTGGGCATTACTACCGAATTGGATGAAGAATACCGGGCAAAAGCTGTCATCTTATGTACCGGCACGTACCTGGACAGCATGATCATCATCGGCGATACCATGTATTCCGGCGGTCCAAACGGCATGCGTCCTTCTGTGGGGCTGTCCGCCAATCTGAAAAAACACGGGCTGGAAATTCTCCGTTTCAAAACGGGGACGCCATCCCGTGTAGACAGGCGGAGCCTTCATATGGACAAAATGGAACTGGAAGAAGGCGATCCGGAGAATCATGCTTTTTCCTTTATGAGTGAACGGAAAGACAGAAATAAGCGGAACTGCTGGCTTACGTATACCAATGAAAAGACCCATGAAATCATCAGGGAAAATATTATGCGCGCTCCCAAGTATGCGGGAAAGATTCATGGCATCGGAGCCCGTTACTGCCCTTCCATTGAAGACAAGGTCGTCCGTTTTGCGGATAAAGACCGCCACCAGCTCTTCGTCGAACCTGAGGGACTGGACACCACGGAAATGTACGTGCAGGGCATGTCCACCTCCATGCCGATCGATGTGCAGTATGCTTTCCTCCGCACCATTCCCGGGTTTGAAGATGTGAAAATGATGCGGCCCGCTTATGCCATCGAATATGATCTGCTCGATCCTCTCCAGCTCTATCCCACGCTGGAGGTAATCAAACTTCCCGGCCTTTATTCCGCGGGGCAGTCAAATGGTACGAGCGGGTACGAAGAGGCAGCTGCCCAGGGACTCGTAGCGGGGATCAATGCCGCGCTCAAAATACAGGGGAAAGATCCGTTTATCCTTGCCCGCCATGAAGCATATATCGGATCTCTCGTAGACGATCTCGTCACCAAGGGCGCTGACGAACCCTACCGCATGATGACAAGCCGCAGCGAATACCGTCTCATTCTGAGGCAGGACAATGCCGATCTCCGTCTCACCGAAAAAGGACATAGTATCGGTTTGGTGGGAGAAGAACGGTATGCCCGTTTCCTGGAGCGGAAAAAGAAATATGAAGAAGCTATGGACTATATCTGTACACAGCGTTTTACCCCGAAAGAAGAGATCAATCGGGCCCTGGAGAGCATGGGAACCGCACCCCTGACGACAGGTACCGGGGCCGATCAGATTCTGAAAAGGCCTGAAATGACCTATCGGAAAATGATGGAAACGCTCGGCTGTCCCTCTTTTGACGAGGAAGCTGTGGAAGAGATGGAAATCACCGTGAAGTATGAAGGCTACATCGCAAGGCAGGAAGCAGCCGTGCGGAAAGCTGCCCGCATGGAAAATGAAAAACTTCCCCTTGATATGGATTACCTGTCCCTTGACGGTATTTCTACAGAAGCGAGACAGAAAATGGATAAAATCCGCCCCCTCTCTCTGGGGCAGGCGGCGAGAATTCCCGGCGTTTCCCCGGCGGATATATCGGTGCTGATGGTGTATGTGAAGCAGCGCAAAGGAAAGAAAGGCGAGGAATAAAAAATATTAAAAATAAAAACAGCAGGCCCTGTTTTGAGAATGAGGAATATGATTTTCCGGGCGGATACTATTTCTGTTTAAACCGTTTTTTTCAAAGGATGGGAACTATGTTATACTTGAAACCGGAAACGGTATCCGCCTGCCGGCAGAAGTTTTTGCATCATTGCTTGAAATATATGAATTGAAGGAAGGAATGTGTGCTAATGGATTCTATTTTTATCGTTGTGGCTTTTTTTATCGCTGTTTCACTTTTGAGTATCCCTTGTATGATGTATTATAAGAAAAAAGAGAAGAAGGAACATCAGCTTATCAGTGAAAACAGAGATCAAGCCGTGCTGCAGATCTATGGGGATCCCATCCGGATTGACGGGAAAAATTTTTCCGAATATGAACACATGGGAAGTAAGCTTTCTTACTATACCGTAGTGCTTCCGGAAGGCCGCCATACGCTGGAGGCGAAGTTCCAGACAACATCCGCCGGTGTTTCGGGCAATCAGAATTATAAGACGCCGGAACCGATTCCCTGTGATTTGTTTTTAGAAAAAGGTTTTGTTTATACGGCGGGTATTTATTTCTATTCGCCCAAGAGCCGGTATGAGTATTACAAAGGGGAAGTAGGGGAAGCCGTTTTTTCAAAAGAATTGTCTGTAACAGGATCGACTTCTTATGGAACAGCGTATGTCATCGTATATAAGGATAAGGATGCGGACGGCAACTTGATCAAGGCGCCTGCCTGTCCTGAAGAATAAACAGGGCGCGGATCGGGTAAGTTTTTGCTGTAAACGGCAGTTCTTTTCGGTCCGCTGCTGAAACGGAGTAGAGTAATCTATTCCGTTTTTTATTACAGGAATATGATGGTGAGAATATCGTGGAAACAGAAACGATTGCAGCTCTTGTGCTGCTGGCGGCCATGGGATGCCTGGTGCTGAGTATATATAAAGTAAAAGAATGGTACCGGAAGAATACCTGGACCGCAGATCCGGATGCCTGCGAACAGGAAAAAGTGAATCTGAAAATGATGGAACAGGTGAGATGGCGGGAGCAAGTTTTCAAGCCTGAACCGCCGCCGGACGGATATACGGAAATCGCGGCTCCTTTCGGAGGACAGGGGTTGTTGGATTTGAAAAATATGCTTTTGGCGGTTCTGCTGTTTGTCTTTTACGGGCTGGCAGTGGAATATACAGGTACGCATCCGTTTTTAAACGGCGGAGAGAAGCTTTTTATAGTATTCCTTCTTACGGTTCTTACGTGCTGTGCGGCCATTCGGATATATCGCAGGGTGTATTTCGGGTATCGTATATACCTGCCGGAAGATTCGACGGGCATGGTGGTGTACAATTGGTACTGGGGGCGGCGCTTTTTTTCTCTGTACCGGATCCCGCCTTATAGAGGCTGCGTATCCGTGTGTTCCGTAGATCGGTATGAGGTGCGAGATGATGAAATCCGTATCTACGGAAAGTTTGTTCATACCGGAACCGATGTCACCATACAGGGCTTTAATGATAAAGGGCTGCCCGTTGGGCGCTTCTTCGGCGAAGAGGAGGAAAAACAAATTTTAAATAGGCTGGAAGCGATGCGGAAAACAGGTATGGAAAGCGAGATATGAGACAAGAAAAAGCTGTCAGAAGGCGAAAGTCGGATTTTTGACAGCTTTTTCATTTGCTGATGAAAACGGCGCTCATGACAAGGCGTCATCCGAAGCGAATGTGAAGGATCTGCTGTTATAATGAGGGAAACGTTAATCGTCATCCTGAACGAATGTGAAGGATCTATTACCGTGGTGAGGAAGCCGGTAAGGCGTCATCAGAAGTCATAGATTCTTCACTTCGTGTCATCATTCCGTTTCCTGTTTTTTCCTCAAGGCATTCTTGCCCCCGTTCAGAATGATTGGGGACGGTGAGACGTCATCCTAAGCAGATGTGAAGGATCTGCTGCCGTGGTGAGGAAAGCGGTAAGAAGATAAAAGCATCAGCTGTGAGCTGTCAGCTGCAAGCTAACTATTCTTTTACGGTTTGAGTCACTATGGAATGCGAGTATCCTCCATTACTGGTGCGGGCAGCTGATTCACAATTGTCGGTTTTAGGAGCCGGCAGCTTACGTCCGATTATGTTTTATCGGCGGCTGTCAGGTTCCGTTTTCTTTTTCCTGCTTTTTCAAGAAGTTCATGAAGGGTATTTTTATCTGCCCTGTCCAGTGCTGTTTTTATTTGAGAAAGGCTTTCTGTGAAACGGTCGATTTCAAGAAGCAGGTTTTCACGGTTGGCAAGGAATAAATCTGTCCAAAGGGGGCTGTTGATATCCGCTACTCTTGTTTCATCACGGAATGATCCGCCTGTAAAGTACTTTGTGTCTTCTTTCAGGGAAGTGCTGTTTATCAGCGCCGCCGCAAGGACGTGGGTCAGGTCGCTGGTGTAGGCGATGTGGCGGTCGTGTTCTTCCGGTGTGATTGACGGCACGTGGCGGCAGCCGAGAGCCAGCGCCATGTTTCGGATCAGCTCCACATTCTCCGGGCGGTTCGTTTTATCGGGAAGAAGGATATAATTTGCTCCGCGGAAAATGTCCGGATCCGCCCGGGAAAGTCCTTCGCCTTCATGTCCGCACATAGGGTGGGATGAAATGAAATCTATGCCCGGCGGAAGTATTTGCCGGATATCATCGGCAAGGTTTCCTTTTACGCCGGCGATATCGGTTATGATCGCGTCGGAGCGGAAGTCCGGCAGGTGATCTTTCACAAAGGCGAGTGTCGCTTTGGCAGGTGTGCAGAATATAACAATGTCCGCGTGTTTCAGGTCACTGATATCGATGGAATCCACTATGCCCTGCCGAAGGGCGGCCTCTGCCGTCGATAATGTCCGATTGATGCCGATTACTGCCGCTCCGAGTTCCTTCAGTCTCATGGCAAAGGAACCGCCCATCAGACCCAGGCCGATAACGGCCACTGTTATTTTGCTGAAATCCATTTTTATACTCCTGTTTCCGGTTTAAAATAGTATACCTTTCAGGCAGATTGTTTTATTGTCTGCATTATAGCATAGCACCCCATGGAGAACAGGTTTTACAGGTTATGAGAAACAGGGCGAAAAAAATACCGGAAGTTTGTTTTTACTCCCGGTATTTCTTTCGAAGGTTTGCAATTATTCCATTTGTATATATTTCTTTAAGGTTTCAATTTCTCCCGTATAAATATATCCTTTTCCGATTTCCAGAACGAGGGGTGTTTCTATTTTTTCATCTTTTACATTTTTTCCATGTTCCAGAAGGGAGACAAGAATATCACGGGGGACGTCAAGATTGATGGGAAGACCGATAGACTGGAGGACGTACTTGATCCGTTCCGCTGTACCCCGCTTGGTGAGTCCCAGAATTTCAGAAGCGCTCGTGATCATGTACATGCCGGCCGCCGTCGCTTCCCCGTGGGTCAGGCGGAGATCATTGAAACGGTAGTATCTCTCTGCCGCGCCGCCCAGTGTATGGCCGAAATCAAGGATACGGCGCTCACCTTTGTCTTCGGGATCGATTTCCACATAGTGTGCCTTGATGGTAATGCAGCGGCGGATGATTTCCGGAAGAACACGAAGGATATCCTGGTCAGAGGCGGCTTTTTCAAATATTTCAAAGAGGTCCTTGTCTGCCACGCAGCCGATTTTAATCGCTTCGCCGAGGCCGTTATGGAAGAAACGGGCAGGCAGCGTGCGGACCATGGCAGGATCTACATACACGGCTTTGGGCTGGTAGAATGTACCGATGAGATTTTTTCTTCCATTGATATCGATGGAGATTTTCCCTCCGATGGCGCTGCCGATCTGTGCCAGGAGAGAAGTGGGCACCTGCACGTAGGGAGTCCCTCTCCGGTAAGTTGCTGCAACAAAGCCTGTCACATCGCCGACGACACGTCCGCCAAGGCCGATGAGCAGATCTCCTGCACAGAACCCGAAGTCTGCCAGCGCCTCGCATACACGGCTCACGACAGAAAGGCTTCGGCTCTTTTCGCTCGAAGAAAGGACGATCTGCTGTACGTTCAGGTTCTCTTTTTCCAGCTGGCGTTTCAAATCCTGGCCATACAGTTCGTCAATGCCTTCTTCCGTGATAATGACTGCGCGCCCGTGTCCCGACAGGGGGGCGGTTTCTTTTCCCAGGCGGCCGATGACGCCTGAGTCGATTATCACATCATAAGAATCATTTCCTAAATTGATATGTACCGTATCCATGATTTGTCTCCCTGTAAAAAAGTATTTATAAAGTATTTACCATATATATTATATCATTTTTTCTCTGAAAGACTCCACCGGCGGCGACATGGGGCGGAAAAAAGGATTTTACCCCGATAGGAAATACATTTTGAAGTCAAATAAAAAAGCCGCCTTTTGGCAGCTGTGCATTCCTGGTGCGCCCAAAGGGATTTGAACCCCCGACACACGGTTTAGGAAACCGCTGCTCTATCCAGCTGAGCTATGGACGCGTGTACATGTCATATTTTAGCACAAAAAAGGCAGAAATGGGAGTTTGCAAATAAAATGGAATGAAAGAGACAAAACGGGAAAATGATTTTCATTTCTGCCGATGTCGGAACGGAAGGAAATCATTTTTTCTTTTAGAAAGTTTTTATTTCTTATGTACACAGCAGGCGGACAAATACAGGGGTGATTTGAAATGAATTCTTTTATTCGCTTTTTTTCTTTCTATTTTGCACGTATTCGTTGTCAAGAGGGGAAGAAAAATGGATAATTGGAAGAAAGGGGGACAGATGGAGAGAAAGTTATTCACATGCATATCGGGGGTATCCTGTGAGAGTGAAAGTGAGAAAGATATACGATAAATACGGAATGTTTTCCATTCTCATTTACAGAATGGCAAAACGGTTATGCACAGTTATGCACAGTTCGTGTGTCTGTCTGGGATGGACAGGCGGAAAAAAGCTTTGATTTATCGCGAAAAGAGAAAAAACAGATTGTTTTTATCCACATGATGTGAATAGTTGTGAATAAGTTTGTGAATAATGTGAATAAGTGTAATTTTTATCGAAAGAAAAACGCAGCGAATGAAGTTTCGGGGAAATCATGTTCGCCGCGGTGAAGCTTGATTTTATGGGAAATCGGAAAAAGCCAGATCTGCTGTTTCTGATAATATCGGTTTTCTCATTATCAAGAAAGAGGCTTAAATGAGAGGGGGAAAGAATTTCTTTATTTTTGTAAAAAATTTTGTTTACTGCTTTTGCGGCAGATTTATTTTCTTGCACCGGAAAATTGACGGAGCCGGTATTTATCTGTCTTCTGATTTCAGCGGCATGCCATGTTGTGGCTTAGAAGGTCCGTTCCGGCTTTTGCCAAAAGGCATAAAAAAGGATAGAATATTTACAATATAGCTGTTATTTTTTAAGGAGATGTTCATCATAGACTTCAAACCGTTTACAATTGAAAAAAGAGAGTATATCGACAGCTTTTTTCATGTCCATCATTATGAGGGGATCGACTGTTCATTCAATACACTTTTTTTATGGCAGGAAGCGTACCATACGCAGTGGGCGGTAGAGGAGAATATCTTATTCGTCCGTGCGGGGGAAGGGGAGAATACGTTTTTTATGCCCCCTTTTGCCGGTGAAGGGGCGTCTTTCGGCCGCGGCATGGAGATTATCCATGAATGCCTGGAGCGCGAGGGAAAACCGTTTATCATTAAGGCTGCTTCACCCTGGGTGCTGGAACAGATCAAAGCCCATTGCCCGAACCGGTATGAATTCACTGCGGATCGGGATAATTGGGAATATGTATACCGTACGGCAGACATGATCAATTTATCGGGAAAGAAACTCCGGATGAAGAAAAATCATCTGAACGCTTTTCTCCGCCAGTACGGTGATTATACATACGAGTCCATCACGTCGGAAAACAGGGAAGACGCATGGCAGGGGATTGAAGACTGGTTTGAACGGCATGGAGACATTGCGGAAGAAAAAGAAGCGCTGCAGCGGTGTTTTGCCAATTGGGACGCTTTGAAATTGAAAGGCGCTATTATTCGCATTTATGGAAAGGTAGAGGCCTTTACGAACGGAGATTTGGTCAATCCCCGGGTGGCGCATATTTTCTTTGAAAAGGCAAATCCGAATATCCGCGGGCTGTATCAGGCGATCAACCGCGATTTCCTGATGCATGAATTTGCGGAAACAGAATTTGTAAATCGTGAAGAAGACATGGGGCTGCCTGGCCTGCGTCAGGCAAAAATGGAATACAATCCTGACCATTTCGCAGAAAAGTATGATGTCGTCGTAAAAGACGGCGGTTGTTTCTGAGGCGGTTATGAAAATACGTAAATGCAGTCGGACGGATGAAAAGGATATACGCGCGCTTTGGTCGTACTGTTTTGAAAGGGAGGACGACCCGTGGTTCCGCTGGTATTTCAGGGAACTTTACCGCCCGGAAGATGTACTGGCGGGAGAAGAAGCAGGAAAAATAGCGTGCAGTCTTCACCGCCGCCCTTATGAAATATATGTCCGCGGCGCAAAGATGCCGGTGGATTACCTTGTCGGGGTAGCCACCCATCCTGCTGCAAGAGGGAAGGGGCTTGCGACTGAACTGATCCGCGGCGCGTTCCATATGGCGCGGATGGAAAATAAGGGCGCTGTCATTCTTATGCCCTCGGCGGCATCGTATTACTATCCTATGGGATTTTCATTTTATGCGCACCAGTGGAAACGAAGCGCCGCACCTGAGCATTTAAGTTTCTTAAGTAAGCGGGCGCAGTCCGCAGGGAGCATCACTTCGATAGAGGAATGGAAAACTCTTGCCTCTGTTTATGACAGGTATGTGAAAGGGCGGAATGGCTGGGCTTTTCGTGATGAGGAGTCATGGCAAAAGCACATCAGTGCCCAGTTCTGTGACGGCGGTTACATCGCTGTCGTCAATGACCTGGATGGTGCGGCCGGATATATTTTCTACCATCTGGACGGAAGGAAACTCATCGTGTCGGAAATGGCGTACGTCTCCGATGCAGGACGGAAAGGACTCTATGCTTACATGGCTGGACACCGCGGTTCTGTGGATGAATGCGTGTGGTATGAACCTTTTGATGACAGGGCATTTTTCTACTGGCAGAATGGCGCGGAGCATACCTATATACATAATGCCTCTTTTCCGACCATGATGGGACGCGTCACGGATCCGGTCATGGCATTTGACGGACTTCCCTGCAGAGAGATGAAAGGATTCCTGTCTTTCCAGCTGGCGGATGAGTTCCTTCCCGAAAACAGCGGAATTTACGTCCTTTCCGCCAAGGAAGGAAGAATTTACGCTGTGAAATATGATGTATTTTACACACTGAAGCTTCATATTGAAGATATTTCCGGCGTGAAATTGGGAAATAAAATTCCCGAACCGGATTTCACCATGACCGCAGGCGCCCTCGCCCAGCTTTTCTTTGGAGCGCTGTCTTTGAGAGAGTTGTCGGATCTGGGGCGCATCGAATGGCTGGAAGGTGCGGAGCGTGAAAAAGTTCTTGAAACGGCGGAAAACATGCTTCCCTCTGAAAAAAACTGGATCAATGAATGGTACTGAGCCTCCGGCCGTCGGTTTTTCACCTGTCTGATACTGGTTTGTGTATTAGTACCATATAAGTGCAGCAAAGAGAAATGCAACATTTCCCTTGCTGCACTTTTTATTAAAGGGAAGCAGCAATAGGACACAAAGTGAAGAATCTATGACTCTGGTGACAGCTTATCGTTTTCCTCACCACAGTAACAGATTCTTCGCTGGCGCTCAGAATGACGTCTTGTCATCCGCCGTCATTCAGCACTTTTAGCTAACGGCTAACAGCTCACAGCTGATAGCTGATAGCTTTTATCTTCTTACCGTTTCCCTCACTATGACGCCTTACCATCCCCGGTTATTCTGAACGGGGGCAAGAATACCTTGTGGGAAAGACGGAAAACGGAACAGTGACACGGAGTGAAGAATCTATTACGCTGGTGAGAGTCTACCAATTTCCTCACTATGTCAGTGAATAATCTGTTATCCGAATGACATGAAAAAACGTGGAAATAAAAAAGAAATGCCAGCTGCTATCAATGCAGCTGGCATTTCTTTTATTGTTTGTATACAATAGAGGGGTAATAAAACAGCAGTCTGGAGACGGGGACGGAGGCATGCGTGACCATGCGGAGACCATACACCTAAATGTAAATAGTCCGGTGCCCTTTTGCTGCCTGCGGCTAAGAGAAAGAGATGGAAAAGAAATATTTTACTTACATGGTGCGCTGCCAAGACGGCACGCTCTATACAGGATTTACCGTGGATGATCCGGAAAAACGGGTGGCTGTCCATAACGCGGGGAAGGGCGCGAAGTATACGAAAGGCCGGCTGCCTGTCCGCCTTGTGTGGTACAGGGAATGGAACAACGGTCATGATGCCCGGTCCTGTGAATTCTATTTGAAACGGAAAACAAAACAAGAGAAAGAAGCATTGGCGGCTTCTTTTGGAAAGGATACAGATTGAACGAATCAGTAAGAAAAACAAAATATTTGACAGAAGCGGCGGCAGCGGCGGCCATTGCGTCACTCCTGGTGCTGCTGAAACTTTTAGCGCCGTTTTTCGTGTTCGTCACTATGATCGCGTCCCCCATCCCGATTGCCGTCATTTGCGATTTCCACGGGATGAAGTGGGGATTCGGCACATCGGCGGGCGTGGTTATTCTCGTTACCATGATCGGAGGGCCTGAAATCGGACTGACGACAGCCTTTTATGCGGGTGCTCTCGGCATGGCCATGGGCTATGGATTTCTTCATAAAATGTCTTACGGGAAAACGCTTTGCCTTACGATTCTTGCATATATACTTGAAATGTCTTATAAAATCATATTTTCTATTTATGTTCTCGGCATTGCCGATGCCCTTACCGGAGCGATTGACCGCTTCACCACATTCCTTCGCTGGATATGGACACCCTTGTCATCGGTCTTCGGATTTGATCCGGATCCGGGTAAAGCGATGTTTACCACATCAGGCATGGTGATGCTTGGAATCGTCTTCATTTTAAATGCATACTGCTATGCGTACCTGAACATGGAAATCGGCGGCAATGTGCTGAAACGCTTAAAAGGCGGAATAAGGGGATAAAACCTATGGGATATGCTCCATTAGTGTCGGTCATCGTGCCGGTATATAAAACTGAAAAATTTATACATAGATGTATTGACAGCGTGCTGAACCAGACGTATTCCAACTGGGAAATGATCTTGGTTGATGACGGCTCGCCTGATGCATGCGGGCAGATATGTGACTCCTATGCGGAAAAAGATGGCAGGATTCATGTCATCCATCAGGAAAATCAGGGACTTAGCGCTGCCCGAAATGCAGGTATAAAAATCTGTAAAGGTGAGTGGATATATTTTCTTGATTCTGATGATTTTATCGTGGAAGATGCTTTAGAGAAAATGATATTTTTTTCAAAATCAGGGACTTATGATATCATCATGGCGGGTTTCAGTATTATCTATGCTGATGGAAGCGAGGATTGCAGGTCTTCCGGATGGAAAGAGACGGATAATTTATCGAAAATCCGGAGAGGGATCCTTCTTGATGAATTGCCGAATTTTGCCCATGGGAAATTATATAAGCGTTATCTATGGAATGATTTGATATTTCCGGCAGGGCGGCTGGTGGAAGATATGTATGTGAGTGCTACCGTTTTTTTTAAGGCGGGAAGTGCTTATCTGACTCCGGTATCTTTATATCGTTACAGTTATGAAAATGAAAACAGTCTTATGAGGGGGAAAAATATAAAGGATTTTATACAATTGAAATATGGAAGGTTTCTGGCGTGGCGTGAACATGAACGGATTGCGGATTTACATGCATTGTCGGAGAAGAAGATTTGCTGCATTCAGGCACTGAAGTGCGCTGTAAAGACTTTTGTGGCGGATTTCAATACGCGGGAATTGCCGGATTTGGATTACAGGGAGTTGGAATCATATATCTTTATGCATAGAGATGTATCGTTGCCGTTTCTTTTTTCTTTTCAGCGGTATCTGATTTTAAGTGAATGTACGATTTTGTTGCAGCTTTGCGGATATGTCCGTAAAATGGCAGTTTCATTACAATATAAAATGCGGCAGTGGAAATTTATGGCTGCCCGATAAAAACTATTAGGAGCGGGATTCATGAAATTTTTAAATATAAATTGGGGCAGTCGGTTGGCAGCGGCTGTTGTCGTATGGGGGGCTACGGCTTACCATTATATTAATACGGGAATGTCTATCAGTATGATCGCATTTACTCTGTTTGTAATTGCTTATGCACTGAAAAATCATGCGATTCCCAAGGTTACACTTCATAAAAATATTCTATGGGCGTTCGCTGTATTTTATGCCTGCCTGTTTATTTCCACGCTGTTTCATTTGGACAATACTGGAAATATGTATGGCGGATCATATAGTTTTCTGTCTTATGTTATGATTCCGCTGCCTTTATTTATGATTTTATACATCGGCTGGGAGCGTGATATCAGAAAAACTGTATGCTATACATTTGTTGCGATTGGGTATGCAATATGCGGATATGGGATATATGAGTATGCTGCCAAACACATGGAGCGCCTGGACAGCTTTTATACATCACCGCCCCACGTGGGTATTATGATGGATGTCTTTATTCCACTCACTATAGCTTTTATCTGCTATTATCGTGATAATATTTTTCATCTGGCTGTAATGTCGGTACTTTTAGTGCTGGAGGCAGTTACATTGGTCCTGACGCAAACAAGAGGTGCCATGGGAGCTTTATCCATAGCGATTTTTATTACTGTGCTGATTTTCCTGTTTAGAAATCAAATTGCAATGGGGAAAACCAGGCGGCGGCTCTTAGGGATGGGGGCAGGTCTGCTGGTCGTACTTGCTTTGCTGTGTTCCCTCCGGTTTGGAATACATGATCCATATCGGATGCAAGGGGCAGACCGACCGTTTATATGGAAGAGCAGTTACCATATGTGGGAGGATCATAAATTGACCGGAGTGGGACTGAATGGATGGAAGAATGCTTATGACCATAAATATCAACTGGAGGGAAGCAGGGAGTTTAAAAAAAATGTGCATGCCCATAATACGTGGCTGATTTTTTTATCAACCGGAGGGATTCTTGCTTTTCTGGGTTATAATGCATATCTGATTCTTATGGGGATGTATTTCTGGAAAAGGATACGTATATATGCTTTGAATCCATTCAGCTGGTGCATGCTGGCAGTTTTTCTTGCTTTTGTTCTTAACGGGCTTTTGGATGAAACATTTTCTTCCACATCGTTTGGCAGATTGTATTATCTTGCATTTGGCATTACACTGCTTTTTGAAAGATGGGATGCGCTGCACTCGGAGGAGAAAAGAGTGTGAATTTGTTGTAAAAAACCGTTACAGCTCCTTTTGGAGAAACTGTAACGGTTTTTGTCATGCCTGGATTACTTACTTGTAATCCGGATCATCAAGGATGGTCCATTCTCCATACTTCGTTCTTGCGTCTGCCGGTTTCAGATCATATGCACTGCTGCTTAAATCAAATTTCGGTTCATAGTCTGTGTTTGGCAGGTGCAGGACTCCGCTGATGGTGTCATACATCAGGTCATTGGTGAATACTTTGTGTTCATTTTGACGCAAGGCTTGTGCCGTATCCGGGTAGAGCCGTGTATACGCGGGGGAAAGATAAATGAAAAAAGGAATCCGAACCATATCATAAGTCATATTTTTGCTGGCGACATGGCTTCGTTCCATGTTTTCCCCGTGGTCGGAGCAGTACATCATGACCTGCAGATTCAAATGATCTTTGGCATACGTATAGATATCACGGAGGAGATGATCCGTATAGAGCAGCGTGGTGTCATACTGGTTGGTCCGCTTATCGTGCTGCGGGTTGTCGATTCCTTTAAAATCCGGCGGGGTGCGGTCGCTGTACCTGATATGGCTGCCCATAAGATGGATAATGACAAAGTTATTTTCGTTTTTGGGAAGCTGCTTTACAAAATCGAGCAGCTGATAATCGTCGCCCAGCGGAAATGGTGTCCGTTGTTCCGTATCACAGTTTTGCGCGACGAAATCGATGGGACTGTCTTCACCGCTCATTTTGCCCTGGTTGCTCATCCACCATGTTTTATAGCCGGAAAGGTGTGCCACATCTATGATATTGGCTACGTCATCTATGTTCCGGTGGTCATATTGGTTTCGCCCGTAAAGGAACATGGAAAGCGCGGGAACAGTGACGGGAAAGCAGGAATATGTTTTATCCATGAGGTAAAAATAAGGTGTTTCTTTCATTTCTGAGAGCCATGGGGTTGTTTCAGACGGATAAGACGGGGTAAAGGCTTTCATCCGGTCACGGGTGGCGCTTTCTCCGATGACGACAATGACGGTACCCGGTAATTTTTGCGGCATGGCTTCGCTGACGGGGGTATATATACGGAACCGGCTTATATTTTGTTCATGCTTTTGGCTGATCCGCCGCATTTCATGTATATAGTGGAAAGCGCCATAAGTTTGTGAAATAGGAAAAAGAGACGGGATATATTTATGGATGCTGATGATGGACAGAATGCAAATCATGCCTATCCATAGGATACGCATTTTACTGTAACGATCCCGGCCGACGGAAATGGCTTTATGGCAGCAGAAGAAAGAGGCCGGTAAGAGCAGCACAAAAAAGATAAGGGAAGAAAACAGGACGGGCAGTCCGATGCGGTCTGAAATAAATTCAAACGCTTCTTTTTTATTGGTCTGCAGGATGGGCAGCATATTTGCGCGTATCGTGTCATTGTATAGGAGGTAGTATCCCAGATATATAGCAGCAAACAGAAGGCTTGCCGCGACGATAATTCCATAAAGGACAGAAATGGAAAAGCGCCATTTCCCTGGACGGTTTTGTGAGAAGGCAAAGAAGCATGCCGTGAGGGCTGATTCGTAAACGAAAAGCAGGAAATAGGGGTGGATCAAGTCGTAATCAATCGTCCAGGACATATTGGCATGAATGAGTACATAGGCGTAAATTACAAGCTGCGTTAGATAAGGAAACAGGGATAAACACCACAAGGGGGAATACAATTTTTCTCTCAGTGCATATGTAATGAGGCTGAAGACGGCAAAACCTGTGGCCGCATCACGGAGACTCTTATTCCATTCGAAAACACGTTCAAATCCGGAAATATGGAAAAGTAAAAAGATGACGCTTATGAAAATAAAAGAAGACAAAAGATAAGACGGGAGCGTTTTTATAGAATGGCTATCCGTGAAATACCGTGAGAACATATCAATATCCTTTCCTGATACAAACCGGAAATATACAAAGTTACAGGGAAGAGTTTTCTTCTATCAGATCCTGTGCATTTTTCCAAATATTTTCAGCGCTGAAATCTCCGCCGCGGGCAATCAGGCGGTGGCGGTAGAATGTCTTCGGCCCCCAGGCGGCGAGATTGGATTCATCATTCAGGTAAAAAACATCTACCACGGGAACGTCTAAGGCGAGAGCAAAGTGGGCAGTACCGGTGTCGGCGCTGATGAGGACGGCACAGCTTTTCAGCAGGGCGCCCAGTTGGGGAATGGTGGTTTTGTTTACCAGATTCAGCAGCACCTGTCTGCCAGCAGGCGGAAGATTTTCATAATACGATTCACAATCTTTTCCCGCACCGATCATGGCGGGAATCATCCCTGCGTCTTTTATTTTTTTTGCCAGTGTAAGGAGTGTGTCCGGTTTCAAATCTTTTTCTTTTCGCTTGGTGACCGGATTCAGTGCAATGATCGGTTTGCTGATTCCCTTTAAAAGTTGTTCATTGATATATGCAAAAGCTTCATCAGGGACATGGTACCTGATTTTCATGCTTTCCATAGGTTTTCCCGCATACAGTTCCGCCAGATAGGCATGCCGGTCCTGCACATGGATCCATTTTCCGTAATTAATTTTTCCGTTGGAGAGGAGCAGGCGGACGATCGCATGCCGATTGTCTGCGTATATTTTTTTTGCGCCTAAAAATTTGGATAATAAAATGCCCCGCTCATTGCCGTAAATGACAAAAGCGGCATCAAAAACATATTGGTTTTTATGTTCTTTATAAAATTTATACCATCCGGCAAGTCCCTTATGGATGCCCCATTTGTCATAGGTCCAGACTTCATCGACACCGTCCATGTATCGGGAAATGTCGGTAAACGGTTTATTCGATACGAAAACCAGACGGCTTTCCGGATACAGCCGTTTCAGATTCCTGCACAGTGCGTCTGTCAGGATAGTGTCTCCGAAATAAGAGGTATTATAAACTAAAAATGTTTTCATGAAATCCTCTGATCAGGAAAAATATATGTGATACAATGATTAGAATAAATTAAGGAGTTTATTTATGTTATACGTTTCTATTATAATCTTTTCTGCTTTATTGTACACATATTACCATTTCCGTGATCGGGTACCTATTTTAATGTACCACCGCATTGCTTCTGTCCCGGGGGATCGGAACGCGCTGCCGGAGGAGAAGTTTGAAGAACAGATGAGATACTTGGAAGAAAACGGATTTCACAGTATCACGGTGGATGAGCTGCAGGCGCATTTTCTCCATGGAAAGCGGCTGCCGAAGAAACCGGTGGTCCTTACTTTTGATGACGGTTATGAAGATAATTTTTCCGCAGCCTTACCGATTTTGAAAAAATACCACCATGTGGGAAATGTGTTTCCCATTGCCAATTGGATCGGCAGGGAGAACAAATGGGAAAATTTTGGGAAAGCGCCGACGCGGACCATGGATGAACGTGAATTGGCCCTGTGGCAGAATGAGGGGCATTATGTCGGTTCCCATACCATGGATCACCCGTTTCTGAGCCGCTGCGATGCGGATCGTCTTCATGATGAGATGTCAGGAAGCAAACGCTTTTTTGAAAAACTTAATGGGAAACCGGTGGAGTGTCTTTGCTATCCTTACGGAGATTTTGACAGAAAGGTCATGCAGGAGGCGGAGAAGTGCGGGTATAAACTGGGGCTGGCGATTTTCTATGATGTCCCGTTGTGGACACAGGATCTGCTTGCCCTGCCCCGCATTCCGATTCCTGCCAGGCAGCCGATGTGGGAATTTAAATTAAAGGTGAGCCGTATCCATCTGATTTTTATCTGGCTCCGCCAGTTGGAACGGCGTTTCAAAAAGACCTTCAGGAAATAATTAAGGTGACAACTTGTGATAGATGACTTCCAGGGCATCGACCATCCGGCGGTTAGTGAAACGGGAGCGTATCCATCGGGTGCCGTTTTCTGAAAATTGTTTAAGAAGATATCGGTTGTTGTCGAGCTGTTTGATTCGTTCATACAGCTCTTTTTCATTGTCTTTTTCCACGAGAAATCCTGTTTCCCCGTTTTTCACGATTTCCGGCGTGCCGCCTACGGAAAAAGCGATGGCCGGTTTTCCCATCGCCATGCCTTCCGCCAGAACAAGACCGAACGTCTCAAAGCGGGAAGGGAGGACGGTCAGGTCCGCGGCGTTCAGCAGGTGTTCCACATCTGTCCGGTGTCCGAGGCAGAGAACTTTATCGGATAAGTGCATGGCGCGTATCTTCGTTTTCAGCAGGGGGAGCCCGTTCCCTTTTCCGATGACAAGGAGCTTCCAATTTTCTTTACGGCCACACTTGTCCAGTATGGAGAGAAGATGTCCGTGGCCTTTATGTTCCAGATTTTTTATGCGGGATACGATGGCAAGGACGAGGGTATCCTCATCGAAACCGAATTCTTTTCGCAGCCGGATCCGCTCTTTTTCATTTGCGGTGAAACGTTCCGTGTCGATGCCGCTGTAACGGACAAGGAGATGATTTTCATGGAGGCCGCGCGCCAGAGAGTCCTGCCTGACGTATTCACTGACGCAGATGATTTGGTCCAATTGGTCAATGACATATTCTTTTCCCATGTTTCCCAAAATGCCGTGTGCCGTGTATACCACGGGGACAGACGTATTCCTTTTTACTCTTGCCGCGATGATGCCCGCAGCTCCCGAGTTGGCATGAATGATGTCTATATGGTATTTCTTCACGATGGATGAAACGCGCCAGACGGATAAGATCCTGCTCTGCCGGATCGGGACAAAAAATGTCCTGATGCCTGCCGTTTTCAGTTCATCCGCCAGACGTCCGCCGCCGGAAGCGAGAAAAACTTCATAGCCCCGGGCACGGAGTTCTTTTGCTGCGGTATATACATAGGTTTCCGCGCCGCCGATGTTCATGCGGGGAACCAGAAATAAAATCCTTTTCACGAGTCCGTCCTTTCTTTGCGTTATGATTTTATATTTTATCTTTATATAGGGAAATATGCAAAGAGGAGACGATGAAGTACGCCGATGAAGTTTCCTTGGGGAACCGTTTTTAGGAGAAAAATATGTGCAATGTACTTGTAGCCTGATTGGCGCTTGGATATAATGATTCTGAAGCGTAAGCATGGAAAAAAGAATTGTCATGGCGAAAGGAAATATGACACAGTGAACCGAATCCGATTCCTATGCGGACATGGAAGCGGCAGAAAAAGGGGAAGACCTGTATGGGACTTTTGATGATGTTTCTGAACTGCAAAAGGGTATAAAAGCATGAGGGCATGCTATATTAATCAAATCGGCTGTTTCATCGCAAAGTGATTTATTCTGATACTTGTTATTCTGTACAGGCAACCGTTTATAGAGGAGGCAATTATGATTTTTGAGGAAAGTTATACGTTGCATAACGGCGTAGCCATTCCGAAACTGGCGCTGGGCACATGGTTTATTGATGACGACAAGGCGGCGGAGGCTGTGCAGGCGGCGGTGAATATCGGATACCGCCATATCGATACGGCACAGGCGTACGGCAATGAACGTGGTGTCGGAGAAGGAATCCGCACCTGCGGCATTGACAGGAAAGATATCTTTGTCACATCCAAAGTAGCGGCTGAAAATAAAAGCTATGCGTCCGCCATGGAATCCATCGAAAAGACACTGGAAACGATGGGACTTGATTATCTGGACATGATGATTATTCATTCGCCCCAGCCCTGGGTGGAGGTAAACCAGTCAGAGGACCGCTACTATAAAGAAAACAGGGAAGTATGGCGTGCTCTTGAAGATGCTTTGGAAGCCGGGAAACTGCGGGCAATCGGCGTTTCCAATTTCCTGGAAGGAGATCTTGAAAATATTTTTGCCGGCTGCCGTGTGAAACCCATGGTGAACCAGATTCTCTGCCATGTGGGAAACAGTTCGCTGGCTTTGATTGATTACTGCCGGAAGCGGGATATCGTAGTGGAAGCCTACTCTCCCGTGGCCCATGGTGAAGCGCTGAAAGATGGATGCCTGGCGGAAATGGCAGAGAAATACGGGGTCACGATTCCTCAGCTCTGCATCCGTTATGATTGGCAGCTGGGTACGGTGGTGCTGCCAAAAACAGCGGATCCGGAGCATATGAAAGCAAATGGGGATATTGATTTTGTGATTTCTGATGCCGATATGGAGCTGCTGAAGAATGCGGAGCCGGTAAAGGATTACGGCGAATTCAGTTTCTTTCCGGTCTATGGAGGCAAGCTGAAAAAGTATCGTGTGGAAATTAAGAGGTAAACGCAGAAAAAATCTGCCATTGTGAGGAAAACGGTAAGACGTCATCAGGGTAATAGATTCTTCGCTCAGTGTCACTATTCTGTTTTCTGTTTTTCTCACAAAGCATTCTTGCCCCCGCTCTGAATGACGATTAAAGGAAAAGCGTCATAATGACGAGGAACGGTAAGTCGTTATCCTGAACGAATGGGAAGGATCTGTTATTATAGTGAGGGAGCCGGTAAGATTACCTCCTCCATTTGGGAGTCTTGGAACATTCTTCACGCCGTCCGTAAATGACATGGTATAATAAAAATAAATTTGCGATGGAAAAAATCAGGGAGGACGCATGAGCCGGGCAGATACACAATACCTTGGAATTATAAAGAATATACTGGACGCAGGAAGCTTAGGCGATAACCGTACGGGTATGCCGGCGTATAAACTGCCGCACCAGATTATGCAGTTTGATTTGGAAAAGGAGTTTCCGATCCTGACCACCAAGTTTGTGGCATTCAAGACATCGGTGAAAGAAATCCTTTGGATATGGCAGAAACAGTCCAATGATGTGCGTCTTCTCCAGCAGTGGAACTGCCATGTGTGGGATGAATGGATGCGGGAAGACGGCACCATCGGAAAGGCTTACGGCTACCAGCTCGGCAAGTATCATCAGGTGGATACGCTTCTGGAAACGTTGAAAAAAGATCCTCAAAGCCGCCGTATGGTGGTAGATCTGTGGAATGTGAAGGATCTGCCCGATATGGCGCTGTATCCCTGTGCGTTTCTTACGATGTGGGATGTTTCCGACGACGGCCGCTTAAATTGTATGCTCGTCCAGCGCTCGGGGGATATGGGTCTTGGCGTTCCTTTTAATATGGCGCAGTATGGGGCTCTTGTCCACATGATTGCCCAGGTGAGCGGACTCCGTGTCGGACTTTTTACGCATGTTATCAATAATGCCCATGTGTATAAAAACCACGTGGACGCTATGAAGACACAGCTGGCCCGTCTGCCGAAGGCTTACGACGCGCCTGTCCTGAAACTGAATCCCGATGTTCATAATTTCTACGACTTCAAGCCGGAGGATATCGTGCTGGAAAATTATAAGCACCATGAAAAGATTGCCATGGAGGTTTCCGTATGAGCCTGTCCATCATCGTTGCCCGCGCGGCGAACGGTGTCATCGGTAATGGTAATAAACTCATCTGGCATTTGCCGGACGATTTGAAAATATTTAAATCCCGCACGATGGGACGCCCCATCATCATGGGAAGAAAGACCTTTGAGAGTCTGCCGAAAGTGCTTCCCGGCCGCGTCCATTATGTACTGACAGGAAACAGGGCATACAGCGTGCCGGAAGGGGTTTATGTGTTCTACACTGTAAAAGAATTGCTCTCTGCTCTTCCTGAAGGGGAGAACTTTATCATCGGCGGGGAAAAGATGTACGAAGCCATGTTTCCCTATGCGGATAAAATGTATATCACGGAAATAGAAAAAGAGTATGACGGCGACGCGGTATTTCCTTCTTTCCGCAAAGAAGAATGGAAAGAGACGGAATCTGTCATGGGGAAGGGAGATCCGGTCCATCGCTTTGTCACTTATGAAAGAGTGAGGGGATAAGCGCTGCGGCAGCGGAAAGATATAAATTTGATCAAGGGTGGTTGCGGTTTGCAGACGGGGAGGATGTATGCGGAAACGTCAGGGGTTCGCCTTGCTTTGGGCGGTATCGGCGGTAAGCATTGTATTTCTTCTCGGAGGGACCGCTTTTTTTATGCTTCGGGCAGCGCTGCGCTCTGAACAGGCCATGGAGATTGAGGCGGATGAAGCTTTTCTGGTACAGGAAGTCATGGAAACGATCAAGTATAACAGCCGCCTGCAGGGCGCGCTCCCTGTTTCTTCCGGAGACGTGGCGCGGAACGGACGGCAGTACCATATTTCAATAGAAGAAAATCATCGAATGATAGAGGGCGTGGAAATGCGGGAGGTCTCCTGCACTGTCACCGATAAGGCAGGCACGTCCTTTTCTGCTGTCATGCTTTTGGAGGCGCCATGAAGCGGAAGGGGTTCATTCTTATGGAAGTCCTGCTGGCGCTTCTGCTCCTGTCAGCGCTGGCGGCGGCTGTTTTTCCGATTCTCGGGCAGACGGCGGGAGCCATGGCATTTATGGACCGGCGGAGGCGGGCAGTGAGCGAAGCCGTTTTTGCTGCCGATTTCATGATAGAGAAGATACGGAACAATCTCAGGGAAAGCGCGGCGCAGATGAGCGGGAACGTGTACAGGTACGAAGCGTATATATGGGTGAAGGATGGCAAGGATAAAAAGAAAAAAGTACGGGCTCCTTACAGCTTTTTCGTAGAGGGAGAAAAACTCAAGGTCCGTCTTCATAACGGAATGAGTGAGCCCGTGACAGGAGAGAATACGGGGAGCACGGAAATGACAGCGTTCCTCCCGCCGGAAGAAGGATCCGTATTTCAAGTGCGGCCGAAAGGGCTGGTGAACATATCTTTCCGGATGGAAAGCCGGAATCCGAAAGAAGTATATGCTGTGAAAACGGCGATCCTTCCTTATCGTGACTTTTACGGGGTGCAGTAATGAGCAGGCGGAAAGGATTTATAGCGGTATCGCTTCTGCTTCTTCTGTCGGTGCTCACGGCGGTGCTGGGAGGGCTTCTCTTCTCCCTTTCGCGGGGGCGCGGCGGGAGCCTGGCATATAGAAACGGATTATCCGCCATATACGCGGCGGAGAGCGGAGCAAACTGGGCGCTCGCCTCTTTAAAACAGGGACCTGTAGAAAATAAAGAAAGAACCATCCCCTTGGATGGCAGAGAAGCGCGTGTCCGTATTTCTTCCGTGACAAAAGAAGGAAATACATGGAAAGGAAAGATTACTTCCGACGGCGTGGATTTACAGACGAAGGCGATGCGCTTCGTGAAAATTACTTTTACTGTAGAAGACAGTGGAGAACGGAAAATTATGGTGGAAAGCGTGGAGAGTGACCGATGAGGTTGTGGACAGAAGGCATAGTATCACGGGTGAAGGCTTTCCTGCCTGCAGGAGGACGGAAAACCGTGGTCATGGCGGCGGCAGGGCGGTTATGGCTGGCGGAAATGGAAAAAGGAAAGTACCTTGTAAAGAAAAGCGCAGCGCTTCCGAAGATAACGGAAGAATCCCTTGCGGAAGCGTTTTCCTCCCTCAGCGGTATAGGGGAACGTGAGATAATCTTGATTTATAATTCTCCTGATCTTCACACGGCGTGCAGAACATTTCCCGCTATGGCAGAAGAAGAACTGGCGGAAACCATGTACTGGGAGCAGGACAGGATTTTTGGCGTCCGCGAGGATTTACGGCTTTCATGGAAAGCGCTTTCGGAAGATGCTGCCGGCTGGACAGTATCTCTGGCAGGAGTGCGGGAAGACTCGGTGGCATGCTGGCAGTCAGCGGCGGAAAAAGCGGGGAGAAAAATAACCCGGTGCATACCTGTGACGGCGGTGGAACTTCCGCGGGAGCGGCGGCCGCTGTATTTGTATGGGAAAGGAAAGTCTGCACTCTTCCTCTTCTGTGAAGAGCATGTGCAGGAATCACGGATACTGAATACAGCCGACGCTGATAAAAAATTACAAGTATTTATCCGCCATCTCTTAAAATCCTATGATATGGAAGGGCGGGATATCGTTTTCATCCCCATGAGCGGCGGAGTGAAAGAAGTTCCTTTCTGGAAAGATTTGGCGGAAAAATGGCGGGAGAAAATTAAAACTTTATCCCTGTCGGACGAAATAGAACCGGGACCGGATGATTTTACGGATCCGGCTGATGAAAGAGAAGCCTTTTCTGAGGAAAGCGGAGAAGAGGATCATCTTGTAAAAACTTTTGCTTATGGAGAAGAAATGGAAGAGGGGTTGTGGACGATCCTTCTTCCTGTCATGGAAGCGGCGGACGGAGCAGAGATGGATTTTCTTGCCGGGAAAAAGAGGAAAGTACTTCCGGCTGGTGAAGTGAATTGGCTCCGTGCGAACCAGGGGATGTCGGCACTCTTTGCCGCTGCGGGGATTCTCTGTTTTATTCTTCTCGGATATACTTTTCTTGAAGAAAGGGAGGCGGAAGCGAAACTGGCGGGACTGTCCGCCGTACGCATCGAAATGGATGCGGAACGGAAAGAACGGGAAAAAGAAAATCAGCTCCTGTCGGAATTGAAGTCCCTGGAAGAAAATGATCTCCGGTGGGAACAAAAATTGGTTGCACTGTCGGAGTGCATGCCGCAGGGGATCGTCCTGTCCGAAATAAACGCCGGCGACGGAACGGTCCATATCACGGGTACGGCGGATTCCCCGGTGACGGCCATGCGGTTTCAAAAGGAACTGGAAAAGGCCTGGGGCGGTAAAACATATATCGAAAAGCAAAAACGGGAACCGAACTTAAAAATGGCGGCGTTCACTCTTTTGTGGAAAGGCGGTCAGCCATGAGCCTCAATGAATTTCTGAATGATAAAAAATACACCGCCGCCTTCTTTCTGCTGGCGCTGTGTTTCTTTCTCCTCGACTGGTATCTTTTTGCTGCCGTGGGGGAAAAGGAAGAACATATCCGCCGGCTGGAGACAGAAACCGCTCTTCTGGAAAACCGGGCCAAACTTCCGAAAAGAAGCAGCCGGATGCCCTTTCTGGAAACTCTTCTCGAAGATACTGCGGCAGATACGGTTTTCTCCGCCTTTATGGAAAGCGGCTGCGCTGTGGAAGAAATAAAGGAAGAAGAAAATGAAAGGTTCCATGTATTTCATGTAAAAGGGAAAGGTTCTTTTTCACAAATCACCGCGGCCTTTGGTATAATAAAAAGCAAAGAGAGATGGTCGGCGGCGGAGCTTTGCGCCCTGAAACGGGAAGGAAACCTTCTTGCCTATGAAGTGGAAGTCCGCGCCGTCCGAAACCGAGGTATGTATGAAAAAGAGAAATATAGTCCTGATCGGGCCTATGGGGACGGGAAAGAGCCGGGCGGCCAAAATACTCGCCGACGGCTTTGACTGGCAGCTTGCCGATACCGACCGCATGATGGAACGGGAAACAGGAATGCGGATTGCCGACTATTACCGCGCAGCAGGCGCCGAAGCCTTTGAAGAAAAGGAAATGGCGCTGATTAACCGCGTCCGGTACTACCACGAGGCTGTCATCGCCATGGGCGGGAATTATCCCATGACGGAAAAGAAATTCAGGCTGCTGTCCGAGCATGGCCTTGTGATTTTGCTTTTTGCCAAACCTTACCGTCTGGCGGAGCGGGTACGCCGCCGTGTCGGGAAACGGCCGACTATGGACTATTCCGACGTCGATGGTTACGTCCGGCAGATGCTCCGCAAATGGACAAAATGGAAAGACCGCGTCGATCTCGTCATCAACACGACAAATACCCATCCCGAGCAGACCGCACTCCTCGTGGCCAGGTACATTGACCGCCATCATGTGGAATTTGTAGAAAGAAATTAAATTAGCATACAGAAATCAGCTGACAGGTTACAGAAAAGGCTCCAGATATCTTATTAATGAGGGGATTCATGAATTATCGAAATCTTGAAGTTTGGAAGAGATCTTTAGATTTAACTGCAGATATCTATCGTTTAACTAAACAGCTGCCTAAGGAAGAATTGTTTGGATTGTCAGATCAGATGAGAAGAGCAGTCGTATCGATTCCATCAAATATTGCAGAGGGAGCAGGCAGAAACTCTGACAAAGAATTCAAAAGATTCCTGTTCATTGCAAATGGTTCAATTGCGGAATTAGAAACGCAATTATTTATCTGTGAAAAACTCGATTTTGCAGATCAAGCAGATATATATAGTTTATTAAGACGAACAGAAGAAATACGAAAAATGATATTTGGTCTGAAGAATCGGATTGATCTGAAATCTGATAACTGATAAATGAAATCTGATAACTGACAACTGGTAACTGATAACTGATAGCTGACGACTGACAACTGACAACTGACAGCTGACAACCATCTTTATCAAAGGAGAAACTATGAAAAAAATAGCTGTGCTTACCTCCGGCGGGGACGCGCCGGGCATGAACGCGGCCATTCGAAGCGTGATACGGATGGCAGGTTTTCTGCATTGTGAAATCGTGGGTATCCATCGGGGGTACTCGGGACTTTTGGAAGAAGATTTCCGGCTGCTCACGAATCGTGATGCCGGCGGGATCGTCCTCCGCGGCGGTACGATGCTGAGAACCGCCCGTTGTCCCGCCTTTTTTGATGAAGACAATCAGAAAAAAGGCGCGCAGATCTTAAAAAATCACGGGATAGAAGGGCTTGTCGTCATCGGCGGCGATGGTTCTGTCCAGGGGGCGGCGGCCTTATCCAGCCTTGGCATACCCACTGTAACCATACCCGGCACCATAGACAATGATATGCACGGCACGGATGAAACTATCGGCCATGATACGGCGGTCAATGCCGTGGTAGGCGCGGTCAGCCGTATCCGTGATACCGCATCTGCCCACGACAGGGCAGCCATTATCGAAGTGATGGGACGGTTTGCCGGAAATATAGCCCTTGATGCGGGAATTGCCTGCGGTGCCGAATATATCCTTGTTCCCGAAGTTCCCTTCAGCCGTGAAAAGCTGGCAAGGAGCCTGATCGGGCAGATGAAAGAAGGCAGGACAAACAGTATCATCATCTGCGCGGAAGGCGCCGACGATGGCAGAGCTTTGGGAGACTGGCTGAAAGAACGGACGAATATAGATATCTGCACCACCATTCTGGGATTTATCCAAAGAGGCGGACGTCCCAGCGCCAGAGACAGCATCCTCGGCTCCCTCCTTGGTGCGGCAGCCGTGAAAGCCCTCTTAGACGGACAAATCACTTCTCTTATCGGGATGAATAAGGGGGAAATTCGTATTCTGCCGTACAGCGAAGCGGCCAAAGAAAAAAAGATATTCAAAAAAGGACTCTACACCCTGGCCGGTATACTGGGCGCCGCGCAGGAAGAGGGGGATATAGCGGAAAGCGGGCTGTAGGTTGGTGAAATTAATTCTGAGGGTACTTGCGGAGAATACAGCATGAGTCGGACGGGCAGATTTTACTAAAGTGATAACGGTTATTTTATTTGCCTGTTAATTTATGAAAATATTTTGTTGTTTAATAAAAGTTCAGTCATCGGAACGCATACCTTGTGGATATTTGGAGTGTGCTGTTTGGATCGGGTTACCTATTCCTGGTGGCGTACATTCTTGAATATGAGAACCGTATCAAAAGGAACGCGTTAGTGCTTATCGTGTTTTTACTCATTTGTTTCTGTAAATGTCAGGTTTAAAAGTGCAGGCATTCCGAAAGAAACCCCTGATAGGCCAAAGGATTTTCAATATCAAGTCATATAAGGAGATTATTTGGTTATGCTGGAAAAACTTTACACTATTAAATTGCCGCTTGATGATAGAAGAAAAAAATTATATATACAGGGAAATTTTATACAACGTGAGGAACATATTAATGTAGAGAAGGGCAAAATTGTTGATTTAGGAACTTATTTTAATGCTTTTTCTATAAAAAAATGGAAGCAGTATACTTCTTTGGAGAAATTACAGCTTCATCTTTTTTTACATGGGGAATTCTATATTGAAGTTTATGGGATATATAGAGATAAAGAAAAAATACTGATCAAAGATTGTTGCAAAGGAAACTATATCTCTGATATTGGACTGCAGGGAACAGATATGCAGTTAATCGGTGTCAGATTAAAAGCGTTGTCGGAGGAAGCTCTGTTTGCCGGCGGGGAGTATAGAGGAAGCTTTGCTGACGAACGTGATATAAAGATAGGGATTACAATTTGTACGTTTAAACGAGAAAAATATCTTTTTCGTAATCTGAAACTGCTTGAAAATTTAGTAGGAAGTAATCCTGATTTTAATATCCTTGTTATAGATAATGGACGAACTATAGAACAGAAAAACACGGATCGGCTCAGAATTATCCATAATCCGAATTTTGGTGGAAGCGGCGGATTTGCGCGAGGATTAATTGAACAGGTTAACCAGGGAAAAAATAATTATGTCTTGCTGATGGATGACGATATACTGATCGAAACTTCTGCGTTGGAAAGATTATATTCTTTGTGCAGGCACATGCGGGAGATGTACCGGGGTGGCATGATTTCAGGGGCTATGCTTTGTATGGACCGGCCATGTATCCAGTTTGAAAATACGGCATATTGGGGACGGATTCGTATGCATGCATCAGGTCGCGGGCTCGATTTGACGAATCAAAAAACTCTTTGGGAAAATGAAAATTTGCCGCAGAAAAGGAATAGATATGGTGCATGGTGGTTCTGCTGTATTCCTTTGGAGACTGTGAAGAAAAACGGATATCCTTTACCAGTATTTATTAAAGGAGATGATATAGAATACGGACTTCGGAGTCGGTGCAATTTTATAACAATGAATGGGATCGGTGTGTGGCATGAAACTTTTATAAAAAAACAGAACGTTGTCATGGAATTTTTTAATGACCGAAATATGCTTATCATTAACCATTATGCTGAGGGCTGTAATCGATGGACCTTTCTGCTTGCTATATTTGGTCGGTTCGGCCGTCGTATATTGCGTGGAAATACAGAAGGAATAAGAAGATTGGAATTGGCTATCAGAGATCATGGCAGTGGCCTTGAAGGAATTACAGCTGTTCCTTCTGATGAAAAATTTAGACAGGTACAAAATTACCATGGACGGAAAAATATTTTGTTATCTCTTGGGATAACATTTCTGAATGGTATGCATCAATTTCTTTTTTACGGTACAATAGATAAAACATATAAAGAATTCAGAGAAAAGAAATTAAGAGATCAAGCGTTTTGGCGCAAATTTTTAGGAATAGAGTGAAGTGTGAGAGCATATGAAAAGTATATCAGAATTGGTATATAAAATTTCAACATACCATTTTGTGTTCAGTGAATTGATAAAACGGGATTTTAAAAAGAAATATAAAAGAAGCGTATTGGGCATATTTTGGAGTATGCTTGCGCCTTTGTTTTCTCTTTTGGTGATGAATTTTATATTCAGCAGTTTTTTTGGAAGAACTGGAGCGCATTATATTATTTATTTATTTTCCGGAATTGTGGTTATGACGTATTTTTCTCAATCGACAAATACCGGAATGGGAGCGCTTGTGGGAAATGCTTCTATCTTTTCAAAAGTCAATGTGCCTAAATATTTATTCGTGTTTTCCAGTGTGGCATCCGCTTCCATAAATTTTAGTTTAACTTTGATTTTATTTTTTGTATTTGTCTTTTTAGATGGATTATCTTTCCACTTTAAATTCTTTTTCCTAATATTTCCAATCATTTGTCTGCTGCTGCTGTCGTTGGGGGTGGCAATGATTTTGTCGGCAATGAATGTGTTTTTTAAGGATATCGTTTATCTTTACGGGGTATTTATGACAGCTCTGACTTATGCGACGCCTATTTTTTATCCGACGAGTATTTTAGGGGACAGGCAATATTTGTTCATGTTTAATCCTCTTTTTTTGGTCATTAACTACATTCGGGAAATCGTTATTTATAACCGTATTCCCGATTTTGCCTATCATGCGGTTACTTTGTCATACTGCATGGTCTTTTTGCTGGTGGGTTTTGCCGTTTATAAAAAATATAATTATCGTTTCTTGTATTACGCATGATTGAGAGAAATGTATGAACAGTATTGAAGTAAAAAATGTCTCCGTGAAATATATTATCGGAGATTTTAAAGATATAGGAATTAAAGAATATCTGATAAAAAAATTTAAGGGCGAAATGGTTATCAAAGGGAAATGGGCATTGAAAAACATTTCCTTTGCTGTCGAACAAGGAGATCTTCTCGGTATTATCGGTTCCAATGGATCCGGTAAATCTACCATTTTAAAAGTATTGGCGGGCATTATGCCGCCTACCGAAGGCAGCGTTTCCGTCAATGGTAAAATCGCGCCGCTCCTTGAACTGGGAGCTGGATTTGATACAGATCTGACTGTCAGAGAAAATATATTTCTTCGCGGGGCCATGCTGGGGTATACCAAGAAATTTATTACGGATAAATATCCAGAAATTATTGAATTTTCAGAGTTGAAGGACTATGAGGATGTTGCGTTTCGCCGTCTCAGTTCCGGAATGAAATCGAAGCTGGCTTTTTCCTTAGCATCCATGGTACATCCCGACATACTTGTTCTCGATGAAGTTCTTTCCGTGGGGGATATCGCTTTTCAGAAAAAAAGTTCTCAAAAAATGAAAGAATTGATTTATAGTGGAATTACTACGATTTTAGTGTCTCATTCCATGAGTCAGATTCGCAGTATTTGCAATAAAGTTCTATGGATAGAGCAGGGAGAAATGATGGGAATTGGAAACACAAAAGAAATATGTGATAAATATGAAAAATATATGTCATACAAATAAAACTGCAACATCTTGTACATTGAAATAGTAGTTAGAAGGAAGGGTGCACATGGAGTCAAAAGTCTTGACTGTATCTATTGCCGGTTATAATGTGGAGTCTACTTTAGAAGAAGCGCTTGATCCATTTTTTAAATGCAAAACTTTGGATAAAATAGAAGTTTTAATCGTTAATGATGGCTCTACCGATAGAACAGAAGAAATTGCAGAAAAATATGTACGACAAAGTTCCGGATCCATTCGTCTGATTAATAAAGAAAATGGGGGATGGGGTTCTACCTTAAATACAGCCATCCAAGCAGGACACGGGAAATATTTTAAACAACTTGATGGCGATGATTTTTACTCTTATGAGAACTTAGATGATTTCGTCTTATTTTTAGAACAAAATGATTCGGACATAGTTTATAGTCCTTTTGTAACATTTGATGATAAAACAGGGGCTGTACTTCGTGTGGTGGGGGGGTACGACGGTTTAGTACCCTATAGAGAAACGATCCGGATTTCTGAAATGGAAGATTTTTGTCCGGCTATGCATACATTGTGCGTAAAATTAGATATATTACAGAAAAATAATATGCGGATTCTGGAGAATTGCTTTTATACGGATGTGGAGTTTGTATTGAAAAGCTGCCATTATGCAAAAACGATTGCTTTTTATGAATTTCCCGTTTATTATTATCGATTGGCCCGTGCCGGGCAAAGTATGAGCATACAGGGGGTGAGAAAACACTATAAGGATCATATGAAAATGCTGCTTTCCCTGCTGGCGTATGAAAAGGAATTTATAAATACAGATACAGTTAAAAAAATTTTCCATAGGCGTTTGAGCAGCGCTTGCGAGATGCAGTATATTTTTTTCTTGGCGTTGGAAGGAACTGATGGTCAAAGGCAGGAATTAAAAAAATTCGATCAAATACTAAAAGAACAATATCCTTCTTATTATAAAGGGAATCAAAATCATGCGGTGAGTGCATTACGCAAAATGAATTTTCATGGTTATAAGGGGATAGGTAAATTGCAGACAATGCGAGATAAAAAGAAAAAAATTAATATTTTTGAGGGGAATTAGAATGAATGATCTGATTAGTGTTATTATTCCATTTTATAAATCACCGCTGACAAAATTGAGACTATGTATAGAAAGTTTTATCAGGCAGTCCTATAAGAATTTTGAACTTCTTATTATTGATGATGGTAACCCGGAAAATATTGATTATCTGAAAGAGGAATATGAAAAACGTGATGCAAGAATCCGATTTATACGACAGGAAAATGGTGGTGTCAGCGCAGCCAGGAATCATGGTGTTGACATTGCCATGGGTAAGTATATTGTTTTTTGTGATAGCGATGATTATGTAGAATCCAATTATCTGCAATCCCTTTTGGATCATGTACAGGGATATGAACTGGCGGTATGCGGCATAGCAGAACAATGGTTTCCGATAGAGAATATTAAGGTGGATATGCGTATTTTTTCCTCGTTTCCTTCTCGGTTCAATTGGATACAATACGTTAATTTCAGTGTCAATAAGATTTATTGTGCCGATATATTAAATACTTATCACATTCGTTTTAATACAGAGATCAGGCTTGGTGAAGATGCGCTGTTTCTGATGGATTATATTAAACATTGTAAAAGAATACACTGCTTTTCCAGTCCTTTGTATCACTATGTCCCCAATAATGGTTCTGCCGTACATCAATATGATTCCAAGTATTGGGAGTATGAATATCAGGTGATAGATAAGCAATATAAGTTTTTTAATACATATCCTCTTTCAGAAAAGGAAACCATGTTTATGAGATATTGGCTGTATATTAAGCTGAAAGGCGTTATGTATTACTATATGAATCATACAGATGATCATTCTACGGCAAAAAAATATATAGAAAAAGTGATAGTGTGTCCTTATTTTCCTGAAATATTTATTGCATATACAAAGAATAAATTTTTTAATAAAAAGGATAGAGTGATTCTTTGTTTATGGAGGATTTTCGGTAAGAATGGCATATTTTTGACAAAATATCTATCTATTTTAAAAAATTGTTTGAAATAAAAGAAATGGGGTAAATATCAACTTATTAAAATAGTTCAAGTTGTTTATATGAATTGGTGGAGATTTAAATGGCAACAGTTTCTGTTATTATTCCGGTGTTTAATGCAGAAAAGTATATATCTACATGTATAGAAAGTCTGATTTCCCAAAGTTATTCAGACTTTGAAATTATTTGTGTGGATGATGGTTCAACGGATAATTCTCCACGTATATTACAGCAATATATGTTTATAGATCCACGTATCAAAATAATTGAGCAAAAAAATCAATTTGCCGGGAATGCAAGGAATACGGGGATGGAAGTGGCATCAGGAAAATACTGCATGTTCCTTGATATCGATGATTTCTTTGAAAAGAACATGATAGAACTGCAAGTCCGGCAAATTGAAAAAGATCATGCGGATATCTGTATCTGTGATGCTGATATATATGATGATCAGACAGGTACTTTTAGAAAATCTGAATGGCTGCTTGCGAAATCATATATTCCTCATGTTCCATTTAACAGAGAAGAGATAAAAGATCATATATTTTTTATCAAGACCCCTGCCGCTTGGAATATGATCATATCTGCCGCATTTATTAAGAAATACGCTCTGAGATTTCAGGAAACGAAGAATACTAATGATTTGTATTTTACTTATGCGGTATTGAATCTGGCACAGAAAATTACTGTTGTCGATATGGTGCTGGTGCATTATCGTATGGGAACCGGTAGTAATCTTCAATCAGGTAATGATGAGTCTCCGTTAGATTTCTGCAGAGCATTTTTAAAACTGAAGAAATTACTTATCAAGAAAGGTGTATTTGATGAAGTTAAACGCGGGTATATCAGTTTATATTTAACAAATTTTGAATATCACATGTTTACCTTACAATCAGTACAGAGTTTTGAGGTTCTGTATGATTATTTTAAAGAAAATGGAAGACAAGAACTTGAGTTGGATTGTCATGATGTGGAATGCTTTTGTAATAAAGAACGATTTAAATTATTATGTGATGTAGTGGATTCTGACAGCATGTCCGGATATTTATATTCTCAACTGAAAAGAGAGAGAAATAAATTGGAAAATGAAAGAGAGAAAAATGAATCTGTTTTAATCCGCATGAAATTGGACAATGAAAACGTTCTTAAGGAAAAGCAGGAACGGATCAGGCAACTAAAGAATGAGATAGATGCTTTATGTTGCGACTTGCATGCTGTTAACCATTCGATTTCTTTTAGAATAGGGCGGATAATTACTTATATCCCACGGAAGGTACGAGATTTATTAAATTAAATTTTGGGCAAGTGCTGCTGAAGGGTACCATGTGTTGATGAAATATTTATCAAGAGAATGCTTAGTCACAAAATATTGCGGTGGAAATCTTTTAGAAGAATTTAGAAGATTCAAAGAGGGACGGGTATCTTTTTAGAGAATCTGTATAGCTAATTTTAAAAAGTTCATATACTTTATAGAACGCAAACTTCCTAAAAGGCTTAATCTTGTTATTATATTGGTGTGTATAACAGAGGGAGGTTTATAATAATGAAAATAGCGGTGGCGGGAACGGGATATGTAGGTTTGAGTTTAAGCGTGCTTTTGGCGCAGCATAATGAAGTGAACGCGGTAGATATCATTCCGGAAAGGGTGGATATGATCAATAAACGTATTTCACCTATCGTGGATAAAGAATTAACGGAATATCTGGAAAACCACGAACTCCATCTCACAGCGACTCTTGACGGGAAAGCGGCTTATAAGGATGCGGATTATGTAATTATTGCTACGCCTACTAATTATGATCCTGTCAAAAACTATTTTGATACATCTTCCGTAGAAGCGGTGATGAAACTTGTTACAGAGGTCAATCCCGATGCCACTATCGTGATCAAGTCGACTGTACCTGTGGGATATACGGAAAATGCTAGGAAAAAGCTTAGTAATTCTCACATTATTTTCAGTCCGGAGTTTCTTCGTGAAGGGAAGGCTCTTTATGATAATCTTTATCCGAGCCGTATCGTAGTAGGCGTGCCTGCTGACGATGAAGACATGAGAAAAAAAGCAATGGTATTTGCCGATTTATTACAAGAGGGGGCGGTAAAGAAGGATGTCCCTGCAGTCATTACGGGACTGACGGAAGCGGAAGCGATTAAGCTTTTTGCAAATACGTATCTGGCACTCCGTGTTTCTTATTTTAACGAACTGGATACTTATGCCGAAACAAAGGGATTGAATACGAAGGAGATTATCCGAGGAGTTTGCATGGATCCTCGGATCGGTGATTTTTATAATAATCCGTCTTTTGGTTATGGCGGATATTGTTTGCCGAAAGATACCAAGCAGCTGCTTGCAAATTACAAAGATGTACCTCAGAACTTGATCGCTGCTATTGTAGAGTCAAACCGGACGCGAAAAAACCATATTGCGGAGGAGATTTTATCAAGAAAGCCTAAGACGGTTGGGCTGTTCCGATTGACGATGAAGTCCAATTCAGATAATTTTCGAGCCTCTGCCATACAGGGGGTTATGAAACGGATCAAGGCACAGGGGGTGGAAGTCCTCATTTATGAGCAGATACTGAAGGAGACTGAATTTTTTAACTCTCCGGTAGTCAATGATATTGAGGAATTTAAGAAACGGTGTGACGTTATTGTAGCTAATCGCTGGGGAGCAGTTCTGGACGATATGAAAGAAAAAGTATATACAAGGGATCTGTTTGATCGGGACTAGTGGGATTGAAATGTCAAAATAAATTAAAAATTTATGGAATATCTGTGCAGGAAGCCATTAGCGACATCTTCCTTCTGCTTTGAATATTTGAATTTTAATATAAATGGATTTTCTAACTTAATTTTACTGGTCAAGCTTAATCTACAAATTTTTGATGAAGGGATAAAAAATGATTCAAAAAATAAAAGAAATTTTGAAGTATTTTCTACCGCCACCTGTACATGCATTTAATCGTGAAGTAAATAGAATTATTGATACGATAAATAGCCAAAACCAAAACATGGAATGGAGACAAAAAGAAATAGATAACAATCTTACCACCTTAGATAATCATGTTAAGGAAATGATGGTGGTACTTGAAAAGCAAAATGCACTGTTATTAAATGCTTTCCGTGATTTGAAGGTAATTATTACAGATAATGAAAGTACGGTATGTGATCGGTTTGAAGCCTTGGAAAAAGAGTTCTCCGGATATATGCCGGTGCAAAAAGAAGTAATCCGAAATCAGTCTAACCTTGAAGAAAAATTCAATGAGGAAATAAAACAGAGGAAAACCGGATTTGATAATCTCAACCAAAAAATTGAGGATTTGTTTGTAAATATAGAAAGATATGCAGACATACAGGCGAATAAGTTTACCGGCATAGGTGAAACAGTAGCTCAAAACCAAATTAGCCTTGAAGAAAAATTCAATGAGGAAATAAAACAGAGAAGAACCGGATTTGATAATCTTGACAAAAGAATTGCAGATTTATTTGTAGATATAGAGCGGTATGGAGATACTCAAGAAAAAAAGATATCCACGTTGGAAGAAGAAGTGAAGAGACAAAGAGAACTCATAAAAGTATCGTCAGATAAACTTGCACGCGTATCTGATGGATTGAATGATGACAATATTAAAAATATAGAGCAGTTAGCTGATATAAGGAATACATCTCTTGTGATGGGAAGAGATATATCAGAGGCAGTCTGGGCAGAAATTTATAACAGTACAATTACAAAAAGCCGGTGGCTGAAAGACAAGGCGTTTTCACCGGGACGCTGGGCTGTAGGATATCCATACTTATATGTTATGTATCGTATTCTGAATGAGGTTCAGCCTCAAAATATTCTTGAACTTGGATTGGGGCAGTCGACCAAGATGATTGGACAGTACACTTCTTATTACAAAAGAGTCCATCATCAGGTTGTAGAGCATGACCCGGAATGGATAGATTTTTTTAAAAAGAATTATTCGTTATCGGAAAGGACAAAGCTAATACAGCTTAACAGGGAATTTGTATCTTATAAGGAAGCAGAAAAGGTTCGGGTATTCAAGGATTTTTATCAAACATTTAAAGGGCAGAAATTTGATTTTATTTCCATAGATGCTCCTTTGGGAGGGGATATGAAAGAATACGCACGCATTGATGTCTTGCAGATGATTCCGACATGCCTGGCAGAAGACTTTATTATTATGATAGATGATTGTGAACGTAGTGGCGAAGCACACACAGTAATGGAAATGGAAAGAGTGCTTCAGGAAAATCAGATATTGTATAAGAAAGGAAAGTATTCCGGCAAAAAAGATTGTATCGTTATTGCGTCTAATGCGCTAAAGTTTGTTTGTTCTATGTAAATGGCTACGTATGGCGGCAGAATTAAGCGAGTTCAAAAATATCTGCGAATCGGTATTTTTATAACAGTCTTTTTTCAGTTGTGGCGGATATTGTATACTGAAAGATACAAAGCAGCTTCGGCAGGAATTAATTAAAAAGCCCTTTTTTCAATTCGAGGAAAGGGCTTTTGCTGTGTAATGAAAGTTTGATTTATTGTGTGCTATTATAGTAATGATATTTCTATAATATATATGGATAAAACTTTTTGGAAATTGGATAAATGCTTGGGAGTGAATCAATTGGTATATACTGAAAATTTTCAGAGATATGCTGCGGAAAAAGTGATAAAGAATTTCCTATATCCAAATAAAAGTATAGAGGCAGGAGAGGATGATTAAATGAATGTGAGCATACGTGGAAAGTGGAAGTCCGGTAAAGACTGGTCCAGGTGTTTTTCATTAGGGCTTATATTTACGGATTATACCGCTATACTGGCGGCAGAGATATTGTCTGTCGCGGTACGGGACTGGATTATGTCCGGCCATGGAAGTATGCATGTATCATGGATTAATCTCCATGTATTTTTTCCTTTATGCTTTATTCTATGTATCCATTTAAGCGGGTTGTATTGGAAACGTATGCAGTTTTGGGAAGTGATTACACGGCTTTTTAAGTCCAGCATATATGGAATGGTTATGGTGATTATGATTCTATATTTTGCCCAGATTGGACAGGTGACTTCCAGGCTTTTTGTTGCACTGCTTTTTGTTTTTGGCTTTTTATTTCTTGTTTTGTTCCGATTTATACTGAAAAAGATACAGAGCCGCTTCGGTATCATGCAGCTTCCCGTGCTGCTGATGGGGGCGGGGAAAACGGCGGCGCTTCTTGTTTCCGATCTGGAAAGGGATTCCGGTCTGAATTATAAATTTATCGGGTTTCTGGAAGATAATAGGCCGGATGAGGCTGTAAAAAGGAGTTTACCCTGGCTTGGCGGCTTTGCTGATGCTAAAAAGGTAGTAAGGGAAACAGGAGTAAAAAATATTATTGTCATGGCGCCGGGGCTGCCCAAAGAAATGCTGGAGCAGATAGTATACGATTTACAGCCGCTTGTGAAAAATATTTCCTTTATTCCTGACCTGGGGTCTCTTCCGGTGGGAGCGATTGATATTACCTCATTAGCGGATGGAAGGCAAGTGGCATTTCGAATCTATAACCGGCTCAGCAACAGATGGAACCGTTTTGTAAAATATATTTTTGATATGGTATCTACGGGCATGGGTGTTATCTGCATCTTGCCTCTGGTAATTCTGATTGCGTTATTAATCCGTGCAGACTCAAGGGGAGATATTATTTTTAAGCATAAACGGATCGGCAAAGGGGGAAAGGAATTTTATTGTTATAAATTCAGGAGCATGTACGAAGATGCGCCCCGGCGTTTGGAAAAGTATTTTTTGAAATATCCGGAGGCTAAAGCGGCGTGGGAGAAAAACTTCAAACTGAAGCGTGATCCCCGTGTAACTAGGGTCGGTCGGTTTTTGAGAAGGACAAGCCTGGATGAACTGCCGCAGGTCTTTAATGTGCTTCGCGGGGAAATGAGTCTTGTCGGACCGCGGCCGATCATAAAGGATGAAATTCCCAAATATGGAAAATATATCAATGACTATCTGATGGTTCGTCCGGGGATAACAGGAATGTGGCAGACTAGCGGTCGGAGCGATGTGGATTATGAAGAGCGGGTACAGATGGATACCTGGTATGTGAGGAACTGGAATTTCTGGTTTGATATCGTTCTTTTGTGGAGAACAATGAAAGTGGTATTTTTAGGTAAAGGCGCGTATTAGCGCTATATGCTGGTTGTTGTTCTGCCAGAGATTTCCCCTGTATTTGCAGAGAGATAGGGGAGTTAGCGAAATGAAGGAGAAGAAAGTGGAAAAGTATGACTACCTGATTGTCGGCGCCGGTTTATTCGGCGCGGTATTTGCCCGTGAAGCAGTGAAGGCGGGGAAGAAAGTTCTTGTGGTGGATAAGCGCTGCCACATCGGAGGAAATGTATATACGGAAAAGGTAGAGGGCATCCATGTCCATGTATACGGCGCCCATATCTTCCATACAAATAATAAAACAGTCTGGGACTATGTGAACCAATTTGCTGTTTTCAACCGTTTTACCAATTCTCCTGTGGCGAACTATCACGGAGAATTATATTCCCTGCCATTTAATATGTATACCTTTAATAAAATGTGGGGGGTGGTGACACCGGAAGAAGCGGCGGCAAAAATTGAGGAACAGCGGAAAGCAGCCGGTATTACGGAACCGAAAAATCTGGAGGAACAGGCTATTTCTTTGGTGGGAACGGATATTTATGAAAAGCTGATCAAAGGATACACGGAAAAGCAGTGGGAACGTCCCTGCACGGAATTGCCGGCTTTCATCATCAAAAGACTTCCTGTGCGCCTGACCTTTGACAATAATTATTTCAATGCGCTTTATCAGGGGATCCCTGTCGGCGGTTACACGAAGATGGTCGCGAATATGCTGGATGGCATTGAAGTCCGTTTGCAGACGGATTATCTGAAAAATAAAGCGGAATTGGATGGTCTGGCGGAGAAGGTAATTTATACCGGGCCGATTGACGCTTATTTTCGTTATGAATTAGGAACATTGGAATACAGGAGTGTCCGGTTTGAGACGGAAGTGCTGGATATACCGAATTTTCAGGGAAATGCCGCCGTGAATTATACAGACCGGGAAACACCGTGGACAAGGATCATAGAGCACAAGTGGTTTGAGTTTGGGAAAGATGCCAAAGGACAGGACTTGCCGAAAACAGTCATCAGCCGTGAGTACAGTTCAGAATGGAAAGCGGGAGATGAACCCTACTATCCGGTGAATGATGAGAAAAACGGGGAACTGTACGAAAAATATAAGGCGCTGGCAGACAAAGAGAGCAAGGTCATTTTCGGCGGACGTTTAGGGGAATACAAGTATTACGACATGGATGCCGTTATTGAAAGTGCGCTTGTCATGGCAAAGAAGGAAATATAAAGTGGATATCAAGATACTCGTGGCGACCCATAAAAAATACTGGATGCCCGATGACGATGTATATGTACCGCTTCATGTGGGGGCGGAAGGGAAAGAATCTTTGGGATATCTTCCGGATAATACAGGAGATCATATTTCCTCTAAGAATCCGAGTTACTGCGAACTGACAGGACTTTACTGGGCATGGAAAAATCTGGACTGTGAATATATCGGTCTCTGCCATTACAGAAGATACTTTGGCAAGAGTATTCATACAAGAAATATAGACAAGAAAAAAGAAGCCATATTACATAGGGAAGACTATGAAAACTTGCTTCAGACATATGATGTGCTGCTGCCGAAAAAGAGAAATTATTATATAGAAACTGTACGCAGCCAGTACGAGCATGCCCACTGCAAGTCGGATCTGGATGAGGCGGAGCGGGTGGTAAAAGAAATGTATCCCCCGTACGCGGAAGCATTTTCCAAAGGCATGAACCGGAAGAAACTTCATATACTGAATATGTTCGTTATGAAGAAAAATCTTTTTGATACTTATTGCGCTTGGCTTTTTGCGATTCTTTCCGAGCTGGAAAAGCGAATCGATCTGACCGGACGCAGTGTATATGAAAAAAGAGCGTTTGGATTCCTTGCAGAACGTTTATTCAATGTGTGGCTGGAAAAGCAGGATATAAAGATTTATGAGGCAGATGTGGTTATGCTGGAGCATGTGGACTGGCTGAAAAAGGGTTGGCATTTTTTAAAACGGAAAATATTAACAGGAAATGATACATGAGAAGATGGTAGTGGTACCATCTTTTTTCTTGCAGCAAGAAAATACATTTGGCAGAAGAGAGACTTTTCAGATTTTTGTGTCGTATAATGATTTTAAAAGATACGGGATAGAAAGGAAGTGTGCATCGTGAAAACAGCGCGCAGAGAAATAGAAGGCAGACCTGTGCTGGCGGTCTGTTATGATTTCGACCGGACGCTTTCCCCTGAAAATATGCAGGACGGATATATCCGTGCCGTGGATTATGACGTGGACAGCTTTTGGGCGGAATCGAACCGGCTGGCGGAAGACCACTGCATGGATCAAAATCTGGCGTACATGTATAAAATGCTTCAAAGCGCCAGAGGAAAGGAAATACTGAACAAGGAAAGGCTGAAACAGTACGGCGGCAAGGTCAGGCTGTACGACGGCATCAGAGGATGGTTCCGCCGGATCAATGCCTACGGGGAAAGGCGGGGCATTCTCGTGGAGCATTACATTATTTCCTCCGGCCTGCGGGAGATCATAGAGGGAACGGCGATTGCGAAATATTTCACCCATATTTACGCCAGTTCCTTTTATTACAATGAGCATGGAGAACCCTGCTGGCCGGCGCAGGTGATCAATTACACGAATAAGACGCAGTTCCTTTTCCGCCTAGAGAAAGGAATCCTGGATATCAATGACAATGCGGTGAATGACCACTTCGCGGAAGGCGAGCTGCGCGTCCCGTTCAGAAATATCATCCACATCGGCGACAGTGCCACGGATATCCCCTGTATGCGCCTTGTCAATTCACTGGGCGGACATTCCATCGGGGTTTATGATTCGGAAAATACGGCCAGCAAAGATACGGTGCGCCGGATGATCCGAGACGAACGCATCCGCTACTATGTACCGGCGGATTACACAAAAGGAAGCGAAATGGACATACTCATACACCGGATTATAGACAAAACGGCAGCCTATGAGGTGCTGGAGGGAAAGCATCTGAGAGACAGGAAAGAAGCAATAGGTCTTAAATAGATAATGGGAGGAGAGATAGTTATGGAATCGGATATTGAAAAATTAAATAAAATATTTCATTGTGATTATCATAAACGAATGGAGGAGCTTAAAAAGAGTACAAATAAATTGGTACATTATACATCGGCATCTGCGGGATTAAAAATCTTGCAGAATAAAGAAATATGGATGCGTCGAGTATCATGTATGAATGACTTTAGCGAAGTACAACATGGGAAAGATCTGTTTATTGATTTATGGAAAAATACAGAAAAAGACATAGTACAGAAGCTTACCTCATTATTTAGTGATAATGGAGATGTATTCAATGAAGTAATAGGAGAATTGGAGAAGATAAGTGCGTTTAATATATTACATTCCTATATTACTTGCTTTTCTGAGCATTTAGAGAGTGAAGATAAATATGGTCGGTTGTCCATGTGGCGTGGGTATGGAAAGGGTACAGGTATTGCATTGGTATTAAAAAAAGATATATTCTGTTCTGATTATGATTCTCTAGGTGTATGTACTTCTCCAGTCGCATATTTAAATAAAGATGACATAAAAGATAAGTTCATTTCTTTGGTGACAGATTTAGAAGAAAATAAACAAAAAATAGATTTTAAGAATATTCAACGGGATGATTTACATGACTTTTTGATAGAATGGTTAGAAATATTAATTTTATCAATAAAGCATCCAGCATTTTGTGAAGAAAAAGAATGGAGAGTTATATCATTTGAAAATGCTAAGGGAATCAAGAAAGATATAATAGATTTAAATGGTATGCCTCAGCCTGTCCAAAAAATTCCTTTATCTGAGAAGTTACAAACGGATGGTGATGAGTTCTCGGTTAATGAAATATTAGATCATATTATTATCGGTCCGACACAATATGCAATACCTATATATCAAGCACTTGTTGAGGAACTGGAAAAATTAAATGTTGAAAATGCTAAGGGAAAAGTTATTTTCTCAGATATTCCGTACCGTGGATAATAAGTATATGACGGAATTAATACAAAATAGGGCATGCTCTTAAAACAGTTAAACAAGGAGGCTCCGTTATGAAAAAGAATTTTAAACCGAATACCTGGCTGTACCCGCAGCCAGTGCTTGTGATTGCCTCCTATGGCGCGGACGGCACGGCGGACGGTATGGTGGCTGCCTGGGGCGGGATTTATGATATGAACCAGGTGGGATTCATGCTGGACCATACCCATAAGACCGTGGCGAATCTATTGGAAAAGAAAGCCTTTACCGTAAGCATGGCGACTGTCTCCACGATGGCGGAAGCGGATTATCTGGGAATCGTGTCGGGAAATCGTGTACCCAATAAGGTGGCGCGCGCCGGACTTCATGCGGTGAAGAGCGAGTTTGTGGACGCGCCGGTACTTTCGGAATTTCCTTTGACCTTGGAGTGTAAAGTGTCCAAGATGACGAAAGTGGGAGAGGATTACCATTTCGTCGGGGATATCGTGAATATCCTGGTCGATGAGGACATTCTGACCGATGGAAAGATTGACGTGAAGAAATTACAGGCGATTACCTTTGATCCAGCCGGCGGGAAGTATATTACTCTCGGTGACGCGGTGGGAAACGCATACAGGGAAGGGAGAAAATATATGGAGTGACAGAAATTATCTATCGTGGCGAGGAAAGGAATTTTATGATAATAGATTGTTTTGAATTAATGATCTGATATTATATAGTAAAAGTATTGTAAAATTTTTAATAAGAAAAGGGGTTGCGGTATGGAGAGCAGGGTAGGGACAAAACCGAAAGTTTCAATTATTATTCCTGTTTATAATGACAGCGAATATCTTTGTGCTGCTTTGGAAAGTGTGAAAAGGCAGACAATGAAAGAAATCGAAGTTATCTGCGTGGATGATGCATCTGAAGATAATTCGCGGGATATTATCAAGGAATATCAAGAACAAGATCCTCGTTTTAAGGCGATCTTTCATGAAACCAATTTAAGTGCTTCTGAAGGACGAAAAAATGGGGTGGCAGCTTCTACCGGGAAATATATTATGTTTCTTGATGGAGATGATGAATTGTATCCTGATGCTTGTCAAGCCGCATATGATGCAATCGAAAAGTACGGTACAGACATGGTTCATTTTAACTCAACGATTGTAAATTGTGCCAATATGACAGAAGCCCGTATCCAAATGAATGTAAAGCATATTAAGCCGTATGTACGTAAAATTGAGGCAGATAATCTAATTTCAGCCTGTTGGAAAGAAAAAAAGTTTGCGTTTACTTTATGGAACAAAATATATAACGGGGATATTTGCCGTCTGGCATTTTCTCGTATTGAACCGGGTGCTTATCCTAAAGCACAGGATTTATATGCTTTTTTTGTGATTGCCTATTATTCGAGAACTTATATGGGTATTGATGAAACGCTTTATAAATACAATTTTGGTCTTGGTATTACTGGTGATGATAATATTGATTTGAGAAAGTACAGTACTTTACTAACAGAAAGTCGTATTTATGGGGCGCTTGTCCGTTTTATGGAAAACAAGCCCGATAATGAGGAGTATGAAGAGATTCTTGAAAGTGTCCATGAGGGATTATTCAATGAATGTTTTGTTCGCTGGAGGGATAATCTTAGTAAAGATCTGAAAAATGAAGGGTTTGAATTATTGGTCGGTGCTTTTGGATTTAAAACCGTTTTAAGGTATTTATCAAAAAAATTTTGGTACAACCGTACAGAAATGGCAAAAGAATTTGTTGGGATTCCCTATTTTAATTATATAAAGAGAGAACCGGGAAAACAGATGACCATTGCTATGTACTATCGCTGTATCGTCAATGGAGGTGCGCAGCGGGTTGTTTCCATGCTTTGCAACCGCTGGGCAGATATGGTGGATGAAGAAGGAAAGCCCCTGTACAATGTGGTTTTAATCACCGATGAAGGCTCTTGTGAAAATGAATATGAAATATCTCCCTTAGTTAAGCGGAGATATTTACCAAGATATGAAGTTTCGATTTCCGAGAAGTATAAAGAACGCATGGAAGCATGGCATAATTTGATTGACGAGAACGATATTGATGTTGTGGTGAGCGGTATGTGGGTAGCACCGTCTAACTTTTGGGATATGCTTTGTGTGAAAGGACATAAAAGTAAACCTGCTTTTGTAATCCATTCTCATAGTTTTTGTATGGTTCCCTATCAATTCCTTGGTGATACAGGCCAAGAATTGTGCTATTCCTACCAAATTTGTGATGGCGTTGTAGTGCTTTCAGAATGTGATCATAAATTTGTATCTTCTTTTGCAAAGCATTCCGCTTGGATTTGTAATCCATTAGCGTTTAGTCCTTTGAAAATGCCTACCAGTTCCTATGAACCGAATCGTCTTCTGTGGCTGGGGCGTATTTCAGAAGAAAAGAACCCTGTGGATAGTATTATTATGATGAAGTATGTTGTGAAAAAAGTTCCTGATGCTAAGCTGTACATTGTCGGTGGTGGAAATCAACGGATTATAGAAAAGATGCAGAGCCTTGTAACCCAGCTTCAACTGGAAAACAATGTGGAACTCGTGGGATTCACTTTAAACGTACAAGATTATTACAGTAAGAGCATGGCGCTCATCTGCACATCAAAGTATGAAGGATGGTCGTTGACTTTAGGGGAAGCTATGGCGCATGGGATTCCAGTTATTACGTATGATATGCCTTGGCTTACTTTTCTTCAGGATGGTAGAGGAATAGTGACAGTGCCGCAGGAAAGATATGATTTACTGGCGCAGGAAGTCATATCGCTACTTAAAAATCCAAACCGTATAGTTAAAATGGGGATGGAAGGGAGACAACAAATTATCGAAGTAGCAAATTATGATATTGAGAGTGATTGGAAAGCCTTTTTTGCAGAAATCAATAAAGAAAAGGTATATAAGCATTCAAACCTAACACAAACAGATATATTAATCAAATATTTATCCTTATATCAATATGAAGGGCGAAAAAAGAGAGCGGCTGCAGAGAAAAAGAAGGGGGCAGAGCAGGAAAGACGAAAATTTAATGCCAGCCAGAGGATAAATAACGAAAAGATAAAGAAACTGGAAAATGATAATGATAGCTTAAATGATGTAATTTATCATCTGGAACATTCTGTATCATTCCGCGTAGGGCGGATGATAACGTGGTTTCCCCGCATGATTCGGGATATGTTTGTTCGTAGATAAAATGGAGATGAAATGCAAGAGCGTCATTCAAATATTGATGTATTAAAAGCAATTTCCTGTATCGCTGTAGTGTTGATTCACTATAATTTTCCGGGAGGATGGGGAACGACCGTTAAAACGATTTGCCGGGTGGGCGTGCCATTCTTCTTCTTTGTATCAGGTTACTTTCTTTTAAATAAACAGGGAAGCTTTTCCACAGAAACAATTATGAGGAAATGTAAGCATATTTTGCAGATATTAATTACTGCCAGCTTATTTTATTTAGTGTTTTTTGTGGGATTCAATTTATTGACAAGGCCGTCTTTTGATGTAATGGCGGGATTGCAGGAGCGGGTGAATATATACAGGGTGATTAAACTTATTCTTACAAATGATCCTTTTGTTTACGGACATTTATGGTTTTTAAGTGCCCTGATTTATTCCTACCTCAGTTGTATCGCCATTTTCAGGATTAAACTGCTGAAAGATAATTTGTTTATCACCTCTGTGGTTTTATTAATGGGATTTTTGATATTTTCTAATTACAATACTGTTTTAGGATTGAGAAGCGTGATTCCACTCCAACCGTCGAAACAATTACTGCTGATTGGGCATTTCTTCGTGTTCCGTGCATTGCCCTTTTTTCTTTTAGGAATTGTATTTCGACAAAATGAGGAAAGGATACGGTCTCTGAACATACTTTCAAAGGGGAACATAATTCTTTTCATTGTTATTGGTTCGTTCCTAAGTGTGGTAGAAAGAGGATTAATTGGAAAGGAATCGCAATATTACATTGGTACTTACATGGTTATGTTCCTTATGTTCGCATTGGCATTGGAAAAGGGAAGTTTCAAAGTGCCCTTTATAAAACCGCTGAGTTTTCTTGGGGAAAATTTATCTACCGACATTTATATTTACCATTTTGCTATTGGTCCATTGGTTGGATTTGCTGCTGGAAAACTTCGTATCCTTGGAAATCCGGTTTATATCTATTCCAAGGCATTTGTTATCTTGTTGGCGACAATTATATTTGCCTACCTAATTTGGGGTGTGAAAGAACATTTTCATGCAGTAAAAGTAAAATATAAGTAAAATGGAAACTTAAGCGGGCGTTTTAGTGTATTCTCCAAATTGGAGATACTATAAAACCTTTCCCTCTGAAAGTGCATTAAAATGCTTTCCCAAAGTTAGATTTATTCACCTGGCATCTGAGTTGTGTCAATAATTTTTCGCAAATTCAGAAATGCCATCGGTAATGAATCAAATCAACCGGTACTTTTCTGTTCGTTAATTTCCTCCTTCTCCAGCTCAAACAGGTGCTGCATGTTGAGGTATCGTTTGGCTCCCCAGTCTGTTCCGGAAACATAACGAAGTCTGGCGCAGACAAGCATCAGGGCACTTTGTCCATCCGGGAAAGCACCGATTGCCCGGGTTCTTCTTTTGATCTCACGGTTCACCCGCTCAATCAGATTAGTCGTTTTGATCTTATTCCAATGTTGGGCAGGGTAGTCCATGTAGGTCAGCGTTTCATCAATCCCTGTTTCTATCTTTTTGGCGGCGGCTGTGAGCTTCATTTCCCGGAGCTGCTGCGCCACAGCCTGTGCTTTTACGCGGGCTGTATTCTTGGTTTCCCGGGCGTGGATGGACTTGAGTATCTTGTTTACTATCGGTATCTTTCCACATGGAACGACGGAAAACACATTGCGGAAAAGTGTACTGTGCAGCGCTGGTATTTCGCGTTAAGATTACGATAAAAAGTTAAAGAGAGATTGATACTGCATAGATCCACAGCAAAACTATCTGTGCGGTAGCGAGGTATGTAACCAATCCACAATATCTCAAAACAGTATACTGTAGACTTCCTCCGGAGCCTATGATCAAGCATTTTGCTTGACTTGCTTAATAATACGAGCACCAGTGAAGGATCTGTACTCGTGGTGGGGAAAGCGGAGACCATGATTTCTTTTGTCATAATGCGCAATTTCATAAAAGTGTTTGAATGAAAGGATAGGGAAGCTCTTTCGCTCTGTTTTTTATGAAGGGAAAGGATTTTTTGTGATGCGGGAAAAGAGGAGTTTTTGTATAATATGTTTATTGAGAAATAGATGTATTGAAGGAGGACTCATCGTATGTGTGGCGGATTGAAGACAAGATACATTTTGACGGCATTGGTGTGTTTCGGCGCTGTCATGTCCGGCGGGGGTTTTGCGCAGGCGGAAAGCACAACGACGGAAAGCCGCAGTGAGACGCGGACGACAGTGGACAGGAATGGAACGATTGCCGAGCGTGTCCGGCGGACAGAATCGCGCACAACGGTTTCCAGCGAGACAAAGGACAGTGATGCGATTCGGAATATGGCCGCAGAACAGCGCCGGCAAATGGAACGTATAGGATTGCCTCATACGGGAAACCGGGAGTTTAATGAGAAGGTGGAATATCAGTATGAGTCCGGCGTGGTGCTGAATGAGCTCCTAGCGCCGCTTGTAGTACCTAATCGAAATGTGCCCAAGTCGATTGGGACATGGGCAGGAATGACTTTTCAAAATGACAGGATTATAGAGCAGGGGATCCTGGCGAAATGCAAATCCGGCGGCAAGTGGGGTATTCTTGGCACAGACGGGAAAGAGCTGATTGCTCCTGCTTATAAGGAAATCCTGGATGTGAATGACCGCACCGGTGTGATTCATGTCATGGTGGATAAGAAAACCACCCGGTTCATTTCCAAAACAGGCGAACAGCTGACACCGGAGGCCGCCGATGAATCGGACCGCCGGAGCAGGACGGATGCTGCCGGGCAGGAAGACAGCCGGGAGTATTATGACAGCGACGGCTATACGTCCTTTAAAGAAAAAGGAAAATACGGTTTCAAAGACGGCATGGGGAAGGTGGTCATCTCGCCGCGGTATAAGGATGTGCTTGCCGAGTTCAGTGAAGACCGTGCTTTCGTGAAGAATGAGAAAGGGAAGATCGTTGCTGTTGACGGCAGCGGCAGGGAACTGTTCCAGGCGCCGTCCAATCAAATGTATGCGTATGAAGGCGGTTTGGCCGAGTACCGCCGTAAAGTAGGAGGCTTCAATGTGGGCAGTCTGCTGGGCTTTGTGACCGGCGGCCTGATATACGGAGGATTCGGCTATAACGGCATCGGTCTTGGCGGTTTTACCTATGACGGAGCCAAGCGCGGTTACATAGACCGTGACGGAAATATCGTCATTGACAGCAGGAATGATAAAGTATGGCCCATGACCTGGTATGGTACAGTCATTAAAAATGACGGGAAAACCGGTTTTGTAAATCGGAAAGGAGAATATGTTATCCGGCCGGGAGATTATGATGTAGGCGACTTGGACGAGATTAACGGCCTTTTGGTATTGAAAGACGGAAAGACAGGGAAAAGCGGGATTTTCAGTGTGGAAACGGGACAGCAGGTGATTCCTTTCCGGTATGACGGTATCACCTTTGCCGGTTCCGACCGTCTGGTCGTAGAGAAAAATGGGGTCCGCAGCTTATACAATATGAGAACAGGGTATTCTGTATTTTCCGTATCTACCGACATGACGATCGATCCTTTCCTTCATGACCGGCTGACATGGGTGCACCAGGGAAGCAGCAATTACGAGGTCATCAATGATCAGGGGCAAATCCTGTTTGCCGATAAAGAAGGCCTTATTGAAGAGGCACGCCCGTTCAGCCACGGATACAGCGCAGTGAAAGCCAAGGGAAAGTGGGGAATCATGGACGCTTCCGGAAAATGGCTTATACAGCCTGTTTATCAGGATCTCGATATATTATAGAAAAATAACTTTATATAAAGAATGTTTGTCAGAATGACAGCGGACGGAAAGGCGTCATAGTGAGGGAAACGGTAAGGTGTCATCAGAGTCATAGATTCTTCACTCTGTGTCACTGTCCCGTTTCCTGTCTTTCTCACAAAGCATTCTTGCGTCCATTCAGAATGACGATTGAAGGAAAGAGTCACTATGATGGGAAACGTTAAGCGTCCTCGTGTGAGCGCCAGCGAAGAATTTGCTGCCGTGGTGAGGAAAGCGGTAAGACGTCATCCTGAGCGATAGCGAAGGATCTGTACCCGTGGTAAGGAAAACCGTAAGATGTCATTCTGAATGGAAGGAGACGAAGGGCTGTCGGCTTTTCATCCGTTCTCAGAGGAGAGGCGCATTTCCGGAACTGCGGGTGAAATTATTTCAATGCATAGTAAAACGGATCTGCATATATGGCGCGGATCCGTTTTTGCGTGGGAAATGTATGAAGGGGTATTTCTTTTATTTCCCTTTGATTGCCTGTTTTCCTTTTTTCAGCCAGTCCATGAGAAGCGGGGAGAAAGAGGAAAGGATGCAGAGGGTGATGAGTACCCAGCAGATGGGTGTGGAGAACAGGATGGTGATATCATTGCCCGAAAGGGTCAGACTTCTGCGGAGGCCTCTTTCACCGATCGGTCCTAAAATAAGGGCGAGGACGACGGCTGCCGTATTTAATCCCAGCTTTCTCATCAGGTAGCCCATAATGCCGAAGATGAACATGATAACTACGTCGACAAAGCTGTTATTGATAGCAAAAGAACCGACAACGCAGAGGACAAAGATGCAGGGAATAAGGACAGCGTCGGACAATTTGGAAATGTGGGCAAATATGCGGCATCCTCCGAGACCGATGAGGAGCATGAAGAACTGGACAATGACGAACCCCGCAAAGAAGGTGTAAGTCATGGGAGCGTACTTGGTGAAAAGCTCCGGGCCCGGCTGGAGACCCTGGATGATGAGGCCGCCCATGAGCACGGCGGTCACTGATTCTCCCGGAATGCCCAGTGTCAGTGTGGGAATGAGGGAGCCGCCGGTAACGGCGTTGTTTGCCGCTTCTGAACCGGCGACGCCTTCAATGGAGCCGCGGCCGAAATCTTCTGGCTTTTTGGAGAACTGTTTTGCCGTATTATAGCCCAGGAAGCAGGCGATAGAAGCACCTGCGCCCGGGAGGATGCCGATGATGTTCCCGATGAGCCAGGAACGGATGACGGTCGGACCGATCTGTTTCAGCTCACGGAATTTCAGCATGACGGAGTCGTGAAATTTGACGATACTTCCTCTTTCCTTAATCGCTTTTTCCGCAAGAATGAAGACCTGGGAAAGAGAAAAGAGACCGATGAGGGCACAGGTGACATTAATGCCGTTGTACAGTTCGTCTATGCCGAACATGAACCGTTCCGTACCTTCCATGGGATCCATGCCGATGGTGGAAAGAATGAGGCCGAAGGCGCCGCTCATGAGTCCTTTCACCATGGAGCCCGTGGTGACGCCCGCAATGATGGTGAGTCCGAAGAGAGCAAGCCAGAAATATTCAGGGCTTCCGAACTTCATAGCCAGTTCAGCAAGCATGGGAGCAAAGAAATAAAGAGAAATACAGGAAAGGAGACCGCCGAAGAAGGAGGCGATGCATGCCGTGCCGAGTGCCTTGCCGGCTTTTCCCTGTTTGGTAAGTTCATACCCGTCGAGCGCTGTTGCCGCGGAAGCGGGCGTGCCGGGAGTATGGATCAGGATGGCGGAAATAGAACCGCCGAAGATGGCGCCGCAGTAAATGCCGCCGAGCATGATCAGTCCCGTTTCGGGAGCCATGCCGAAGGTAAGCGGCAGAAGAAGCGCTACGCCCATGGCGGCGGAAAGGCCCGGCATACAGCCGACAACGATTCCGATGGTGACGCCGATAATCATCATGATTAGATTAGACGGCATGAGGGCGTTGGCAAAACCTGCCGACATGAGTCCGAATGTGTTTGCATCCATGGTATTTCCTCCGGTTATAAGAATTCTTCCATAATGATCCCTTCAGGCAGGGGTACATTGAGAAATACATCGAATGTACCGTAGATGAGGGCGGCCATGCAGATCAGGACAAGAAGGATGTATTTCATTTCGATCCTGAAGAAGCGGAGGCAGATGAAGATGTATACGATGGAGGCGATGTAGAAGCCGAAGAGGTACATCAGGAGAAAGAACAGGAGGAAAGCGGCGAACATGACCCAGAACTGTTTCGGGAGAAAGCCTTCAAATACTTCGGCGCTGTCATTGATGACTTTGTGTTCTCTTCTGTAATCGCGGAACAGATGGCTCATGCGGACCGTCGTCAGAAGAAGGAGCAGCCCGATGACAAAGTACGGATAGTGTCTTGCCGGTTCGGGAAAGTCCAATGTCAGATATAAAAAGACAAATGAGAAAAGATACATGAATCCGCAGATATAAATATCTGATTTTTTCATACAATACTCCTTAAAGAGAACCTCCGCGGTTTCAAACCGGTCAGAACGGACAAACCTGCCCCTTGGAAAAGAAGCAGGTTTTCTGTCTAATGAAACGCGGTGACGCTTAAAGGGAAATGCGTGATTTCCCCTGTTTCATGCAGCACTTGCACTGTTATTTCTTTTCGTACAGTTTGCTGACTACATCTTTGCAGAAAGCGAGCTGCTCGTCAATGAGCCTGCCCAGATCTTTGCTGTCCTTGTAATCGAGAACCATGCCGGCTTTCTTGTGGGCTTCCACAACATCTTTGTCTTCCATGGTCTTTTTGAAAGCGTCTTCATAGAATTTAATTATATTTTCAGGGGTACCTTTCGGGGCGACAATAGCGCGGGCGGAGCCATACCATTTATTGTAGTAGCCGAGTTCGCCGAGTGTCGGAACGTCAGGCAGCTGGGGATCGCGCTTTTCGTCAAATACGCCGAGGACACGGAGTTCGGCATTTTCACCGTTAACCAGTTTGATGACATCGGCGACTTTGGCACAGGAGAAATCTACTTCGCCCTGGCGGAGAGCAAGGAGCTGGTCAGCGGTACCACCGTAAGGAACGGCATTGTATTCAAATTTCGCGGACTGGGCGAGAAGCTGGGCGGAGGTATGGTTGGACGCCTGTACACCGTTGGTGGAAGCTTTCAGCTGTCCCGGGTTCGCCTGTGCGTCTGCAACGAGTTCCTTAAGATCCTTCCATTTTGCGTCTTTTTTGACAACAACGACAGCGGTTTCCGTCAGGTGGTTCGCAATCGGGATAATGGACTTTTCATCAAAGGCAGCGCCTTTCTGGGAAGCGAGCGTGGTGTAGGTCGGCAGATTGATGAATCCTAAGGTGTATCCGTCCGGTTTGGCCTTGGCGAGTTCCGTCCAGCCGATTTTTCCGTCAGCCCCGGGTTTGTTTTCGATGACCAGGGTCTGGCCGACATACTTCTTGGCACTGTTGGCAAGCAGACGCGCGCCTGTATCCGTACCGGAACCTGCTTTATAGGCGACGATAATCTTTACGTCTTTTTCCGGCTTCCAGGCGGCAGAGCTGCTTTTTGTGCCGCCGTTCTTGGAACCGCCGCATCCGCCGAGAAGGATACCTGCAGCGACTGCCGCTGCGGCGAGCACAGCCAATTTCTTTTTCATGATTGAAAAACCTCCTTACATTTCCCCAATAAAATAAATGCAGTCTGATCTTGTCCGCATTTCTCTTTCTGATTGTATCATGCCGGCCGCCGTACAACAATATAAAAAGCGCTGAGGCTCCTTGCGGGCGGGGGCTCTTATGAAATAAGTATACACAAATAAAAAGCAATTTCTGAAAAGAGAAACAATACAATTAATAGAGAATAAACAGGAAAATGACTCCGGAGTAATGAGTAAAATATATTCCAAGATATAAAACGATAACTTGAAGTCATTTTAAAAGAAGGGCTGAACGAAGAAATAAGGTTACATATAATTTTTATAGGAGAGTACCAAAGGGAGAATATACAGTCCCGGCGGAGAGACGGCAATAAAATTTGATGAAGACCGGTAGAAAGATATGGGAAATTGAAAAGAAGAACCCTGTGGTATAATGCCGATAGAAAAGGATTTCATAAAAATGATAGAAATAATGGATGAGGAGAAATGATGGGAAATAAAGTTTTCAAAGCACTCACCGCTGTCGCTGCTGCGGCTGCTGCTGTGTGGCTTCTGCCGAAAAGGAAAAAGGAAATGGCGGTACGCCCCATTCCGGCGGGAGAAAGTATGTCCTGCATCAGGGAACGGACAGGGGTGAATCAGGATGCTCTTTGCCTGTACTACTATCGCCCCGGCAGGTGGACGGAAAAGGATGCCGTCTTTATTGCATTCCATGGCTTTGGCAGGGCTGGCGCGGAATATTGCAAAGCGCTCCGGAAGCTGGCGGAGGAAAGGAATATGCTGATCGTCTGTCCGGAGTTGACGGAAAGGAAGTATCCCGGCGCGGAATGGTATCAGGAAGGCGGCATCATGGATACAGAAGGACATATCCGTGAAAAAGAAGAGCGGACGTTCTCCGCGGCGGACCGGATCGTGGCAGAAGTAAAAAACCGCACGCAGGCAGCAGGGAAAATCATTCTTTTCGGCCATTCTGCAGGCGGGCAGTTTGTCCATCGATGGGCGCTCCTCGGAGGAAAGAAAAACGTGGATGTAATCGCCGTGGCCAATTCCGGCTGGTTTACCATGCCTGACAGGGATATTGATTATCCTTACGGCATAAAGAATGTGGGGATTACTGATGAGGAACTGGGGGAAGCGTTTGCAGAGCCGGTCATTCTCTTTATGGGTGAAAAGGATGTGGAGCGGAAACCGCCGTTCCGCGATACGCCCGAAGCAGATGCCCAGGGGATGAACCGTATGGAACGGTGTACGAATTATTTCCGGCAATGTAAAGCAAAAGCGGAGGAGCTGCGGGTTCCTTTCCGCTGGAAACTGGAAACCGTAGAAGGCGCGGCTCATCAGGGGGTAAAAATGGCGGAAGGCGCAGCGGCATATATTTTTGGGAAATCATCGGAAAATGGAAATCGGAGAGTGTAAGCTGGGAGCTGGTAAGGCGTCATCAGAGTCATAGATTCTTCACTCGGTGTCATGTTGCTGTTTCCCGTTTTTCCCACAAGGCATTCTTGCGTCCATTCAGAATGACGATTTTGGGAAAAGGCGTCATAGTGAGGGAAACGTTAAACGTCATCCTGAACGAACGTGAAGGATCTGTTACCGTGGTGAGGAAAGCGGTAAGAAGATAAAAGCTATCAGCTGTGAGCTGTCAGCTATAAGCTGTTAGCCATTAGCTGTTAGCTATTAGCTGTGAGTTAAAAGCCGAAGCATATGATTTCCATTAGGTGTCATACGAAACATCAGCAAAGGATTTGCTGTTGTAGTGAGGGAAACGTTAAACGTCATCCTGAACGAACGTGAAGGATCTATACCCGTGGTGAGGAAAGCGTTAAGGCGTCATCAGAGTCATAGATTCTTCACTCCGTGTCACTGTCCCGTTTCCCATTTTTCCCACAAAGCATTCTTGCGTCCATTCAGAATGACGATTGGGAGAAAAGGTGTCATAATGAGGGAAACGTTAAACGTCATCCTGAACGAACGTGAAGGATCTGTACCCGTGGTGAGGGAATCGGCAAGAAGATAAAAGCTATCAGCTGTGAGCTGAAAGCTGTTAGCCGTTAGCTGTGAGCTGTCAGCTGTCAACTAAAAGTGCTGAATGACAGCGGACGGCAAAGCGTCATAATGAGGGAAACGTTAAACGTCATCCGAAGCGAATGTGAAGGATCTGCTGACGTAGCGAGGAAGCCGGAAGGCGAAAAAGAAGTCAGGAAGGAGGCGGGGTATGACAAAAGAAGTAAAAACCGGCATGATGGCGTTTATTATTTTGGTTGTCGCCATGGCGGTGTTTCTTTTTGTCCGTCCGAAAGATTGGTTTGACGGGAATTATTTCCGCATGACAGCATCCTTTTCCAGTGTACAGGGGATTAAAAAAGGAAATGAAGTGCGTTATGCCGGTGTCCGTGTGGGGGAAGTATCCAAAATTTCCACGGAAGGAAATGAAGGGATTCTTGAGATGCGGATAAAGAAAGATGCGCAGATTCCTCTGGACGCGGAGTTTACCGTTTCGCAGAGCGGAGTGATCGGTGATTATTATGTAGATATCCGCGGCGGTCGTTTTGACGGCAGTTATTTCGGGGAGGGGATGCGTGCCGGAGAAAAGGGATCGGACCGTCTGGATCAGATGATGGAAAGAGCGAAGAAGCTGATGGATTCCGCAGCGCAGATGAAAGAGAATATAGGGAAGATGGAAGGAAAGTAGGCAGCTGAAAAGCCGCTTGGCATGCTTGGGAAAGTATGGCCGGCGGCTTTTTCTTTTACTTATGGGATTCCTGTTCCATTTCCCAGCTCCATGAGCGGGTGGGAGTCATTTTTCCGTCAGCACCGAAGGTGTACCTGGTGGTGCCGGGGAGTTTCGGCGTGAGGGGGCTGGTGAAGCCGCGGCCGATGACGTCGGTGGTGTTCATGATGAAGAGGAAGGCGTGGGGGTCTATGTCCTCGATGAAATGGCGCAGCTTGGTGACTTGCGTCAGATTCACGATAGCGAAAACGATTTTTTTGTCTTTTCCGCTGAACCCGCCCTGTCCGTAGAGGAGGGTAGCGCCGTGATGAATATTTCTCAGAATGGTGTCCGCCACTTCAAGCGGTTTGTCGGAAACGATGAAAGCTGCTTTCCTTTGGGCGAAGCCGATGACGATACGGCTGGAAACGGTGGCGTTGATGTACATGGCGATGAGGGTGCAGATGGCAGGTTCCAGCGTAAAGATCCACGCGCTGGACATGATGATGATGAAGTTCAGGCCGAAGACGACGTAGCCGATTTCCAGATTGTAAAATTTTTTGATAACCGCGCCAATGACGTCGAGGCCTCCGCTGTTTGAATTGTAGCGGTAGAGAAGTCCCAGGGCGGCGCCGAGGACAACGCCCCCCGATATGGCAGCGACAAGAGGATTGCTGATGACACACCAGTCTGCCATGAAAGCAGTGAGGTCGATAAAGAGCGACAGGCTTACTGTGCTTAAAATGGTGACGACCGTATAAAATTTTCCCATGAATTTCAGGGACAGGATGAGGACAGGTATATTCAGTACCAGATTGGACAGGCCGATAGGAATGTCCATGAGGTAGTAGAGAATCATGGCGATGCCTGTGACACCGCCTGCGAGAAAGTGATGGGGAACAAGGAATATATTGAGTCCGGCGGCATAGATGAAAGTGCCGATGAGGGTGATGACAAGTATGAAGAGAACGCGCTGTATGCAGACAGGATCGTTCCAATGCTTACGGATATTGGCGTCCACGATGATCTCCTTTGGGATGTGCCCATGGAATAAGGGAGTTCTCCCTGTTTAAATGTGAACACATTATATCACTATTTTCTCTTTAATGACACCAAAAGGAATTGTGGAAAATATATTTTTGATGGTATAGAATAAGAATAAAATTAATTTCTTATTATAAATGCAGGAGCGGATGAATCGTATTTATTTTGAAATGCCGGCAGGACGCAGATTGAAAAATGATTTCCATATATTTTCCGATATGATATAATCTAATTGAATTACAACGTATACTATGTAATTTGCCGTGAAGGCAAAGAGCGGTTTCAAGGGGAGCAGACGAATGGACAGTTTTGAGGAAATACTTCAAAAGAAGCATTTAAAACGTACGAAAGCGCGTGTCATGATCTTGAAGGTGCTCCAGAAGAGCCTGCCGATGACCGCGGGGGATGTATATGAAGCGGTGCGGAAGAGAGATACTAAGCTCAGTCTTTCTACGGTGTACCGTAATTGTGAAGCGCTGGCCAAAAAGGGACTGCTTCTCCGTTCGACGATGCTTGCTGACGGATTGACGAGGTATGAATATACGCAGGGCGACCATGTGCACCACGCGGTGTGCCTGTCGTGCAATAAGATTTTCCCTGTCGAGGTTCGTCTGGAACCGGAGTATAAAGACCGTCTGGCAGAAGAAAACGGATTTGAAGTGACGGAGCATCGTGTGGAAATTTACGGTTTTTGCAAAGAATGCAAGGCGCGGGGCATGGATAAGGAATTTAAAGAACGGATGATTTAAAGAAAGACAGGAAAGGCGGAGCGTATACGATGCGTTTTTTATTCCGTGCGTAACTGAAGGCGGGATTTAAAAAGTAAAAGGACATGAGGCGGCAGAGATGCCGTCTTTTTATAGTGCCCGCATTTCAAAAGAGGTGCCGGAAGGGAATCTTATGTGTATTTGTCATGCAATAATGATGAGTAAGATTTTTTCTATATCTGCAGTGCAGGGAATCTGTGGATAAATAAGGTGCTTACATGATAAAATATAAACAGATGTATATATAATTAATTATTTATGAAGAAGGAGGAGAGTGTATGGGTCTTATTAAAGCAGGAATGGGCGCGGTCGGAGGCGTACTGGCCGATCAGTGGAAGGAATTCTTCTATTGTGACAGCATGCCGCCTGATGTCCTCATGATGAAAGGACAGAAACGGACCGGCGGCCGCAGCTCGAACACAAGCGGAGAAGACAACATTATTTCCAACGGATCCGTCATTGCCGTCAATAACGGGCAGTGCATGATGATTGTGGAACAGGGCAAGGTCGTCGATCTTTGCGCCGAACCGGGAGAGTATACCTACGATCAGTCATCGGAACCGTCGCTCTTCACGGGCGGTCTGAATAAGGAAAGCGTCATCGCCGTATTCAAACAGATGGGGAGACGTTTTACCTTTGGCGGCGATACAGGGAAAGACCAGCGCGTTTATTTCTTCAACACAAAGGAAATCGTGGGGAACAAGTACGGTACGCCCAGCGAGATTCCGTTCAAGGTGGTTGATGCGGATACCGGATTGAAATTGTCCGTCCGTATCCGCTGTTTCGGTGAATACAGTTACAAAATCGTAGATCCGATCCTCTTTTACACCAATGTGGCAGGCAACGCGTCGGACAGTTATGAGCGTTCCCAGATTGACGGACAGCTGAAATCGGAACTGCTTACGGCTCTCCAGCCGGCATTTGCCAAGATTTCTGCCCAGCGTATCGACTATACCGATCTGACGGGACACACGTTTGAAATTGCCGAGGCTCTGAATGAAGTGCTTTCCAAGAAATGGACGGAGCTCCGCGGCCTTGCTATCGTTTCTTTCGGTGTGAACAGTGTCAAGGCCAATGAGGAAGACGAAGCGAAGATCCAGAAGATCCAAATGGGCATGGCCATGTCAAATCCCGCTATGGGGGCGGGCGTTCTCGTAGACGCACAGTCTGACGCTATGCGTACGGCGGCGGGCAATGAAGGCGGTATGGGCGCGGCATTTGGATTTATGGGTATGAATATGGCAGGCGCGGCAGGCGGTATGAACGCGTCCAACCTGTACGGTATGGCAGGCCAGCAGCAACAGCAGATGCCCCAGCAGGCACCCGCGCCGGCACCTGCTCCCGCTCCCCAGCCGGCGGGCTGGAAATGTGCGGAGTGCGGTACGGGAGGAAATACAGGCAAGTTCTGCGCCAACTGCGGAAAACCCGCTCCTGCTCCTGCAGCTGAATGGACCTGTGCGGAATGCGGTACAAAGAATACGGGCAAATTCTGTGCCAACTGCGGCAAGCCCGCTCCTGCGGCTGATTGGACCTGCAGCGAATGCGGTACGCAGAATAAAGGCAAGTTCTGTGCCAACTGCGGACATCCCCGTCCGTAATGGAACAGTTGAGAAAAGGGCGGCGGGCATAGATTTACTGCTGCCCTGTCCCTATTTCACACTGCCGTTTTGTTTCCTTTATGGAAAAGGCGGCGATTATGGAAAAGGAGGTACTTATGGCTGATACTTCAGTAAGCTTTAAATGCCCCAATTGCAGCGCTCCTCTTGCATATGCTCCCGGTGCGGATCATGTGACCTGCGAATACTGCGGCACGGAACTGTCCATCGCTGATCTGGAAGCGTTCTACGCGGCGAAGGAAGAAAACGCGGCAAAAGCGGAAGAAGCGCGGCAGAAAAAGTGGGATACTGACGGTGCGGGAAAGGAATGGAGCGAAGACGAGGCGAAAATTCTCCGCGCCTTTACCTGTTCTTCCTGCGGAGCGGAAATCGTCTGCGATGAAAATACGATTGCCACGGAATGCTGCTACTGCGGAAACCCGACGATGATTGCCCAGCGTTATGACGGCGCTCTGCGTCCTGACTATGTGATTCCGTTCCAGAAGACGAAAAAGGATGCCCAGGAAGCCTTTAAAAATTTCTACAATGGGAAATTACTCCTGCCGTCCAATTTCGTCAGCCAGAACCGGGTGGATGCGATTCAGGGCATGTATGTTCCTTTCTGGCTCTTTGACTCCAAAGTCACCGCTACCGCCAGCTACAAAGCGAAAAACGTAAATACTTTCGTTGTCGGAAAGAATCAGATCACGGAAGAAAGGGTTTACCGGTGCGACCGTGAGGGAGAAATGAAATTTAACCGGGTACCTATGGACGGCAGTAAGAAAATGGACGATACATGGATGGAAAGTATCGGACCTTTCGATTATTCCACCATGGTTCCTTTTACCACGGCATACCTGGCAGGGTACCTGGCCGATAAGTATGATGTGCCGGCGGAAGAAATGGCGCCCCGCGCCGATGAGCTGGTAACAAATACCGCGCTTGCGCAGATGGACGGTACTGTCACCGGTTATACAAGCTGTAATCGGGAAGACGGTTTTGTGTCCAAAGATGAAAACACCGTTTCCTATGCCCTTGCGCCGGTATGGATTCTTTCCACCACTTATAACGGCACGCCGTACACTTTCATTATGAACGCCCAAAGCGGCAAGTTCGTGGGAAGCCTGCCGGTGGATAAAAATAAAGCATCCATGTACACGGCGGCGGCATTTGTCGTCTTCGTTCCCATCCTTTACTTCCTCATTAAAATGATGTTCGGTTCTTTATAAGGAGGCAGGACTATGAAAAAAATATTTCAGATCTTAGCGATGCTCCTTGCCGTCCTCTTTCTGCCCGTGATGTCTGACGCGGCGGAGATGCCATCTTTCCATGACGGGGCGGATATCGTGAAAGGCGAGGCGGCCGCGGAAGTAAAGAACGCATTGGAAGCGGTAGAGAAGAAACATAATGTCCGTATCGCTGTTGTCACCCAGCCCTCCGTGAAGGGAATGAAAATCGGCGATTATGCCGATAAACTTCTCGGCACTGTGATCAAAGGCGGGGAAAAAGGGAATATGGTTCTCGTTCTTGATATGCAGGAACGCGACTGGTACATTGCCACCGATCCCAAAATGAAGGCGATGATTACCAATGATATAGGCATCAAACTTATGAAAGACGCCTTTGTAAGCAAGCTTTCCGCAGGGAATTACGCGGAAGCGTTCAAAGCTTATGCGGAGAAGGCAGACTTCCTTATTTCCTACTATGAGAAAGAAGGGAAAGCGTATGATCCTGACGATCAATTCAGTTTTCTCGGATTGGGGATTGCCGCTGTCCTTTCCCTGCTCGGCGCCTTCGGCGTAAGGAACTACCTGATAGGAACGATGAGCAATGTGGAGCCCGGCGTGAACGCTTCCCACTATCTTGACAAAGACAGTTTTGTCATGATCGGCGAGAATGACTACTATCTCTATACCAACCGTATCGTCACGCCCATTCCCGAAAAGAAAGATGACGGTGTCGTCGGAGCAGGCGGCTCCATGGGCGGCGGAAACGGAGGCAACGGCGGAGGAGGCGGAAAGTTCTGACAATGCCTGAAAAGAAATAAATTTGTTATTCATGAAAAGTTACCTCACCGGCCGGCGGGGTAACTTTTTTATTCATGAAGAAGAAAATCGAATCGCAGGGAACAGTTTCCATGGACCGCCTTTGCTTTGACAATCGTTCGTTACAGAAACCACGTTTCATTCCTGTGTTATAATGGGGAAAATCAATCCGTTTATTGGATGATGGAGAAAAACATGAATCTTCTTCTGCTTATTTTTACTTTTATAACCAACTGGATCGTGAGCGCTTCTTTTTGGGCGCTCTATTTTTTATTTACCGTTCCTTTTTTCCATGAAGAGCTGGCAGGAAATTATGAACTTCTGACGGAGCGCATCCTGCAGCTTTCTCTGGCGTGTGTTCTTGTGCCTGCCGTTTTATCGGGAACAAGCGTCATGCAGTATTTCTTTGTCCGTGAAAACGGCGGGCGGAAGGCTGCGGGAGAAACGAAAATGTATTTGGAACGTCTGATGCGCGATATCTGCCGTCGGGGCAGGCTGGAATTATCCGATTTCCGTCTTTATACGGCGAAAGCAGATGATTACAATGCCTGGGCAATCGGCGGAAACCATATCACCGTCACGGAACGTCTGCTGAACGAATTTTCCGAAGAAGAGGTAAAAGGGATCCTTGCCCATGAGGTGGGACATCTGCAGAACGGGCACAGCCGCTTCGGTCTTTTGCGCTATGGCATGGAATGGTTCAGCGGTATCATTGTCTATGTTTACAGTGTGGTGACACTGCTCCTGGCATTTTTACGCTGGATTCCGGTCCTGGGGATTTTTATAGGCATTGTCAATTTTTTTATCCTCATACAATATTATTTCCTGAAAATATTTCTGCAGATTCCTCTTTGGTTTTTCACACAGTTCGGCAGCAGGAGAAATGAATATGCCGCCGACGAATATGCCTGCGGTCTCGGACTGGGGATGGAACTTGCCGTCGGACTGGTCCACCTGGAACATATTTTCCGCAGCGGCAGGCGGGACTGGTTTTCCCGTCTTTTTGACGACCATCCCGACATTCCCAGCCGGCTGGAACGGATAAGGAAAATCCTGATGGAAAGAGAACGCGGCTCTTTGGCGGGATAAGGAAACGGGGGAGTAAAATACGAAGAGGGAAGGGAATTTCCTCTTTGCGCTTTTGGCAGGATCATCCTTGCATCGGATTGAAATATATGGTATACTATGTACAGCAGAGGTGACTGTCAGTCATGTTGCTTCTGCGCCTCTTTTCAGCAAATGTTCCCCGACATTTGCAAAAAAAATATACAAGGAAGTCGTCCCGGATCCCCATAACCCCCGGGACGTTTTCCTTGCATGAGAAAACGGATATTTCCTGACAGACTTTGGTCTTGAGAAATATCCGTTTTGTTTTACCATCCGTTTTTTCTCCAGAAAGAGGGGAGGAAAAGGATGAGAAGCGTAAAAGATTCAAGCCGACCCATAAGCATGGACAGGGCGACGACCATTTTTGTCATGGCAGGCATGGCCGACCAGTTGCAGGTGGCGCCGAATTGTCCCAGTGCCGGCCCCGAGTTGCTCATGGTGGCAATGGAAAGGCCCAGGGCGGAAGGAATATCCGCACCGCTTGCGGCGATAAGGGCGGTCCATAAAAAAATGGACATCGTATAGATGAAGAAGAAACAGAAAACCTCGAGGAGCATGGATTCGGAGAAGTTTTCTCCTCCTGCACGGGTCTGTATGACGGCCCGGGGGTGGAGTTTCTGGCGGAGAACGGCGGTCATGGATTTGAAAAGCAATATGATGCGCGTTACTTTCAGGCCGCCCGAAGTCGATCCGCCGCAGCCGCCGATGAACATGAGTATGAGCAGTATGACCTGGGAAAAATGGGGCCATGTTTCAAAGTCGTAAGAAATAAATCCCGTGGTGGACGAAAGAGACGCCGAGGTAAAAAGCGCTTCCAGCAGTGCGGAAGGGGCGTACAGTCCGCTTTCCAGCATTAAATTTAAAGAGATAAGGATAGTGGCGGCGGCTACGATGGAAAGATAGACTTTAAATTCCGTATTTTCCCAAAGAACACGGATGCCCCGTTTCCAGGCAGCCACATAGATGCCGAAATTGGCGCTGGAAATAACCATAAAAAATATGACGGCCAGTTTCAGAGGCGTACTGTCGTAAAAAGCGATGCTTTCATTCTTTGTGGAGAAACCTCCGGTGGCGATGGTGGAAAAGGCGTGATTTACCGCGTCGAAAAAGTTCATGCCGAGGAGTGTGTAAATCAATGCGGCAGAAACAGTAAAAAGCAGGTACACCGCGAAAAGAGCTTTCGCCATTTCTTTGATCCGGGGAACGGCACGGGAGGAATAGGGACCTGTGCTTTCCGCATCAATCATGCGGGCGCTTCCTTTTCCGGCCTGCGGGAAGAGAGCCACAAAGATGACGATGATTCCCAGGCCGCCGAGCCAGTGGGTCAGGGAGCGGAAGAAGAGAATGCTTTTCGGCAGAACGGTTAAATCGGAAAAAACGGTGGCGCCGGTGCCTGTCAGACCTGAAATGCTTTCTACCAGAGCGTCCAGCGGAGAAAGGAGACCGGACAGGAAATAAGGGAAAAGGTAAAGAATGGAAATACATATCCATGACAGCGCGGTTACCGCAAGGCCGTCGCGGGGATTCAGATTGATGACTTTTTTCTTGCCCTTATACCGCAGGAATGCGGCCAGTAAAAAGCAAAGCGCCATGGAGTAAATAAAAGGAAGAACCGGTTCTTCCCCAAACAGGGCGGTCAGCAGGGGAAGCAGGAGGACGAGACCGCATCCCGCAGTCAGTTTGGCGATGAGTGCTGAAACGACGGCAGTATTCATAACGGTTTCCTGCCTTTAAAATAAGGAAGGACTTTTGCCGAGCAGGGGGTACGGATCAGGATGATGACCCGGTCTCCTGCGGCAAGGACAGAGCGGCCGTCAGGGATATGTGTCGTTTCATTCCGGACATAAGCGCCTACAAGACATTCCGCCGGCAGACCGGCTTTCATGAGAGGAATGCCTTCGGCAGGAGCGCCGCTTTCCAGGATAACTTCCACCGCTTCCACCTGCGCCGATTCAAGAAGAGAGACGGAGACGACACTGCGGCTCCGCACATAACTCAAAACCTCGCCTGCCGCCAGAAGCCGGACTGACAAGGCGATATCCACGCCTACCTGTGTCATGAGATCCGCGTATTCCCCGCGGACGACGCGGACGATTGTCTTTTTCGCACCCAGGTGCCTGGCAAGGAGGGCGACAAGGAGATTCAGCCGTTCATCTTTCGTCGTGCAGATCACCACATCCGCTTCAGAAACGCCTTCCTGCATGAGAAGATCTATATCTGCCCCGTCGCCGCAAAGGACGATGGACTTTTTTAATTTGGAAGAAATATGCCGGCACTGCTCCGGATCAAGATCAATGACTTTTACGGATATACCGTCGGCTTCCAGCATGGGGGCAAGCGCCGTTCCTGTCCGTCCTGCGCCGATGATGATGGCCTTTTTGATATGCCTGGTACTGCTTTCCGCCATACCTCGGCTGAATTTTTCTATATTTTCCGGCGCGCCGATGAAGTAAGCGTTGTCGTAAGGGAGCAGGCAGTCATTGCCGTGGGGGATAATCATCTGATGATCACGGAAAATCATGGCGGCAAGGATTTCATCAGGCAGTTCCAAATCTTTGAACGGTATATGGATATAAGGAGATTGGCGCTGTATCCGTGTCTCATACAAACGGACGCGGCCATTGGCGAAATCTCCCACATTAAGGGCGGCGGGCGTCATGAGGATGCGCCGTATTTCTTTTGCCGTGACCAGCTCAGGACTCAGAACCAGGTCAATGTCAAAATTTTCCTGGAGATATTCGGTGGATTCCTGAAGGAATTTCGGGTCGCGGATGCGGGCAATCGTGTGGGGGATTCCGTTTTTCTTCGCCAGCATGGAAGCAAGAATATTCACCTCATCCATTTCGGTCATCGCCACGAAAACAGATGCATCCCGTATATCGGGATCCCGTGTGAAATCCGGACTTGTCCCGTTGGCGGTGATCGTGAGTACATCCAGCGAGTCGCGGACTTTGGATAACTTTTCTTCATCAGAATCGGCGACAACCACATCATGCTGCTCATTGGAGAGAAGCTCGGCAATCGTATAGCCCAGATGCCCCGCGCCTAAAATTACGATACGCATGAAAACTCCTTAATCATAAAATGACCGGTAAAATATCTTGGGTAATTCATCTTTTCTTATTTTATCACAGAGAAAACCGCAATGAAAAAATCCCGCCATATGGGGGAGCGGGATTTTTTCGGATCGAGGAGATCCGTATGAATCTGCCGGGGATGGAGGGGGTCCTGTGTACCGTTACCGATTCATCAGACTTTCATTAAATCAGAACAGTGGGTTTACAGTATATTAAAAAATATCTATTGAAAGGCACACAGGAGAAAATCCCCGACACGATGGTGGAAACAGTACTCTGCTTCCACTCCCATTGTACCACAAAAAGAAGAGGAGTCAAACCGGAAGAAGAACTATGCAGCAAGCCGGTTTCCCCTGCTGAAATCGGTACGTATGGCAAGAAGATAAAAGCTGTCAGCTGCAAGCTAACTATTCTTTTACGATTTAAATCATTACGACAAGCGAGTATCCTCAATCGCACTGCGTGCGCCAGCAGCTCTTTCTGACGGCCGACTCCATGATCCTTATATAAGACATTAAGGCGTCATCCTGAACGAATGTGAAGGATCTATGACCGTGGTGGGGAAAGCGGTAAGATGTCATCCGGGGCGGCAGCGAAGAATCTGTTACGCAAATGAAGGAAAAAGAAACCATACTGTTTAGCATATACTGCATATTATATGTATTATAAATATATACTAAGATATTTCTTGGATATTTATATGGAAACCGTAGATTTCAAGTTTGATGAAATTAAGAAAGAAAAAGTAAAAATTGTCAAAATCTAATCGTTGTGGTATACTGAAATTGCTAAAAAGGCAGTCCTTCTTTTTTGGTGCGGGAATTTAGAAGACAGGCAGAGGAAACACGGTCACTCGAGCGAGATTTTCTGATTCCTGCTGAGCTAAGGACGCAAAGTTTTTTCTCAAAGGAGGAAGAATCATGAAAAAGATTCTCGCAATCGCAGCAGTTGCTGCACTCACCGCAGGCGTATCCGCATACGCTGCCAATCCGTTCTCTGATGTATCCCCTGATGACTGGGCTTATCAGGCAGTGTCCGATCTCTCCGATCAGGGCGTTGTAGAAGGCTATCCGGACGGTACATTCAAAGGCGAAAGAAACATGACCCGTTATGAACTGGCTCAGGTAATCGCCCGTCTGATGGCCCGCGAAGACCAGCTGAACGCGGAACAGAAAGCAACCCTGGACAAACTGGCAGGGGAATACGCTGATGAACTGGCGAACCTCGGCGTTCGCGTAAGCAACTTGGAAAAGAAAGTCGGCAACATTTCCTGGTCCGGCGATGCCCGTATGCAGTATCAGCATAACCTTGACGGAGCTAAAGATCATACGGATGGTTGGACAGGCCGTTTGCGCATCAATGCGGACGCCCAGGTCAATGACCAGATTGTTGTTTCCGGCCGTTTCGTATCTGAAATGGATTTCAAGGACAATAAAGATGCCAATACCATCATGGACCGCATCCATGCACGCTGGACACCGAATGACGCTTTCTACATGGATCTCGGCCGCCAGGGTGTGGCACTGGATCAGACCGGTGTGTTCTGGGATGAAGATGGCATTTTTGACGGCGTGGCAATGGGCTATGACAATGGCAAGTTCGGTGCTGAAGTCGGTTACGGACGTTTCAAGGATGCTTATAAGGATGGATCATCCCCTTGGACTCCTTATGACAGAACAGAAGCATGGTACGGCAAGCTGGCAGGACATCTGGGTGGAAGCTCTGACATTTCTGCTTTCTATCTTGAAAATGTACAGAAGACAAATAATATTGTTAATGATGCCAGCGTAAAAGCCTGGGGTGCCGGCGCGACCATCGGACTGGGAGATTCTGGCCTGAAGGTTGACGGTGATTTCATCCAGACAAGAGGTAAAAACAACCTTGGGCATGAACATGCCAATCTGTGGACAGCCGGACTGAATTATGGCGAAGTGGATTTGAATAAACCGGGCAGCTTTACCCTCGGTGTTCACTATGTAAGAGCTGATGCAGGCGCTTATCTCCTCGGCAATTCTGCTCTGGACATGACGGATCAGCTGGAATATGGCTGGGACAATGGTACAGGCGTGAAGTTCTGGACAGCAAAAGCAGGTGTTGCTGTACAGAAGAATGTAGAACTGGACGCTTACTACAACTTCGGCGCGAAAGCATATGATAACGATAATGCGGAAGATCCGGCGAATACATGGGGCGTTGAACTGAACTACGCTTTCTAATTCGTGATTGTAAGCTAACAATAGAAGACCTCTTCGGGGGTCTTTTATTTTGCGAAAAATGGCTGTCGGACAGGAACACCTGTTTTCATCCGCTTGTAGGATGTTTTCCATTCCTCGGAACAGCCTGTTTCCTTTTATTTCATTCGAGTAACAGATCCTTTGCTGTTGTTCTGGGTGATGTCTTTCGGTTCTCGTCATCATGACGCTTTCCATTTCCCATTGTTAGTGATGTACTTTTCAAAAATCGTCTTCAGCACTTTTAGCTGCTAGCTGCCAGCTGTCGGCTTACAGCTTTACCCCCAAACAGCCGATTTCTGTCACTCCATATACTCTCTCCCTTCCCGGTCATTCAGAACGGTGGTAAGAATGCTTGTGTGGGAAAAACGGGAAGCGGAATAGTGACACGGAGTGAAGAATCTACGACTCTGATGACAGCTTACCAGTTTTCCTCATCACGGGTATAGATCCTTCGCTGCCGCTCAGGATGACGTTTTATGGTCTTCCTCACCATTGGTACTCTAAATGACGTCTTACCGTTTCCTGTCATTCTGAACGGGGGTAAGAATGCTTTGTGGGAAAGATGGGAAACGGAATAGTGGCACAGAGTGAAGAATCTGTTATGCTGAATGACGTCTTACCGTTTTCCTCACTACGGTAATAGATCCTTCGCTCGCGCTCAGGATGACGTTTTACTGTTAGCATCACTTTTTATTTATTACCTGCTGCATATTTGTATATAATCTTATATGGGAGGTACTTCTATGGGTTATGTTTACATTCTTACCAATTATAATAAAACCGTTCTTTATACAGGTGTCACAAATAATTTGCAACGTCGTTTATATGAACATCGCATGGGAATCAATGATAGTTTCACTAAAAAATATCACGTTTACTATCTTGTATATTATGAAACGATAAGTAATATAAAAGATGCCATTCATCGGGAAAAAGCATAAAAGGATTTTCTCGAAATAAAAAAGAAGTTTTGATAAACAGCATAAATCCTGAATGGAAAGATTTATCAAAAGAATGGCTGTAATAAATCTATATAATTCTTGCTTTTCTTCCCTTAACACAGCAGCAGATTCTTCGCTGCGCTCAGAATGACATCTTATGGTCTTCCCCACCACGGGTACAGATCCTTCACGTCCGCTTATGATGACGATTAACGTTTCCTTCATTATGACGTGCTTTCCCAAAATCGTCATTCAGAACGGTGGTAAGAATGCTTTGTGGGAAGGACGGGAAACGGGACAGTGGCACAGAGTGAAGAATCTATTGCGCTGATGACGTCTTACAGCTTTCCTCACCACGGGTATAGATCCTTCGCTGCCGCTCTGGATGACGCCTTATGGTTTTCCTCCCCATGGATACAAATCCTTCGCATTCATTCAGGATAACGCCCTTTACTCCAGCTGTCATTCTGAACGAGGACAAGAATGCTTTGTGAAAACGATGGGAAACGGGATAATGACACAGAGTGAAGAATCTATGACTCGGATGACACCTTACCGCTTTTCCCCATTACGGTCATAGATCCTTCGCGTTTGCTCAGGATGACGCTTAACGTCTTATACAAGGATCATGGGAGCCGGCCGCCGGAAGGAGCTCGCTGGCGTACGCAGTGCGATTGAGGATACTCGCTTGTCGTAATGATTTAACCGTAAAAGAATTATTAGCTTATAGCTAATAGCCAACAGCCAACAGATGACAGCTAACAGCCAACAAATGACAGCTGACAGCTGATAGCTTTTATCTTCTTACGGCTTTCCTCACCACGGGTACAGATTTTTTCGCTGCGTTCCGGGTGACATCTGACCGTTCTCTGTCAATAAGGCACTATACAGGGTATGTTATAATAGGTATATATAAATATATGAATAAGCTTTAGCTTTGAAAGAAGGTGTTCTTATGTGGAAGAAAACAATACTTGCCGCGGCACTGCTTGCAGGTGGCGTAGTTGGCGGTTTTGCCGCGTATGATGGCGGAGATAATCCGCCGCAGGATGAAAACGTACAGCTCTGTCCCATCGGAGAAAACGGTGAGCGGGGAGTCTGCGGTGTTCCGGAGAGAAGCGGTGATGACCGGGAAGCTTGCAGGGGTCCGCACTGCAATAGGTGGTACGGAAGAAAATAAGGGAGACGGGAGACCGTTTCCTTTTTTCTTTATCCGGAAGCAAGAGGGGAAAGGGCGGTACTGATTTCTTCGTGAAAAGCGGAGTGTGTGAAGTGTTTTTGTTTGACATCTGATGGCCGTTTAGCTATAATTAGCATGTTATGGTGTGTGAATACACAGGACGCAGTAAGGAGGTGTTCACTGATGGCAAAAATGACATTCCAGCCTAATAACCACTGGAGAAAACATACCCACGGATTCCGCGCCCGTATGAAGACGAAAGCCGGCCGTATTGTTCTGAAAAGAAGAAGAGCCAAGGGCAGAAAGGTATTAAGTGCCTGAGTCAGAATCGAAGCAGGAGAAGAAGTATCCGCTTCACCGTGATTTCCGTATCCGGCAAAACAGGGATTACCGGCGTATATACTCGTCCGGCCGGCGTTTCAGCAACCGCGCGGGACTTATGTACGTGGTCAGGACGAAACGGGAACCTGTCCGGATCGGGTTTGTGACGACGAAGCGCATCGGCAATGCCGTGGCGCGCAACCGGGCAAGGCGCCTGATGAAAGAGGTTTATCGCCTCCATCGTCATGAACTTTCTTCCCATTATGAAGCCATATTGCTTGCCGCCGCTTTTCTGACGACAGCGACGTATAGCGAGGCGGAAAAGGCTTTGCTTGCGCTGTGGCGTAAAGCGGGCATGCTGGAGGGGGCATGATGAAGACGGTGCTGATCGTTCTTATTCGATTTTACAGGAAATATGTTTCTCCCCTGAAACCGCCATGCTGCCGTTTCACTCCCACCTGCAGCACTTACGCGCTGGAAGCGGTGGAGAAATACGGCGCGCTGAAAGGCGGATGGCTCGCGTTAAAGCGGATCTTGAAGTGCCATCCTTTCCATAAGGGCGGTTATGACCCTGTTCCATAAGGCTTTTCCGATAGGCAATGTACGGCGCTTTTGATAAGGCGCCGCTTTTTTCATCTTTCGCGTTTTGTTATCCTGTCACGCCATGAATTTTGCAGAGTTTCTGCATTTTTGTCTCATCCTGCTTTTGAAATTCAGAAAGCAGGAACATTTAGGCGGCTGAAATAGAGGCCGTATAAGGAGAAATTATGAATCTTGGCTTTGGCGGAGGCGGATCTGAGTTCCAGATTCCCGTACTCTCGGCTATTGTAGGCATGATTGCCGATCTGATGCGCATCGGCCTGCAGATTTGTTATGAATTTACTTCCGGTCTCGGATTTCCCAATTACGTCATCGCTATCGTCGTTTTGACGATACTCATCAAGACGCTGCTGCTTCCCCTCGCGGTGAAACAGATCCGTTCCATGAAAGCGATGCAGGCAATACAGCCGGAGATCCAGAAAATCCAGAAGAAGTACAGAAATGACCCTGCCATGATGCGGCAGGAAATGGGGCGTCTGTACAAAGAGCATAATGCGTCCCCCATGGCGGGATGCCTGCCTTTGCTCATACAGATGCCTTTCCTTATCGCGATGTACTATGCGATTCAGGGGTTCAGTTATGACCCTCTCCACGCGGGTTTCCTCTGGATTGAAAGTCTGGCAGCGGAAGACGGCACGTACATCCTGCCTGTTCTTTCCGCCGCGTCCACGTTCCTTGTTTCCTGGCAGACGACGCCGAAAGACGCGCCGGGCAACCAAAAGACGATGCTTTTCATGATGCCTCTTATGATCGGCTGGATGTCTCTTCATTTTCCGAGCGGTTTGGTGATTTACTGGGTGGTGAGCAATATTTACCAGTTTTTCCAGCAGCTTATCATGTTCCGCGGGGAAAAGGGAAAGGAAATGATAAACGGGCCTTCGAAAAAAGGCGTAGTCACTGTCCATACCGATGAAGAGGCTGTGGCTAAGACAAAGAGGAAAAAGATTATCCGCAGAAAAATTATTAAAAAGGTAGCAAAGAAACCGGCGGCCGATGAAGCACCGAAGGCCGGTGATGAAAAAGAAAAAACGGCTTCTGCTGAAAAGACGGCAGAGGCCGGGGATAGTTCCGGGAAAGCGGAGGGATAACTATGGAAACTGTCAGAATTACCGCAAAAACCGTTGACGAAGCAGTGGAAGAAGGATTGAAGAAGCTGGGGCTTTCCCGCGCAGAAGCAGTGATCCGTGTTATTGAACAGCCCTCAAGCGGACTTTTCGGTTTGTTCAACAAGAAAGATGCCGTTGTCGAGGTCGGCGCGGCAGGATCGGAAACGGAAGATGTTACGGAGACTGCCGGGGACATGACTTCGGCTGCTGCCGGGGCTGCAGACGGAGAGGAAGAAACCGTTTCCGCTGCGGAGGAGCCGGGGGAAAACGTCATGGGCGGCGATACGGAAGAAGTTCTTACGGCGAAGAAGGAAAAACGCGGCCGTGAGGAAACTCCGTTTTCCGCGGAAGAGCAGGAAGAAGCCGCTGAAGAAGCGAAACGTTTCCTGACGGGCGTTTTCAAAGGAATGAAGATGGAAGTGCAGCTTGAAAAGATGGTGAATGAAGAACGCATTCTTTTCAACCTTCACGGCGAGGGTCTGGGCATCCTTATCGGAAAGCACGGCCAGACGCTGGACGCGCTCCAGTACCTGACGAATCTGGCGGCAAATAAAAATTTCCGTCACCATTACTTCGTGCTTCTTGATGTAGAAGACTATCGGCAGCGCCGCAGGCAGACCCTGGAATCGCTGGCGCACCGCCTGGCGGATAAGGTGAAGCGTACAGGGGAAGAAATCCGCCTTGAACCGATGTCGGCAGGCGACCGCCGCATGATCCACCTGGCGCTCCAGAGTGACGGCGCGGTGTCTACAGAAAGCGACGGAGAAGCGCCGTACCGCTGCGTCGTGATTCGCGCGAAACAGTAAAAATGAAAAGCCTCATGGCGGAATGATTTCGATCAAACAGCCGTGAGGTTTTTTGCTGCGCGGGATCCGGAAATGCCGTGCTCCGTTTCGTGTGCCTTCCTTTTGCGGTTCCCGCTTCTTTTGGGCTTTGCTTTATTTCGTCTGAGGCCGCAGGCGGGCAACAATATTTCATCAGTTGTGCTAAAATAACCATATACATAGAAAGGGGAGGTGGTTCGTTGTTCGCTTACGCGTTCACGTTCCTTGCCGCGCTTGCCGTGACGTTTATTCTCACGCCGGCCGTAAAAAATTTCGCGGTGCAGATCGGCGCCGTGGATAAGCCGGACGCACGGAAGGTGCATCACGGACTGGTACCCCGTTTGGGCGGGCTTGCCATATACGCAGGGTTTATGGTATCCGTCATTCTTACGGTGGGCTTTACTTATGAAATGACAGGGATTATGATCGGCGCGACCTGTCTTGTTCTCGTGGGGATTGCAGATGATATCGTATCTCTTCCCGCCAAGGTGAAACTTCTCGGGCAGATCTTATCCGCCGCCGTGCTTGTGATATTCTTTGATGTAAATATTGACTGGATCGATCTTCCCTATATGGGGATCATTGAATTTCCTCTCTTTATTTCCATACCGCTTACTATTTTCTGGATCATCGGATTTATCAATACGGTTAATCTTATTGACGGCCTTGACGGGCTTGCTGCGGGGATCGCCACAATAGCGTCTATTGCCATTGCCCTTCTCGCATTCCAAATGGGGCAGTGGGTATCGGCTGCCGCTATGGTGGCCATGACGGGGGCGTGCCTCGGCTTTCTGCAGTATAATTTCAATCCGGCTAAAATTTTCATGGGCGATACGGGATCCATGTTCCTCGGGTATGTGATTGCCGCGGTGTCGGTCATGGGATCTATGAAGACGGCGGCTGCCGCAGTCCTTATCGTGCCTTTGGTGGCGCTGGCCGTGCCCATTACCGATACGGTACTTGCTATCGTGCGGCGCAGGCAGTCAGGGGTGCCGATTTTTTCACCGGACAAGAATCATCTCCACCACCGTCTTCTGGCGGCAGGCCTGTCGCAGAAACAGGTGGTGCTGGTGATGTACGCGCTGACCGCTTTTTTCTCGGCAGCGGCGCTCCTTGTGGTGAGGCTGAATCCATTTCTCGGTGTGGCGGTGATCCTTCTCGCACTCGGGGTGTTTATTTTCTGGGCGAAGAAACTCGGCGTCATGAGAGAGGTCGTTCTTCCGCCGTCGGAAAAGGATGAGAAATAAAAAAGGAATTGACAGAAATATTTCATTTTATCAGCTTGTTTTATGAAAAGGAGTAGTCCTGTGAAAGTCATGACGATTTTCGGCACGCGGCCTGAAGCGATAAAGATGGCTCCTGTCGTGCAGTCGCTTCTGGCGCATCCCGAAATAGAAACAAAGGTCTGCCTCACGGCGCAGCATCGGGAAATGCTCGATCAGGTGGTGGATCTTTTCAAGCTGCCCGTCGATTACGATCTGGATATCATGAGGAGCGGACAGTCCCTGTATGACATCACTTCCCGCGTCCTTCGCGGACTGGAAGAAGTACTGGAAAAGGAAAAACCGGATTATATCCTTGTCCATGGGGATACGACGACGACGTTTACCGCGTCGCTTGCCGCTTTTTACAAGCAGATCAAAGTCGGACATGTGGAAGCGGGGCTGCGCACGGGAGATCTGGCGTCCCCTTTTCCTGAAGAGGCGAACCGCCAGCTTACAGGAGTCCTGGCCAGTCTTCATTTTGCCCCGACAGAAACGGCGCGGGAAAATTTACTCCGTGAAAATAAAAAGGATGAAAATATTTTCGTCGTGGGAAATACCGTCATTGATGCGCTCCTTTCGACGGTAAAGAAAGATTATACTTTTGAAGATGAAGAAATACAGGCGATTGAAGAACACAAGCGCGTCATCCTTGTGACCACCCACCGCCGTGAAAATTTGGGCGCGCCCATGCGTCATGTGTACCGTGCGCTCCGCCGGCTGGTGGAAACCGTACCGAATACGGAAGTGGTATTTCCTGTCCATCGGAATCCTCTTGTCCGTGAAGCGGTGGAGGAAGAGCTGGACGGCGCGGCGGGCATCCATCTTGTGGAACCGATGGAGTATGAGCCTTTCACGAATCTGATGGCGCGGTCCGCCCTTGTGCTGACCGATTCAGGCGGCATACAGGAGGAAGCGCCGAGCCTGGGGAAACCCGTCCTTGTCCTTCGCGATATGACAGAGCGTCCCGAAGCGGTAGAGGCGGGGACGGTAAAACTGGTGGGCACCGGAGAAGAGAAGATTTATCAGACGGCATACCGGCTGCTGACCGATGAGGCGGCATATCATGCGATGGCGGAAGCAGTGAATCCTTACGGTGACGGCAGATCCGCCGGGCGCATCGTGGAGACGCTTTTGTATGCGGAGGGGATTTCTCATAAAAAACCGTCTAAATTTATAGCTAAGTAAATCCGCATATGTTACAATAACTTTGTATGGGTAGAGCTGTACGTATTTTGCGTGCAGTTTTTCATGATATGCACATGCCGGAGATGGCCATGAAGAATGCCGGAGGACAGGGAGATAAAGGTAAAGAGTTTAATCCGATGCGCAGTATCGCTGTGGCAGGCGGAGCGGGCATGACCCTTCTTTCCTGTATCGGCCTCGGTATCTGGGGCGGACTTAAGTGTGATGAATACTTGGGGACGTATCCTTTCGGCCTTATCGGGTTATCCCTTTTGGGCGCCATATCCGGATTGTGGGCCATAATTAGAAAAATGATAGGAAAGTAAGAAATGAAGTATGATACGGTATTCCCTGCTTTTGCGGATAGAGTGGTCAGCCGTCTGGCAGCCATAGGCGCTGTCGGCGCGGCCGCCGCGTTTTTGAAGTGGGAATGGACTGTAGCGGCAGGATTTGCCGCCGGCGTCGTATTTCATATTCTTTTTTTCTTGTACATGAAACAGCGTTACATCCATTGGAAGAAAGAAAAGCGGGACGCGGCCTACATAGGCCAGATGGGCGCCGCGCTTGCAGGCTCCCGGCTTTTTGTGGAAGCGGGGCTGGCGGCAGCGGTGGTTTTATGGACACCGCTTTCCATTCTTGGCTTCCTGGCGGGCTTATTGTCACTGTTCCCTGCTACTATCTGGGCAAGGCAATAGTGTGGAATAAGAATAATATTTTCCTGACGTCCAAAAAAGAGAGGGGGTGAGACTATGCATTTTCATACAGGTACACATGTGGTTGCACAGCTTTTCGGAATGTCGGTCAATCTGGATACGATTTTTACACAATGGCTTACTGCTCTCATAGTATTTATTATCGTCTTTGCTGCGAGCCGGGGGCGTTCGCTCGTTCCAAGCGGTATCCAGAACGCGGTGGAAATGGTCATTGAGCCGCTATGCTCCCAGTTTGAAAGGAATATGGGATCGCATTATAAAAAGGTTGTTTATTTCCTGTTGACACTTTTTCTGTTCATCTTTGTGGCCAATGAAATAGGACTTCTGCCGACAGCCCATCTGACGGCGTCTCCGACAAATGATGTGAATACAACCTTGGGGCTGGCGCTGACCGGTACATTATGTATTCATTTCGTTTATATCAGGAACAGGGGATTCGGCAAATGGCTGAAACATTTCTTTGAACCGATGCCGCCGTTCGTCATCATCAATATCGTGGAAGAACTTTCCCGTCCGGTAACTCTGGCGATGCGTCTGTTCGGTAATATTTTAGCAGGGGAAATTCTGCTGGAAATCCTCTACGCGCTGGCACCTGTGCTTGTACCTTTGCTCTGGGTCGTATTCAGCCTTGTGGTCGGATTGATCCAGGCATACATTTTCACTACGCTGACGTCCATTTATCTCAAGGAAAGTGTGGAATAAGTGAAGGTGTGCAGGTGAGTGGGAGCGGCACTCCATAAAATGCCGGGCGCCGCCCGTAAAAACGGTACCATTATATCCGGAAAAACCGGGACATTATATTCTTAGGAGGAATTATTACCATGGATCAGACTATTGTTGTTCAGTATTCCCTTATCGCATCTGCGCTGATTGCGGCAGTTGCCGCATTTGCAGCAGCATTTGGTGATTCTAAATTGGCATCCCACGTTATCGACGGCATGACCCGCCAGCCGGAAATCCAGGGGCAGCTCTTTACTTCCATGCTCGTCGGCATCGGCTTGATAGAATCTATTCCGATTATCGCTATCGTTATTTCTCTCGTCCTCGTATTCGCCAATCCTTTCCTCGGCTAATTCCAATTCATTGTTAGCCTAAGGAGGGGATTTCATTGGTAGAATTAAATGGTACGCTGCTGATTTCAATCCTCAACTTTATCATTCTCGTTGCCGTTTTGGCACATTTCTGCTATAAGCCGATGCTGAAGGTCATGGATGACCGCAGGAACAAGATCCGGAATGATCTGGACAGCGCGGCCCGGTCCAGCGCGGAGGCGGCCAAGCTCAAATCCGATCTGGAAGCGGAACTTGCCAATGCCCAGGTCGCCGCACAGGGGATCGTGGATAAGGCCGTAAAAGAGGCCAAAGTACAGGCCCAGGCGCAGATCGATGAGGCCCATGCGGCTATTGAGAGGGAAAAAGTCCAGGCTGCTAAACAGATCGAAAGGGAACGCAAGGATGCCCTGGAGGATCTGAAGACGCAGGTGGCCGCTCTTTCCTGTGATATTGCATCGAAGATCATCAGCAAAAATATGACGCCGGATACGAATGACCGGCTCATAGCGGAAAGCATCGCAAGACTGGATGCCGGGCAGGCAGGTAAGTAATCATGGATAAGAACGTAATCCTTGCAAAGAAGTACGGACGAGCCATCTATGAAATTGCCGCAGAGCAGCACTGCCTGGAACAAACGGAAGAAGATCTCCGCCTCATTGCCGATACCATAGGGAAAAGCAAAGAGCTCGGGGAGATTCTGAACCATCCTCTGCTTGCTAAGGATGTCAAGAAAGATACTATAAATAAGTTATTTGCAGATAAGGTGCAGCCGATAGTTTTACAGTTCTGCTATGTTGTTATCGACAAAGGCCGCATCGCTGATTTTGCTGCCATGGCGGATGTCTATGCCAATCTTGCGCATCATGGGATGGGCATGGAGGAAGCCGTGGTAACCTCTGCGTTTCCATTGACCAAATCCCAGGTGGACGCTTTGAAAGCCAAACTTGCGGAAATCACGGGAAGCAAAATTATCATGAAACAGAAAGTAGACGCATCTTTGATAGGCGGATTCACGGTCCGGATGGGAGACCGTCTGATTGACGGATCCGTAGCCCGCCAGCTTGCGGCGCTCCGCTCGCAAATGATGCAAAGAGATTGAGGTGACTTACAGGATATGAAAATCAGTTCAGATGAAATCACATCTGTCATTAAAAAACAGATTGAAAATTACAAAGTAGACCTCAATGTCGATGAAGTAGGTACGGTTCTTGAAGTCGGCGACGGTATCGCCCATGTATATGGCCTTGAAAACTGCATGGCCGGTGAATTGCTGGAACTGCCGAACGGCGTTTACGGCATGGCCATGAACCTGGAAGAAAGCAATGTAGGTGCCGTTCTTCTGGGGAATGCGGAAACCATCAAGGAAGGCGACGTAGTAAAGAGAACGGGCCGTCTGATGCAGGTTCCCGTAGGCAATGCGGTCATCGGCCGCGTGGTCAATGCGCTGGGACAGCCGATTGACGGCAGAGGCGAAATCAAGACTGACGCTTATCGCGACATTGAAATCAAAGCTCCGGGCATTGCCGACAGACAGCCGGTAAACGTCCCGCTGCAGACCGGTCTGAAATGTATCGACTCCATGGTCCCGATCGGCCGCGGACAGCGTGAGCTGATCATCGGCGACCGCGGTACAGGCAAGACTGCCATCGCTATTGATACCATTCTGAACCAGAAGGGGCAGGATGTCATTTGTATTTATGTTTCCATCGGGCAGAAGAACTCCAACGTCGTCCGTGTATACGAACGGCTGAGAGCTGCCGGCGCTATGGATTACTCCATCATCGTACATGCCGGTGCTTCCGAAGGGTCTCCGATGCAGTACCTTGCACCATACTCCGGTGTATCCATTGCGGAACATTTCATGCACCAGGGCAAAGATGTCCTCATTATCTATGACGACCTCTCCAAACATGCTGTCGCTTACCGCGCCATGTCGCTTCTGCTGCGCCGTCCGCCGGGACGCGAAGCTTACCCCGGTGACGTATTCTATCTGCATTCCCGTCTGCTGGAACGTGCGGCACGTCTGTCCGATGCACTGGGCGGCGGCTCCATCACCGCGCTGCCGATCATTGAAACACTGGCAGGCGATGTCGGTGCGTACATTCCGACAAACGTCATTTCCATCACGGACGGACAGATTTATCTGGAAACGGCACTCTTTTATTCCGGGATCCGTCCGGCCATCAATGTCGGTCTGTCCGTATCCCGTGTAGGCGGTTCCGCGCAGATTAAGGCCATGAAACAGGTCGCAGGCACGCTGCGTCTGGATCTGGCACAGTTCCGTGAATTGGCGGCATTTGCCCAGTTCGGTTCCGATCTTGACGCTGCCACCAAAGCGCAGATCGACCGCGGTCAGAGGACGACGGAAATTCTGAAGCAGCCGCAGTATTCCCCCTATCCGGTCGAAGACCAGGTTATGGCGATCTACACGGCCGTCAAGGGGTATCTTGATGACGTGGACGTAGACCAGGTTGTCGGGTTTGAACAGCAGGTTCTGAATTTCCTCCACAGCAGCCATCCGGAAATCGGCGCTGATATCGTGGATAAAAAGAAGCTGACAGATGAAAATGAAGCGAAACTCAGAGAAGCTCTTGATGAATTCAAGAAACGTTACAAGGCACAAAACGAAACAGAAGAAAAGTCTGAAACGGTAGAGGGGTGATCTGATTGGAAAGTACGCGTGATATAAAAGGGCGCATAAAATCCGTCACCAACATCCAGCAGATCACGAAAGCCATGAAGATGGTAGCCGCCGCCCGTCTGCGCAAAGCGGAGGAAAAGGCAAACGGCTCCCGTCCTTATGCGGAAAAGATCGGAGAGCTCCTGCGCCGTGCTTCTTCGGTGACACCCGGATTTACAAGCCCGCTCTTCAGGACAGGCGAAGTAAAGAAGGTCGGATATCTCGTCATTTGCGGCGACAAAGGCCTTGCCGGCGCTTATAACTCTAACGTGATGAAGCGTACCCTGCAGGAAATCTCCGGAAAGGATCGTTCTGCATACGCTTTATATGTCTGCGGGAAACAGGCGAAGAATTATCTGAAATTCCGCGGGTATGATCCCGATACCTATCATTTCGGCTTTTCTGATAAGCCGTCGGCTCAGGATTCCATCGATCTCTCCAAAGAGATGGTGGAATACTTCACAAAAGAAGAAGTCGATGAAGTTTATATTATTTATACCAAATTCATCACCGCCCTCCGCCAGCAGGTCCGGGTAGACCGGCTGCTCCCCATTGAAGCGCCGGCTGAGGGAAAAACGGAAGAAGCAGCAAAAGCGGCTGCCAGCGAATGGGAAAAAGAAAGACAGGATTTCCTCCGTATCGAGGAAGATCCCTATATTTTCCTTCCCGATGCGGCGGCAGTGCTTTCTAAACTGCTTCCTGAATATATACAAGTACAGGTTTATAATGCGATGCTGCAATCCGCGGCGTCCGAGCTGGGCAGCCGTATGGCGGCCATGTCCGCTGCCACTGACAACGCGACGAAAAGAATTGCCGACCTCAACCTTACGTACAACAAAGCGCGTCAGGCACAGGTCACCAATGAAATTTCCGAAATTGTCGGCGGTGCGGCAGCTCTCGAATAAACCGGCTTAATTTGATTAAGGAGGAATGCTTCTTCATGGCAAATGAACAGCAGGGACAGGTAGGCAAGGTCGTACAGGTCATGGGCGCTGTCGTCGATATCGCTTTTTCCGACGATCAGGAACTTCCTGCCATCTATAACGCAATTCATGTCAAAGATGAAGAAGGCACTGTTCCGGTAGATGTTATCTGTGAAACCATGCAGCACTTAGGTGACGGCGTAGTCCGCACCGTTGCGATGAGTTCCACCGATGGCATGGTACGCGGAATGAAAGCAGTAGATACCGGCCGTGCTATTGCGGCACCGGTCGGCGACGGATGCCTGGGACGTATTTTCAACGTACTCGGACAGACCGTCGACAATGACGATACAAAAGTACCGGCATCCGACTACTGGCCTATTCATCGTCCGGCACCGGCCTTTAAAGACCAGTCTCCGGCAACCGAAATTTTTGAAACCGGCATCAAAGTCGTCGACCTCATCGCTCCGTATGCAAAAGGCGGTAAGATCGGGCTCTTCGGCGGTGCGGGTGTAGGTAAGACCGTTCTTATCCAGGAATTGATCCATAACGTGGCGACAGAACACTCCGGCTGCTCCGTATTCTGCGGCGTCGGCGAACGTACCCGTGAAGGGAACGATCTCTGGGGAGAAATGAAAGACTCCGGCGTTCTTTCCAAAGTTGCGCTGGTATACGGCCAGATGAACGAACCTCCGGGAGCGCGTATGCGTGTAGCTCTCACCGGTTTGACCATGGCTGAATATTTCCGCGACAAACAGGGACAGGACGTCCTGCTCTTCGTAGATAATATTTTCCGTTTCGTACAGGCAGGTTCCGAAGTATCCGCGCTGCTCGGGCGTATGCCGTCCGCCGTAGGCTACCAGCCGACCCTGGCCACCGATATCGGCGAACTGCAGGAACGCATCACTTCCACCAAAGACGGTTCCATCACATCCATCCAGGCTGTATACGTACCGGCTGATGACTTGACGGACCCGGCTCCGGCAGGCGTATTTACACACTTGGACGCTACCACCGTACTGAGCCGTTCCATCGCGGAACTGGGCATCTATCCGGCAGTAGACCCGCTGGACTCCACCAGCCGTATCCTTGACCCGAACGTTTTGGGTGAAGAGCATTACGAAGTGGCCCGCGGCGTACAGGCTATTCTGCAGCGCTACAAAGAACTGCAGGATATCATCGCCATTCTGGGTATGGAAGAACTTTCCGATGATGACAAAGTCATCGTAGCCCGCGCAAGAAAGGTACAGAGATTCCTGTCTCAGCCCTTCTTCGTAGCCGAACAGTTTACAGGCTCCCCCGGCAGATACGTATCCCTGAAGGAAACCATCCGCGGCTTCAAGGAAATCCTTGCAGGCCAGCACGATGATATGCCTGAAGGCGCGTTCTACATGGTCGGCACAATTGATGAAGCGATCGAAAAGGCTGAAAAGATGAAGAAAGGGGAATAAGCCATGGCTGATACCCTTACGAATCCCATGCACGTGGAAGTCATCAGCCCCGACGGACCGATTTATCAGGAAACCGGCGTGGAAATGGTGGTGGCCCGTGCAGCAGACGGTGAATTTGCCGTCATGAAAAACCATCTGCCTCTGGCAGCCGCTCTTGAAATGTGCCCCGTGCGCATCATTAAAGGCGGAAAGGAACAAAAGGTGGCCGTATTTGGCGGTTTCCTGGAAATAAAGGACAATCAGGTAAATATTGTAGCCCCCCTGGCGGAGCTGGCGGATACCATCGATATTGCCCGTGCCCAAGCCGCGAAGAAACGTGCGGAAGACAGGCTTGCGTCCAAGAGCAAAGAAATCGATGTCGACCGTGCCAAACTCGCTCTCCAGCGTGCGCTGACACGGCTCAAAACGACAGGAACCCTTTGATCCAAACAAAAGAACCGATCCATACAAATAATGGGTCGGTTTTTATGTTGGGGGAAGACGTTAAGAAGATAAAAGCTATCAGCTGTGAGCTGTCAGCTACAAGCTATGTTATAATGAATAAACTATAGGGTGTGTATTGTCTTTAGAGGGGGTATCAGGGTGGCAGAGCTGAATTTACTGCAGGAGAAAATTTTGAGCGACGGAGTGATCCGTCCAGGGAATGTGCTCAAGGTGGACAGTTTTCTGAATCATCAAATCGATGTGCCTTTTATCAGTGAACTGGGGAAGGAATTTAAAAAGCTTTTCGGGGATCGGAAAGTGGACAAGATTCTGACGATCGAAGCGTCGGGGATCGGCATTGCCTGCCTCACGGCGATGTATTTCGGGGTGCCTGTAGTTTTTGCGAAGAAATCTGCGGGAAGCAATATGGATAAGGAAATGTTTGCTACGGAGGTTATGTCATATACCCATAATCGGAAAAACCATGTGGTGGTATCAAAGAAATATCTGAAACCCGGCGAACATATCCTCATCATGGACGATTTTCTTGCCAACGGCTGCGCCGTGAGCGGGCTTCTTGATCTGGTAAAACAGGCGGATGGTATTGTGGAAGGCATCGGCATCTGCATCGAAAAAGGCTTCCAGGGCGGCGGCGACGCGCTCCGTGAAGCGGGATATGATGTCCGCTCTCTGGCAGTTATTGAAAAAATGGATGCCGAAACAGGCGTCATTACGTTTCGCTGAGGAGGCCGGAATGAATACAGATCCGATTTATGAAGCGGATGGGAAAATATCTGTCCGCAAAGCAGTGCCTTTCGGTCTCCAGCACGTTCTTGCCATGTTTGTGGCAAATATCGCGCCGATCCTTATCGTAACGGGCGTGGTAAAGGTGCCTGCCTCAGAAGCGGGCGCTGTTGTCCAGGCGGCCATGATCATTGCAGGCATCGGCTCCCTGCTCCAGATGTATCCTTTTTTCCGTCTGGGCAGCGGACTTCCTGTCATCATGGGAATCAGCTTTACCTTTGTTTCTGTTTTTTGTGTGATCGGATTGAAATACGGCTACGGCGCTATTCTCGGTGCTGTCCTTATAGGCGGTGTTCTGGAGGGAATCCTCGGTCTCTGCGCGGCATGGTGGCGGAAACTGGTACCGCCCATCGTTTCGGCGACTGTCGTGACGGCCATCGGGTTTTCACTGCTTCCCATCGGAGCGAATTCTTTCGGCGGCGGTTTCGGCCATCCTGAGTTCGGTGATGTCCGGTTCCTCATTGTCGGAACGGTTACCCTGGTTTCCTGCCTTATTTTCAATATCCGCGCAAAATCTTTCTATAAGCAGTTATCTGTCCTTTTCGGGCTTTTTGTGGGGTACGTTACGGCATACTTCTACGGTATGGTTGATTTGAGCCGCCTGACGGAAGTATCCCTTGTGTCTCTGCCGGTTTTCCTGCCTTATTCTCTGGAATTTCATTATGACGCCATTTTCTCCGTATTCCTTATTTTTCTGGTGTCTGCCACAGAAACGCTGGGCGACACCTCGGCGCTTGCCGCCATGGGGTTCAATCGGGAGGCGAAAGACAGGGAAATATCCGGCTCCATTGCCGTGGACGGGTTTGTTTCTGCCGTGTCTTCTCTCTTCGGGTGTTTGCCGATTACATCTTTCAGCCAGAATGTGGGGCTTATCGCCATGACGCATGTGGTAAACAGGAAAGCCATTGCCAGCGGCGCCGTCATCATGGTTCTGGCAGGACTCATTCCCGCGCTGGGGGTCATTTTGGCGTCACTGCCTGAAGCCGTCCTCGGCGGCTGTACGCTTATGATGTTCGGCTCCATCGTGGTGTCCGGTGTGCAGATGATCAGCCGCTGCGGATATTCACAAAGAAATATGAGTATTGCCGCCCTGTCTCTTTCCATCGGACTGGGATTCACGCAGACACCGCAGATTTTCCGCATATTTCCCGAACTGCTGCGGAGCGTATTCGCAGAGAACTGTGTAGCGGTGGTTTTCATCGTGGCGGTTCTTCTGAATCTTGTATTTCCCAAAGGGGAAGAGGAAAAAGCAGCGGCAGGAGCTGCCGAATGAAATACAGGCGCTGACCGATATGAGGCGTTCCCCAAAAGTTAGGCTTTTACTCCAGTGAGAAATCTCTGGAGTTTTTGTATGCTATTAACATATATTTTCCGTTTCTGCGTACCCGTTTCCGCACACATCGGTATGCCTGCCGGTCACTCTATGAGTATTTCCTATGCAGTTTAAGGCAAGCTATACATTGTGCTTATAAGGTATAGACACAGGAATGAATAATGATACAATATACATGGTATTATTTAAATAGGAAGTTTACTTACGATGAAAGGCAAGGAGGATTGTCATGAAAAGATTGAAGAAAGCAGCTTTGGTGGTGGCATGTGCTGCTGTGCTCTGTTCCGTATTTTCCGGCTGCGGCGGAGATAAAAAGGATACCGCCAAGGCCGCTCCCGCAGAGGAAAAGGTGCTCACCGTTTACACGGCGCGCAGCGAAAGCTTAAACAATCTTGTCATTCCCGCTTTTGAAAAAGAAACGGGGATTAAAGTCAATGTCATTGTGGCGGGGACGGGCCCCCTCGTGAAACGTGTGGCGTCTGAAAAGGACAATCCCCAGGGCGATATTCTCTGGGCGGCTGACCAGACGATGCTGGATTCCCAGAAGGAACTTTTTGAGAAATATGTATCTCCGGAAGACGCGAATATGATTGATGCCGCTAAAAATAAGACGGGATATTTTTCTCCCGCGTTTGCCGATCCCACCGTTTTTATCGTTAATAAAAAACTGGCAGGCGATATGAAGATTGCCGGGTTTGACGATCTTCTCAATCCAGCGCTGAAGGGTAAGATTGCCTGCGGCGACCCTGCCAACTCCAGCTCCGCGTTCCAGGTGCTCATGGCGATGCTTTACGCCAAGGGCAAGGATGGAGATCCCATGTCCCCCGAAGCCTGGGCGTACGTGGATAACTTCATTAAGAATGTGGACGGAAAATTCCTGAACAGTTCCGGTGCTGTCCATAAAGGCGCTGCCGACGGCGAGTATACCGTGGGGCTTACCTGGGAAGATCCGGCTGCTACCTATGTGAAGAACGGCGCTGACGTAGAAGTCGTATTCCCGAAAGAGGGAGCCATTTTCCCGGGCGAATCCGTACAGATCATCAAAGGCGCGAAACATATGGAAAATGCGAAGAAATTTGTCGATTTCATGCTTTCCCAGAAGATCCAGGAAGCAGCAGGAAAGACGCTCACCGTCCGTCCGCTCCGCAAGGGTGTGAAGCTTGCTGATTACATGACACCCCAGGACACAATCGCTTTGTTCAAGAATTATGACGAAGGCTGGGTAGCCGCCCATAAGAAAGAAGTCGTGGCGGAATGGAATAAACATCTGGAAAATTCCAGACAGTAATAAGTAATCAGGTCATCAGAGGGCGTCGGGCATTTCGCCTGACGTCCTTTTTTATAGATGTCACTTGAATCGCGAGGTTATGAGGTTATTATGAGTGTTTCTATCAATATAGATAAAGTAGTGAAGAAGTACGGAGATACGGTGGTGGTAAACGGTCTGTCCGTGGATATTATGCCGGGCGAATTTTTCACCCTTTTAGGGCCGTCGGGCTGCGGTAAAACGACGCTGCTCCGTATGATTATCGGATTCAATTCCATCGAAGGCGGTACGATTTCTGTCGACGGGAAAGTTATCAACGATGTGGCGACAGATAAAAGAAATATGGGCATGGTTTTTCAGAATTACGCCATTTTCCCCCACATGTCGGTGAAAGATAATGTGGCTTTCGGTCTGCGGATGCGGAAGGTGCCTGAAAAGGAAATCGAAGAGCGGGTGGATAAAATCCTCAAGATCGTGAAGATCGACCACCTGAAAGACCGTATGCCCACAGCGCTTTCCGGCGGGCAGCAGCAGCGTGTCGCCCTTGCGCGGGCGATCGTCATCCGGCCGCAGGTACTTCTGATGGATGAACCGCTGTCCAATCTGGATGCGAAACTCCGTATCGAAATGAGGAACGCCATCAAGCATATCCAGCGCCAGGTGGATATAACCACGGTGTATGTCACCCACGACCAGGAAGAGGCGCTGGCGGTGTCCGACCGTATCGCCGTCATGAATGGCGGGGTCATCTGCCAGATCGGCAGACCGGCGGATATTTATAAAAGGCCGAAGAATGTTTTCGTTTCGACTTTCATCGGGCTCTCCAACCTGCTGGACGGACATATCGTGAAAAAAGGAGATAAGACAAGCATTTCCTTTAAAGAAAATGAAGACTGGCTTGTAGACATGGATAACTTATCAGGCGGCGTGGAGGACGGAGAAGAAGTCATCATTTCCGTCCGCCCGGAAGAATTTGATATGGAACCCGGTACGAAAGAGGGGATCCGCGGCGTGATCCGTTCTTCTGTCTTCCTCGGACTCACCACCCATTACTTCATCACCACCGGCAGCGGGCAGGAATTAGAGATTCTCCAGACCCAGGAAGGCCACGATATTCTTCCCGACGGCAGCGCCGTCACGCTCACCGTCAAAGCCGGGCGGATCAATGTCTTCCGCCGGGCAACGGAAGAAACATTGATCAGAGAGGAAGGACTATGAAAAAGAATCTGACTGTCTGGAACCTTTTCAGTGTCGTCATTCTTGCGGCTTTCGCCCTTTTCATCATGTATCCCATATTCCTCATTCTGTACCGGAGTGTCATTCATGGGGATACAGGGGCGCTCACGCTTCAGAATTTCGCCCATTTCTTCGCCAAAAAATTCTACTGGGGAACGATGGTAAACTCGCTGAAAGTGACTGTCGTTTCCACGATTTTATCAGCGGCTCTCGGCCTTCCGCTGGCATACCTCATGAGGAGCGTGAAAATAAAAGGAAGCAGTTTCCTGAATATCCTCATCGTTATCTCCTATCTGTCGCCGCCTTTCATCGGGGCATACGCGTGGATACAGATGCTCGGGCGGCAGGGCGTCATCACCCAGTTCCTGAACGACACCTTCGGACTCCATTATGGCGGTGTGTACGGCTTTGCCGGCATTGTCCTCGTCTTTACGCTCCAGTCATTTCCCCTCGTTTACATTTACGTATCGGGAGCGCTGAAAAATCTGGACAACTCTTTGAATGAAGCGGCGGAAAGCCTGGGGTGCAGCCGCATGGGGCGCATTTGGAAAATCATCGTGCCTCTTGTCATGCCCACGCTCCTTGCCAGCTCCATGCTCGTTTTCATGCGTGTCTTTGCTGACTTCGGCACGCCCATGCTCATCGGTGAGGGATACAAGACACTCCCCGTCCTTATTTACAACCAGTTCATGGGCGAAGTATCGGGCGATGACGGCTTCGCGGCAGCCATCTGCTGCATCGTGATCGGGCTCACCATCGTCATGTTCTTCGTCCAGCGTTTTCTCGCGGGAAGAAATACCTACGCCATGACCGCTCTGAAACCCATGGCGGCAGAATCACTCAGCGGTCTGCGGAATATCCTTGCCCATCTGGCCGTCTACATGACCGTGGGACTGGCAATCCTTCCCCAGTTCGTCGTCGTGTACACCTCTTTCCTTGCCACAAACGGAGGACAGGTATTTACCGGCGGCTTTGCGCTTCAGAGTTATGACGCGACACTCTTTGCCAAGGACAATGACGTCATCTGGCATACCTACTTCCTGGGGCTTTGCGCTATTGCTGCCGTCCTCGTCTTAGGCGTTCTCATCGCCTACCTTTCCGTGCGGAAAAGAAATACACTGAACAGCATTCTTGACGTCATTACGATGTTCCCCTTCATCATTCCCGGCTCCGTCCTCGGTATCGCTTTCGTCTTTGCTTTCAATAAATCGCCGATTATCCTTACCGGAACGGCACTCATCATGATTATTTCCTTCGCGGTGCGGAGAATGCCCTATACCGTCCGTTCCTCCACCGCCATTTTGGGAAATATCAGTCCCAGCATCGAAGAAGCGGCCATTTCCCTGGGTGCCTCCGACATGACGACCTTCCGTAAGATTACGGTTCCCATGATGATGCCCGGCGTTCTTTCCGGCGCCATCATGAGCTGGGTCACCATCATCAGCGAGCTGTCGTCATCCATTATCCTGTATACGAACAGCACGCAGACACTCACCGTATCCATCTACACGGAAGTCATCCGCGGCAACTACGGGAACGCTTCCGCGTACGCCACCATCCTCACGGTGACATCCATCCTGTCGCTGCTCCTTTTCTATAAAGTGACAGGCCGGCGCGACGTGTCGGTGTAAAGCGGGAGAATTTTATAAATAAAAAGTTAGAAGTTTATAATTCCGGAAATATGGCATAGTCGTTAAATGCGGTTATGCCAATTCTTATTTGCAGAAAAAAGCATGAGTAAGGATCTGTGATATAACGCGGAAATGTTTTATTACAGCCTTTTATGATCGTCTGCCGATAAAAATGGAATTCATGATAAGATGTCATCAGAAGTAATAGATTCTTCACTCTGTGTCATCGTTCCGTTTCCTGTTTTTCTCGAACAGCATTCTTGCTTCCGTTCAGAATGACACCGGACGGCAAGCGTCATCCTGAACGAATGTGAAGGATCTATTACTGTGGTGAGGGAAATGGAAAGAGCCTCGTGGGAAGTTATGAGCGGAATAGAGTCATTACTCCTCATCACATAAATGCGTTCATGTTTTATTGGCAGCGGACATGCTGTAAATATAACTGAGAAGTACCGCTTAACAGCGGTATTTTTTATTGCATTGTCGGGATAAAAACGAGAAGAAAAAAGAAGTGCGGGAAAAGTATTTCAAAAAAATTTCAAATTATTTTTCCTGTTTCAGCAAATTTAAACTCGAAAGGGATACTATAATGGCAGCGCTAAGGACTGTTCCTTTCCGGAGAGGGGACAGGGAAAGGAGAAAAGAGTATGACTAAGAAATTGGAACTTAAATTCCTGACTTCCGCAAATACGGAGCTTCTTGTGAGCATTGCCGATCCGAAGGACGGGCTCGCTTTGTCCGTCGTGCAGGCGGAAGCCGCGAAAATCATGCCGGTGCTGGCAAACGGCAAGGGCGTCGGGGCGGCTTCTTTCGTAAAGGCTGTCATGGTGACCACTACGGAAGAGGAAATTCATTAATTTTAAAAGAGGTATATAACAAAGATATATATGGAAAAGGAAAGGAGGGATACTTATGGCAGTTTCCAAATCTGTGGAAAAAACAAGGCTTCTGGTACGTGTTGAAAATACGGACGGTTCTTTAAAGAATCTGGCTTTTAACAATATCAGGGAAAGCGCGTCTGATGAAGAGCTGCTTCATGCGGGGAAGGCGATCGCCGGACTGCAGGTGAAGGCGCTTGATTCTGTCCGCCGCTCTGATGTGGCTGTTCTGACTGACGGCGACTAATCCGCCGGAGCCGGGTAGGGAAGGGCCCGGGGTACGGACTCGGGCTTTTCTTTTTAGGATAGGACGCTCTCCTGTCCGTTTTGGAAATAGGGTTCGCAGGGCTGCGGAAACGCCTATTGACAGACAGGGGAGAAAGTTCTATTCTTAAATCAATATAGAACATATGTTCTATAAAAAGGAACGATATTTTATAAAAGATGCAAAAACGAGGAATTTCTTGTGACGGAAGTGAATATTGCTTGAATGAAAGTGAGGATTGGGAATGCATTTTGATTATATCAGGCTTCGGGCACGGATTCGTGAGAAGCTGGGGTCTGACGTTGTTTTTGCGGCAAGACTGGGAATCAGCAAGACGTCTTTGTCTCTGCGGCTGAATAATCAGCTTCATTTTTCCCAGCGGGATATTTATAATTCCATGCGGATTTTGCAGATCAGGCCGGATGAGGTGGGGGCGTATTTCTTTGAGCGGCCCCGTTGTGAGGAGTTTTATTTTTGACGGAAAGGAGGGTCTATGGATGCAGGTTCGTGGATGGAAGCTTTTGAACGGGCTTCGGAGCGGCTTGTGGAGGACTGGCAGGTGAAGCTGGTGACGACGGGGCTTTTGGCGGAAGGGGTTTTCCCTGTGGAGCTGGTCAGTTTATTCGCACTGGCGGTGTTCATTGATCTGGTGACGAAGTGGATGGCGCTTGCCCACAAGTATCTGGCGGCGAAGGGGGAAGCGGATCGTGATGTGGTATCGTGCATTCTGGCGATTCCCTCGGCACATCGGGCAGGGATGATTTCCAGCCGGCAGATGAAGCGGCAGTTCGCCGGAAAGATGGTGCTTTACATCCTGCTTACCGTCGGCGGCGGTGTGGCGGATCGGCTTCTGGCAAGCGTGGGGCGGCCGGACCTGTTCATGGAAATGTGTGTCAGTTATCTGGCGGCGTCGGAGATGCTGAGTATCGTGGAGAATCTGAATGATGCCGGTGTCGGGGTGCTGTCGGGGCTGGTAAGGAAGATGAAAAGGAAGTGATGAAAGGCGGGAAGTATTTCTTTCCGTAAAGTATGGATAAACGGATTATGACTTTGGATGAAATAGGAGCGCGCCTGGAGGCGGCCCGCGGGAAGATTGACCGGATTTACTGCCACTGGACGGGGGCGCCGTACCAGCTGGTGGAGTGCCTGGCATACCATGTGGTGATTGACCGGGGAGGGTACTGCCACGTGATCCATGAGGATTTCACGGAGTGCCTGGCGCATACGTGGCGCAGGAACAGCCGGTCGATCGGTGTAGCGCTGGCGTGCTGCCGCGATGCATGCTGCTACTATGATGCGCCGAGCGGCGTGGATCTGGGACGCGAGCCGCCGACAGAAGCGCAGGTGGAGGCGCTTGCGATGTTCTGCGCGGAGGCTGTGGAGAAGCTGGAACTGCCGGTGTCGAGTATTTACACCCACGCGGAAATGGCCGCGTCTGACGGGTATGGGATCGGAAGCGGTGATCCGGATATGCGCTGGGATCTGCTCTATGTCCCCGATTACGGCGACGGCGGCCGGCTGGTTCCCGGAGGGGAACTGATCCGGGGGAAGACAAAATATTACAGGAAGCGGAGGGACGGGCTCCTGTGCTTATAAAGAAAAACGCTGTCTTGACGGGAGACGGCGTTTTTACGTGGGCGTAAAAGAAAATATGGAAATGAAAAAGAGTATCTTCTCCGCGCAGGAGTGAAGATACTCTTTTCTTTTGTCATATATCCCGCCGTGGAAAACAGGCGGTATTTATTTTTCGGTATTTACACAAGACTTAAAATTTGCTCTTTTATCTTCCATACACATTAGTAATTTCTGTAAACAGGCTTCCAGATTAATGACTGCACGGTTCTTTTAACATCATTTGTCTGCACTCTGTTCAAGCCTTGTTTTACAGCGCATTCTGCTACCGCGTTAGCCACTGTTTCAGAAAACTGCGTTAATTTAGACACCGGCGGCAGAACAGCAGCCCCTTTCACATTGATTTCAAGAAATTCACTAAGAGAATGTGCGGCGGAGGAAATCATTTCATCCGTAAGCAAAGAAGCATTAACAGAGATACTTCCCAGTCCCAGTCCAGGATATATCAGGGCATTATTTGCTTGTCCGATAATATAAGTCACCCCATTGTATTCAACAGGTTCCGCAGGAATACCGGTTGCGACCATTGCTCTGCCATCAGACCATTTGATGATGTCTTCTGCGGTTGCTTCTGCCAATTCCGTTGGATTACTAAGCGGGAAAATAATCGGGTGGTCACACCATGATGCCATGGCTTTTACTATTTCCTTGGTAAATGTTTTCGGAGCGGTTGAGGTTCCCACGAGGATCGTAGGTCTGACAGCCATCACTGCTGCAGTTAAATTATTCAGTTTTTCCGGATTATCGAACTCAGAACGTGCTCTTGCAAACGGTTTTTGCTCAGGTGTCAAGTCATCCATATCGTCAAAAAGCAATCCCTGTTTATCCACCATATAAAAGTGATTTCGTGCTTCTTTTTCAGATAATCCCTGTGCGACCATTTCCCTGAATATACGGTCGGCGATACCGGCTCCGGCCGTACCTGCTCCAAAACACATGTAGGTATGGTTTGTAAGTTTTTCCCCGTTAATTTTCATGGCGCCAAGAATACCGGCTAATGTTATTATGCCGGTCCCTTGACAGTCATCATTAAAAACGGGATAGGTTTTTTGATACTTCTTCAGGATGGCTGCAGCGTTAGACCGTCCAAAGTCTTCAAAATGCAAGTACAAATCGGGAAATAGATTTTCAGCCGTTTCAACAAATCGATTCACGAAATCATAATAATGATCACCATATATCCTCTTGTGACGGTTTCCAAGATAGAAAGGATCTTTTAATAAGGATTCCCGATTAGATCCGCAGTCCAAGACAACCGGAAGTACTGTCTGCGGATCTATACCGGCAGCGGCAGTATAGACCATCAATTTTCCGACAGAAATATCTACACCATTGGTACCCCAGTCACCAATGCCAAGAATGCCTTCTGCATCAGTAACAACAATAAGACGGATCTTTCTGTCTCCGGCAGCCTGTTTAAGCGAAGTTTCAATAGATTCCGGATGATCGATGGAAAGGAACGCTGCATACTGTGGGTTGATAAATTGTTCACTATACTGTTCGATGCTCTCCGCAATAACCGGATCATAAACAATTGGCATTAACTCTACCAGATGTTCACTGAATACATGAAAGAACAGCGTTCGATTGAAGTTAAAGACTTCCATCAGAAAACGTCTTTTCTCAATCAAAGAAGTTTTTCTTTCCATTTGGCGGTAGATACGCTGTGCCTGCGTTTCTATATCTTCCACACAAGGCGGAAGCAACCCCTCCAATCCAAGTTTTTTTCTTTCCGATTCCGTAAATGCGGTTCCCTTGTTCAGGAATGCATCGTCCAATAGCTCAAATCCTGTCTTCATCGCATTCGTCTCCTTTTTATATTTAAAAACACGTTGCCTTTAATATAAATATCTTATCATGAGGCTATATTTTTGTGAAATAATGGTATTTGCAGAGTTAAGATTGTCCGGATAATCAATAATTTGTAACATCCATCAAAAAATTTAATATTTTATCCGGGGTTTTCTTCTGTTGTAATTGCTTTCATAAGGGATGCTTCTGTGGTTATGTTTTTGTCCAAAACGATTTTAACAAAAAGGTTTTCTATTTCTGATTTCTATATGCCGTTCCATGAATTACAATTTTAAAATATATAAAAATAAAAAAGTAAGGGGAAAACAGAATTTCCTACCTTACTTTTTCTTTTAATCTGTGATGGTTCCGATTCCCGGCTGATCCATTTTTTCCACTTTTACCGCTTCCAGATGGTAGAAGGGGGCGGTGAGATGGTCGTTCAGATGGACAGTGGCTTCGCGGAGGATGCCATACACTTTGATCCATGTGACGCCGTCTTCATAGCCGGTGAAGTCGCCGTCAGAGGTAAATTCAAAATCCACATAGCCGCCTGTGCAGTAAGGGCAGGTGGGGCCGTTTCTTCCTACGAAGTAGTGGCCGTTGATGGAAATAAAATAGCCTTCGATGAGGACAGTTTTGTCTTTGTAGTCGCGGAAGTTCATGAACCAGTCGTTGATCTGTGTCATATACCGCTTATCGCCGACGACGATGTCTATGTTGTTGTAATCAAAGTTTTGCCGGTCCGTTTCCAGATTGTAGGGATATTCAAAGACAGGATACTTCGATTTTTTCCCTTCAGGAGCAGCCGGTTTAGGCGCCGGCTGTTCTTCTTTCTGCGGAGCCGGCTCCGGTGTTTCTGCCGGCTCCGGTGTTTCCTTGGCCTCCGGAGGAGTTTCCGCTTTTTTTGCTTCCTGCACGGTTTTCCTGGTAATGATCTGCGGCGGATCCTGCGCTTTTTCCTGTGTGCCGCAGCCGCCTAAGAGAAGAAGCGGCAGGCAGAGAAGCCATATTTCTTTTCTCATTCAAAAGCCTTCTTTCATTTTCCGTATGCCCGCGGCGATAAAGAGGAGGACAATGTCAGTGACGACAATGGATGCTCCTGTGGGAATCGAGCCCATGTAGGAGATGGTGAGTCCTGCCATGAATGTAGCCACGGAGAAAACGGAGGAGAGGATGATCGTCGTCTTGAACTGCCGGCAGAGCTGCATCGCGGTGAGCGAAGGGAATACGATCAGGCTGGAAATAAGGAGCGCGCCCATCATGCGCATGCCAAGGACGATCGTGATGGCTGTGAGAAAGGCGATGATCATATTATAGAGCCTTGTCCGTGTGCCGGTGGCGGAGGCGAACGGTTCATCAAAGGTGACTGCAAATATACGGTTATAAAACAAAATGAAAAGGAGCACGACGGAGATGCCGAGGATAACGGAAAGGCGCACGTCATCGGCGCTCATGGCAAGGATGCTGCCGAACATGTAGTTGCACACGTCGGTATTCATTCCCGTACTTAAGGAAATCGTCATGACGCCGATGGCAAGAGCGCCGCTGCAGAGAAGAGCCGTGGCAGAGTCGCCTTTGATCTTCGCGCTGTCTTTCAGCTGGAGAAGGAAAAAGGCGGCGGCGATGCAGGCAGGGATGGAAATGGTGAGGGGCTCTGCGTGGAAAGCATAAGCGATGGCGAGGGCGGCAAATCCCACATGGGAGAGTCCGTCGCCGATCATGGAGTACCGTTTCAGTACAAGGCTGGTTCCTAAGAGGGAAGCGCAGAGGGAAACAAGGCAGCCCACAATGATGGCACGCACCATGAAGGGATAGCTGATCATTTCAATAAAGATATCCATCATAGCCCGCCTCCTGCAAATCTCTGCCCCACGGGGCTTCTGAGATACTCTTCCGTCGTCCCGAAGAACTGCTGTGTCCCGCCGGACAGGTGGAGAATACGGTTTGCCTGTCCCAGTGTGCCGCGGATATCGTGGGAAACCATGATGACAGTGACGCCGTACTTCTCTATGCAGTCCTTGAAAATATGGTAAAGCTCACCGGTCATGATGGGATCAAGGCCGGTCACCGGCTCGTCCAGGAGCAGGAGTTTTCCCGTGGCGCAGAGTGCCCGCGCAAGGAGTACACGCTGCTGCTGGCCGCCTGAAAGATCGCGGTAGCACCGTTTCTTCAGGTCGGCGATGCCGAGCATTTCCATTTTTTCTTCCGCGTCTTCCTTATCTGATTTTCGATAAAAAGGATACATGCCGCAGCGGTTCAGACGGCCTGAAAGGACGACTTCCCAGACACTGGCGGGAAAATCTTTCTGCACGGGGGTCTGCTGGGGAAGGTATCCGATTTCCGTAGGCTTGAAGCCATCGGCAGTTACGATTTCCCCGCCCGATATTTTTTTCAGGCGCAGAAGCGCTTTCACCAGTGTGCTTTTTCCTGCGCCGTTTTCACCGACGATTCCAAGGTAGTCCCCTTCATCGACAGAGAAATTCAGGTCGGAAAGAACCGCTTTTCCATCATAAGATACGGAAAGATGGCGGCATGTAAGCAGACTCATCAGTTGAGCGCCTCCTTGAGAACTTTCACATTATGGTTCATGAGGTCAATATAAGTTACGCCTTTTTTGAATTCTTCATCGCTTACGTTGTGGACGGCGTTCAGAAGCTCATTTTTTGCGCCTGTGGCTTCCGCGATGGCTTTGCTCATCTGTTCATTGGACATCTCGATGTGGAATACAACGGGAATATGGTCTTCCTTCACCTTATCCACGAGAAAAGCAATAGTTGCCGGATTGGCTTCCGTATCGGTGGAACAGCCGGGGAAAGCGGCGTAGTAGGTCAGGCCGAATTCTTTGGCGAAATAAAGGAAGGGGAAACGGTCACCGACGATGATTTCTTTTCTCTTCGCGTGATCAATGACGTCATGGAAATCCTTATCCAGTTTTTCCAGTTTCGCAATGTAAGCCTCAGCGTTTTTCTGATAAGTCTGGGCATTGTCCTTGTCGAGACCGGAAATGGTTTCGGTGAGGGCTTTTACGATCTGGATAGCGTTGGCGGGAGAGGTCCAGACATGCTCATCCATTTCAGGGCCTTCTTCGCCGTCATGGTGGTGGTGCTCCTTGTCATCATGATGATGCTCTTTATCATGGCTGTCCTTGTCATCGTGGTGATGTTCTTTGTCTTCGTCATGATGATGGTCCTTATCTTCCTTATGGTGGTCTTTGTCGTCGTGATGGTGTTCATGTTCTTCTTCCTGCATGCCTTCAGACATTTCTTCTTCATACAGTTTGACGGTATCCATCATTTTGAGTGTTTTCAGCTTGCTCTTGTCCATGGAGTTCAGTATACCGTCCACCCATTCATCGGAATCGCCGCCGGTGTAAACGAAAAGGTCGCTCTTGCCGATGGCCTGGATGTCTTTCGGCGACGGTTCATAGCTGTGGGCTTCCGCGCCCGGTTTGAGAAGCATCGTGACCTCTGCTTTATCGCCGACAATCTGGCGGACAAAGTCGTAAGACGCAAAATTGGTGCAGATGATTTTCAAAGGTTCTTTTCCTTTGGAATCGGGAGTGCCGCTCTTGTTTAATGAACAGGCGGCAAAAGCAAAGACGGCGAAGCACGCCATCAGGCAGGCAATTATTTTTTTCATGGAAATCCTCCTAACTAATACAATGGAAATAAAAATGCAAGCGCCGGGTTTAATCGGTGAGCTTGACACGGAGGGTGACCAGCGTGGAGGAAACCGTGAGAAGAGAAACGGCGGAAAGGGAAAGAACAGCGGAAAAAAGATGGGGGATGGAAACGGATCCTCCATTGTCCGCCGGGATTGTGACAGACGAACAGACGGAAAGCGTCCGGAGGCACAAATCGATCTTTTCGCAGATCGGGCAGGGATCGCTGCCATGGCCGTGGTCATGGGACAGTTCTTTTGCAATGAAAAAGAAGGATAGAGCCAAAGTGAGAACGAAAGCGGCACTGATGAAGAGCGCTGTCAGTTTTCTGCGGTATGCCATGATTCCTCCTTTTTAATGATGGAAAATAAAAAAGCGCACGTTTTAAAGGCGGTGCGCAGTCCCGTAAAGTTTCTCAGCGGCAGTCTTTGCAGACGCCGTAAACCGTCGTTTTTGATAAATCAATGTCAAACTTGTCGCCGCGGAGGACGTCCCTGAGCAGTTTGTCGGAAATTTTCTGTGTCATATGGGTCGTCCGGCCGCATTTCAGGCAGGTGATGTGAAGCTTGTCATCACAGGTTTCCGATGAGACATAGCGGTACACATTTTCCCGGTTGTTCTTGCCCGGCGAGCGGAGAATAAGGCCTTCCCGCTCCAGCATGGCGAGATTCCGGTACACCGCGCTGACGCTGATTTTCGCGTGCTCTTCCGCAACAAGCTGCGCCGCCAGGTCCCGCGCGGAAATAGTCATGTCAGGGTGGCTTTGGAAAAATTCAAATAATTTTTTTCTCTGTTCGGTCATATACATGGGAGCACACTTTCTAAATATGCGATTTTCTCGCAAATTATTATAACACAGTGGAAACGAATGTCAAATAAATAACGGAATGGAAAAAGAATTTTTTAAGAAATATTTTCGCCGGATCGGGAATGGGAAATCATTTTTTCCAGTGCCCTCTTCACCACCTTTTGGAAGCGTTTTTCCGCTTTTTCATAAACCTCATGGGGAGCGACGGATTCGCTGTCCGTCCGTTTGGCGACGACGCCGCAGATGGAAGCGGCTTTCAGTCCCAGCACGGCACAAAGTGTAAAAAGGGTGGCATTTTCCATCTCATAATTTGTGCATCCCAGATGCCGGAAATCTTCCAGAGAACCTTGCAGCCGTTTCAATACATAGCCGCCGAAGCTGTCATACCGTTCCTGTCCCGGCCAGAAGCTGTCGGTGCTGATGGAAATCCCCGTTTTGAAAGGGATGCCTGATTCCTTTGCCGCTTCGCGGAGCGCAAGGACAGTATCCATGTCGGCTGCCGCAGGAAATTCGATGGGGGCGTATGCACGGGAAGCGCCGTCCATGCGGACCGATGCCGTATTGATGACCACATCGCCCAGGTGCAGATCCTCCCGAATGGAGCCGGTCGTGCCGACGCGGATGAATGTTTCCACGCCGAGGCGGGCCAGCTCTTCTACGGCAAAGGTGACGCAGGGGCCGCCCATGCCGGTGGACATGACGAGGACAGGTGCGTTTTCTATCCGGGCGAGCCATGAGGTATAATCCCGATGCGAGGCGATGAAGAGGGCATTTCTATCCAGCGCTTTGGCAAGACCTTCCACGCGGCCCGGGTCGCCGGGGAGAAGGGCGTATTTCGCGCCGCGGATCATGCCGGCAGAAATCCCCGTGTGGTACATGATTTCTGCGGGACCGGCGTAATTTTTCACATGGTACTCCTTTCATAAAACCTGTGCTTTTTTCTATTATAGCACTCATCAGGCATATAAAATAAGAAAAATAATTATGAAATGCGCTGCATGGGAAACGCCATGATGCAAAGCGGTCCGACCTGTGGAGATATGAGAGAAATATTCCAATAGAAAAGACCGCTTCCGGCTGTTGCTGTTTCCGGGGCGGTCTTTTTCGCTTATTCCGCTTTCGTGAGGAGCAGGGCGAATTTGAAATCCGTTTTTGCTTCCAGATGGTGGGGGTCGCCTTTGGACATGGCGAAGTTGTCGCCTGCCCTGAGTGTGTAATCCGTTCCCCTGCAGTTGAAAACCGCTTCCCCGTCCAGCGCGAAGAGAAGGGCGTCATTGGGGGCGGCGTGCTCGGGAAGAATCGTTCCGGCGGAGAGGGAAATCACGGCGAATCTCACACCTTCGGTGTCAATCAGTTCGCGATTAATGACTTTTCCCGCCTGACAGGGAACAACATCTTTCAGTTTAAATACGCCGCTGTATTCGACAGCTTTATTCATAAGAGCCTCCTTTGCCGTACCGATTTCCAGAAAAATACAGTCTGCTTCCGCCGAAATTGAAAAAGGAATGCGGGCCGGTGAAAAGTAAGCGTCTCCTTCTTCGAGAGACACCTTTCCATCGGGAAGACATATGTCCATGCACCCCCGAAGAATGTAGTACAGGCGGGGAGCGGTATACACTTCTTCGCTGATGCCCGTATCTTTTGCCAGAGAAAAGCAGAAGACGAAATAATTTTTCCCTTTTGAAAGAAGGGATGAAATCGTACAGCCTTCCATGACGGGATTTTCGCCGGCAAGAGAAAAGACAGTTTCTTTTTTTACGTTCATAAGTCCTCCTTTCTATTTCATCATAGCACTTCGCGTCAATCTCTTTCGATGCAGAGGGGAATGTATGGTACAATGGAAAAAATCCCTTTATTTTACAAAGGAGCAGAGTATGTACGAAGAGACAACGATTGCCGCCATCGCTACCGCGCCCGGTGAAGGGGGAATCGGCATCATCCGTCTGAGCGGCGTTTCCGCATTGGAGATCGCGGATAAAATATTTCATACGGGAAAAATCAAAACGTTCAAAGACGCTGTGCCTCGCATGATGTATTTCGGCCATGTGACAGACGGCGGAAAGCGGATCGACGAAGGTCTTGCGGTGTACATGAAAGCCCCTCATTCCTACACGGGAGAAGACGTGGTGGAAATCCAGATCCACGGCTCGGCGGAGGCGCTCCGGGAAACACTGTCTCTTGCTTTGCGAAGCGGCGCAGTTCCTGCCATGCGCGGCGAATTTACCAAACGGGCTTTTTTGAACGGCCGTCTTGATCTGGCGCAGGCGGAAGCCGTCATGGATATTATCAGCGCGAAAGGGGAAGCGGCGCTTACCCAGGCGGAAAGCCATCTGTCCGGCGCGCTTTCCGGTTTTGTCCATGAGGTCATGGAAGAACTCAAAGACCTCATTACGAAATTGGAAGTGACCATCGACTATCCCGAAGAAGATCTGGAAGACCTTACCATGGAAGAAATAAGGGATGCTTTGGAGAAAATTGACAAATCCCTGTCGGCGCTTCTGAAACGGTCCGAAGAGGGACGGGTTATCAGGGAAGGACTCCGCACCGCGATTATCGGCAGACCGAACGCGGGGAAATCATCCCTGCTGAATGCCCTCCTGCAGGAAGAACGGGCGATTGTCACCGATGTGCCGGGCACAACGCGGGACACCATTGAAGAGGCGGTTCACATATCGGGAGTTTCCCTCCTTCTTATGGATACCGCCGGTTTGCGGGAAACAGACAATAAAGTGGAACAGATCGGGATCGAACGGGCGCGGGCATCCATGGAAAAAGCGGATCTCATTCTTGCGGTCATTGACGGTTCGTCGCCTTTGGATGAGGAAGATAAAACCATTCTCCACAGCCTCGGCGGAAAAAAGGCGATTGTCATTTTAAATAAATATGACCTCACGCCGGAAGTCAAGGCGGAAGATATATGGGAAATCGCGGGGCAGATTCCTGTCGTTTCTCTTTCTGCCCGTTACGGGAGCGGGATGGACGAACTGCGGGACGAACTGCGGAAGATCACCGAAAAACAGGATGCCGACGCGGGCCGTGTTCTCTTTCTGACCAACCTGCGCCATGTGGAATTGGTACGGAAAGCGCTGGACAATGTTCTCCGCGCGAGAGCGTCCGTCCGTGAGGGTCTTCAGGCGGACTTCATCGTCATCGATCTCACGGAAGCCTGGAAAACGATGGGGGAAATCACGGGCGATACCATGGATGATGAACTGATCCATTCCATTTTCAGCCGCTTCTGCGTGGGGAAATAAGGTGCTTCCATAAATCATGGGGCAGAGAATCAATCGGATATGTTTGGATAAGGCGGCGGAGCTGCCGGGCGTTTTCCGGCGGGCTTCCCGCTTTTGCATTGACTTTTATTTTTTCTTATGGTAATAATGAAAATATCTATCATTATCATATTTACCTGAAGCGGGGTGTATATAAATGAAAAAGTATGTAAGCAGTTCTATTCTGCTTGTCTTGAGCCTTCTTTTTGTCATCGGGGAGCAGACGGTGGCGGGACCGTGCCCTGTTATGCCGGACGGCAGATTTATGGTGTGCCATTGGGCGGGGCAGGCGGTTCTCGGCGTGGGGATCGTGCTTGTGGTTCTTTCGCTGCTTCATCTGGCTTTTAAAAATGATGGTATGAAATTGGGCTTAGATCTGGCAGTCATTGCCAATGCCGTCCTTTTACTGATGATTCCCAACCGCCTTATTCATCTTTGTATGAAAAACCATATGCAGTGCCATACGGTCATGGAGCCTTTTGTTCTGATTATGGGGGTATTGATGATCGCGGCGGCGCTGGGTGATTTCTTTTTCCGGCGCCGTGTCGTGAAGAAAGAGGCCGCCCATGGATCTTAACCGGCTGCCCTGGAGGAATCTGTCACGGAGACCCCTGCGGACGGCGGCTCTCCTCGTGCTTACCTTTTTCCTGTCCTTTGTCATTTTTGCCGGATCCATGGCAGTCGTGAGCCTTCAGAACGGTCTGGGGACATTGGAAAATCGTCTTGGCGCGGACATTATCGTCGTACCGAACACGGCAAAGCGGAAAGTAGATCCTAAAACGATGATACTGGACGGGACACCGGGCTATTTTTACATGGAACGGGAAAAGATGACGCTTATTTCCCATATCGAAGGCGTGGAAAAGGTATCGCCCCAGATCTTTCTCGCGTCCCTTTCCGCTTCATGCTGCTCCGTTCCGGTGCAGATTATCGGGTTTGAGCCGGAAACGGATTTTATTATCCAGCCGTGGATTCGCGAAAGCTACGGCAGAGAACTTGCCCATGGCGATGTGGTGGTGGGCTCGGCAGTCAATGCGGACGTAGGCGATACGATCCGTTTTTACAACAAAGACTGCCGCATCGTAGCAAAACTGGCGGCGACCGGTACGGGGCTTGATACCGCGGTCTATACGAAAGCGGAGACCATACGGACGCTCATCGAGGCATCGTCGAAGATGGGGCTGAATCCGCTTTTTGAAGGCGATGTGGAAAACGTTATTTCTTCCGTTTACATCAAAGTAAAAGACGGTTATGACATTAAAAAAGTGACGGAAAATATCAATCTCCGTGTACGCCGTGTGAAGGCAATCCAGATGAAAGACATGCTTTCCGAAATAGCGGGCAGCCTTTCAGGGATTTCAAAAACAATCACCCTTCTTTTTGCGGCGGTCTGGGTGATGGTGTTCATCGTTCTGGCCGTTTCTTTCTCCGTCCTTGTGGGAGAAAGGAAAAAAGAATTTGCCCTGCTCCGCGTGATGGGAACGTCACGAAGAAAACTGGCAGGGATTTTATTGAAAGAAACTCTTATCCTGAGCGTTTCCGGCGGCGCGGCAGGCGTGATCATGGGACTCCTTGTGGTGATTCCTTTCAGCGGGCTTATTGAAACGGGACTGAAACTGCCCTTCCTTCTTCCCGGGATCAGGGAAACGGGATGGCTGGCGTTTGCCGCGATGGCGGTCATCTGCCTGGCGGGCCCCGCGGCATCGGCATATGCTGTGCTGCGCCTGTCCCGTGTCGATCCCGCAACGATTTTAAGGGAGGGTGAATAAATGCGTCTGGAAGCGGAACAGGTAACGAAACAATACCAAACGGATCCGAAAAAAGCACGGTTTGCTTATGCCCTTTCTGGGACCGATCTGGTGGTGGAGAGCGGAGAATTTGCCGTCATTACAGGAAAATCGGGAAGCGGGAAATCCACGCTCCTCCATATCCTTGCAGGGCTGCTTCAGCCGACATCGGGCTGCGTGCTGGCGGGAGGAAAAGATTTGTACCGTATGGCGGACGGCGAACTGTCAAAGTTCAGAAATGAAAATATAGCCGTCATTCCCCAGGGCGGCGGAGCGATTTACAGCCTGACAGCGGAAGAAAACATCCGTCTGGCCCGGAACATCTGTGGAAGAAAAGAAGAAAAAGACATCCTGCCCCTTATGAAAGAACTGGGGATCGAACAGCTGAAAGACGCATATCCCTCTGAACTTTCCGGCGGCGAGCTGCGCCGCGTGGCCATCGCGAGAGCGCTCTTTCAGGGCACAGGGATCCTTCTTGCCGACGAGCCGACTTCTGACCTTGATGAAGAGAATACGGATATCGTCGCAAAGCTCCTCCGCCGGGCGGCAGACAGCGGGAAAACGGTTTTTGTCGTCACCCACGAGATGGATATGCTGCCCTATGCCGATTCCCACTACATTATGAAAGAAGGCATTCTGCGGAAAACCGATGAGGAAGAACGGAAGACGCTGCCGAATTTCTGACAGTCTTTCCGTCTGCTGATAAAAGCGGCGCTCACGGTAAGGCGCCATTTTGAGTGGCAGATCTTTTGAATCTGCTTAGGATGGTGTCTAATGGGGAGGAGTTTCTATTTTCTGTTCATTGGCAGGGGCACATTTGCCGGTTTGGTGTAGAGGATACTATGTGAGTACGGTGGGGAAACAAGAGAAAGTGATAGAAAGATATATAGAAAACCAGTTAAAAGAAGATGCAATGAGTGAGGAATTAACATTGAATTTTGAAGACCCGTTTACGGGTAGCAAGAAGTAGGATGCAAGTGAACAGGCCGCAAGCGCGTAGACGCGCCGCTGGTAAGATAGGACCTTGGGCCGCATAAGAAGACCCACCTGTGATCGTGAGTCTGTTAGCGGTAGATGATTCAGGGATGAAGGAAACATGGCTGCTGCCATTTTCTTACAGCCAGGTAAAAACCCGTGACAGAATTACCATCACGGGTTAAGTATTTCTTTTATTCCATTATTTGATGTAAGCGGTCGCTTTCAGCATGAGCATATTATCCATCTTTTTGCCGCCCATATCTTTAGCGTTAAAGCCGTAATCAGCTTCCACGATAAGGCCTTTCATGGGCACATAAGACGCTTTGGCGAGGAAGAACTTGGCGCCGCCGAAGTTGTTGTGGTCGTTGGCAGGGTTGCCGTCGGTCAGGGCGTCCATTTTGTCGGCAAAGTAGGCAGGGACATTTTTCATGCCGTGCCAGTTTTTATATACATGCCCCATGTACTGGTCGGCGATATCATTGCCGGAGCCGCCGAAGTATGTGCCTGCCTGGCTGTAAATATAATCTATGCCGATGGAGTAAGATCTGGGTTTGAGCACGTCTGCTGTTCCGTAGGAAAGACCGTAATTGAAGCTGTGAGGCTTCTCGTTATTCAAAGGAAGGACACGGAGATTCTTGACGAATTCGCCGTGGATATTCCATTTTGGTGTGACGTAGTAGGAACCGGCAAAGCCGTAGGCCTCGCAGATGTGTCCGACAGGACCGTTTGCTTTCATGGCATACGCATGGAATTCCCACTGATCCGGAACCTTATAAATATAGGAGGCGTAAGTGACCGGCACGTCTTCATCTTCGCCCCAGTCCATTACGACATCTTTCCCCATGGGATAGAGGGTGTCATTAGCGGGATTGTAGTACATGGTGCTGGCGGAAACGAGGGAGTTCAGATTGAGAGTCCCCAGCTTGGCAGCGACCGCCTGTGCCAGCTGCGGATTCTGCGTCTTGATGAGATTGACGATCTTTCCTAAATTATTTTGCAGCTCTGGCAAATTATTGCTGCTGTTGATCAGGCCGGTGGCTTTTCCCAGTACGCTTTTGAGCGCCGGGTTGGCGGCAACGGCAGCGGCCACCACTTTGTTGGTGGAAAGCTCGCCAATCAGCTTGCTCTTGGCAATCGGCGTGACTTTTATTCCGTGCATCATGGGACCGGTATAATTATAGTTGATATTGGTGGCGCGGCCATAAGCGATTGTCAGACGGCCTCCCTTTATGTAGTCGCCGAAAGTGATGAAGGCGCCTTTAAATTCACCGTCATAGGTATAGCCGGTAACCCCCATTTTGACGGGGAACTGTCCGATACCGATGAGGTTCTTTGACGGTCCGAAAGGAAGGTTCGTGGTGTCCTGTTTCTTACCGAACTGGAATGTGGTCCAAAGACGGTTCAAATGAAGCTCACCATCGCTGTGTCCGGCGCGGACGCTTTCGTTTCCGTTTTTATCGTATGTGTATTTATTGATATCGTAAGGGTCTCTGCCGTTCATGCCCATGTAGGTCTCAAGCTGCCCGTACAGGGTGCTTCTGTCATTGATCCTGGTCATGGTATTTAAACGGACACGGGTGCCCAGTTCATAGTGTTTTTCTTTTGTGTCTTTGAAAATGTTATCATAACGGTCGATGCCCTGTACACGGAGTTCCGTGAGAAGCGATGTTTTTCCCGTTTTTTTCTCCAGTTCGGAAATACGGACGCCGAGGCTGGAGAGATCATTAGCATACTTTCTTGAAAGCTTGTCTACGACGGACTGCTGATCAGCGGAAAGAGAGTCTCTTTTTGCCAGCAGGCGGGCGGTAATCTGCGCCAGCTCGTAGCGGGTGATGTGCTTGTTGCCGCGGAAAGTGCCGTCCGGATAGCCTTCAATGATGTTCCGGTCAGACAGGGAAGCGACGGCTTCGTATGCCCAGGAATCGCTTTCTACATCAGAAAATGGGTTGGCCGCGGAGGCGGTCATCGCTGCGCCGGCAAAAAATGCGCAGACGGCGGCTCTCAGTATGGTATGTCTCATTGAATAAATCCCCTTGTTGTCCTTGGTTCTCATTTAGATAGCAAGACTTAAACGAAATATAAAAAATGAATGAAATATGTCTCAAAACAGACTTATTATATCTGATGGAAATAAAAACTGTCAATGGGTTTAACACCTGATGTTAATTGTACATACAAATCGTATATGATAAGCGTGCAGCCGTCATTTTCGTGCAAAAAGAAAGAGGCCTGAAGGCCTCGGAAAGTCAATTTTGAAAGAAATATTATTTTTCTTTTATCGTATTTGTTTGAAAGATATGGATCCCTTTGAGGACGATAAAAGCAATAAGGCACCCGGCACCGCAGGAAACGGAGAAGAGAGAAATATAGAAAAAAGCTCCTTTTGACGACCCCATAAAGAGAGCGGCCAACGGATAAGAGACAAGGCCGCCGATGAGCGATGTGCCCGCGAATTCTCCAAGGACGGCTGCCCACAGTTTTTTCGTACGGTTGTACAGGTATCCCGACAGGAAGGCACCGATCATCGAGCCGGGGAAAGCGAGGAGCGAACCGGAGCCGATGATATTCCTGATCACCGATGTGGTAAAGGCGGCGGAAACACCATACCGCGTGCCGCAGAGAACCGCAAGAAAGATATTGATCATGTGCTGGAGCGGGAAAGCACGGGTCACTCCCAAAGGAAAAGAAAAGACCGGTGAAAGAAGGACGCCTGCCGCAGTGAGGAGAGCGGCAAAAATCCATTTCCGCAAAGAAGAACGGCTGTCATTTTCAAACATAATAAACTCCTTTGTAAGAAAATATGTTTTCTGCAGATGTTTCTTCCATCATAGCACAAGAAGGAATGGAATTTATATGGAGCGGTATAATTTAAACAGGCAGTAAGGATTAAGGAGGTTATGATGAGAAGAAACGACAGAGAAGTTACGGAAGAAACGGAAATCAGAAAAGTTCTGGACGAGTGCAAAATCGTCCATCTGGGTTTTCAGGACGGCGGCCGTGTTTTTGTGGTGCCGGTCAACTACGGATACTCTTATGAAGAGGGAAAGCTTACAGTGTATTTCCACGGGGCTGATGCGGGACTGAAGCGGGAACTGGCGGAATCAAATCCTGTCATCGGTTTTGAAATCGACAACGGCGGTGCCATGGGACGGGCGGAGAAAGCCTGCGATTACACGGAGTACTACCACAGCATCATCGGGAGCGGGCCGGTGTCGGTGGTAAAAGACAGGGAAGAGAAGAAAAAGATCCTTACGATTTTCATGGAATGCCAGGATAAAAAGCATTTCGAGTTTACTGATCGAATGGCAGCGCATGTGGCGGTGTATAAAATCGAGGCGGACGAATTTGCCTGCAAGGAGCATAACATGTAAAATACCCTCCTTACCGTTATCTGATAAGAAGGGTCCGTGGTGCTTCAAAAATTTATCGTTTCATTTGTAGGAAATACTTCGATCAGAGGAAGATATATTTCCCGATGAAGAGGATGGTCAGAATATACATCAGGGCACTGATCTTTTTCCCGTTTCCCGTGAGGGCGTTCATGACAGTGTAAGTGATGATGCCAAACGAGATGCCTTCGGCGATGCTGTATGTGAAGGGCATGGCAAGGATGGCGATATATGCGGGAATGGCTTCGGTTGGGTCGCTGAAGTTGATGCCCGTGACGGCGGTAAACATGAGGAAGCCCACGATGATGAGGGCGGGCGCGGTGGCAAAGGCGGGAATTGCCAGGAAGAAGGGGGAAAGGAACAGGGAGAGGGCAAAGAGAACGGCTACGGTGACGGCGGTAAGACCGGTCCGTCCGCCTTCAGAAACGCCTGCCGCACTTTCTACGAAGGTGGTCGTGGTGGAAACGCCGAGGCCCGCGCCGATGGTGGTGGCGACAGCGTCAGCCATGAGAGCGCCTTTGATGCGGGGCAGCTTCCCTTCCTCATCAAGCATGTTTGCTTTGGAAGAAACACCGACCAGGGTGCCGAGGGTATCAAAAATATCCACGAAAAGGAACGCGAAGAGGACGACGAAGAAATCAGGGCTCATCACCTTTGAGAAATCAAGCTGCATGAAAATGGGGGACAGGCTTACAGGGGTAAAAGAAGCAATGCCTGCGGAAAGGTTCGGCAGAGTACTGAACGCTCCTTTTGCGGGATCGGGAATGTAGAGCCCCGTGAGTTCGCAGAGGATGCCGAGACCCCATGTGAAGAGGATGCCCCAGAGAATATTTCCTCTCACTTTTTTCACCATGAGGATGCCTGTGAAAAGCACACCCAGGATGGCGAGGAGAACCGGAACTCCCACGGTGTGGAATGTTCCTGCGGCAATTGCGCCTTTAAAGGAGAAAAGAGAAACTTTCGTAGCGGGATTGGCGACGATGATATTGGCGGAAACCAGTCCGATGAAGGCAATGAACAGACCGATGCCTGCCGACACTGCCCGTTTCAGGTTGATGGGGATCGCGTTGAAAATCGCTTCGCGTACATTGGTGAGAGACAGGATAATGAAAATCACGCCTTCCAGACAAACAGCGGCAAGGGCGGTCTGCCAGGAATAGCCCATCTGTCCGACGACGGTGAAAGCGAAAAACGCATTCAGCCCCATGCCGGGAGCGAGGGCGAAGGGGTAATTGGCAAAGAGTGCCATGAGAATGGTGCCGATGAATGCGGCAAGGGCGGTCGCCGTAAGAAGCGCGCCTTTATCCATGCCGGCGGCGCTCATGATGCCGGGATTGACCGCGAGGATATACGCCATCGTCATGAAAGTCGTGATGCCCGCCATGATTTCTGTCCTGACGGACGTATGATTTTCTTTCAGGTGAAAAATTCTGTCCAAAAAACCGGATTGCTGTTCCATAAAATTTCTCCTTTCAGCTTTATCCACAATATGTATCATTATAAGATTTTTACAAGGCGGGGGCAATGGATTTTCTTCTTTCGGTGTATAATCAGGTAGTGGAAATTCTGCGGGAAAGCCCGCTTTATATAAAGGACATATAATGAGTATCTGTAATATCTGCCCGCGGGGATGCCGTGTGCCGCGGCGGGAGTCCGTTCACGGACAGGGTGCCGTCGGTTACTGCCGGACAGGCATGCTTCCCATCGTATCACGGGCGGCGCTTCATCATTGGGAAGAACCGTGTATCAGCGGAACGAGAGGCGCGGGAACGGTTTTCTTTGCGGGGTGCAACTTGTCCTGCGTTTATTGCCAGAATTATGAAATATCCGAACTGCGCCGGGGGATAGAAATATCCGTGGAGCGGCTGGCGGAGATTTACAGTGAGCTTATTGCCCGGGGGGCGCACAATATCGACCTTGTGACGCCGACCCATTTTACCCATGCCGTTTTTCAAAGTCTGAAAGAACCGCTTCCCGTACCGGTGGTGTACAACTGCGGCGGCTATGAAAGCGTCCATACCGTGGCGTTCCTGCGGAAGAAAATACAGTGCTGGCTTCCCGATTTGAAGTACAGTGACGCTGCGGCGGCGGAGAGGTACAGCAGTGCGCCGGATTACTTTGAGAAGGCAATGCTTGCCATTGAGCAGATGTTCCGGCAGACAGGTCCCTATGAAATTGGCGCCGACGGTATATTAAAAAAAGGTGTCCTTATCCGCCATCTTATTTTGCCGGGGCAGATGAAAAACACGAAGGGCGTTTTGGAATATGTGGCGGAAACGTTTCGTAAAGGGGATGTCCTTTTCAGTCTTATGCGGCAGTACACGCCTCACGGAAGAGCGGAAGAGTTTCCTGAAATCAACCGCCGAATTACCGATGAAGAATACGAAGAGGCGGAAGCGTACATGGAAGCACTCGGTATTGAAGACGGATATATCCAGCAGAAAGAATCTTCCGATCAAGGTTTTATCCCCGTTTTTGACGGGACAGGGGTGGAACGCGCTGCGGAAAGGAATACAAAAAAATAAAGCATCAATGAAAAACGTCCGCAGAATACCGCGGGCGTCTTTTGACATGCCTTTTGATTTGAAACGCTTTTTACTTCTGCAGTTTCTTCATGAATGCTTCTTCATCCACAAGGAAACGGGTGTGCTCCGCCTCACCGATGGCGCCGTTTTCATCAGAGGCGGTGATGGTGAAAGATATTTTCTTTCCGCTGACTGCCGTCACGGTGGCAGTCGCTTTGATCGTTTGTCCCACGGGGGTGGGCGCGTTGTGGCGGACGGCGATGAAACCGCCCACCGTAGTATGTTTCGGCGGCAGGCAGGGCGCAAGGGCGGCAACGGCAGCCTCTTCCATAAGGGCGGATAAAACAGGAGTGGCAAGGACTTGCAGAGAGCCGCTTTTGACGGCAAGGGCAGTGTCTTTTTCCGTGACGGTCCGGCTGGCGGTACCGGCAGTTCCGATTTTGATTTCCATAGGAGTTCCTCCTTTACTGATGGACCTATTGTAGCACGGCGGAGAAAAAGCGGCTATTTTCAGAGTTGTGGTATAATAAACCAGTCATGAAAACAGCGGAAGGCAGCGATGGTTTCTGTCCTTCCGCGATTGAAGCAAGAGAGGTTTTATGAAGGAAATATCTTTTATAAAAGATAAAAGGAAATACCTGCATGGGGTGGTGCTTGCTTTTGCGGCGCTGGCGGCGGGCCTGTTCCTCTATTTTTATTTCTTTTATCACGGACCGGCGGATGGAACGGTGATGGTGGAAATACCGAAGAATGCCACGGGGCGGGAAATCGGAGAAATGCTTGAGGAGAAAGGCGTTATCAGAAGTGCCGCCGTTTTCCGCGCCATGCTTTTGGCCACAGGAAACGGGAAGGCGCTCAAAAGCGGGTACTATACATTCCGGCGTGGTTCGACGGTAGCGGAAACGATTGCGGATCTGAAAAACGGAAAAGAAGAAGTGGTGAAGATCACCGTGCCGGAAGGCTTTACCGCAGTGCAGATTGCGGATGTTCTTCAGAAGGCGGGGCTGGAATGCTATGGAGATTTTCTTCATGAAGCGGAAACTTACGCGCCTTTTCCATACATGTACGGTCCTGAGGCGGCAAAGGTGAAGGGAGAAGGATTTCTTTTCGCCGATACGTATGAAATTCCGAAGTCTTGCTCCGCCCGGCAGATTGCTGACATGATGTATCGGCGCACGGATGAAATGCTTACGCCCGCATTGCGCAGGAGGGCGGAGGAGAAGCATCTTTCTATTCATGCCCTCATGACCATCGCGTCCATGGTGGAGCGAGAAGCGCGGTTAAAGGAAGATCAGGTGCCGATTGCCTCTGTCATCCTGGCGCGTCTGGAAAAGCAGATGCCTCTGCAGATTGACGCTACTGTCCAGTATGCATTGGGCAGGCAGAAAGAGGAACTGACCATGGCGGATACGAAAATTGATTCGCCTTATAATACATATGAACGGCAGGGACTTCCGCCCGGCCCCATAAGCAGTCCCGGCATGGATGCCGTCCGTGCGGTGCTTGACGCGGCGCCCGGAGAGTATCTTTACTATGTGGCGGAAAGAGACGGCCGCCATGTCTTCACGAAGACGCTTGAAGAACATCAGGCGGAAATCGACCGGATCTATGGGACAGACGACTGATACGGCCATGATTGCGGATCTGAAAAAGGAACTGGAGCGGGAAGCGGAAGAAGAGAATATTCCCATTCTGCGCAGGGCGGAGAGGAAGCTGCTGCTGGAAGCCGCGGCGGCAGCCGATCCAAAGAAAATACTGGAAGTGGGGACGGCCATCGGCTATTCTGCCTTGCTTCTGGCAGAGCATTTTCCCCTGGCGGAAATTGATACCATAGAAATAGATGCTCTGCGGAATGAACGGGCTGTATCCGTCATGCAGGCGGCAGGATTTGAGCAGCGTGTCCGGTGCCATTTGGGGGACGCGGGAGAAGTGCTTTCTACGCTCGCAGGGCCGTATGATTTTGTTTACCTTGATGGGCCGAAAGGGCAGTACCTCCGCCATTTGAAACTTATTGAGCCGAAATTATCAGAAAACGCGGTTATTGCGGCAGATAATGTCCTCTTCCGCGGATTGGTGCGAAGCGGGGAACCCGTGGCCCATCGGTACAGGACGCTTGTCACACGCCTGCGGGAATACCTCGAATATGTGGAGGCTCATTATGATACGGTCATCCATGAAGAGGGAGACGGTCTTGCGGTGTCAAGGAAGATAAGGAAATAAGGGAAGAAAGGAACACAAGTGGAAAAAATGGAACTTCTCGCGCCGGCGGGAAATATGGAAAAAATGAAAATGGCGCTCCTTTACGGGGCAGACGCGGTATATATGGCGGGAAAAGCTTTCGGTCTCCGTGCCTACGGCGGCAATTTTACCCGGGAAGAAATGAAAGAGGCTGTGGAGTATGCCCATTCCATGGGGAAAAAAGTGTATATCACGGTCAATATCATTCCCCGGAATGAAGATTTGGAAGGGCTTGACACATACCTGAAATATTTACGGGATATTCATGCGGATGCCGTCCTGATTTCCGATCTCGGCGTATTTGATATCGCCCGTGAAGCAGCGCCTGATTTGCCGGTCCATGTGAGCACACAGGCGAGCGCGGCAAACTGGCGCACCGTCAGGAGATGGAAAGATATGGGCGCGTCCCGCGTCGTTCTTGCCAGAGAAGTATCCCTTTCGGAAATGGCGGACATCAGAAAACGGGTGGATATCGAACTGGAAGTATTCGGCCATGGGGCGCTCTGTATTTCCTGGAGCGGCCGCTGTCTTTTATCCAATTATTTTACAAACGGGAAACGCCAGTCCAACCGGGGTGAATGCATCCAGGCATGCCGGTTTAAGTATTCCGTGATGGAAGAGTCCCGACCGGGCCAGTATTTCCCTGTGGAAGAAGATGAGCACGGCACATATATTTTCAACAGCAAAGATCTCTGCATGATCGACCATATCCCCGAGCTTATCAAAGCGGGCGTTTCTTCTCTGAAAATTGAAGGCCGCATGAAGAGCGTCTACTATGTGGCGGCGGTTGTGGCAGCGTACCGGAAAGCGATTGACTCGTACTACGAATTGGGAGCGGCATTTTCCGTTCGTCCGGAATGGCGGGAAGAACTGGAAAAGGTATCCCATCGTCCTTACACGACGGCTTTCGCGTTCCAGAACCCCGACCATTCCGCCCAGGAATATATGAAGTCCCAGCCGGAGCAGCCTTATGATTTTATTGGCCTTGTTCTGGAGCAGGATAAAGGAAACGGTACGGTGAAAGTGCAGCAGCGCAACTATTTCAAAGCGGGAGAGGTCGTTGAATGTCTTACTCCGGCAGGTGATGTATTTCCTGTCACGATCGGACATCTGATGAATAAAGACGGTGAAGAGGCGGCAGCAGCGCCCCATCCGCTGGAAGAGCTGACGATGGTGACAGAGCAGGATCTGCCGCCGTATACCATTCTCCGGAGGCGCGCCCGTGGATAGCAGAGTCTATATAGAAATCGCGCCGGGCGATGTGAACTACGTCAATCGTATCATGGAAGGATATGAATATCTCGGCATTCTGACCACCATTGATTCCCGGCGGGCAACCTGCTGTATCAACGCTACGGCGGACACACGAAAAGAAGTCGTCGAGATTCTCACCCATCTGGATACGGAAGTGAAAATCCTGGCGGACAGAGAAGAAGCGGAAGCAGGATTGAGGTAAATATTTCTTTTGGAATATGATAAAATAAATGTAGAGATAAAGAACGGGAGGGATTTGTATGGCAGCGGCGGAAAGAATTGCTGAATATCTGAAACAATGCGGTGTGTTTTATCTGGCTACTTTGGACGGTATCTGGCCGCGCCTCCGGCCGATGAATAATGTCTGTGTCTGCGGCGGTGTAATCCATTTCCTTTTCAATAAAGACGATGAGATTTACGGGCAGCTTCTTTTGAATGACCGTGCGGAAATCTGCGCTACCCATCCGGATCAGTCGACTATCTGTATATCCTGCAAACTGCGGGAGGATAAAGGGGAGGAACCGCGGCACGCTATGATAAGGAGCTGTGAGGAGTCTCTGGACGGGATCCGGAAAGACGGCAGGTATACCGTGTTCAGGCTGGCATCGGGAAACGCGGTCATCACGGATTTTACCGGAAAGACGGAAGAAATTGAATTATAAAAGAAAGCGCGTTTCATGTGGACGCGTTTTTTCATTTTCTGAAAGGCCGGCGGGGAAGTGCTATAATGGAGTCTAAATACGAACGGGAGCGAAGGATCTGTTGCCGTGATGAGGGGAGCTGTAAGAAGATAAAAGCTATCAGCTGTGAGCTGTCAGCCATTAGCTGTTAGCTATTAGCTGTGAGTTAAAAGCCGAAGCATATGATTTCCATTAGGTGTCATACGAAACATTAGCAAAGGATTTGCTGTTGTAGTGAGGGAAACGATAATCGTCATCCTGAACGAATGTGAAGGATCTGTTACCGTGATGAGGGAAATGAAAAACAATAAGTCTCGAGAATAAGTATATAAAGAAAGGCGGAATAAAAATGAATGGCTTGATTACCGATTTATACCAATTGACGATGGCAAATGCCCTTTTCAACAAAGGACGCCACGAACGGAAAGTCGTATTTGACCGTTTTTACAGAAAGAATCCTTTTAACGGCGGCTACACCATCGTGGCGGGGCTTGAGCATCTCCAGCAGTTTTTGGAAAATTTCCGTTTTGATGAAGAAGATATCGATTACCTGGAAAGTCTGCATATTTTTTATCCCGCCTTTCTTGATTACCTGAAAGATTTCCGCTTTAAAGGAAATATTTATGCTGTACCGGAAGGCACTGTAGTCTTTCCCGGCGAACCGCTCCTTCGTTTCCACGGTACTACGACAGAAGCCATGCTTCTCGAAACAGGTTTATCCATGATTATGAACCATGAAAGCCTCATCGCCACGAAAGCACGGCGCGTGCGCACTGTGGCGCCCAAAGACGCCCTGATGGAGTTCGGTCTCCGCCGCGCGCAGGGACATTCTGCCGGGCTCTGGGGCGCGCGGGCCGCCATGATCGGAGGGTTCAACGGCACATCCAATGTGGAAGCGGGAAAACGGTTCGGCATCCCCGTCCTCGGTACGATGGCCCACAGCTGGGTCATGAGCTTTGATGAAGAGATAGATGCTTTCCGCGAATACGTTCGCCAGTATCATGACAACCTCATCCTTTTGGCCGACACCTATAATGTCCTTGAAATGGGCGTACCCCATGCAATTCAGGTGTTTAAAGAACTGAAAGAAGAGGGGCGGCTTCCCGGGAAATACGGGATCCGCATCGACAGCGGAGATATCGCCTATCTCTCTCAGGAAGCGACCCGTATGTTTACCGAAGCCGGATTCCCTGATGCCATTATTTCCGGTTCCAACGATCTTGACGAATATACTATCCAGTCCCTCAAAGCGCAGGGATGTACCGTCACCTCGTGGGGCGTGGGTACGAAAATCATCACGGCCGACGGCACTTCTGCTCTGGGGGGCGTCTTTAAAATGGCGGTGAAAGAAGCGGATGGTAAAGAGGTTCCTGTTATGAAATTTTCCAATGACGTGGAAAAAATGACGAACCCCGGTATCAAGACGGTCTATCGTTTCTATAAAAAAGATACAGGAAAAATGATTACCGACCTTGTCTGCCTCCGTGATGAAAAAGCGGCGGACGGCGGCGACTTTACCCTTGTCACGGAATCGGCGAAATGGCGCAGGAAAGAGCTGAAAGCAGGAACTTATACAGTGGAGGAACTGCTGAGGCCCGTCGTAGAAAACGGCAGAAACCTTCCGCTGCCTGCACTTCCTGAAATCATCCGCTATGCAGATAAGCAGATGGACACACTCTGGCCGGAATACACACGTCTCCTTAATCCGGATCTGATGGAAATCAACCTGTCCGACAAGCTGCAGACATTAAAGAGTGAACTTATCCGCCGCGAGTTGGGAGAATAAAAGGCGGTTTTCAGGTACAGGTTTTCAAGCTGTGCCTGCGGGTTCCTCATCAAGGGCATAGATCCTTCACATCCGCTTCGGATGATGGTTGACGTTTTCCTCATTATGACGCCTTTTCCTCCAATCGTTATTCTGAACGGAGGCAAGAATGCTGTGGGAGAAAGAAGGGAAACGGGATAGTGACACAGAGTGAAGAATCTATTCCTCTGCATGACGGGTTTGGTATAATGAAAGAAAATAATTAAAGACAGCTCATGAAAGGAGCATTATGAAAAAACGTATATGTGCCATGGCGCTCACGCTTGCTTTGGCAGCAGGCGGACTGTCTCTGGCATCCGATTTAAAAATGGCGGACGGACATATTCTTCCGCTGGGAAATGAGATGACCATCCGGGAAGCAGATAAATCATATGTGGGAAAAGAACTGCAGAAAGAGTGGAACCAGGAAAAAGTAGAGAAAGAAATCCTTCCTGCTGTCAGGCGGATGGGATTATTTGGAAAAGGCGATACAGTCCATGAAAAAATGATGGCCGAGCAGCTCGGAAAACTTTTTGCAGCCGGCAGATTTTCCCAGCTGCAAATGGAGACGAAGGATGCTTTTCATCAGGCGGCTGTTGTATCTGTAAAATTGGAAGAGAAAGATATCGCCGGCTGGAATGAAATCATCAGGGCCATGGAAAAAGTCCATCCGGAAAAAATTGATATCCTTGGAGAGAACCGGACTTTGAATCTTGAAACTATCCGGGAAAGCATGAAAAAAGAAGACAGTAACAATCGTTTCGTCTATAAAAAAGATGGACAGACTGAGTTTGTTTATGGAAGCATGTTTCTTTTTGTGGAACAGTACGGGGTGGAAGCGCCTTTTTATGTCTTTTTCATCGCGTCAGCAGATAAAGGGCAACTTGGAGCCACTGCCATTTATACCAATCAGGCCACAGGCCGGATTATAGAACCTGTTTTAGTAAAAGGCGCGGAGGGACTTCGATGAAAAGACTCGTGACAGCACTCTTGGCGGCGGGGATTACCGTTTCCTCCATGACCGCTGTTTTTGCAGAACCTGCCCATAAAGGGACGGATACAGGCACGGCAGCCGACAGGCAATTGACTGCCGATTTCCGCAGAAGTCCGGGAGATGCCGTAAAAGATCTTTACAGGCAGGCAGCTCCTTTTCTTACAAAGGAAATCACTTTAAGAAATCATGCCGTCTATACACCTTTCGTCATGACACCGTCTGCGAAAAAAATGGCGGGAAAAGAGATTCCGTTCAGTACGGAAAAAGGAGGAGTATTTCCTGCGGGACAGCTTCTCGTCGCTTCTGATGAGGGAAGCTTTGATGCCTTTGTCGTGAATTTCTCTTTTTCTGAAACGGAAGAAAATAAAAAGGGAATGGATCCTTTCTTTGCGAAGGATCAAAATATGGTGTCTGCGGGGGCGCTTATGATGGCGAACCTTTACCTGATGGGTGCTGAACCCGCAATTAACGAACTCATCGTGGACGCCATACATGAGCATAATAAAACGGCCCCTGTGAAACTTCCCGAAGACTTTGCCCATGTGCGTCTGCAGGACATAGAACCGATTACCCGTTTAAATGACCATACGTACACGGCAGGCGCGCGGGTCATAAGCGATGCCGACGGTTTCATCGTGCCCCTTTACATCCGGGGATACTTCATGAAAAAAGAGAATCGATACAGAGTAATCCTGGCAGTGACCAGTGACGCGGAAAGAAATTATCTGAAACCATCTCTGGAAGAACTGGCAAAAACAAGTATGAAATACTGAAATATCTCCATGAAAAGCGGAGTGAATCTCTTCTTTTTGTATAGGAGCATACAGTAAAAAACTTTATGGAATTTTTTCTCTTAAAAGGAAGGTTGTTTTAAGGGAAAACGAAAGCAGGTCCTTTAACGGGATCTGCTTTTTTGCTGAAATATTATTTTGTGATGAGCGACAGAAGGATATCCGGATTGTCCGTGTCGTATTCGATCTGTTCCGACCAGCGCCGTATGTTTTCAGAGAGATCTCCGAATACGGCAGTTTCCATGAAGATGAAGTCTGTGCTTTGCCGGGCGTATGTCATGACGGCGTCTATGCCGTAGAGAGGTTCTTTTTCCAGGGCGCGGTAGAAAATGTATTGATACACCGCCGTTAATTCCGGGAGAGGCGCTTTGGCAAGATATGAGGATGCCTTTTTCAGCGTGGAAGTAAAAGATCCGGAAAGAGAGAAAAGCCTCTTTGTCCATGCTTCATCGACAGGTTCCGTTTGAGAAAGAGCGTGTAAAATGGTCCGGCAGTAAGTTTCATTGATGGTCGGCGTATAGGAGAGCGCTTCTTCGGGAAGACTGCAGCCCATAGCGGAAAGCAGCGTGGGAAAGTCGAATAGAGAAGGGGCGCTGTCTTCCATGAAAAGCAGAGGCGTGGAATTGGACAGGAGAAGTTCCACGCTTTCTTCACAGGCGAGTCCCACACCGGCCAGTTCAAAATTTCCGTTTTCCACAAAGAAACGGGGATGCATGGCACAGATATCGCAAAGATTTTCTTCTCCCGTTTCCGCAATGATGCGGCAGAGTCCGTCTTCCTGTAAAAGGGGGCATCGACCGTCTTTCATGATGAACCGGCGGTTTCCTTTTGTGCCTGTCATGGAGGCACGGATAGTTTCACCCGGTTCACCCGTCATGGCGAGATATTTCATTGCCGTGGATTCGTCGATGTCGATGTCCCAGTTCTGCATACAGCACGAGTGGACACACCTGTCCGCCTTGCAGCGGAAGTCTCTGTAAAAAGCCGGGTAAACGGAAATCATGGCATGACCCCTTTGAGAATCGCGGCGCAGCCTTCTCTTATATCACGATAGGCTGTTTCGTAATCATCGGTATACCACGGATCGGCGACACTCCGCTTTTCCCCTGCCCATTCGAGAAGGAGAGAGACCTTTTTCTGCGGGTCGCCTTTGGTAAGACGGTAAAGATCACGGCGGTTCTCATCGTCCATGCCGATGATGTAAGTACTTTCTTCGTAATCGGCAGGCGTAAATATCCGTGCTTCCCGTTTAGTGAAAGGGATCCCCTTGTCTTTGAGAAGCCGGCGTACGGGGGGATAGGTGTCGTTTCCGATTTCTTCATAAGTCGCCGCGCAGGATGAAACGGAAATCAAATGTTCCAATCCGGCTTTTGCCACGAGGTCTTTCATAACAAATTCCGTCATCGGGGAGCGGCAGATATTGCCATGGCAGACGAACAGTATTTTTATCATGGAGATTCTCCTTTTGCTTTTTCATGTAACGGATTCCTCTTACCCCCAATCTTGACCGGAAAGGAAGTATGGATAACGGTAGAAAACGCTTTTGACTGCTGTAAAGCGGATATAAGCGCTATATTTATTTCTTAACCGGCACAGGGTGTTTGTGCATTTTATAGCATTCCGCATTTCATGGAAGACGCAGCTCATTATATCGGAGCTGTCGATGAGTTTGCGGCGGTAGCCGATTATCCATATTCAAATCTGGGATGTGGCTGCCACGGCCACCTGTCCCTGCCCGATTCATCCCGCTTCGGCGTTTTGCGCTATGATATTTGAAATGATACGGTAACTGATGGGAATAAGAAAAAAGGTGAGGATAAGAAATGCGGTATGGACGCGTTTGTCGTGAAAGTTCATGAAGAAACTTCCAAAGGGATGAAAAGGCTTTATTTATATCCGCTCTTTTTGTACACTATAAAGAAAAGCGGAAAATATTTTACTTTACATACAAGTGTAAATTTTTTATTCCAATTACGCAATAGAAATGGAAGGACTTCTACTGTCTCGGGAGGAACCATGCGAAGGACGAAAATTATCTGCACTATCGGTCCGCTGCCGTTTTGAAAGGGGAAAAATTTTCGGGAGGACAGCCTTTGTGTCATCGCGGCAGGGGTCAGGCAGGGGGAAATAAACCGGCGGAAATCTTCTGCTACGAATATCATGCGCATTATGCAGGTGTAAAAAGAAAGGCTTGCGGCGGGAAACCGGCCGCGGGCTTTTCCTGCGGAAGGGAGAAATTATGGAAATACTGCGGGCGGCCAATGCGGAAATTGCCATGCGGAGAATTCTGCAGGCCGCCGTTTCGGAAAAGGCGAGCGATGTCCATCTGGAACCGTGCCGTGAATTTGTCCTTGTCCGGTTCCGCATTGACGGAACTCTTACAGAGAGGTACCGGCTGCCCCCGGATATGGCGGCGGGACTGTCGGTGCGGGCCAAAGTCCTGGGCGGTATGGACGTGGGGGAAAACCGTATTCCCCAGGACGGAAGTTTTTCGGAAATCAGGGATGAAAGAAATACAGATTTCCGTCTTTCCGTGATGCCTTCAGTTTACGGGGAAACGATCGTCATACGGATTTTATCAGGACAGGTGGATTTCATTGAAAAGAATGAACTCGGTATGCTTCCCTTGCAGAAGAAAATATTCCGCACAAAAATAGGGAAGAAAAGCGGCATGATTCTCACTACCGGTCCTACGGGAAGCGGGAAAACATCGACGCTCTACGCGGCGCTGAAACTGGTGTGCTGTCCTGAAATCAGCGTGATTTCCGTGGAAGATCCCGTGGAGTACCGCATACCGGGAATCACTCAGGTGGAAGTGAATGAAAAAGCGGGCCTTACTTTTGAAAAAGGCCTCCGCTCTCTTGTGCGGCAGGATCCCGATGTGGTGATGATCGGGGAAATACGAGACCGGGAAACGGCGGAAATTGCCGTACATGCCGCTCTTACCGGACATCTTGTCCTGTCTACGCTTCATACGAACGATGCCGTATCGGCGCCTGCCCGCCTGACAGATATGGGCATTCCGCCGTACCTGCTCTCCGCGTCGCTGTCCCTCATCATTTCTCAAAGGCTTGTGAAAAAACTCTGTCCCGCCTGCCGGAAGGAAATGGTCATTACAGGAGAAATGGCGGAAGAAAAGTTGTTTCCTGAAGCGTTTATCGGGAGACGGGCATACATGGCAAAGGGCTGTGATCATTGCAGGGGGAAAGGCGCAGACGGGCGGACCGGTATTTTTGAAATGCTGGAAATAGGGAAAGAGGAACGGCGGCTGCTTCATGAAAACGCGGCAGCCGAAGAGTTTTCAGAATGTATGAGAAAACAGGGACAGTATTCCCTGAAGGAATCCCTTTTGCGGTTAATGGAAAGCGGCGCCGTCCCGCCTGAGGAAGCGGCGCTCTTATGGGAGTGACTATGAAACATATTGAACAGTGGCTGGCCCTTTACCCGGAGGCTACAGATATCCATCTTACGGAAGGCGGAAGGGTTATTGTCCGTGAATATGGCGGACTTAAAGAATTGGAGGAAAGAGCGGAGAAAAGTTTTTTTGACATGCTTTTCCATTCCTGCCTTTCACCGGATAAACGAAAAGTGTATGAAGAAAAAGGTGCATGCGATACTTCTTTTTCTATAGGAGAAAATCGGTTCCGCCTCCATCTGTACCGGGCGGGCGGGAAAGACTGCGCGGCGCTCCGTGTGCTGCCCGTGCTTGACCGTGTGGAAAAAGATCCTGATGAAAAATGGTTTGAGAAGATTGCAAAATTATCCTCCGGCCTTGTCCTTTTTTCAGGCCCTACAGGAAGCGGGAAAAGCACCACCATGGCAAGAGCACTGGAAGGAATCGGCAAGGAAAAAGCGCGTCACATCGTGACCTTGGAAGATCCTGTGGAGTATGTCCTTTCCGTGGGGAAATCCCTTGTCCGTCAGCGGGAAATCGGTCGTGACGCGGTAAGTTTTGCCGAAGGCGTCCGCGAATCTCTCCGCGAGGATCCTGATGTCATTGCCGTAGGGGAAATGAGAGACAGGGAAACCATAGCGGCGGCGCTTACCGCGGCAGAAACAGGGCATCTCGTTTTGGGAACGCTCCACAACAGGCGCGCTCTGGAAGCCGTCGGCCGCATGGTGCATGTATTTCCGGCAGAAGAACAAAGCGAGGTGCGCCTGATTATTTCTTCCGTCCTCCGCTGCGTGTCGGCGCAAAGACTTTGGCGGATGGGAACTAAAACCGTACTGCTCCGTGAAATTCTGACAAATACTCCTGCTGTGGCGAACCTCATCCGCGAAGGAAAAGAAGCACAGGTCCTGTCCTATATGGAAACGGGTGTGAATGACATGCGCACTCTGCGCCAGGCGGCATACAAGGTAAAAGGCGTGACAGAAAAAGAACGAGAAGAACTTTTGCATTTGGCGGGAGAGTAAAATGGAGTTCCTTTATAAAGCGTACGCTGACAGCGGAGAAGTAGAGGAAGGAAGAGTGGCGGCTGCCGGCAAAAGAGAAGCAGCGAATGAACTCAGAAGCCGTGGGCTGCACCCGATGACCATCAGAAAAACGGGAGAAAAGAAAAAAGTGTCCTTTTTCAAAAGACGCCGTCTCGCCGATTTGGCGGAAGAATGGGAATCACTTCTTTCCGCGGGGATTCCCGTAACCGAAACTTTGGACATCCTTGGCGGCGGCCGGAGCGGGAAAGAAAAGATTCTTCTGGGCGAGATCAAGGCGACCATCGAAGCAGGGCACTCCATTGCGGAAAGTTTTGCGGGATCCCGTGCGTTTCCGCCTTTTTTTACGGCCCTTCTGCAGGTAGGCGAGCTGTCGGGAACGATTCCGGAACAACTCCGCCTGGCTGCCGCGTGCTATCGCAAGGAAGAAGAATTTATTGCCGGTATGAAATCGGCTCTTTCCTATCCTGTTTTTGTTCTCTTCTTTTCCTTTCTTGTATTTGCATTGATCCTTACTGTCATACTGCCGTCCTTTGCCGCGCTTTTTAAGGCCCTCGACATACCGCTTCCGGCGGTGACGCGGGCGGCGCTTGCTCTGGGCCTGTTCTTACAGGAAAAAGGGTTTTATTTTCTTGGCGGACTCCTCTTGGGTGCAGTCGGCGGTGTCGTCTGGTTACGAAGTGAACGGGGAAAAAGAAGTACAGACGCGTTTCTTTTCCGCTTCCCTTTTATTCGGAGACTGTACCTCATTCGTGTGACGCTTGCTCTGTCGGCACTTTTGAAAAGCGGGAAAACCTTGTCCGACGCCCTTGCCGATATAGCGGACATAACGGATAACGGCGCCGTAAAAGAAGAATTGCTGAAAATAAAAAAGGATATAGAGCGGGGCGGCGATTTTGCCCAAAGCATGGAAAGATCCTTTGGCGATACCGCCCTTGCCCGCATGATCCACGTAGGAATGGAAAGCGGGCGGCTTCCTCTCTTTCTGGAGCGGAGCGCTCATCTTATGACAGAGGAAACGAAAAGGAAACTGACAGGATTCAGAAAGATTCTGGAACCTTCTCTTTTGCTTTTTGTAGGTCTTGTAACAGCGGCAATCATATTTTCCGTCCTGCTTCCTGTTTTCAGTGCCGTGGGGACGCACATGGGCGTTTAGTATCGAAGGACGGAAATTAAATTCCGGATGCCGGATATGGGATAAGATAAAAAGCGCTTTTCGGAATTTAGGTACAGGGACAAAAATTTTCCTGTGGTTTGTGTTTATGACTTTTAATCATACTTTTGTTTTGCTATACTAAAAAATAAAGTATGATGAGAAGGAGGCGGGACGAGTGGGTCTTTCTGTACGTGAGATACTCATACTGGATTATTTTGACGGCAAACCGGTGCATGCAAAGATGCCGTCTTATCTGTATGCCACTTACGGCAGCGACGCCGATCTCTGTCTGGACCGCCTCTATGCTGACGGCTGGATCCGCGAAAGCACTCCCCGGGAAACGGTGAATATGCTTCCCGATAAGGCGCTTTCCGATTTCCTTAAACGATACGGCCTCTCCGGTGAAGGATCGCATACAGAACTTGTCCGGCGTGTAATCCATGAAGTTCCTGAAAAAAATTATAACCACGCTGTACCGAAAGTATACGTGCTGGAACCTAAGGGGCGTACCGAGGTGGGACGCCATATGGCGTATGTCCTGAATGTTCGTGAAAACTACGGGCTTACGGAAGGAGAAATCGGCGAGTCCCGTTCCGCTCTGGCTCTGAAAGGGAATCCCTGTTCCGCCAGGGATATACTGGCGCGTGCTTTTCAGCAGAAGGTTTCTATCTATACCATGGCAGGGGAATGGTCGAAGCTGCGCAACTTGTACTATGCCATGGCAAACTTCCATCTTCGTGCGGAAGCGGGGGATAAGGCGCTCTCCTGCCTGTTCCTTGTCTTCTTCCTGGATATGTCGGGGATGGGGAATAGAAATACTGTCATTCCTTATGAAAACTTATTTCCTACCCAAAAGGGAATGATCCTTCTTTTAGATGAGGTGCGCCACAGGGAGAACATGACGGCGGAGGAAGTGAAGGCGGCATTTCTTTCTTCTGTTGCGCGTATGGCGCCGAGACTGCCGTTCTCTTATTTCTCCCCGCAGGTCATGGCGGCGCAATTGCTGGAACGTCTCCGCGGCGTCCCCTTTAATGGGGCGAAGTATATCGCGGAACGGAACGTGCCCGACCCTTCTGCCGGCGCATACCATTATGTCCCTTGGGGACGTGAGGAAGCCGGCAGCTTGAAAGAGGTGCCGAAATTCACTGTGCCGAAAATCATGGCGCCGCCCAGCCTGCGTATGCCGCCCGCTTTTACGCGGCCCGTCCCTTTTGAATCGACAGAAGCGCGGAAGCGGCGGGAAGAAATGGAAAAACGGGTGGTCCGCACTGTAGAGCGTCCAACGCCGGAGGAGAAAAAGGAAAAAGGTCTGCTTGTGAAATTGAGAAAATGGATATAGGAGAAACTATGGAAAAACGGATCCGCGTCGGCTGTTACGGCACGAAAGGCTCCTATACCTATGAGGCCATGGAACGGCACTTCGGTAAGTGGGAGCGGGAAGAAATATATTTCCCCCTCTTTGAAGATGTGACGAAAGCCGCTGCGGGAGGAAGGATTGATTACGGCGTTGTACCCATTGAAAACTCCTCCACCGGGGGGATTACGGAAGTCTATGACCTTATCAGGGGCTGCGGCTGCGCCATCGTCGGTGAAGAACTGGTAAAAATCGAGCACCACCTGCTGGGACTGCCGGGAGCGGAAATGGAAGATATCGACACGGTCTACTCCCATCCCCAGGGATTTGCCCAGTGCCGTCTTTTCTTCAATGACCATCGGGATTGGAAATTGAAACCTTATTTTTCCACATCCCAAAGCGCGGAACGTGTTTCAAAGGATGGAAAGAAAAATCAGGCGGCCGTAGCAAGCCGAACGGCGGCGAAGCTGTATGGGCTTTCCGTACTGAAAGAAAATATCTTTTTTAATGAAAACAATTACACCCGTTTCTTCATCATCGCACCGAAAATGGAAATATCCGATAAGGCGGATAAAATCACTCTCGCCATTTCCGTCAGGCATGAACCGGGCGCACTCTACCATGTGCTGGGATACTTTTTCTACGGCGGTATGAATATGACCCATCTGGAATCCCGTCCGCTCGAAGGGAAACCTTTTGAGTATTTCTTCCACATCGATGTCATGGGTTCGCTGAAAGATCCCTCAAATACGCGGACACTGGAGGGACTGTCTTCCATGTGCAGTTATTTTAAAATTCTGGGAAACTACGAATCGTGCGGCAGATGACAGAAGTAAAATGCGGAATGAAAGATAACAGAAAGGCAGACATCAGGAGACCGATGTATGATGCGGACCTTCTTCTGGTATGAAAAGGACCTCTTTTACCGGGCATTTGGTTTGTCCGGCAGAAGAGGTCCTTTATCTTGAGATCTTTTTTGTTTAATCAGAAGGCGGCTTTGATGGCGCCGTTGTATTTCTTCTCGATGAAATCTTTGGATTCCTGGCTGGTAAGGGCTTCGATCAGTTTTTTGATTTCAGGGCGGTTTTCATCTCCTTCACGGACAGCGACAATGTTTGCGTATGGGGAATCGCTGCTTTCGGTGAAGATGGCATCTTTCGGATTCAGTTTTGCTTCCAGGGCAAAATTGATATTGATAACGGAAATATCAGCGTCTTCCAGCGAGCGGGGGAGCTGTGGCGCCTCCAGTTCAGAGAATTGAAGATTTTTTTTGTTTTCTGTGACGTCCTGCGGTGTAGCGGTGATGGGTGCGCCGTCACGGAGCTTGATGAGCCCCGCAGACTGGAGCACGAGGAGCGCGCGGCCGCCGTTGGTAGGATCGTTCGGGATAGCTACACGGGCGCCGTCAGGAAGATCTTTCAAGTCTTTAATCTTTTTGGAGAAGACGGACATCGGTTCCAGATGGATCGCTCCTGCGGAAACGAGTTTCAGATTTCTTGACCGGGCGAATTCATCCAGGTACGGTTTGTGCTGGAAGTAGTTCGCGTCAAGGTTTTTGTCGTTCAGCGCCAGGTTCGGCTGTACGTAATCGGTAAATTCGATGATTTCCACATTGATGCCTTCTTTGGCAAGCTTATCCTTCACGGCGCCGAGGATTTCAGCGTGGGGGACGGGAGACACGCCCACTTTGAGAGTGACCGCCCTGCTGTCTTTCGGAGCGGGAGCCGCCGATTTTTTGTCATCGCCGCAGCCTGTGATAAACCCTGTGAGTGCCAATGCGGCAACGGATGCGATGATTGTCTTTTTGAATTTCATGAAAAATTCCTCCTTTGATATTCTTGCTTAAAAAATTGTAATAAAAAATCTTCCGTCCAATAAGGGACGAAAGATCGTGTTACCACCCAAGTTCATTTGCGCGTCACCGTGCAAACCTCTGTAGGTACGAGGGAAATCCTGATACCGCAGCTCTGTAACGGGAGCGCCCGGACTGCTTAATGATTCGGCATATCCGGCTCAAAGACCATGTTCGGCAAACTTCCTGTACTTCCTTTCACCTTGCGGAAGCTCTCTTTGACATTCGTTTTGCTTACTCTTCTTCTCACTGCCTGTGATTAAGTTGTGCCTACTATAGCATTTTCTTTCGGCAGATGTCAAGCGGAAAAAATAATCTGCGAAATATATTTTGCGCTGCGGTATTTCCTGCGGGGCGGTTTCCGCGGCAGCGTACGGGTGCAGTTGAAATACATTAATAAAAAAAGCAGACCTGCTGCGGCAAGCCTGCTTCTGTTTTGCCTGGCCCCAAAGGGCATGGTGGAGACGAAGAGGATTGAACTCTCGACCTTACGGATGCGAACCGTACGCTCTCCCAGCTGAGCTACGTCCCCATGAAAATCAGTCCCTGAAAAGGACAAATCAATTATAGCACATGATTCAATTTTTTGCAGTCCCGTATGATTTATACTGTTGATGTAGCACCGGCATTGCCGTGCGTACCTCGGCGGTTCTTTTACCGCATGGATGAAGCGGCGCTGGTGTTACCGCCGGATGATAGCGGGGGAGGTTCTTACCAGTCGATCCAGGTGAGAGCTTTTTCCAGCTGGTAGAAAGATTTCCCGTCCCAAAGGATGTCTTCGGTGAGGTGGCTGATACAGTCTTCTTCCTCATCGGATGTGTAATGATAGACGAGCTCCATGAAATCTTCAAACGGTTCTTTTGTCCAGCGGTATTTCTCTATGCTCACCCGCCACTTGCGCTGGCCGGGATGGTACACAAATCCTGAAAAATGGTAGACATATCCTTTGTGGCGTACACTGGCGCCGCCGTCCATGAGATAATCGATAAATTCGTCCGCGTCTCCGCCCTTCATAATGCCTCCTTTTAATAATACAGCTTTATTATACTATATTTGTTTGTCTTATTTCTGTCCTGTGCTATAATGAGTTGATCTATTAATAAACGAAACTAATAAACGAAACGGAAATTTGTTCCGGCAGTTGTCCATTCTGAGCACCAACTATAAAAAACGGGAGGAAATATGAAAAAAGCGATTATATTATCCAGCGGCGGTGTGGACTCGACGACCTGTCTCTCCGTGGCTGTAAATGCACTGGGAGCAGAGAATGTCAGCACTGCTTCTATTTTTTATGGACAGAAGCATAAAAAGGAATTGGATGCCGCAAGAGCGGTGGCGGCATATTATCATGTGCCTCATTATGAATTTGATCTGGCGCAAATCATGCAGTATTCCAATTGTTCTCTTCTGTCCCATTCGACGGAGAGTATTGTACACAAAAGTTACGGTGAGCAGATTGCGGAAAAGGGGGCAGGAAAGGTATCTACGTATGTTCCTTTTCGGAACGGCCTCATGATTTCTGTAGCGGCAAGTCTGGCAGCCGGCATTTATGAAGAGGAAGAGACGGATATTTATGTCGGCGCCCATGGAGATGATGCGGCGGGAGAAGCGTATGCCGACTGCTCGCCCCGGTTTCTGAAAGCCATGGGGGAAGCGGTTGCTGTCGGCACATACGGCAAGGTACATCTGGTTTTTCCTTTTGCCGATAAAAATAAAACCGGCGTCGTGGCGGAAGGGCTGAAACTGGGAACGCCTTATGAACTGACATGGAGCTGTTATGAGGGGGGAGACACGCCTTGCGGCGAATGCGGGACCTGCATAGACAGGGCGAAAGCGTTTGCTGAAAACGGGGTGGAAGACCCGTGGAACGGAGGGAAGGGATAATATGTTTACAGTAACGAAAAGGATGGAAATCAGCGGAGCGCACTTCCTGCGTCTGAACTATGAAAGCAAGTGCACTTCAATGCACGGGCACAACTGGATCGTGACTGTCACCGTGCAGAATGATAAGCTTGATGAAAACGGCATGGTGGTAGATTTCACGAAGATTAAGGATATCGTTAATCTTTTTGACCACCGGTGCGCTAACGATATCATGGAAGGCTTGAACCCCACGGCAGAAAATATGGCGAAATGGCTTTGCGACCGCATTCCTCACTGTATCCGTGTGGCGGTGCAGGAAACGGAAGGAAATGTAGCGGTATATGAAAAATAAGTTTCCCGTGGCGGAAATATTTGACAGCATTGATGGAGAGGGAAAACGGACAGGGTATATGGCGGTATTTGTCCGGTTTGCCGGCTGCAATATCCGCTGTACATACTGCGATACGGCATACGCTTTGAAAGAGTCCGACGCGGAAGAATTCCTTACGAAAGAGGAACTCTTAGGCCGTATCCGTTCCTATCCCTGGAAGCGGATTACTTTTACGGGAGGAGAACCGCTGCTCCAGCCTCTGCAGGAAATCTGCGACATCCTCGGGGAAGAGGGGTATGAAATTAATATAGAAACGAACGGCGCAGTTCCCCTTTTGGCGCGCCGTCCCCAAAATCTTTTTTATACGATGGATTACAAATGCACAGACAGCGGAATGAAGTCTTTCATGCGGCTGCCGAACTTAAAGGAATTGACGGAGGAGGATGTTCTGAAATTCGTCGTCTCCTCGAAAACGGATTTGGAGGATATGAAGGAAATTATTATAAAGTATTTTCCCCGGGGCGGTCCGAAGTTTTATGTGAGTCCCGTGTGGGGGAAAATAGAGCCGCGTGAATTGGTCGAATATGTGAGAAAAGAAAAACTGGCAGAAGTCTGCGTGCAGGTACAGCTCCATAAAATTATCTGGGAGCCGGACAGGAGAGGGGTCTGAAATGGATCAGAAAAAATTGGAACAGGCAGCGCGCCTGATTATAGAAGCAGTCGGGGAAGATCCCGAAAGAGAAGGGCTTGTGGAAACGCCCCGCCGCTTTGCGGAAATGGTGGCCGAGCAGCTGGCCTATGCGGCGGTGCCCAATGAAGAAATCGCCCGCGCTTTTGATAAGACATTTTCTTCTCCTGAAAGTGACATGGTGGTGGTGAAAGATATTTCCCTCTTTTCCCATTGCGAGCACCATATCGCCCTCATGTACAATATGAAGGCGGCTGTGGGATATATTCCCAGAGGGCGCGTCATCGGACTGTCGAAAATTGCCCGCATCGCCGATGCCGTCTCTAAGCGTCTCCAGATCCAGGAACGGATAGGAGCGGATATACGGGATGTCATGGAACGGATTACCGGTGCCGGGGATGTGATCGTTCTTTTGGAGGGGGAGCATTCCTGTATGACGGCACGGGGAATCAGAAAACCGGGGACGCTTACAAGGACGATTTCCGCATCCGGACGGTTCAGGACAGACGGGGATTTGCGCAAAGAATTTCTTTCCCTGGCGAAGTAATGGGTGCCGGTTCCTGTTCGTGGTTTGTTTCAAAGAATAAAATTTAATTGTTTATTCATTTTTGGTATAATGCGGATATGGAGAAGATAAAAAAACAACTGCAGATAATTTTATATGTGTGGGTATGGCTCCTTTCTTTTTCCGCGGCGAACGCGGCGGAGGCCATTACTGATGAATACTGGATAACGACGGCGGATCGGGGGAAGATTGAACAGCGATACCGCAATCTCGGTATATACGAAGTGGCAAAGAAGACCGTTTCAAGAAAAGAAGAACAGTACGGAAATTATACTTACCGCGTGTGGTATCCGAAACGGCTGGAAACGGAAAACCGGAAATGGCCCATGGTATTTCTTTTAAACGGGACGACCTCGACCTGTGATCTTGATGAGCCGATTTTTGAACATCTTGCCAGCTGGGGCTTTATTGTCGTGGGCAATACGGACAGGAATACGGGACTCGGGTACTCGGCGGAATGGGGACTGGAACTCATGGACAAGCTGGCGGCGGACAGAAAAAGCGTGTTTTTTCAAAAGATCGATGAGGAAAATCTGGGGATCGGCGGACACTCCCAGGGAGGCGTCGGCGCGGTGAAAACGATTTTATTCCGAAAAGGCGGCGGACGTTTTAAAACGGTCGTCACTGTTTCGGCGGTGACGGAATCATTTGCGGACAAATTAAAAATGAACAGCTGGAAGTATGACGCTTCTGCGGTCAATGTGCCGTGGTTCATGGTGAGCGGCGACAGGCTGGATGATCGTCTCATTACACCGCTTCCGGATATGGAGAAGATATTTCAAAAGGCAAAGACAGCGATGGTCATGGGACGGCGTTCCCGTGCGGATCACAGCCATGTGCAGGCCGAAGCGGACGCTTATGTGACGGCATGGTTCCGCTGGCAGCTGGCAGGGGATCGGTACGCGGGGAAAGCGTTTCTTGGAAAAGACGCGGAGATACTCACAAATAAGGGATGGAACCATACGGCAAGAAAGAATTTATAAGAGAGGCGCAGAAAAATATTTTTCTTGCGGGGAACTCTCTTTTTTTGTACGATGAAGTCAGCGAGGTGTGTGATGAAAAATAAAGAAGAGACTGTTTTAATTACTGCTGTAGACAATGGAAGCACGGTAGAATTGGAAATCAATACGACGCTGCCCCATGAAGAAACAAAGGAAATGCTTGCCGGCGCGGTATGTGCCGTTTATGGCATTTCTGATTTCCATGAGGGGGATGTGGCGTCCTTTTTGGAAGCGCTTGCTGATGAATACAGAAAAGAAGAGAGGTCTCCCCATTCTCCCCTGGTGAATTGAAGCGGGAAGCGCTGTACGGAAGAATTTCTCCTGCGTGGTTCCCGGGGAAAGGAATTGGCGGTCCGGCGGCGGAAAAATTGAAAACCGGCGGTAATCCGCTGCTGATAGCACGCGGTAAAAGAGGAGGCGGATCGTGGAAAGAAAAGAATATCTTGAAAGCATGGGTGTCCGGGCGGCCCGGCGCGCTTTCTTTTCCTATACGACCGAGCCGGAGGGGAGCTACAGCATCCACCGCGTATTTATCCGATTCCTCGAAGTAAACCGTATGGATATGGGCCAGGCGGAGAAGCCGAAGGCGGCCGTTTTCCTTACGGATTATATCCTGCTCCGTATCTATGTGGCGAAGTATGTCCTTGCCGGATATGCAGAAACCTATGCGCCGCTCTTGGATGTATTCCGCGGTTTTGAAAAAGTGGAAAAGGAATTCTCCCTGTTTATGGAACGGGAAACAGCGCCCGGCCATGGCGCGGAACGAAAGTTTCTGCCGCCTGATCTGCAGAGACGTTATGATGAGCGCGGCATGCGGAAGACTATCGAACTTTTTGACAGTATCTCACGGAGGTATGAAGAAAGGGAAGACACGCCGGAACGGGTTATGAAATGTATTGTTGACGAATGCCTTTCCACGATCGCCATACGGAATGAAATATCTTTATCGGCGCCCTCCTTTTGGTTTTTTACCAGAGAAATGAACGGGTACATCAGGTACCTGAACCGTTTTTACAGCGGCCTGATTCCGCCGGCAATTCACGAAAGAATAAAAGCGCCCATGATGGAAGAAGAAACACGCAGTGATGCTGATGAAGAAAGCGGCGGGTTTAATTATGAACGCGCGGCATACATCATTTTTGCCATTGCCGGTGTGATCTGCGCCCTTATCGCGGCAGGCTCAAGATAGTTTTGCGGCTTTTTTTGAAATATGGTATATTGGGTGCAGCCATGCGTGGCGCTTAACTGAAGAATAACGTCAATGGAGATGGATATGCAGATAACAATTGCAGGCGGCTGCGGTGATTTCGGACGCAGTTGCTTTTTTGTTGAAGGAGGACGCCACGCTTTTATCGTGGATGCGGGAACTTCAACGGACGGACTGGACCGGGTACCTGATCTCACAGCGGAGCAGGTTGCAAGAGCAGAATACCTTTTCATCACCCATTCGCACCGGGATCATACGGGGGCGATCGGATATTTCGAGTCTCTCGGCTTTGCGGGATCCGTGCTTCTGACGAACCAGACATATCGGCAGATGAAAGAAAAACCGGGGAATACGATGATTCTTGATTCGACAGCGCCCGAACTGGAATTGGAACGGGATTTCAGTTTCCGCTGGGGGCGGAGCGGCCATTGTGCCGGTTCCGTGTGGTACGATATTTCCTGTGAAGGGAAAAAATTGTTCTTTTCGGGGGATTACCGAAGCGATGACCCTTTTTATGTCTGTGATGATGCGGAAGGGAAAACGGCGGATGTGGCCGTCCTTGATGCAGCATATCCGGGCGATCGTACGGGGGCAGATATGCGCCGGTCGGTTCTTGATAAAATATTGGAATTGGTGTGGCGGGGGAAACCGCTTCTTCTTCCTGTGCCGCATTTCGGCAGGGGGCTTTCCATCGCGGCATATTTCCGTAATAAAGGAAGTATGGAGATTCCCGTGCATATGGCTCCCGGGCTTTATGACGAATGGCTGCGTCTGGGGCGGAGGAAATACTTCGCCCGCCGGGAAGTGCTTGCCCTTCCCAATGAAACGTTTTCCTTATGGGACGGAAAAACGATTCATGACAATGGGGTTTATTTCCTTACCGATGCCCAGCTGTCACGGTCGGAGAGCAGAGAACTCATCGACCGGCATCCTGAACTTTCGCTGCTCATGACAGGCAGCATCCACGGCTACGGCAAAGCGAAAGATTATTATGAAAGCGGCAGGGCGGAACTTGTTCTCTGGCCGAACCATATGACGGAAAGGGAAATGTGGGAGCTTGCCGGGAAAAATCATTTCAGAAAAATTATTCCTTATCACAGCACAGACCGGAAACCGGAGTCTGATGTATTTTCTTTATAAGAGAAATGAATAAAAAGAAATACGCAGTCAGGAATATTCATGGTATAATGAAAAAAATAAAATCCTTCAAAAGAAAAGAGAGGCGGGATTTCTATGTTGAAGTATAAGAATATTCTTGTTCCTTATGATGGTTCTGCCCACGCGAAAAAGGCGATGGCGCAAGCTGCGGATCTGGCGGCCGCCGGCGAGGGTACGAAGCTTTACATCGTGTCCGTGTGCAATATGGTTTCCGCCATGAGCAATTTTGACCAGGTATCCATTGCGGAAGGCTGCCTTACTTCCAAGCTTTCAGAGGATCTGGAAGCGCAGTGCCGCCGCGATTTGAAAGAAGCTGCTGCTATGGTTCCTGAAGGTGTGGCGCATGAAACGGTTTTTGAAATCGGTTCGCCCGGACCGGTCATTCTCAGTATTGCTGAAGATAAAGGGTGCGACCTCATCGTCATGGGAAGCAGGGGACTCGGTCCGCTGAAGGGCATTTTCATGGGATCGGTTTCCAGCTATATCGTAAGCCGGGGCAAGTATCCCGTGCTTATCGTAAAATAATTTAAGACTCGGCGGTGGTGGAAACGAAATTCTTTTCATCACTGCTTTTTTATTGACAGGCGGGAGTTAAGTTATGACTCACTTTAAATGGCTGAAAAAAGAAATACCCCGTTGGGTGAAGGAAGAAATTATTACCCGTGAAGCGGGAGATTCTCTTATTTCTTTATACAGGAATGAAGAACGCCATTCTCATGGCGAAGGGCTTTTCGTGCTGGCTGCCGTATGTTTCCTCACCGGTCTGATTTTCATCTGCGCCGGCGTATGGAACGGTCTTTCTCAGGATGAGCAGTTTATGATGGCTCTTGTGCCTTTGGTGCTGTCCATTCTTATTATTGCGGCGATTTTGTGGCAGGATCGTCCTGTGATGGATCGAATTCCGGCAGAAAGCGTCCGCTTAGAAGAAGCTGAAAACACAGCAGAGCTGCTTTCCGGGGAAACAGGGGGAACGGTTTCTGCCGGAAGCGGAATCGAAGAAAATACCGCGGCGGGAAATAAGGGAAAAGATCTGTCTTCTCTTCTTCCTTCCGTTTCTTACCGCCACCGCGTGCCTGATGTTATTCGGGAGGCGGCCGGTGTTTTTCATGGCGTGGCGGTCTTGTGCGCCGTATGGATGGTAAATGAGTCTTTCAAGCTGTCGGGGGATTGGTTTGTTCTTGCAGCGGTGTCCTGCGTATTCCTTCTTCTGATGAGCTGGGCGTTTCCTACAGCAGGACTCGGTATGGTCTATATGGCGTCGTCTGTTCTTGTGTACCGTTTATCACCGTACCGGGGATGGCCGGAAGCGGCGGCATGGGTGTTTCTTGTTTTGGCGCTTCCCCTCCTGGTGCGGCTTCTGGGAGAACGGCGTCATAAAGCGGTCGTCTGTTACTCATGGTTTTGGGCAGTCTGCGTACTTCTCCTTATTTACTGGACGGCGTCCAACCTTTTATGGCAGACGATGTTTTTTGCTCTTGCGGCGGCGCTTACCTGGATGGCGGGCAGTATGCTTTCTTCCTGGGGCGCAGCGGCGGAGGCGCTTCGTCTCTTTGGCGGCGCGGCTGTGTTCGGTGTTCTGCTGGAGGGCTCCTGGAGTTCCGTGTGGAAAGGCGTTTCAGGAAATTGGATCTTATGGGTTTTGTTTTTTGTCATTCTTGCTATTGACGCTGTCCTGCTTACCCGGATGGGTATCAAACGGAACCGGCTGGCTGCTCTCGGAGGTTTTACGCCTTTTGTCATGCTTGTGGCGGCATCTCTTGCCGTTTTTGAAACAACCGGTGTGTCTTCTGCCATCTTTGTATCCATTTTTACCGCGTTTCTTGCCGTGGCAGTTATCGGGAGGGGGTACCGGAGCGATTCCAACCTGCTGAAATGGGTCGGCGGATGTCTTCTGGCTGCGGCAGGTGCTGTGCGTGTCCTTGATGCGGCGCTTTCCTTCGGACAAAGAGGAATATTTTTCCTCATCATCGGCGCGGCTGCTATCATTGTGTGCTGCCTGACTTTCCTTCCCCATGCCGTGAAGAAGATAAGGCGGAAACCGGGAAGGAAGACTGTACGACGGGATCGGCAGCCGGCAGCACCTGCGGATCAATCGGCGTTATTGTCCGATCTGACGGAAACGGGGCCGGAAAGGAAAACGGAGGAAGGAGGGGAACGCTGTGAATAGAAAGTACAGTTTGCTTCTCGTCCTGATCACTGCCGTTTTTGAACTTGCCTTTTTGGTATGGACAAGGGCGGATTACCGTTCCACCCTTCTTGACGGAGAGGAATATGAGGTGCCGGCGGCGATCGAATTCCATGGGAACTTTTATGACAGGAATTACATAGCGGTGAACGTACCCATAACAGAAACGAAGTGGGAAGGAGAGCGGGAACCGGAAACAGGAGAAACGATTTACCTGGTGATCCGTAAGGGGCAGAAGGGAGCGCTTATCCTTGATCATGCCCAGCCTGCCCAGCCCAGCGGAAGTTATATCAAAACGCGGGCACTCCGCATCATGGATGGCACCGTATATTTCAATTTTCCGGCAGACCGCATGTACATGGCGCCGGAGCAGCTGAAGAAACTGTCCGTCGTGGAACTTTCCGAACGGGTACAGGTGCCTGAAGACAATGGAAAAACAAAAACAGCCATGAAGAATGAAATTACGGCACTTGTCAGGGTGAAGGACGGACGTGCTGCTATTTCCAGAGTTCTTGCCAATGGCGGGCCTGTGGAACAGATATTTACAACCGTCGGGAAAAATTTATCTGTGAAATACGCGACCAGCAAAGACGAAAAAGACCAGTATAATGAAAAAAGATTCTTTACCGCTGCTGATATGGATAAGAATGGTAAAGAATCAGATAATCAATCGGAATAAGGAGGCAGCGATGTACTTAATTCTTATGCGGCATGGGGAAGCTGTTCCCCAGACAGAAGATGTGCCGAACAGAGAAAGACGGCTGACAAAAGAAGGAAAGAAACAGGTGCGGACCACATCGCGCATACTTGCCCGATTTTTGAAAGACCGGCCGCTCCGCATTTTCGCCAGCCCTTTCATGCGTACCCGTCAGACGGCGAGGATTTTATCGGAAGAATGTTTTGCCGAAGGGCTCCACCTGACGGAAGAACTTTTACAGGGCGATTTCAGGCGGATTGAGAATCATCTCATGACGGACGGAGGACCGCTGGCCTTAGTGGGACACCATCCTTTCCTCCAGTCCTACCTTCTTGAAGCGGCAGGGGCGGGCATTCAGCCTGATTTGGCGTCCATCGCCGTTGTTGACTATGATATGGCGTGGAAACAGGGAAAACTCATTGCCTATTTTACTCCGGCTTTGAAAAAATTGAAAAAGGAAGACTGATGAAGAAACTGCTTACTGTTGCCGGTTCGGATTCCTCCGGCGGTGCAGGGATACAGGCGGATTTAAAAACCTTTGCTGCTCTTGGCGCCTATGGAATGAGCTGCATCTGCACACTCACCGCGCAAAATACGACCGGTGTTTCCATGGTGGTGAATACTCCCGTGAAGATGGTGACCGCCCAGCTGGAAGCGGTATACAGCGATATTCCGCCGGACGGAGTCAAAACGGGCATGCTCAGCACCCCTGCCATCGTTTCGGCAGTGGCGGAATTTCTCCGCGGACACAAAGGACCGGCAATTGTCGTTGACCCTGTTATGGTTGCCACCACAGGCGCCGTCCTTTTGGAAAAAGAAGCCATTGAAACATATAAAGATATTTTGATTCCTGAAGCGGATCTCATCACGCCGAACATTCCCGAAGCGGAAGTATTATCGGGACTGGAAATAAAAACGGAAAAGGATATGGAAAACGCGGCGGAAAGAATAATGGAATACGGCTGCCGCGCGGTTCTTGTGAAAGGCGGGCACCGGGTACATGATGCGGTAGATATCCTTTTTGACGGGAAACAATTTTATCGTTATGAAGGAAAGCGGATTAAAACGAAAAACACCCACGGTACGGGCTGCACACTTTCCGCAGCGCTTGCCGTCAAACTGGCGGAAGGGAAACCGCTGACGAAGGCTGCTGCGGAAGCGAAAGCGTACCTTGCCGGCGCTATCGAAGCGGCAAAAGACGAAACCATCGGACAGGGGAGCGGCCCGGTTCGTCATTTCTGGTTCTGTAAGACACATGGAGGCTAATATGCACACTTTTTTTGCGTACCTTGCAAGAATGAAATATATACAGCGCTGGGGACTTATGCGGAATTCCTTTCCGGAAAATGACGCGGAGCATACCTTGCAGACCGTCATGATTGCCCACGGACTTGCAGTGATCCGTGAAAAAATTTTTCATGAACCCTGCGATGCGGAGCATTGCGCTATGCTGGGTGTTTATCATGATGCGGGAGAAGTCTTTACAGGCGATATGCCCACTCCCGTGAAATATTTCACAGAGGATCTGCATGATAAATATAAAGAGATAGAAGATAAAGCAAGAGGACGCCTTTTGGAAACGCTTCCCGACGAATTGAAAGACATTTACCGCCCCTATATTCTGGACATGGAAAACGATCCTTTATGGCCGCTGGCGAAAGCGGCGGACACGTTGTCGGCATACCTGAAATGCGCTGAAGAAATACAGGCGGGGAACAGCGAATTTGAAGAAGCTTTCCGCACAACGGAAAATAAATTGAAAAATCTGCACCTGAAAGAAGTGGACTGGTTCCTGGAACACTTTGCCGGCAGTTTTGCCCTTACCTTAGACGAGATGAATCGAATATAAAATAAAAAAGTAAAGTGTATTTTGGAAGAGGCACTTTACTTTTTTTATTCAGCATATGTTCATTTTGTATTCTTGGAAATATTGAAGTCCTCAGTATAAATAACAGCAAGCAACAAGCGGCGGATTTCGCGAGCAAAATATGCTTTCGGATAGGACAGGAGCTGGGAATATGACGCCGAACACTTTTGGCGGAAATAGAAGAAAGAAACTCTTTTTGCAAAGAACGGTGAGAATTTTTTTGATTTAATATGCCGTGCTTGAAAAGATGCGGACATTCTTTTTGCTTCACAGATTCGGGGAAGCCTGCTCGTGAAATGTTTTACAGATGAATCGGTACGCGTTTTTTATATTTCATTCCTCATGTATAATGGAATGGAGTAAAAGTCAGGATCAGGAAAACAGCCGCAGCGGATAAGGCCGATTATAGACAGAGCATGGAGGGAATCATGACAGAAGAAGAGTACCATCGGATTGCACGAAGAGAAAAAATATTTTATGCCGTCCTTATTATCGCGTGGTGTTTTGCTTTTGCGGTCTGGTTCACCATCGGATTTCCCAAAGCGAAGTGGGTGCTGATCGGCGGAGGGACGCTGATATACCTGTATCTGAAAAGCACCTTCACAGGACTTCCCTGGTCGAGGCGGCTGGTCAAACCGGATCCGGTGCGGATGGAAGTGCAGGAAGAAATTGGGACAGAGGAAGACTATCCTCTTATTTCGGAAACGGAAAGAAAAGGGTATACGACGCTGGCAGAACTTTGTCTGGCGGAAGAAACGCAGAAGAAGCTGGCATCTTTTTTTGAGACGCTGAAAGACTATTCAGGTGCGGGAGAAGATGGGGAGTATGGCAGCACGCTGTTCTATGTGATGGAGTACATGGATGAGGAAGCCCATATTTTTTTTCTGATGGGACTTGACTGGAAGCAGGAGGTGGAAACCCTGGAATGGCGGATCGAAAGCGCGCTTACAAAAAATTTCGGCGTGTCTGCCGACCTGCCGGATTTCAGAACGTATGGAAACAAGTCAATTTCCGCCCCCTCTGTTTTTGCCGACTATGACAATTCCCTGCGCAGGAAAGGATTTCAGCTGGGCTTTATAGATGTGGAATGTGATGAATATGTCATATTTGTCCATCGGACAGCGGACAGGGACAAGGCGGAAGATGCCGTACAACGGATTGGATACAGGTATAGGGAAGTGGCGGATCTGGCAATATGAAAAACAGGAAATCGGGAGACGCCGGTATGAAATACGATCAGGCACAGGTTAGAATCCATGAAGCATACACGGTGGCAATCAGGGATCTGGGTGTCCATGGGGAAGGGATTGGGAGTGTGGACGGATTCACCGTATTTGTTCCCGGGGCGCTTCCCGGAGAAACGGTCACCGCGGAAATCATTCTGTTGAAAAAATCTTATGCCCTGGGGAAACTGCTTTCCATAGAGCAGGAATCTCCTTTCCGCGTGGTGCCGGAGTGTCCCGTTTATGAAAACTGCGGCGGCTGCCAGCTTTCCCATCTCACCTATGAGGGGCAGCTCGATATGAAATACCGCCATGTAAAAGATGTGATAGAGCGTATCGCCGGCGAATCGGGAAATCTGGTGAGGCCCGTGCTTCCGGCGGCGCATTCTTTCGCGTACAGAAATAAAATGGCCGTACCGGCAGGTCTCGTAAAAGGGGAAGCGGCGCTCGGCTGCTACCGGCAGGGGAGCCATGACATCATATCGGTTTCCTCCTGTGCTATCCAGAAAGAAGAAAATAACCGCCTGCTCCGGTTTGCCCGGCGATTTATAAAGAAGTACGGAATTTCCGTCTATGATGAAAAGACACGGAAAGGAAGCCTGCGCCATGTATTGGGGCGTGTGGGTGATGACGGAAAGATGATGGTTGTCCTTGTGACCGCTTCCGAAACCCTTCCGGAAGAAAAGCGGTGGATAGAAGAAATAAAAAAGGAACTGCCCGAAGTCGTTTCCCTCTGGCACAATATCCAGCCCAAGCCGGGAAATACGATACTGGGCGCGGAAATCCGACACCTCTGGGGCAGAGAAACGCTCACCGCCTCTCTTTGCGGACTGCAATTTGAAGTATCCCCGTACTCCTTCTTTCAGGTGCATAAAGAGCAGGCGGAAATTCTCTATGAGAAAGCATTGAAATACGCCGATCTGAAAGGCGGAGAAACCGTCATAGACGCTTACTGCGGCACGGGAACTATTTCCCTCTGCCTGGCGAAAAAGGCAAAGCGGGTCATCGGCATAGAAATCGTAAAGCCCGCCATAGAAGACGCCAAAAAGAATGCGAAAATGAATCACATGGAAAATACGGAATTTTATGCGGCCGACGCAGGAAAACTCATGCCGCAGCTTTACCGGAAAGGACTGGTTCCTGATGTGATCGTCATGGATCCCGTCAGAGCAGGCTGCAGCGAAGAAGTATTAAAGGCGGCGGCAGGCATGAATCCCAAGCGCATCGTCTACGTTTCCTGCAATCCCGCCACCTTTGCCAGAGATGCGAAGATTTTAAAATCGGAAGGCTACGAAATCAAAAAAGTCCAGCCGGTGGACATGTTCCCCCAGACCATGCATGTGGAGACAGTCTGTCTGCTGTCAAAAGGAAAAGAATAAAAGCGCCGCAAATGGATTAAGATAAAGGAATTCCTGTAGAGGCCATGCTTATGGATGGTCCTCTGAAATTCTCTTTATGCGTGTGAGTTCGAATAAAGAGAATATGTTTATTAAAAAAGGATATTTTATAGTACAATATAATAAAAAAGTTTTTTTGAACGGAGGGAAAGAATGAGGATTTTTAGTTATAAAAGATTGTTCAAAAAACTGATTGATTTAGATATGACAAACAACGAATTGATGGAAAAAGCAAAAGTAAGTAAAAGTACATTCTATAAAATGAAGAATGGACAAAATGTAACTACAGATGTTTTGCTTAGAATTTGCAATGTTTTGGATTGTGATATTGAGGAAATAGTAGAATGTGTGAAAATTTGATATGAGGAGAGTAAACTTTGAATAAAATTACAGATGTTATAAAACGAGATGTTTTTGATTTATTTAACGATGGTATAGAACAGGACAATTTTTTTGAAATAAATTATGTATATTACCCTTATTATGGGAGACTTGAAATTATTGATTTTTTAAAAAGATTATATAACTTATCTAATATGAAAAGTTTAGACTCAAGAGTAGGTAATGCAGAAGAAGATATTAGGATACATACTTATAATGGTGATTATCTAGATAATTGGATTTTTGAAGATGAAAGATTTGGGTTATTAAATGGGGATGATGAGAGATTTTTAAAGTTTTTAAGTGAGATTTTTCATCCAGAAGTAAGAGATGAAAAAAGAGAATGGAAGCTATTTTTAGAAAAAATAAATGAATTAATACGTGAAGACGGATATGAAATATTTAAATCCGATAAACTTTCTGGACGAGATGTATATGGCTGGAGAACGTATATTAAGAAATCAGATATGTATATTCCGTTTTCTAAAAGAAATAAATCTTTAATACAAGATAGAAAGATTAATATTAAGATTCCCAATACAGCAAGACACCAACTTTTCAAAGTGATGAATGAATATGATGAAACATTTATGTTTACCTCTGAAACTAATTTTAATTATTATAAATCGATATGCAAGTTAGTTTTTGAGAATATTACAAAGTTTTATATTCCAAAGCATTATGTGGATGGAAATTTGGTTGACATAAAAGAGTTTGATGACTTCAAAGAAGGTACTTCACCATTCACTGTATTTGATGTTATTGAAAGCTTTAGTAGGAACACTACAAAATCTGAGCAATTTGAAAATGAGATAAATACTATTCTTAAATTAAATAATATTAGTGTAGAGCTTAAGGACGGAGAGATACATTCAACCAATAATAAAACGATAGAACTTGATTCTTCTATAAAAATTGATGAAATTGTTCTGGAAGAACTGATTAGAGCTGCTGATGACTTGTATAGTAAAGGGAAGTATTCTTATGCTGTTGAAAAGATTTGGGATGCTTTTGAAAGAATTAAAACTTACTATTATCCCACTTTAGATAAGAAAAAATCAGTAGAAAGAATTATTGAGGATATAAGTTATGGAAATGAAAATATCAAAAAAATGTTTAATCTTGAGTTTAAAGCATTGACGGATACAGGAAACTCATATCGGATAAGACATCATGAAATTAATAAAATAGATATTACTAAGGAATTGCATTATAAGTATTTTTATAAAAGATGTTTGTCATTAATTTCTGTAATAGTAGAAAATTTACAGTAAGGAGGGATGGATTTGTTTTTTGATAATAGTAAATATTTTACGTTTGATAAATCTATACCTTCTTCAAGTGGAAATAAAATTCAGGTATATAGACTTAATAATGAATTGTTAGATGATGATAGTTTGAATAATTGGGCTTCTGGATTAAGGAATAATTATGTTGAAAAAATTCTATTAGAGTCCCTAATCAAAGGAACAGGATTAACACAAAAAGAGTTTTTAGAGAAAAATATATTTCCCAATCATCAAACCAAACTAGGAGCTTCAACAATGTCTGGTGAATTTGGAGAGATATTGGTATATGACTATATAAATTTTGTTTTAAAACATTATGTTACCAGGACTAGATATTTGGAAAAAGTTAATCCCAATATGCCAGTATCTGGAAGCGATGTTATAGGTTATCAAGTTAAAAACATTGATAAGCCAAGCAAGACGGATCACTTAATCGTTGCTGAAGTAAAAACTCGTTCGAGTAAATCTAATAATAAAAATGCTCTATGTGAAAAAACTGTTAAGGAGGCTATAGAACATTCTGTTAAAGACAGGGTTAGAATAGGAGAGTCTCTAAATGCTGAGAAAAGAAGGTTGCTTAACCGTTCAAGAATTAAAGAGGCTAAAATAGTAGAAAGATTTCAAAATAAAACAGACAATCCGTTTACGTTAGAATTTTTTGCAGTTGCTGTATTGGATAATGAATTGTATTCAGACCAAGTAGTTTTGGATGTGGTCAATAGTCAGCATGAAAATGGAAAATCCATGAAGGTATTGATAATTCTTTCTAAAGAATTGAAGCTCTTCTTAAGAGATTTATATAGGAGGGCTTGCTCATGTTGATAGAAACTACTTCAAAATACTATTTGAAAAAGGTTCGAGCAAAAGCCAAAATGTATGAATATGGGGTGCTGGAGAATCTTCATATTAAAGTTGAAGATCAAGCCAATGATCTCATATTACTTAGTATTGGAATAGTTGGAGACATAGCTAATGAAATATGGAATATGAAACAAGCACCTATAATTCTCCCAAAGGAAAAGGAAGAAGAACTATATTTTGTATCAAGATTTTTTGATTCATACTTCCAATCCCAAATGAGTATAGAGATGAATCCATATTTTATCTTAATGGGAGCAGTTACTTATTATTTCTGCAATATGAATGGTAGTTCAAAAGTAATGATGAGTATTATGCCGGATTTAGCAAATTTTGAGTTTTCTGCTTCTGGATTAGAAAAAGTAATAATGTGGATGTTAGACAATAATTATGAATTTGACATAGATAGTATAGATGAAAAATACAGAAGCGATATTACCCAATTGGTTAATTATCATAAGATGTTTTTTGATTGTGAAAAACCTGTGGAAGTGGAATTTGACAAATTTAGAAGTTATGTTTACCAACTTGGCAACGATAGAGAAATATTGTTTATAGATATTATATTAGCAATATTGAAAAAGAAAATTTATAATTCGTGTATTAATTTAATGCCACTGTATTCTGGGCTTGATAAGAACGATTGGATTTCAACATTTAAGAATAATATGGTGATGAAAGAAATGTGGTCATCCCAGATTTTGCTGGGAAAGGAGGGGGTGTTCAAGGGTAAATCAGGTGTTATTCAAATGCCGACAAGTTCAGGAAAAACGACATCGGTTGCACTTGCTGTACAAGCAGCTTTTTTATCTCATAGAACTTCCGTTGTAATTGTTGTGGCTCCATTTAGGGCGTTATGTAAAGAAATAATGTTTGATATGGAGAAGTTTTTTGCGTTTGATGAAAATATATCTGTAACTGAGTTTTCCGATATTCCTGAACCTAGTGAAATAGAATTAGTAACATCAAAATCCATTACTAAAAAAATATTTGTTATGACTCCGGAAAAGTTGGCATATATTTTAAAACATAATACGGAAATAGTTGAAAGTATTAACATGATTGTTTTTGATGAAGCTCATTTGTTTGATGATGAATCAAGAGGAACAGATTATGAACTTTTATTGACAACTATTAATAGTTATCTTAAACCAGATGCACAGAAAATATTAGTTTCAGCAGTAATTTCGAATGCTAAACAGTTAAACGCATGGATTAACAAAGATGGTATCGTAATAAGGAATAATACCATTAAAACATCAGAAAAGACGGTAGCATTTAATTCATTTATATCAACTAATATTAATAATGCGTATAGTAATCTTCATTTTGTGGAACCAAATAGAAATTTAGAAGAAGAATTTTATGTACCTAGAGTAGTTCAAACAATAAAATTAAATAAAAAAGGCAATGAGAGAAAAATAAGATATTTTCCTGATTTTAAAAATAATAAGCAAGATATAGGTATTTACTATGCAATTAAATTAATTAGGAATGGAAGTATTGCTATTTTCTGCGCAAAAAAAGATGTTGTAAATAAGATATTATTAAGGTTTATTGAGTTAAAAGAGAGGGGAGTTTCTCTTGATAATTTTAGTCATCTGTCAGATAATGCCGAGTGTTTGAAAATTGCCTATTTAATTAGAGAACATTTGGGTGAAAACAATTTATATATAGCTGCATTAAATGGTATCGTAGGACATCATGCAGGTATACCTAATGGGGTAAGAATTGCCGAAGAATATGCATTGAAAAAATCATTAATCCGTTGTGTAGTATGTACTTCTACATTAGCACAGGGCGTAAACTTGCCTATTAAATATTTAATAGTATCTAGTGTTTATCAATCAAAGCAGGTAATTAAGGTTAGGGATTTTCATAATTTGATTGGAAGAACAGCACGAGCGGGCAAAGAGACAGAAGGAACAATTATTTTAACAGAAGATGTCTATAAAAAAAGTAAAGAAGCTTATAAGTTAAATAATTATAAGCGATTGCTTAATGCTGATAATTCTGAGGAGTGCTCGAGTAATCTTTTGAAACTGGTTAGAAAAATAGATTTAGATAATAACTATAGTATTTCTGTTGAATTCTTAAAAAAATATATTTCTTTAAGATATTCTGAGTACGAAAAATATCTTAATCTAAAAAATAAAATTTTTGAATATAAAGAGCAAGGAAAAGAACATGGTACAGAGATTTTTTATAAAATGAATGAAATAGAACATATTCTAGTATCATTGGAAAATTTTATACTTGGTTTTGTAGATGTTGAAGATGAAGGCTTTGAAACTATTCAATCTACATATGGGTACTATTTGGCGAAGGAAGAAGAAAAGAAAGAATTGAAGCAGATATATAGCCTTATTAAAAGTAATATTGATAAGCTTGAAGTTGCTGATAAATTGCTTTATAGAAAAAGCATGTTAGGCATACGAAAAATGAAAGAGCTATCAAAATTCATAGATGATAATTTGTATAAAATAACAAATGCAGACTTTGATGCGTTAATCAACCTAATTGTTAATAAACTGAAAGAATCGGAGGATTGTAAAATTATACCTAAGATTCTGGATGATAGGCATGTTTATGAATTGTTAAAAATGTGGATTGAGGGTAAAAGCTATGTTCAAATATGGAACTACTCAAAGACAGTAAACTTACTAATCAAACGCGGGAAAAATAGTAGAGAGGTATTATTGGAAGATATAATAACTTTATGTGACTCAGACTTCGGGTACGCTTCATTAACGATAATACAGGCTATTACTGAGGTGCTAAATACAAAAGACTGTAGTAAAAACATACAGGAAGATTTGAGTGATATAATTTATAGAATAAGATATGGATTACCGAACAAAAAGTCTGTATGTATATATGAACTTGGATTTGCAGATAGAATTATTTCGCAAAAAATTGCTAATGAAATAAGTGATTTTGATTGTAGCACAAAAAAGAAAACTAAATCTGCAATAAAAAAGAATAGAGAGAAACTACGAAAAGTATTGGTAGATTATCCATCATGTTTCATGGATAGGTTGAAAAAGATACGATAAGATTGTAATGAGATGGGGATCTCTCTATCGCTTTGCCTATATAAATTCTATAATTCTTGGATAACATATAATGAATTGAGAATTTCCAAAAGTTTGTGTAAACCTCCATGCCGATGTAAGACCATTACATAGTATGGAGGTTTTTTTATGAGAAAAAAGAGAAATCTGCAAAAGCTACAATGCGCAAAACAATGCAAGATTACCTTGTAGAGAATGACATCTCTATCAGAAATGATAATTATGACGCTGCTCTTACGGACATGATGTCGGTGGAGAGGAATTTTTATTATAATTTTAAGTAAAGAAAATACCTATATGGGTAAAAACATCATTAAGGTAAATGCTGATGGAAATTAAAAGAGATGTTTATCTAAAGAAACTGATTGCTAAAAAGAATAATGGTATGATAAAAGTTATCATCGGCATTTGAAGCTGTGGGAAGTCGTATCTATTAGATTCTGCTTTTAGAAATTATTTGATTGACACAGCACGCTGGCAAACCATATCATAAAAATTGAATTGAACAGATCATCAAATGTTAATCGTCATAAAGATGCAGAAGCTTTTGACAAGTATCTTTCTTTCATGCTGAAAGATGATGAACAGTATTATTTGCTGTTGGATGAGATTCAACTGGTAGACAGGTTTGAATTTGTTCTGAATGGGTTAATTTACAAGGGGGTTATTTGAAGTCAAGTTCTTTTGTCAGACGAAAAATCTATCAGAAGTGAAGGATATGGGAAGATGTATGCGAAAGATTTAACGATGCAGGGGTCATTTTAATTTGATTGAACATGAAAAAACAAGAAACTGGTCATTAGTGTTAATCATTAGCATATTGTTATTTTTCCCTATCAGTGTTTTTCATGCTTCACTCCGGCGTGATTCATATTGACGACGATTCTACAGATATCAAATCAAAGGGGGGAAAGAATCGGAAACATCTTAAGAGTTTAGGTACACTAAAAATCATCCAAAGATATTGTATGCAAGGAATACGCAAGTAGTTTATTTTGATAAGAAATACGGATGGGAAAAAATAAAGGATGTCGGTTTGGGTACAACCGGTTCTATTTGGATTAAAGATGAGAAATATTATTATTTTGATGATTTAGGCGATACTCAGCTTGTAAATGACCCAGTGTTTGAAATCACTGACAAAAATGTATTGAATGAGCTGCTCTCTGCCTCAAGTAAAACAAGCACTGACAGAATTAGAGAAATGGTAGCTCAGAAACAAATGCAGGTGGTTTCCGGGGAAGTCCAATTCAAGGCAACTGTAAAATAGTGATCTTTGAAATATATGCAGGAAATTACAGACGTAAAAAATGGAAAACAAATTGTAAGGACATGTAACCACTATCCATTAACTTATGAGAACAGCAGTTTTCATCCGGCTATTTGATGTTTTGTCCAAAATCAATTATAATTGGACGAAAAGAGATTATGCCGGACGAAAGGAGTTCTTATGAGGTCGTTTGATTACGGTAAGCTCGCAGATAAAGCGTGGGATAATGATATATTGAATCTTGTTGCAAAGATACATGAGTATAAAGGGCGACAGGATTTATTCGTACGCCGGAAACCAAAGCCGGCAGAATTGGACCGCCTGGTTGAAATTGCAAAAATACAGAGTACAGAAAGCTCTAATAAAATAGAGGGGATTATTACAACAAGTACCCGAATGAAGCAGTTATTTGAAGAAAAGACGGTACCCCGTAATCGTAATGAAGATGAGATTATGGGGTATAGAGATGTATTGCATACAATTCATGAGAGTAATGAATATATTCCCATCAGATCTTCCTATATCCTGCAGCTTCATCGGGATCTTTTAAAGAGAGCCGGAGCCTTTTATGGAGGACATTTTAAAAATGTTCAGAATTATATTAATGAAACAAAACCGGATGGAACGGTAATCACACGATTTATACCTGTTGCGCCATATGACACACCGGATGCGGTAGAGAATCTTTGCAATGCCTATGAACAGGCGGAAGCAAATGAAAAAATAGATTCTCTGATTCTGATTCCGATATTTATTTGTGACTTCCTTTGCATCCATCCTTTTAATGACGGAAATGGAAGAATGAGCAGATTACTCATGCTGCTTCTTCTGTATAAGAATGGATATAGTGTAGGAAAATACATCAGTATTGAAAAACAGATAGAAAAAACCAAGGATCGATACTACGATACTCTTCAAGAAGCTGATGCAGGATGGCATGAAGAAAAAAATGATCCGACGCCTTTTATCAGATACATGTTGCAGACAGTGCTGGCTTGCTATACGGAATTTGAGGAGAGAGTCGGTTTGATGGACGAAAACGGTAACGTCAGTACGGCTTATGACATCGTAAAAAAATATGTTGAAGAAAAGATTGGAAAATTTACCGGGGCAGATGTTGTGTATTATTGTCCAAGTATAGGGAGGTCTTCTGCGCTTGCAGCGTTAAAGAAGCTTACTGATGAAGGGATTATCATCAGAAAAGGATCAGGAAGAAGCACATTTTATGTTCGTGCTGACGGCGAATAATTTCCGTTCCCAATTGAATATATTTGGGTGGAAATTATCGTATTAATAATCTTGCGTTATTTTTTGCTACAAGGTCAGTAAATTTACATACTGTTCTTCCGGTATTGTCATATATGGTAAAATGGCAGTTGTGAAGTGTAATTAATTTTATATTTTTAGACGAGGAGATTATTATGGGATTGATGGATATCGTTAAGAAGCTTCTGACCGGTGCGACAGATGAGGAAAATGCAAGAAATAAGGCGAGGATGAGAGAGCTTTTCAACGAGTGTGTGCCGGAAGGGGATCAGTATACGCTGATATACTGCCATATGGAGGATTTTACGGATGCAGTCGTTGTTAAAGTCACGACGCACAGTAATTTCATCGTAGGATATAAACCGGGAGAAGTGGTTGTAGTGCCTGTGGACGCGGAGCTGAAAGGGCATGAAGAACCGGTTGTGTTCAATAAAGAAAATGGCGGACAGATTAAGTCCACACTGGTGGGGTACTGCACCGCTTCCAAGCCGGATGTTACGTTCCAGTTTGAACCGATTACCTATGAACCGGGAATCAAACGCGGAAGCAAGTATGCCGTATCTGTCACGCAGTCCCATGCGGAGGTATCTGCTTTCAGGAAATTCTTCAAGCAGGGGTTGTAATTTTGGGACGAAGAGAACCTGGCTTGTAGGATAGGGAATCTGTTCATTCCTATTCCATAGGATCATAAAATATGCAATAGTAAAAGGTCAGACGTTTTCACCTTTAGGTGTGTCCTGATCTTTTTGTATGTTACAAATCGGTGAAATAATTGAGAAAAAGCGGTCTGGAAGGTGTCATTTAAGCAAATTCAAAGAACCTTGTAGAAAGTCATGGGTGTAATAGATTCATCACTCCGTGTCATTGTTCCGTTTCCTGTTTTTCTCACAAGGCATTTTTACCTCCGTTCAGAATCACAGGGACGGTAAGGAGGCATTCGGATCCGTATAAAGGATATGCTGCCGTAGTGCGGAAAGTCGTAAAATGTCATCTAGGACACTGACGGAGGATCCGCTGCGTAATGAGGAAAGCCGGTAAGACGTCAACAGAGTAATAGATTCTTCACTCCGTGCCATTGTTCCGTTTTCCGTCTTTCCCACAAAGCATTCTTGCCTCCGTTCAGAATGACAGCGGACGGCAAGACGTCATAATGAGGGAAATGTTAATCGTCATCCCAAGCGAATGTGAAGGATCTATTGCCGTGGTGAGGAAGACGGTAAGATGTCAACAGAGTAATAGATTCTTCACTCCGTGCCACTATTCCGTTTCCTGTCATTCCCACAAGGCATTCTTGTCTCCGTTCAGAATGACAGCGGACGGCAAGGCGTCATAGTGAGGAAAGCATCAGTCGTCATCCCAAGCGAATGTGAAGGATCTATTGCCGTGGTGAGGAAGACGGTAAGATGTCAACAGAGTAATAGATTCTTCACTCCGTGCCACTATTCCGTTTCCTGTCATTCCCACAAGGCATTCTTGTCTCCGTTCAGAATGACAGCGGACGGCAAGGCGTCATAGTGAGGAAAGCATCAGTCGTCATCCTGAACGAACGTGAAGGATCTATTGCCGTGGTGAGGAAGACGGTAAGACGTCATCAGAGTAATAGATTCTTCATTTAAAGTCACTATTCCGTTTCCTGTCATTCCCACAAGGCATTCTTGCCTCCGTTTTGAATAGTGGGGTACGGAAAGGAAACACCGGATTCTGTTGTACCTGCAGGGGACGTGGTGTATAATGTAAAAAATCTATTGCAGCATAGGAGGAGTAAAGTTGAATTTATCCGTTCAGATTTTCGCGTCATTGGTGCTTTCCGTCGTTGTGGGGCTTGTTCTTGGGGACGGCGCGATCGGCCCGGTTAAGACATGGGTCGCGCCTGTCGGCACCATGTTTATTAATCTTATCAAAATGATGATCGTTCCTGTCGTTCTCTGTTCTCTCGTCGTGGGCATGACATCTATGGGGGATTTGAAGAAACTGGGGCGCATCGGGATGAAAACCGTGGGCTTCTATATGGTGACTACGGCGATTGCTATCGTTATCGGCTTTGCAGTGGCAAGCGTTGTCCAGCCCGGTATCGGTATGGCTCTTCCCGGCGAGGCCGCCCCAAAAGTAAAGGAAGCGCCCACGATCATGCAGGTATTTGTCAATATGATTCCGACAAATCCGATTGCTTCCATGGCGAAAGCGGATATCCTTCCTGTCATTATATTTTCTCTTTTTCTTGGGGCAGGAATTATTTCCGTCGGCGGAAGCCGTTCCAAGCTGCTGATCAATCTTTTTGATGCGGGGGCGGAGGTCTGCTATAAAATCATCGCCATGATTATGCGCCTGGCGCCTATCGGTGTTTTCTGCCTTCTTTTACCTGTCGTCGTGCAGAATGGTCCGAAGGTTCTTCTGCCGCTGCTCTCCGTGATTATTGCTATGGCTATCGGCTGCACGATCCACGCGGTCTGCGTGTATTCCTCTGTGGCGGCGGTCGTGGGGCATATGAGCCCTGTCCGGTTTTTCCGCGGCATGGCAGAAGCCATGGTTATTGCGTTCACTACCTGTTCTTCTGCGGGCACGCTTCCGGTGAATATGAAGAACACGGAAGAAAAGCTGGGAGTAAAACGGGACATCGTGTCTTTCGTCCTTCCTCTCGGTGCTACCATCAATATGGACGGCACCGCTCTCTACATGGGGGTATGTTCCCTTTTCATCGCCAATGTATTCGGTATTCATCTGACAATGGATCAGATGATGATGATCGTTCTTACCGGTACGCTTGCCTCTATTGGTACAGCAGGCGTCCCCGGCGCGGGTCTGATCATGCTTGCCATGGTGCTCCAGTCTGTCGGGCTTCCATTGGAAGGATTGGCTCTAGTGGCAGGTATTGACCGTGTTCTGGATATGTTCCGTACCACGCTGAATATCACCGGTGACGCTGCTGTCGCCGTTGCTATCGACGCCACGGAAAAATCCGTCCCCACCCAGCTGGAAATCACTGAATAGGAACGGATGCGAAAGCCTCAGGCTGTTTATGAAGATCTCTATAAGTCAGACGTGAAGTTTAACTTATGGAGGTCTTTTTGTGTAGGCGGCTTTAAGACAGGCGGCTGCGGTATTGTGTCGGCGTGCAGTTGAATTTCTCGGAGAACATTTTCGTATAGTAGCTTTGGCTGGAGAATCCGCAGGCGTTTGCGATTTCCAAAATGGAATTTTCCGTGGAGTCCAGGAGGTTGCGGCTGATCTCCAAACGGTACCGGTTGAGGAAATCTATGGGGGACTGCTGCATATATTTCTTGAAAAGCTGGCAGCACTTGCTTCTGGATACGCTCCCCGCCGCGGCAATACCGGCTAAAGAGATTTTTTCAGGATAGTGGTGGGAAATATAGGCGACCATCCGGCGCTGCGCGCTTATATCTGTACCGGGCATCTCTTCCTGCGTCTGCTTTTCGGAAGGGAAAAGGGCGTAAAGACGGGCGAGGAGAATGTGTAAAAGGCCGATGCTTTCCAGCTCGAATCCGGGGAGGTGCTTTTCATTGGTCCGATTGATTTCCTGCAGCAGCGCTCCCAGCCGCGGCGCGTCAGGAGAGGAGGCGGGGATATGGAAACAGCGGCGGGACGTGTTTCCCAAGAGAGGCGACAGGATTTTGTTTCTGATGGACTGGTTTTCGGTGAGGAGAGAGGGGTGGATAAGTGCCCGCATGAAACGGCAGTCTTCCCCGTTGTGCGGCGCGCTTCGATGCATGGCGGAAGCGTGGATAGCAAGGAAATCCCCGCGGGAGGCGGTGAGAAGCTTTTCTTCGATATGAAGATCCATTTTTCCGTCCAGTATGTAAATAAATTCCAGTTCATCATGCCAGTGGGAAATCATCTGCAGGTGGGCCTGGGAAGATATGGTGCTGATGGTGGCTGAGATTGGCGGCGAAGATCCCTTGGCAGAAGGGATGACCGCAGCGGCACTTTTTAATGCGTCAGGACTGATCATAAGAAACCTCCGGTTGCGATTTTTACAAAGTGTGAAAACAGTTTCTAAAGGAAATGTACGATATTTATAAAAATGTGGAATATATTTATATTCAACTGCCCAAAATTATACTATTATTATACCAGAAACATTGATAAATATGAATATAGAAACAGGATGTTTCAAAAAAGTAGTCATTATAATATATAAGGAGGAACTACAAATGGAAAAGAAATTAAATGCATTATTATCAGATTTGGTGGTGGAGTACCATAAGCTGCAGAGTTTCCACTGGTACCTGAAAGGAAGTCATTTCTTTGATGACCATGCGAAACTGGAAAGTTTCTATGATGAAATTGCGGAAGCGATTGATGCCGTAGCGGAAGCCATGCTCCAGCAGAAGCTCAGACCGGAATCGACACTGAAAGGGTTCCTTGCAAAGACAGGCATCCATGAGGCCGAAAATGAGGAAGTGACATCGGAAGAAGCATATACCCGGGTATTGGCAGACTTCGAATATCTTCTTAAAGAAGTCATTGTGGTCAAGGAAGCGGCAGAAGAAGAAAAGAATTATTTCATCTCTGCCCTGATGGACGACTACATCGCAAGTTTCAGCAAGAACAGATGGATGTTGAGGCAGGCCCTGAAATAATTCACAGCAGGGGAAAGGACGCTCTCTGAAAGGGAGTGTCTTTTTTTTGCGCGGATCCGTCCTTGCCGTCTGTAAGAAAAAGTAATCGGCAGGAAACATATTTCTTAAAGGAATATTTCATATAAATGAAAAGAATTTTATTATTATATGGAATAAAAGTAGAATAAAAGAAATGGAAAGAGGTGGTGTGATGGAATATATCGGAGAAAGTTCGGCGATTTATTACTGGCGGGCTCTGGGACTTATCGTATCGGTGCTCATTCTCTACGTGGTTTTTGAAATGCAGAAGAAAAAGATGAGCCGTCTTTCTTCGGCAAATACACATTCCTCCATTGTGCTTCTGCACAAACGGCATGCAGGCAATCCGAACTATTCCAGCAGCACTGAAATCTGCCGCATTGACGGGCTCAGGGCGGAAGCGTTTCTTTACTGTGTCGGCGTGCAGGCGGTCTATCTATCGCCGGGGGAGCATAATATCGAGGTAAATGCCCATTGGGCACGGCATATCCGTGGAAAACGTTTTAAGGAATATGAAGCGGGCCCGCATCATCTGTGCGTAGAAGTGGGACATGGCGAATTATGGTCGCTGGAATATTTTATTCCTGAAAAGAAATTTATTTTTTCCCGGTGCAATGAAAAGAAAATGTTCAAAAAGAGTGCGGTGTAATTATTCCCGTTTCCCCAAAAGTTTACTCAAAAACGGAATAAATCAGAGGAAAAACAAGCAACATATAACAGATAGGAATAACTTGCAAAAAATAGTAGATATTTAAAGATATCCGCTCTATAATCAAAACAGAAGGAAGAAAATAATCCTTCGTGACCGGTCAATTACAAAGGAACAGAAGTGTATCGAAAGATACAGAAAGGAGAAAGGCCATGAATACCATGTATGATGCAGTTATGAAAATGGAACAGCTCTTGGGCGTGTATGAAAGACTGATTGACGATCTTGCCGGCTACATGAAGGAAAACGGCATTGATTACACCAATGATGATTCCGTACATCCGGCCATCATGCTCTACTCCGAGGCGGGACGCATTTATTCCAGGCTCCTGCGGACGAGAAAGATAGAAGATCTTCTCCGCATGGAAGGGGAATATAACCTGATGAACGGCATGGTGAATGAAATGAAAGCGGGCGCCTGGGCAAATCTCTCGGGTGAGGATGTTTCCCGCAAGGTCATGTAACATGAAACCTCAGAGGCGTATGTCTGAAAAAGAGGCATACGCTTTTTGAGTGCCGGAAAAATAGAAATTCCATCAAAAAAGCGCTTTCCCTTACCGCCGCAGGGCGATGGGCGAAAGCACTTTTTGCTGTGTGCAGTTTTGGGTGATAGAACATAACACGTTTTATCCTTGTAAGTCCCATTCTTGACCCCGCTCAGAATGATGGCTAACGATAAGCGTCATCCGGAAGCGGATATGAAGGATCTGCTGTTGTGGTGAGGAAAGCGGTAAGATGTCATCAGCGTAATAGATTCTTCACTCCGTGCCACTGTCTCGTTTACCAAGTTTCCCACACAGCATTCTTGTCTCCGCTCAGAATGACGGCGGACGGCAAGGCGTCATAATGAGGAAAGCGTCAGTCGTCATCCTGAACGGATGTGAAGGATCTGTTGCCGTGGTGAGGAAGCCGGTAAGGTGTCATCAGGGTAACAGATTTATCGCTCCGTGTCACTGTTGCGTTTACCAAATTTCCCACAAAGCATTTTGTCCCCGCTCTGAATGACGGCTGACGATAAGCGTCATCCTGAACGAATGTGAAGGATCTGCTGACATGGTGAGGCAAGCCTTTTTTCAAAAAGACATTGTTGATTTCAGCTGCCGGAAATTTAATCTCCGGCAGCTGAAATCAGGCATAGAAAAGAGCACCTGATGTTCCAGACATCAGGTGCTCTTTGTGACTAAAATTAATGGTCTATTTCTGTTTCTTTTCTCGGATGGGCAACAGTTCGGTAACCTTCCACCGCGAGGATCAGGGCGAGGATGACGAGGAGCGAACCGATAACAACCTGTGCATAAGGCCCCCAGTTGGCAGTGCCCGCCATGATGATACCGATCTGATTTTTCACGATAAGAGCAAGGGAACAGATGGTGACGAGGAGCATGAAACTCATGGGGAAGAGGAACATTTTATTGTTCTTTCCTGCGTTGCCGAGCCATGCGGCGACAGCAAGGAGACCGATAGCGGCAAGAAGCTGGTTAGCCGCGCCGAAGAGTCCCCAGATCTTGGCAAATCCGCCCATGCCGAGGGATATGCCGAGGATAACGGTGAGGATCGTTGCAAAATACGGATTTACCATGAGTTTGCGGAATCCGTCTTTGACATCTTTCGGATTTTCACCCGGTTCGAGCCAGAATTCCTGGAACATGAAGCGTGCCAGTCTGGTGGCGGTATCAAGAGAAGTTAAACAGAAAGCGGAGTAGGTGAGGACAAGAAGGGTGTACATGATGTTTTCCAGTCCTTCAAATCCCGGAATAGCGGCGACCATAGCGGCAATCCCGCCCGCAAAGATATCCGTTGCGCCATGGGTATGGCCTGTGACACGGGCATAACCGATCGCACAGAGAGTGATGATGGCGAGTACGCATTCCAGGAGCATACCGCCGTAAGCGATAGGCTTGGCATCAGATTCTTTATCAAGCTGCTTGGATGTTGTCCCTGAAGAAACAAGGGAATGGAAGCCGGAAATAGCGCCGCATGCAACGGTAGTGAACAGAATCGGGAACAGGAACTGCGTTCCGTTTGCATTATTGATGGTGAAGCCTGCAAAAGCGGGGAAGACCTTTTCATCAATAGTCGGATGAGCGCCGACGATGCCGATGATGGCGACGATGAGCATCGCGTAGAGAAGGAACGAACTGAGGTAGTCACGGGGCTGGAGAAGGATCCAGACCGGGGTGACCGAAGCGATGGTGATATAGATGCCGACAAGAACCATCCATGTATTCATGGAGAAATAGAACGGATGGAAATTCATGCCGATGGCCATGCACAGGACAATCGCTCCGACGCCGAGGATGGAAGAAATGACCATCGGTGTGTGGCGGCGGTATACGGCGAAACCGAAAACGATAGCGATGAGAATGAACATGATGGAAACCATGGCGACAGATGCTTTTGTCGCGCTGGCCGCCATGTCGAGAACACCGTCCTTATAAGTCGCGCTGAACGTGGACGCCACGATAGCAGCAAAAGCGGCCACTACAAGGATCAGTGTGAGGTATGAGAAGATGATGAAGAGCTGTTTTGCTCTTTTGGACATATTCAGGGAGATGATTTCACCGATGGATTTACCCTGATGGCGGATAGAAGCGAAAAGTGCGCCGAAGTCATGGACACCGCCGAAGAAAATACCGCCCACCAGTACCCAGAGGGTGACCGGCAGCCAGCCGAACATGGCCGCGCCGATCGGCCCTGTGATTGGTCCCGCGCCGGCGATGGATGAGAAATGATGCCCCATGAGGATGGGCGCTTTGGCAGGAACATAATCGACGCCGTCTTCCATGGTGTGGGCAGGTGTGGGACGGTTCCCTTCGTTTACCCCCCACTGTCTGGCAATCCAGCTGCCGTAAAAAACGTAGCCGCAGAACAGAACGGCGATACTGATCAGTAAAAGTACAAGTGTGTTCATGCTACTCCCCCTTTGTAATTAACTCCTGAAAAATATTTTTTAAATTCTTTTCCATGCATCGTCCGCTTTTATTGAAATAGAGCGAACGTTTTTCCATATCCAGGCAGCCTGTGTGAAATTCCAGCCAGCCGTGAAGTGAGAAACGAAATGTTTTATAGATACGGCAGCTTTCTACAGCTTTTCGCGCCGCATCGTCCACTTTGCTGCAGATAAAGACAGGTGAAACATAGGTGTACATATGCCCCGAACCGATATGAGCCATTTCCATGCCGGCATTATAAGCGTAATCGCGGCACCTTTCAAAAAGATCCGCAGTCAGATGATCGGCCGTGAAAAGAAATATGAACTCTTCCTGATTGGCGGACCAGATTTCATTAGATTTGAGGAATAAGTGCTGGCCTGTTTTTTCATAATACTCGCAGACGGCAGCAAGACCATTTTTTTCATCTCCCCGGAAAGGAGCCAGTTTTACCGCTTCTCTGAGATTCCGGCCTTCCTCCAATGGTGGGGAAATGCCTCCATCAAAACGCGTAATGTTATAAAAACGCCGGTAACTTTTCAGCAGCCGTTCCACAGCATTTTCTTTGTTATTTTCCATAGAACAGCCTCAAATAAAAATCATGAAATACATGAAATAAAAGTATGCAATAATAATTAAAAAAGATATCAGATATATAGTAATACGTCTTGCAAAAGATTTCAACCATTATTGGCTATTAAATTGCTATAAAAAAATATTTTAAGTAACTGCAAGAGTAAATAATAGTACCTTTATGTTATGGAAAGAGTAAATAATGGCTGCCTTAAAAAGAAAAAGGAGTTCAGTTTTGTGACGAGAGAGTCTTCCGGAAGGAAGATTTTTTTCATGAAAGAAATGTTTACCGATATTGCCTGCGGAATACTATATTTGTCAATTCGGCCTTTTTGTAATACACTGGAATTCATAAAGAAAGAGAGGATATTCTAATGAAAATAAGCGTTGCGCCATCCTTATTTGACCGGATCCCCGGACTTTGTATCGGAATTGTCGCTGTCCGCGCGGCAGATAACGCGGCAGCAAATATGGAAGCAGAAGCTTTTCGCCGCCGCTGCTGCACGGAAGCCAATTTGCTGCTGAAAATGGATCCCGCCCTGGCGGAAAAGGAACTGGAAGATTACAGGGAGATTCTTTCTGCTGCCGGTGTTAAAGAAGGCAGGACGGCTGTAGAAAAAGTATTTGCCGAGTACAGAAAACTTCTCGGTGTTTCTGCTGCGGAGGGCGTGCCCGAAGATCCGGAGATCCTTTTGCAGCCGAAGAAAGCGACCCTTGATGAGCTGGCGGGCTCCGACGCGCTGCCGCCGGTCAATCCGATTATGGATATCATTCGGGGCGGCATGCTGAAATTTCATGTAGAAATCCATGCTTATGATATGGGAAACAGGAAGACCCCTTTGGAAATACGGGAAGCGGGCCGTACATTTTCCGTCAATTTGGGAGATAAAGTCTGCACGGCCGGCTGGCTCTGCCGTGATGAAGAAGCAGGGGCGGTTACGGAAGATACGGAAAATATTCTTATCCTCATCACAGGAATGAAAGGGAACCGCAGAAAAGTGGCGGCTGCGAGAAATGAACTGGCGCGGCGCATGAAATCCGCTTTTGACAGGGCGGTGGAAGTGGGCTGGCTGGAAAGAAAGGAGACGGAATTTACTACGGAAATTTAAATTCGAGATATTCCGTGAAGAATTATGAAATACGCTGCTATCGATTTTGAAACGGCTTACTGGGGGCCGGGGAGCGCCTGCTCGCTCGGTATTTCCGTGAGCGACGGCAATGAAATTACGGAAGAATGGTATCGTCTGATCAGACCGTACCGCATGAATTTCGATCCCATCTGTATGCGGGTGAATGGAATTTATCCTGATGACGTGGAAAAGGAACCGGCTTTTCCGGCGTTTTGGAAAGAGGTGGCAGAGCGGCTGGAAGGAAGTATCGTTTTCGCCCACAATGCCCGCTTCGATATGGGCGTCCTTGCGTCAGTGCTGGATGTATATGATTTGCCGGATATTCATTTCCTGTATGGAGATACGGTGGCGGTTTCCAGAATGCTTTGGAAAGAATTGCCGAATCATAAATTGGATACCGTAGCCGGCAGTCTTGGCTATGATTTCAATCACCATCAGGCGCTGGATGATGCCCGCGCCTGCGAAATGATCGTGCGGAAAGCAGTAGAAAAGACGGAGGCAGCGACAATAAAAGAAATGATGGTACGGCTGAAACTGCCGCTGAAAAAGTTCGCAGTGAAGAGGACGCATGTGCCCGGCAGTACAGGGCTCACTGCACCGGTGCTGTGGCGCAGGAAGGCAAGATAAAAACCGATGCGTACGAAGGAAATAAGTACACATCGGTTTTTCTTTTTTAAAATTCTATGGAGAGCCCCACTTTGAGCTGTTCCGCCATGGATCCCAGTTTTCCTTTCAGGATGGCGAAAGCGCGGTCACCTGTGCAGTGGCCTGTATAGACGGATTCTATGTCTGTTTCTCTGATTTGCTCTGCCAGCCTGAGGATTTCTTCATCAGTTTTGTTGAACAGGTGGAAGCCGCCGATCAGGGAGAAAACCTTTTTTCCGGGGAAGGTTTCTGAAACTTCCCGGATGATGTCCGCCGCGCCGGCGTGGGAACAGGAACTGAAGATGACGAGTCCTTTTTCCGTCTCAAAGACAAGACTTTGCTCATGGTCAAAGTTATCGGGAAGGAAGGCACCGTTTTTCTTCTGATACATCTGTTCCCGTTCACCGATTTTTTCCCGGTTCTTCCGCTTATGGGCGACTACATATACGCCGTCACACAGGGCGGCATCGCCGTCTGCATAAATCAGTCTGTCCTGATAGGCGGTAAGAAGATCTTTGGGGATGCCGATGTATCGAAAATGGCCTTCCTCATAGGCGTAGCAGTTTTCAGCGCATGATTTCTGCAGATAAAATTTGGCATGCCTGTTTCTTTTAAAGAAATATTCCATGCCGTTGGCGTGGTCATAGTGCGCATGGGAAAGAATGCCGAAGTCTATATTTTCCAGCGGGATATCCATGGCTTTTGCGTTTTCCGTAAAAAGAGCCGATGCACCGGTATCAAGTAAAATCTTTTTATTTTCATACTCAATATAGATTGACAGGCCCCATTCGCCTGCCAGCGGACCTTCTCCAATATTGTCCGCGAGGACGGTGGCTTTCATAGCAGCTGCTCCTTTCGTATATGAATTTCTTTTCCCCGCCGCAAATCAATTATAAACAAACGATGGAATAGAAAAGATGCTGCACGAAGTGCAGCCGGATTTTATGGAAAATTATTTGGCGCCGTGCAGGATTTCTTTCAGGTATTCGTTATTTTTTTCCTGCGGACGGGAAGCATTGTCCAGGAGGATGTCCACATACCGTTCCAGTGTGGCTGCATCGGTATAGTGGGTAATAAAAGAATTTTTACTATTGCTTTCCAAAATGATAGGGAATTCCACAGCAGAGAAAATCTGCATACATTTCAGTTCCAGATCGCGGCGGTCCGTATATCCTGTGATGGCCGCCATATTTTCGATGACTTTCTCCCAGCTCTGGTCGTGGAGAAGGTTCAGATAAATGAAATAGGTTTCCCGCGCGTCAGTGTTGGATGGGCTGGAGATGGAGCGGAAGAGAGCGGGGTGCTTATGGGCGAGGGCAAAGTATCCGAGGATGTACTTTTTCATCCGTTCTGTCGGCGAAAGCCGGGAATCATCAAGAACGGAAACGACATTTTCCAAGGCGCTCATCATATACTCTAAAGCGGCGCCGATGAGTTCTTCTTTGGAACCGAAGTAGTAACGCACAGCGGCGATATTTACATTTGCTTCTTTCGCGATGGTTCGCACGGTGGCTGCCTTGAATCCTTTTTCACGGAGGATGCGGGCGGTTATGGCGACCATCTTTTCTTTCATCTGCTCACCTTTGCCGGTGAGTTTTTTTTGAGTCATAATACTTTTCCTTTCCTGGCGCTGATTGTATTTCTGATAAAGGGAAGAGTTTTCTCATGAGTCTCTTTTTCTGTAAGGGAGTTCATCATCAGTTTCAGCCGGTTTTCCTGATTGGCTTCGCTGGCGCTGGCGTCGCAGTCCAGCGGAAGGAATACGGCTTCCGGATAAGCCATATGGAGCTTGTGGATCATGCCTTCTCCCGTGATGTGGTTCGGCAGGCAGCCGAAGGGCTGGAGGCAGATGATGCCGCGGCATCCATGATGGAGAAGATCCGTCATGTCAGCGGTGAGGAACCATCCTTCGCCGGCGCGGTTGCCGAGAGAGAGGAACCGGGCGGCTCGTTTGGCCAGCCGCGTGATATTGGTAATCTCGTGGAAACGTTTGGAAATTTTGACTGCTTTTTCCAGAGGGCGGCGGTACCATTCCAAAAGATAGCGGCCAAAGGTATCTTTCAAGTTGTCGCTGAATGTGCCGTCCAGGTGCTTCCATTGAAAATGGCTGTCTAAAAGCCCATAGAGGAAGAAATCCAGCATGCCGCTTGTTTCCGCTTCACCGCCGTTGGCTTCGATGGAGCGGACGATATCATTGGAAGCGATGGGGCTAAATTTGACGTATATTTCTCCCACGATACCGATCCGTGGCCGCCGTTCCATTTTATTTAACGGGAGGCGGTCAAAGTCTTTGACAAGATGGTAAATGTTTTGTGCAAAGCGATGGAAGGAGCATCCTTTTATCAGTGATTTACAGCAGATATCCTGCCATTTCCGGTAGAGCGTTTCCGCGCTACCCGGGGATTTTTCATAAGGCCGTGTCCGGTAAAGGCATTGCTGGAGGGCGTCTCCATAAATAGCGGCTTTGATGAGGCGGCGGATCAGCGTAAAGGTGAGCCTGAATCCGCTTTGCGGCTCCAGATTCCGGGTGTTGAGGGAAATGACGGGGATCCGGGAAAGTCCGGCGTCATCCAGTGCTTTATGGAGAAAGCCGATATAGTTGGATGCCCGGCACGCGCCGCCCGTCTGGGAAAGTATGACGGCTGTCCTGCTTAGGTCATATGTTCCGGAAAGCAGGGCGCGCATCAGGGAACCGATGGTGATGATGGCCGGATAGCAGGCGTCATTATTTACAAAAGAGAGTCCGGTATCGATATCCGCCCTGACCGGCGGAAGCACTTCTACATTATACCCTGCGGAACGGACAGCGTCACGGATAAGCGGAAAGTGGATGGGGGACATTTCCGGCGCCAGAATAGTGAATGTGCCCCGCATTTCAGGGGTAAATTCCGCTTTCGGATACAGGATGGGCGCCACAGATCCTTTTTCCTGCATCCGTTCTCCGATGGCGGCCTTGAGCGAGCGCAGGCGGATGCGGACCGCACCGAGGTTCATGCTTTGATCGATTTTCAGGGAGGTGTAGAGCCGGTTTCTTTTAGACATGATCTCCTGCACCTGGTCGGTGACAACTGCATCGAGGCCGCAGCCGAAGGAATTGAGTTCCACCAGTTCCAGATCGGCATGGCGGGTGACATAGTCGGCGGAGCGGTAGAGACGGCTGTGCCAGGTCCATTGGTTCAGTACGCGGAGAGGGGGAAACTTGCTGTCCTGCATCATGGCAATGCCGTCTTCGGAAAGGACGGCCATTCCCAGCTGGTTGATCAGATCGGGGATGCTGTGGTTGATCGCAGGGTCTGCATGGTAGGGACGGCCGGCCAGCACGATCCCGATAAGTTTCTTCTCTTCGATTTCCTGCAGGATACGTTGCGTTTCCAGATACAGCTGCATCTTGTATTCTTCTCTGGCGGCTTCTGCTTTACGCTGGGCGGCGGCAATTTCACTGCCGGATATTTTGAAGGGTCTGAAAATCCGTTTCAATATTTTATGCAGTTTTGCAGGATGATGGAGCGGCAGGAAGGGATGGAGAAAGCGGGTGCCGTATTTCGTGAAGATTTCATCCATATTGGCCTGGATGGTTTCCGGGTAGGATGTGACCATGGGGCAGTGGAAGGAGTTGGATCCGCCTTCATCGGGGCCTTTGTCGACGCAGGGGTACCAGATGAAATCCGGTTTTCTCCCGGCCAGGTCATAGATGTGGGCATGGGACAATTTGACGGGGAAGCATTCGGAGTAGGAAGGGATGGTTTCCATGGCTTCGGTGGGGATGCCGCGGATCTGTCCGGAAGAAGTGATGACACGGTAGCCGAGACCGGTGAAAAAAGCATGCCAATAAGGGAAATCCTCGTACATATTCATCGTTCTGGGGATACCCACGGTTCCTCTTGCGGCTTCCTTGGGGGACAGGCTCTTCCGGTTGAAAATTTTGTCATATTTCCAGCGGTATATATTGGGCAGGGAGGAATGGGGCGCTGTCTTTCCGGTGAGCATGATGGAGGCGCCTCTTTCGCAGCGGTTGCCCGTGACAAATGACCGGCCATCATGGAAGCGGATGATCGTGACCATGCAGTGGTTGCCACAGCCGGGGCAGCGTTTCACCTCTTTTGAAAAAGAAAGGGAGGCAAGGCCATCCGGTGCGATAAGGGTCGTGGCGTGGCCGGCAGGGCAGCGGTCCCGTGTGATGAGAGCAATTCCGTAAGCGCCCATGAGTCCTGCCACGTCAGGGCGGACGACTGTGCAGCCAAGAAGTTTTTCCAGCGCGCGGAGAACGGCGTCATTATAAAAAGTGCCGCCCTGCACTACGATTTTTTTACCCAATTCGGAAGCATCGCGGAGACGGATAACCTTGTACAGCGCGTTTTTGATGACGGAGTAGGAAAGTCCGGCGGAAATGTCGGCGATAGAAACGCCGTTTTTCTGTGCTTCCCGTACACGGGAATTCATGAATACCGTACAGCGGGAGCCAAGATCGGCAGGGTGGCCGGCGGTGAGAGCCAGTTTTGAAAATTCCCTGATGTCCATCCCCAATGATTGTGCGAATGTATCGAGGAAAGATCCGCAGCCGGACGAACAGGCTTCATTCAGCAGAATTTCATCAACAGCGCCATCCTTGATGCGGCAGCATTTCATATCCTGCCCGCCGATATCCAAAATGGTGGTGACATCCGGAAGGAAGTGGCGGGCGCCGCGGTAGTGCGCCATGGTTTCTACTTCTCCTGTATCCGCCCGGATAGCTTGACGGATGAGTTCCTCTCCATAGCCGGTGACGCCGGCACCGCAGATATAAGCAGCGGGGGGAAGTTTATCATATAAGTCACGAAGAATCTTTTTGGTGCTGTCCAGAGGGGTGCCCTTGTTTCCCGCGTAATATTCATAAAGAATGCGGTTGTCTTCGTCAAGAAGAATGGCTTTGATCGTTGTGGAACCGGCATCTATGCCGAGCCAGCAGGGTCCCTTCGCGTCCGCGATATTTCCCCTCGGTGCATGGAAACGGGCGTGGCGCTCCGTGAAGCGGCGGTACTCCTCTTTATCAGCAAAAAGGGGATCCATGGTTTTAGATGATCCCAGATCCACATCGGTTTTCTTTCGTACATCGGAAAGCCCGCGCTCCAGGTCCAGCGGACGGTCGTGCATGGCAGAAACAGCGGCGCCGATGGCGACATATAGTTCACCGTGTTCAGGGATGATCATATCTTCATCTGCGATGGACAGGGTCTCTTGGAAACGGTCACGAAGGGCGGGAATGAAAGTCAGAGGCCCGCCGAGAAAAGCGACTTTCCCGCGGATAGGCCGCCCGCAGGCGAGACCGGAAATCGTCTGGTTGACCACGGACTGGAAAACGGAAGCGGCGATATCTTCGTGGGCGGCACCTTCATTTAAAAGGGTCTGGATATCTGTTTTAGCAAAGACGCCGCAGCGGGAGGCGATGGGGTAGATCCGTCGGAAATTTTTTGCAAGTGCGCCCAAACCCGCCGCATCGACTGAAAGCAGGGATGCCATGCGGTCAATAAAAGCACCCGTGCCGCCGGCACAGGCGCCGTTCATCCGCTGATCTACACTGCCGCGGAGATATGTGATTTTTTCATCTTCTCCGCCGAGCTCGATGATGATATCCGTTTCGGGATGGAATGTGCGGATGGCTTTTGTTTCCGCCAGAATTTCCTGGCAGAAAGGAAGTCCCATCAGTTGGGACAGCCCCATGCCGCCGCTTCCGGAGACAGAGGCTGTGATACGGTATCCGGGGAATGTCTGCTGAAGTTCGGAAAGCAGTGCCTCCGTAGCGTGCCGGATATCCGACATATGCCGTGCATATCGCCCGAAAACCAGCTTAAGGTATGGAGATAGGGCGGCTACTTTGACAGTAGTGGAGCCGATATCGATACCTACATGGAGAACAGGTTTCATAAATAGCCTCCCAAAGAATCCCGAAGTTGCGAAAAGAAGTAAAGAAATGGGCGGGAACAGGTCATAATACAATTTCCGCCGTATGTTTATAAATTTCGGCGCTTCCTGCAGGAATGGCAGAGACGGGAAACGCGTGACAATAACTTATGATAGATTCGCATATGCGAAACCGGTTAACTTAATTATAACAGAGCGGAAGGGTATATAGAACGCTATTATCCGTTTTTACAAGGTATTGTCTGAGAAAATACAAATAATAGTAAAAAGAAGCAGGCGTATAAAATGAAAAATAAGTCTCTGGAACAGAAAAATGTACAGAATGAAAACAAAATGAGAGGGAATGTTTGGAAATTCCTGTGGACACCGAAATTCGGACAAATAAAAATGCCTGCCGCAAGACAGGCGTAAGGATTTTCCTTTTCAGGGAAGAAGAGGAAGAAGCTCTTTGATGGAATTGATGAAATGGATATTTTCCCATTCATCGGCAGTGATAAATTCTGCAGATTTCCAGTTTTCAAAAAGTGCGCGGAGAGGATCATAAATTCCTTCAATATTCGCGATGATAATGGGCGGACGATTTGTTTCTTCCGTGTAAATATGGTAATGGACAGCGGTGTCTGCAAATTCTTCCAGTGTCCCGAATCCTCCGGGAAGGATAAGGAAAGCATCGCCGGCTTCAATCATTTTCCGTTTTCTTGCCATCAGATCAGGCACCTCGATGAGTTCCGTAATGAGGCGGTGCGCCTGTTCAGCGGCAATGAATACTTCGGGAATGATTCCTACGACTTTTCCGCCGGCTGCCAGGGCGGCATCTGCAGCGATACCCATGAGGCCCACACTTCCTCCTCCGTAAATCATGGTATAGCCGTTTTTTGCCAAAAGCTCTCCTGCCATTCCGGCAAAGGCTGTGTGGGCAGGATTGATTCCGTAACGCGAACCGCAGTAGACGGATACGTTTTTTCCTTTTTCCATATAAAATCCTTTCTTTATCGTTGAAATACTTTCTTTCTATCCTACTGGAGTGAGATAAACTTTGCAACTTGCAGCGGATACGGAAAGAATACGAATATTTTGCAAAGCAATTTATATGTGTATATAAAAAATATCGATAATAAATTTTGATGTGGTCTTCTCTGTTTTTTTAAAAATTTTTTATATTTATTTAAATACGTAAGACGTGGAGAAAAATCGGGAGGGACGGTTTCTATTACTCTTTTTCGGATAGAAAGGGATAAACACATAAATGATACGCCCGAGACCGTTGTAAAAGAGTTCGGCATGAATACAGGAGAAATGCACCGTCATTTTGTTGACACTGCATAACCGTGATGATATAATTCCAATGTTGCGTGAAATTTGAAAGTAACAGGAGAGGTAAGTTCATGACATTAGATGAATTAAAGGCATCCGCTTTCGTAGTGGGGCTGAAAGAAACAGAGCGGGCCATTGACAGAGGCGAGGCAGGCCATGTTTTCATCGCGTCGGACTGTGATGACCGTATTTCACTGCCCCTTCGCAATGTCTGCGCGAAAGCGGGAATTTCCGTGACAGATGATTTCACGAAAAAAGAAATCGGCAGAGCCTGCGGTATCAAGGTCAAAGCCGCATCCGCCGCCGTACTTGCATCCCGGTAACATCTGCGGAGAAAGGCAATCCTGTCAGAGGACGGATCCGTTTTCCAAGAGATAATATCTCGGCAGATCAATTATAAATATCCCTTTATGGAAAGGAGGTGCCCCATTGCCGACAATTAATCAGCTCGTTCGCAAAGGTCGCGAAGTTTTGGCAACCAAAGCGAAGACACCGGCTCTGAAACAGTCCCCGCAGAAACGCGGTGTCTGCACAAGAGTCTACACAGCTACACCGAAGAAGCCGAATTCCGCTCTTCGTAAAGTAGCCCGTGTGCGCCTGACCAACGGAATCGAAGTTTCCGCTTATATTCCGGGCGAAGGCCATAACCTGCAGGAACATAGCGTCGTCCTCATCAGAGGCGGCCGTGTTAAGGATCTTCCAGGTGTTCGTTATCACATCATCCGCGGCGCGCTTGATACAGTAGGTGTATCCGGCCGTCAGCAGGCCCGTTCCAAGTACGGAGCCAAACGTGAAAAAGCAAAGAAGTAATCTCTGCCATTTAATGTGATTAACAAACGATTATAAGGAGGAAATTAACAATGCCGAGAAAAGGTGCTGTTCCGAAGCGTGATGTACTGCCGGATCCAGTGTATGGAAATAAGACAGTTACACGTTTCATCAATAAAGTTATGCTTGACGGCAAAAAGGGCGTTGCAGAATCCATCGTATATGGAGCCCTTGATATTTGCCGCAGCAAATTGGACAAAGAACCGATCGAAATTTTCGAACAGGCTCTCAATAATGTAATGCCGGTATTGGAAGTACGTGCCCGCCGTGTCGGCGGTGCCAACTACCAGGTGCCGGTTGAAGTTCGCGCAGAACGCCGTCTGACCCTCGGTATCCGCTGGATGGTCAACTATTCCCGTCTGCGCAGCGAACGTACCATGGAGGAACGTCTGGCAGGAGAACTGATGGATGCTTTCAACAATACGGGCGCAGCAGTAAAGAAGAAAGAAGATACACATAAAATGGCTGAAGCCAATAAGGCTTTTGCCCATTATCGCTGGTAATTGATAAGGAGCAAATATCGTGGGCAGAGAATATCCGCTTGAAAAAACAAGAAATATCGGCATCATGGCTCATATTGATGCCGGCAAAACAACCACCACGGAACGTATCCTGTTTTATACCGGCGTAAACCATAAGATCGGCGAAGTTCATGACGGCGCAGCCACCATGGACTGGATGGAGCAGGAGCAGGAACGCGGCATCACGATCACTTCCGCTGCTACGACCTGCCATTGGAAAGGATATCGTGTTAATATCATCGATACCCCCGGGCACGTAGATTTCACAGTAGAAGTAGAACGTTCCCTCCGCGTACTTGACGGATCTGTCGCTGTATTCAGTGCGAAAGACGGTGTGCAGACCCAGTCTGAAACCGTTTGGAGACAGGCTGACCATTACCATGTACCGCGTATCGCGTTCATCAATAAGATGGATACGGTCGGCGCAGATTTCCTGCGTGCGGTAAAGACCATGGAAGACCGTCTTCATGCCAATGCACTGGCTATGCAGCTGCCGATCGGCAAACAGGATACTTTCACAGGTATTATCGATCTTCTCGAAAGAAAGGCTGAAGTCTACCTTTCCGACGACGGCACACAGTACGAAGTACGTGAGGTTCCGGAAGATATGAAAGACCTTGTGGAAGAATACCGTGACAAAATCATTGAAAAGGCTGCAGAAGGCGACGACGCCCTGATGGAAAAATACCTTGAAGGCGTTGAACCGAGTATTGAAGAAGTTAAAGCTTCTATCCGCAGGCAGACTCTTAACTGTGACCTGTTCCCCGTATTCTGCGGTTCCGCATACAAGAACAAAGGCATCCAGATGCTTTTGGATGCGGTATTGGATTATCTGCCGGCACCGACCGATGTTCCCGCTGTTAAAGGGACAGACCCGAAGACCGGTGAAGAAATAACCCGTGAATCCAGTGACGAGGCACCGATGGCGGCTCTCGCATTCAAAATCATGGCTGACCCGTTTGTCGGCAAACTGGCATTCTTCCGTGTATACTCCGGGATTATGAAGCAGGGAACTTACATCCTGAATTCCACAAAAGGAAAGAAGGAACGTGTAGGTCGTATCCTCCAGATGCATGCGAACAACCGCAAGGAAATCGAATGCGCCTACTCCGGTGATATCGCCGCTGCGGTAGGGTTTAAGGATGTTACCACAGGGGATTCCCTCTGCGATGAAAACCATCCGATTATTCTGGAAAAAATGGAATTCCCGGAACCGGTTATTTCTGTTGCCGTTGAACCGAAGACAAAAGCTGACCAGGAAAAGATGGGCACCGCCCTTCAACGCCTGGCGGAAGAAGATCCGACATTCAAAGTGCATACAGATCCGGAAACCAACCAGACCATTATTTCCGGTATGGGTGAACTTCATCTGGACATCATCGTTGACCGCATGAGACGTGAATTCAAAGTAGAATGTACTGTAGGCAAACCGCAGGTTGCTTACCGTGAAACCATCCGTAAAACGGTGGAAGCGGAAGGCAAGTTTATCCGCCAGACCGGCGGACACGGTCAGTACGGCCACTGCTGGCTCCGCCTTGAACCGATGGAAGCGGGCAAAGGATTTGAATTTGCCAATGAAGTCGTCGGCGGTGTCATTCCGAAAGAGTTTATCAACCCGATCCAGGCCGGCGTAGAAGCGGCTATGGAAGACGGTGTCGTTGCAGGCTATCCGATGGTCGATATCAAAGTTACCGTTTATGACGGTTCCTACCATGATGTCGACTCCTCTGAAATGGCATTTAAGGTGGCAGGCTCCATGGCGTTCAAGGAAGGCGCGAAGAAGGCGGATGCCGTTCTTCTCGAACCGTACATGAGCGTAGAAGTAGATGTTCCCGAAGAATACATGGGAGACGTTATCGGCGGCCTCAATTCCCGCCGCGGACGTATCGAAGGCATGGAATCTGAAAACGGTGAATCCAGAATCAAAGGGTTCGTTCCGCTTTCCGAAATGTTCGGTTATGCGACCGGACTCCGCAGCGCTACACAGGGGCGCGGCACCTTCACAATGACATTTGATCACTATGAAGAAGTTCCGAAGGCAATTTCTCAGCAGATTACTGAAGAACGTCTGGGTAAGAAATAATTTAAAAGGAGAATTTAAAAATGGCAAAAGCACATTATGAAAGAACCAAACCGCATGTAAACATCGGTACCATCGGACACGTCGATCACGGTAAAACCACCCTGACCGCGGCCATCACCAAAGTACTGGCTGAAGAAGGCAAGGCAAACTTCCTGGACTACGCGTCCATCGATAAAGCACCGGAAGAAAGAGCGCGCGGTATCACCATCAATACATCCACTGTAGAATATGAAACCGCAACCCGCCATTACGCACACGTAGACTGCCCCGGGCACGCCGACTATGTAAAGAACATGATCACCGGCGCGGCACAGATGGACGGCGCAATCCTGGTCGTATCCGCAGCAGACGGCCCGATGCCCCAGACCCGTGAACACATCCTTCTTGCCAAGCAGGTAGGCGTACCGGCTATCGTCGTATTCCTGAACAAAGCGGACCAGGTAGACGATCCGGAACTGATCGACCTCGTAGAAATGGAAATCCGCGACCTGCTGTCCTCCTATGACTTCCCCGGCGATGAAGTGCCGATCATCGTAGGATCCGCACTGGGAGCGCTGAACGGGAACGCGGAAGACGAACAGAAAATCCGTGACCTGATGAAAGCCGTAGACGAATACGTACCGACACCGCAGCGTGACACCGACAAACCGTTCCTGATGCCTGTAGAAGACGTATTCACCATCACCGGACGCGGCACCGTAGCGACAGGCAGAGTAGAACGCGGCACCGTCAAAGTAGGGGACGCTGCAGAAATCGTAGGACTGCAGGACGAACCAACCCAGACCGTCATCACCGGCGTAGAAATGTTCAGGAAGACCCTTGACCAGGCCATGGCAGGGGACAACATCGGAGCCCTGCTCCGCGGGATCGACCGTACGGACATCGAAAGAGGGCAAGTACTGGCAAAACCGGGAACCGTACACCCGCATACAGAATTCACGGCGCAGGTATACGTCCTGACCAAAGACGAAGGCGGCCGCCACACGCCGTTCTTCAACGGATACCGTCCGCAGTTCTTCTTCAGAACGACAGACGTAACAGGGGACATTAACCTGCCGGAAGGGGTAGAGATGTGCATGCCTGGGGACAACATTGAAATGAGCGTAAAACTCATCACCCCGATAGCGATGGAAGAAGGGCAGCGTTTCGCAATCCGTGAAGGTGGCAGAACCGTAGGCGCAGGTGTTGTTGCCAAGATTACAAAATAATCTGCTTAATCAGTGCATAGCATAAATATGAAAAGAATCTCGCTTTGGAAACAGAGTGGGATTCTTTTTTTGCGTACCGTTTTATTTATTGGAGAATGAATATAATATATCACGGCTTATATTATGATATAATTAGCGAGGATAAAATGTTTTTTGATTAAGATTGAAATATAAACAGTTTAAATAATATTGGAGAGAATAATGGTGAAATGGCTGCCGGTTATAGCGGCGGGTTTGATTTTTCTTTCAGGCTGCGCGCCGGTTGTGAAAGAAAATGGGAAAACAATGCCCCGTATCGACGGAGAAGCGAAAATAGAATGGAACAGGGAAAAATATCCTCTTGCTGTGGAGATACTGAACTCTCATGGGGAGAAGGAGCGGCAGGTGTTCTATTCTCCGCCAAAGAGAGTGGCGGCGGTCTGGCAGAACTCCATAGAAACACTGCTAGCTCTTGGGGTAGAGGATCGTATCATTGCGGGAATGGGCGTCCCTGACAGGAAGTATATCCGTGAGGAGTATCAGGCAGGTTATGAAGCGATTCCTTATAAAAGCCTGGAAAACCTTGATCCGGAAACAATCATGATGATGAGGCCTGACTTCATTGCAGGCTGGAGTTCCACCTTTACCGACAAGGTTCTCCGCAGTACGGAATTTTGGAATGAACGCGGCGTGCATACCTATATTTCCCAAAACTCCGCTCCGGTAAACAGGAACCGCACCATTGAAAATGAGTATGCCGATATTTTAAATCTGGGGAAAATATTTGACAGGGAAGAAAAAGCGGAAAGCCTTGTCAAAGAAATGAAAGATGAAATCTCCCGCACCGCCGGGCAGGCAACTCTTACAGGAAAACATCCCCGCGGACTTATTATCGAATTTATGGGATCGGATATCAGTGTCTACGGGGAGGAAACCCTTGCAGGCGATATCCTCAGAAGAATGAACGGCGAACTGCTTGCATCCGGACAGCAGCAAATCAGCAAGGAACAAATCATAGAAATGGATCCGGATGCCATATTCGTCATCCTTATCGAAGGGGATTATGATCATCCAAAGCAGAAACTGGATATGCTCTATCATGAACAAGCGCTCCGGGATGTACGTTGTATTCGTGAGAAACGGGTTTATCCGCTGCCCCTGTATTCTGTCTACTCATCGGGGATAAGGACTCTTGATGGCATACGATATATAGGAAAAGGTTTGTATCCCGATTTATATAAGGAGCAATAAATGAAATTTTTAAAAACACTGGGGTTTACCATGATTCTTATTGCGCTTGCTTTCCTCCTCGCGGCAGCGCTCTTTTGGGGGCTCAGCATCGGCACGGTTAAACTGCCGCTTGATCAGATCTACAATTCTGTTTTGGAGCAGCTTATGGGGGATCTGCCCATTGAGGCTGTGGGCCGTGGGCCGGTTCATGATATTGTATGGCTTCTCCGTCTGCCCCGCCTTGTCCTTGCAGCGCTTATTGGCTGCGGACTCGCTGTCTGCGGCGTTATTATGCAGGCTATCGTAAAAAACCCTCTGGCGGACCCCTACATTTTAGGCATATCCTCCGGCGCGTCCCTTGGAGCCACCTCTGCCATCCTTTTGGGGATCGGGGCGTCTCTGGGACCGAACTTCGTGGGAATCAGTGCATTTATCGGCGCTTTTGTTCTGTCACTGGCAGTCCTCTTCATATCCAACCTTGGGGGGCGGTCAAATTCCATGAAACTCCTCCTGGCAGGCATGGCACTCTCGGCGGTATGCAGCGCTTTTTCCAGCTTCATCGTGTACTTTGCCAATAATAAGGAAGGCATGCAGAGCATTGCTTACTGGCTGATGGGAAGTCTGGCGGGGGCGAAATGGAACGAACTTGCCGTCATTGCGCCCGTAATCATCGTGTCCGTCCTTTTTTTCTGGACACAGAGCCGTGTTTTGAACCTTATGCTCCTCGGCGATGAAACGGCAATCACGATGGGGACGGATCTCCACCTTTACCGCCAGTGGTACCTTCTCATCAGCTCCCTCATTGTGGGATTCGCCGTTTACGCGGCGGGGATGATCGGTTTCGTCGGACTTATTATTCCCCACGTCATGCGTATGTTCCTGGGACCTGACCACAAGAAACTCATTCCTGCCAGCGCCCTTGTAGGGGCTATATTTCTTGTCATATGCGACGGTTTCTGCCGTATCATCATCCCCCATACGGAACTGCCCATCGGCATCCTGATTTCCATGATCGGCGCGCCGTGCTTTATTTATCTCATGATTAAACGAACCTATGGATTCGGAGGGAATGACTGATGGAAATACTTGCGGAAGCAGTCCGGTTTTTTGCCGGCGGCAGACAGATACTCCAGGGGATTGACCTGGAATTGCGGCCAAAGGAATTTTTAGGTATTATCGGGCCGAACGGCAGCGGGAAGAGCACCTTCCTGAAATGCGTCTACCGCGTGCAGAAACCGACAACGGGAAAAATTTATTTCAATGGAAAAAAATTAGATGAATTTTCTTATCGTGAATCAGCGCTGAAACTGGCCGTCGTGGCGCAGCACAATTTTTACAATTTTGATTTCTCCGTCTTGGACGTGGTTCTCATGGGACGCTCACCCCATAAGAAAATGATGGAGCGGGACAATGCGGAAGACTATAAAATTGCGCGGGACGCCTTGCGTGTCGTAGGACTGGAAGAATTTGGCGAAAGAAACTTTTCCACTCTTTCCGGCGGAGAACAGCAGCGCGTTATACTTGCCAGAGCGCTCACGCAGCAGACGGAATGCCTTGTCCTTGATGAACCGACAAACCATCTGGATATCAAGTATCAGCTTGAAATCATGGATATCGTGAAAAGTCTGGATGTGACAGTCATAGCTGCCGTTCATGACCTGAACATCGCTGCCATGTACTGTGACCGCCTCATTGCCATCAGCGGGGGAAAAGTAGCAGGTATCGGTACTCCCAGGGAACTTCTGACGGCAGAATTTATCAAAAAGCTGTATGGCGTGGACAGCCGTGTAGATATAGAAGAATCTACGGGCCGGATGAATATTGTATACCTTCCGCGCCATTGGAAAGAGAAAACGCCGCAGGTTTCAACTTCATAAAATCCGAATAAAGTAAAACTCCGGCAATTACGTTTTCAGCAGCGTGTATTGCCGGAGTTTTTTTGCTGCGAGTTTGGATAGTGTGTTTTTGCCGGATGGTGAACGATATGTTTATAAGCTTTAATTTATAACAAAGAACCAAAAAAGCTTTATTCTGCCACTTATAGGAATAAAGCTTTTTCAATGAAATCGAAATTGTCCGGATCATGCTGATGATTTTTGCGGTGAAGTTTGAAAGGTGGATCTTCTGTATTTTTCCTCTTCATGATGGCAGATCCTTCACTGATGCTGCAGATGACACCTTACTGTATTCCTCACCACGGGTATAGATCCTTCACATTCGTTCAGGATGACGCCTTGCCGTCCCTCATCATTCTGAATGAGGATAAGAATACCTTGTAAGAAGGGTGGTAAATGAGACAATGACACAGAGTGAAGAATCTGTTACTCGGATGATGCTTACCACTTTCCTCACCACGGGTATAGATTCTTCACATTCGCTACGGATGACGATTAACGTTTCCCTCATTATGACAGCAGATCCTTTGCTGGCGATCCGGATGACGTCTTTCATTCCACGTCATTATGACGCTTTCCATTCCCTATTGTTAGTGACGCGCTTTCCCTAAATCGTCATTCTGAACGGGGGGCAAGAATGCTGTGTGAGAAAGACGGGAAACGGCAACATGACAATGAGTGAAGAATCCATTCTTCTGATGACACCTTACTGTATTCCTCACCACGGGTACAGATCCTTCACGTTCGTTCAGGATGACGTTTAACGTTCCCCTCATTATGGCAGCAGATCCTTCGCTATGACGTCTGATGTTCCTCGTTATTCAGCTCAAGTCTATAATGCTGTTTTAAGGAGAAATAGAATATCTTTTACGATGGGACGGATCATACTGTTTTTTGATGTTACAGTTCGAAGCCGTCAGAAGCGTCACCGGGCTTGGAGAGACGCCGTGCGATATCTTCATAATTGTCTTTCAAATGGAAGATGATGAGGTTGAGAGAGGTGCGGATTACTTCCGGATCGAAACTTTCCGGCCTTGTGGTGACGCAGATATCCAGGAATGTGTTGTCATCTTCGGCAATGCTGTACTTGAAAATGGAATGGGCGGCGTTCAGCTGCTCCAGGAAACGGATGAAAGTTTTACGGGCGGGGCCTGCAGGCGCGACGCCCAGATGGATGCGGAGCAGGGTATACATGCTGTTGTCCGTGATGACGGCAGCTACAAGGCGGTGGCTGCCCGCCGGAATGGCGGTGATGAAAGCCACGGAATCCTTTTCGTCATGGGTATCTCTGCGCTGGAAGAAATTCAGGTCATTGTCCTTCATGTATTTTTCGAAGATGCCGGCTTTTACGTTTTTGCCGGGATTGAAATTAATTACTTCTGCCATGGTGCCTCCTGTGCGGGATTTCATATTTCATTCATTATACTATGGGTGCACATAAAAATGAAAAAATATATTATTTCTTTAATAAGAGAACAAATCCTTTCCGTTCCATGGTATAATAACAGAAGCGACTATGGTACGGCAATTTGTAATAAATGAAATGTACGGCTACAATTGAATAGGAGGTTAATCTTGGCAAAATCCAGATTACAGATCATTCCCTTGGGAGGCCTGGGGGAAGTCGGGAAGAACATGACTGTATTCCGTTACGGCGACGAAATTATCGTAATAGATGCAGGAATGGCTTTTCCTGATGAAACAATGCCGGGGGTGGATATCGTTATCCCCGACTTCAGTTACCTGATTGAAAACAGGGACAAGATCAAGGCCATTCTCATTACTCACGGACACGAAGACCATATCGGTTCGCTGGCTTATTTACTGCGTGATGTTTCCGCTCCGGTCTATGCGACGCGGCTGACCTGCGGCCTGATTGAAGGCAAGCTGAAGGAACAGAAAATCGGAAAGTACAATTTGAATGTAGTAAAGACAGGCGATGAATTCAGACGCGGTTCTTTCAGGTTCGGTTTCTTCCATGTATGTCATTCCATTCCGGATTCCTGCGGTGTTTATGTCCGTACGCCGGTAGGAACCGTAGTACATACAGGTGATTTTAAATTTGATCATTCCCCTGTGGACGGGGAACAGACGGATATGCACAAGCTGGCTGAGCTTGGCCGCAACGGTGTGCTTGTCCTCTGCGCCGATTCCACAAATGCCCAGAATCCGGGATATACTTTGTCGGAAGCAGTGGTTTCCAAGTCGCTTAGAGATGCTTTCCACGAAGTCAGGGGACGTATCATTCTTGCCACATTCGCGTCCAATGTGTCCCGCGTACAGATGGCGATTGATGCGGCTGTTGAAAATAAAAGAAAAGTTTGTGTCTTCGGCCGTTCCATGGTCAATGTGGTGGGTATCGCGCTTGAAATGGGTTACCTTAAGGCTCCGGAAGGCACATTTATTGAACCGGAGGAGCTCAATCATTATCGCGATGACAGAATCTGCATCCTCACGACGGGGAGCCAGGGCGAACCTATGGCAGGACTGTCCCGTATGGCGGACGGAAGCCACCGGCAGGTGCAGATCCATGCCGGAGATACGGTCATTATTTCCGCATCGCCGATTCCGGGAAATGAAACGAGCGTCGGCAGGACGATTGATAATCTTATGCGTCTGGGAGCAAAGGTAATTACGTCCCGGACGAGCCGCGTCCATGTGTCGGGACACGGTTCCCAGGAGGATCTGAAAACGATGCTCTCGCTTGTCCGTCCGAAGTTTTTTGTACCGGTTCACGGAGAATACAGAATGCTCCGCTCTCATGCGGAATTGGCGGAAAGTTTGGGCGTGCCGAAGCAGAATATTCTTATCGGCGACAACGGGACCGTTTTCGAATTTACGAACCGCAGCGGCAAGATCACCGGCAAAGTGCAGTCCGGCGCTGTCTTTGTGGACGGCCTCGGGGTAGGTGATGTGGGAAATATCGTTATCCGCGACCGCCAGCAGCTGGCGCAGGACGGAGTGTTTATCGTAGTTATTGCTCTTGAAAAGGGAAGCAGCCAGGTCGCGGCAGGTCCCGATATCGTATCACGGGGATTCGTTTATGTCCGTGACAGCGAGGAGCTTATGTCCGGCGCAAGAAGCCGTATCGAAAATGTGCTGGAACGGTGCAACACGGGGAATGTGACCGAATGGAACGCTATCAAGACGCAGATCCGCGATGCCTTGGGCAGGTATTTCTTTGAAAAGACGAAGCGCAGGCCGATGATTCTTCCTATCATCCAGGAAGTCAGATAAGCCTCGCGTGAACATAATGAACTGTGATTTCTTTTATAGAATCGCAGTTTTTTATTGGCCGCGTTTATTGTTTCTGTATGATAAAATATAGAATAATACTGAACATATTTAACAGGACAGGAGTAGTTATGGACGAATACAGAGCAGGAGAAACAAGCGCCGTCGTTTTGGCGGTAAAGTGTACCGCCCTGGCGGTGGTGCTTTCCGTCATCGGATTTTACATGCCCCTGATTTCCCTGGTGGTGTTTTTGCTGATCCCTCTTCCTATCGCGTACCTGGGGATGAAAGAGGGGGATTCATGGTCGATTATTGTCACGGCAGGCATCATGATTTTGGATTCTGTCTTTTTCGGGTTCATTTCCGCCGCTTTCCTTTGCGCCATCTTCGGCGTGCTTGGCGTGGTACTGGGGATTTGTTACAGAAATAAGGTTCCTGCGGCGGCGACGCTTGCCGCGGGAGCGGTCGTGGTGCTTGCTTCTTGGATAGGGCAGGCATTTGCGGCGATGTATATTTTGAATGTGCCGCCCATGATTTTTGGCGGTGAAGCGATGGACAGCATGGAGCAGCAGATGATGGCGCAGATGGCGCAGTTTTATTCCGGCGAACTGCTCATGCAGACGCAGGAAAATGTGAAGCAGATGATAGATGATATACGGAGATCCATTCCTGTCATCACGGTGAGCGCCGCGTTTTTCTATACTTGGGCGTCCATGATGCTTGGGAAAAAGATTTTTACCCGTCTCGGCATGAAGGATATCCCCGGAATGCCTCCCCTGGAACGATGGGAACTGCCCCGTTTCTTTCTGGGACTTTATGTTCTGGCATTTGCCATGCAGTACATCACGAATAGAAATGCAACGCTCGAAATGATCCAGTACAATTTGGGACTTGCCTGTGTTCTCGTTTTCTGGCTTCAGGGGCTGGCGGCGCTTTGGTGGATGCCCAGAAAATATCCTTTCGTGAGGCCGCTGCGCTGGATCATCGCAGTTCTTTCCGTTATCATCGGAATGGTGCAGATGATCGTCGTTCTCCTGGGATTGTCCGATATGGTGCTTCAATACAGGAAGAAGAGAAATTACGAATAGCAGCCTGTTTGCAATAAGAACTGCCATAGGGTACGATTACATATAAAGCATCGGTTTCCGGAACCGGTTTGCGTTGAATGAAAAAATGAAAGGAGCACTATGCTCAGCAATATTTGGGTATATAAGAAAACTTCAAAAGTCATGATAAGCCTCCTTTTGGCGGCAGTCCTGGTGCTTGCCACACAGAACTGGCTCCTCGGGCTTTTAATGTTTATCGTGACCGCGGCGGCTGTCGTCTGGGTGAAACGCTCCGACCTTATGCAGGAGCGGCTTCTCATGCGGTACCTTGATGATTTATCATCAGGTGTTTCAGTCGGTACGGTCTATGCGGTGCGGAATCTTCCGCTGGGAATTGCCGTTGTGGACGAGAAGAAAAAGCTCGTCTGGGCAAACGGCGTATTCCGTTCATGGATTGCCGGTACGGAAGAGGGGACGCCTCTCCGTGATATTATCCAGGGACAGAAAGTAGCCAAGCTCTGGGGGAAGGCGGGGTGGTTTGACTGCCATGCGGGAGGGACGTTTTTCCGTGTATTCCATAAATGGGTTCCTTCTGATGAGCCGGACGGAGCATCTTTCATGGTGCTTTACTTCATGGACAGGAGCGATGTGGAGAAATCTTTGAAAGAGTCGGAAGAGGCACGCCCTGTCTTTTGTCTGATCCGCATAGACAATATACAGGAAGTGACGGCGGAGATGAGTGATGTGGAGCGGTCCGCCCTGCTCTCTGATGTGACGGAGAAAGTGCTTGCTACGTTCAACAGCCATGACGGATTTATCAAGCAGTACAATGCGTCTGATTTTGTGGCCTGTATTTCGTCAAAGGCCCTGCAGGATATGATGGATTCTAATTTTGAAATACTTGACCGGGTGCGGGAAATCCATACGGTGAACCGTATTCCCGTGACCTTGTCCATCGGCATCGTAAAAAGTGACGAATCTTTTAACCGCCAGTATGAAGAAGCCCAGGTGGCGCTTGATCTGGCTCTTGGCCGCGGCGGGGATCAGGCCATCGTCCGTCTCGGGAAAGATGTAAAAGCCTTTGGCGGCAAAGCGCCCGCTTCAGTGAGCAGTACCCGCGTCCGCGTCCGTGTGGTGGCGCAGGCGCTCCGTGAGATCATTAACGAAGCGGATATGGTTCTCATTATGGGGCACGCCCATGAAGATTTTGACGCGCTTGGGGCCGCGGTAGGTGTTTCCCACCTGGCGAGAGTGTCCAAGGTGGAAGCGCACATCGTCATTTCCAAACAGGATGATACGTCCAGGAAAATGATCCAGGCTATACAATCCAGCGGCTTGGCGGAAGGGCTTCTTATTGATGAGGGCAAGGCGAAAAGCCTCGTGACGGATAAGACGGTGGCTATTGTCGTGGACACGCATATCCCCGAACTGGTGGCGGCGCCGGAACTGCTGAGGAAAGTGCAGAAGAAAGTCGTTATCGATCATCACCGCCGTGCGGCAAGCATTATCGACAGTCCGCTTCTGACGTACATGGAACCGTCGGCATCTTCCGCTTCGGAACTGGTGACGGAACTGATCCAGTACTATGGCAGCGAAGAAGAAATGAATGCACTGGAAGCATCCTGCCTTTATGCGGGGATGGTAGTGGACACGAAGAGCTTTACCGTCCAGACAAGTGTCCGTACGTTCGACGCGGCAAGTTATCTCAGGCGGTGCGGCGCAGACACCGCTTTGGTTAAAAAGCTCTTTTCGATGGACCTGGCGTCCATCAAGATTAAATCCATGATTTTGGCCGATATGAAACAGGTGGATGAATACATGGCCTTTGCCGTATGTCCGGAGGGCACGGCGGATTCCCAGATTATCGCAGGACAGGTGGCGGATTTCCTTGTTACCGTGCAGAAGATACGGTGCAGCTTCCTTTTCTACTATACGGAGAACGGACTCTGCCTCTCCGCGCGCTCCGACGGGTCTGTTAATGTGCAGATTGTCATGGAACAGCTTGGCGGCGGCGGCCATCAGACAGTGGCGGGAGCGCAGTTCGGCACTGACGGTAATATAGAAGATATAACAAAGGTGGTTGTTGCCAATGTTCGTAAACAAACGGAGGAGGAAAAAGAATGAAAGTAGTATTGCTTCAGGATGTAAAGAAATTGGGGAAAAGAGGCGATGTTGTCGAAGTAGCGGACAGCTATGGCCGTAATGTCCTCATTCGCCGCGGACTTGGCGCGGAAGGAACGAAAGCCAATCTGAATACGGCGGAACAGCGCCGTGAATCTAAAGAATTTAAATCCAAAGTGGCTGCGGACGAAGCGGTCATCATGGCATCCCAGCTGAAAAAAGTAAAAGCGGTTATCAAAGTGCAGTCCGGTGAGGACGGACGGGTTTTCGGCAGTGTCACGGCAAAAGATATTTGTGATGCCGTTAAAGAGCAGTATGGGTTTGAACTGGATAAGAAAAATATCAGGCTGAAAAATCCGATCAGGACCACAGGAGAATATGATGTGGAAGTCTGGGTACACCAGCAGGTCACCAGCGAAGTACATATTTCCGTAGTTGCGGAATAAAAATTTCCTGTTCCTGCAGGGGATTCTTTAGCCGCAGAAAATAAAAGCGGCAGTTAAAAAATGATCTTCTTCCCTTAACCGGGGAAGGAGATTTTTATTTTGGAAAAAATCTTGCTTTTATTGTAAACTTTATAAAAGATTATGATTGACAAAAGTGAAGACGGCTACTACACTTAGAAAAGATGTTGGCTGTCCGGAAACGGGCGGAAAATAAAGGGGGAGTATTATGGGAGAAGAAAAGGTATTGTACAGCGTGAAAATGCGTTCCAGTCTTGGCGGTGCCCACGGCGTGGGCGGACAGCATATTTCCGGAGCGGAGAGGATTGTAACAAAGAACAGCGTGGAACAGGAGATGATTTCCATGCTGCACCGTGCCTGGGAACATGACCGCGGCGCGGCGGATTTTATCCAGTTCAAGGTGGAAGCGGTCAGGCATGAGGGAATCACCTGCTGCCCGCTTTTGCCTTTGTACCAGATTGACACGGCAACAAAGGAGGAAGGACGGGCGGCGGCGAAAAAAGAACTGCTCCGTTCCGGAGTCAGCGAAACTGCTATAGGAAAAGGATTTGCCCTTTTGGAATCGCTGACAGACAGTATGCGCGGCGCGGCAGTCGTTGATGCGGAAACAGGAGAGCGCCTGGACGGACTTGGTATGCGCGGTGTGCGGTGCAGCTGTATGGATTGCGAAGATACGTGCACATACGAAGCACAGATGGGGGCGAAGGGCCTGGGCGGAGAACATCCGAGAGAAGCGCTCATTCTGGCATCGAAAGTGGCGGCGGCGCCGGGGACGGTGGCGGAACTTTGCTGGTCGGATGATCCCTTTTATGTGACAGGCTATGTAGGTTCGCCGAAGTTTGGCTACGGCCGGATTACGGTGATGAAAGAGAAAGGGGATCCTATCGGCGGCCGCGTATTTTTTGTAAAGCACGGTACGGATATGGACAGGTATGTGGAGTATATGCAGCATCAGACAGTGCTGGTGAGGGTCAAATGAAGCCGGAAAATATTTTCTCCGCTCTTTCCGCGCTGCGGCAGGAAGGGCGGCTCAGGCAGGTGCAGGATCTGCGCATGGAAACGGCGTCTCTCGGTGTAGATCGTGAAGGAAAGCAGTATATCGTTTTCAATTCCAATGATTACCTGGGCATGACCCATGCGAAGGAAGTACAGGAGGCGGCGGCGAAAGCGGTTCGTTTCGGTACGGGAAGCGGCGGGGCGCGTCTTACCTCGGGGGCAGCTTTTGAGTTATCCAATTTGGAAAAGGAAATAGCCGATTTCAAACATACCGAAGACGCAGTCATCTTCAATACAGGATACATGGCGAATCTGGGAGTGCTGTATGCGCTTGCCGGAAAGGGAGATGTCATTTTCAGTGATGAACTGAATCATGCGAGTATTGTCGACGGATGCCGTATATCAAAAGCCGAAACGGCAGTTTACAGGCACAGCGATATGGTGGATCTGGAAAGACTGCTGCAGACCGTTCCCTGCGAAGGGCAGCGCTTCATTGTGACGGACGGCGTATTCAGCATGGATGGGGATATTTGTCCGCTGCCCGCTCTGGCGGCACTGAAGAAGGACTACAGGGCCTGTCTCATCGTGGATGACGCCCATGCATCGGGTGTCATTGGTAGAACCGGCCGGGGAACGGCGGAGTACTTCCGTATGGCAGGGATCGACGTGCAGGTGGGGACCTTGTCGAAAGCTTTCGGTGCGGAAGGGGGATACATCGCGGCAAGCCGGGAAATTTGCGACTATCTGCGGAATACATCGCGGCCTTTTATTTTCTCCACAGCCATTTCCGCGGTCACGGGAGCGGCGGCCTTAGCGGCTCTTCGCTTGTTAAAAGCGGATCCGGAGAAATATCTGGGCCGTCTTCGTGAGAACACGGCTTATATGCGAAATCTCCTGACAGAAACGGGAGTGGGCATTGCTGCAGGGGATACGCCCATCATTCCGGTGGCGGTGGGCGATGAAAAAGAGGCGCTCGCAACGGCGGAAGCGTGCAGGAAAGAAGGAATCCTGCTGTCCGCCATCCGTCCGCCATCCGTACCCGTGGGAACAAGCCGCATCCGATTGACGGTAACGGCGATGCATACAAAAGAAGAAATGAAAAAAGCAGCAGCTATTTTAATCAGACATTGGAGGTCAAAATGAACGGAGAATTGGAAACAGGAGCGTACAAGCCGGAAGCGGCAGGCAGCAGGGAAGTCATTGTCGATGTTTGCGAAACAGCGCTTTTGGCGGCGCTTATCGGGGTGAGCGGTTCTTTTAAGATCCCCGGATTAGTACCGGGGACGGAGTTTCAATTATCGGCGCCTATCGCCGTTGCCATTTGCGGCGTCTTCGGTTTTAAGAAATACATCATTGCAGGGGTGTTGGCGTCTCTATTGAGTCTGGCGCTGGGAACGCACACGATTTTGAATGTGACGATCTCCATGTCATTCCGGCTGGCTGTAGGCGCGGTATGGCTCCTGCTCGGTTCGTCCCGATTGTTTTATATCATTTCCGGACCGATAGGGACAACCGCGGCAAGGGGAGCAATGACACTTCTTCTGGGAAAAGGATTTTATGCCATGGTGGCGGCGGCTCTGCCGGGCATGGCGTTCACGGCGGCTACGGCCTGGTTCGTTGCAGGGGTGTTGAAGCGTGTCCGGTCGATAAGGAAAAGATAGGCAGGAGAACATAAGCCATTACCTATCAGCTGGCAGCCGCTTGCTGTAAGCAATTGGGGGTGAGACAGAATCCGGGAAGCAGGGACCGGAAGATGAGCTGCCGGCCGCTGAGCGTCAGCAGAGGAATAGATTCATCGTCCCTTGTCACATAGTCGTTTCCCGCAAAGCATTTTTGCCTTCTAAAGAAGAAGGCCTTCTGCGTACTTTTTGCTTTCCAAAGTATTTAATACAAACCGGTATTTAGAAGAGGAACTCCAACGGTAAAAATAGGGATTGGGTAAGCCCTCTTGTCTACAAGAAAGCAAGTGAACCATTTTTAAAGGGACGCAGTGGCGTGTAAAAATGCGTGAAACACTTTGCCCCTGCAGCTGGTGGATCGCTTGCGATGGGGTGATACCGCTGGAGGCACCGAGGTGGCTGTGCACATAAAGTGGTCCATTTGCCCCTGCAGCTGGTGGATCGCTTGCGATGGGGTGATACCGCTGGAGGCACCGAGGTGGCTGTGCACATAAAGTGGTCCATTTGCTCCTGCAGCTGGAGGTCGTCCGCTCGCAGTTCATCGGGAGCTCTTTCAAAGGAGCATGCGACGCATGAAATTGTGCGCATCACTGATGTAGTGGCTGGAGGATATCGGCTTGTGGGAATGACATGAAGGATTAGAATGGAAATCTCTTTTTCTATCTTTGGCTGCCGGTTTCTGTTGTCCGTGCTTACAGAGCGTGGGACGAATGATGTATTCTGCTATGTTGTATCGATTGACACAAATAATCGTTTCTTAGTACACTACGGGCAGGAAAGAAATGGCAAGTTGTTTTGAAAAGAGGGATGCATTATGGCAGAGGTATATACATTCCGGGTAAGACTTTGTGAATTGAAAAATGTTATATGGAGGGATATAGAGATCACGTCCGTCTCCTCCGTCGCGAAACTTGGATATGCTGTATTGGCCGCATTTGATAGCACGGCAAGCCATTTGTTTAATATACGGTTCAAAGGCAGACGTTATGAAATCATGTTTGACGAGGATGATTTTTTCGGTGAGCCCGTTTTTGATCCTATCCATACGAAACTTTCCGCGCTGAAGCTTAAGGCGGGAAACCGGCTGAGTATGGAATATGATTATGGTGCAGGCTGGGAATTTGAAATAAAATTATTATCCATTACTGGAATGGAACGGGGCAGAGGGAGACATTATCCGTATGTTGCCGGCGGAAAGGGAAAAGGCATTATTGAAGATACTTCCCCTTATGAACTGGCTGAAATCATTGAGAAAACAAATAAAGACGGGATTCTACCCAAAATCACGGATGGATATTCGGGAGAAGAAACAGTATGGGATTATAGGAATTTTGACCTGGCATACTGTAATATGTTTTTTAAAAATGATGTATTGGGAATACAGACTGCATACGAAATGTATGAATAAAGCCGAGATAAAATCATAAGGGCAGACTTGTCTTCGTACTTTAGCAAACAGAAAGGGCAGAACCGTTTTTGATGGCGCTGCCTTTTTTTATTGCCCGGAAATTATAACAAAACCTGCTTCTGCGAAAGAGAAGACTGTTCATTTTGCGAAAGGATTTTACTGCTTACGATATATTTCTTCTATATCATGGCAAAAGACTATACGGCAGGAGTTGCCGCGGCGGGGGAAGTCTGATACGATGGGAAAATGAAAGCGAGGAGTTATGAGGACATATTATGATATCGGACTGAATTTATTTACCCGTTCTTTTCCTGATCCGGAGCGGATTATCGCGGACGCGGAAGCGGCGGGGATCTGCTGCATTCTTACGGGATCGGAAGCGCGGGAGAATGAGCTTGTGAATGAGTTCGTGAAAACCCATGATGTTTATGGCACGGCGGGTATCCATCCCCATGCTGCTGATGACGCTGCGGACGAGGATCTGGAACGGATCGAGGAAATCATTCTTTCCAATCCGAAGATCGTGGCGGTGGGGGAATGCGGACTGGATTATGACCGGATGTATTCGACGAAGGAAAACCAGCTTTATTATTTCAAAAAGCTGATTGCTCTCGGCGAGAAGCTGAAGAAGCCGCTGTTCCTCCATGAGCGGGATGCGGAGGAAGATTTCATTTCCTGCTTTGACGGGTATGAAGACATATGCAGGCGTTCGGTGGTGCATTGCTACACGGGAAATAAAGAGACGGCGGAGACGCTCTTGGACATGGGGTTTTCTATCGGGATCACCGGATGGATCTGTGATGAGCGCCGGGCGGAGGCATTGCGGGAAGCGGTGAAAATCATTCCCTTGGACCGCATTCTTTTGGAAACGGATGCGCCCTACCTCACCCCGCGGGGGATTCCCGGCCTTAAGCGGACGAATGTGCCTCAGAATATCGTATATGTCGCCCGGGCCCTTGCCCACTACATGGGGGTCAGCGAAGAGGACGTGATTCGTCACGCGAAAATAAATACGGAGCGGATTTTCGGGTTATAGAGCTGTTTCTGTGAGAAGGGGCGCAGGAAAGACTGCAGAAAAGGTTTAAGAAAAATACAGAGAGAGAGCAGCACAGGCCGAAGGGAAATTATGGACAAAATAGCGGTTTATATACATGGAAAAGATGGCAATGTAAATGAAGCGGAGCATTATAAACCTCTGTTTCCCCAATATAACGTAAAAGGCTTCGATTACAAAGCGCAGACACCTTGGGAGGCAAAGAAAGAATTTCCGTTCGCTATCCGTTCTCTGTGTAAGGAATATGAGTCGGTGATTCTGATTGCAAACAGCATAGGGGCGTACTTCGCGCTGCATTCGTTAGCCGGACAGCGGATCGAAAAAGCATTTCTGATTTCCCCGATTGTTGACATGGAAGAACTGATCATACAGATGATGGCACAGGCGGGCATAACAGAGGGTGAATTGGAAAAGAGAAAAGAGATCTATACATCCTGTGGGGGAAAAATATCGTGGGAGTACCTGTGTTATGTCAGAAAGAATCCTCTTGCCTGGAATATTCCTACCGAAGTGTTGTATGGGGAGAGCGACCATATGACGTCCTGCGAAACGATATCCGCATTTGTGAAGTTGACCGGCGCGGGGTTGACGGTGATGAAAGGCGGCGAGCATTGGTTTCATACAAAGGAGCAGATGGCATTTCTTGATGCATGGATTAAACGGTCGCAGTGATGGAATTTATAGGAGGTACACTGATGGAAATTTTACTTATGTCGTATTTAGCCGGAACCAAGGCGATTGTTGAGAAATATCTTTCAAAAATGACTGATAAGAAGATAACGTTCATACCTACTGCCGGAAATGTTGAGGAATATACTGGGTTTATCGATGAAGGTGTCGGTATGCTGAAAGAATTAGGCTATGAAATAGAGATTGTCGATATCGCAAAATATGAAGAAGAGGTCCTGAAGGATAAATTTTTAAAAGCGGAATGTATATGTATATCGGGAGGCAATACCTTTTATTTACTGCAGGAATTAAAAAGAAAGAATCTTACAGAGTTTTTATCAAGCAGGATTAAAGAAGGCATGTTCTATATGGGTGAATCGGCGGGAGCGATGATTATGTCGAAGGATATCGCATATAGCCAGATCATGGATGATAAAAATGTCGCGACAGAATTAAAAGATTACTTCGGATTAAATGTATTTAAATACTATATTCTGCCGCATATGGGAGAATATCCTTTTGAGGAAACTGCACAGGAAACCTTGGATTTTTATAAAGATAAGATAGATTTAATACCGATAAACAACAGCGAAGCGGTATTAGTAAAAGATGATGGATATAAGATAGTAAAGGAAATGGAAAGTGAATAGGACAGTTCTGTTTGTTCAACTGAAATAATGAAATAAAATTTTATCATACGGTTGCGCATGAAACAGTAAATCAAAAAAGGGTTTACTGCTTTTTGTTACCTGCCGTACCGCATATTTCCCTGAAAATAAAATTTTTCGCAGAAGAATATCGAATGACTTGAATATTTCGATATGCCCTGTTATAATAAGGACACAAAATCGGATGAACCGAAGAATACTGTGTGAATCTATGTCAGGTGACGTCTTCGGTTAAGATGAATTTGAATGAACTCTCGGACCTCCGGCCAATCGTAAAAAACTCCGGGAAGACAATCTTCTGTTTCACAGTTTTTTTGAAAGGTGGTTTATTTATGGCAAACATTCAGAAACGGTATGATCTTTTCATTGACGGCAAATTTGTGCCCGCCTCTGACGGCAAAACTTTTGAAGCCCACAATCCCGCCAACGGAGAAGTGCTTGCGTCTTTTGCGGAAGCGACCCGGGAAGATGTGGATCTGGCAGTGAAAGCCGCCCAGCGCGCCTTGAAATCCTGGCGCAGGACTTCTCCTATTGAAAGACAGAATTATCTCCTGAAGATTGCGGATATTATTGATCAGAATGCTGAGCATCTGGCTCTGGTCGAAACGCTGGACAACGGTAAGCCGATTCGTGAAACCAGCGCGGTGGATATTCCTATGGGGGCGGACCATTTCCGTTATTTCGCAGGATGCATCCGTGCGCAGGAAGGCACGGCGACGATGCTTGACGACAATACGATGTCTCTTGTGATTCATGAACCGATCGGTGTGGTCGGACAGATTATTCCCTGGAATTTCCCATTCCTTATGGCCTGCTGGAAGCTTGCTCCGGCGCTGGCGGCAGGCGATACGATCGTTATCAAGCCGTCTTCCCATACGTCTCTGTCTCTCATGGAACTGGTCAGACTGATTGCCGATGTGCTGCCGGCAGGCGTGCTGAACGTGATTACCGGTGCCGGCTCCAAATCCGGGCAGTGGATTCTTGATCATCCCGATTTCGACAAGCTGGCATTCACCGGCTCTACTGAAATCGGCCGCAACGTATACCAGGCAGCTGTAGATAAACTGATTCCTGTCACGTTGGAACTCGGCGGCAAATCGGCCAACATGATTTTTGACGACTGTGATCTGGAACAGGCGGTGGAAGGTGTGGCGACAGGCATCCTCTTCAATCAGGGACAGGTCTGCTGCGCCGGTTCCCGCGTGTTTGTGCAGGAAGGCATCTTTGACAAGTTTATCGCCAAGCTGAAGGCAACTTTTGAAGGCGTCAAAGTGGGCGATCCGACAGATCCGTCTACCCAGCTGGGTGCTCAGATTTACAAGAGCCAGCAGGAAAAGGTGCTGAAATATATTAAGATCGGTCTGGAAGAAGGCGGCGAACTGGTGACCGGCGGCGAACGCTACACGGAAAACGGATGCGACAAGGGCTTCTTCCTGAAACCGACCATTCTTATCTTGAAGACAAATGCGGCACGCGTATGCCAGGAAGAAATCTTCGGACCGGTCGTTGTAGTGCAGAAGTTCAAGACGGTTGATGAAGTGATTGAGCTGGCAAACGACAGCGTATACGGTCTTGGCGGCGGTGTCTTTACAGGCAGCCTGAATACGGCCATGAAGGTCAGCCGCGGCGTACAGACGGGCCGTGTCTGGGTCAATACGTACAATGCGATTCCCGCGGGCGCTCCCTTCGGCGGTTACAAGGAGTCCGGCATCGGCCGTGAAACCCACAAGGTCATGCTGGAACATTACAGCCAGACGAAAAATATCATGATCAATTTGAAAGAGGGTACTACGGGCCTCTATGATGTGAAATAAGGCAGGAAAATAAAAAAGACGCGGCGGCGTCTTTTTTATTTCTCCGGCGGAAACCGGAAATGATGTTTTGGCTGTAGTTTTCATTTCTTCTGAAGGATCTTGATGACTTCCCCGATGTAGGCACTGTGGTTATTGCCGGCGCGGCGCCCTGTGTTCCACTCATCATACGCGCTCTTGTCGGTGTAATGGTCCGGCGTCATTTCGGCGGTATATATCTTTTTGCATACGAAGATGAGATCCGCTTCTTCGATGGCTGCCGCGTCTCCGATAGCAAGAGGGTGGAGTCCGGAGCCTTCATATTTGTTTTCATCCCGGCCGGAGTGGCTGCCCATGTAGCTCATCTGCGGCTTGTGTTTCTCCGGAAGGAATGACAAGGTGAAATAGTCCTGGCTGTCGAGAATCGTTTTGGTGAAACGGCTCTGTCGGATGTAGATGGTGGCGGTTTTCTTTCTCCACATGACGCCGAAGCCGCCCCATGTGACGAGAAGCGTATTGCACTTTTCTATATTTCCCGCGGTTACAAGGACGTACTTGCTCCATGAGGTAAAAGGGTTGATGTTTATTTCTTCCGGGGTGATTTCTGTAAAAGCCATCACAAGCCTCCTTTTATAAATGATTTGTAATTGATTATAAACAGTATAACAAATCCGTGAGAATCGGGCGAGGAGGAAGAGGAGCGGGGAAAGCGGTGTGACAGCCATTTGACATTCAGGAATGCATTGGATATAACTGTATATTGTAAGAGAATATTAAAATAATAAGAGGAAAGGAGGAGCTATGGAAAAGAATACAGGCTGGAAGCGTATCGTGTACCTGATGTGTGCCATACAGGTGGGTGCGGGGATCGCGATGATCGGCGTCATGGCGTTTCTTCCTCTTTTTTTGGGTGAAATCGGTGTCACTGATGCGGGAGAGGCGGCGTTTTGGGCGGGGCTCATTTCGGGGATTACGCCGTTTATGATCGCTCTTTCCGCGCCTTTCTGGTCTATCCAGGCGGACCGCCGCGGCCCGAAACTTGTCATGTCCATCGTCCTTGCGGCGGTGACACTGACAGCGTTTCTCTGCGCCGTGTCTACTTCGCCGTGGCAGGTGTTTATCTTCCGCCTGCTGCAGGGGCTGGTGGGCGGTTTCGTTCCCATCGGACTGTCGGTCATTGCTTCCGTATCTCCGGAAGAAGAAACGTCCCGCACGCTCGGTTACTTTCAGGCGGCCATGGTGTCAGGCATTATGTTCGGCCCTCTTGTGGGAGGTCTTGTGGCGGATACACTGGGGTACCGCATGCCCTTTGTTTTCTTTGGCGTCCTGTCCCTCCTCTGTCTGATCTGCCTCCGCCTGTTCATGCCTGAAATCCATCGCAAGGGGGCATCGGGAGAAAAATCTTCCACCTGGCAGGAATTGAAATATTTTGCTGCCATTCCCCGCGTGCGTCTTATGGTGGGGATCCAGTTCCTCTGTAATTTCGGCATCACCGGTATCGGTCCCATACTCCCTCTTTACATCAAGGACATGCTTGGCGGCGGGTCGGAGATTATCGCCACGATCGTAGGCATCATTATATTTCTTGCCGGCGGCGCGAGCGCGCTCTGCTCTCTTTCCACAGGGGCGGTGACGGCCCGCGTTTCTCTGCCACGGCTTTTGACAGCGGCGACCGTTTTTGTGGGACTGACTTTTATCATGCAGTATATGATGACAAACGTGTGGGGGCTTGGTTTCTTTCGTGCCGTTACAGGAATCGGCATGGGGTTCATCATGCCTGTGGCCAATACGCTCATCGCGCAGGCGGTGCCCAATGAAAAGAGATCCATCGTTTTCGGCGTCGTATCCAGCGTCGTTCTCATGGGCAACGTGGCGGGCCCTGTATGCAGTGGAGCGCTTGCCATGGTATGCGGCTATGCGGCCGTTTTCTGGTCTACCGCTGTTGCGTTCCTTGCGGCAGGCATTGTTGTATATATCAATTTCAAAGATGAAATAAACGGAAATAAGGAGATTTGATTGCGTTTTTTCTTTAAAATAGTAAAAATACTGATTCTTTTTCTTCTGCTTGCCTTTGTCGGAGCAGGATTCTATGCGGGAAATACCGCTTATGAAACGATGCTCACCGCGCCGTGGGAAAAAATCCTCGGCGTGACGAAACAGACAGCAGATCTTTCGCGCATTCACCGCAGGGAGCAGAAGGACGGGTGGCAGCCCGTGGAAATCCGTTCCGCTGACGGGACGAAACTTCGCGGGACCTATATAGAAAACAGCCATTCTTCTGACTGTACGGTTATCCTTCTTCACGGGCTTTATCAGAATCGCTCCATGTGCATCCCTTATGTAGATATGTATCGGGATATGGGGTATAATGTCCTCCTCATCGACCAGCGGGGCCACGGAGAAAGCGGCGGCAGCCATACCACCTGGGGTCTTCGTGAAACGGACGATCTTGACGCCTGGACAGAGTGGCTGAGAGGAAAGGACGGCGGCGTGAAAATCGGTATGCATGGGATTTCGCTCGGCGCGGCGATGGCTCTTATTTACAGCGGAACGGAAAGAGGGAAAAATATTTCTTTCTATGTGGCTGACAGTGCTTATGGGGGCATGATGGAACTGGGGAAGGACAAGATCTCCGCCTATACCGGCGATCCCCGGTTTTTGTGGGGGATGGATCTCGTGGAGCCTTTTTTCCAAAGCGTCCTGTGGCTGAGGAGCGGAAAGACACTGTCCGACATAGATCCGCTGGAGGCGGTCAGACGTATGACAGCGCCTGTCCTTTTTCTCCACGGCGGCGCGGACACACTCATTCCGCCGAAGACGGCAGAGGAACTGCTGCAGGCATCAGGAAGCAGCAAAAAGGAACTTTTTATTTTTGACGGCGCGGGCCATACTATGGAAATGGCGGTAAACGGCGATGCTTACCGGAAGGCGGTCCGCGTATTTCTTGAAAGTCTTTCTCAAAACATGTGATACAATAAAAGACAGAGAAGTGCTGAATCGAGAAAGGAGCGACCATGCTGATCCGTGAACGTACAGAAGAACTGGAAAAGAAACTTCTGAGTCCTAAAGCGGCTTTTTCCGCGGACGCAAAAAGAAGCAGGGAGGAAACGGAAGATCCTATGCGCACGAAATTTCAGCGCGACAGGGACCGTATTCTCCACAGCAATTCTTTCCGCCGGCTGAAACATAAGACACAGGTATATATCGCGCCTGAAGGCGACCACTACCGGACACGCATGACGCATACCCTTGAAGTGGCGCAGATCGGCCGTACGATGGCCCGCGCCCTGCGGCTGAATGAAGACCTTGTGGAAGCCATCGCCATGGGCCATGACCTGGGACACACCCCTTTCGGACATGTGGGAGAGCAGGCGCTCCGCGACGTATGCGGCCACTTCGAGCATAACGAACAAAGCGTGCGCATTGTGGAATGCCTTGAAAATGACGGCAGAGGACTCAATTTGACCGAGGAAGTGAAAGACGGCATGCTCAATCATTCAGGCGATCTTAAAGCGCACACGCTGGAGGGCGGGCTCATCAAGTACGCCGACCGTATCGCCTACCTCTGCCATGACTATGATGACGCAGAAAATATGGGGCTCATCTCGGCAAAGGAACTGCCCGACCGTGTCCGCCGCGTGCTGGGGACGACCCACTCCTCCATGATTACAGCTATGGTACAGAATCTGGTGGAAAATTCCATGGATGAAGATACCATACACATGGACAAAGAAGGGGATGAAGTCCTTCTTGAATTCCGGTCCTTCATGTTTGACCGCGTCTACATGTCACAGCCGCTCATCCCCGATCGGAAACGGGGACATGGCGTAGTCGTCATGCTTTATGAATGGTACATGAGCCATCCTGATGAGCTGCCGGAGAAGCAGAAAAAACTGGCGCAGGGAAATATTTCCTTGGCTGCCAGAGATTACATCAGCGGGCTTACCGATAATTTTGCCATCAACCTGTTCAAAGAGAAATATATGCCCAAGTATTGGAACCTGTAAATCAAAAAGCCGTGAGGAAAGAAAACGAAAAATCCTCATGGCTTTTCCTGTAATTGATACCGCGGCAGTATACTTCATTTTATACTTCTTGTTTACGATTAAAAGGTGGGCATGATATCCCGTAATCCTTGTATTTCTTTACAGCATCGTGCTGAGCTTTCCCACTCTTTGGGAATGGCGCGCTTCAGAATAGAACTTGAGGAACTTCCGCGCGATGACGGAGAGGGGACGGCCTTTGACCTTGACCACCGTTTTGTACAGTTCTGTGTCGGCTTCTTCGATACGGCGGCAGGTGAAATGACAGCCGATGTCCTCCCCCGGCTCAATGGGAACGAGGCTTACGCCGTAATCATCTTCCGCCCACTGGAGCGCCGCGGTCCTTGTCGTGCAGATGCTGAGAATATTCGGCTTTAAATTGTGCGCCTTAAAAATTTTGTTCATGATCAGATTGCAGCCTGCGGATGCACAGAGCGGCAGAGAGGCCAGATCTTTAATGGAAACTGTTTCCTTGTCGCCGATGTCGGTGAGGAATTTGGAATTTTTCGAGAAAATGGCGCATATATCTTCCTCTCTTTGGAATAAGATTTCAAAATCATTTTGATGGATCAGGGGCACACTTAAAATGCCCAGTTCCGTGATACCGGAAAGAAGCTGCTGTGACTGCTCATTTACGCTGCCTTCGTAAATTTCATAAACCACATTCGGAAATAAGTCATGGAATGGTTCCAGACAGGTCTTAATGAAAATGGATGAACGGGAGTTGGCGGCGCTGATACGCAGCGTGCCCCGGTTTCCATCGCTGATGTCATCAATTTCAATCCGTGCCATATCTTCCAGTGAACAAATATACTTTGCCTTGTGGTAGAGAATTTTTCCTGCATCCGTTAAGATCAGATGCTTGCTTCCTCTTGTGGTGATAATCAATTTCGTACCGAAATATCCTTCCAGCGATTTCAGCTGTTTGGAAAGCGCCGGCTGGGCGATATGGACAAATTCAGAAGCGGACGTCATGCTGCCTGCTTCCACGATAGCCAGAAAATTTCTGTAATTATCTATTTCCATGAGTAGACTCCTTTTCAATGCAATGGAAAAAGTTTCCTCTTTTTCGTTTCGATGCCGGTCGAATTTGCATTTGTCAGAGTTTGCTGTATCTCTATATAGATTAGTATATTATTAATTGCAAGTCAATAAAAAGTATGCAAAAATGGAAAAATTTCTAATAAGAAATATTTCAAATTCCAATCGGGTATTTTTATTTTCTTTCTGCCTGGTGTACTGTATAGACATAAGAAAGGCTGCCGGCCAAATAGATTTGCATAATGTACTGAGTTTGCTGTTTCCGAAACAGAGAGGAGAATTATCATGACAGTTCAGAAAAAACAGGCTTTTGGCAGAATTTTGCGCCATCGTCTTGACGCTGCGAAATTATTCCCGAATTTAGGTGAGAAGGGAAAAGATTTCACTGATTATATCCAGGGGGCGCCCGTGACCAAATCGGAACTCGCCCGTCATGCAGAAAGAATCAGATTATCTCTTGTGACAAAATAATATCGGATCGGCTCTCACCTTCCCAGATTCGATTTTATTATCTGTCCCTTTAGCGAAATGGCTTGCCTGTGCAGGTCATTTTTTGTTTGTTTATTTAGGAAATAGGCGGGCACCGGCACAAATCATTCTAACGGTCTTGCCCGCATTACTGAGTCGGCGAAAGAAGTCGTCATAATGACAGGAAACGCTGATCGTCATTCAGGGTGTCGGCGAAGAATCTATTACTCTGGTGACGTCTTACCGGCTTCCTTCCTCGCAGAAACAGATCCTTCGCTGCCGCTCTTAGCTCCTAGCTGCTAGCCCTTAGCTTCTAGCTGCTAACCGCTAGTTGCTAACAGCTAACAGCTAACAGCTAATGACTAACGGTAAAGAGAAAATAATTTTTATTCTGATGTGGAAATAAAAAATATTAAAGAATAATTAGTAGAGCGGAAGAGCGGTTTATTCCCTGCAGGAAAGGGAAGCGGGCTTTTCAGGATCCATATTTTATTGCCTATATTTCATATTAAAAAGAAAAAATAGGAATAACTTATTTATAAGGCATATCTAAATATTCTTATAAGATATTTTTAATATTTTAGAATAAATGTTAATCTTTTATCAGCCAAAGGAACGACGGCAGGAAACCGCTCCGCAGTGATCCGGAATTAATCGGCCTGCTCTGAAAAAAGAAGCGGTTAAAGTGCATGGCAGCCCCTGCCGGCATGTTTCTTATGACGAACTGATGGAACCTTGCGAAAATGGCGGTTCCGTATTTCCTAAAGTCCCGGACAGAAAGGAGGTTGCTGCATGGAAATGGAAGAAGAGGAAAAACGTAAGATTCGTGAATTCCTGAAGAAGGTGGATAAAAAATATTATCGTCCCGATATCAAAGAAAGGAAATCCTTGTCCGAAGAAATGGTAGATGCGGCAGAAGAGACGGGCGGAACTATTCCTCCTTTGGAGGAGTAACCCTGCAGGTAGGAAATAGTTCAGAAAACGTCTTGGTGATTACTGCACTTTTATGACTTATTTCATGCTTACAATTTACCATTGCTTTTACAGGATTGGGGGAGTATTCAATTTATGGAAATGATTATGATGATGGATCCGGCAGTGAAGTGTCTTTGCCTTCTTGCTGTCGTGGCGATCCTCTTTGTTACGGAAAAACTTCCGCTGGCGGTGACGTCAGTTTTCGCAGCCATTTTTTGCTGGCTTCTGGGCCTTGTGCCGATTGAACAGGTATTTCTGGGACTTGCCGATTCGACGGTCGTCCTCTTCGGCGGTATGTTTATCGTAGGCGCCGCCATGTTTTACACCGGTCTTGCCCAGGATATCGGCGGGCAGATCGTCAAGCTTTTTGGTACGGGGGAAATTAAACTGATGGTCGGCATTATGGTTATTGCTGCTGGCATGTCTGCCTTTCTGTCCAATACAGGCACCACGGCGTGTCTTATTCCGGTGGTTATCGGTATCTGTAAAGAAGCGCACATTCCCGTTTCCCGTGAAATGATGCCCCTTGCCTTTGCGGCAGGTCTCGGCGGTACCTGCACCCTCATCGGTACCCCTCCAAACATCATTGCGAACGTCGCCCTGAAAGCGGCGGGCATGGGGGACCTCCAGTTTGGCTTCTTTGAATATGCCTGGGTCGGTGTGCCGATTACCGTGGCAGGTATTCTTTACATGGTATTCATCGGCCGCCACCTGCTGCCTAAGACAGACGCCGATGATTTTAATGTGGATGAAGTGGAACAGGAAATTGAAGCCAATGAAACATCCAAAACAAAGAAAATTATCTGCGGCATAATCATGCTCGGTGTAATTATTACCATGGCGACAGGCTTCGTACCGCTGGAAATTGCGGCGGTTATCGGTGCTCTTCTCTGTGTCATCACCGGCTGCCTTTCCGAACGCCAGGCCTATGATTCTATTGACTGGGTCACCATTTTCCTCTTCGCCGGCATGATTCCGCTGGCGAGCGCTATGAATACCTCCGGTGCGGGGAAACTCATCGCGGAATATACAGTGGCGGCTCTCGGCGGAAATCCGTCTCCCTATGTCATCACCGCGGTGCTCTTCATCCTGGCCGTTGTCCTGACGCAGTTCATGAGCAATACCGCTTCCAAAGCGCTCCTCTGCCCTGTGGGCATCGCTTTGGCAGCCCAGGTCGGCGCGTCCCCGCGGGCTGTTCTCATGGCGATTCTTATCGCATCCTCCTGTGCTTTCGCAAGTCCTGTAGGTACTCCGCCGAATACTCTCGTTCTCGGCCCGGGCAAGTACTCCTTTATGGACTTCGTCAAGTGCGGCACCGGTCTTGTTGTCATCTGCCTCGTGGTATCTATTGCGGTAATCCCCGTGGTATGGCCTTTCTTCCCGAATTAAGGGGGGTATGGCAGTATGACTGAAAACAGGAAATAGCAAGCCTGTTTTGCTGTCAAAATCAGAAAGTCTGTCGGATATATCAAACCGATGGACTTTCTTTTTTATGGATAGGGTATCAAGCCGTCAGTTGTTAGCCATTAGCTATTAGCTATTAGCTATTAGCAGTTAGCAGCTAGCAGCTAAGAACTAGCAGCTAGGAGCTAAGAGCGGCAGCGAAGGAGCTATTACCATGGTGAAGAAAGCCGTAGGATGTCATCCGAGTAATAGATTCTTCACTCTGTGCTACTATTCCGCTTCCCTGCCTTCTCATATGGCATTCTTGCGTCCATTCAGAATGACCGGGGACGGCAAGGCGCTATAATGAGGAAAGCGTCAGTCGTCATCCTGAACGAATGTGAAGGATCTGTTTCTGCGATGAGGGAAGCCGGTAATACGTCATCCGAGTAATAGATTCTTCACTCTGTGTCACTATCCCGCTTTCCTGCCTTTCCTACACAGCATTCTTACCTCCGTTCTGAATGACGATTTAGGGGAAGCGCGTCACTAACGATAGGGAATGGAAAGCGTCATAATGAGGGAAACGTTAAGCGTCATCCTGAACGAACGTGAAGGATCTATTATCGTGGTGAGGAAGCCGGTAATACGTCATCCGAGTAATAGATTCTTCATTCTGTGTCACTATCCCGCTTTCCTGCCTTCTCATATGGCATTCTTGCCCTGTTCAGAATGACAGCGGACGGCAAGGCGCTATAATGAGGGGGACGTTAAGCATCATCCTGAACGAACGTGAAGGATCTATTACCGTGAGGAGGAAGGCGGTAAAATGTCATCAGTGTAACAGATTCTTCGCTTTGTGTCATATTGCTGATTCCCGCTTTTCTCATAAAACATTTTTGCCAAAGCTCTGAATGACGGGAAACGATAAGACGCCATCAAAGTAATGGATTCTTTGCTCTGTGTCACTGTCTCGCTTCCTGTCTTTCTCACACAGCATTCTTGCTCCTGCTCTGAGTAACTGGGTTCGGAAAGGGTGTCCGGGGTATAAGGGATAATTATTCTGCCGGATAAAAACCGCCTCTGAAGGTCAGATTCAGGTCTGACGGCCAGGGCGGCATTTTAATATTTATAGGATGTATTTTTCAGCAAAAACGACGGTAGAGTTTTTCTGCAGCTTCCACGTCTGTCATATGGAAGCGGTGGAGTTTTTTGGTAAGCATGCCGATAAAGGGGTGGGCGCGGAGGAAGCGGACCGCTTTTTCTTTTATCCCATTTTTATCTGTATCGGTATAGCCTTTTTCAATGGCATCCAGCCAGTCTCTTTCTTCTGCGTAGTTTATTCTGCAGATTCCGTGGAGAAGAAGAAGGAAATCCTGTATTTTCTGCGTTTCTTTCCTGCTGCAGTAGTGCCGGCTTTCCCAGTCGAGAAACGTAATTTTTCCGCCGGTGCTGCACAAGATATCCCGCGGCGCAGGACGGCCGTGGATGACACCCGCATTGTGGAGTGCGGCAAGAGACGCGCCTATGCGGTAGAGGAGTTTCTTTTTCTCTTCAAAGAGGAGATCAGGATCTTCCATCCAGTCTTCTATCGTGGGGCCGCCGTCACGGGTGACCATGTATTCGGATGTGAGTACTTCGATTTGCGGAACGAGCTCGGGGCATGCCTTCGCGGCGATGGCAATCCGGGCAACTTCGAAAAGAAATTCCGTTTTCGGAGGCTGCTTTATCAGTCGGTTTCTTTTATTGCTGTACTTTCTTTTGATCCAGAAAATGGTATCATCGATTTTAAATCGTATATTCTTTTGATCCAGAAAATGGTATCATCGATTTTAAATCGTATATTCTTTTGATCCGGATGGCAGGCGATTTCTTTTTCCGCCGCTTGTTTTATGATTTCTGCATTCATGATTTCCCTGTGTGACGGTTAAATACTTTTAATAGATATATCCATCTTAGCACGTTGACCCGATTTTTCAAGTTTCATGGAAGAGCCGGCGGCTTGAATAATCGGTTTATATTTCCTATACTGGACGTAGAATGATGAGAGGACACAGGGGATTGGAGCAGTGCGCGGGAGGACATATGGAAGCGGATGAGTGGGAAAGAACGGTTTGCAGTGAAAGAGGAAAAGAGAAATCTTTTTTTGGAGAGAAATTTTCTTCTCCACTTGATTTATGCTGTTTCTTTCTTGCCGCTTCGGCGGTTTTCTTTTGGAGTCCTTTCGTTTCTTTGACGCTTCTTTTGCTTCCGCCTGCCTGGGAAGATTGGAAGACGGGGTATGTTTCTGATTATTGGAGCGTTTTCCTTGCAGCGGCAGGATTGGGGCACAATGTTTTTTACAGCCGTCTGACGGATGGTTTTATATCCTGCGCTTTTGTTCTTGGCCTGTACGGGCTTCTCTTTCTGCTGGCAAAGCATGCCATGGGGGCGGGAGACATATTTCTTTCAGGTGCGGCTGCATTATGGCTTGCACCGGTTTCCGTACCGCTTTTCCTGTTTCTTTCCGCTTCCTCCGCGGCTATTGCAGGCATGGTGCTTCTTTTCCTTGGAAGAATGTCCCGCAGGGAGGGGATTCCTTTCTGCCCGTTTATCGCGTTGGGAGGTGTGGCGGCGTATGGCGCGGAAGTATTTCAGCTTCCGTTCTTTCCATCGTGGCACTGTTTTATTTGAAGTCCTTCTGGCAGCGGTAATTTTATCGCTTGCGGCGCTGGCGGTGATTCCTCTGTACACGGGATGGCGGAGCGAGAAAAGGCTGGAACTGGCAGCGGAGGAAGTGGCTTCGGCGATACGGCAGGTGGAAATCCTTGCGAAAAATGAGTCGGCCGATTATCCTTCCATGTCGGAAGGGCTCACGTTCTTTTGTGAAACAATGACTGACGGCACGGGACGGTATTACACGAGGAAAGGGACAGAGCGCGTGAATCCGAAAGGATATCTGCCCAAAGGGATCCGCGTGGATGGAGGGAAGGCCTCGCTCCGTTTCCGGAAAGACGGTTTCGCGGGAACAGGAGAAGAATATAATATATTTCTGACCACCGACAATGGGAAATACGGGCGGATGATTACGGTAGCCATGTACACGGGGCGTGTCCGTGTAAGGAAAATAAAATAGTGGGAAAGATCGGTTTTATGGTAGAATGAAAATGTATCAGGGAGATCTGATATATCATTAAAGGAAAGGATTCTTTCCACGGATCATGAGCTGATCCATTTAGTATTTGTCACGAATTTTCGTGCACCTTTTATTTATATAAGAAAAGAGGAATTTTATATGGCTTATTTTATTACCCCGAATGTTACGGCGGATAATTCCGCTTTCCCTCTTCGGCAGGCGGAAGGGAAAGTTCTTGGCCGCGTCCGTTCCCTTGTCAAGGGATCCACGCCGCGGGCGGGAGTGAAGGATTACCGCTTTTTTGTCGATCCTTTATCATCGCTGCCGCCTGAAATGGGAGAAGGCCCACGGTTCGGCTTTACCGGATTTATGAGCCGCAGCGGCTACGGTTTCAATGCTTTTGCCGGTGAAGAGGAGGCGCTTGCCAGATTGCAGGAAGATCTGGGCGGTTCTTTCGTGACATTCACGCCTGCTCTTAGAAATAATAAGTTTTTCGTCCTTGATGATTTGAAAAAGGAAGGACGCACCCCTTTCATGGAACAGGATGAAGATTACCGTCCCGTTCCTGCTTTTGGACGACAGGGAGAGCCAGCGATGGAAGGGGATATTAATAAGTTCTGCCGCCATCTTTTGGAGGGGAAACCTATACCCGGCCTGTCAAAAAAATATTGGAACAATGATTTTACGCCCTACTTCATTGCTGCAGCTGCGGAGCGGCACGATGGAAAGTTGGGCGACTTTGTTCTTTTTGCACCTTTGGACGGCGATGCTTTTGAAGAGACGGTCATTGACGAAGGCGGCGCGTATTTTCACGGTGGCCGTCTCGGGTACAAAGTGATTGACATCTCTGACGAAATCATGGCGGGCCACGTTCTCCGCTGTGCCAATTCACCCCTTTGGTTCGTACCTTTTGAATATATTGAACGCTTGAAGGAGGGGATGGAAGAAGTGCCGGCTGACGGGGATATCTTATCCGCCCGCGGCATTGAAGAAAGGCCGGCGGTATCTTTTGCGTCCGCCGCGGAAACACCTGCGGGTTTGGGAAATATCCTGCCTTCCCTTTTGGAGAAAGACACTTCTGAAAGCGTGACTGCCGGAGAGGAAGGACCGGCAATCGATGAGAAAGTGGAAGAAATAGAAATGTCTGAAGAAACGGAGGAAAGACCGGACAGGGAAGATGAATTCCTGAACCGTTTTTCCGCGCTTGCTTCTTCAAAAGGACTTCTGTATGCGGAAAAAGATTTGATCAATTTCCATATTTCTGTGAAATCTTCGCGCCTGACGATCCTGTCGGGGATGAGCGGCACAGGGAAATCACGTCTTGTCCGCCTTTATGGCGAAGCCCTGGGATTGCCTGATGACCGCATCGCCGTCGTGCCTGTCCGCCCGTCATGGATGGATGACGGAGATATCCTCGGCTATGCGGATATGAAAAATATGATTTACCGCCCTGCCGACACGGGTCTGGCGGAGCTTCTTCTTGATGCGGAAAGGCATCCGGAGGAAATGTATATCGTTTGCTTTGATGAAATGAACCTGGCCAGAGCGGAGCATTACTTTGCCCAATTTATTTCCGTACTGGAAAAAGAAGAGGATCCGGTTATCCGCCTGTACAATCCGTCGCTCCAGGGGCGCCTTTATAATGGAGACGCCTATCCCGCGGAAATTTCCGTCGGAAGAAATGTCATTTTCACCGGTACGGTGAACGTGGATGAATCGACGTACCGTTTTTCCGATAAAATCCTCGACCGCGCGAACATGATTACTCTCCATCAGGAACGATTCAGCGACTGGCTCACTGCCGAAAAGGCGGAGCCGCCGGATCTGAAGGAAATATCCTTTGCCCAGTTTGAAAGTTACCGGAAAACGGGGGATATGGAACTCACGGCGCGGGAATTGGAATTCCTTGATACGCTAAATGATGCCCTTCGGGAAGGCGGTGTCCAGGGGTGTATCGGTTTCCGCGTGGCGCGCCAGATGGACAGGTACTTAAAGAATATTCCAGAAAATGACGGTTTCGATCGGGAAGCGGGACTGGACTGCCAGCTGGTACAAAGGATACTTACCAAAATACGCGGCTCTGCCCAGCAGCTGTCTGCTTTGCTCTCGCTCTCTGACAAAGGCGAAGTGGAAGGGCGTTTAGTCAAGGTGCTTGACAGTTTTTCCGATCTTTCCGATTTTGAGGAATCACGATGTGCCTTGCGTGCTAAAGCACAGGAACTGAATTTGTATGATTACACGGTCTGAACAGTCAGGAGAAAAACGGAACCGGATATTTTCGCCGGGGAGAAGGAACCGCCGTGAAAAGAAACTGCCCTTCAGGCTTTCTTTCATTACAAAAGGCGACAGTGGCCGTGTTTACCCGTTTACCCGGTTTGTAAACGGAGAAGAAGCAGTTTTGGAAGAATCCGCCGGTGTGAGTCTCGTGGAAAATCAGGATATCTGGCTCCGCTTCGACGGGCCTCCCGATTTCCGTTTTACCATGGACGGGCTCGATGTGGTGACGCTGCCCCATGCGGAAAAGATTGACGGACAGAGTTATCTCCGCCCCGGATGGAAAGGAGAACTGTTCCTTCTTTTTGAGGGGAGAGACTTCCCGCTTGTTCCCGGTTACTATGTGATTACCGTGACAGGCGCGGGAAAAATATGGCGGGGGCTTTTGGAAATCACCCCCAAGTTCATGGGATGGCAGAGCTGGCAAGCTATGCGTGAGGAACTGGTAGAGGAAATAAAAGATCTTTCCTTCGACTTTATGAAACGGAGTATCCATATTTCCCGTTCCATGGAAGGCGAACTGGGGCTGAAATCTGCCATGCTGCTCCGTTTCTATGCCATCAGCGAAGAGTCGGACCGTGTCGTGCAGGTGCTGGGGGAACTGGCGCGTACGGCAAATTCCCGCATTGTCCGCAAACAGGGTGTCGTAAGGAGCAATCGGGATGCCGCAGGCGCCCATATCCGCTGCGCATCGGGAAAGTCGCGGGAAGGGACGCCCGTCCTGCCTGTCATTTGCTCGGAAGTGACCTGGAACGTGGCGGAGAATCGTTTTGCCAAAGCTATTTTACAAAAGCTGGATGAAAATCTCCGTTCTTTTGTACAGGAAATTGACGATCATGCACGGCGGCTGGGAAAAGTACAGGACGCCAATGCGGGGTACTATAAAAACCGAGATTTTAAAAACGGGGCCAATGCGCTTTCTCATTTTGAGAAATACCGGGCCCGGGCGGTGCATATACGAAATGCTATCCGGATGGTGGCAGAGGCGACTTGGTTTCATGAAGCAGAAAGCGGAATGCCCGAAACACTGCCCATGACTGTTTTTCTTGACCCCCGTTATTCCCTCTTATACAGACTATACAGAAATTTGAAAAATCCTGCCGACAGTCTTTCCGTATCATCTTTCTATCAATTCCAGTGGAAGAGGACAGACAAACTGTACGAACTTTGGTGTTTCCTCCAATTCATCAAAGCGCTGGAAGAAAAGGGGTGGGAGCTGGCGACGGGCCCTGCCGTGGTGCAGGAAGACGGGAAGTACCGTCTGTCCAGCCTGGAAGAAGGAACGGAAATTACTCTGTCAAGGAATGATGAAAAGATCCGTCTCATTTATGACGGCACTGTGCCCCAGCATGCATCGGACACCGACAGGGAAACGGATCCCCTCTATACGAATAATGTCCACCGCCGTCCTGATCTCCGCATGGACTACTATCGGAACGAAGCGTATTATGGCTCTCTCGTAGCAGATTTTAAATACCGTGACATTTTTTTCCTGTGGCGCGACGCGGCAAGAAGTGCGGGCATCCGTACCCAGTTCAACGCGTACCGCGATATGAATACGAAATTTTACCGCGGCATGGAAGAGGGCGATTCTCTCAGGAACAGCCGCCCTGTAAAAGAAGTGTGGGCGGTTTTTCCGAAAGAAATACCTCCCCGCGGAGATGAGGACTTCAGTCTTCGTTTCATTTCTCTTGCTCCCGGTCTGAAAGCGAACGGGAATCTGGCGGAGATGGTGGAGCGGTACATTGTTTCTCTGAATGAAAATTAGGACAAAAAAAGCGTTTGGAACCAAACAGTCCAAGCGCTTTTCAATTTACCGGATATGGTCTTTTGGAATCTGTGCCTCGCAGAGGCGGTGGATTTCTTCCGTATGCCTGCTTTCTGTAAGGAAGTAAAGGAAATCACCGGAGAGAAGTTTTGTTTCAGGGTCGGGAATCATATCTGCCCCCTGCCTTTTGATATTGACGAGTACCGTGTGAGACAGACGGGGGATTTCCTCCACTGTCCGGTTTTCGAGGATGGAACCGCTGCCCACGGGAACTTCCAGAATATTTCTTTCTTCGTCGGAAACGGGCGTAGAACCATTGGACAGGGATTTTTTCAAGAGAGAATCATAAATCGGCTGACCTTTCAGCAGTTCCGCTGTGACATAAGCTACGGCGGAAGCGAGGGCAAGCGCCGTGAGGTGATGGAAGTCACCTGTCATTTCCAGAATGAGGAGCGTCCCCGTAATGGGAGCGCGGATACTGGCGGCAAAGAAAGCGACCATGGCAATGATAATAATGTTTGGCAGGTAGAGGTCGGATAAAATGCCTGCAGAGATGAGGAGTTCCCCCTCCAGGGAGCCGATGAGAGCGCCGATAACGAGAAGAGGCAGGAAAAAACCGCCGGGAACGCCGCAGCCGTAACTGATGAGGGTGAAAAGAAATTTTGCCAGAAGAAGCGCCGCAAGGAATCCGAAGCCGTACCGTGCTTTTGCCAGCGAATCGACCAGGAAATTTCCTCCGCCCAAGACATCGGGCAGTGTGAAAGCAAGAATCGTCGCTGCAAAGAGGGCAAACATGATTTTCATATATTGGCTTCTGAAGACAGGAAGACCATAAAAAGCATCCATATGGAGCAGGCCGTAATTGAAAACGATACCTGCAAAACCGCAGGAAACGGCGATAAGCGCTACACACCACAAGTATTCCGACGGCAGATGGACAAGAAGAGGAAAGGAAAAACTTGTCGCCGATCCGAAAAAGAACTGGGACACAATGGTGGCGGAAATAGCGGAAGCCATTGTAGGGAGAAGGACAGCGCCCGAAAAATTGCGGTGGAGCTCCTCCAAAGCGAACATCGTTCCCGCCAGGGGAGCGTTAAACGCCGCCGCAAGACCTGCGCTGGCGCCGCTGGTAATGAGGTACCGTTCCTCCATGCGTGTCCGTCCCATGAGGCGGCTCAAGCCCTGGGCGGCAACGGCGCCGATTTGAATAGACGGCCCTTCACGGCCCAGAGATAAGCCCGCGCCGATGCCTAAAGCACCTGCGGTGATTTTTACCCAGAGAATGCGGAACCATTTCATTTTGAAGAAACCGAGAATGACACCCTTCACCTGCGGAATTCCCGACCCGGAGGCCATGGGGGCGTATCGGCACATGCCGTAAAGTGCGCCGCCGATGAAGAAAAGCGCCGCCAGCCACCAAAGGAGGGGGAGGAAATCGGAAATCCCGAAAGACGGGATAATGATTTCCTGAAAAAGACGGCGGCGATAAGTATCAGCCAGTCCCAGGAGAAAACGGAAAAGGGCAATCAAAAGACCGCCGGCGATTCCGACGAGGATTCCCTCCAGAAAAAGGCGGAGACGGAACCGGTGCCAGTGATCAAGAGCGAGATATGTTTTGAAAAGCTGTTTGTTAAACTGCAGGCGGGATTCTTCCCTTTCCGCCTTTTTCGATTGAGAGTCCATAATCTTTCCGATAGAAATAAGCCGCGAAGATGCTGCAGCCTGAAAATTAAAGTTTAACCTGGTAAGTGAGTACCGCGTCGATAGCGGAAATAGCGTTTTCCCAGGTGAGGTAAGAATCCTTAATCTCCCGGGCGTAAAATTCATCTTTTACGTACTTCGCATTGATTTCCACATTCAATCTGGCCGCACGGATACAGGAAACGGCTTCTTCTGCGGCGATAACCGCGTCGGTGATGACATTCTTATTGCAGTGAAGCAGAAGCTGGGTAAATGCGGGGAGCAGTTCGCTCATAGCGTCTGCCATCCGGTAAGGCGCTTCTGCCGATTTTTTAAAAGCCGCTTCCAGATTTTCTTTCCGCTTCGTGTCGGCAGGATCCCTTGGTGATTGAAGAAGTGCCATCAGTTCACGGAAATTTTTCGCATCTTCGTCCATCAGATCCAGGAAAATAGAGCGGGCCGATTCAAAAACGGCAACATACTGCTCCGCTTTTTCACGGAAATCATCAGTATTCTTTCCGGAGGAAGAAAGGCGGGAAACCATTTCTCCCAAGGCACAGGCCTGCGTTCCGATGAGTCCCGCAGCAGCACCGCCGCCGGGAGCGGGAGCCGTAGAACCGAGAGCGGATAGGTAAGCATCAATCGTCATTTCATGAAATTTAAGAGACATAGGACCTCCTACAGGTTTTATTACTCTTCTTATTATATAGCTCCGGGCAAGACAGAGAAAAAGTAGAAGGGATCCACCGCGTACAAGAGCTTTTCTCCGGAAATTTGAAATATTGACGCCTGTGGGCAAGCATGGTATAATACATTCCGTTATACAGCAGGTGCTGTATGACAAGATGCGGCGGGTGTGGTGAAGTGGTTAACACGGCGGATTGTGGCTCCGTTATGCGTGGGTTCGACCCCCACCACTCGCCCCATTTTTTTTACACAAATCTATACGGTTTGCAGGATAGGATCCATTTTCCATAATGGGGGTATAGCCAAGCGGTAAGGCAACGGACTTTGACTCCGTTATCGGTGGTTCGACTCCACCTACCCCTGCCAATATATCGCGCGGACAGCCGCGTTTTTTTATTGGTATTTTTAAACGGTGCTGTACCGTAGACACGCATTTTTGTATGTGTATCTGTCTGTGGACTGCAGATTTCATGGTTTAAATTTATGCGAGAGTTTTTACATATTAATGATTACTGCATCTTTCTATCATGAAGGGAAGGCAGATTAATTTCTATTGATTATGAGATGAATATATATAAAGAAAATCATTGTTTTTTCTGATGGTTGTGATAAAATAAAATTCGATTCATCCCGGATGCGGACAGACACCCGCCGGGGGGATGAAAGGAGATTGGAAGAATGAGCAGCTCAGTACAGTTTTATTTGGCGATTTTTATTTTTCTCATGACTTATGCGGGCATTATGTCAGAGAAAATACATCGTACGATTTGTGCTCTTGCCGGCGGCGGCGCTATGATTTACTTTGGTCTCGTTACGCAGGAGCAGGCGATTACAGAATTTATCGATTTCAATACACTGGGACTTTTGACGGGGATGATGATTTTGATTTCCGTTGTGAAGCAATCCGGTTTCTTTCAGGTACTTGCGTTGTGGGCGCTGAAGAAATCAAAGGGATCTCCGCGGGAGCTGCTGATTTTGCTTTCTATCGTCACGGCGGTGGGGGCGGCGCTCATTGATTCTGTCACGGCGGCACTCCTGATCGCGCCCATGACGATTTCCCTGTGCCGCATGCTCCGTATGTCTCCCGTGCCTATTCTGATTTCTGAAATATTGATGTGCAACATAGGCGGTACGGCACTTATGATCGGGAATCCGCCAAACGTCATGATCGGTTCCGCGACACACCTGGATTTCAATGACTTCCTTATAAATCTGGCTCCGGTCGTTGTCATTACGGTCATTGTTATCCTGATTGCGGTTCTTCTCATTTTCAAGAATGATTTTTCCAGTGTCCGTATGAGTGCGAAAGAGCTGGAAAAAATTGATATTATGTCCGGCGTGGAAGACAAATCTATTTTCAGCCGTTCGCTTATGGTTCTTGCGTTTACGGTCCTCGGCTTCGTTGTCCATTCCCATTTCGGTCTGGAATCGGCAACGGTCGCCATGACGGGCGGTATGGCGGCACTGCTCTTCTGTGGTATCAATCCGGAAGATGCTCTTAAAGAGGTGGATCTGGACACACTCATGTTCTTCATGGGGCTCTTCATTCTGGTGGGGGGCATGGAAAATGCCGGCGTCATTACGGCAATTGCGGAAAAGGGTATCGAAATGGTGGACGGCGACAGCCACCTGATTACCTTCCTCATTTTGCTTCTTTCCGGTGTAGCTTCCGCTTTCGTTGACAATATTCCTTTCACGGCGACAATGATTCCTCTGATCCAGGATATGCAGTCTCTCATGAATCTGCCCCATGCGGATTATATGTGGTGGGCGCTTGCGACCGGTGCGTGCTTCGGCGGCAACGGTACTATGATTGGTGCTTCACCGAATGTGATCATGGTGGCTATCGCGGCAAAAGAAGGGTTCAATATCAGCTTTACCGCTTTTATGAAATGGTGCTTTCCGCTGATGCTTCTGTCTCTTTTTGTGGCAGGGTGTTACCTTGAGACACGGTACTTCATTTTCGGTATGTAAATAAATAAAATAATATAATAGAGTAGAAAGCGCTTTTCTTCGGAGAAGCGTTTTTTCTGTTGTAAAAGACGGCCTTAATGAAATATTTAATATACGCTTATTGCTTTTCTTTTGTGTGGAATTGGCCGAATTAAGATAAATGAATAAAATGGGAATTTTATGTGTATGTCCATTCCGCAAATAAGATGGTTCTGCGAACCTTTTCTATTTGACTTTTTTGTATTAGTGGTATACTATAATTTCTGATGTAAAGAATATAGTATACGTTTTTACATATCATTCATTGACTAAGGAGGGTCATGATGGACGCAAGAGAAAATGCTTATGTACTGTGGTTTGATGAGCTGCGCCGCGCGGACGTGGGACTGGTAGGAGGGAAATCCTCTTCTCTGGGGGAACTGACTTCTTCCGTGGATGTGCCTGTTCCGTACGGATATGCGACAACAGCCAGCGCATACCGCTATTTCATGGAAAAGACGGGACAGAATAAGAAAATCCATAAGATGCTTCAGGAACTGCAGGATGTGGAAGATTCCGTAGAGCTCCATGAAGTCTGTACAAAAATCCGTGAAAGCATCTGCTCTGCCACTATGCCGGAAGACCTTGCCGAACAGATTGGAAAGGCTTATGAAGAACTTGCCGAAAAGGTGGGTGAAAAGAATCCTTTCGTCGCCGTCCGCTCCTCTGCTACCGCGGAAGATTTGCCGGATGCTTCTTTTGCCGGGCAGCAGGATACATACCTGAACGTCACCGGGCGGGATATGGTTATCCGGAAAGTAAAGGAATGCTATGCGTCCACTTTCACCGACCGTGCCGTTTATTACCGTGCGAAGAAAAACTTTGACCATGAAAATGTGGCGCTTTCCGCCGCCGTCCAGATGATGGCTGATGCGAAAGCGGCAGGTGTCATGTTCACCGTCAACCTGGCGACCGGCGCTGACGACAGCATCATGATCGAAGGCTCCTGGGGGCTTGGCGAATACATCGTGCAGGGTACCGTAACACCCGATAATTTTGTTGTGGATAAAGATTCTCTTACCATTACTTCCCGCCGCATCAATGAAAAATCCATCGAACTGATCCGCAAAGAAGGCGGCGATGTGGAAGAAAGAAAAGTGGAACCGGAACGTGCCAAAGCGCAGGTTATAAGCGATGAACAGATTGCCCAGCTGGCCGATTACGCGAAACGTATTGAAAAACATTACGGCTGCTATATGGATATGGAATGGGCTGTCGACCATAAAGACCGCCTTTGGATTCTCCAGGCACGCCCTGAAACAGTCTGGTCCAAGAAAAATAAAGAAAAGAAATCGGAGGAAGAAACAGTCATGACAACTGATCACAACGTACTTGTAAAAGGACTTCCCGCATCCCCGGGCATGGCGGCAGGCAAATGCCATGTCATCACCGATCCGAAAGACATTGATACCTTTAAAGAAGGCGAAGTTCTTGTCACCACCATGACGTCTCCCGACTGGGTACCCGCTATGAAGAAGGCAGTCGCTATCGTGACTGATGCCGGCGGTATGACCTGCCACGCTTCCATCGTATCCCGCGAATTGGGAATCCCCTGTGTTGTCGGGACCAAGAGCCGCAGTGTAGAAGCGACAGGCGTGCTGAAAACAGGACAGGATATTACCATTGATGCACGCAACGGCATTGTTTATGACGGCATTGTTGCCGATCTTGTGAAGAAAGGAACGCCCGCTGCCCAGGCAGCAGGTACAGCGGCAGTAGCTGCCGAATATTTCCCGCCTACAGGCACCCGCGTTCTTATGAATCTCGGCGATCCCGATCTGGCTGATAAATATGCGTCGCTTCCCTGTGACGGTATCGGACTCATGCGGGAAGAATTTATCTGGACCACCTTTATTCATGAACATCCGCTGTACCTGATCGAAACAGGCCGGCCGGAAAAAGTGGTAGATATGCTTGCGGAAGGCATCAGCAAAGTATGCCGCGCCCTTGCTCCGCGTCCCGTTGTTCTCCGTTTCTCCGATTTCAAATCCGGCGAATACAGAAATCTCAAGGGCGGCGATAAGTACGAACCGGAAGAACCGGCCGACCTTCTTGGTTGGAGAGGCGCTTCCCGCTACTATGATCCAAAATACACCGATGCGTTCCGCCTGGAACTGAAAGCGGTCAGAAAAGTTCGTGAAGAATACGGCCTGAAAAATCTGAACTGCATGATTCCGTTCTGCCGCACCGTTGATGAAGCGGAAAAAGTAACGGCCATTATGAGAGAAGAAGGACTGGAACGTGGTCCGGACTTCAAACTTCTCCTTATGGCGGAAATTCCGGCTAATATTCTCCTGGCAGACCGTTTCAATAAATTTGTTGACGGCTATTCCATCGGTTCCAACGATTTAACAATGCTTATTCTGGGCTGCGACAGAAATAATGATACCGTGGCTTCTCTCTTCGATGAACGCAATCTGGCTATCAAGAGGGCTATCCGCCACCTGATCAAAGTGGCGCACAGAGACGGCAAGACCGTATCCATCTGTGGACAGGCGCCGTCCGTATATCCCGACTTTACGGAATTCCTCGTAAAGAGCGGCATTGACTATGTATCCGTCAACCCGGATATGGTGAAGAGTACCCGGCTGAATGTAGCCCGCATAGAACAGCGTCTGATGCTGGATGCGGCGACGGGCAGAGGTGTCGTGGACCAGGAAGATTACGAACTTTGATTTTGAAATAATGGCAGAGGACATGGGAAAGTTGACATGTCCTCCGCCACAGTTCCGCTTTGCGGAAGAAGGAGAGAAGGGAAATTATGCAGCTTACCGGCCGACAACAGGAAATCACGAGGATCGTTCGGGAAAACGGTCCTATCACAGGGGAAATGATTGCACAGCGTCTCCATGTGACGAGGAGCGCGCTGCGTGGAGATCTGGCGGTTCTTCTTTCAGGAGAGGTAATCGCTGCCCGCCGTCGTCTCGGCTACTATTACCTTGGGGGCGGAGAAGATCCCGCGGCTGCTGAAATCCGTTCCTGCACGGCGGAAGACTGTATGTCCCGCCCGATACTTGTCGGAGCGGAATCCAATGCCTATGACGCGGCGGTTCTCCTGTTCACCGAAGATATCGGTACGCTTTTCGTGGGGAAAAAAGATGACATACAGGGCGTCGTTTCCAGGAAAGATCTTCTGAAAGCGGCCATGGGCCGTGATGATTTGGCAAAAGTGCCGATTTCCATGGTAATGACATCCCGCTCGAAAATGATTTATGCTGAACCGAAAGAGGATCTTGTATCCATCGCACAGAAGATGATGGATTATGAAGTCGATTGTCTTCCTGTAGGGACTTTTAAAAATGTGGGAAATGACAGGAAATTTGTTCTTATCGGGCGTGTATCGAAAACGAATATCACCCGTCTCTTTTTGGAACTGGGGAAAGGCGGCAGAAAATAATAAATGGCAAAACAACCGCAGGTTTATGTCGTTTCCGATTCTCTTGGAGAAACGGCGGAAAGTGTGGCTAAGGCGACCATCGGCCAGTATGACACAGATATTGAGATTCACCGTGTGCCCTTTATCCGTCATACGGATCAGATAGAAAAAATTATTGATGAAGCGGCACAGGCGGGGGCTGTGGTCTGTCACACACTGGTCAGTCCTGAACTCCGTGCCGACTTTGAACGGATAGCCCATGAAAAAAATGTCCGTTATGTGGATATCTTAGGTCCTATGATGAATATGGTGACTGATGTGGCAGGGGTGCAGCCCCGCATGAAACCGGGAATCATCCACCGTCTTGATGAAGAGTATTTCAAAAAAGTGGAAGCCATCGAATTTGCCGTCCGCTATGATGACGGAAAAAATCCGGCAGGCTTCGCAAAGGCGGACATGGTTCTTATCGGTGTGTCCCGCACATCAAAGACGCCGCTGTCCATGTATATGGCGCACAAAAAGTACAAGGTGGCAAACCTGCCCCTTGTGCCGGAAGTGCAGATACCGGAAGAAATATTCCAGGTGCCTCCCTATCGTCTGATCGGCCTCATTATTGACCCTTACAAACTGAACGGAATCAGAAGAGAACGAATGAAAGCGCTCGGATTTTCAGGAACGGCGAATTACACTGATATCGAGCGCATTGAAGATGAGCTGGCTTATGCTAAAGAAGTCATGCATCAGCTTCACTGCACCGTCCTTGATGTATCAAATAAAGCCATTGAAGAGACGGCAAGCCGCATCATGTCCATTATTGAGCGGAATAAGGAACTATACGGCGACAAATATTGACAGATGATGAAATCTCCCGAAGGAAACTTCAGGGGATTTTTTTGCTGGAACGATTTTATGGATACATTTGCGGCAACACTGTTCCTCATCACAGATGCAGATCCTTCACATGCATTCAGGATGACGTCTTAACGTCTTATACAAGGATCATGGAATCGGCCGTCAGAAGGAGCTGCTGGCGCACGCAGTGTGCGATTGAGGATACTCGCTTGTCGTAATGATTTAAATCGTAAAAGAATAGTTAGCTTGCAGCTGACAGCTCACAGCTGATAGCTTTTATCTTCTTACCGCTTTCTTCACCACGGGTGCAGATCCTTCACGTTCGTTCAGGATGACGATTAACGTTTTTCTCATTATGAAGCCTTAACGTGTCTTATACAAGGATCATGGAGCCGGCCGTCAGAAGGAGCTGCTGGCGCACGCAGTGTGCGATTGAGGATACTCGCTTGTCGTAATGATTTAAATCGTAAAAGAATAGTTAGCTTGCAGCTGACAGCTCACAGCTGATAGCTTTTATCTTCTTACCGCCTTCCTCATCACGGTGGCAGATCCTTCACATTCGTTCAGGATGACGCTTTACTGTTAGTGTCATTATGATGCTTTCCGCTCCCCATCGTTAGTAACGCTTTCCCCCAATCGTCATTCAGAACGGGGGTAAGAATGCTGTGTGGGAAAATGGGTAAGCAGAACGGTGACACGGAGTGAAGAATCTATTACACTGATGACACTGTGCGGTTTCTTTTCTGTTTATCACAAAATTACTTTTACCGTTTTTCTCACTACGGGTACAGCTCCTTCGCATTTGTTCAGGATGACATCTCACCTTAATCGTCATCTTCATAACTAATCCTTTGCCAATACCCCGAATGACGTTTTCCGTTTCTTGCTACTATGGCGCTTACCGTTACTCATCATTTAGAATATATGATAAAAATTTACTGCGGAAACAATAAAAGAAAACCACCTTTTATTTGAAAACAATTAGAAAATATGATATGCTATAGAACAAATTGAAATTTATTCGCAGATTAAGCGGATGCTGAATCGGTAAGGATGGAATTTACATGAGAAGCAAACGAATGCGGCGAAGCATTGTCAGACGTGTTTTGCAATTTATCCCCGTACTGCTGGGGATTACTTTTCTTGCGTTCCTTTTAATCTATTTATCGCCAAGCGATCCTGTGAGCGTGCGTATGTCGGCAGGCGGTATTTCCGTCAGTCCTGAAATCATGGAGTCCATGCGCAGATCCATGGGCCTTGACCGTCCGCTTCTTGTACAGTATGGCGACTGGCTGTGGAATATTCTTCACGGAAATATGGGAAAATCATATATTACTGACGCTGACGTGCTGGATCAGATTTTGAAAGCGCTGCCTTATACATTAAAAATGGCGGGCGCTTCTCTTTTGCTGACCCTCTGCATTTCGATTCCCGTAGGGATACTCACGGCGGCCATGCAGAACAGCAAGTTTGATTATGTGGTCCGTGTCATGGCGTTTGTGGGAAATGCTCTTCCCAACTTTATCATCGCCCTTTGCCTCATGTTTATTTTTTCCTACCGTCTCGGGTGGATTCCTGTGCTGGCGACGACAAAGCCTATAGGCCTTATCCTTCCTGCGCTTACGCTGGCGCTGGTCATGTCGTCCCGTTATATCCGGCAGATTCGTGCCGCCATGCTTGATGAGCTGGGCAAGGGGTATGTGGTGGGACTTCGTTCCCGCGGACTTTCCGAAACGACCATTTTGTATAAGAATGTATTGAAAAATATTATGGTAACGGTGATTACGCTCACCGGTATTTCCCTCGGCTCTCTTCTGGGCGGAACGGTCATCGTGGAAACCGTTTTCACCTGGCCCGGTCTCGGCAGTCTTATTATGGAAGGGATCAGCCAGCGAGACTATCCTGTGGTACAGGCGGTCATCGTATGGATGGCATCTGCTTTCATGGTGGTCAATCTGCTCACCGATATTTCTTATACTGTTTTTAATCCGAAAATTAAAGATATATAGGAGGACCTATGGATCTTTCAGCAAAACGGATTTCGAAAAGTATGTGGTGTCTTCTTGGCATCATCCTGTTTATCATTCTTTTCAGTTTGATTTCGCCGTACCTGGCACCTAATGATCCCTATCTGACCCATTCCGACAATATCCTTGCCGCGCCGGATATGAATCATTTATTCGGTACTGACAATCATGGGCGCGATGTGCTTTCCCGCGTGATGGTGGGCAGCCGCAGTTCCATCTTTGCCGCATTTGCCATCATCGCCTGTGCAGGGACTTTGGGAAGTTTTGTGGGTCTTATGGGCGGTTATTTCGGCGGGAAGGTGGATGCCTGTCTTATGCGGGTGACCGATATATTTCTCGCATTTCCCGATATCCTTCTGGCAATTGCCGTAGCGGGCATTTTAGGCGGCAGTCTTTTGAATGCCATGTTCGCCCTCGTGCTGACGGCGTGGACGCAATATGCCCGGCTGGCACGGAGTTCGACCATTGCTATTAAAGAGGAGACCTTTATCCATGCCGCCCGCCTTGGCGGGTGCAGTGACAGGGAGATCATATTTCTCCACATTCTGCCGAATATCGCGGGACCGCTTATCGTTACCGCGACGCTCCATGTAAGCGGTATGATGATGGGGCTCGCCGGGCTGTCATTTCTCGGACTCGGCGTGCAGGTACCGGAAGCGGAGTGGGGATCCATGATCAGCGAAGGACGTTATTGTCTTCAGAATGCGCCGTGGGTGGCTCTCGCACCGAGCGCCGTCATGGTTTCCGTAATGCTTGTTTTTAATTTATTCGGTGACCAGGTCAGAGATTTACTGGATCCGAAAAATAAAAAATAATTATATTTCTTAGGAGGAAGAAACATGAAAAAGAGATGGATTGCTGCAGGATTGGCAGCGGTAACGGCCTGTTCCGTGTTTATCAGCGGCTGTGGTGATGATAAGAAAGCGGCGGCGGATAAGATTGTCCGTGTGGCGGGAACGGTATCCGTATCTTCGACCATGGATCCGGCAAAAGGCTGGGAAGGCTGGTACATCGTCCGTTACGGTGTCGGCGAGACATTGTTTAAAGTGGGTGATGGTCTCAAGATTGAACCCTGGCTTGCTGAAAAGTTTGAAAAGATAGATGACCTGACCTGGAAAATCACGCTGAAAAAGAACGTGACATTTTCCAACGGAGAAGCTATGACACCGCAGAAAGTGATTGACTCCCTGAAACGTGTGGGGGACATGAATGAGCGTGCTGGTTTCCTGAAAACCGCTGTCTATACCGTTGACGGGGATGCTGTCGTCATTAAGACGGAAAAACCGCGCCTTACCCTGATCAATGACCTGGCGGATCCTTATGCGACCATTATTGACGTGGCAAACACGAAAGATTTTGAAAAAGCGCCGATTGGTACGGGCCCATTCGTGATGGCATCGTATGAGAGCAATAAAAAAGCCGTCATGAAAAAGAATCCGAAGTACTGGGGCGGGGAAGTCAAGTCTGACGGCGTGGAATATACCAAAGTCACTGACGCGAATGCGCTTGCCATGTCTCTCCAGGGCGGCGAAGTGGATATCGCCCAGGATCTGACCGTAGACGCTGCGGAAACTGTCGCGAAAAAAGACAACCTCGTTGTGAAGAGGGTGGCACAGCCCCGCGTGTACCAGATGTATTTCAATCTGAATAAAATGCAGGATAAAGCTGTCCGCGAAGCGATTATGTACGGCGTGAATAAGAAGGATATCGGAGAAAAACTAATGAAGGGCGCTGTGTCCGCTGCTTACAGCGCGTTTCCCGATGACAGCGCTTACGGAGCAAAGAATCTGAAACCCCGTATGTTTGATGTCGCCAAGGCGAAACAGATTCTTACTGATGCGGGATATAAAGATACCAACGGCGACGGTATCGTGGAAAAGGACGGGAAGCCGCTTACTGTACAGTTTTCCGTTTATAAGCGCGCCGCGATAGCTCCCATTGCTACGGAAATGCAGGCTCAGCTGAAGCAGATCGGCATTGATGTCCAGATTAAGAATTTTGAAAAAGCAACCTTCTTCGCGCCGGGGGATTTCGATATCGCTCTCTATTATGTAGTCACCATGCCGGTGGGAGATCCCTACGATTTCCTCTACAATGCCTATGACAAGGACAGCAAAGTCAATTTCGGGCACTACAATAATCCGGAAGTGCAGGAGTGGCTGGAAGAGCTGCAGAAACTGCCTGACGGCGAGGCAAGGATGCAGCTTGTCCATAAGATCCAGCAGGCGGTCATTGATGACGCGGCCATGGATTTTGTCGGATTCAATACGATCCAGGTAGGCATGGGTAAAAATGTCAAAGGCTACCTGATTACACCGAATGATTATTACCAGGTGACGAAAGACCTCGAAAAATAAGCGGGAGAAATCTATGCAGCCATTACTGACAATTCAAGACCTCAGCGCCGGTTATGGCGGCAAAACGGTCATCCGTGATATTTCCCTTACACTGATGCCCGGTGAAATACTGGGCGTCGTCGGGGAAAGCGGCAGTGGGAAAACGACGCTTCTGAAAGCAGTTTCGGAAGTGAAAGGCCTCAGGACCGATGTCTATACGGGAACAGTTACTTTCGATGGGGAGGACCTGCTCCATATGGACGCGGAGGAAAAAAGAAAATGCCAGGGAGAAGAGATAGCCTATGTATTTCAGCATCCCGGCGATTCCCTGAATCCCACGCGGAAAGTGCGTGTCCAGTTCTATGAGACCATCCTCGCCCACAGGCGGATGGAGAAAAAAGAAATGGACGAACTGATTGCTTCCGTTTTTAAGCGGATCGGACTGACCGATGTGGAACGGATACTGAATGCCTATCCCTTTGAACTTTCCGGCGGAATGGCGCAGCGTGTGGTGATTGCCCTTGCCGTGCTGCTCCATCCGAAACTGATTCTTGCCGATGAACCCACCTCCGCGCTGGATACCACCGTGCAGAAGCAGGTTCTTGAAGAACTTCTCATGCTCCGGGACACCCTCCGTACCGCCATGATCATTATTACCCATAATATCGGCGTGGCCAGACATCTGGCGGATCGTGTGGCGGTGCTTTATAAAGGGGAAATCGTGGAAATGGGGAAGACGAAAGAAGTTCTTGAGAACCCGCAGCACCCCTACACGAAATCGCTCATGGCCGCTGTGCCGAAACTGGCATATGCCATGGAAAAGGAGGCATGATGGAGGAAATCCTTGTCTGTGAGAACCTGACGATGACCTTTGACGACGGCGAATACATCGTGCATGCTTTGAAAAATGTGAGCTTTTCTCTTCGTAAAAATGAAGTTCTCGGCATTATCGGGGAAAGTGGAAGCGGAAAATCGACTATTGCGAAGCTGATTACCGGACTTTATCAGCCGACAGGAGGAAATATATTTCTTGGCGGCCGATCGATTGTCCGTCTGAAACGGCAGGCGCAGAAAGAAGTGTATACCAAAGTGCAGATGGTATTTCAGGACGCTGTCGGCTCTTTTAATCCGCGGAGGAAAATCGGGGAGTCTATTTTAGATACGCTTTGCCGTCTCTGCGGAGAAAATAAGCATACGGCCGGTAAGGAAACGGCCCTTCTTTTGGATCATGTGGGACTCCCCGGGGATTATGCGGAAAAATATCCCCATGAGCTTTCCGGCGGCGAATGCCAGCGTGCGGCGATAGCCAGAGCCATGTCCGTCCATCCGGAAATTCTCATTTGCGATGAAGCCACCTCGGCGCTTGACGTTTCCGCACAGGCAAAAATTGTGGAGCTTCTTATGCATCTGCGCAGGATCCATAATGTAAGCATTTTATTCATTACTCATGATCTTCCGCTGGTGAGCAATATAAGCGACCGCATCCTTATCATGAATGAAGGAGAACTGGTGGAAGAAGGAAGCACCGAAGAAGTGATCACCCGGCCGAAAACCGTTTATACCAGACGGCTCCTTGACGCAGTATGCTGATGATTTAAAACGGCAGGCGGATGATTATCCCGAGAGAACGGCTCCCTGCCCGGTTTGTTATTTTTATACATAATAAAACCGCTTTCTGTAGTGACCTTTATGTCAAACTGCAGAAAGCGGTTTTTAGTTGCCTGCTGAAAAGGCATGAGTAAAGAGCCGTAATAAAATGCAGAAATATTTTGTTACAGTCTGTTATGATTTGCATAGAATGGATTCATTGGGACAACGGCGTGCAGTCAATCACTGTGGCAAGGTATTTTCCGTCTGTCCTGCTTTGCGCTGTGACTACAGCAAACTTTCCTTCCGACAGGGGAAAGGCCTTTTCGAGAGAAAAGCTGGTGTACATTTCTGTTTTGTAGCTGCCTTTTTCATCCTGTTCTTCCTTTGTGTTTTGAAGGATGCTGTCTTCCGGAATGAAATCTTTATAGTCCTGTGGTGCCTTTGACGGACCGGCAGGATCGGACAGCGTGATATTTACGATATGTTCTTTAAAAACAATGACCGTCACGGTATCATTATTGAATCTTTTCATATAAACTGTGTCTCCGGCAGGCGCGCCATAGGCGGCGGTCCAGATATCAAGCGTATCTCCCAGGCGGGCGGCTTGCAAGGCGGGGGCTTTTTCTTTTTGCGTATTTTCTTCCTCAACAGCGGCTGTCTTGGCCGGGACGGCAGGCCTGCCTGCATTGCATCCGGAAAGCAGCAGCGCGGATAAAAGAAAAACGGCAGAAGCGGAACCGATGTATTTCATAGAATCCTCCCATAGATTTGATAATAATTTATATTATATCACCGAAAAAAATAATTTTTTCATCTTGACGGCAAACCTTGCTTTCTTGTATGGTTAAGGAAATAGGGGGCGGCTATGTTCAGATTCAATGATATCTTTCTCGTAATCGTGGCGTGCTACGTTATTTATAAAATAGGTTTCGTCGACGGCTTTACTTTGGTGAATCTCTTTATCGCGGTCTGCACCGTTGTGGCTTTTGTATCCACGATTCTTCGCCGAAGCGGATACATGGAGAGGCTGAAAGAAAAGGAGAATGAAGCGGTGAAGAAACGGGAAGAGAAGAAAGAAATGGATGGGGCAAAGAAAGAGTAACGGGCGGAAGAAACAAAACAGAGAAATATATTTATGCAAACGGCGTTTGTGAGGCGCCGTTTTTGTTTGCCCAAACCGGAAAGGTGTTTGTAAGTCTCTTCTTAGAGTCGGGAGCGTGTCGATTTTTATTCATCGGCTGATTATGTTAAAATGCAAGTATAATTATGAAATTTAGGTAGAAATCCGGGCGGTTTCGGCAGGAATCGTCTTTGGAAAGACAGTTTATTTTCCCAAGAGGTATTTTCATGGATTCCGAATTGGACGTTGTGAGACAGATTAATAAATTGGCGGGACAGGCGCGCCCCGTGGATCTCATGATGGATCTGATTACCCGTTACGGTCATTGGGCATTTTTAATTTATGGAATTTTGCTATGGTTTGCGCCGGGGAAGAATCAAAAGCATCGGCGGGAGAGCTGCGTGGCGGCGTTCCTTGCAGTCTGCCTATGCTCCGTGATTTCCCTTGCTGTCGGAAAGCTGTGGCATCGGGGGCGGCCTTTTACCAGAGACCGGCAGATTTGGAATTTTACAGGGCATAAAGCGAATGCGTCTTTTCCGAGCAATCATGCCATGAACAGCGCGGCCGTGGCTTTTCAGCTTCTGCGGGATCGTATGCCCGGATGCCGGTGGATGGCATGCCTGGCAGGGCTGCTTGCCTTTTCCCGGTTGTTTGCGGGGATGCATTATCCTTCGGATATTCTTGGCGGCGGCGCTATTGCCGCGGCGGTTCATGGGGTATTAAACAAACCTTTTGCGGCTGCTTTCATAAAAAAATTGACAGGAGCCCTGTCTTTATTATCTGACAGTATTTTATACATAGGGAAAAGCAGGTGACCGGATTGGCGGAGAGGAAAGGAAGAGGAAGGAAAATATCGATTGTCCATATTGCGCAGATCCTGCTCAGCGAGTCTGATGCGGAGCATCCGCTTTCCCAGCAGCAGATATTGGCGTTTCTGCGGGAACGGTACGGCATGGAAATGGACCGCAAGGCGGTGCGCCGGAATCTGGAAGCCCTTCGTGGCGGCGGGCTTCCTGTAGTGTGCCGTGAGGTGGAGCGTGTAATAGAAGGGAAACCGGCGCCGCTTTCACTGGACTGGTACTGGGATCACGACTTGACAAAGGAGGATATGAAAGCGCTTATCGACCTTTTATATTTCTCCCATCTTCCCGCGGCCGAGGTGCGCCAGCTTGCGCAAAAATTAAAAAATTTATACATGCGTCCTTTTGATGACGGCAAGGCGGCCGTGAAAAATATTCCCGCGCTGAACCAGCTGGAACCGCCTGATGAAACATTGGCAGTTTTGGCGGAGGCTATTGAAAATAAAAAGATGATACAGTTTTTTTACGATCATTATGAGGCTGACGGGAAACGGTACCACGGCAAAGATATAGGCGGCATCGACCGTGTATACCGTGTGAGCCCCTATGTAGTGGCCGCATCGGACGGACGATACTTCCTTTTGGGAAATATTGACGAAAAGGATGAGATTACACCGTTTGCGGTGGAACTTCTTGACAGCGTTTCCCTGCTTGAGGAAGAGGCGCGTCCGCAGAAGACAATTCCCGGCGCGGAAATGGGGATCCGCGTATCAGATTTTCTTTCTGTCTTAAGCCGTACATATGCGGGCCCGTCGGAAAAGTGCCGCTTTGAGGCGGATTGGAAACTTATGACGGATATCGTGACAGATTTCGGGAAATCCGCGTTTATTGTGTCGGCCACGCAGGGACAGGTGCTTGTGGAAATAGAAGCGCCTCCGGCGATTATCTTTGCCTGGGCCTTGAAAAATGCGCCGCTTGTCAAAGTGGTGGCGCCGGCTGCGCTGGTGAAGTCTGTAAGAGAAGCGGCAGCAAACCTGACCCGTCTCTATGGCGGTGGATGATGGGACTGAAAATATGTCTTGGGATCTTCTTTGTCCTGTTTCTTTTTCTGCTGATTCCGATCCGCTACCATTTCATCCTTGAAATAAAGCACCTTGCCGTGACAGTGGAGTTCATTTTCGGGCTTTATAAGAAAACGATGGAACTGCCGGGAAAGAAACGAGAAAGAACCGCGGATGCGGACGAAAAAATAGAGGAACTCCTTTTTGCAGATGAGGAGCGGCCTGCCGCTGCCCAGAGGGCAGAAATGATTTTTGCCGATGAGACGGAACCGGAAAAAGCGCCTGAAGAAAAGACAAAAGAAAATAAAGCAGAAAAACACAAAGAATCGGCAGACGAAGGGAAAGGAGAAAAGAAAAAACATCCTCCGCTGTGGAAGCAGCTGCGGTTTGCTATCCATAATGGACTGGCGGAAAATATTTTTAAGGCTCTCGCAGCGGTTCTGGCGCACAGCATGCCGCGGAAATGGGATTTTTGCGGAGAGTTCGGTACGGGGGATCCGATGCAGACCGGCCTGCTTGCGGGGATGGCAAAGGCGTTTCTTCCGGAAGCTGCGAAAAATGTAGTGTGGAAATATATAGAGCCATCGTATAAACTAAAGGGGAAAGGACAGGGAAGAATCATTCCCTTCTATGCGGTATACATTGTATTGCGCTTGGCGGCAAGCGCGCCGGCACGTCAGTTCTGGCGGTACAGACAGGGAGGAATCCACGATGAATGATGATGCAAGAAAAAAGATTTTTGAAGAATTTAAAGAAATGATTCGCACGGAAACGGTTGTAGGCCAGCCGATTTATCTGGACGATGCCACGATCGTGCCGTTTGTGGATATTTCTTTCGGCTTCGGTACGGGAAATCACGGGACAAACGGAGAATCCAGCGGAGAAGCGGGCGGCGGCAAAATGAGCCCTACGGCGGTTCTGATTATGAAAGGAGAACGGGTCGAATTATTCTCCATTAAAAATGCCACACCGAATGGTACGATCGACAGGGTGCTGAACATGATCCCTGAAGCGGTATCCCATTTTACGAAGAAGAAAGAGAAAAAGAACGAGGTGCGGGAAGCGGCGCTGAAAGAAGCGAAAGAGGCCATGAAAGAAGAGGCGGAAATCGCAGCGCTTGAAGAAAAAGTGTAAAACAGGTGAACTGACTTTTAGTCATTTTATATTGACAGATAAGACTGATTATACTATTATTAATACATACCCAAAATCCCATTATATGTCGGGATATTTCTAAGGAGGAATGTGGGAATGAAAATGAATAAGACAGCAGCAGCTATTACAGCTGGTATCATCACTTTTGGCGCCATGGCGTCCGCATCAGCGGCAGGCATCGGTTTTGTTAATTCCGGCGCCCTGCTCCAGGCTCATCCGAAGATGGAAAAAGTGCAGCTGGATATGAGAACGGCAGCACAGAAAGCACAGGAAAATTTCAACAGCCGCAGCGCAGGCAAGAGCGATCAGGAAAAGGAACAGATCGCCCAGGAAATCCAGCGTGATATGGCTGCCAAAGAAAGAACTGCCATGCAGCCGATTCTGCAGGATATCCGCAAAGCGATCCAGCAGGTTCGCCAGGAAAAAGGACTGGATGTCATTCTGGAAGCCGGCGCGGTGATTGATGGCGGCACAGATGTAACTTCTGAAGTCGGTGCAAAACTCACAAAATAATCTTAAAATGAAAAAGAGGCCTTTCGGGGTCTCTTTTTTGTGTGGAGGTAGTTTGGTGTAAACGCGGGAGTTCTGGCCTTTTTTGTTTTGCGGGTTTATTTCGGGTTATAGGACATTTTGTGTTGATACAAAGGGCGATGGAACTAGTATTTAACTGGCCTCATCGCCCTTTAAAGTTGTTTGAAAGAACTTTGAGGGTGGACAAAACGTGTTGATAAAAAAGCTGAAAGTCATTGCAGTAACTGGCTTAAATAGGGTTATATCTTCCTAAGAAATAATTTTCCGGGAGGAAGCTATTATGAACCAAGTGCGATGTTTTAATTGCGGTAACATTTGTGTTAAGAATGGAAAAACTAAAGCGGGTACGCAGCGATGGCTTTGTAAGGAATGTAGTGCTACTTTTACTAATCCCATAGATAACTCAACCAAGCAATTTGTACAGTTTCAACATTGGTTATTTAGTAAAGCTGTGCAGAAAGAAATGCCCGGTGCAGGGAAATCTTTTCGAAGGAAAATATCTAAGTTTTGGGAAATATGGCCTATGCCGCCTAAAATTGAGAGTCCGATGAATGTTGTATATGTGGATGGGATTTATCTACCCAGAAAAGCATGTATTTTAATATGCTGCAATGAAGGAAACGTACTTGGATGGTATTTTTGCTATCATAAGCATTCCGGAGTTTGGAATTTAATAAGTATAACATATAGAGATTAAAGGTTGACTTTTTTGGGGGGGGTAGTATTATGGTTTTATTAATTATAACTTATAAATTATGAGTATAAAAGAAAAAGAATTATCATAATAATTGTGCTCAAAAATTAACTATTTTCATATAATTGGATTCCGTTACTGTGGAGGAAAAAAAGTGAAAAAGAACAGGCTATTTATGATGATGTTGGTCACTGGGGTTTCAGTTTTATTAACGGCATGCAGCATGTTTGATAATGCAACAGATAAAGGCGTGGCAGAGAAAACGAAGGTAGTGACCGATTTGGCAGGACGGCAAGTGCATGTTCCTCTTGAGGCAAAACGAATTATTACTACTGCGCCGGGACATGGTGGTGCTTTCATGACTATGTGTGCCATTTTAAATAAAGATGTAGAAAATTATATGGTTGGTTGGGATAATAGATTGGCGGCTGATAATAAAGATATGTATAACCATTATATAAAGTCTATTCCAAAACTTAAGGATTTACCTGATGTTGGAAGTGTATTCAGGGAAAGCTTTAATGTAGAAAAAGTTATTGAACTTGCACCTGACCTGTGCATTTTTTCTATAGAAGAAAAAGCTGCTATTGATGCCAGTGCTGCTGCACAGCTTGATAAGGCAAAAATTCCATATATTTACATTCAATTAGTTGATGAAAAAACAGAAAATCAGGAAAAGAGCGCAAGGTTGATTGGTGAAGTATTAAACAAGCAGGAAAAGACCGAAGAAATTATTAAAAACAGTATTGAGAAACGAAAAGAAGTGGAACGCCGCGTTGCTAAAATTAATGAACAAAAGAAAGAGAAGCCGAAAGTATATTTTGAGTGTGTATCCAGAGGTGTTGATGAATATGGATGGACTTATACCAATGAAGTACAGTGGGGTCTAATGACATATATGGCCGGTGGAGACAATATTAGTGAGGGGAAATATGAAAAATATGGAAAAATGGATTTGGAAACTTTATTAAGAGCCAATCCTGATCATATCTTTCTTGCGGGAAGTTACTGGCCGAAGGTTCCTTCCGCCTTAAAAATGGGATATGAGTCTACTCAGGCAGATGTTTTACAACAAATCGAAGCATATAAGGAAAGAAAAGGCTGGAATGAATTGAAAGCAGTTCAGAATGGAAATGTCCATGCTATATATCTTTCTATGGGATGCGAATTATTTGATTTTGCATCATTGGAATTTATTGCTAAAACGATTTATCCGGAAGAATTTGCAGATATGGAACCGGAAAAAGACCTTCAAGAATATTTTGCTTCATACCTGCCATTTGAGCTGGAGGGAGTATGGATGGTAAAGTAACTGATTCCTCGAAAATGGATCAAATCCAATCTTATGATTATCGAAAAAACGAAAAGAGAAGATGGCTGCTTCTTGGCACAGGGATACTGGTATCCATAGTCTTATTCATAATTGATATTATCGCCGGTGAAAGGTGGATACCTTTGTCAAAGATTATGGCAGCTGTTTTTTATCCCGGAACAATGCGAATTACAGACTTGGTTATTATCAATGATATAAGGATACCAAGAGCCTGTATGGCCTTTCTTGCAGGAGTTGCTTTGGGGTTCAGCGGTGGAATTATGCAAACTGTTTTGAATAATAAGCTTGCGAGTCCGTATACATTGGGCTTATCTTCTGCAGCAGGATTTGGAGCATCTGTTGCTATTACAATAGGACTATCCTCAATAGCTGCGATTGGTATTTATCTTATTCCTTTTGTATCATTTTTATCGACGGCAGCAGCCTGTTATATGATTTTTCTTTTTGGAAAATATTTTAATTCAAAGCCGGATACAATGATTTTAGGAGGGATTGGGTTATCTTTTATTTTTCAGGCATTGCAGTCACTGTGTCAATATTCTGCAACTACCGAACAAAGCCAGAATATAGTATTTTGGCTTTTTGGCAGCTTGGCAAGATCTAATTGGGTAAGTGTGACTGTAACATTAGTTATATTGATTATTTTTATTCCCTATATTATTAAGGATTCATGGAAATTGACTGCATTAAAATTGGGAGAGGAAAATGCCATCGGTTTAGGTGTAGACGTGAAGCAATTAAGGTTTCAGGCACTTCTTGCAGTTTCAATAATAACCGGAATCGCAGTGAGTTTCATTGGAACAATTGGATTTATCGGCTTAGTGGGGCCTCATATTGCAAGACTTGCAGTTGGTGAAGATCAGCGGTACTATCTTCCTGCTTCCGGCGTATTTGGGGGAATAATTTTATCACTTGCATCTATTATCAGTAAAATCATTGTCCCGGGAATGATTTTCCCCATTGGCATTATTACATCGGTGGTAGGAGGGCCGTTCTTTTTGTTCTTTATTTTTGCAAAAAAGAAAAATGTCATAGGTGGTATGAATGATTAAAATTGAGAATGTCAGCTATAGTTATGATAAAAATCAGATATTAGATGATATCTCTTTTAATGCGTCTAATGGAGAAGTTACAGCGATTATCGGATCTAATGGTACTGGGAAATCGACATTGTTGAAAAATATATGTGGAATTTTAAACGGAAAAGGGAATATATTTCTTGATGGGGTAAATACCGAGACTTATTCAAGAAAAGAGCTTGCTAAAAAAATAAGTTATTTGTCTCAATTTAATTCTATTGATTCAGATATCAATGTCTTTGAAGTTGTGTTATTAGGTAGAATTGATAATCTTGGCATGACTGTACCAAGAGGAGAAATTGAGAAAGTATGGGAAATACTTAGGTTTTTAAATGTTGATCATCTTGCCCCAAAGAATATTTCGCATCTTAGCGGTGGTCAGAGGCAAATTGTATTTATAGGTCAGGCATTGGCAAGGGAACCGGAAGTTTTATTGTTGGATGAGCCGACAAATAACCTGGATATGCAATATACATATAAGATCCTTAATACGATCAGAACGTTGACAAAGCATAAAAATTTTACAACATTGATGGTTCTTCATGATTTGAATCTATTGGAAAGTACGGCAGATAGAGTCATAGTTCTCCATCACGGAAAGCTTTATTCGGAGGGGACATCACGGGAAATCCTTACAACAGAAATGTTTAGGGATGTTTATAAAATGAATGTAAAATTTTATCCAATCGATATAGGGCGTAATATCATGGTTCCCATATCTCCGTGTGAGTGAAAGGATTCGTATATAAAACGTTATTGAGATATCAGATTAGCAGAAAAAATAGTTGATATTTTTGCAAAGTCTTATGAATTATGATGGATTGATTGTGAAGGTATGGATATAATACGAAAATTCTTCTCAGTAGGAAATGATCGAAATGGAGATGTTAGTTCATGGTCTTATGTGAAGAAACTATATAAAGCATATTGGCAGGTTGCATGGCCGGCTTCATTGGAGGGTATATTTTTAAACCTGATATTGCTTGCTGATTTGGTCATGGTTGGAGAATTGGGGATATCTGCTGCCGCAGCAGTAGGCATAGTTAGTCAGCCCAAGATGATTATGCAGTTATTTGGCAAGTCACTTGGTACCGGTGTTACTGCCGTTGTGGCAAGGAGAAGAGGAGAAAATAATCTTTTCGGATTGAACAGCTGCATAAAGCAATCGTTATTAATTACGATTCTTTTATATGTTGTTTTAGTATATTTTGCTATTGCTTATCGAGAAAATATATTGCTGTTAATGGGAGCAAATTCAGAATATTTTGATTTAGCAGTCATATATTTTACATATCTTACCGTGGCGCTGTTTTTTAAATCTTTGTCATCTGTATTGTCGGCTGTACAAGTTGGTGTAGGAAATACGTCTGTTATTCTAAGGGCCAGTGTAATTGGAAATATCATAAATGTTGTATTTAATTATGTTTTGATTTTTGGACATCTGGGATTCCCACGATTGGGAATTCAAGGGGCGGCTATAGCTACAATAATAGGAGAATTTATTATTTTCAGTGTACTACTCATTTCTATCCTTTTTCAGGATAAAGATGGTATTGATATTAGGAATAACGGGAGCATTATTTTTTCAAAAAAGGTGATATGGCCAGTGTTGGAAATCGGAGCCAATTCATTCTTTGAACAGATTTTTGAAAGAGTGGGTTTGTTTATTTTCGCAAGGTTAATTGCGGAGTTGGGAACGGTTGCGGTTGGTACGCATCATTACTGTATCATTTTGTGGGATTTATATTATTATTTCGGACTTGGGATGGGAACGGCATGTGCCTCTTTTGCAGGAAGGAAACTGGGAGAAAAAAGACCGGAACTGGCTAAAATATACATGAAAATTGCTCAAAAATCTGGGATCATTATTTCCAGCATTGTTTCCATAATATTTTTAACAATGGGGACATTCTTATTTAAGATGATGGTGGTTGATGATAATGTAGTTAATTTGGGTGCAAATATCATGATGATTGTAGCAGTTTTGATTATTCCACAAACACAGGCACAAATTCTTACCGGTGTATTGAGGGGTGCTGGTGATAATAGATTTATTGCAAAATACTCTCTTTTTGTCAGTGCAATTTTCAGATCAATTTTGGCATATGTGTTTGCCTTTATAATGAATTTTGGTTTATATGGTATTTGGTATGCTCTTCTTGTTGATGAAGTTTTGAAGATGATATTTTCGAAATACAGAATTACTAAGGGGATTTGGATTACTAAAAATGTTTGAAAATAATTGGTTTTATAAAGAGTATATGGGATAAAAAAGCAGCTGTTATTTATTCATCCTATATGAAATTTTTATATATGGGGTGATTGTTATATCCACTTTATGTAAATTTTATTTAAAAGTATTTTAAGGAGTGAAACGCATGAAAAAAATTTTGACCGTTACTGCTGTAGCAGCACTTATTGCTGGGGTATCTGTATACGCAGCAAATCCATTCTCCGATGTATCCACTGATGACTGGGCATATCAGGCAGTATCCGATCTCTCGGATCAAGGGGTCGTAGAAGGCTATCCGGACGGTACATTCAAAGGTGAAAGAAACATGACCCGTTACGAATTGGCTCAGGTGATTGCTCGTCTGATGGCTCGTGAAGATCAGCTGAATGCTGAGCAGAGAGTAACTCTTGATAAACTTGCTGGCGAATATGCAGACGAACTAGTGAATCTCGGTGTTCGTGTAAGCAATCTGGAAAAGAAAGTTGGCAATATTTCCTGGTCCGGTGATTCCCGTATGCGCTACAAGCATATTTACAATACTAAAGAAGATAAAAATACTGATGGATGGGATGGGAATTTCCGTCTTGTAGCTAAGGCTCAAGTGAATGACAGCACTTATATATGGACAAGATTTTTATCTTGGTTTGACTTTAAAACAGGTGTTACCGGTTCGACATCATTGAATCGTCTTGTGGTTAATCATAAATTTAGTGATACGGTAGATTTATCAGTTGGACGTTTGAGCTTAGATATGAGTTCTATGGGATGCTGGATTTATTCTGATGCATTTGATGGAGCCCAATTATCTATTGGGGATAAAAATTTAAAGGTTAGTGTCGGTTATGGTAAATTCCGTGCTGGTTATGATATTAAGAACAAAGATGCATTGTATGCACGTTTAGCCGCTAATACAGGTGTAGCCTCTGTTGGCATTGATTACTACAAACTACATGAAGGAAATAAGGAACAGGTTCTTGGTGGGAATTTTTTAATACCGGTTGGTGATTTCCGGGTATTTGGGGATTATTATAAAGCAGATAAGGCTGATGCAAGAACTTGGCTCACAGGAGTAGGTTATGGAAAACTTAACAGTGCCAAAGCCGGAACGTGGCAGCTTGATGTTGCATACGTGGATGCACAAAAAGGTGTATTCCAAGGTGGAAGCGGCTGGCATACCAATATGCTTGATCATGGAGATGTGAGGTTTTGGCAGGCACGTGGCAGAGTTGCACTTATGAAAAATGTGTATCTCCATGGTGAATATGGATTTGCAGCGCATGCGAAAAAGGCTGAAAAGGAACCATCGGATGTTTGGACATTGTCTCTGAATTATGATTTCTAATTAACTTTTAGATATTTAAATAGGCTACGTCAGTTCAGGGGCAAGGTTACAAAGTACATAGAAATATCAAAAATAAATATGTGATGAATTAAGTGGGCAATCCTATTGATATGTAGGGAGCCCTTTTCTTTTATATGATGTTAAAGATTTACCTCTTTTAATTTTAAGGTTACAGAACAAAACATATTGATAAAAAGCTGGAAAGCATTGCAGCGACGGGCTTAAATAGTGATATCTTTTCCTAAGAAATAATTTTTGGAGCGAGAGAAAGATGTTATGAAGCAAATATGATGCTTTAATTGCGGTAACATTTGCATTAAAAATGAAAAAACTAAACAGGTACGCAGGGATGGCTTTGCAAAGAATGCAGTTTTATTTTTACCACTTTGATAGGTGATTTAGCTGAGAAGTTTTTGCAGCTTCAACACGGGTTGTTTAATAAAGCCGTACAGAAAGAAATGCCCTATACAGGTAGATATTTTTGAAAGAAAATATCCAAGTTTTGGGAAGTCTGTCTTATAATAACCCTTATTCTTATTTCTTATATCCAAAATGGCAGGGAAGGCTTTATAATAAAAGAAATAAAGTTTTTGGAGGACGCCATGGAATTGCTTGATCAATTGTGCAGGGAAATGATTGCTTATGATAAAGGGGATCCCCGTCGGATTCATCATTTTCTGAAAGTTCATGCTTTTGCCGAACAAATCGGGCGGGAAGAGGGGATTCCGGAGAAACAGCTTTTCGTTTTGGAAGCGGCCGCTTATGTCCATGATATCGGGATTCATCGGGGCGAAATGGAGTTCGGCAGGAATGATGGAAAGATACAGGAGGAATTGGGGCCGGGGGAAGCACGCCCTATATTGGAAAGACTCGGATTCGAGACGGAAGATATTGACCGCATCTGCTGGCTGGCCGCCCATCATCATTCCTACGGGAGTATAGACGGTCCGGACGCGCAGATTCTGGCGGAGGCGGATATGCTGGTGAACCAGTATGAAAGCGGCCGAAGTGATAAGGAAAACCGCGCGCTTTATAACCGTCTTTATAAAACGGAAGCGGGGAAACGTATTTTCCGGGAATTGTATTTTGAAAGCTATGAGGGCATTCATGCGTGACACGTCGCTTGTCTATCCGGTACGGAAAGACGGGAGGATTCTTCTGGGACATAAACGGCGCGGCATGGGAGCCGGTAAATGGAACGGATTCGGCGGAAAAAGGGAAGACGGGGAAACGATGCGGGAATGCGCCGCCCGGGAACTTTTTGAAGAAAGCGGACTCATTGCCGATCCGAAAGCTTTTGAGGCGGCGGGAGATTTATATTTCCATCAGCCCTCCGATCCCAGTTGGTCTCATGCGGGCATCGTATACTTTATCTACGCGTGGACGGGGACAGTGCATCTTTCCGATGAGATGGAGCCGAAGTGGTTCCTTCCGGAAGAAATTCCTTTCGGCGAAATGTGGATGGCTGACCGCGTATGGCTCCCTATGATTTTGAAAGGAAATAAAATACGCGGTACGATTTATTTTGAGAAAGACGGGAGCACAGTCTATGATTACCATTTTGAAATGGTTTAAGGAAAGGATTCATTTTGGATAGAATACAGTCGGGACAGGAATGGCCGCATAAGCTTTTAACCTGGTTCGATCAAAACCGCCGTGATTTGCCCTGGCGGGAAGGCAGGCCGCGGAACCCCTATTATGTGTGGGTGTCGGAAATCATGCTTCAGCAGACGCGGACAGAAGCAGTGAAACCGTACTTTGAAAGTTGGAAACGCCGTTTCCCTACGATTGAGGCACTGGCGGAAGCCGAAGAGGCGGACGTACTGCATGCATGGCAGGGACTGGGCTATTACAGCCGCGCAAGAAATCTTCATAAAGCGGCGCGGGAAATGGTAGAAAAGTACGGCGGAGCGATTCCGGAGGATAAAAAGGACGTGCGTGCTCTTCCGGGCATCGGGGAATACACGGCAGGCGCGATTTTATCCATGGCTTATGGAAAGCATGAAGCAGCGGTGGACGGAAACGTTCTCCGTGTGTATGCGAGGCTCTATGGTATTGAGTCGGATATTTTAAAATCGGCGGTGCGAAAAGAAATCACAACGTTAGTGGAAAAGACGCTGCCGGCGCGGGCAGGAGATTTCAATGAAGCGCTTATGGATTTAGGCTCCGAGGTATGCGTACCCAAGCATCCCAAGTGTGAAAAATGTCCTCTTCACGGAGAGTGCGCGGCGCTCCGCCTTGGACTGGAAAATGTACTTCCAATCCGCACGCCGAAGAAGAAACAGAAGGAAAGCATCGCCTGCTGCGCGGTCATGATTCAAGAGGGGAAGGCGCTTTTCCATCTCCGCCCTTCCAAGGGGATGCTTTCTTCCATGTGGGAGCTGCCCATGGTTTTGTCGGACAGCGAAAAAGACGGTGTTAAAATGTTGGAGAAGCTTCTCGGCGGGAAAGCGGGAGAAAGAATCTGGACGTATACCCATGTGTTCACGCACCGCATCTGGCACATGAAAGCGTATCTGTTTCATGGTGCAAAAGAGCCTGAAGGCGATTACCGCTGGTACAGCTGCGAAGAATACAGGGAAATACCGCTGGCAGGGCCGCACGCAAAATTGGCGGCGTATATAGAGCCGTACCTGGAAGAGTGAAAATAGCTGCCCCGTGACATTGAAAGGACAATTTTTTATTTAACGGAACTCTGTTTTTATAAAAAGGAGATCTCATGGATTTCTATCAGATCATTACATTGCTTTTTTCCTTTTTGGGACTGATGAACGGACTTTTTGCGGCGGGGCTCTTCCGGCTGAAACGGTTTTATTTGTATGGAATTGCCGGAGCGCTTATTTCCTGCGGCGCAGTGCAGTACTACGTGTGGTATGCGTTTGCCTATCCGGAATATGGCTGGGCGGCACACTTCGGCGCGTACTTTGCCTGCGCGCTGATGGCGGCGGATATCATGCTTATACTGCCGCTCTTTCTTTTGATGATGATCGGTACGGTGCGGTTTATCCGCAGGTATGCGCAGATTTTTGGCGCGGCGGTGATGGCGCTTTCTTTATTCATCGGTGTTTATGGTTCTGTGGATGGAGAAATGAAGGAAGAGGCGGAGCGGTATACGATTGCCGCCGAAGAACTGCCGGAAGCCTTTGACGGACTGAAAGTGGCGCAAATCACGGATACCCATATCGGGCCATACTACAGAAATGCCGATCTGGCAAACGATCTGGAGCGCTCAAAGGCGGAAGGGGCCGACGTGGTGATGCTTACGGGAGATCTGATTGACGATATCCGTGTCATGCCTGAAACGGCAAAGATATTAAACTCCCGCGCGGTGCTTTTCCCTTACGGCATCATTTATGTGCGGGGGAACCATGAACTGTATAAAGATCCCGATTATATTGAAAATGAACTCCGCAAAACATCGGTGAAGATACTGGACAACAGCCATGTGGCGCTTCAGAAAGACGGCGCCCTGCTTTACGTGGCGGGCGTGGACTATCCTGAAATGCGGGGAGAAGGAAGGGCGGAACTGATGGCACAGATGGTGCGGGACGCATTTGACGGCATCCCGGAAGACAGCACAAAGATTTTTCTTGCCCATCATTCTGATTTCATTGATGCCGGTTTTGAAAACCGGGCGTTCCTCACGCTCACCGGGCATACCCACGGGACGCAGTTCGGCATTTTTGGGAAACCGATGATTACGCCTTTCAAGTACACAAGGGGAATGTACAGCGACGGGAAGCACTGCGGCTATGTATCCCGCGGCAGCGGCGGCTGGTTTCCTTTCCGCTTTGATACAAGCCGCGAACTGACGATCTTCACATTGAAAAAGAAATAAGAAGGAAATAGAAGATGGAATGAAATAAAGTACAGAAATGCCGCTTCAGGAAAGGGAGCGGTATTTTCGCGCGCGAAAAAAGACAGGGTATTTGCCTGTCTTTGATCATTGGATTAACTTTTTGTGGAGCTTAACGTGGTATCGATTTTATTTTCCGGTTTCTGGGAAATTTTTACGATCTCGCTCCGTATTTCTTCCATATCATTATTGTTTTCTTCTGTAAGCGGCTTTACTGTGACAGGAGTCTTGTCCGCGTTCTTTAAGGGAAGCTCAATCACTTTATTGATACGGCTGTAAGAAAAAGTGACTTCCCGTCCTGCTTTCGTGGTGACAAGCAGACGGCCGCCGTCAATGGCTCCCGTGCCTGAAAGGCTGCCCTCCACTTCTTTGCTGCCCTGCTGGACGCGGTGATCCACCGTGATCGTTTTATCGTCGTTTCGCGTGAAAGTAATTGTTTCCAGGTTGCGGATGTTGTCGCCGGACCAGTTCATGCCTGCTTCCTGCACTCCCCACCATACGCCTTCCCACGGACCGCCGCTGAGCGCGGAAAAAAGAGCGAAAATGCCGCCGCCGAGGATGACCGCCAAAGTAATGATTCCGAGAATGATATATTTTTTCATGGTTTATTCCTGCCAATGACTTTAAATTTATTTCATTTTAACATAGCAAAGGCGGCATGCGCAAAGAACAGAAGAATTTTCAAAAAAAGAATGGGTATTTCATTCGCACATAAAAGCAAACGAATAAAAGAAATATGTTTTATAATCGTTAAAAAATGGGGTAAATGGGCTTTAAATAAAAGGTTGTGGTATAATATAAGCATTAAGAAGCGCTTTGATGAAAAGGAGGCGCTTTGTTTCTTTACGGTTCCGCGGCGGATTATTTCGCCGTTTTTGGGAATAAGGAGAATGTATGGACTGGAAGGAAGGAAAGATAGTCAATACGCCGCTGGAACGGCAGATGAAGACGTCTTACATCGACTATGCCATGTCGGTCATTGTGACCCGTGCGCTGCCTGATGTACGCGACGGCCTCAAGCCGGTACACCGCCGTATTCTGTACGCGATGAACGAAGCGGGGATGCTGCCGAATAAAGCATATAAAAAATCCGCCCGTATCGTCGGCGACGTTTTAGGTAAGTACCACCCCCACGGCGACACGGCGGTTTATGATTCCGCTGTCCGCATGGCGCAGGATTTCTCTATCCGTTATCCGCTGGTAGACGGTCACGGCAACTTCGGTTCAATTGACGGCGACTCGGCGGCAGCGATGCGTTATACGGAAATGCGTATGGCGAAAATCACGCTGGAAATGCTCCGTGATATTGATAAAGACACGGTTGACTTCATGCCGAACTATGACGGCTCTTTAACGGAACCTCTTGTACTGCCGTCCCGCATACCGAACCTGCTCGTCAACGGTTCTTACGGTATCGCTGTCGGTATGGCGACGAATGTGCCGCCCCACAACCTGTCGGAAGTGGTGGACGGACTTTGCGCGATGATTGATAATCCGGAAATTACCATTGATGAATTGATGAAATACATCAAAGGACCCGATTTCCCGACGGCGGCCATTATCCAGGGGCATAAAGGCATTGAGGATACCTACCGCACGGGCCGCGGTTCCATCACCGTCCGCGCGAGAGTGGATATAGAAGAAATGGAACGCGGGAAGAACCGTATCATTGTGACGGAACTGCCGTACCAGGTGAATAAGGCGCGCCTGGTGGAAATGATTGCCGACCTGTCCCGCCAAAAAGTCATTGACGGCATCACGGCACTCCGTGATGAATCGGATCGAAGCGGCATGCGTATCGTTATCGAGCTGCGTTCTGATGTGAATCCGCAGATCATGCTGAACAACCTGTACAAGCATACCCAGATGCAGGTCAATTTCGGGTCCATCATGCTGGCGCTCGTCGACGGGCATCCACGTATTCTCAACCTGAAGCAGATTCTTTACTACTATCTGAAACATCAGGAAGAAGTCATTACAAGAAGAAGCCGCTATGAATTGGAAAAGGCGGAAGCCAAAGCCCATATTCTGGAAGGTTTGCTCATTGCCCTTGATCATATTGACGAAGTCATCCGCACCATCCGTGAATCGCGAACCGATGAGGTGGCGAAGACGGCGCTGATTTCTAAATTCGGTCTGTCGGAAAAACAGGCAGTCGCCATTCTTGATATGCGTCTCCGCCGTTTGACCGGTCTGGAAAGAGATAAGATTGAAGCGGATTACAAGGATGTGCAGGAAACCATCGCCTACCTCCGCGATCTGCTGTCCAGCAGGGAGAAAATCATGGGGGTAGTCAAAGCGGAACTCACTGACGAAAAGAATAATTTCGGGGACAAACGCCGTACGGAAATTGCGGCAGCCCTGGGCGATATGGATGTGACCGACCTTATTCCCGACAAGCCCATGACCATTACCCTGACCAAGCAGAATTACATTAAGCGCATTGATTCTTCTGATCTGCGCACACAGAAGAAAGGCGGCCGCGGCGTAAGCGGACTGAAGATGAAGGACGGAGATTATGTCCGTAAAATCCTCACCACGTCCACCCATGACCGGATCCTTTTCTTCACGAACAAGGGCAAGGTCTACATGAAGACGGCTTATGACATTCCCGAATCAAGCCGCACTGCAAGGGGAAGCGCGATGATCAACTTCATTACATCCCTTGGCGCCGATGAACACGTGACGGAGCTTCTGGATCTGGATATTTCCGAAGAGGGAACCAAGTACCTCCTCATGGTGACGAAGTACGGCTACATCAAGAAGACGGCCTTGGAAGAATATAAGAATATCAATAAGAACGGCCTCATCGCCATGCGCCTGAAAGACGAAGACCGCCTGGTAGCGGTGCTTCCGGTCAAGGGCAATGAGGAAATCATCATGGGGACGAGAAAAGGCATGGCCATCCGCTTCTCCATTGATGATGACAATGTACGGCCTCTCAGCCGTTCCGCGTCCGGTGTCCACGGCATGCGTCTCAAAGAAGGGGATGATGTGGTAGGCGTAGTTGTGGCGGCGGAGAAAGATATCTTTACCATTTCCGCTGACGGAAACGCGAAGAGAAATGCCGCTTCTGCCTATCGTCTGCAGGGCAGGAACGGACAGGGGACGATCAACTTCAAGAAAGGCTATGAAGTAGTGGCGCTTGTCGCTGCTGACGACAGGGATGAATTGGTGGGCATCTCCGAACAGGGAATCACCATCCGTATTCCTGCCGACCAGATTTCCAGCAAGAAAGCAAAAGGAGGACAGGGCGTCATCCTCCAGCGTCTGGAAGAGGGAGACCGGATTGCTTCCATCGATGTGGTTTCCGAACCGGAAGAAGATGAAGAAAATTCATAATTAAAGTAAAACGGGTGAAAACGTTCCCGAAAGCAAAAGGCTTCCCATCTCATAGAAGAGGGAAGTCTTTTTTGCTGTCCCGTATGGAAAGCGGAAGAGCATACGATCTGTTTCCGTTTATTTCAGCACCGGTAAAATGCGGTTTCCGGAAGGCGCTTGTGATGAGTATGATTTCGCGGGCAGTCATTTTTGAAATTGTCACCTTCTTCATCTTTGCTGCCTGCTCTCTGCTTTCCGGCAGCCGGTATCCATTCAGCCGGCCGGCTTACAGGCGGGTATGGCGTATGGGCGGGATGGTGCATATTGACTTTTCTTGATATACTTATTTTGCAGAGAATTGCAATATGCAGCCGGTTATATAAGGAGGACATATGACTAAAACAATGAACGATATTCTCGGGCTTGATGAAGCCAAGTGCCGGGAAATTGTCGCCATAAAAGAAAAATACATTAAAGGGGAGCTGACTTTTGAGGAAGCGCGTGAAATTATTTTGCAGCGTTTTGATTCCGTCACGCCCCAGGAATTTGCTTTCGGCGAACAGATGCTGAAAGATGACGGCATTGATGATGAAACCATGCATGAAAAAATGGATGACATCATCCGGCTTTTCGATGGTGTCATGGAACGGGAACATCTGGAATTGCCGGAAGGCCACCCTATCCGTTCATTCATGGAGGAAAATCAGATCATCCTCGGCACGATAGCAGAAATAAAAGAGCTTTTGGCGGGGAAATTTATCAAAAACCGCTGGCTGGAAGTCTATGACAGGCTGAAAGAATACATAAAGCATATTACAAGGAAACATAACCAGCTTTTCCCTTATCTGGAACAGAAAGGGTTTGACCGCCCGACACTCATCATGTGGACGTTTGATGATCATGTGAAAAAAGCAATCCTCCGCAGCGCAAGATATCTGGATATGGATAAAGAAGAGGCGTTCCTGAAAATGCAGCCCGAAGTGATTGAGAAGATAGAAGATATTATTTTCAAGGAGACCCAGGTTTTGTACCCAACGTCCATGGAGCTTCTGTCGGAAGAGGAATTCCGGGAAATGCGCATCGGCGAGGAGGAAGTGGGCTTTGCCAACATGGAGGCGCCGAAAGGATTCCTGCCGCTGGAAAAAACAGAGCGGTCTTCCGGAGGAGAACCGTCCTTTATGAAGGACTTCAGCGCGCTTCTCAGCAAGTATCATATGGGGGCGGGCACGGATACGGAGATGGATGTGGCTATAGGGAAGCTCACTCTTGCGCAGATCAATCTGATTTACCGCCATCTTCCCATTGACCTGACATTTGTTGATGAAAACGATATTGTGAAGTTTTATACCGATACGCCGGTTCGTGTGTTCAGCCGGAGCGCCGGTGTGATAGGCCGGAAGGTACAGAACTGCCATCCCAGAGAAATTCTGCCTGTCGTGAACAGGATATTGGATTCTTTTAAAAGTGGAGAAAAAGATATGGCGGAATTTTTTATCAACAAGCCGGGAAAGCAGATATTTGTAAATTATATAGCTGTCCGTGATGAAAACGGTGTGTACCGCGGCTGTCTGGAAACCATGCAGGATGTGGAGCATATCCGCTCTTTAGGAAATAAACCGCAGTCCGCTCCTGTCTGGACGGGAAGCAAGGCAGACGGCGGTGCAGAAATGGAAGCGGAAACGGCGGAGAAAGAGGGAGACGAAGGAAATACGTTGGAGATAACAGGCGATACTACTCTCCACCGGGCGCTCCAGACATATCCTTACCTGAAGGAATTCCTTTTACAGCTTTCTCCGAAGTACAAGCCTCTTTCCAATCCGGCGCTGTTTGCGATGATGAGCCGGGTGGCCGATTTCCGGACCATCGCGGCAAAAGGCGGCTTTACGGAAGAAGAGCTGCTTGGGAAAATAAAAGAAGAAATAACAAAGAGAAATAACGGATAATCCGTAGAACACCCCATGCAAAAACCGGGCATGCAGCAGAAAGCATTACCCGGTTTTAATTAGCCATATGATACAGGTTTTAATTCATATCTTTAGATCGTGCCAGGCGTGTGAGCATGGCAAAGAGAACTATCCGCTATGCGGGTGAAAAATAAATGGTTATACAAAAAATCACAATCCAGTTTATATAATAGAGGAGTCCAGCCACTATTTATAAAAAGGAGAGTGATTTTTCTTATAATCGAATACCCTCATGGTTATAAATACAATTGCAACTTCATTATTGATTCACATTACATATTTGCATTTTGATAACTTTGGATATATTTTCAATACTGACTATCTGATAAAATAACTTCAATAATGTTTTTCAGCTCGTCTTTTGTAATATGGTTTGTCACAGCTTCTATAATCGGGACTTCCATGCCGCGAATAAACAAATTCATGCTTTTATCACAGTTGTTTAGACTTAAGAATAATGCTCCTGAAAGGATAGCAGAACGTTTATTTCCATCATTAAATATATGGAATTTAGCAATACTATATACAAGGTGCGTTATTTGATCAAAGAATGTAGGATAATAATCAGGGTTTTGGATATGTGCTAAAATACTCTCCAATTGTCCAATATCTTTCACTCCTGCTAATCCACCGCTTTTTTCGATAACGGAATTATGAATATCAACGATAGCGGGTGCAGTCGGATAAATAATCATTTTTTCGCCAGCCTTTTAAATACATCAATATTTTTGTCTATGAGACGTTTAATTACTTTCGTTTTTTCCTCTATGTTTATTTTTTGTTGTTCTTGTGAAGCATTTTCTAACTCATTTTTTCTCATCATGATTCTCCTTTTCAAACTCTTTATAATTTCTTTCAGATTTTAACGACTTTACTTAAAATAGAAACAAGCAATTCACGCCCCCTTTGTGCATGTCGCTCGCGTATAAACGGAAGGATCCCAACCTATCAGCGTGAGTCCGTTTTCGGATTTACCGATTTGTTTTACGATAGCGTCGTTTCTATTAATAAAACCACGACTATGTCACCGCTGCCCACATCTGACTGGTGCCTGACAATGACTGCATCTCCGTTTCTCCTGCGGGGAATTTATGGATTTGCCTGCTATTTTTTAAGCGATATATTTTCCGGTTTATGCCATTTCGTTGTCTAAATTACGCAGCAAGTGTTCTAATCAAGCCTATATGCATGTTACAGTTTACAAGTAAATAAATCAAGGCTGATTAAAAACTGCATTTTATCCGTTAGATTTACAATTTATGTAATGTGGTGAAGCACAGAAAATGGTGTAATAGCGGAAAAAACGAAGGCGGTAAAATGGAATTTATATTGAGCCGGTTAGGGTGAATAAGGGGTTAATACCCAAGGAAGCGGCGGATCGTTTTGCCCCATTTTCTGTTTTTCCAGAGGAAGAGTCCGATAGCGGATCCGATGAAGGCCTGAAGTATTTCGAAAGGGAGTTTCAGCATGGCGTATTCCCAGGTGCTGTATACGTAGGCCTTGCCCAAGGTGTATCCCGCGATGGCGATGAGGGCGCCAAGGACGGTTGCGCCAAGAACGACAGGGAAGTTGTCTCTTCCATACCTGCCCACGATAAGGGACATGACGACGGAGCGGATACCGTGGGTGGCAAGGGAGACGAACATGGGGAGGGGATAGAAAAAGAAATCCCCGAGGAACGCGCCCACACCGCCGACAAGAAATGCGCCCAGGGGGTCGAGCGACAAGGCGGCAATGACAATGATGATATCATTCAGGTAAATATGCCCGCCGGGGACAGGGATGCTGAAAGAAGAGAAAATAGTATTTATTGCCATGAGCAGTCCGCATAGTGTAATCCATTTTATTTTATGGGGAAGACCGCCGATATCATTTTGATGCATAAGAGCTCCTTATCTGTGATTGGTAAAAGAAAAGGACGCAAGACCGCCCTTTTGTCATTGGAAGAGATATTTGTCAATGAGGTCTTTCCTGCGTAAATCTTTCAGCCATTCCGCGGGAATTGCGTCATAACCGTAAATGATGCCTGCGAGCGCTCCTGTGACGGCGCCTACGGTGTCGGTATCATCGCCGAGATTGACGGCGGTCATGACGGCGTCTTTGAAATTGTTTGTATTTTCCAGTGTCCATATGGCTGCTTCGAGGGTGTCTGCTACGTAGCCGGTGCTTTTGATTTGTTCTACCGGCAGGCTGCTGATGGTAAGAAGGTTTTTAAAGAGGCTTTCTTCTATACCGTCATTGACAGCAGTTTCCACAGCTTCTTTTATGGATCTTCCCTGTAAAAGTTCCCTGGCGATATGGATATAGGTGACGCAGGCGCTTTTTGAAATGCGGTGTCCATGGGTGAGTGCCGATACTTCCCGTATTTCATCGTCTGTTACTTCGGGAAGGAACGCGAGGGGGATGATGCGCATGAGCGAGCCGTTTCCATTGGAAGCTTCATCGGAGAGGCCTTCTCCGCGGCTGAGGGCGGCTCCCGTGGTCATGCCTACATCGAAGGATTTTCCGTCAGGGGTATACTTGCCGTTTTTGTACCAGTCGGTCATGCAGCACATGAGGTCTTCCAGGTCGATCCGCCCCATGAGTTTGATGCTGTCACAAGTGGCAAGGGTGAGGCTGGTGTCATCGGACCATGTCCCCGGTGTCATATTATACGTGCCGTAACCTGTCATTTTTTCCACATGGAATGAACCGCGCTCTTCAAACTGGACAGGCAGTCCGAGGGCATCTCCTACCGCCAGTCCGTATACCGCATCGCGAAGTGTTCTCATAGTTCCTCCTGGTGAATATTCTTTCTGTATTATTGTACCAGAAAAGGAAATAGCTGATAAGGCGGACAGCTTCTTTGGGAAAGGAAATAAAAAGCCGCCGTGAGGCGGCTGAAGTCATTTTATTTACTGATGATTTTCCGAATAATATCTCCCATATTTCTATTTTTCCAGATGAACGCGCCGAGGATGGCACCGATGCCTGCCTGGAGTATTTCAAAGGGGAGTTTGATGAGAGAATATTCCGGGGTACTGTATACATAAGCCCTGCCGAGAGAATAACCGATAACCACGATGAGCGCGCCTAAGAAGACGCCGAAGAAAGTGAGGGGAAGATTCTTCTTTCCGTAACGCCGGGCAAAGAGGGAAATGACGACGGCTTCCAGTCCGTGGGTGGCGAGGGAAACAAACATGGGGAGAGGGTAGAAGAAGAAATCGCCCAGGAATGCGCCTACACCGCCGACCAGGAACGCGCCCAGCGGGTCGAGAGAGAGAGCCGCCGCTACGATGATGACATCATTCAGGTAAAAGTGTCCGCCGGGGACGGGGATGCTGAAAGATGACAGGACGGTATTCATTGCCATTAAAAAGCCGCATACCGTGAGCCATCTGGCTTTATAGCGGGGGGCGGCAGAAATATTTCCTGCCGGCGGGGTATTGGTGTTTGTCATGAAGGGCCTCCTTATACAGCTTTACTTAAAAACAGTATAATGATAAACTGGCATTATGAAAATCACCAAAAATAAAAATAAAAATATAATCAGATGGAGGCGAAATGGAGAATGGTGTAAAAGAAAAGGCATATATGGCGCTTTATGCCCGTGTCCGTGAAGCGATTACCGGCGGGATTTACCGGTGGGGCGGCAAGCTGCCTTCCAAACGCGCCATGGCGGAGCGGTATGGCGTGAGTGTCATCACCGTGGAGCATGCGTATGCGCTTCTTGCGGAAGAAGGGTATGTCGAACCGCGGGAACGGAGTGGCTACTTTATCATTTATAAAGAGGAAGATGCTTTTCCCGTGGGGTACAGGGGAAAGGAAGTGAAGCCTGTCCTTCATTCGGAGACGGATGAAGAAGTATTTCCCTTTTCCGTTTATGCGAAAACGGCACGGACAGTGCTCTCCAAATGGGGCGAAAAGGTGCTGGCCCGCTCTCCCAATCAGGGAACGGCGGAGTTGAGGAATGCACTTTGCGACTACCTGGCGCGAAGCAGAAATATCATCGTTTCTCCGCAGCAGATCTGTATCGGGTCGGGAGCGGAGTATCTGTACAGCCTTGTAGTGCAGGCCCTTGGCAGGGAACGGCTTGTAGCGGTGGAGGATCCCTGCTATGAGAAGATACGGCAGGTGTACCGCGCCCATGGCATACGGACAGAATCTCTCCGTCTGGGAGACAAAGGAATTCTGACAGAAGAACTGAAACGGGCAGGCGCACGTGTGCTTCATGTGACACCGTTCCACAGTTATCCAAGCGGCATTACGGCAAATGCTTCGAAGCGGCGGGAGTATATCCGCTGGGCGGAGGAGCGGTCCGGTCTGATTATTGAAGATGATTTTGATTCGGAGTTCACTCTTTTGTCAAAAGCGGAAGACACGCTCTTTTCTCTTGCTCCCCATGGCCCGGTGGTATATATGAATACGTTCTCACGAACAATTGCTCCCTCTGTCCGCGTGGCGTATCTTGTACTTCCCGAAAACCGTCTGTCCAGATTTCAGGAGCGGACGGGATTTTATTCCTGTACCGTTCCTGTATTGGATCAGCTCATTCTGGCGGAACTCATCAGCCATGGAGATTTTGAGCGGCATATCAACCGGGTGCGGAGACGACGGAGGCGTAAAAAGGAAACGGCTGTTTCTTCCGGGAAGTAAGGCAATCACAAATGTATAAAACAAGCGCAACAAAAAAGACTTTCCTCAAAAACGGAAAGCCTTTTTATATTTATTTTTGACTTTTATCTTTTGTTCTGCAAAGTCCGCGCTCACAGTTGCGGAGGAAGCGGAGAAGATGCTCGATTTCCGGTGTCGGCGGGAAGTCCTGTTCCATTTCATGGATGGCTTCGTACAGCTTCAGGCCGGAACGGAAAATAGTGCGGTATGCTTTTTTAAGCCAGCTTCTTACTTCGGGGGTGATATTGTTTCTGGCGAGTCCTACGCTGTTCAGTCCGACCACTCTTGCCGGATTGCCGTCAACGATCACGAATGGGCATACGTCCTGTACGATCTTGGACATGCCGCCCACCATGGCGCAGGCGCCGATCTTTACGAACTGGTGGATACCGCTCATGCCGCCGATGACCGCGTGGTCTTCCACAGTGACGTGGCCGGCTGCTCCGGAAAAGCTGGACATGACGATGTAGTCTCCGAAATTGCAGTTGTGTGCCACATGGGTGTATGCCTGAAGCATATTATGCGAGCCGATACGGGTTTCGCAGTTTTCTCCCGTAGCACGGTGGATGGTGACGAATTCGCGGAAGCTGTTGTCATTGCCGATGACGACCGTACTGTATTCGCCGGCAAATTTCAAATCCTGTGGATCTTCGCCGATGACGGCGTTCGGATACACATGATTGTTTTTCCCCATGCGTACGTTTTTCGAAATGACCGCATGGGAGCCGATGATGGAGCCTTCGCCGATTTCACAGTTGGGACCGATGACGGCATAAGGTTCGATAATTACATTTTTATGAAGTTTGGCAGTAGGATCAACAACGGCCGTTTCATGAATCTGCGGCTCCGCTGATTTGATAACTGTTAATTCCATTCTCATGGTTTCCCTTCAACAGCAGGCGGACACTGCCTGCCGGATTTTAATTTCTTTTTATACATACATCGGCAAGACGGTTTTTAAATAAAACAGTGGTCTTGTCGAAATATATGCGTTTTTCTTTATTTTTCTTTATTTTTCTTTGAATATCATCTTATTTTAACTGATTTCAGATTTTAAAAATTATTTTTCATCCTGCTTGCCGGAAGGGATTTCCGGTTCAGCGAGGTAGAAAAGGAAATCAGCCGATGCTTTGAGGGTTTCCCCTACATAGCATTCACAGTGTACCTTGCCCATGCGCCCTACGATCTTTTTGATGACCGCTTTGGTTACAAGCTGGTCTCCCGGGCGGACGGGGGAACGGAAGCGGACTTTGTCCATGCCTGTAAACATGGGAATGAGGCCCCGATTTTCTTCGGGATACTGGAGAGCAACGCCGCCGACCTGTGCCATGGCTTCACAGATAAGGGCGCCAGGCATGATGGGGTGGCCGGGGAAATGTCCCTGAAAAAATGGTTCGTTGATGGTGACGGATTTCACTCCGACGGCATAATCCATGGGAACGAGTTCGGTAATTTTGTCTACCAGCAGCATCGGATAACGATGGGGGAGGATTTCCATGATTTCTTCAATATTTAATTCCATAATTGATTTTCTCCTGTTCATGAACTTCTTTTTATTTTTTCAATACTCTCAGTTTCGCCGCAAGAGCGGCATTCAGCTTATGGCTTCCCATGACCGCGATGATGTGTGCGTGGAGCGGGCCTACAAGGGAAATATCGCCAAGGATATCCAAAATCTTATGGCGGACAAGTTCGTCGGGGAATTTCAATTCTGACAGGCAGTCCGTTTCAGAATAAACGACAGCGTTTTCCAACGTACCGCCTTTGCCGAGCCCCATTTGCCGCATGGCCTCCAGCTCCCAGGTAAATCCGATGGTACGGGAGGGAGCGATTTCTCTGATGTATGTCTCCTTGTCGATTGTGAAGTCTTTCATTTGTGTGCCTAAAAGCGGATGGGGATTGATGGATGTAAATGTAATGCGGAGTCCGTCATAAGGGAGCGCAGTGATGAATTTATTATCTTCATATACGGCTACGCTTGTCTCAAGAGTAAGAATATCGATCGGTTTTTCCAGTTCCACGATACCCGCTTCTAAAATCATTTGGGAGAATGTAAGGGCGCCGCCGTCAGCCACGGGAGGTTCGGGAGCGTCCATCTCAAGAATGCAGTTGTCGATACGGAGCGCGAAGAGCGCGGAAAGGATATGCTCCACGGTGAAAACTTTCGCGTCTCCCCGTTCCAGCGTCGTTGCGCGGAGTGTATTTGTCACAAATTCACTCTTTGCAGGCACTTCAGGGGTGCCGATAAGATCGATACGCCGGAAGATGATGCCGCTGCCCGCCGGAGCGGGACGCATTGTGATCGTTACGGGAATTCCGGAATGGAGTCCGTTTCCCTTAAAGGAAATCGGTTTTCCGAGGGTATACTGATTTCTTTTCAATATAGAGTCCTTTCAAGAATTACTTATTATACTAATAATTTATTATACAGCGATATGACTGCAAGTACAAATATAAATTAGAAAGGGTTTTCTTGAGAAGGAAAAGAAAAATCATGCAAAGCCTGTTTGGCGGAATGGTATAATTTATTTAAATAAGAAGGGGAAAGGAGACTGCCGTGGAAAGCGGACTACTGAAAAAGCAGGAGGATCTGCGATTTCGTTTGAAAGAAATGGGAACTGTGGCGGTCGCTTTTTCCGGCGGCGTGGATTCCACTTTTCTGCTCCATGAGGCCCATGCCGTTCTTGGGAAGAAAGCTGTCGCGGTGACAATGAAATTGAATTCCTTTCCTTTCCGCGAATGGAAGGACGCCAAAGAATTCTGCAAACGGGAACATATACGGCAGATGATTGTCGAACAGGACCAATTCCTGATTAAGGGCTTTGCGGAAAACGAAAGGGACCGATGCTACCACTGCAAGTATTTTCTTTTTTCTTTTTTGAAAGAGATGGCGAAGAAGAATCATATTTCCTATGTGGCGGACGGCACGAATTTCAGTGACATGGGCGGTTACCGCCCGGGATTGAAGGCTCTGGCGGAGCTGGGGGTGGTGAGCCCCTTAAGAGAGGCGGAGCTGACAAAGGAGGAAATACGGGCGCTTTCGAAAAAGGAAGATCTTCCTACATGGAACAAGCCGTCTTTTTCCTGTCTGGCGACACGGTTTCCTTATGGCGAACCGATCACCGGGAAAAAGCTGCGCCGTGTAGAAATGGCGGAGCAGTTTCTTTTTGAAATGGGATTTACCCAATTCCGTGTCCGCAGCCATGACCGGATGGCGCGTATTGAAATCCGTCCGCAGGAATTTCCCCTGCTTGTGGAAAAAAGGAAGATCGTGGCCGTGCGGTTTAAAGAACTGGGGTTTATGTATATAACGATGGATCTGGAGGGATTCCGCTCGGGGTCCATGGATATAGAGCAGGTGTAGCATGGATATCAGAGAACTTTTGGAAAAGGTCAGAGGCGGGAAGCTGGAAATTGACGCGGCGGAGAAGTATCTGCGCAGTCATTCCAGAGTCCGCGCCTATGAAGAGATGGGATATGCCAAACTGGATACGGACAGGAAACGGCGTTCCGGATTTGCCGAGGTCATTTACTGCCAGGGGAAATCGGATGAATTTCTGCCGGAGATATTCCGAAAGTTATATGAAGCGGAAGGGGAGGTGTTCGGTACGCGTGCCGATACCCATCAATATGAAATCGTCCGCGCCGTACTGCCGGATATTTCTTATGATCCCGTTTCCCGCATATTGAAACTGGAAAAGAAAGATAAGGAGCATACAGGCTTAGTCGTGGTCTGCACGGGAGGAACGGCGGATATTCCCGTAGCGGAAGAAGCGGCGCAGACGGCGGAATATTTCGGCAGCCGCGTGGAACGCATTTATGATGTGGGAGTCAGCGGTATCCACCGCCTTTTATCCTGTGAAAAGAAAGTACGGGAAGCCAACTGCGTCATTGCCGTGGCAGGTATGGAAGGCGCTCTTGCGTCGGTAATCGGTGGTCTTGTGGCTAATCCCGTCATTGCCGTGCCCACTTCTGTGGGGTATGGCGCGAGCTTTCATGGGCTGTCGGCTCTTTTGACGATGATCAATTCCTGCGCGAACGGCATTGTGACGGTAAATATAGATAACGGCTTCGGCGCGGGGTATGTGGCAACACAGATCAACAGGCTGGCGGAAAGGGGAAAAAGCAATGGATAAAAAATTATACCTGGACTGCGGGTCCGGGATCAGCGGGGATATGTTCGTGGCGGCAATGATCGACTTGGGGGCGGATCCGGACGCTCTTGAAAAAGCGCTGGATTCTCTTCCGGCAGACGGCTTTTTCGTAGAGATAAGCAGAGTAAAGAAAGCGGGCATCGACTGCTGTGATTTTCATGTCCATCTTGATGATGACTGTGAGAACCATGACCATGACATGGACTATCTTTACGGCAATCTGACCTTGGCGGCAGGATTGGGATGCTCTTGTCATGAGGAATCGGACAGAGAAGAACATCACTGCCATTGCCATGAGGAAGGGCATGACGGGGAGGCACATCACTGCTGCCGTCAGGGAAAAGATCATCACCATACCCATCGGGGGCTTGCGGAAATTCTTCCGATGATCGATGCCTGTGATATGACGGAAACAGCAAAAGCGCTGGCCCGTAAAATATTCCGGATTATTGGCGAAGCGGAAGCGAAAGCCCATGACTTGCCCCTTGACAAAGTCCATTTTCATGAGGTGGGAGCGCTCGACTCCATTGTGGATGTGGTGGCGGCCTGCCGTTACTTTTGACAGCCTTCACATCAAAGAGGTGATTGTTCCTAAACTTACGGAAGGGACAGGGACGGTTCGGTGCCGGCATGGAGTCATGCCCGTGCCTGTCCCTGCGACAGTGAATATTGTTTCCGCTTATAAAATCCCCATGGAGCTCACCGGGGCGAAAGGGGAGTATGTGACGCCTACCGGCGCGGCCATTGCGGCGGCCATTTCCACAAGCCATCAGCTGCCGCCGTCTTTTGTTATCAAGAAGGCAGGCCTTGGCGCGGGAAAACGAGCATACACGGATCGAAGCGGTATTCTCCGGGCATTCCTTATCCAGGGGGAGGAGAATGAAGACCGTGATAAAGTTGTGAAACTGGAAACGGATATTGATGACTGCTCCGGCGAGGTTCTCGGGTATGTCATGAAGAAATTGTTCAAGGCAGGAGCGAAAGATGTACATTATGCTCCCATTTTCATGAAAAAGAACCGTCCGGCCTGGGAACTGACAGTGATCTGCGGGGAAGACAAAGCGGAGGAACTGGAACAAATTATTTTCACGGAAACCACGACGATCGGTATCCGCGAATACCCCCTCGGGCGCTCTGTCTTAGATAGAGAAGAAAAAGAAGTGGAAACGGTTTACGGCAAAGCATCTGTGAAGCAGGTGTCTCTGGGAAAGATGACGCGGGCCTATCCTGAATATGATACCGTGAAAAAACTGGCGAAGAAAAATAAAGTACCTTTTATGGATGTTTTTGACGCGGTGAAAGAGGCGGCAAAGAAAAAATAACGGGCTGATATGGTAAGGAGCGTTTTCCGGCAGGGGCGCTTCTTCTTTTTTTCCTTATCTTTTGTGATAAAATGACTTATTATAAATAAAAGGAAGTAAATCTATGAAAAAAAGAAACCTGGGGTTGACAGTGGCTGTAGGTTCGTACCTGCTGTGGGGGCTTCTGCCGGTTTACTGGAAGCAGCTGTCTGCCGTTTCCGCATATGAAATATTATCGCACCGCATTATCTGGTCTTTCTTCTTCATGCTCATGATTCTCTCTTTCATGGGACGGATGGTGTCTTTTTGGAAGGAATGTAAGCATCTTTGGGCGGATAAAAGCCGGGGTGCTCTCCTTGCACTGGCATCTTTTCTTATTACGGCAAACTGGTGCATCTTCATCTGGGCGGTGACGAACCGCCATGTGGTGGATACCAGTGTGGGGTATTACATGAATCCCCTTGTGAGCGTTCTTCTTGGTGTTGTATGTTTTCATGAGCGGCTGTCAAAAATGAAATGGTTTTCTATTGCTGTTGCCGCTGCGGGAATCGGTGTGATGACCTGGGAGTTGGGAAGGTTCCCGCTGATTGCTGTCGGTCTTGCATCGACATTTGCCCTCTATGGCGCGGTGAAAAAGAAATTGAATCTGGATGCTTTTTACAGCATTACGCTGGAAACATTTTTTGTTCTTCCTTTTGCTCTTGCTTATGTACTTTCTCTTGGGAATGGCGATATGGGACATTTCACTGTCGATGACCTGCGGACAGCAGTGTTTCTTATCGGCGCAGGCGCTGTGACGGCGACGCCTCTCGTACTCTTTTCCATAGGGGCGAATGATCTGCCGCTGAACGTTCTCGGGTTCTGCCAGTATATTTCTCCGTCCATCACTTTGCTTCTGGGGATATTCCTTTTCGGCGAACCTTTTACCCGTGCACAGGTGTCTGCTTTTTCTTTTATCTGGTCAGCTCTTGCGGTCTTTACGATTGCGGACTGGAGAGAAAGGAAGTTTTTGGAAAAACGGGGAATGAGCGCTTTGTAAGAAGGAGGGGGAAATGGAAAACATTTTATCGGAGTATGATAAATCACCGGGAATCATTTCTCCGGATTTTGAAAAAATGGATTTGCACCTGCCGAAGAGAGCGGTTTTTGCTTTTCTTGGAGAGAAACGGATTGAAAGGTTTGTTCTTGCCCGGGGCGGTGAAAAAGCCGGGACATTTGTTTCTCTGACAAAAGATTTTCCCCTGTGGATGATTAAGGCGGATAAGGAAGAACTCTGCATCCTTCAGGCACCGGCGGGAGCTTCGGCGGCAGTCCTGCTTCTGGAACGGCTCTATGCGTATGGTGTGGAAAAGGTGGTAGCTCTGGGATGCTGCGGCGCGCTGAAAAAGCTGGCGGAGAATGTTTTCTTTGTCGTACGCAAGGCGCTTCGTGATGAGGGTACGTCGTACCATTATCTTCCGCCGGCACGGTTTGTGATACTTGATGAATCGGCGGCGGATATCGTAGAAGGAGTGCTTCGGGAAAATCATGTGTCTTGTGAAAGCTGTGCAACTTGGTCGACGGACGGATTTTTCCGTGAAACGAAAGAAAAGGTAAAAGCGCGGCGGGCGGAAGGCTGCCGCGTCGTGGATATGGAATGCGCCGCCTTGGCGGCATGTGCGGCATACAGGGGGAAGGTATTTGCCCAGATCCTTTTTACTGCCGATACACTTCACGATTTATCTCACGAACAGCGGGCGTGGGGAAAAGAAAGCCGCGATAAGGCGCTCCTCATGGGAGTCAAAGCGGCGGAGAGGTTATGAAGGAAGAGTTATGTCAGCAGGTGAATTGCTTTTTGGAGGACTTCTTGCCGTAAATGCTGCCGCCTTTTTCCTGTACGGCCTTGACAAATGGAAAGCGGTGTATGGACGGCGGCGGATAAGGGAAATGACGATCCTGCTTGTCGCCGCTGCGGGCGGATCGGCAGGCGCGTTTCTTGCTATGCGTTTTTTTCACCATAAGACGCGCCATGCCGTATTTCAATTCGGCGTGCCCGTCCTCTTTCTTTTGCAGGCAGCTTTCGCTTTTTTCCTTTGGAAATAGTTCGGGCGGACTTGACTATATTCATGATTATCTGTACAATACAAAAGATACTAAGAGCTGTGATGAAGACGGTTTGCGTAAGCGCCCGGCAGAGAGAGCCTTCGGCCGGTGAAAGAAGGGGCGGGCGGCGCGGACGGATCACTTCTGAGCTTCAGGGAGGAAATGCCCTGACGGGACACCGTTAACTGTGCCGAGTGGCCTTCGGGTCATTAGGGTGGTACCACGGGAAATATTCTCGCCCCTTTTCGGGCGGGATTTTTTTTATTTACACCATACAGGAGGAAATGGAATGGATTACAGCAAGACGCTGCGCCTGCCGCAGACAGAATTCCCCATGCGCGGAAATCTTCCGCAGAAGGAACCGCAGTTTGTGGAACTTTGGCAAGATAAGGATTTATACAACAAGAGAATAGAGAAAAGAAAGAAAGAAGGCGCCCCCCGCTTCGTGCTCCATGACGGACCTCCTTATGCGAACGGCAAGATCCACATCGGCCACGCTCTGAATAAGACACTGAAGGATATTATTGTCCGCTACAAGTACATGGCGGGGTACATGGCAAATTATATTCCTGGCTGGGATACCCACGGCCTTCCGATTGAATATGCCGTACTGAAAGATTCGGGAGAGGATCGGGCGAATATGTCCGTTCTTGAACTGCGCCGCAAATGTCTGGAATACGCGAAAAAGTGGATTGAAATCCAGAAGACTGATTTTATCCGTATGGGCGTTATCGGCGATTTTGATAACCGTTACGTTACTTTTGATCCGCATCTGGAAGCCAAGGAAATAGAAGTTTTTGGCGAAATGGCAAGAAAAGGATACATCTATAAAGGAAAGAAAGCCGTTTACTGGTGTTCCCACTGTGAAACGGCGCTGGCGGAAGCGGAAATCGAGTATAAGGACCGCAAGTCCCCGTCTATTTATGTGAAGTTCCCTGCGAAAAATATCAAAGGACTCGGACCGGAGGGCGTAGATCAATCCAAGCTTTTTGCCGTCATCTGGACAACCACGCCTTGGACCATTCCTGCCAACCAGTATATTTCCGTCAACCCGAAGTTCACCTATGTATGGGTGCATAATCTGGATGCCGACGAGTACTATCTGATGAATAAGGAGCTGGCACCGGCAGCTTTGGCGGACTGCAAGATTGAAAATTACGAGTTTGCCGGCCGCGAAATGACAGGCGCCGAATGGGAGTTGGCCGAATTTATGCACCCTTGGGCATCTTATAACCGAACCGTGTATGTTCTTGAGGGCAACCATGTCACGCTGGATGCCGGTACAGGCTGTGTACATACTGCCCCGGGCCACGGCGTGGATGACTTTGAAGTATATAAGAAATATGAAAATGAAGGAAAACTGAAGCAGGAAGTTATCTGTCCTGTGGACAATAAAGGCCGTATGACGGCAGAAGCCGGATCCTTTCTGGAAGGGAAGACTGTATGGGAAGCGGAAGGACCGAGTATTTCCGCGCTTGCCCACGAAGGCATGCTTCTTGGCAAAAAGTCCCTCCACCACCAGTATGCCCATTGCTGGCGCTGCAAGAATCCCGTCATTTACCGTGCGACAGAGCAGTGGTTTGCTTCCATCAATGATTTTCGCGAAGATGCATTGAAAGCGGTCGACGAGACACGGTTTATCCCTTCCTGGGGGCATGACCGCCTGTATAATATGATTCGTGACCGCCAGGACTGGTGTATTTCCCGCCAGCGCTCCTGGGGTGTTCCGATTCCTGCTTTCTACTGCGACGGCTGCGGCAATTATGTGATCACGCCCGAAACGATTGAAAGCGTGAAAGAAATCGTGGAAAAAGAGGGTACCGACGCATGGTGGGCACATCCGGCGGAAGAACTTTTGCCGAAGGATTTCAAATGCCCCCACTGCGGCGGCAGCCGTTTCCACCAGGAAAAAGACATCATGGACGTATGGTTTGATTCCGGCTCCACATGGAACGGTGTTCTAAAAGACCCTCATCCGGTGTGGAAAGAGACCGGCGCGGCGTATCCCTGCGATTTGTATCTGGAAGGTTCCGACCAGCACCGCGGCTGGTTCCACAGCTCTCTTCTGACCAGTGTGGCAGTCAATGGCTGCGCGCCGTATAAGGCTGTTCTGACCCATGGTTTTACCATGGACGGAGAGGGACGGAAGATGTCCAAATCGGTAGGAAACGTAGTCGCGCCCCAGGACATTATTGATAAGTACGGCGCTGACGTGATGCGTTTGTGGATTTCTTCCGTCGATTACCAGGGAGACGTCCGCCTTTCCGATAAGATTGTGAAATCCATGAGCGATGTATACAGAAAGATCAGAAATACGTTCCGCTACCTTCTGGGGAATCTTTATGATTTCGATCCGAAGACCGACAGCGTGGCTTATGGGGATATGGAAGAATTGGATCGCTGGGCGCTGCTTCGTCTGGAACAGGTAAAGCGTACCGTTCTTAAAGCCTATGAGGATTATGAATTCCACGTCATGTACCATGCCGTCCATAATTTCTGTACTGTGGACCTGTCATCCATTTACCTGGATATACTGAAAGACCGTCTCTATACAGAAAAAGATGATTCCCTCCTGAGAAGAAGCGCGCAGACTGCCATGTATGAAATCCTTACCTCTCTCGTAAGGCTGGTAGCCCCCGTTATTTGCTTTACTGCCGAAGAAGTATGGCAGGCACTCCCGAATCGGGAAGAAAGAGAATGGTCTGTCCATATGGCGGATATGCCGGCGGAAAACGACAGATACATGGATAAAGTATTGGAAGAAAAGTGGAAGAAGCGCCTTGCTCTCCGCAGCGTTGTGACAAAAGCGCTGGAAGAAGCCCGCCAGGCGAAAGTCATCGGCCACCCTCTGGACGCGGAAATTACTATTTACGCAGATGGTGAACATTTGGAAACACTGAAAGCCATGGAAAAAGAACTGGCGGATTTCTGCCTTGTTTCCCAGGCGAAGATTTCCGGCGATCTGTCTGCCGCTCCTGAGAATGCCTTCGCTTCTGAAGACGGAACGGTGAAAGTTTCTATCGCCGTCTGCACTCTTGAAAAGTGTGAACGCTGCTGGAAACGCACTCCTGATGTAAACTCCGATCCGAAACATGAACACGTCTGCGCAAGATGCGCTAAAGTCCTTACGGAGATGGGAGAATAAGAAAGGCAAGTCGGCGGTCAGCAGTGGAAATTTATAAGTTAAGTATGCTGACGCTTTCCTGTATGACAGAAAAGTAACGGGACAATATAAAAGACCTCTTTTGCCGGAGGTCTTTTTGTTTGGAGAAATCCATGGAAGAGTTTTGTTCATTGCCGCAGCGAAAGATATGAGGGAGTCGATTTCATTTGAGTGTGAATTTCCAGGCACAGAACCAGCTTTCCGGGTGGGCGTCAGGGGGACAGCCTATGCATTCTGTCTGTATGCGGTCGTCTATACCTTCGGCAAAGTGGGCGTATTCTACAAGACCGGCGCTTTTGCAGGGATAGTCGGGTAAATTTTTCCGCATCCGTGCCGATTGGACACGGCAGTTATCCATTGTGAAGATGAGAGAACCGTCTTCAAAGCGGGAGGACTGTCTGTTCAGACGGCTGTACATACGGAAGTTTAAAGCCTGCGCCAATCCTTCCAGCCCGGGATGCTCTTCCATGCCAAGAAGTTTTTTAATGGAGTGCGCTTCAAAGGGAGAGAACCGGGCCCATGTAGAATCGTTGCACCGTTTCGCATCATTGATGCCGTAGGAAAACTCCACTCCCTGAAACCAGAAGCCGTCCTGGGCAAGCCAGCTTTTTGCGATGGTGTCCAGAAGAGAAAGCTGCTCTTCTTTGGGAAGGCGGATGAGGAAAGCGGGACAACCCTCTTGTTCAGGGAAATGAAATTGCGCCGCCAAACGACGAACTGCCGCCTTTCGTGTCTGCTTCCAGGCGTAGTCCATGACATTGAGCGCCTTTTCAAAACCGAGCTGGTGCTCTACTTCACGGAACCAAAGGGTGTGATGGACCGTCATGCGGTGGCACATGTCTATAATATGTGCCGCCCGCTTTTCCACCGTTATTGTTTCCATTGTTTTTTCATTCATGGTAAACCTCCTTCATGGAGAATTTCATTTCTTTTATTATGAAATAACTGTTGGAAAATATCCATGGTAAAAAAATAATCAAAAAGTCAAAATATTTATTAGCACTCTATTGACATGAGTGCTAAATATGATATAATACAGTTGTCAGGAAGAAAAGATGGACTCCTGAGATATGTTATAAATATTTTAAAGAAAAGAGGTTTTGATTATGCGTGGTTTACTTCCTTTTGATGGTTTTTTCGGTGATACGGCGCTGGATCATTTCTTCAGTGATGCTCCGGCTGTATACAAAGACTATGTGTCTGTACCCAAGGTGGATATTGAGGATAAAAAAGATTTCTATGAAATTACCTGTGATATGCCCGGGTTTACCAAGGATCAGATCCGTATTTCTTATGAAAACGGAATTTTGTCCCTGTCCGCTCAGAAAGAGGAACAGACGGAGGAAAAAGATGATGACCGTCATTACATCCGCCGTGAACGTTCCAGTTCTGTCTTCCGCCGCCAGTTCAATGTGAAAGGGATCAAAGAAGACGGCATCAAGGCAGGCTTGAAAGACGGGATTCTGACGATTACACTGCCGAAACTCCCGCAGGAAATTGAAAAAGCACCCCATCGTATCCAGATTGACTGAAGATGATGTATAAGATATTCCTGGAATACTGAAAAGTTTATTCATGCTTTCTCTCCGGGCGGTACTTCCCCGGTACCGTCCATCTTTGGAACAGGTCATGATAATCCCCCATTATCGTGGCCTGTTTTTATGTTCCCATAAACAGTTTGCGTTTCATGGCTGTTTATAATAAGCTGGAGGAAAATGGAGGGAGGAATATATGGGGAAAAGACTGGAAGACAGGGGTTTGGAAGAATTGTGGCAGCTGTTTCCCATATTTCTTGTGCCGCATAAAAAAATGGGCAGGTTGGTACAGGGAAGAAAAAGGTCGTTTGGAAGTTCTGCTGGGCGCAGGGCGGATAAAGCGCGTCAGCCATATCGGAAGTACGGCTGTTTCCGGTATCTGGGCCAAAAATATCATAGATATCCTGTTAGAAGTACCGGATAAAAAAAGAATGGCAGAGGTACGAGAAATTTTGAAAAATAACGGCTGGCTCTGCATGAACACTTCAAAGAACCGTATTTCGGGTTATAGGACATTTTGTGTTGATTTTAATACCGATGAAGTTAGACATTGTCTGGCTTCATCGGTATTTTATCCTTTTCCTAAGAAGATAAAGGGTGGACAAAATGAGTTGGTAAAAAATCCGAAAATGATTGCTATGACTGCTTTAATTAGGGTTATATCTTTTTAAAATATGTTTATTTTAAAAGGAGAACCTTATGAAACAAGTTAGGTGTTTATATTGCGGTTTCTTTTGCTCAAAATATGGTAAAACTCGTACAGGAAGGCAACGGTGGTACTGCAAAGAATGTCATTCTGTCTTTGTGAATCCGATTAATAAGACGGTTCATGATTTTAAGCACTTTATTCAGTGGTTGTTTGGTAAGGATGTGCAAAAATCCATGCCTGGCAACGGTCGTGGTTTTCGAAGGAAAACCTCTAAATTTTGGGAAATATGGCCTATGCAGCCTAAAATTGAGAGTCCGATGAATGTCATATATGTGGATGGGATTTATTTAGGAAGAAAAGCATGTATCCTTATTTGTTGTAATGAAAGATATGTGCTTGGATGGTATTTGTGCCGCTATGAGAATTCCAGAGCCTGGGAAGCATTGATGCAGAGAATTGCGGCTCCCGCTATGGTCGTTTCTGATGGAGGCCACGGCTTCCGGAAAGCACTAAAAAGAGTCTGGCCCAAGGCTAAGTTGCAGCGTTGTACTTTCCATGCATTCCTCCAGGTAAAGAGATATACAACCGGTAGACCTAAAACCATTGCCGGTATTGAAATGTACATGATAGCAAAAGATTTGCTGATAATAAAAGACTTAGGCCAAGCAGCCAATTGGGTAACCCGATTGATAAACTGGAGAATAAAGCATAAGACCTTTCTTAGTGAAATGACACGAGATGAGAAAGGCAAACTTCGCCCTATGCATGAACGTCTATTAAAAGCCGAGCGGTCACTGGCCAGATTAGTACGGCAAAACACATTATTTACCTATTTGGATGAATCATTATCTTGTGGAGAAGAACTACCATCGACAAATAACCGTATAGAAGGCGGAGTAAATGCACAATTAAGAACAATGCTTAGAAACCATCGTGTGATGTCCATTGAAAGACGCATAAAAGTGGGTTTCTGGTGGTGTTACTTCCACACACCGAAACCGCTTTCTGCATCTGAAATCCTAAAGGTAATGCCCACTGACAGAAGCATTTCTAAACTGTATAAAGCGATGAATGAACGATCCCAATTAGAGGATTCAATTCCCACATGGGGAGATGCTATTGTGTGGTCAGAATTACATAAATCCGATTCATTTCCTGCTTGTTTTTGGGATTAACCACCAACACGTTCTGTCCTATAACCCCGTATTTCCATGAATAAAGGGTACACGGAAAAGGGATTTGCGGAGAAGGTATATCATCTGCATATCCGGCTGCCCTGCGATCATGATGAATTGTATTTTCTCTCTTATCTGCAGGCGCATCCTGCTGTTGCGAAAGAGTATGAAACATTGAAACTGCATTTATGGAAACGGTATCCTCATGACAGGGATGGATACACGGAGGCAAAGACAGATTTCGTCAGGACATATACGGAATGGGCAAAAAGAGAATACGGGAACCGGTGGGAATGGTAATCGGTAAAACAGCCCGGTGAAAATCGGGCTTTTTGTGTGTGAATTTCCGGGAATGAATATCGAAAATATATTGTAAACTTATAACATAAAAACAATTGACAGAAGAAACTGCTTATTTTATACTTGAATCCGAGATAACAATAAAGGAAACGGAATGATTCCGTAAAAAGGGGAGTTCTATTATGGAAAGTGCTTGTCAGGAAATTATCCGCTTGGCGGAAAAGGTCATAGATGGCGGACAGATCACGCCGGAAGAGGCAGGGAGGCTCATTCGTACAAAAGATGGAGACACCATGCTGCTTCTTGCCATGGCGGATAAAATCCGTCAAAAATTCGGCGGCAGCTCCGTGGATTTCTGCGCCATCATCAATGCGAGAAGCGGGCACTGCCAGGAAGACTGCAAGTTCTGCGCCCAGTCCGGCTGGTACAGGACAGGTGCCAAGGTATACCGCCTGCTGCCGGAAGAACAGATTATTGAAGCGGCAAAGAAAGCAAAAGCGGCAGGCGCCGTCCGGTTCTCCATTGTTACCAGCGGCCGTAATCAGGACAATCCCAATGAGTTTGAAGAAATTATTGCAATCGTGAAGCGTATCCGTAAGGAAGTAGGTATCGAAGTCTGCTGCTCCCTGGGGCTTATTTCTTCTGAGCAGGCGCTCCGGCTGAAGGAAGCGGGCATTACCCGCATTCATTGCAATATCGAAACGTCTCCGTCCTATTTTCCGGAAATCTGTACTACCCATACTATGGAAGACAAGGAAGATATCATCAGCACGGCGCAGAAGGCAGGGATCCGTGTCTGCTCCGGCGGCATTATCGGGCTTGGCGAATCTTTGGACCAGCGCGTGGAAATGGCGTTTAAGCTGAAAGAAATGCACATTGATTCCGTACCGCTGAATATCTTGAATCCTGTAAAAGGAACGCCTTTTTATGATAATAAACGTCCGTCCGCTTTGGAAATCCTCCGCACTTTTGCCATGTTCCGCTTTGTTCTTCCGAAAGCCCTCATCCGTACGGCAGGCGGTCGTGAAGTCAATCTGAGAAGCCTGCAGGCCCACGCGCTTTCCGGCGGCCTTAACGGTATCATGGTGGGCGGCTATCTTACCACCGGCGGCAGAGATCCGAAAGAGGATCTGGTCATGACGGCGGATCTGGGACGGAGCAGGACGTCCCCGCAGCTGTAATACAAATCAAAACCGAATCGTAGAATTAAAAAAGAAGAGCGGCGCCGTACCGGTGTCCAGACGTTAGATTTTTAGTCTGATTTTTGGAATGTGGTACAGGATGCGCCGTTCTTTTTTGCTGTCTGTACCGGTAAGGCAGATAAAGAAGGAATATTGAGGTATGCCGGCGGATGAGGGAGAAGACGGCAAATTTCTTTTGCAATAAGATATGATTCAGTTAAAATGAAAAAAGAACAGGCAAATAGTTTTTTAAAGTAGGAGTGTAATAAAAATTATTTAATGATATAATTCATTTAAAATAATTTAATCATGGGAAGTAAATCTGTTTCTTGGAAGGCTTTCGTTTTCCGTACAGAAGCCTGCATCGGTGGTTTTGATGGAAGCGGAGCCATAAATTATTTCTTTATGGTTTCATTTGTTTTGAGGAGAGGATGGTTTTAATCTTATGAGAAAGAAATTATTGGCTGCTGCCGTCATGGGTGCGGTCGGAGCGGCTGCAGGTATCTGCACGGCGGGCGCGGCGGATGCCGCTTACGTTCTTGATGAGGTGGTTGTCATCGGGAACCGTGATGAAGAGCGCGATGTTTTGCCGGGCAATTTTGTTTACACGAAATCCCAGACAAGTTTTCTGGCAGGGAAGGATACGATGGATGTTCCTTTTTCCCAGATGCATTTCACGGAAAAGTCGATGGACACCTTTACGGGGCCTGATAAGCCGATGGATGCGCTTTTGGCGAACTCGCCGTCTGTGCGCCAGTCCGGATCTATTCTTCATGGTGATTTCTTTTTCCGCGGATTCCGTACAAACGGAACCAACTTTTATGTGAATAACGTTCCCGGCGTGTTCACCCAGTTTAATACGCCGCTCTATCCCATCGAATCTTTGGAATTGATTTCCGGACCGAATGTAGGGATTTACGGCACCGGTGTCCAGTATGAAACAACGAATCCCGGCGGCATCGTCAGTGTGAAATCAAAAGTCGCTCCCGATAAGGGTGTTTTTGACTATACCCAGACGATTTCCGGCCGCGGGCTTTTTGGTGAATATCTTGACTGGGGACAGCGTTTTGGCGATAAGAAGGAATGGGGTGTCCGCATTATGACGGAAAATCTCAACGGCCGTACATCCGTCAAAGGTACGAAGATTAACGGACAGGGCATTTTTGCCAATATCGACCGGACTACGGAAAGATCAAAAGACAATTTATTTATCGGATACAGAAATATGGATATCCAGCGCGGTCTTCGGTGGTTTATCCTGAGCAGCGATGTTAATAAACTGCCCGCCGTTCCTTCCGGAAAGAATGACTACGGGTTTGACGGGATGATAAAGGCGACCCACGGCTGGCTTGCCGTTTACAACCATGATCAGAAATTTAATGACCATTGGGACGGCTTTTTCAACTTCGGCATGCAGAGGAACGATTTGGATAAAAATGTCATGGCGAACGGAGGCAGCGGATATACACTCCACAATGACGGCACGCTTGACGTAAAAGCAAAACCGGGTTCCACGCCGCAGGAATATTACTATTGGCAGGTAGGTACCACGGCGCACTATAATACGGGCGCTGTGAAGCATGATATCACGCTTTCTTACAATCAGGCATGGAGAAACAGAAAGAGCGCGTATAATAACGGACCGCTTCTTAAGATCGGTACCGGGGATTTGTACACGGGCATCCATCAGACACTGGCGGCGCCTACGAAATTTGATACCCGCTGGAATAATAAAACAAGAGTGAAGAGTTATTCTCTTGTTGATTACATGACTTACAACAAATGGGATATTATCCTCGGCATCCACAAGCATGAAGCGGAATCAAGAGGCTATAAATGGAAGAATGACAATACATTGAACTATATTGAGCGTATAAAGACTGATGACACGAGTCCGACATACGGTATCATTTACCGTCCCAACAGCCATATGTCCGTTTATGCCAGCCATTCGGAAAACTTCGACGCAGGCAGCGGCGTAAATACGACTTTTGAAAATTTCGGCGATATTCTTCCGCCTTTGAAGACGAAGCAGAATGAAATCGGTGTCAAGTATAAAAGAAATAATTTACTCTACACCCTGGCCTACTATGACATCAAGCAGGACAACCTGATCAGCGTCTACAAAGACGGCTATGTAAAACCTTTCCAGTCGAAAGACGGGCAGGCCCGCCATAAAGGCCTGGAATTTTCCATCAACGGCAGACTGGCCGACAAGTGGAATATTTTGGGCGGCTTCTCCCATATGTCGGCGAAACAGGAAAAGACGACTAAAGGAGCGCTTGACGGAATCCGTGTCAACGGAACTTCCGAATGGACTGCCGTCCTCGGACTGGAATACAATCCGAATGAAGCGTGGAGCATCCTGGGACGCGCGATCTATACGGGCAAAACTCCGGTCATGAATGAAAAAATCTGGGCACCGGGATACACCATTTTCGATCTGGGTGTGACCCATAAAACACATTTTGGGAAAATCCCTGCGGAATTGTCCCTGATGGTAAATAATGTTTTTGATAAAGACTACTGGCAGGTATCCAGAGGCAACCAGGTATATCTCTCCCTGCCGCGGACATTCAGCTTTACGGCGAAGCTGCATTTTTAAGAAATGATAAGGCGAAGGGGCAGGCGGCGGCCCCTTTTCTTTATCTGCAGAAGAGTTTTGACTGAGAAAGGAGGGCGCTTTGAGAAGGATAGGGCTCTTCCTGTGCGGATTGATTTTCTTATTTCTGACAGGAATATGTACGGGATGCGGGCATAAAACAGAAACAGGGGAGCAGGAAATCGTCCTTGCCGCGGCGCGCGATCTGGTGCAGGGGGAAAAAGATCCGTACTATGCCACCATTATATTGAAAACATGGGAACCTCTCGTGGGCATTTCCGATGACGGCCATGAAATGCCTGTTCTTGCGGAGAGCTGGGAAAGCAATGCGGATAAGACGGAATGGATATTTCATTTAAAAGAAGGTGTCCGTTTTCATGACGGCGAGCTGTTCAATGCTGCGGCAGCTCTGGAAAATTTCCGCCGATACCGGAATATGGGATACCGTCCGTCTACATTTTACGGCTTTTTGGCAGACCGTATTTATCCCGGGCTTCTTCGGGCGGAAGCGGATGATGAAAACACGCTTCATCTGTATTTTGAAAAGCCGGTACCCATGCTCATTTACCGCATGGCGGGCTGGGGAAGCGCCATGTTCAGCCCCCGGTGTTTTGATTCCGCCACAGGGGACTGGACGGGTATGGCAAAAGGGACGGGCCCCTTTATGATCAAGGAGCGGGTGCCTGACGCCTACGCCGTGATTGAGCGTTTTGACGGGTACCACGGAGAAAAGGCAAAAGCAAAACGAATCAGGATCCGGACCATCACGTCGTCTGATGCCCGGTACTCGGCGATGAAGTCGGGGGAAATACAGGGCGTTTTGGATCTGGGCGGACTTGCGCCTATTATGGCAGAAGAATTGGAGCGTGACGGGCGTTTTACCGTGAACGCCACCCATTCCACGATTTCCCATTACCTCACTTTGAATGGAGGACGTTTTCCCTTCAGCGATGTGCGTATGAGAAAAGCAGTTAATCTGGCGGTGGATCGGGAAAAAATCGTGAAATATTATTTTCGCGGATTCGGCACGCCTACCATGAGTTTTCTGAACAGCACCAATCCTTTCGGCCGTGTGGAGAAGCCTGTCTTTGATCCCGTAAAAGCAAAGGAATTGGCAAAAGAAGTGCTGGGGGATAAAAGACAGACGGTCAAATTCCTTCTGCCCCAGTACGGAATGGCGCGGTATCCTTACAAGACGATTTCCGAATTTATCCAGGCGGAGCTGAAACCTTTGGGGCTGGATGCAGAGATTGTCATGGTGGATGGGATGACTTCACGGAAAATGATGGCTAAAGGGGACTACGATCTGTCTATCGGTACGAGGGGACTTGGCAACCTGGATCCCACATCGCTCCTTTTTGAATATTTCAATTCAAAGGGCGCTACGAATAAAGCAAGCTGCATCAGTTACAACAATCCGAAAGTGGATGCCTGTTTTGAAGCATTAAAGACGGTCTATGATTTGGATGAGCGGCGGACTGTCTATACGGAAATACTTGATGAGCTTCTGGCTGATCCGGCAGTAGTTCCTCTTTTGGAAGATCAAAATATAGCGGTCTGCAGCCATGAGCTTGGCGGCTACAAGGCAGCCGTTTATGGAATTACATTGGATAAAGTCTATTGGCGGAAAGGAGCAGGGAAAGAATGAAAGAATTGATTCTCTATGCACTCCGCCGCTTTTGCATGCTGATCCCTTTCCTCATAGGACTTACGCTGGTTGCTTTTCTTTTAGGCGTTTTGTCTCCGGGCGACCCCGCGCTGGCGCTGCTTACCATGGACGGCACGTCGGAACCGACAGCGGAAGAACTGAATGCGCTGCGCCACGCTATGGGACTGGATCAGCCGGTATGGATCCAGTATGGGCGGTGGCTTATGAATGCGCTTCACGGAGATTTGGGCGTATCTTATCTTACACAGAAACCTGTACTGGATGAAATACTCCGCCGGTTTCCCATTACTTTCCATCTGGCGGTATGGGCCATCGGCTGGGTACTGGTTACCGGCATACCCACCGGAATCTGGGCTGCAGAGAAAAAAGACACCGCAGGGGAAATAGTCCTTCGCGCAGGTGCTCTTTTCTTTATTTCCGTCCCTTCTTTCTTCCTGGCCATTTTATGCATGCTCCTTTTTTCTGAAGAGTGGAGGCTCCTGCCTTCCGGCGGGTACGGGAGCATGATGCAGATGATCATGCCTTCTTTCGTCCTTGCGGCGGGAACATCGGCGGCTGTCATGCGCCTTCAGCAGACGTCCATGACGGAGGTGGCAGGAAAGGAATTCATCACGACAGAACGGGCGAAAGGGCTGCCCATGCCTTTTATCATGAAAAGACACGTACTGCCCAATGCTCTTGTCCCCGTCATTACGATGCTGGGCACTTTCTTCGGCGCTATCTTGGGAGGATCCGTCATCATTGAGGATATGTTTTCCATTCCCGGACTGGGCAGTTACGTGCTGGCCGCCATATGGGGGCGTGACTATCCCGTTATCCAGGGGTATGTCATTGTAAGCGGCACAGTCTTCCTTACATTTAATTACCTTGTGGACATCCTGTGCGGCATGCTGAATCCGTCGGTGCGGAAAGGGGGCGCCCTATGAAAGGGAATAAGAATGCCGTCAGGCTCCTTTACACGACGGCCGTTGTTATCGCTTTTGCCGTTATTTTCTGCGCCGTTTTTGCACCGCTCCTTGCGCCCTATGACCCATCAGCCGTATCGCCTGAGGAAGTACTGGAACACAGTTCCGCAGCTCATTGGTTTGGAACAGATGCCCTGGGAAGAGACATTCTTTCACGGGTCATTTATGGTGCCCGGTCTTCCGTGGCTTTTGCATTCTGTTCCGCATTCTGTACCATGGTGCTTGGATTGTCTTTGGGCATGGTGTCAGGGTATTTTGGGGGATTGGCGGATAAATCCGTACAGTGCCTTGTGGCGCTCTTTCAGGGACTTCCCGGGACAAGCCTCATGATTGCCATTGCAGCCATTCTTCCTGAAAATGATTTCCGCATTATCATCGCTTTGACATTGACGTCCTGGACGGGGTTTTCCCGTATCGTCCGTAATGAAGTGCTCCGTATCAAAGGGGAAACATACATGGAAGGAATACGGAGCATCGGCGCCGGCCACTGGTATATCCTGCGGAAATATGTATTTCCCAATTTGCTGCCTGTTCTGATAGTCCTCTTTACCTTACGAACAGGAACCTCTCTTTTGTCGGCATCTGCCTTATCCTATCTGGGACTCGGTGTTTCTCCGCCGACAGCGGACTGGGGTGTCATGATCAGCGACGCGCGGACCTATTTTCGCTCTTATCCTCTGATGATACTGGCTCCGGGCATGGGAATCACCCTGTTCTGTCTGTCGATTAATCTTCTGGGAGACGCTTTGCGGGACAATTTGCAGATTAGAAAATCGCCGGAAGAAAGGAGGGGATAGAAGTGGATATTCAAATTAAAAATCTGTCTGTTTCTTTCCCTTCGCCAAAGGGGGATGCAAAAGTCCTGCGAAATGCGGATATAATCCTGAAAAGCGGGAAAATTACGGCGATCGTAGGGGAGTCGGGAAGCGGTAAATCTATCCTCGGCGCGGCGGTTATGGGGTTATTGGAATCGTCTGTCCGGGTTTCAGGGGAAATTTTATTTGGAAATACAGATCTTCTTTCTCTATCCGAAAAAGAATTGAATTCTATCCGCGGCGAACGGATCGGGTGGATTGCCCAGGATCCTGTGACAGCGATGGATCCCATGATGAAAGTGGGAAAACAGATGATGGAAGGGGTGCATTTTTATCAGAACGGGAAAGAGACAAAAGCGGACGGTATCCGGCAGTTGGAAGAATTCGGACTTTCCGATGCCCAGCGCGTGTGGGATGCTTATCCTTTCGGACTGTCCGGTGGTATGGCGCAAAGAGTGCTCACCGCCATGATGACGCTGCCCGGTCCTGAATGGCTTATTGCAGATGAACCGACGAAAGGCCTTGATGCTTTTGTCCGCCGGCAGGCAGCGGACGCTTTCAGGAAACTGAGGGAAAAAGGTGTGGGCATTTTGCTCATTACCCACGATCTCCGGTTGGCGGAACGCCTTTCCGATTTTATGGCGGTAATGTATGCGGGAGAGATTATTGAATATGGGAAGACAAAAGACATCTTTTCAAATACGGTGCACCCCTATACGAAAGGCCTGTTTGCCGCAGCTCCCGACAGGGGCATGCAGCCGATCTGCGGTATCGCGCCTGATCTTTCCCGTCTTCCCTGCGGCTGTATTTTTGCATCCCGCTGCCCGGCGTATAGGAAAAATTCCTGCGATGAAAAGCAGAAAATGCTTACGCTTGCAGAAGACCATGACGTCCGCTGTATCCGGAAAGGAGGCGGCTTATGACACTTCTTTCTATAGAACATATTTCCCGGAGTGTGGAAACGGGATTTATCCGTAAGCAGAAAAAAGAAATACTTCATGATATCTCTTTTTGTGTAGGGAAACGGTGGGCATTACAGGGGCAAGCGGCGCAGGGAAATCCACGCTGGCGAGAGTCATCATGGGTCTGCTTCGTGAAGACGGCGGGAACATTGTCTTTCAGGGAAAAGAACTGACAAAAACATCTTTAAGGGAAGCCCGGCGCAGGCGGCGGCAAATGCATATGCTTTTCCAAAATCCTGCGTCTTCCTTAAATCCGCGAATGAAAATCAGAGAATCTATGGAAGAACCGGCGCGGATATACGGAATGGACATTTCCCGCGGTCAGGAAATTTGTGACATGATGAAACGCCTCCAGCTGAGGGAAGAGCTTCTGTACCGTTATCCCCACCAGCTTTCCGGAGGAGAACTGCAGCGCGTATGCCTCGGACGGCTTCTTCTTCTGAAACCCGAGCTTCTGATTCTTGATGAACCCACTTCTATGCTGGATGTTTCCGTGCAGGCGCAGATCATTGGGATACTGAAAGAGGTGCAGGAAGAAGAAAATATTTCCTATCTTTTCATTTCCCACGACCTTGACCTGCTTCGCGCCTGCTGCCACCGGATCGGAATACTCAATCAGGGGAAACTGGTGGAAATGGAGGAAACGGAGAGACTCTTCCACAGTCCTGCGGCTCCGTATACAAAAGAATTGATTTCCGCATTCTTTACATTTTGAGCCGGATCAAGGGTGTGGAAATCAAAACGGCAGGCTATGAAAAACATTTTGGATACTGTTATTTTTATGAAAGAGGAGAAAAGCATGAAAAAGAAAATCTTATCGGCAGCGCTGCTTTCTGTGCTGGTTTCATCAGCGCTTGGCACTGTGACTGCAGGTGCCGTGTATGAAATGGACGAAGTTACCGTCACAGCAGACAGAGAAGGGATTGTGGCGGCGCTTCCGGGCGGGCTTGTAAATCAGACGGCCAAATTAGGGATTTTGGGAAATAAAAGTATTATGGATATCCCTTACTCTGAAATGAGTATGACTGAAAAGACACTGGAAACTTTCAGTGATCCGTCCCAGCCGCTGGCCAATGTGCTCCAGAATAATCCTTCTATCCGTTCCAGCACATCGTCCCCCATGTATACGGACTTTTCCATGCGCGGAATTAATATGAACGGAAACCATATGATGCTGAACGGGATCCCCAGCCTGTTTTACCAGTTCAACGGTCCGCCGAATCACATCATCGAAAGAATGGATATTACTTCAGGACCGAATGCCGGCGTCAATGGGGTCAGCATGTCGAATAATGGAACCAACGGCGGCGCCACGCCGGCTCCGGGAACCATCAATATTGTCACGAAAAAAGCGGGGCAGACTCCTGTTTTGAACTACACGCAGACCTTTTCGGGAAGAAGCAGCTTTGGTGAGTTTATTGACGTAAGCCGCAGGACAGGCGCCAATGGCGAATGGGGCGTCCGTGTCATGGGCGAATACATGGATGGCGATTTGGCGCTCCGCCATGCGGGAAAAGAAGAAAAGAATATTTTCATCAACCTTGACCGCAAAGGGGAAACATCCGTTACGAATATTTTTGCAGGGTCTTTCGATCTCCGTGTGAATAAAGGGCAGCGCTGGTTCACCTATGGCGGCAGATCCGATGTCCTTCCCTCCGCACCGGATTCCAATACGGATTATGATTTTGACGGTACTACGAAGTGGATGCACGGCTGGCTTCTTACTGTGAATCACGAAAAAGAACTCAATGGTAACTGGAGCTGGTTCGTGAACTGGGGCGTCAACCGCAGAAGCGGAAATAAGTATAATTCCAGCTCTGCCCTGAAGTTTGACGAAAAGGGAAATTTCATGAGCAGCAATGTGTCCAATGCACAGAATGAAATAGGAACGAATTCTTATTTCCAGACAGGGATCAAAGGGAAGTTCGATACCGGCGCCGTAGAACATCATGTATCCCTTGCCTTTGACCGCTCCGGCGCCAGATACTGGAATGACACGAATAACAGCGTGAAAGGAAATATCACAGGCGGTCTTTATGACGGTACAGCCTATAAAAACAGTTTCTATATCCCTTCGCTCCGGAAAGCAAAACTTTCCTGGTCGGAAATCAATACAGGCATTACACTGGCCGATTCTCTTGCCTACGGGAAATGGGATGTCCTTTTGGCAGTTTCCAGAAAACACGAACATTTCAGAAATGAAATTAAAGGGCAGCTCATACGGAATGATGACTGGCTTCCGACTTTCGGGATTACCTACAAAGCAAATGATCATCTTTCCTTTTACGCGGGACAGACGGAAAGTCTTTCCAGGGGCGGCGTCGTTTCCAATGACAGCAAGTATGTCAACCAGGGAGAGACTTTGGTGCCGTCGGTGAGCAGGCAGAAAGAAATCGGCGTGAAGTATAAATACGGCGGACTTCTCACCACTTTGAGCTATTTCTATATCGATCAGGAAAATGTCATTGATATAGATGTGGGAAGCGGTAAGTACCGCCGCGCTGCTGACGGAAGAGACAAGTTCAAAGGTGTGGAATGGACAGTGAATGGGAAATTGGCACCGAAATGGACAGTGACCGGCGGGCTGATGTACATTGACGCCAAGCGGGATAGAACGCAGGGCGGGAAGAACGACGGCCGCTTCGTTAACGGCGTGGCAGACTGGAGCGGCGTACTGGGACTCGTTTACGAACCGAACGACAGCCTGGGAATCATAGGGAGAGTCGTTTGGAATGACGCTGCCTATATCGATAATTCCAATGCGCCATCAGGAAAAACGAAAATCCCGTCTTACACCACCTTTGACCTGGGTGTGAACTACAAAACACGTTTGGGGAGAATCCCCGTTTCTTTAAGCGCCATGTGCTACAATGTGACAAATAAAGATTACTGGATGGGAAGAGGGAGTTCCACCACCTTCGGATTATCCATGCCGAGGACATTCATGCTCTCTGCCCGATTCGAATTCTGATTTTACCCGGGTGAGTAAATTTAATAAAACCAAAAGGAACGATACCATCTTATAGATAAAGTATGGTTCCTTTTTAATTTGTGCAGTTTATATTTGAAATAAAATCAATTACAAAAATATTTCATGAAAATAAATACAAAATTGATTAACTATAATTAAAGTAGTAGTATGTAATTATTAATGCTTCATGCTGTTTTGTGGATGCTGGCGGGTCATATACGCAGGGCGCGGTGGAAATGGAAACAGGGATACATTTTTTATCGCGCCGCAGAGACCTTATAGAGCAGCAAAAAAGCACAATCAGTTGTTCTGTCTGAGGAGGAAAAGATGAAAAAGGGAAAGATTCTTGCAGCGCTTGCGGCAATCATGATGGTATCCGGGGCAAATGTGCCAATTATGGCGGAGGTAAGCCAGCTGGATGAGGTGGTCGTAGAAGCGGACCGCTACCGCCAGAACGGAAATGAAAGTGTTATTAAACCATTGGGGGTTGTAGCGGACCAGGTCCAGAATGTAGGGATCTTAGGAGAAAAGGATGCCTTGGAGACACCTTTTAACAGCATGACATTGACGCGGAAAGATTTGGATTATTTCGGAAGCCCTGAAAAAGGACCGACAGACATGCTTACCTTGAATCCTGCCGTGAGAGATGCTTCGAGTAATCTTTACAATGATGTTTCTATCCGCGGTTTTAACCTGAACGGGCATAATATGTATTTGAACGGTATACAGGGGATGCTTGACCAGCAGCACGCTGCCGATATTTATATTGATAAGGCAACAGTAATAGCCGGTCCGAATCTTGGTATTGTAGGGACGCCGAACCGTGAAAACTTAGGAGGTACTATTCTGTTTACTTCCAAAAAGGCGCAGGCGGAACCGAACCTCGATCTGACTTTGGCTTATCAGGGCGGGAAATCATTTAAAGAAGCTGTTGATTTCGGTACCCGCCTCGGACATAATCAGCGCTGGGGTATCCGTGTCATGGTGGATAATATACAGGGAGAAACGGCAATTGACGGAGACAAACTGACGCAGCGGGATTTCTTCGTGAATATTGACCAGAAAACAAAAAAGAGCAAGACAAATCTGCTTATCGGATATAATTATGCAGATCAGAAAGGGGCGCAGTTTACCTGGAATTTCAATGAATATAATCAGCCTAAGGGAAGCCGCCTGCCCAAGGCGCCTGATAACGGACGCAGCTATTTGCCGGAGTGGACAAATAATGAATATGATAACTGGATTGCCACATTGAATCATGAGCAGATATTAAGTGATCATACCACGGCATTCTTTAATGCAGGATATCATCGCGAAGACTGGTATGGCTACCAGTATGGCACGCCGCGTCTTCAAAATGCGAACGGGGATTATACTGTTCATTCGGAAAACTATCCGCTGGCAGTAACAACGAAGTATTTCGGCGGCGGCATCAAAGGTAAGTTTAATCTGGGCTTGACAAAGCATAACTATGTATTAAGCGCGGATCGGATGATGTATGACAACTATGGCGGAACGAATAAGAAATGGGGCAATAACGGTGAAATCCTTCTGCACGGGAATATGTATACCGGATATATGGATGATTCACAGTATTATATGTATCCTCATGAACAAGGAAGTGCGCCGTGGAGTTCTTCCCAGTTTGTTACGGGATGGCATATATCGGATGATATTTCCATGTTTGATGACAGATTAAATATGATTGTTGGACTTCATGGGCATCATGCAAAACAAATCAAGAAGAATGGGGAGAATAAAAAATATCATGGCGTAAATCCCACATTCGGCCTGAATTATAAAATTTCGGACAATTTCTCTGTATACGCCAGTCATGCTGAAGATTTTATGATCGGCCGTGTTGTGGGCGCCGGATATAAAAACTCCGGAGAAACATTGGATCCCGGCAAGACAAAACAGAATGAATTCGGTTTTAAATATAAAGTGGGGGATATGCTCCATACTTTAAGCTTCTTTAAGATCGAACAGCCCAACTTCGGAAGGACAGAAGATAATTATTACGGTATTTTCGGCAAACAGAAGAATAAAGGCTTTGAATATGCTTTCTCCGGCGCGCTTGGCAGGAAGCTTGATTTAATCGGCGGTATTGCTTATGTCGACGCTAAACAGGCAGGGACAGGAAAGAAAGCAAACGGAGTGCCGAAATGGTCCGGTACGGCGGCTCTCATTTATAAGCCGACAGAACGGCTGAATATTCTTGGACGGGCGACTTATCAGGGATCATCCTGGATTATCAATGAAAAGTACAAAGTACCGTCTCATGTTCTTTTCGATCTGGGTGCAACGTATGAGGCTGATGTCCGCAATACGCCGATTACTTTTAAGGTGATGCTTTATAACGTATTTGGGAAAGATTATTGGAGTGCCCGCGCGGGGAACAGTACTGTCGTACTCGGTACGCCTCGTACGTTCATGCTCTCCGCCACTCTTCATTTGTAAAATGTGCAGAGGCGGAACGGCCTGAATTTCTTTTGAGGGAATTAATACTTGGGTGTCAGTTGTTTTGGGAATAAGGAGAATCGTATGCAGTACAGAAAATATCTGTCCGTCAGCGGACTGGCGGTGATTGCCGTTTCTGTACTGCTTTTTTCATGCCTTGCAGGATTGATGCTCGGATATATTCCGTTGTCTTTTCCCGAAGTGCTTGGCGCGCTGACAGGATGTGACGGAGCGGCAGCAGATATAGTCCGTGATCTCCGATTGCCCCGGATCCTCCTCTCGGCAACCGCCGGGATGGGACTTGCACTTTCCGGTGTCGTTATGCAGGCGATGTTCAGAAATCCGATGGCAAGTCCTTACATTATGGGTATCTCTTCAGGAGCCTCACTGGGTGCTGTTGCTGCCGTGTTTTTGGGAATCGGCTCGGCTTGGGGCGCAGGTGGTGTCGGACTGGGTGCTTTTGCAGGTGCTTTGTTGATGTCTGTCATACTTGCAGGGGTTATTGGAAAGAAAAGCGGTACGTCTTATATTCTTATCGCAGGAGTGGCGCTTGGCGCTGTCTGCAGCGGAATTACGGGCGTGATTATTTATTCGGGCGCAGCGTCTTCCGGCATAGATGTGACGCTGTACTGGATGATGGGAAGTGTTGCTTTTGCCAAGACGGATCACGCCGTTTTTCTTTTAATGATTGTCATTGCCATATCCGCTTTTTTCCTCCGGCAGTCGCGGATACTGAATCTGATGCTTCTCGGAAGGGAAGGGACATTGCCCTTGGGCAGGGACCTGATGCCCTTCTTTCGGCTGTATATATTAGTCAATGCACTTTTGGTGGGATGTATCGTGATGGAGGCGGGGCTCATCGGCTTTGTCGGGCTGGTGGTTCCCCATTTCGTGAGATCCTTTATAGGGGCAGATCATAAAAAGCTGGTGCCCTTAGCTGTTTTATGCGGAGGTATTCTCACGGTGTGGGCGGATATTCTTGGACGGGTCCTTGTCACGGGAGCTGATGTACCCCTGGGGGTCACTTTGGGACTGATTGGTGCGCCGCTTTTTATTTATATGCAAGTCCGGAAATCCTATAACTTTGGAAAGGAGCCGTCATGAATATCTGTGTCCGCCATCTTTTTGCGGGATATGGAAATAAAAAGGTATTGGAAGATGTGGATATTTCTTTTCCATCCGATCAATTGACCGGCTTAATCGGGCCGAATGGGAGCGGAAAGAGTACACTGCTGAAATGTATCTATCGTGTTATGAAACCTTCGGCAGGACAGATTTTCGTGGGAGATAAAAATATAGGGAAGCTTTCCTATAAAGAAAGCGCGAAACAAATCGCTGTCTTGGCACAGCATCATGGGACGGGTTTTGATTTGAGCGTGGAAGATGTCGTTCTTATGGGGCGTACTCCATACAAAGGCATTGCGGAAGGGGACAATGTGGAAGACATTGCCATAGCCGAAAGGTCCATGGAAGAGACCGGCGTGGCTGACATGGGCAGCCTCAGTTTCATACAACTTTCCGGCGGCGAGCAGCAGCGTGTCATGCTGGCACGGGCTTTGACCCAGGAAACGTCCTGTCTGATTCTTGATGAACCGACCAACCATTTGGATATAACCTACCAGCTGCAGATCATGGACTTGATTACATCAAGAAATATGACAGTCATTGCCGCTATCCATGATTTGAATATTGCTGCCATGTACTGTGACCATATCGTGGCACTGCAAAATGGAAAAATAATAGCGCAAGGAACTCCACAGGAAGTTCTTACAAAAGAGAACATAAAGGCTCTTTACCATGTGAATGCGGAAATTCTTATGAGAGCGGACGGCCGTCCTGCTATTATTTATGAAAGAGGAGACAAACGATGAAAGGGAAGCTCCGCACAGCAGGGTGGTCGATTGTGTTTCTTGCACTGTCGTTTCTGTCGCTTAGCTGGGGAACGGTGGAAATTACGCCGGGGGAAGCGCTGGTCTATACATGGCAGGCAGTCCTTGGTGTTGAGAGCGGGAGTATTTCTTCCGATGTAATACAGTACCTGCGTCTTCCTCATTTTATCCTTTCTTTTGCTGTGGGATGGGGACTTGCTCTTTGCGGGACAGTCATGCAGGCGGTTATGAGGAACCCGCTTGCCGATCCTTATCTGCTGGGCATATCCTCAGGCGCCGGGCTTGGGGCGGTCATTGCCATGGCGCTGGGCGCCGATGCTTACTTGGGGGTACATGGTGTAAGTATGTGCGCTTTCTTGGGGGCTGTGGGAATTTCTTTAGCTATCCTTTTTGTTGCTTCTGCGGCGGGAAAAGGGGACAGCCTGACACTGCTTCTTGTGGGCTTTGCCATGAATGCTCTCTGCTCCGCGGCACTTAGTTTTATTATCCAGGCTATGGCGGATTCTCATAAAACAAAGTCGGTCCAGTTTTGGCTGATGGGAAATATTATGGCAGACAGCTGGACGGATATCGGGATCTTGGCAGGCATTATTGCGGCAGGAAGTATTTTCTTTATGGGACAGAGAAGAATTCTTGACCTCATGCTTATCGGTGATGAGCTTTCCCTCAGTATGGGAAGGAATCTGGCGGTATACAGGAAAATATATATACTGGTTGTTGCCGTTTTAGTGGGCTCTATCGTTTACGTGGCGGGCATGGTCGGTTTTATCGGCCTAATCATTCCTCACATGGTAAGGATGGCGGCGGGAAGCGGGCACAAATCCCTTATTCCTTTGGCGGGCCTTGCAGGTGGCTGTTTCTTGGCGTGGGCTGATGTATTGGGACGCAACCTTATAAATGGTACAGAACTCCCTATCGGAATCATGGCTGCGGTCTGCGGCGCACCTTTCTTTGCATGGCTGCTTCTTGGCGGGAAGTATGGAGGCCGGCCATGAAGAAATGGATGGCGGTTACAGGCTGCATACTCCTTTTGTCAGGTTGCGCAGCAGATCCGGAGCAGGAAAAATCAGGGATACCCATTACCAATATTCAAGTGGAAAACTACTTTAACTTAGGCGAGAATGTGCAGTATTTTTCAAAAGTACCTTCCCGTGTATTGGTCATCGGGGCATCACAGACGGAGACACTTTTGGATATGGGTGTGGAAGATTCGATCCTGTGGGCGGTGAAATACGAAGATGATAAGAAGTATCCGATCAAAGACTGCAATCAGGCTGCTTTTCAGCGATTGAATTTCCTGCCGCGGCAGCAAGTGACGATGGAACGTGTATTGGATCTCGCGCCGGATTTGATCATTTCAGAAGAATCGTGGTTTTCAAAAAATCGTTTGGGAAGCACAGAGTACTGGAACGCAAAAGGTATTCATACTTTGGTGTCTCTGAATACAACCGGACCAGCCAAAACAAATCAGCCGGAAACCGTGGAGAAAGAAATAAAATACATCCGTGATTTGGGGGCGGTTTACCATAAAGAAGAGCAGGCGGAAAAGATTGTAACGGCAACGATGGAGCGGTTTGAAGAAGTCCGGCAAAAAGTAAAAGGGCAAAAATCGCCGAAAGTCATGATTCTGGACTTGCTTTCCTCAACGATTTCCTATGGAAGAAATAAAATCGCCGGAGACATTGCGTCAAAACTTGGGGGCATTGTCCCGAATACAACTGCCGCTGTCAGCGATGAATTGATTATAAAAGAAAATCCGGACATTGTTTTTGTTATTACTTATGATGATGCGGAAACACGCCTGGCGCGTCTCAGAAATAAAAAAGCTTTCAGTCATCTGAATTTTGTCCGCAACGGCCGGATTTATGAAATGCCCTTGAAGTACGCTTACGGCCCGATGACAAGGGTCATCGATTCGGCAGGATATATGGCGGGGCTGATGTACCCGGGGCAGTTTGATTTCCCTAAAGAATACGATTTTCACCCCCACGATTAAGTAAGACGTGCAGGAAAGGCAGGTGTTGCGGGGGATTTATTTCATCGTACAGTTATTTGTCGGTAAAAAGAGGAGAGATGGTAAGATGAAAAAGAAACTGTTGGCTATGGCCGTTGCTGCGGCTGCTGGTGCGGCTTTATGGGGGATTACCGCTGATGCTGCTGTTTATCAATTGGATGAAATCATCGTGAATGGGGATAAGTATACCGATGATACCATTATGCCCGGGGGCAAGACGGACCGCCGTATCCACTTCGGCCTGTATGGGAATATGGATCTCATGGACGTTCCGGCCAATATTGCTTCTTATACAGAAAAGACGATTAAGCAGAACTATATTCCTGCCCGTACGTTCATGAATACGGTGACCAATAATCCGTCCATCATGGTCGGCGGTGCTTCTACCAATAATAATGTGGAACTTCAAATCCGCGGCAGTGCTTTCAATACCCACGATATGACAATGGATGGACTTCCCGGCATGATGGCCATGGGGATCATTCCCATGAACTGGGTGGAAAAAATTGACGTGGTCACAGGACCGAACATCGTTCTCAGCGGCACCGGCATCAATCAGAGTGTTTCCGGGTATATCAATTTCGTTCCTAAAATCGCAAAAGATAAACCGATTCTTGCTATTTCAGAAACATATTCCAGCCACAGACTGTTCAATCATGCCATCGACTGGGGACAGCGTTTCGGCGATGATCATCGTTACGGTATTCGGATCAATGCGGAAAGATACAGCGGAACCACCAGTTTTTCGAATGAGACACTTCATGGAAACGATCTTTACATTCATTTTGACCAGAGAACAAAATCAAGCAATACGTCCGTCATGTATGGACATGACCATGTCATTAACCATGGTATGCCGGAAGTTTTGAACGTGATTAACAACTGGGGCGGCACCGTGACAAAACTGCCGGATCCGTCCAAAGTGGTTGAAAACTTTATGCCGACATGGTCAGATCTTTCCCACCAGCGCCACGTGTACACGCTTTCTCATGAACAGCAGCTGAATGGACATGTCACTTTCTATCTGAAAGGGGGCTATGAAAAACTGAGCTGGCCGGGCTACTACGATCAGAAACCGGTACTTCTGAATGATGCCGGCGATTACAACTTCGGCAAATGGGGATTTGGGAGTGCCCAGGACAGCAAATGGTCACGCCGCTCCCTCACTACGGGCTTCCTGTTTAACATAGATACACCATCGGTCAGCCACAAAATCAATCTTGGCTTTGAAATGCTTTCCAATGGCTGGTACTATATGAACGCCTCTGCCAAACGTTCGAAGCCCGAAGGAAATATTTATACAGGCATCTGGAAAGTTAATGACGGTGCCCCGATGCCCAGCAGCGGACCGTGGTACATCAGCAGCCGCAAAATGAACCGGAGCCTTATCCTGACAGATACTATTTCTGCCCTGGATGGGAACCTCCGAGTCATCCTGGGGGCCCGCCGCCAGAATATCCAGACGAAGTCTTTCAATACATCAGGTGCTTTGACAAAGAAATACGACAAGACGAAGACATCCCCTGCTGTCGGTGTATTATACAAACTGACACCGACCTTATCGGTGTATGGCAACTATTCGGAAGGACTCACCACCTTGTCCATACCAAGCGGTACAAAGAATGAAAAAGAAGTACTTCCTCCGGTGCAGACAAAGCAATATGAATTCGGTCTGAAGAAAGACTTTAAAGATTGGGTGACGACGCTGTCCTTCTTCCATATCAAACAGCCTACCGGCATTACAAACACTGACAACTACTATGTACTGGATGGTGAAACAAGAAACCGCGGCGTGGAATGGAATATCAGCGGCAAAGTTTCTTCAAACTTAACCCTTACCGGCGGCCTCATGCTCCTCGATGCGAAATACAAAAGAACCCAGAATGGTGCCAATGACGGCCACCGTGTCCACGGTACGCCCAAACTGAATGCCACCTTGGCGCTCGATTGGGACACCCCGGTAAAAGGACTCTCTATTAATGGACGTGTTGTCCATTTCGGCAAATCCTATGCGGATACGGGAAATAAAGTGAACGTATCCTCATGGACAAGATTTGATCTGGGCGCCACATACGATACCGAGTTGGCAAAGATACCCACCACCTTCTCTTTCAATGCGTACAACCTGTTTGACAGAAAATACTGGTCAACGGCTACGACCGTGTGGGCGGACGGCATGGTCATGCTGAACCCCGGCCGGACGTACATCCTGTCTGCGACGATGCATTTCTGAAATAATTTTTCTGGACGATACCGGGTAAAACAAAAAGGAACGATACCATCGTATAGATGAGGTATTGTTCCTTTTTAGCGTCTATACAAAAAAGAACGCATCGCAAGTAACGTGACCTTTTTTATTGTGATATAGATGATTGAGATCGAACCGGTTAAGTAGGGAACCGATTTCAAAGGAACAAAGTGACGCATGAAATCGAGTGAGTCACTTACTGCGGTGAGGGGAATGAATAAAAAGAACCACATCGGACAGATGTGGTGGATTAAATACGTGGTGGAGATAAGCGGGATCGAACCGGTTAAGTAGGGAACCGATTTCAAAGGAACAAAGTGACGCATGAAATCGAGTGAGTCACTTACTGCGGTGAGGGGAATGAATAAAAAGAACCACATCGGACAGATGTGGTGGATTAAATACGTGGTGGAGATAAGCGGGATCGAACCGGTTAAGTAGGGAACCGATTTCAAAGGAACAAAGTGACGCATGAAATCGAGTGAGTCACTTACTGCGGTGAGGGGAATGAATAAAAAGAACCACATCGGACAGATGTGGTGGATTAAATACGTGGTGGAGATAAGCGGGATCGAACCGCTGACCTTTTGAATGCCATTCAAACGCTCTCCCAGCTGAGCTATACCCCCATGCTTTCCAAATTATAGCAAAGGGGACGGTGCTATGCAATAGAAATAAAAGAAATGAGGAGTTTATTCTGTTAATCTATTAACCGGGGTTATATATCCTACAACAGCTGGAACGGGCTCGGAAGTTCCGCTATGCCAGGCAGATACTTCATGGTCGGGACGAAGTATAAATTCTGATCTGTTTTTGAAAATAGAATTACACGAAACGCGTCATGCTTCGGCGGGCGCGTTTTTACATGCGGCTTTTTTATAAGGAATAGAAGAGAAATTCCTGTTTTGCACACAAAGTTTTTCAGATTTTTGATGAAATATTTTAGATTTTTAGTAAAATTTGGAGAAAATAATCAATTTTTTTAAGATTTGCTATTGGCAGCAGGCAATAAAATGTATTACAATAAAACAAAATAATAAGAAAATGTTTACGCAATGGTGCAGGTGGGTGAAAAGAGGAATCTGATGAAGTATTTTTATCCGGCCATTTTTACCTTGGATAGAAAAAAGAATGAATTCCGTGCGGTGTTTCCTGATTTGACAGGGTGTGCCGTGAAAGCGGAATCTATGGCGGAGGCTGCGCGGAAAGCGCGGGAAGCTCTCGGTATGGCTCTTATGGAACTGGAAGAAAAGGGAATCGAGTTTCCGGCGGCTTCTGATGAATGCGCTCTTCAGCGTGCTTATCCCTACTGCCAGGTGGGCGTGGTGCTTTTGGATATGGATGTGTACCGCGCATATCGCGAGTATCGGATGGAACAGGCGGAATTGGATTCTGCTGAATGGGCGGAGAAATCTAAACGCCGCCGCCTTACACTGTTTCAGAGAGTTTTTGGAGGCAGATAGGAAGACAGAAGAGGCCTGTGCGGGTCTCTTTTTTTGTGTCTGCTGCCATTTTTGTGCAGCAAGGTGGAAAATGAAGCGGTCAGTCCGCCTTGTATACTATTTTGAAATCAGGTTATAATAATCACATTGAATTTCAGTCGGCCGAAGGGCCGTTTTGAAATAAGACCGCGGCAGATATTTAAAACAGCAGTTTGTTGAAATTGATTTCATAAAGGAGTCTTATGTCTGATTTTCTTGATTGGAGTACTTTGATTTACCGTGCGCCGGCGCTTTTGATTGCCATGGCGCTTCATGAATATGCCCATGCGTATGTATCGGACAGTCTGGGGGATCCCACGCCGTCCATGCAGGGGCGGCTTACGGCGAATCCTCTGGTTCACTTGGATATGGTGGGGCTTATGCTTCTTGTGATCTGCGGTTTCGGCTGGGCAAAACCGGTGGAGATCAATCCGAATTATTATAAGAATTTCAGAAGCGGCGTGATGAAGGTTTCTTTTGCCGGGCCGGGGATGAATCTGCTTATTTGTTTTTTGGCGGAGTGCATTATGCTGCTGATGATGAAGCTCGGGCTTTTAACGGCGGGGCAGCCGGGGTATTTATTTCTTTATTGGATTATGCTGTATAATGTGTGGTTCGCATTTTTTAATTTGATTCCCGTGCCGCCGCTGGACGGCTCCAAAATTTTGGAAATGGTGCTTCCCGGCAAATTGGCTTTTGCATTCCACAATTTCAGTTACCGTTACAGTTTCCTTCTTTTACTGTTCCTGGTTTTCAGCGGCATGATAGGACGGATTATTAATCCGCTGGCGCAGTTTTATACGGGAACGACGATCCGCCTGATTGCTTCCGTGCTGCAGATGTAATGCGGAAAGGTGCGGTATGTCTTTAACGTGGGCGGTTTTTGAAATACTGGGGACTGTGGCATTTGCTTTTTCCGGAGCGGCTGTAGGACTGGCAAGGGGAATGGATGTTTTCAGCATTGCGCTCTTGTCTGTGGTGACGGCAGTGGGAGGCGGTATTCTCCGCGATGTGCTGGCGGGTATATTTCCGCCTTTTGCCCTGCGCGGGCCGGATGGGATCATATTTGCCCTGATGACGGCGGCAGCGGTGTGCATCGGTTTCCGGCATTTCCGGGGACCCCGCCGGGAACGGAAACTTGTCCTTTTTGCTTATCGTGTTTCCGATACGGCAGGTCTTGCCGCTTTCACGGTGACCGGTGCGATGGCGGCGATTGACAGTTATCCCGGCTACCGGTATGTGCTTCCCGTTCTGCTCGGGCTCATTACGGCGGTGGGGGGCGGTATTCTTCGTGATGTGATGGCGCAGAAAGTTCCTGTGGTATTGTATGAAGATGTGTATGCCATGGCTTCGGTGCTCGGGGGTATTGTTATCTGCGTCCTGTATCCGCTCACGGGGATTGTATATGCATCATGGGGCGGATTTGGCGCGGTTCTTCTTCTCCGTGTCTGCGCGATCTTTTTCGGGTGGAGACTCTATCATCCCGCAAGGGTGCACGGCAGCGGAAGTGGATCGCAGGAATGAAAGCTGGCAGATCGTTTTTGATCACCTGACAGCCGGTAAGAGTATTTTCATGATTTCTATAAACAGTGAAATAAGAGGAGGGGAGATTATGGGGAGACGGATTTGCAACGAACGGAATATTCTCATCTGTCTTTACCTGACGATATTTCTCCTTCCTCTAAGCTCCTGGCTCTTTTATCTCACTCTTGTTCCGGCGGCATTGCTTTCTGTGGGGGACATATTCCTTACGAAACGGAAAATCAATTATGGCGGCAAGTGGGGATGGTTTGGCGGGGGCTTTTTAGTCTGCTCGTTTTTATCTGTTTCCGGTGCGGCAGACTTCTTTTTTTCTATTTTTAACTGGTGCTTTCTGCCCTTGGCGTATGCGTTTCTTTATGTGCTTATCTCTACATACTTTGCGGGGGAGGAAGAAAAGAGGAAAGCGCTTTATGTCTTTTTGGCGGGTGCCGTCTGCGTTGTCATCTGGGGATTTATACAGTATGCCGATGCGGGATGCATGGCGAGAGATCTGAATGCTGAAGGATGGGTGGATCCCGAGAGGTTTCCTCTTCTGAGGCGGCGCATGTTTTCCACTTTAGAAAACCCGAACCTTTTCGGCGCCTATCTTTTGATGCTTATCAGTGTGTTTGCGCCTTTTGCTCTGGAGGAAAGAAATAATAAGAGAAAAATACTGCTTGCCGGATTTCTTTTTATTCTTTCCGTATGCCTGGCGCTGACCTATTCCCGGGGGGCATGGATCAGTCTGGCAGGGATAGTTTTAGGCCTTGCGGTCTTTTATGATAAGCGGTTCGGCTTAGTGTTTCTGGCGGTGCCTCTTATTTTATTCTTTTATCATGGACAGGTTGCGGAGCGCTTTATTTCTCTTTTTTCCGGCGAGGATACATCGCTTTCACTTCGTCTGGCTTTATGGGAAAGTACGATCGCCATGATTGAGGAACATCCTCTGCTTGGGGTCGGCTGGGGGAATTACTGGCTGGCTTATCCGGAATATAACTTTTTTATAGAGGACGCGAGTGTCGTTATTTTCCACGCCCATGATATGTACCTCCATATCCCTGCGGAAGTGGGCATTCCCGGCGGCATTTTGTACTTCCTTTTCTTCTTCGGGCAAGGAGTGGTGTCATGGCGGATTTGGCGCAGAGGGAAAGGGACGATGAAACTTTTCGGGTTGTCAGGCATGCTTCTTGTCTTGTCGGCAGCCATAGACGGGATCGGAGATTATGCGCTTTTCAGCTGCCCGGTTTCCTGCTGCTTCTGGGCGTTGTCTGCGCTTTGTGTTTCAGAAGAAAGACGGGGCGCGGCAGAGTAAATCAATTATGCGGATCCAAGTACATATAAAAATGTATTTGTCCAATAGGAAAAATTTATAATCCCTGTTAGGGAATTTTGAGAAAGGATAAGCATTCTTTATGGGACTTTATCCGTAAAAGTATGCTATAATAAACAAGGTAATGAGCCACGGAGGGTTGTTTTACAGCGCCTTCATTCCGAACTGTTTTGATGAAGTTTGGAGGGGGACTACCGGGCTAAAGGTTCTGCGGACTGAGAAAAATAACGAATCGTCACCGCGGGCTTTTATATTTTATTTATTTTGGGAGGATGATAGTAATGATCGACATCAATGACAGTGAATTCCTTAGCCGTATCGAGCCTAAAGAACTGCTGGACAAAGTATGCGACGGCAAAACGGCAGCAGCCATGATCCAGCCGGGGGATATCCTGGGGATCAGCGGATTTACACCGTGCGGCTATCCGAAAATCACGATGCATGAACTGGCTGAACGTATGAAGCAAACGCCATTCCAGGTAGATGTCTGGACGGGTGCTTCCACAGGTTCCCAGATCGATACCGAACTGGTGGCAGTAAACGGTATCAGAAACCGTATGCCCTATCAGACAAACGCCAATCTGAGAAAAGCAATCAATGCCGGCCAGATCAACTATTTCGACCTGCATCTCAGCCATGTGGCACAGCAGATCCGTGAAGGTTTCTTCACCAATGTTAAGGGAGAACATGTAACCGGTCCGGATTTTGCGGTCATTGAAGCCTGCAAGATCGTTAACAGAGACGGTGAAATCGGTATCGTACCCACGACCGCCATCGGCAATTCTCCTGTATTCGTATCCCAGGGGAAAAAAGTCATCATTGAAGTCAATACCACCCAGCCGGTAGCGCTGGACGGCATGGCTGATATTTATGAAGTGGCGAATCCGCCGCATCGTGTGCCGATTCCGATCGTTAAAGCCGGTGACCGTATCGGCAAGACCTACATTCCTGTAGATCCGGCAAAGATTGTTGCTATCGTTCCCTGTGATCTGCCCGATGTTACCCGCGCCCTGGCTCCGCTTGATGACGACGCTGAAAGGATGGGAAATAACCTGGTTGATTTCCTGAAGAATGAAGTAAAACATGGAAGACTTCCGGAAAACCTGCTTCCTCTCCAGTCCGGCGTAGGCAATGTGGCAAACGCGGTAATCAATGGCCTCGTTCATTCCGATTTCAAGAATCTGTCTGTGTATACGGAAGTTATTCAGGATGGTATGTTTGATCTGATTGATGAAGGCAAAATTGATATGATTTCCGGGACATCCCTGTCCCCGTCACCGGATGGACTGAAACGCTTCTATGCCAATATTGAAAAATACAGCAAGAAGATCATCCTCCGTCCGCAGGAAATTTCCAATAACGGTGAAGTGGCCCGCCGCATCGGCGTAGTAGCTATGAATACCGCTTTGGAAATGGATATTTACGGTCACGTAAATTCCACTCACGTAACCGGCACCAAACTGATGAACGGCATCGGCGGTTCCGGCGACTTTGCCCGTAACGGCGCTTTATCCTGCTTCTTCTGCCACAGTGTGGCTAAGGGAGGCGCTATCTCTGCCGTTGTTCCGATGTGTTCTCATGTTGATCACACTGAACATGACACCCATGTATTCATTTCTGAACAGGGTGTGGCGGATGTCCGCGGTCTTTCCCCGAAAGAAAGAGCGAAGGTTATCATTAACAATGTCGCTCACCCGACTTTCCGCGACCAGCTGATGGATTATTTTGAAAGAGCATGTGCGCTCAACGGCAACAGCCAGACTCCGCATATTCTCTCTGAAGCATTCAAGTTCCATACCAGCCTTGCTGAAACAGGATCCATGCTTTTTAAAAAATAATTTTCCCATAATATATTCTTTACAAAAAGCATGATTGTTATATAATTGTCTATGGTGATAACTGCTGAGAGCAGAATCATACATGGATCTCGCAAGAGTTCCTCCGCTGTGGTGACAAGACATAATGCGGCATCACAGCAAGAGGCTTTGCGGATCCATACCAATGAAAGCGATTGTCTGCGAAATACAGATGAGAAGAGCCTAAAAGCCGCAATCTGACATTTCTGCCAAGGATGAGACCTTTCCCAATTTTACTTATTTTTTAGGAGGAAGATGAACTTATGGCAAACGAATCCCTGAAAGCCAAACTCGAAGCATACGAAGCTGCTTGCGCTAAATCTTACGCAAAGACTCCGGAAAGAGTTGGTTTAAAACACAATAAGGTGTATACACCTCTTGATATCGAAGGTTTTGATTATGAAAGAGACCTCGGCATCCCGGGCGAATATCCGTATACCCGCGGCGTACAGCCGACCATGTACCGCGGCCGTCTCTGGACTATGCGTATGTATGCAGGCTTCGCTACCGCTGAAGAATCCAACAAGCGTTATCGTTACCTGATTGAAAACGGCGGTTCCGGCCTGTCCTGCGCATTTGACCTTCCGACCCAGATCGGCTATGACTCTGATGACAAAATGGCTATCGGCGAAATCGGCAAGGTAGGTGTAGCCATTGATACCCTGAAAGATATGGAAATCCTTTTCGACCATATTGATCTGGGCAAGGTTTCTACATCCATGACCATCAACGCACCGGCATCCGTACTGCTGGCTATGTACATTGCAGTCGCTGAAAAGCAGGGCGTACCGGCTGATCAGCTCCGCGGCACTATCCAGAATGATATTCTGAAAGAATACGCAGCCCGCGGAACCTATATTTTCCCGGTTAAACCGTCTATGCGTCTGATTACTAACATTTTTGAATACTGCTCCAAGAATGTACCGAAGTGGAACACCATTTCCATCTCCGGCTACCATATCCGTGAAGCAGGTTCCACCGCTGCTCAGGAAATCGCTTTCACCATTGCTGATGGTATTGCTTACATCGAAGCAGCTCTGAAAGCAGGCATGAAGATCGACGACTTTGCAGGCCGTCTGTCCTTCTTCTGGAACGCTCACAACAACGTACTTGAAGAAGTTGCTAAATTCCGTGCATCCCGTCGTCTCTGGGCTACGATTCTGAAAGAACGTTTCCATGCTCAGAACCCGAAGTCCATGAAATTGCGTTTCCATACCCAGACAGCCGGCTCCATGCTGACAGCTCAGCAGCCGAACAACAACATCGTTCGTGTTGCTCTCCAGACAGCAGCGGCAGTTATGGGCGGAACACAGTCCCTGCATACCAATTCCCGCGATGAAGCTCTTGCTCTGCCGACCACTGAATCCGTAACCATCGCTCTGCGTACACAGCAGATCGTTGCTTATGAATCCGGTCTGGCTGACGTAGTCGATCCGCTGGGCGGCTCCTATTATGTAGAAGCTATGACCAACGCTATCGAAGCGGAAGCTAAAGAATACATCCGCAAGATTGATGAAATGGGCGGCGCTGTTGAAGCTATCGATAAAGGTTATATCCAGAAAGAAATCCAGGATTCTGCTTATGCTTGGCAGATGGCTGTTGAATCCGGCGAAAGAACAATTGTCGGCGTCAACAAGTTCACTATGGAAGAAGCTCCGGTTGAAGGCCTCCTGAAGGTTGACGCATCCGCCGGCGAATTCCAGAAGAACAAACTGGCTAAAGTTAAGGCAGAACGTGATAACGCAAAGGTTAAGGAAGAACTGGCCAAGCTGGAAGTTGCAGCTGCTGACGAATCCGTCAACCTGATGCCTGTTATCCTTGACTGCGTACGTGCTTACTGCTCTCTCGGCGAAATTTGCGGCGTTCTCCGCAAAGTATTCGGCGAATACAAAGCACATAACACACTTTAATCCTAACTAAAATTCTGGAGGTATATAACTATGGCAGAAAAACGTATCAGAGTACTCGTTGCTAAACCGGGTCTTGATGGACATGATCGCGGTGCAAAAGTAGTTGCCCGCGCACTTCGCGATGCAGGTATGGAAGTTATTTACACAGGTCTTCGCCAGACTGTCGCTCAGATCGTTGAAGCGGCAGATGCGGAAGACGTTAATGTTGTAGCACTGAGCCTTTTGTCCGGCGCTCACAACACCCTGTTCCCGGAAGTGGTAGAAGCACTGAAAGCTAAAGGAATGGAAGATGTTCTCGTTATCGGCGGCGGCGTAATCCCTGCCGGTGACATCCCTGGTTTGAAAAAGGCCGGCGTAAAAGCTATCTTTACACCTGGCACACCGACCAAGGAAATTATCGACTTTATCAAAGCTAACGTATAATTGACATTCTCTTCTATCCAATAGAAGCTCGATAGTTGCACGGGGCTGCATTTGCTGTGGCCCCATGCCGCTATTATTTACTCTTAAAAAGGCGGTGTATCCATGGAATTCTCAATGAAAAATTTTTGGGACGGTTCCAGACGTGCCTTAGCGAGAGCAATAACCATCGTTGAAGACGAACGTGATGGCTGGGAAGATATCATGAAAGAAATCTACCACCATACCGGTCGTGCACAGGTCATCGGTATCACTGGTGCACCTGGTGCGGGTAAGAGCACACTTTCAGACGCGCTGATTAAACAGTACAGAAAACAGGGTAAGAAAGTCGGTATTGTGGCTATCGATCCGACTTCTCCATTCTCCGGCGGTGCTATTCTTGGCGACCGTATCAGAATGAATGACCTCACACTGGACGAAGGTGTATATATCCGCAGTATGGGTACCCGCGGCAGTCTTGGCGGTTTGTCCAGAAAGACTACCGATGCGGTAAAACTGATGGATGCTTTCGGTCTCGATGTCATTTTCATCGAAACAGTAGGCGTAGGGCAGTCAGAAGTAGATATCGTCAAGAATGCGGATACAACACTCGTTGTGCTCGTACCCGGACTGGGTGACGATATTCAGGCTATTAAGGCAGGCATCCTTGAAATCGGGGATGTATTCTGCATTAATAAATGTGATCGTGACGGCGCGGACCGTCTGAATGTTGAAATCGAAATGATGCTTGATTTGGGTGAAGCCCAAAACTGGCGTCCTCCTATTGAAAGGACGATTGCAAACAAGGACGAAGGCGTCGCGGACGTTGTCAAATCTCTTAATTCCCATCGTAAATATCTTGAAGAATCCGGCTTGCTGGAAGAACGCAGACGTGAACGCGCCCGCACTGAGATGGTAGAGATGATCCACGACCGCATTTCCCGTCATGTTATGGAAGATATCGTACAGACGGGTAAATTTGCTGACTACGTAGAACAAGTCTATGAAAGAGAAAATGATCCTTTCACAGTCGTTGATTCTATCGTGGGAAATATATTTAAATAATTCAAAGGAGGAATTATTATGGCATTCAAAGTATTATGTGTAGACCATGTCGGCGTAGCTGTTAATGATCTGGCGCTGATCAAGAAGCAGATGAAAGATCTGCTGAACCTTGAACCGTCCCTTCCGGATGAAACGGTAGAAGAACAGCATGTAACGACAAGCTTCTTCAAACCGTCCGCACAGAGCGAAGCATGCGAACTGGAATTCCTGGGTTCCACAACTCCGGACGGCCCGATTGCCCGCTATATCGCTAAGAACGGCGGCAAGAACGGTTTCCAGCATGTAGCTCTCCGCGTAGACAACATTGTCGAAGCGCTTGCTGCACTTCCGGAAGATGCAAAGCTTGACAAGCATTGGAGAGTTGGTGCTGGCGGCTGCCACATCGCATTTATGCACCCGAAAGCTACCGGCCTTCTGCTGGAACTGACCGAACGCCCCGGCGGCCCGTCTTTCTAATAGCATAAGGATCGGTCCCTATGCTATAATAGGGACGTCCCGGTAAGGGACCAATATTTTTGGAGGTGTAAGAATGGCAACTGTTGCAGAAAGAATTGAACTTCTTCACAATAACCTCGCACACGTAGAGGCTATGGGTGGAGAAAAGAAAGTTGAAAAACAGCATGCAAAAGGCAAACTGACGGCCCGCGAAAGACTTGCTCTTCTGTTTGATGAAGGCTCTTTTGTAGAAGTCAATGCGCTTGTTAAGTCCCGCTGCTACAACTTCGGCCAGGAGAAGAAAGATCTCCCCGGCGAAGGTGTCGTTACCGGTTATGGTACTGTAGACGGAAGACTCGTATTCGCATTTGCCCAGGACTTCACGGTAGAAGGCGGCTCCCTTGGTGAAATGCACGCTGCGAAAATTGTTCACGTAAACGAACTGGCTCTTAAAGTCGGTGCTCCTTGCGTAGGCCTGAATGATTCCGGCGGAGCCCGTATCCAGGAAGCAGTAGATGCTCTTTCCGGCTATGGCAAGATTTTCTGGTGCAATACCATTGCATCCGGCGTTATTCCTCAGATTTCCGCAATTATGGGACCGTCTGCAGGCGGCGCCGTATATTCTCCGGCACTGACCGACTTCATCTACATGGTAAAAGGTACCTCTCAGATGTTCCTGACAGGACCGGCAGTAGTTGAATCCGTAACCGGCGAAAAGATTACCGCTGAAGCTCTCGGTGGCGCTATGACCCATAACCGTACATCCGGTGTGGCCCAGTTTGCAGCTGAAAATGACGAAGACTGCATTAAACAGATTCGTTACCTGCTTTCCTTCCTGCCGAGCAATAACATGGAAGACGCGCCGATTGTTGAAACCGGAGATGATCCGACCCGTACAGATGCAAGTCTGGATACCATTATGCCGGAAAACTCCAATGCACCGTACGATATGTACGATGTCATCAAATCCATCGTTGATAACGGCGAGTACTACGACGTAGCTAAGGAATGGGCTAAGAACATTATTACCTGCTTCTGCCGTATGGATGGACAGACTGTCGGCATTATTGCCAACCAGCCGAACTTCATGGCAGGCTGCCTTGACTATAATGCTTCTGATAAAGCTGCCCGCTTTATTCGTTTCTGCGACTGTTTCAATATTCCGGTTCTGAACATTGTCGACGTTCCCGGCTTCCTGCCCGGTAAACAGCAGGAATATGCAGGAGTAATCCGTCACGGTGCTAAGATGCTGTTCGCATACTGCGAAGCAACTGTACCGAAGATTACCCTGATTCTCCGTAAAGCATACGGTGGTTCTTACATCGCCATGTGCTCCCGTGAACAGGGGGCTGACCAGGTATTTGCATGGCCAACCGCAGAAATCGCCGTTATGGGACCTGCCGGCGCAGCAAATATCATTTTCAAGAAGGATCCGCAGAAAGAACAGCGTACACAGGAGTATGTTGATGAATTTGCAACTCCTTACAAAGCTGCAGAACGCGGCTATGTAGACGCAGTTATTGATCCGAGAAACTCTCGTCCGGTAGTTATCAATGCTCTGAAGATGCTTGCTTCCAAACATGAAGTACATCCGGCTAAGAAACACGGAAACATTCCGCTGTAATATACGTTTACACATTGATAATATTTGAAAGGATGGGTTTGGATGAATAACGATACAGTTATGTATATCGCGGTAGCAGCTGCCGTTCTGGCAGTCATTGCCCTGATCATGATCTGCCAAGTACGTTCATCTCTCAATCAGTCCGCAGCACCGGCGGCAGCGGCTAAAAAAGCGGCGCCGGCAGCAGCTTCGAGAGCCGCTGATAATGGTGCTGTTGTAGCAGCCATTGCAGCAGCAATCGTTGCTATGGGCGGCGGTGAAATCGTTTCTATCCGCCCGGCAGCAAGACCTGGCTGGACCACAGGCGCCCGCATTGCAGGTGTTTCCGGGAACCAGCAGTTCTAATTGAAAGTTGAAAGTACAAAATTAGGAGGAAGAACAATGAGAAAATTTACCGTAACAGTTAACGGCCAGGATTACGATGTAGTAGTTAAAGACAGCGGCGCGGCAGCAGCCCCCGCAGCAGCGGCACCGGCGGCAGCTCCCGCACCGGCAGCAGCTCCCGCACCGGCAGCAGCACCCGCCGGCGCAGGTGAAGTCGTAGAAGCTCCGATGCCGGGCAAAGTCCTGCGTATCAATAAACACGTTGGTGACGCAGTAGCGGCAGGCGACGAAGTTCTCGTTCTCGAAGCTATGAAGATGGGTAACCCGATCATGGCTCCCTGCGATGGCAAGATTACCGGTATGCCGGTCAGCGAAGGCCAGAGCGTACAGGGCGGCGACACACTCTTTACAGTTGGCTGATTCTAATTACAAAAAGCAGTGCTTCGGCACTGCTTTTTTGCTGTTCAATTTTGTGAACGGGATAATGGACTTCATTAAAGGCAAAAAGAGATTTTTAGAGATTCCTGGATTGCAGATATCATATTAAAGTGCAGGTACTATTCATCTTTGTAAGGAGGTGGGGAGGAATCTGACTATAATGATGATCAGTATTTCTGCTTACTTGATGAGTATAGAAAATCCGAAACAGTCGGGCATACGGAATAGGTTGTTTTGCATTATGAGATGCCGGAAGAATTTTTTGATTGTGTTTTAAGGGATCCGGTCGTAATAGAATTATGCAATAAGTCATCTGCTAAACTGCTGAATATTGATTTGCATCTGCTTATACAGCAGCTGCATGGAGAGGTGGTATTGAGGCGATCCCGGATGCCGGACCAAAACGCGGAGCTGTGGGATCAAATCGTTTTTGCATGTCTGTACAGATACAGGATAGCAGTGCTTAAAGTATGCTGATGAGTAGATGAAAGTATTTCTGAAATATTTTTTGCAATGCCCGACATTTTCTTTTGGGAGTCCATATGCTGTTTGTCCGTAATAAAAAACAGGAGGATGTTTCTCCTGTTTATAAGGGACTGAGGATCAATAAGGCATTTCCTCGGTGGGATTCTGTTCTTCTTTTGCCATGGAGACGAGGACGCGGAGCATGGTAAGGCTTACATCGCTTACATCCGTATTCTTGTCGAAAGCGGCCAGGATGCCGTAACGGAAGAGGAGTTCCTTATCATCTTTGCTGACCTGATGGGCGGCTATGAGGATGTCGTCCCGGCCGATCATGGCAAGTGTCTGAGAGAGCGCGATTAATTTTTGCTTCATCGTAGGGCTTTTGGATGTGTAGAAGATGAAATGGACGTCATTGTCGGCAGCGTTCTGCGCGGAGCTTTCCGGGGAGAGGAGGGGGCTTACATCTACGTCCCAGCCGTGGTCGGCAAATGTCGTGGCGGCAAGTTTTCTTGCTTCTTTATCGTCATCATCTTCAAGCTCCGGCATGAACAGCCTCGGACGGCGGCCATCCAGTTCTTCGAAGAGGCTGCTCAGTTTCAATGCTTCTTCAGTTCGTCTTTCTTTTTCAGTATTTGTCATATTTCCGACCTCCTGTTTCCTCCTATAAGATAGGTAAGATATTTTTAATAGTTTGCAACATTAACATCATTATATAGTAGTAATGAATGAAAAATCAATAAATCAAGGGTAAAGATGTGGATAAATATAAAAATTAATTATATTAAATATGAATGTGGTTGATTGACACTTAGAATGTAATGAATTATACTAAAAATGTAGTTATTTAGACAATTTCACATATCTGACAGGTGCGAAAGCGTAAAAGAGAATCCGGTAGAATCCGGAGCGGTCCCGCCACTGTAAAGGGAGTTTATATCAAGTATGTCACTGGGTAACTGGGAAGGCGATATAAACGAGGAACTTGAGCCAGGAGAACTATCTGTCTAAGAATCACCGTTATACCTGCGAGAGATGGGGAGGGGATTGGGAAATTATTTCCTTGTCCGGCTATCAGTTTCGCGTGATAGTCGTTTTTTTGTGAGTAGATTGTAAGGAGGTGTACATATCGGGGATTTTGAAAGTCCGGCTTGAAAGACGTTATGCCAGGCATTTGAAAGGATGTTCCGTCAGGGACTCTGCCGTCTTGCCTGCAAGCTGTATTTTCCGCGGAATTGTCTAAAATTATTATAAGGAGGATGTTTTCATGGCAGAACAGAATACCCAGGAATCGGTCAAGCAGCTTACTGACAAAGAGTTGGAAGCGATCTTGAGAAAATCAAATGAAAAAGCCGATTTCCCAGAAGTAAAATTTGACGAATTTGAAAAGCCGACCTATGAGGAGTGGGTGGAGGCTTGTAATGCTCTGTTGAAAGGAAAGCCTTTCGATAAGATCATGTTTACCAAGACTTATGAAGGGATTACCTTTGATCCTATTTATACATGGAGAACCGGACCGTCAGCAACTGATAAGATTCTTCCGACAGATGATTATCCGGGCATGGGAGATTTTCTCCGCGGCGCAACGGTGAACGGCTACAAATGCGCTCCCTGGGGTATTGCCCAGGCATGCGATGAGACGCTGCCGAAAGAAAATAATGAACTTCTGAAGCATGAAATCGACAGAGGTTCCACTGTTTATAATGTACGTATTGATACCGCCACTGCCGACGGCATTGATGTCATGGATGCCGAAAAGCCGGGCGATATAGGCGTAAGCATTACCGCGCTGGAAGATATGCATACCCTGCTTGACGGTCTTGATATGGAAAAGATTCCGTTTATGATGTATGCCGGTACTTCCTCTCTCCGTATGCTGGCATTGGTAGCCGCGACATTGAAGGCTAAGGGAAAAGATGTCAGCAAAGTGAAAGGTGTTATCGGAGCGAACCCGATTGCCCAGCTGATCAAGAGAGGAAAGCTGAACCAGCCGCTGGAAGAATTATATGATGAAATGGCGGAATCTATCCGTTGGACGAGAAAGAATGCGCCGCAGCTCCGCACCATTTTCGTCAGAAGCGATATTTTCTCCAATGGCGGTGCGAATGCCGTACAGGAAGTGGCTTATACCTTTGCTATCGCTGTCGAATATATCCGTGAAATGCAGAAGCGCGGCATCGATATCCATGATATTGCCCAGTCCCTGCAGTTCGCATTTAATACAGGCGCCACTTTCTACATTGAAATTGCCAAGCTCCGTGCTGCCCGCCAGGTATGGTCTAATATCATGAAAGCCTTCGGCGCCGAAGAAAAAGACCGTTCCTGCAAAATCCATGCCCGTCCGGCGATGTTTACCAAGACGATTTTCGATATCGGTGTAAATATGCTTCGTGAAACGACCCAGATTTTCTCTGCAGTTGTCGGCGGTGTTGATTCTTATGAAAATGATCCTTATGACGCAACGGTACGCAAGGGTGATGAATTCTCCCGTCGTATCGCAAGAAACGTACACATCATGCTGCAGGAAGAATTCGGCATGCTTCGTCCGATCGATCCGGCCGGCGGTTCCTGGGGGATTGAAGCACTGACCAAGGAAATGGCTGAAAAAATCTGGGGAGAATTCCAGAAAATCGAATCTCTTGGCGGTATCCTGAAAGCTCTTAAAGAAGAATATCCGCAGCAGCAGATTCTTGAAATCCTGAAACAGCGTTTCAAAGCGCTTGACCTCCGTAAGGACAGCGCTGTCGGGACAAATATGTATCCGAATATGACGGAAGAACTTCTTGATCCGCGTCCGGAAGATGTACCGGCGCTGAAAAAAGAACTGTCTGAAGGCGTTGAGAAATATCGTGCCGATATGGACAAAGATTTCCTGAAGGAAAAGCTGGAAGAACTGAAAGCAGCCGATACCGACATCGTTGAGAAGGCAATTGCCGCATTCTCCGCAGGCGCTACAATTTCTGAAGTATGCACAGCAAGAGCTGCCAAAGCGGATTCCATCGAAGTGAGAAAGATTTATGCGCACCGCTGGACCGAACGTTTTGAAAAACTCCGCTTTGACACACAGGCGTTTAAAAAGGAAACCGGCAAGAATGTGGAAATATTCCTGGCCAATATGGGACCGATTCCGCAGCATAAGGCGAGAGCTGATTTCTCCACCAGTTTTCTGCAGGTAGGCGAATTCAGCGTTCATTTGAATAACGGCTTCCAGGATGATGAAGATAAACCGGGTTCACGTTGGGATAAGTGTGTGGAAGCGCTGAAGGCAGGCTGCGATGATAAAGGAACTCCTTATGACTGTGCCGTCATCTGCTCTACTGACGCTACTTATCCGGAAGATGTGCCGGCGCTGGCGCCGCGTTTGAAGGAAGTTTTGGGGAAAGGTACGCTTTTCCTTGCAGGCGCTGCTCCAAAAGATATGGAAGCGATATATCGTGAAGCCGGCATAGATGAATTTATCAGCGTGAAAGCAAACTGCTACGATATCCTCCGTATGCTCCAGCAGAAAAAAGGCATGAAGATTACGGAAGAGGAGGTAAAATAAGATGGCAATGAACCCCGATTTTACAAAATTAAACCTTGAAGAACATCCCCATTGTTCTTATGACGAATGGAAAGCGGAACTGGAAAAAACGACGGGCAAAAATTATGATGCTCTCTATGAAAATACGATGGAACGTATTCCTGTAGGTCCGCTCTACGGCAAAGATGTGTATGACCAGTGCAACCACTTGGATTACATGAGCGGTATCCCTCCGTTCCTCCGCGGACCTTACTCCACAATGTATGTATTCCGCCCATGGACGGTACGCCAGTACGCAGGGTTCTCCACTGCTGAAGAATCTAATGCGTTCTACCGCAGAAACCTGGCGGCAGGCCAGAAAGGGCTGTCTATCGCATTTGACCTTCCGACCCACCGCGGCTATGATGCGGATAACCCCCGTGTTATCGGTGACGTCGGCAAAGCAGGCGTATCCGTCTGCTCCATGCTTGATATGAATATCCTCTTCGCAGGCATTCCGCTGGACCAGATGTCCGTATCCATGACAATGAACGGTGCCGTTCTTCCGATTCTGGCATTCTTCATCAGTGCCGGTATCGAACAGGGCGTAGACAAGAAGATTCTGGCAGGCACGATCCAGAATGATATCCTGAAAGAGTTCATGGTTCGTAATACTTACATTTATCCGCCTGCCATGTCCATGCGTATCATCGGTGATATTTTCGAATATACCACCAACTATATGCCGAAGTTCAACAGTATCTCCATTTCCGGTTACCATATCCAGGAATGCGGCGCTACCTGTGACCTTGAAATCGGTTATACGCTGGCAGACGGCATGGAATACATCCGCTGCGGTGAAAAGGCGGGTCTTCCGGTCGATGCCTTCGCTAAACGTCTGTCCTTCTTCTGGGATCAGGGCAAGAACTATTTTATGGAAATCGCAAAGATGAGAGCGGCCCGCGTTCTCTGGGCAAAGATTCTGAAACAGTTCGGTGCGAAGAATCCGAAATCCATGGCACTACGTACCCATTCCCAGACTTCCGGCTGGTCGCTGACGGAACAGGATCCTTTCAATAATATCGCCCGTACTTGTATGGAAGCCATGTCTGCGGCTCTGGGCCATACCCAGTCCCTCCATACCAACGCACTTGACGAAGCCATCGCGCTGCCGACCGACTTTTCCGCACGTCTGGCACGTAATACACAGCTTTATATCCAGGATGAAACGAAAGCCTGCAAGATTATTGATCCGTGGGGTGGTTCCTACTATGTAGAATATCTGACAAATGAAATCATCCGCCGTGCTTGGGCGCATATACAGGAAGTCGAAGCTTTGGGCGGTATGGCAAAAGCTATTTCTACCGGCCTGCCGAAGATGCGTATCGAAGAATGCGCTGCCCGCCGTCAGGCAGATATCGACAGCGGTAAGGAAACCATTGTCGGCTTGAACAAGTACCGTCTGGCGAAGGAAGATCCGCTGAACGTACTGTCCATCGACAATACCGCTGTCCGTAATGCGCAGATTAAACGTTTGGAAAAACTGAGAAGCATCCGTGATCCTGAGGCTGTTGCCCGCGATCTGGAAGCAATCACCAAAGCGGCAGAAAGCCGTGAAAACGGTAACCTGCTTGAACTTGCGGTACAGGCGGCTCATGACCGTGCGTCCCTCGGTGAAATTTCCGATGCGGTTGAAAAAGTATCCGGCCGTTTCAACGCTACCATCCATACTATTTCCGGTGTATATTCCAGCGAATTTGACGGTTCCGCGAAACTGGAAGAAGCAAAGAAACTGGCCGACAGATTTGAAGCATTGGAAGGCCGCCGTCCCCGTATTTTCTTGGCTAAGATGGGGCAGGACGGACACGACAGAGGCCAGAAGGTTCTCGCCACATCCTTTGCCGATATGGGCTGGGACGTCGACGTAGGACCGCTGTTCCAGACGCCGGAAGAAGCGGCACAGGATGCTGTGGATAACGACGTCCATATGGTTGGCTTTTCCTCTCTTGCGGCAGGTCACAAGACCCTCTTGCCGGCTATCGTGGAAGAACTGAAAAAACGCGGCCGTGAAGATATCCTTGTCTGCATCGGCGGTGTTATTCCTGCACAGGATTATCAATACCTCTACGATCATGGCGCACAGGCGATCTTCGGGCCGGGCACAAACATTCCGGAATGCTGCATTAAGCTGCTTCACATGCTCGTAGACCGCGCTGAGGCGGAAGCCAAGGAAGGTTAAGGTAAGTATTATGTCCAAGAACGATGATGACTTGAGACCCAGCTGGGTGCCTGAAGAACCGAACCCGGAATTTGCATGTTCCGTCGTGCGGGGGATTGACAGTGCCGTAAACAGTGTGACCGGTGCCAAAGAATATCCGGATGCCGTGCATTTGAGAAAAGTGCCGCTTCGTAAGAAAATGTCTATCGAAGAATACGTCGAAGGGGTGGCGAAGGGGGATCGCATGATCCTCTCCAAAGCCATCACCCTTATCGAAAGTAATGCTCCCAAGGATTTTGACAAGGCACAGCGCGTGCTCCAGGCTCTTCTGCCCCGCACGGGCCATGCGCTCCGTGTCGGGATCACCGGTGTGCCCGGGGCAGGCAAGAGTAGTTTCATCGAATCTTTTGGTACAATGCTTTGCCAGCAAGGCTACAAAGTGGCGGCGCTGGCAGTCGACCCGACAAGCACCATTACCGGCGGATCCATCTTAGGAGACAAGACACGTATGCAGAATCTCTCCAGAGAGCCGAACTGTTTCATACGTCCTTCTCCTTCTAAGGGGACACTGGGCGGTGTGACCCGCAAGAGCCGTGAGACTATGCTGCTTTGTGAAGCGGCAGGCTATGATGTCATCCTTGTGGAAACTGTCGGGGTCGGGCAGTCGGAAACGACAGTACGCGATATGGTCGACTTCTTTATGCTTGTCGTATTGACAGGCGCAGGGGACGATCTGCAGGGCATCAAAAAGGGGATTATGGAATTGGCGGACGCCATTGTGGTCAACAAAGCCGATGGAGACAACCTGGAACGGGCGAAAGTCACCCAGGGGGAATATGAACGGATGGTAGAATTTATCCGTCCCGCCACAGAAGGCTGGCAGACCCATGCTTATCGCTGTTCGGCCTTGAAGAAAACGGGACTGCTTGAACTTTGGGCAGTTATGCGCGAGTTTGAGAAAGTCACCAAAAAATCGGGTGTCTTTGAGAACCGGCGCCAGCGTCAGACTCTTTCCTGGGTGCACAGTATGATTGAAGAACATCTTCATAACCTGTTCTTTGAAGATCCGATCATCAAGAGCCGCCTGCCGGAAGTCCGTGCGGCGGTATTGACCGGCGTCGTGTCACCCAGCCAGGCGGTTACGGAACTCATCCGTGTCTTTGATATGGATAGGGCTGCCGCGCGCCACCTGGAAGAAACAAAACATTAAAGAAATAATAAGTGTGGAGAAAAACCCCGGGGGAGGACCTCGGGGGGATTCTTCATTTTTATCATGAAATATGATATGAATTTGTCAGAAACGAAGACAGCAGAAAAGGAGGAATTGCCGTGAAAGACTTGTATCTTGCGGGCGGTCCCTACTATGGAGTACAGGAAGTATTTTCCCGTATAAAAGGCGTTGTGGAGACAACCGCGGGATTTGCTAACAGCTCTGTACCGAATCCGCAGAAAGAAGACGTGGAAAATGGAAAAGTACAGGCGGTAGAATGTGTAAAAGTAACCTATAACCCGAAAAAAATAGATATAGGGACATTGCTCTCTGTGTTTTTTACCATAGTCAATCCCTACACCGACGGTATCCAGGGGAAATGCACCGGACCCCATTACAGGACAGGCATCTATTACGTATCAGGAGAAGATACGCCGCAGATCACCTACTATATGGCCTACTACCAGAACAGGGGCAACTCGAGGCCCGTGAGCGAATCCTGTCTTGTTTTCAATGAGTATGAAAATGAGAAAAATATACGGCCGCCGATCCGCACAGAAGCCAGACGCCTGGAAAACTTCTATGCCGCACCGGAAGAAGAACAATATTTTCTCAGGAAATATCCAGATACCTATTCTCCTATCGATATCAAACTTTTACAAGAGGCGGGAACACTGGAAATCCTCACCTGAAACGATATGAATTGGTTTGCTCTGATCATGCGCTCGGAACAATCATTTTATCATTGACAGAAGCTTTATAGAGTGATATCATTAGGACAACCGAATAGGAAAACAGGTGCCTGTAAAGGCTTAATAGGGAAGATCGGTGCGATGCCGACACGGTCCCGCCACTGTAATGCCGAGCAAGTCTGATGAAAGTCACTGAGGAATTGGGAAGACCGGACAAGCGATGAAGCAGAGTCAGGAGAACTGCCTGTTTAAAATCACCGTTTGACCCACGAGCGATGGGAAGGAGATCTTATATAGTCTCTTTGCGTTCGTGTAAAGAGGTTTTTTATTGGCGAAGTCTATTCGGCAGAGGAGAAACTGCATAATAAGGAACAGGTGCCTGTAAAGGCTTAATAGGGAAGACCGGTGAGATACCGGCACGGTCCCGCCACTGTAATGCCGAGCGAATCCGATGAAAGTCACTGAGGAATTGGGAAGACCGGACAAGCGATGAAGCAAAGTCAGGAGAACTGCCTGTTTTTACTACTGTTTGACCTGCGAGTGATGGGGAGGTAGCGTGTATTGATTTTAACGCGCAAAGTATCCATCCGTACATCAGCAGGGATGGATTTTTTTGTAGGTTCTCTCAAGAACGATGGTAAAGGGAAATACGATCGTTCATCCTTTCAGGAACAGCCCGAGAGGCGTTTCTGTATATTCGTTGTAATGCCGGAAACGGCTTTACATATACTTGCAGGGATAACTTGCAAGGTTCACTTTCTCCGAACGATGGCGGCAGGGAAAAGTCATCGTTCCCCCTTTTTACAGTAACTCCGGAAACGGAGCAGACATATATTCGTGCTTGAACTATGGATGATTACTGCCGGCCCGGCTGGCCATGGTTCACCCTCCTTGGAACGATGGTGGTAACAGGGAAATACCATCATCGTTCTCCCCCCTCTTTGGTAATAGCATCGACATGATGTTATTATATAGTTCTCATTTGAGGCGCGATGGTGCCTCCCCCTTTTTGAAGCGGCACTGCTGCTTCTTTTTTTTATTGATTAACAGAAAGCTGAAAGAAAAACATTTGGAAATTTTGAAAGGGGCCAGCATCAAGTGGAGCTTTACGAAATTCCTTTTCGTCTGAGGGGGGATATGTGGCATGGCGTTGAATATACCGCTGCTCCTGGCGGTATGGAAGAGGCGATTAAAAATTACTGTAAAAAGGAAACAGGAGAACCGCTCCTGTTTTTTCCTGGGAAATGTACAAAAATACCTGCCGGTCTTCTTTCGCAAGAGATCGCCGGGATTTTCAGCATGAAAAAAGATATGACACAAATTTCATGTCATATCTTCTGCTTCCGGTAAAGGATTACTGCTTTCTGCCGCTGCACTTGCCTGTGCCTTCCATGACCTTCTTGAAAATCGCATGGAGCTCATCAACAGACTTGCCGTTTTCTTTGGCAATGGCCACATGACGCAAAGCGGATTCATAGCGCTTTTTGCCTTCTTCATCTTCGGGAATCGGGTAACGGCCGTGGCATTTTGAAACTGCTTCTTCTTTCCTACCGCTGCACTTGCCTGTGCCTTCCATGACTTTCTTGAAAATCGCATGGAGTTCGTCAACAGACTTGCCGTTTTCTTTGGCAATGGCCACATGGCGCAGAGCAGATTCATAGCGCTTTTTGCCTTCTTCATCTTCGGGAATCGGGTAATGGCCGTGGCATTTTGAAACCGCTTCTTCTTTCCTGCCGCTGCACTTGCCTGTTCCTTCCATGACTTTCTTGAAAATCGCATGGAGTTCATCAACAGACTTGCCGTTTTCTTTGGCAATGGCCACATGGCGCAGAGCAGATTCATAGCGCTTTTTGCCTTCTTCATCTTCGGGAATCGGGTAATGGCCGTGGCATTTTGAAACCGCTTCTTCTTTCCTGCCGCTGCACTTGCCTGTGCCGTTCATGACCTTCTTGAAGATTTCATGGATTTCATCAAGGGATTTTCCCTGTTCTTTTGCGAGTGCCGCATGGCGTTTTGCCGATTCGTAACGTTTTCTTCCCTCTTCGTCCTGAGGAATTGGATATTGTGGATGTGTCATTATGTTTTCCTTCTTTCTTAAAAAATATATTTACAGATAGCAGTTTTATTTACGGAAATATATGGGCGCCGTTTGCATCCCGATAGATGACTATCTTTTGCTGCACCTGCCTGTGCCGTTCATGACCTTTTCGAAAATTTCATGAATTTCTTCTGCGGATTTCCCCTGGGCTTCCGCAATGTCTGCGTGGCGTCTCGCCGATTCACGCCGGTTCCTTTCTTCCCTGTCAGTGGGGAGGGGGCCGGCAGGATGGGCAGAGCCTGCCTTCTGTACGCCGCATGTCGGCAGATGAGGGGTTTGTCCCGCGGCGATCTGCGCACGCTCGATGGATTTTCTTGTGTACCGGAGGATGGTTTTGGCATCTTTCAAAAAAGATTCTCCTGCCGGTGTGAGGCGGATACCGCGGTTCGTCCGCTCGAAGAGAGGGGCACCGATGCTTTTTTCCAGAGAATTCATCTGCTTCATCACGGCAGGGGCGGTAAGGGAAAGCTTTTCCGCCGCTTTGTTGAAACTGCCGTTTTTGGTAACGGAGATGAATGTGTGCAGTGTTTCATTAATCATTTTGCATATACTCTAAGTTAAAACTATGTATTAACTATCTGTTAAAACAATGTTACCACTATAATTTGATATTGTCAATATAAAATACAAAAAATATTTTGTGAATTAAACAAAAATGTGTTCATAAAAATCAAGAAAATACGGAAGCATAAGAGGTATCGGAAGACGCGGGGATCTTGTGAGTAAAATGATCCGCAAAAAAAGATGACCTGCAGGCCATCCTTTCGCTTTATCTATTTTTTAAATTTCGGGTCGTCGGTAATGAGCAGTTTCCCGTGCATGGTGACCGCTTCCTGATCAAGAACATAAGACGGAGAGGACAGATCGTAAATGTCCTGATAAAAATTTGTCTTTGCCTGCCAGATGCCTGACGCTGTTTCAAAGAGAAGATCGTTGGTAAAAATCTTATCTTTATTTGACTGAAGCGCCGGAAGGATATCAGGGTGGATCTTCCTATAGTCCGGAGAAAGGTAGATCCAGAAAGGAATGCGGATCATGTCGTAGGAGAAACCCGAAGTGCCGTGGTAGTACACCATGTCTTCCGCATGATCGGAAAAGTAAATCATAGTTTTCAGATTCAAATGCTCTTTGGCGTATGTAAAGATACTGTGGAGCATTTCATCGGTGTAGGCTAGCGTGACATCATAGTTATAGTAAGGATCATCTTCGGGAATATCCGTGGATTTTCCGTATCCCACGGGGACGCGGGCCAGATAATTATAATGGCTGCCGTTGATGTGGATGAAAATGATACGCCTCCTGGCGGGCGGAAGTCTTTTCATGACTTTTACCGCTTCGCCGTCAAGGCTGTTTTCCCAATAGGACGCGTCACACCGTTCACCGATGACGGAAACGCCGGCACTGGCAAGAGAGCTTCTGTTCTGGAAAGAAATCCAGTCGGTGCGGTATCCTGCCGCTTTGGCAGCGTCTACCAGGCTGACGGCATCATTCAGAGCAGTTTTATTGTATTGGTTCGTATTGGTGAGAGCATAGCTCAATGACATGACGGTTGTCGGGAAATTTGCGTATCCTTTATCCGCGAAGAAAAAGTCGGGGGATTTCGCCATGGCATCTTCCCAGGGCGTCGTCTTTACGGGGTAACCGGGGGTAAAAGACTGCATATGATCGCGGCTTGCGCTTTCACCGATGACAATGATATGGGTGCCGTCTTCCGCTGTCTGGCCGGGAAGAAGGACGACAGCTTTTGCATTTTCGGCAAGGTGCCGGTTCAGCGTTTCCATGAGTTTGAAACTGCCGCTGCCCTTCTTGGCGGCATAATAAATCTGCAGCGGAAAAATATGTCTCATCTGCCGTAAGAAACCGCCGGAAAAAAGAATGGTAAATATGATAAAACCTATGAGGCCGCCGCGTCCGGCGGTGAGGAAGGGCGTCTCTGCCGTTTCCATGGACATGAAAAAACGGCGGGCGATGTAGAAGCAGGAAATCAGTAGGATGATGGCAAAAATCGCCACGGCGGCAATAAGGGCGGGTGCAGCCACCGTCTCAACAAATTCCGCCGCTTCACGGGCGTTCGTCATAGCAATAGCCATCAGGGCGAAGATATCCATTTCGCTTTTATAAATGATATAGTAGCCGATGTAGATCAGGGGTACGAGGATCATGAAAAAAGAAAAGAGGCCGGTTAAGACAGACCAGAGGAAAGCGCCCCGCTTCAGTTTCCATTTCCAGGCAAGGGACAGGTAAGAAAGGGAAAATAAAAGGGAAATCATGCTGTAATAGTCGCCGAGATACTTGTTTTCCGGCAGGTACATGTAACCATAAGCCCAGGTAAAGGCGGCAAACCATACGGAGGGTAAAAGGAGAGACGGAAAGAAATATTTCTTCAGAAATTCTTTTTTGAATATGATAAATAATCCCGTGTTCGTGAGAAGAAGGATACCGGCGGAAGTCAAAAGGTGGGGATTGGAAAGGCTCGGAACAAACCGCTCGTCGCCGATGGCCCACAGAAGAGCAAGGACAAGGGAAATGGTGCCCAGTGTGCTGAGCACGATCGAACGTAAAATAGACGGCATAATATCTCCTTAGTATAGTGTGACTAATTATAATGATTTTCCTTATTATAATACAAAATATAAAAAAATCATTTTTGGAGAGCCGGAAGCGGGACTCCTGCGGGAGAAACGCAGGAGCAGCTTGCAGGAAATGCTTCTTTCCCGTACCATAAAATAAAGAGCAAGGGAGGCTGTATGAAACGATATTTCTTTTTTGATATAGACGGAACACTGACAACACCGCTTACTGCCGATTATCCGGACAGTGCAAGGGAAGCGGTCCGCCGGCTGCAGGAAAAGGGAAATTTTGTGGCTATCGCGTCGGGGCGCCTGCAGGCGGATGCCGTCGACGTGGCGGAAGAACTTGGTATCGACTCCGTGATTTCCGACGGAGGAAATGGCGTGACCTGCCGCGGAAAGATCCTTTACCATGAAGGACTGCCGCTGGAGGCCTGCTTCCGTTTACTTGGCGAAATCGACGGAAAAAAACATCCCTGGGCGGTGACGACGGAAAATAAAAAGCGGCGGAAAACAAAGTACGATGACTACCTTGAGCGTGTGACGGACCGGTACTATGAAACAGTGGTGGACAGCCGTTACGATTACCGCAGGGAGGAGCAGATTTACAAAATTTTTATCGCCTGCGCCAAAAGGGAAGTAAAAGAGATTCCTCTGCACACGCTGCCCCATGTGTGGCTTACGAAAGGGACAATGCTTGTAGAACCTGTCCACAAAGAGAGGGGCATTTTTGAAATTATGAAGAGGTATAATGTATCCGATGACCGGATCGTTGTTTTTGGCGACGGACTGAATGACTGTTCCATGTTCCGTCCCGAGTGGATGACGGTCGCTATGGGGAATGCGAAGCCGGTTTTGAAAAAGAAGGCGAAGTATATTACTGATGATGCCGATGATGATGGTATTTATAATGCGTGCAGACATTTCGGGTGGATATGAATACCATAGCAAGGAAAACAAAATCGCCATTCTATGAGTGGCGATTTTGTTTTCACTGTGTACGGTTTGATTCTTCACGCAGAAGAGTACTTTTCTATAAACAAAAATATGACTGCCGGAGAGAAAATATTTTATATTGTATTGTTAACGAAAAGAGGAAGGGAATCATTGACAAAAGCCGCGTAGTTCCTTAGAATATAAACTGATTTATTGCATTTGGCGAAAAGCAGTCCGCCTTGTTGTTATGAAACGCCGCTGTATGTAAAGTGAGGAAAGAATGGAAAGCGATTCCGGAGAAGTTCTTTTTGATATCCGCCATGTCTCCCATACTTTTGAAACGGAGGAAGGCAAAACTTTTGATGCGCTCAAAGATGTAACGGCGCAGATCAAAAAAGGGGAATTTACCGCCATCATCGGAACGAACGGCAGCGGTAAGTCCACGCTGGCCCGCCATCTGAACGCGCTCCTCCTACCGACGGAAGGAGAGCTTATTGTGGAAGGAATGCGCACTTCCGATGCCGGCCGTGTATGGGATATCCGCCAGAAGGTGGGCATGGTTTTTCAGAATCCCGACAACCAGCTTGTCGCTGCCGTGGTGGAAGAAGATGTGGCTTTCGGTCCTGAAAATCTGGGCGTGCCTCCTGAAGAAATAAGAGAACGTGTGGATCTTGCATTGGAAAAGGTGGGGATGACATCCTATCGTAAACAGGCGCCGTCCATGCTTTCCGGCGGGCAGAAGCAGCGTGTAGCTATTGCCGGCGTTCTTGCCATGAAGCCCGACTGCATTGTTCTTGATGAACCGACTGCCATGCTTGATCCGAAAGGGCGTAAGGAGGTCATGGACACGATCCATGAGCTGAATAAAAAAGAGGGGATCACTATTGTCCTTATTACCCATTTCATGGAGGAGGCGGTCACGGCGGACCATATCCTTGTCATTGACAAGGGTGTCCTCAAGATGGAAGGAACGCCGAGGGAAATATTTTCACAGGCGGATAAGGTGACGGAAATCGGTCTGGACGTGCCTGTTCCTGCGGATTTGGCAAGACGACTCCGCAAGAAAGGGATGGCAGTTTCCGAGAAGTGTATGACCGATGAAGAATTGGGAGAGGCGTTATGTCCATTTGTGTCGAAAATGTAAGTTATATATATGGGAAGGGAACTCCTTTTGAACGGGCGGCGATTGAAGATATCGACCTGACCATAGATAAAGGAGAGTTCATCGGCATCATCGGCCATACGGGGAGCGGAAAGTCTACACTCATACAGCACCTGAACGGCCTCCTTCATCCGTCCATGGGGAAGGTGACCGTAGACGGCGTAGATCTGGCGGAAAAGACAAAAGAAGCTATGGTGAAGCGCCATTCGGTGGGCATGGTTTTCCAATATCCCGAGCATCAGCTCTTTGAAGAAACCGTAGCAAAAGATATTGCTTTCGGTCCGCAGAACCAGGGCTGTGATGAAGAGGAAACGGAAAAACGAGTAAAGAGCGCCATGCGCTTTGCGGGGATTGATTATGAAACATTTGCCGAACGGTCGCCTTTCCGCCTTTCCGGCGGCCAGCAGCGCCGTGTGGCCATCGCCGGCGTGATTGCCATGCATCCTGATTTTCTGATTTTGGATGAACCTTCTGCCGGGCTGGATCCTGTGGGGCGGCGGGAAATATTCAGCCGTATTCAGGGATGGTATAAAAAAGGCGTGTTTTCCGTCATTCTTGTGTCCCACAACATGGATGACATTGCCCGTCTGGCGACCCGTCTTCTTGTCATGCATCAGGGGCGTCTCGTCCTTGACGGGGAGCCTATGGATATTTTCCTCCATCACAGGGAGACGCTCAAGGAATGCGGTGTGGAAGCGCCGCCTTTGACACAGACACTTCTCTATCTGAAAGAAAAAGGAATCCCCGTACCGGAAACCGCGCGGACGGCAAAGGAAGCGGCGGAAAAAATGTATGCCGTGCTGGGAGGAGGGAAATGATGCTTACCGATATTACGCTGGGTCAGTATTATCCCGGAGATTCATTCCTCCACCGTATGGATCCGCGGGCAAAAATTCTCTGCACCATGATTTTTATTTGTGCCATTTTCCTGGCGAACAATCCATGGTCTTACCTGCTTGTGACGGTATTCACACTGGGATGCATCATGATTTCGGGTGTGCCGACTGTCATGGTCTGGAAAGCGGTGAAGCCGCTCTGGGTCATTCTGGTATTTACGCTCCTGATCCATGTGCTGACCACGCCGGGGAAGGAAATATTCGGTTACGGATTTATCCATATCAGTGAAGAAGGTCTTAGGAACGGTCTTTTTATGACGCTCCGTCTTGTATTTCTTATTGGCTTTTCTTCGCTCCTGACGTATACTACAAGTCCTATCGTCCTGACGGACGGGATCGAAGCGCTTTTAAATCCGTTCCGCCGTTTCGGCGTGCCTGCCCATGAACTGGCAATGATGATGACCATCGCGCTCCGCTTCATTCCGACGCTGCTTGAGGAAACAGATCGGATCATGAAAGCTCAGGCTTCCCGCGGTGCTGATTTTACCAGCGGGAATTTGTGGCAGAAAGCCAAAGGGATGGTGCCCCTTCTTGTGCCTCTCTTCATTTCCGCTTTCCGCCGCGCCGATGATCTGGCGACCGCCATGGAAGCGCGGTGCTATCGCGGCGGGGAAGGACGGACGAAAATGCATCAGCTGGCGTATACGTCCAGGGATAGGCTGGCGTTTATCACAGTCTTTCTTGTGACAGCCGTTTTGCTGGCCATGTATTTTTATTTCAGGACATAAAAAAAGACATCTTTTCCTTTTGCAGGGAGGAGATGTCTTTTTTGCTGTGTGGGCAACAGAGTCTGCTATACGCTCCACGGTGCATAAGAGCCGCAGATTGTCTTTTCCGTCAATTCTTTTGTAACAGGCGTGAAGTATACTTTGAGAAGGCAGAGTCCATGGGCAGGAGCGGTGGCACCAAGGAATTTTCTGTCTTTTGCTTCCAGTATTTCCCGCAGATCTTTGGGAGTCAGTTTTCCGGTGCCTGCATCAGCGAGCGCGCCTGCGATATTTCTTACCATATGGTAAAGGAATCCTTCTCCGGTAACGAAAATGTGAAAGAAGTGATGCTTTTTGATGATCCGTATGTCATGGATAGTACGGACCGGACTGGCAGGAACGGAATTATTCCCGCGGAATGAGGTGAAGTCATGAGTGCCTGACAGCACTTCTGCCGCCTTTTCCATTTTTGAAATATCCAGTTTTCGTCCTGTCTGCCAGGTATACCGTTTAAAGAAGGGAGGGCAGTCTTTTTCTTCGGTAAGGAGGTAGCCGTAGGTTTTTCCGTAATTGTTCCTGCGCACGGAAAAATCATAGGGCACTTCTCTGCTTTCCGTTACACGGATATCGGGAGGAAGGAGAATGTTCAGCGCGAATATGAAACGATCGCCGGGAATAGAAGATTCCGTATAAAAGGTGCATTCCTGCCCGTAGGCATGAACGCCGGCATCCGTGCGCGCGACGAAGTAGAGCGTGGTTTTTGTTCCTGTCAGTTTTTGGAGGGCGGTTTCAAGAATTTCCTGGACGGTTATACTGTTTTCCTGCCGCTGGAACCCGCTGTACGCCGTTCCTTCATAGGCAAGAGTGATCCGGATATTTCTCATGACGAGCCGCCTCTTTTCATTTCCTTTTTCGCGCGGGAAAAATTGAGGAGAAGGCGGTTCAGATTATGGATGATTTCTTTTTCTGACAGAGGAAGAGAGCCTAAGAACCAATAATCAAGGATAACACCGGCAAACCCGGAAATCATGAAAGACGTTTCCACCGCATTGTACGCTGCATCGCAGCCCCCTTCTTCTACCAGCCGGCTGAATACGTAACGCTGGCGGATAATCAGGCGGTCGATGAAGCTTCGTGTGGAAATATGGTGGAAGAGAAGGCGGAGCTGTTCTTCGTGGGCGGTGATGTAACGGAACAGTTTTTCCGTGAGTTCTGAAATATTTGCCGCCGGCGCGATGGGATAGTACTCGTCAATAATATTTCCGATGGCTTCGACATATTCGTTCTCAAGGGTGTCCAGAAGGTCATGGATGTCTTTGTAGTGGAGGTAAAAAGTCCCCCGTCCGAGCATGGCCTTCCTTGATATTTCTGCTACGGTGACTTCAGACATACGCCTGCTTTTTAGCAGATCAAAGAAAGCAGCCCGAATAGAAAGTTCTGTCTTGCGGAATCGTAAGTCCTTTTTTTTATTAGCCATTGTTGAACACTTTCTTTAAAACAGTTTCATAAAAGGCACTTTTATAGGAATTGCCGATAGCCTTTACAGCCAGCTTAAGTATATAATACATTTGAATGATAATCAACAAATGTTTATTAAAATTATTTCGGGAGGAATACATGAAAAAGTTCGCGGTCATCTTTGCCGCTGTATGGGTCGGCTTTTCTCTTGTGCTGACGGGGTGTGGGAATAAAAAAGAGGCGGAAACGAAAGCGGTGCTTGTCAAGACGATGGTTGTCGGAGAAACGGCAAAAGCAGAAAGCCGTAAGTTTTCCGGCACGGTTCACGGCTATTTTGAATCGCCGCTTGCTTTTCAGGTGGGGGGGCGGATTACGCGCCGCCTCGTTTCTTCCGGCGACCGTGTCACGGCGGGACAGGTCCTTATGACGGTGGATTCCAAAGATGCATCGGAACAGGCTGCTGCTGCCGCGGGCGCGTTGAATGCGGCGGAGGCGCAGTATCGTCTGGCGTCATCCACGATGGCCCGTTATGAAAAGCTTCACGAACTTCAGGCAATTTCTGACCTGGCGATGGATCAGACGAAGAACCAGTATGAATTGGCATCGGCCCAGCTTTCCCAGGCGCAGGCTGCTCTGGCGCGGGCGGAAAATAATCTGGGTTTCACGTCGCTTACGGCAGACCGTGACGGCGTGGTGGGAAGCACGCTTTACGAAGTGGGTCAGGTGGTCGGCGCAGGAACGCCGGTCGTTCTTATCGTGGATGATACGAAAAAAGATGTCCATATTTCCTTTACGGAAAAGCAGTACGGAAAATACTCTGTCGGCCTTCCCTGTACAGTCACCTTCTGGGCGTTTCCTGATCTGCAATTGAAGGGAACAGTCAGAGAAGTGGCGGCAGCGCCAAATACGTCCACGGGAACTTATGATGCAAAAGTGACACTCATTGACGCGCCTTCCGATGTCGTGGTGGGAATGACGGCGGAAGTGTCTTTTGATGACCCGCAGGGGAATGAACAGATCATGGTGCCGCTTTCTGCTATGGCTGCACAGTCGGAGCAGCCTGCCGTGTGGATCGTGCGGGATCATAAAGTATATCTGCAGAAGGTGGAAACGGGACAGTATGGGAATGATACGGTAGAGATCGTTTCAGGCCTGCAGAAAGGCGACCGTATAGTGACCGCCGGTGTGCAGAAACTGCATGAAGGGGAAGAGGTACGGTTATGAAAGGCCTGAATCTGGCAGAATGGGCGATCAGGCATAAACAGATTGTCTATTTTTTCATTATCGCCATCATTACGGGCGGACTGTGGTCCTATTTCCATCTGGGGCGCAGCGAAGACCCTGATTTTACAATCCGACAGGCCGTGGTTACGGCTGCATGGCCGGGCGCTTCGGCGCAGCAGATCACGCAGCAGGTGACAGATCCTTTGGAAAAGAAACTGCAGGATACCAAGGGGCTCGATTATATCAAATCTTTCACCCATGACGGTAAAACCGTGATTTATGTCAATCTGAAAGATTCTGTGCCGAAAGAGGAGATGCAGACCCGCTGGCATGAAATACGCAATCTGGTCAATGATGAATGGGGCAGCCTGCCGTCGGGAGTCATGGGGCCTTATATTAATGACCGGTTCGATGATGTGTACGGCTCTATTTACGCCGTCACGGGAGACGGATTTTCTTATGAGGAAAAACGTAAATATGCGGAAAATATCCGGCGGCGCCTGACAGGGGTGGAGGATGTGCAGAAGGTAGAACTTCTCGGTGTCCAGAAGCAGGAAATTTATGTCGAAATGGATCAGAATAAGCTGGCCTCTTTCGGCATGAGGCCGTCGGATGTGTTTGCCATGCTGCAGCAGCAGGGCGCTATGATGCCTGCCGGTATGATCCACACCGATTCCAGAAATGTGGCGATCCGTGTAGAAGGGCTTCTGGATACGGTGGAGTCACTGAAAGAACTTCCAATCCATGTGGGAGAGCGTTCTTTTCATCTGGGGGATGTGGCGTCAGTCACACAGATGTATGCGGATCCGGAAACATCTCTCATGTATTTCAATGGAAAACCGGCGGTAGGAATTGCCATATCTATGGCGCCCGGCGGAAATAATCTGGTTCTCGGGAAAAATCTGGAGAAAGAAATTGAAAAAGAGAAATCGGAACTTCCTGCCGGCCTGGATATCGAGCAGGTGGCGGATCAGCCGTCGGTGGTGAATGATTCCATTCATGAATTTACAAAATCCCTGCTGGAAGCCATCGTTATCGTCATGGCGGCCAGTTTCCTGTCACTGGGATTTTGGAGCGGGATCGTACTGGCGTTGTGCATTCCGGTGGTGGTATGCGCTTCTTTTATCTACATGAAATGGCAGGGGATTGATCTCCATATCGTTTCCCTCGGCACGCTCATCGTATCGCTCGGCCTTCTTGTAGATGACGCGATTATCGTAATTGAAATGATGCAGGTCAAACTGGAAGAAGGGATGGACCGTCTGGCGGCAGCACAGGCGGCGTATAAAGGATGTGCGAAACCGATGCTGGCTGGGACGCTTATTACAGCAGCGGGTTTCATCCCTGTCGGTTTTGCCGCAGGGCAGACGGCGGAATATGTAGGCGCCTTCTTTTGGGTTATCGCCTCTACGCTTCTTCTTTCCTGGGTGGCATCCATCTTTGTGAGCCCGGTTCTGGGGTATCGTTTCATCAGGGTGAAAGCAGGAGAAAAGAAATCCGCTTTTGCGGACAGGGCTTACCGATTGTTTTATAAGGCAATCGCCTGGTGCATCCGTTTCAAAAAGACGGTTATCATAGGCACAGCAGCGATTTTTGCGGGGACAGTGGCACTTATTCCTTTTGTGAACCAGGAGTTCTTCCCCGATTCCGTACGGCCGGAAATCATTCTTGATGTGAACCTTCCTTCCGGCGCATCCATCAAGGAAACGAAAGAGGTCATGGCGGGCATTGCGGACAATTTATACGGGGACAATCGGGTATCTTCCTTTTCCACCTATGTAGGGGACAGCGCGCCGAGGTTTATTTTGCTTTTTGATCCGCTGGCACCGGAAGACAGCCACGGACAGATGATCCTTGTAGCGCGCGACAGCAAGGTGAGAGACAGTCTTCGTGACGATACGCTGGCATTTATTGCGGAACAATATCCGGATGCAAGGGCCCATGCCCGTCTGATTACCACAGGGCCTCCTGCTGAATATCCGATCATGCTGCGGCTTTCGGGAAAGAATGTGGAAGACACGGCAAAGTTTGCTAAAGAAGCGGCGGCTCTTGTTTCTCAGTATCCCGGCATGAAGAATGTCAGTATGGACTGGCCGGAAGAAACACCGGTCGTCAGGTTAAAAATCGATCAGGATAAAGTAAGGAAACTGGGGGGAGATAATTATTCCATTTCCCGGGATCTGTATGTGAAATTGTCAGGCTATAAAGTGGCGGAATCCTATCAGGGAAATCAGCTCGTGCCGATCAGCTTCCGGCTGGAAGGAAGCAATGCGGCGCGGCTGGCCGATCTTTTTTCCCTCCCTGTCCATGTGGGGAGTGGACGGTATGTGCCTCTTGGGGAAATCGCGGATATTTCCTATGAGAATGAAACAAGCACGATCTGGCGGCGCGATCTGCACCCGACCATCACTATCCGCGGCGAAGCCGGCGGGGATAAGACTGCCGATTCCGTAGTCAATGAACTGTACGACCGGACGCTTAAGGACTTTAGAGAACATCTGCCTGACGGTTATACGCTGGAAAAAGGCGGGGCCATAGAAAACAGTGAAAAATCCGTACAGTACCTGGCGGCGCCGGTTCCGATCATGATTTTCCTTATCCTTATGATTCTGATGTTTGAGCTGGATAAAATTCCGCTGATGGTAATTGCGGGCATAACCGGGCCTTTGGGACTGATCGGTGCGATTCTGTCGCTGTTTCTTACGCGGCAGCCCATGGGATTCGTATCCATTGTCGGTATGCTGGCCTTATCCGGCATGGTTGTCCGGAACAGCATCATCCTTCTTGACCAGATCCGCCAGCATTTGGCAGATGGGAAGAAGCCTTATGATGCGGTCATCGAGTCGGCGGCGCTCCGTTTCCGGCCGATCATGCTTTCCAGCGTAACCGATGTACTTGGTTTTGTTCCGCTGATTCCCAGTCCGTTCTGGCGTCCCCTTGCCGTATCGTTTATCGGCGGACTTCTCCTTGCGACTGCTATAGGATTACTGGTCGTTCCTGCGCTTTACTGCTGGTACTATAAGGTGGAAGGGCCGAAAGCATCATAAAAATACCGATACCGCACTATCTCTGAAAAAGTCAGACATATTTTCAGGGAGTCCGGTATCGGTATTTTCAATTGGGAAGTTTATTTTATGATAAAGACGGGGCATTTTGCATTCTTCAAAATGCCGCTGGAAACGGAACCCATGAAAAGGCTCTTGAGAGCGCCGCGGCCGCGGCTGCCCGTGATGATCAGGTCGGCACCGATTTCTCCTGCCAGATAGAGGAGCATGGGTACCGGTTCCCCCATTTCAAGAAGAACCTTATGGGGGATGTTTTCAGGAATGAGTTTTTCGACTTCCGCCATGTCGACCTGGTCGGGATCATCATCCGCAGGGATGGTGCTGTTTAAAATCGTTGCGACATAGAGTTCTGCGCCGTCTGAGCACTGCGCCAGGGAAATGGCCTGGTTCAGCGCTTTTTTCGCATGGCTGGAACCGTCATAGGGGACGAGAATCTTTTTGAAATCCAGCATAATAACCGCCTTTCTTTTTGTGATGGAGAAATCTGATTTTCTGTGCGGAAAATAAAGAAATACCTGTGAAAATATCGGCTGCACCGGAGGGAGAAAACACCGGCCCTCTAAAGGTCGGCGTTTCGTCTTACGGGAAATTATTTCACAATGAATACAGGCGCCTCCACGTGGGTCAACAGGTAATTGGATACGGAGCCGAGGAGCATGCCCGTAAGGGCGCCCAGGCCGCGGCTGCCCATGACAACCAGGTCTGCGCCGATTTGGTCTGCCGTATTTTCAATCAGCATGCCGGGGTCTCCGGTTTTGGCGATATATTCCGCTTCGATTCCTTCAGGGACGGCAGCTTTTGCTTCATCAAGAGTTTTATCAGCCGGGCGGAAGTGGATGGCCTGCATCTGTTCATTGATGTAAGCCCTTTCCAGATTATTCATGCTCAGCGCGGAAACATCTTCATCAACAGTGATGATATACAGCTTTGCGCCGTCACAGCACTGCGCCAGTGATACAGCCTTTGCCAGGGCACGCTTTGCGTGTTCCGACCCGTCAAAGGGAACAAGGATTTTTTTGAAAGTAAGCATGACGAACCTCCTTTTCCGCGGTATTTCCGCTGTACTATTTAATAATAAGGATGGGGCATTTCACGTTGCTTGCCAGATGGCTGGAAACGGAACCCATGAAAAGGCTCTTGAGAGCGCCGCGGCCCCGGTTGCCCATGATGACCAAGTCGCAGTTTTTTTCAAAGGAGAGATCCAGCAGGACGGATCCCGGATTGCCTACACGGAAAATCAATTCATGAGGAATATCTTGGGGAATGAGTTTTTCTGAATCATCCAAAATAACCTGCCCGGGGTCTTTCTTTTCCGGTTCTTTTTTATCGGCGTCAAAGACATATGCTTTTTCCCGCGCGATTTTTTCCATCGGCGGCATCGGCCGGGAAACGGTCGCAATGAAAAGCTTTGCGCCGTCGCAGCATCTTGCCACGGAAACGGCACGGTCAAGAGCCCGCTTCGCATACTCGGAACCGTCGTAAGGTACAAGAATCCGTTTGTAATCTAACATGATCATCAGCCCACCTTTCTTTTATAAATGAAATTCCAGGGAGAAAAATCTTCTCTCTTTAATTACATTTTAACATAGTTCAAGGGGGTAATACAAAAATATGATGCATAAAAAGGAAAATATTTTTTGAAAATGCTTTTATCCGAGTCTGTGATGTGGTAAAATAAATTGTATTTACCGATACAAAGATTTTGTTATACTGTGGATTTATAGATTGAGGCGGAAGGCCGGAGAGAAGAAGGAAAGAAATGATCAGAAAAGATATCCGCAACATTGCGATCATCGCCCATGTCGATCATGGTAAAACCACTCTTGTGGATGCCATGCTGAAGCAGAGCCATATTTTCAGGGAAAATCAGAAGGTGGCGGAACGCGTCATGGATTCCAACCCGCTGGAACGGGAACGGGGAATTACAATCCTGGCGAAGAATACGTCTGTCATGCATAATGGTGTGAAGATCAATATCGTAGATACGCCCGGGCATGCCGATTTTGGCGGGGAAGTAGAACGTATCCTGAACATGGTGGACGGTGTCCTGCTCCTTGTTGACTCCCATGAAGGCCCGATGCCCCAGACGAAGTATGTTCTCCGTAAAGCTCTTGAGCATCACCTGAAACCGATCGTCGTCATCAATAAGATTGACCGTCCTGACCAGCGTGTGTCTGATGTGGAAGGGGAAATTCTTGAACTTTTCATCGAGCTTAATGCTGATGATGAGCAGCTTGATTTTCCGCTGATTTATGCGTCCGCCAGGAGCGGCATCGCCAAACTCCATATGAATGATGAAGGGAAGGATCTGCAGCCTCTGTTTGATACGATTTTGGAACGGATTCCCGCTCCGGAAGGTGATCCGGATGGAGGACTGCAGATCATGGTGACCACGCTGGAAGCCGATGATTATCTCGGCAAAGTGGCAATCGGCCGTGTGACCAGGGGAACGGTCAAGCAGGGAATGGCCGTGGCTATTACGGATGGAGAAAAAATCCGTACCGATCATGTAGGACAGCTTTTCAACTGGCAGGGAATGAAACGTACTCCCGTCGCCGAAGCAGGCGTGGGGGATATCGTGGCGATGGCAGGATTTAAAGACATCAATATCGGTGAAACGGTAGCCGATGCCGCCAATCCGGAAGCGCTCCCCTCCATTCATATCGATGAACCGACGCTGTCCATGGTTTTCCATGTCAATAAGAGTCCTTTCGCGGGAAGAGAAGGCGATTTTGTTACATCCCGCCACATCCGCGCCCGTCTGATGAAAGAAATTGAAACGAACGTGGCTCTCCGTGTGGAAGAAACGGAAACATCCGATGCATTCCTCGTTTCCGGCCGGGGAGAACTTCATCTGTCCGTTCTCATTGAAACGATGAGGCGGGAGGGGTTCGAATTGGAAGTATCCAAACCGCAGGTTATTTATAAAACAATCAACGGCAAGCGCTGCGAACCTTTGGAAAGGCTGACTGTTGAAGTGCCGCAGGAATTTATGGGGGCTGTCATGGAAGGACTCGGTCCGCGCCGCGCGGAAATGATTTCCATGGAGGAACTGGCAGGATATATGAAGATGGATTTTTCCATTCCTGCCCGCGGACTTTTGGGATTCAGAAATGAACTTCTCACCACCACCCGCGGCACAGGCATCATGTACCATGTATTCCAGGGATATGCGCCGTATAAAGGGGATATTCCCGAAAGAACGAGAGGCTCGCTTGTCGCTTTCGAAGCGGGCACGACCACCGCTTACGGCCTGAATTCCATACTGGACAGAGGGGAACTTTTCCTTGGCCCGGGCGTGGAAGTTTATGAAGGCATGATTGTCGGCGAAAATGCCCGTGAGCAGGATATGGACGTTAATCCCTGTAAGAAGAAGCATCTGACAAATACCCGTGCTTCCGGTTCCGATGATGCCATTAAACTGCCGCCGTGCCGCCTCTTTACCCTTGAATCCGCTTTGGAATGGATAAATGATGATGAATTGGTGGAAGTGACGCCTTCCAGTATCCGCATGCGCAAGATGGTTCTTTCCAAGCAGCTCCGCTATAAGAATGCCAATGCGAAGAAGAGCCAGAGCGGACAGTAAGAGTTGGTGCTATAATAAAATACACAGATATTTCTGATTGTGTGCAGCAAAAGGAGGTATAGAGAAATGAAATTTGTTTCTTTATGCCTCCCTTTTTATGATGTTTTTCAGAATGGCAGGGTGGGCATATGGAACCGAAAAATTCAGATCCGGCAGCCGTATATTTCATAAAGTGTTTGATCAAAAGATATATCGATGATGATGTGGGCTCCTTTGCGTCAGAAGCGTCATATTGCTTTATCCTCGGGCTCATTCCGTTTATGATCTTTCTGGTGAACTGTATCTTGTTCTTTGCGGCGCCCCAGCTTGATACGATCCTTGATCTGCTGCAATATCTGCCGGCCCAGTTTGCGGCAAGTATGGAGGAAAATATAGCCCGTATCATCGCAGGGCGGAGTACAATATGGCTCTTTGCCGGTCTCGGCGGCGCAGTGTGGACCGCTTCACAGGGAACGGCCGTACTTGTCCGCGGGATGGATAAAATATTTTTTCAGGATAGAAATATCCAGTCCTGGTTCAAGGTCAGCCTGAAAGCCTGCTTCTTTACCGTATTTCTTGTATTTGCCATGATTCTTTCTCTTACGCTGATCGTTTTTGCCAATGCCGTCGTATTCCTTGTACAGGACTATATCATGGAACTGCCGCCTGTCTTCTGGCAGGTCTGGCGGCCGTCGCGGTATGCCATTCCTTTTGTCGTCATGAGCCTGTCTTTATCCGCTTTTTACCGTTATGCGCCAAACAGGTACATCACGAAATGGACACGCATCATTCCTGCTTCCTTTCTGGTGGCGGCGGCCCTCCTTTTCCTGACTGCAGGGTACGGTTACTATATCCTCCATATATCGGGTATGGGCGTCACTTACGGTTCCCTCATCGGCCTGATCTTCCTCTTTCTCTGGATCCATCTGGCAGTCCAGATTATTCTTGCCGGCGGTGCGGTGATCATGGCATGGGAAGATATGCGTCACCGGCGCCTGTAAGAATATTTCCGGTGGCCGGCCGGAAGAATTACAGACATCCAAAATAAAAAGTGATAAAATAATGGGAGTAAAATTGAGAAACCCGTTGTGACAGGAGGAAATGAAATGCAGATCCAGGTAATCGACCATCCGCTTATTCAGCACAAATTGACGATTATGCGCCAGAAAGAAACCAGTTCCGGTGATTTCAGAAAGCTTCTGAAGGAAATCACACTGCTCATGGGATATGAACTGACTCGTGACCTGCCTATGGAAGATATAGAAATTGAAACGCCCTTGGAAGTGATGAAAGGGAAACGCGTGGCAGGGAAGAAAGTAGGGATCGTCCCCATCCTCCGGGCGGGATTCGGAATGCTTGACGGGCTTCTGGAACTCGTTCCTTCCGCCCGTGTAGGTGTCATCGGTCTGTACCGTGACCCCGTTACGGCAAAGCCTGTGGAATACTACTGCAAACTTCCCGATGTGGAAAACCGTGATTTCATATTAATCGACCCGATGCTGGCGACCGGAGGAAGCGCCGTGGCGGCTATCGACATGATGAAGGCGAAAGGTGTAAAGAATATAAAATTTATGTGCCTCGTCGCCGCGCCGGAAGGCGTACAACTCGTGAACGACGCGCATCCGGATGTGCCGATCTACACCGCCGCCCTTGACAGGCAGCTGAATGAAAAGAAATACATCCTTCCGGGACTCGGCGATGCGGGAGACAGGATTTTCGGGACGAAGTAAAAGAAAGAACAGAAATAAAAAATGTCCGCCTTTATTTACGCGAGGCGGACATTTTCATCAGAAAGGGAAAACATGGAATTATTGGATTTACGATTCAGTGAAAAAACGCTGAAGATTTTAAAAGGGATGGCAGGACAGGTTTTTGAAAAGTACCGATGCGATCCGTCCATTTTCCATCCTGTATATCTCCTGCCCGTCGGTATTTATGCCGGCGGAAAATGCTATATAATGACGCAGGAAATAACGGACAAGGCGGCCGGCGGAAAAAAGACGGATGTTTTGGAATGGATTTTCCGTGAAGCAGAAGAAAAAGAAATCTGTTCGAGCCGCCCTGCCGTGGTGCAGGAAGATCATGCGCTTCAAAAAGAAATAAAAGAAGTGCGGATCATCAATGAGAAGAAGACGCTTTCCCGCTGTGGTAAAGCGGAATACCGCGTGTATCTTACAAAGGCAGTCCGCTTCATTTTTGAAAAGGGATACCTGCAGATCAGGAAACCTGTTTATTTCTCCTCTTTCCTCAATTTGGAAGATGATGGGGAAGAATGCAGGGAATGGGAAAAATTGGACAATCTTCCTGAAGAATGGGAAGAAACATATGATGTAAATACGGAAACAGAAATCTTGGCTTATAAGAAATAAAGGCCCCTCTTTCGAGAGGGGTTTTATCGTGGGTGTCTCGCAGTAAAAAAACCTCCTTGCGGAGGCTTGAAGTTGAAACGTTATTTTTTGGGCGGATAGGTTTGGAATCCGGCAGGGGAAAGCCGGGCTGTTTTCAGCATATAGATCATGATGCCGAAGACAGTAACGAGCGTCCCGTAAAGAATGATATCCCATCCGCAGCCGTAGACCGCGTATACACTGTATACACCGCCAATGATAGCTGCCATATTCGGCAGTTTTGCTTTTGCTGCAGAGATGCCTTCTGCTTTCTGCAGATCGGGAACAGCAGCCATGGCAAGCAGGTAGGGAATGAGATTGACCATGACGGCAAGATTGATAAGGACATTGAACTGCTTTAACAGAGAGGGGCTGATTGTAGACAGCGTCAGTAGGGACTGGATACAAACCAGGGTTCCGATTGCCATGTAAGGCGCATAGAAACGATTGACTTTACGAAGATAGGAAGGGAAGTGGCCGATGGTGGCGGCCTCTCTTACCACCTCGGAGATGGTGAACTGCCATGCAGTGAGGGATACGAAGCAGGAAACAACAAGCATGGCAGATACCATATGTCCCACCGTATTTCCGAACATGGCTGCGTAAGCAAGGCCGAAAGGCGCGCCGGCAGATACCAGCTCTGTATGAGGGACAAGCCCCCCGATAATCGCCGTGGAGGTCATGTAGCATACACCGGCAATCATCGTTCCTGCCAAAACAGCGACAGGCACATTCTTTTCAGGATTTTCCACCGTATCGGAATTGGCGCAGGCCGTTTCAAGACCGAGGAATGCCCAGAGAATGACGGCGATGGAATCGCGCATGGTGAGATAGAAAGGCATATCATGAGGGTTCCAGGCAGCCACATAGATGTCCGGGCTGAAAAAATACCAGCCGCAGAGAAGAAGGCCAATGACCGGAAGAAGAATGCAGATCATGCCCAAAGAGGTGAATTTGCCGAATTTTTTCGGTCCGACAAGGCTGATGGAAGCGGCGATGGCAAGCGTGCTGATGGTTGCCAGACAAACTTCCATGGGAGAAAGGTCAAAACCGAAAACGTAAGAACCGTAGCTGACTACGCCGGTGGCGATAGCCACGTTGGCGATAATCAGGGAAATGGCATAAGTGTAGTTGGAAAGGAAGTTTCCAAGACGGCCGAACCGGTATTCCGCGTAACCGCCCATGCCGCCTACCTTTTTGCTGTACATGCCGCATTTGGCAAAAGCGTAGGCAAGAATAGTAGCGCCGATAGAGGCAAGAATCCAGGCGAAAATGGAAACCGTACCGATTTCCGCGAGTGTTGCCGGCAAAAGAATAATGCCGGATCCCATCATGTTGATGGCGGTGACTGTGGTGAGCTGTACCACTCCCATTTTTCTGCTTTCAGACAATGTAGTTCCCTTCTTTCTCGTACCAATTTCCGACACATATTCGGAACGGGGGAAGATATTTGTCCGGAATCTCACCGGAATGCCCGATTTTCAGGCATAGGCAATCCCCATTTACTTTCGTTATGGTGAAAGAAACAGGGAAACAAAGAAAACCGTTCACTTCGAGAAGTACTCCGCAGCTCAGCTGCACTTTCATGCAGGGCGCGTAATATTTTTGCTGAAAGAAATATACCACAGATAAACAGGAAGTACAATAGGAAATTTCAAAAAAATATATTTCTTTATCCTTGAGGACTTTTGAGGACCTTTGAGGAGAAGAAAGAAAAATGAAGAAAAACGAAAAAAATGGAACGCTATCGGATATTGATATGGATTGGCGTGATACATCATGATACATTCAGATTTCCGGGGGCTATAAAAATAGAAATCTTGAAACGCCGCTTTTATCGGTTTTTTTAAAAATATCTGGGGAAGGACAATGATTTCAAAAATGGATATTTATTCATTCTGATAAATATGTTGCAAAAACAATGGATGCAGTCCGGGATCCGATTGTCCTGTGAGAGGCTGAAATCTCCTCATTTCTCCCTATATGGACTTTATTTGCCCGAAATGATTTTGAAATTGATAAGAAACCTTATGTAATTGAGAAAATGATATTTTTTCTTTTTATGGGTACAGAATTTTTTTATAAATAAAGAATGGGGAAGATCTCAAGCCGGTAAAGGAAAAACGGGAAGAGGAAATCTGTTTCCTATGACAGAAATGATTTTGGAAGGCAGCCCTCTATTTCTGTTTGTAAAAAGACTTTCCAAACGGAACGGGAGTTGTAAGGAACGGTTCTTATCAAATTGACAATACATTTTTATCTGCTTATACTTAATAATATATCCTTATAATGGGAGTTTTATAAAATATTTATAGAAAAAGGAGCAATTGGCATGGCAGAATTGCAGCATACACTTGTGACAAAAGAAGGTCTTGAAAAATTACAGAAAGAATTGGATGAACTTCGTACAAAGACGCGCGGCGAGGTAGCACAACGTCTGAAAGAAGCCATTGCTATGGGCGACCTTTCTGAAAACTCCGAATATGATGATGCAAAAAACCAGCAGTCTTTCGTAGAAGGACGTATTAAGGAACTGGAACAGCAGATCCGTACGGCGGAAATTATTGACAGCGGCAAAAAAGGGAGAAAGAGCCGCGTCGATGTAGGAATGACGGTAACCATTGAAGCGCTGGAAGACCATGTGGAAGAAACGGTGAAGATCGTGGGCAGTACGGAATCGGATCCTTTTGAAGGGAAGATTTCCAATGAGTCTCCTGTCGGCCGCGCACTGATGGGCGCCAAAGCGGGGGATATTGTAGAAGCGGAAGCGCCAAGCGGTGTTGTAAAGTATAAAGTTATTAAAATCAAAGCATAAATTTTTGCTGATTGGTTATATGCAAAGAGAGGTTTCAGAATGGAAGAAAAACTGAACGACCAGATGCTGATCCGAAGGGGGAAGCTGGAGAAGATTGCCGCACTGGGATTTGAGCCTTACGGCGGAAAGTATGAATGCACCCATCACAGTGAAGATATCCATGCGAATGCGGCAGCTTTGGAAGCAAGCGGGGAGCATGTCAAAGTGGCAGGCCGTATTATGATTATCCGCGGGCACGGAAAAACGGCATTCTGCACGCTTCGTGATGAAAAAGGGGATATCCAGCTTTATTTCCGGAAAGATACTGTCAGTGAAAATGAATGGAATCTCTTCAAACTGGTAGACATGGGAGATATCCTCGGGGTGGAAGGCACTGTATTCACTACACACACGGGAGAAACGACCATCCGTGTCCTGCACTTCACCATGCTTTCCAAGTCTCTCCGCCCGCTTCCGGAAAAGTGGCACGGCCTTACGGATAAGGAACAGCGCTACCGCCAGAGATATCTTGATCTTATCGCCAATCCCGATGTAAGAAAAACATTCATCAAGAGGGCGAATATGCTCCAGGCTATCCGGAACTGGTATACCGCACACGGTTTTCTCGAAGTGGAAACGCCGGTTCTTCAGCCGCTCTACGGCGGTGCGAATGCAAGACCTTTCATGACGCATTTCAACGCGCTGGATATGACCATGTACCTCCGCATTGCGCCGGAACTTTATTTAAAGAGACTTCTTGTCGGAGGGTATGAACGCATATTTGAAATCACCCGCAATTTCCGCAATGAAGGCATGGATACCCGTCATAATCCGGAGTTTACCGCTATTGAAACATACCAGGCTTACGGCGATATCGATGATGTCATTGACCAGACGGAACAGATCGTGGCAGCTTGCGCTATGGCTTCTTACGGCACTACGAAATTCACCTATGAAGGAACAGAAATAGATGTGGCAGGCCCATGGCCGAGACTCACCATGGCAGAAGCGGTAAAGAAATACACCGGTGAAGACTTTGATGCCTGCAAGACCATTGAGGAAGCACGTGCCATCTGCGACAGACTTCATGTGGAATATGGTGAATTTGACGGTTTCGGCAAGCTTCTGGCAGCTGCTTTTGACGACTATGTAGAAGAACACCTTATCCAGCCTGTCCACATTACAGAGCATCCCATCGAAGTATCTCCGCTGTCCAAACTGGATCCCAAAGATCCGAGATATACCATCCGTTTCGAGTCTTATATTTATGGACGCGAACTGGCAAACGGATTCTCCGAATTAAATGATCCGCTGGATCAGAGGGCGCGTTTTGAAATGCAGGTGGAAGAAAGAGAGCATGGCGATGATGAAGCGCATCCCATTGATGAAGACTTCCTTACTGCTTTGGAATACGGTATGCCCCCGACAGGCGGACTCGGCATCGGGCTTGACCGTCTTTTCATGCTCATGACCAATTCTTCCAGTATCCGAGACGTTCTTCTTTTCCCGGCGATGCGGCCGGAAGGCGACCAGGGGAAAACGGAAGTGAAGGAGGCGGGCCCTGCCGTTCCTGAAAAAATTGATTTTTCCAAAGTAAAAGTAGAACCTTTATTTAAAGATACGGTTGATTTTGAAACTTTCAGCAAATCGGACTTCCGCGCAGTGAAAGTCAAAGACTGCACAGCAGTCAAGAAGAGCAAGAAACTTCTTCAATTCACGCTGGACGATGGATCCGGCAAAGACCGCACCATCCTTTCCGGCATTCATGCCTTCTATGAACCGGAAGACCTCATCGGCAAGACGGTGATCGCTATCGTGAACCTGCCGCCGAGGAATATGATGGGCATCGACTCCTGCGGTATGCTGCTTTCTGCAATCCATGAAGAAGACGGTGAAGAAAAACTTCATCTGCTCATGGTAGACGACCATATCCCTGCGGGAGCGAAGCTGTATTGATATTTGATAAGACAAAAGCACTTACTGGACGGTAGGTGCTTTTTTACGGATTAATATAGAGGAAAGGGAAGAAGAGGAATTTATGGAAATACGCAAAGCAACGATAGATGATTTGGCATTGGTATCTGCGGTGGAAGCGGAGTGTTTTCCTCCTGCCGAAGCGGCGACGAAGGATTCTTTCAGAGAGAGGCTCATTTATTACGGCAATCATTTCTGGCTCCTCTTTGAAAAGGGAAAACTGATTTCTTTTGCGGACGGTATGGTGACAAACCTTACGGATCTTACTGACGAAATGTATGAGAAAGCAGACATGCATGATGAACATGGCGCATGGCAGATGATTTTCGGGCTGAATACGATTCCTGCATGCCGGAAGAAAGGATATGCGGGAATAGTGCTCCGCCGCGCCATCCATGATGCGGAAAAGGAAGGACGGAGAGGTCTTGTCCTCACCTGCAAGAAAGAACTGATCCATTACTATGGCAAGTTCGGTTTTCTTAACGAAGGAATATCTGTATCGGTTCACGGCAATGTGGTGTGGTACCAGATGCGTCTTACTTTTTAAAGGATAAAAGACAGAAAACAGCTGACAGAAGATAGAAGTCAGATTCATGCTTACAGTCTTCCTCACCACGGTAATAGATCCTTCGCATATCTCTGGATGACGTTTTAAGAGTAGAGTTGCTTTTATCAGGGGAAACCTAAACGGAAATCAGCTATCGGCTAACAGAAGTCAGCGGTCGGAAAACGGAAAACAGTATTATGACACTTTTTCTTACAGCGTCATTAGTACCATATAAGTGTAGCAAAGAGAAATACAACATTTCCCCTGCTGCACTTATTTTATTATAGTAAGGGAAGCAGCTGGCCTGACACCCCGTCATTGGGTTTTCAGAACGATCACAAGAATACTTTGTAGAGAAAGCGGTAAACGATAATTGTTATGAAGAGTGAAAAATCTATTATGCTGATGACAGAAAACGGAAATCAGCTGACAGAAGACGGAAAACAGAATACGGAATCATGCTTACCGCTTTCGTCATTACGGTAATAGACTCTTCGTTTCACTCTGAGTTACGGTTTTAGAGCTTTCAGCTGCCAGCTTCCGGTTGTCGGCTTTAATCTCGTAGCTAACAGCTAACAAGACAGAATCATTGTTGGTACACTGACTGACGTTTGACAGGCAGTGTTGCTTTTATTGGTACTCGACAGATGAAAATCGAAAAATCCCTTACCGATGCGCGGCAGGGGATTTTTACGTAGGTTCCTATATTTTTTCGTTTGCCATGTCTGAGGACATTTTGATGACATGGCCTTTATAGTCTGTCATCATGAGTGTATCCGGGAGGTCGCTGATCTGATGGGATTCTTTGTCTTGCTGTCCCACCCCCAGTAGGTAAACATGGCTTTTTATCTTCATATGACAGGATAGATAACGGAACGGAAACAGAAATCCAATTCCTCCGGCGTCTGCTTCATACGATTCTTTACCCACCATTGGACCATTTCCACAAAACTGCCTGTGATATGGTTCAGAAGAAATTCCTCGGGTATATCCCTTCTCTGATGGTCCGGGGACTGGAGAATATATATGCTGATGAGGCTACGCAGGCTGTCCCTGAAATATTTAAGGAAGATATCGCTGCTTTCGGAAATAAGCAGATCTTTGATATGGTAAGAGTTGCTCTTGATATGCTGGAGGATGTGGCAGAAAACCGGATCCGGCACACCGGGAGCATTGTGATGGTCTGCAGGGAGGTCATGATTCATGACGCCGTCGATGATATGCCGGAAGAGTTCCGTGCACATGGCATTCAAAAGGTCGTCTTTCGTCTGGAAGTGGGAATAAAAAGTGCTCCGTCCGATATTTGCGCGGTCGATGATGGTTTGTATGGTAATGCGTGAATAAGATTCTTCCGATAAAAGTTCGCTGAACGCGTCAAAGATAGCAGTTCGCGTTTTTTGCTGTCGTCTGTCCATAAAAGCTCCTGTGAAATATTTCTCAAACAATTTGTTTCTTATCGGCTATATTATCACAGTTTGTCTCAAGTTTAAAGATAAAAATCCGGTAACTGAAATTTGAAGGTATTACAATCCTGTTTTGATGCCGTATGAAAAGATCGGGTAAAATAATACACATTGAGATTATTATAAATAAATGATAGTCTAAAGCTAATAGGTACGAATGATTTCTATTTGCCTTAAGGAGGAAGAATGGAATTAAAAGAAATAGGGAAAATACACAGTCCTTACAAAACAGTAAAAGAAGCGCCACGGCAGGGAAAGCTTTCTGATAAATTTTGTGAGATTGAGATCTTTCCGACTTATGAAGCGGCACTGCTTCATGTGGATGAAGGGAGATATTATGTGGTTTTATATTTTGCCCACGAAGCTGACCGCACGGCCCTGCAAACAGTGCCGCCCTGGGCAAAGGAACCTTACGGCGTATTTGCCAGCCGTTCACCGCACCGGCCAAATCCCATCAATTTATGCGTGGTTAAACTGGTAAGGCGGGAAAAGAACAGGCTTTTTGTAATCGGGCTGGATGCCATTGATGGAAGCAGCCTGATTGACATAAAACCTTATGTGAAGGAACTGGATGAAGCGGAAGCGTAGGCAATAAAAACAGACACCGCGATGAAATTGTATTTCCGCAGTGTCTGTTTTTATTGCCTGTAAACAAATAATACAGCTTATTCAAAAAGTGCGGTGCATGCCATGACCAGGTAAGCGGTATCTTTCGTGCCTGCTGTTTCATAAGAGGAGTGCATGGCGAGCTGGGGAAGTCCGATGTCCACCGTAGGCATGGAAACCTTGGTATTGGAAATATTTCCCAGGGTGGAACCGCCGGGGATATCGCTCCTGTTCGTAAAGGTCTGTGTCGGCACTTTTGCGCGGCGGCAAAGGTCGCGGAAGAAGGCGGCGGAGAATCCGTCAGTGGCGTATTTCTGCTGGGCATTGAATTTAATGACGATACCTTCATTCAGGCGCGGCGCGTTTACGGGATCGGCATATTCTCCATGATTCGGATGGAGCGCGTGGCCGTTGTCGGCGGAAATCATGAAGCTTCGGGCAATCATGGCTTGTGTTTCGTCATAGCTGTAACCCAAAGAACGGGAGATCCTTGTTAGTGTATTCTTGAGGAAGGTGGCACCGGCGCCCTGATTTGTGGCGCTGCCAACTTCTTCATTATCGAAAAGGGCGTAAACGCAGATATGCTTTTCCTTTTTTCCTGCGGTGAATCCACGGAACGCGGCGAAAGCGCATTGAAGGTCATCCAGCCTGGCGGAAGAAATAAATTCATGCCGCTCTCCCCACAGGGTTCCCTTTATACGGGAATAAAGGTACAGGTCATGGCCTAAAATATTTTCCGGCGCAACCTGTGCTGCAGCGGCAACGGCATCCATAAAGGACAGGGAATCGTCCGCCGTCCCGTAAAGAGGAAGGAGATCCTGCTGTATATTCCAGGCGTGCCCGCCGTTTGCAGTACGGTCCATATGGATGGCGACGGAGGGAATGATGAGTGTCGTCCGATCGAGATTGACCAGTTTGGAAACGAGTTTTCCATTTTCCGAAACGATGATACGGCCTGCTGCCGACAGGGGGCGGTCGAGCCATGTGGACATGATCATGCCGCCGTAGCCTTCCACGTTCAGCCGGACATACGCAGCGTTGCGGAGTTCGGGATTTTCTTTGATTTTAAAAGAGGGAGAGTCGCCATGGCTTGCCGTTATTCGGAACGCATGACCGCCGTCTTCAGGGATGGTAAATGCCATGAGGGCGGAGCCGTTTCTTGTGACGACATATTTCCCGCCTCTTTCAATCTGCCACGGGTCTTCTTCCCGTATTTCCGTAAAACCTGCATAAGAAAGCGCCGTCCGGATGCTGTTTACAGCATGAAAAACAGACGGTGCTTTGGCAATGAAGTGGAGCAGGTCGCGGTTTATTTCTTCATAAACGGCGTCCATGGCTTACTTCTTATGTACTTTTCTCTGGTAGACCGCTTCTGCCATCTGTGCGCGTTCACGGATAACGGGATTGGTGGAGTTGACGGAGGTCGCGGAGAAGTTGCTCTTATAATGGAGTTTCTTTGTGGTCTTTTCCATTTCTTTCACCTGGATGGTTCCGGCGGTTCTGTCATAGACATAAGTATAAGTGCAGGTGCCGTCAGGAAGCTGTTCTACCGCAACGAATTCCAGTATGTCGTGGCCATCGGTGGTCGGCTTGTACCGTGCTTCAGCAAGGTCAATGGTAACGGTTTCGCTGTACTTCCACAGTTTTTCAGCGGAAACCGGCATGGTCATGGTTGCGATGACTGCTGCCGCACCAAGGGCTGTCAATAATTTTTTCATCAGGTTCACTCACTTTCAAAATATAAAAAAGTAGTTTAAAACTGTTAATATTATATCATATGGAGTTGCAGTAAATATAGTTTTGTTTGACGCTGCTGCAGGCTCTGCGTACAATGGGAATAACGGAAGCTATAAGGAGGTTCTATGAATTATCGCTGCATCGTACAGTATGACGGTACCCGCTACGAGGGCTGGCAAAAGCAAAAGCGTACGGAAGAAACGATTCAGGGGAAATTGGAGAAAACTCTTCGGAAAATAACGGGGGAAGAGGTGCAGGTCATCGGCGCGGGACGGACAGACGCCGGGGTTCATTCGCTGGGACAGGTGGTGAATTTCCATCTGAAAGGGAGATGGAAAGCGGAAGAATTGGAAACGGCTTTGAATGGGTATTTGCCTGACGATATTGCTTTCAAGCATATGGAGACGGCGGAGGAACGATTCCACAGCCGTTTCAGTACTTTGGAGAAAACATACCGTTACCGGATCCGCACATCGACGGAGAAAAATGTGTTTGAACGACGCTTCGTGTGGCAGTATGGAAAGCCTCTTGATGTGGAAGCAATGAAGAAAGCGGCAGCATTTTTAATCGGAACCTATGATTTCATTTCCTTCTGCGGAAATAAGAAAATGAAAAAATCTGCGGTCCGCTGTATTTCCAAAATTGAAATGAAAGAAATAAAGGGAGAACTGCAGATCGATTTTACCGGAGACGGTTTTCTCCAGGGCATGGTGCGCATTTTAGTGGGAACGCTTGTGGAAGTGGGCGAAGGGAAACGGAAAGCGGAGAGTATTCCCGCCATACTGGAATCAAAAAGCAGGGAGAAAGCAGGATTCACTGCGCCGCCTCAGGGATTGATTCTTGTTTCGGTAAGGTATGAAATATAGAACGGAAGAAGCACTTTGTATCCGCTTCACACGGATTCGGGTGTTTCTTTTTATGCTATAATAGGGTACAAACAAATTGGAAAAGCCTTGAAGCGGAAATAAAGGACGCTCAAAGGGAGGAATGAATGGCATCGGTAAAAATGATAGCGATCGACCTGGACGACACGCTTCTCCATGATGATATTTCACTTTCCGATTATACGAAAGATATTCTTCGGAAAGTGATGGAAAGAAATATCCGCATCGTTATTGCCACGGGCCGTATGTTTCAGGCCGCCCGCCCATGGGGGCAAGCCATCGGTCTTGGAGATGTGCCGCTGATCTGTTATACGGGTGCGTTTGTCGGGCTTTGCGAAAGCGGCAGAGTGCTCCGCGATGTAACAATGGATATGGAAACGGCACAGGGCATTATAGATACGGCCCATGAACGGGGATGGTACATGCATGCCTATATTGATGATGAAGTGTATGTGCCTTTCCGCGATGAGCGTACGGAGAGTTATGAAAAGCAGTGCGGCGTTTCCGCCCATGTTCTGGGAGAGGATTTCTGGACGCTTGCCAAAGAACCGACGAAGCTCCTGATATTTGACAGAGACCCGCAGGTTATGGCAGAGGTGGAGCGGGTACTTTCTGAAAAGTTCAGCTATGCCACGAACCAGGTGAAATCGAAGCCGGAGTTTTTTGAAATGAACAGGAAAGGCATGTCCAAGGGGGCGGCGCTCGCCGAGCTTTGTGACCGCTGGGGGATTCCTTTGTCAGGTTTGATGACTTTTGGGAATGGGCATAATGATATTTCCATGTTTAATCTGACTGATTGGTCTTTTGCCGTTGAAAATGCGGCGGAATCGGCAAAAGCGGCGGCTCATTTCATCACGGCGTCGAATAATGAGGATGGTGTGGCAAAAGCCATAGAGAAATATGTATTGGAGGTATAAGTAATGGAACGGTTTCGTTTTGTGATTATCACGGGCATGAGCGGTGCGGGGAAAACGAATTTCATGCAGAAGCTGGAAGATATGGGGTATTACTGTGTGGATAACCTGCCGCCGGTCCTGATTGCTCGTTTTGCGGACCTTTGCTGGAAGAGTACGTCCAATACCCGCCATGTGGCGGTGGTTTCCGATATCCGGGGCGGTTCTTTTTTTGACGCGCTTCCCCAGGTGCTGGACGAATTGAATAAACGGGGGATTCCCCATGAAGTGGTTTTCTTGGAAGCATCGGACGAAGCTCTTGTGCGGCGGTATATGGAAACCCGTCGGCAGCACCCTTTGGCCAAAACGATGCGCATTCAGGAAGGCATAGAGGCGGAACGAAAAATTCTTGCCGGTGTCCGCGCACAGGCGGATGTCATTATCGACACTACCGCTATGAAACCGGCTGATCTGCAGGAATACATGGGGAGCCGTTTCGGCGCGGTGGATAAGAAACGGGATATGCAGATTACTGTATTTTCCTTCGGCTTCAAATACGGTATTCCCATTGATGCCGATATGGTCATTGATGTCCGTTTCCTGCCGAACCCTTTCTATGTGGAGGAATACAAGCACTGGACGGGGCGCGTGCCGGAAGTGGCGGCATATATTGAAAAATCACCGGTTACCAAAGAATTCAAAAGAAAACTTTTTAATTTCATGGGATTCATAGTGGATCAGTTCAGGGATCGGGGAAAAACGCAGTTTACCATTGCTATCGGCTGCACCGGCGGTATGCACCGTTCCGTTTTCGTGACAGAAAAACTGGGAGCCCACCTGAAAGAAAAGCATGCCCATGTGAACGTGGAACACCGTGATTTGCACAGGAACCGCATTGTTCGCGATGCAGATGATAAGTAGGAGGAAAACAAATGAAACTGCTCCTGCAGTGGCTTTATCCAGGGTTAAATATAAAAAGATGGATGCTGCTCTTTTCCTTCGGCCTTATGCTGTTGGCATTCGGTGCTGCTCTCGTTATGAACTACCAGGTCTTTGGTCGGATTGAGGAGGAAATACTTCGTCTTCTGTTCGTTCTAACAGGGACTTACAGCTATACATTTCTTGCTGCGGCAGGGATCTTTTTCGTGTTCATCGGCCTGTTTTTCATGTTGTGGGCGATCCGCAGGCTGGTGAAACGTTTCTTCAGCCTTGTGGCACCGGATCAGGAAAGCGTGTCCCGCCATATCGTGTCGAAATGGGAATTGTCCCGCGGGCTGAAAGTCGTGGCTATCGGAGGAGGACACGGATTGTCCATGCTTCTCCGCGGATTGAAAACAAAGACTTCCAATATTTCCGCTATTGTTACGGTGGCGGATGACGGCGGCTCTTCTGGCCGGCTTCGTGAAGAGATGAATATTGTCGCGCCCGGGGATTTACGCAATTGTCTGGTGGCTTTGGCAGATAAAGAAACGGTACTGGAACAGCTCTTCCAATATCGTTTTGGCGGGGAAGGAGAACTGGCGGGTCACAGTCTGGGCAATTTATTCCTGGCGGCGCTCATGAAGGAATTCGGAAATGTGCAGAATGCTTTGGAAACGGCCAGCACCGTTTTAAATATCCGCGGACAGGTCATGCCGGCAACGGCGCAGAAAATCCGCCTCTGCGCGAAAATGTCCGACGGCAGTACGATTGAGGGGGAATCGGAAATTGCTGCTTATGTCGAAAAAAAAGGCGGCAAAGTAAAAATCATCCATGTGGATACCGTTCCATCGGCTCCCATTGCTGTAGGCGATGCGTTGGAAGCAATCCGCAATGCCGACCTGATTACCTTGGGCCCAGGTAGCTTGTATACCAGCGTGCTTCCCGACCTTCTTGTACCTGAGATTCTTACGGCAATCAAAGAAAGTTCCGCGCCGTGCATGTATATCTGCAACGTGATGACCCAGCCGGGCGAGACCCTCGGTTATACCGTCAGTGACCATTTGAAAGCCCTTGTCGATCATGTGGGGAAAGGGGTCATTGACTATGTTCTTGTCAACAACGGTGTGCCGAAGAAAGATGTACTGAAACGTTATGAAAAAGTACAGGCGCATCCGGTGGAAATAGATCGGAAGAAAATCCAGCGTATGGGGATAATCCTTATTGAAGAGGATTTGCTCGGCGTTGAAAAAGGCGCTGTTCATGATACGGATACGCTTTGCAATGAAATCATCCGTATTTCCGGACTTCTGAAAACCAATATTGCGCCTGAAGTATTGTCGGGGTATCTGGGGAGGGCGAAGTAATGTCATTTACGGAGCAGGTGAAGAATGAGCTTGCCCGTGTTGTCCGTCCCGATAAAGAAAGCAGAAGCGGGGAACTGCTGGCACTTCTTCGTATGGGCGGCGCAATTGTTACGGGAGCGCAGGGGAAAAAGGGCGTGGAATTTTCTACGGGGAACAGCGCCGTTGCCCGCCGTGTCCTCGTCTGCCTGAAAAAAGATTTCAATCTTATGCCGTCAGCTATGGTGCGGCAGGGACGGAAGCTGCGCAAGAAAAATGTGTATACTTTGACTGTCCGGCCGTCAGCGGACAGTTTGCGGTTCCTTGGGGAAATGGGATTGGATCCGCTCATGGATATCCGTGATGCGGGCCGGCTGGTGTCTGCCGAAGAACGGCGGTCTTATCTGGCGGGCGCTTTTCTTGGCGGTGGAACGGTGAGCCGGCCGCAAGGTGATTACCACCTGGAATTGGTGACACAGTCGTTGCGATTTGCCGGAGAACTCATTGCCGTGATGCGTTCCTTCAAATTGAATGCCCGTATGACCGACCGAAAAAATGATTACATTGTCTACATCAAAGGCGGTGATGATGTGAGTTCTTTCTTGCAGATTGTCGGTGCGGCAAACAGTTATATGGATTTTGAAAGTGTCCGTGTGGTGAAAGATATGCGGAACCGTGTCAACCGCCAGGTAAACTGTGAAACGGCAAATCTGCAGAAATCAGTGGACGCTGCTGTCCGCCAAATGCGGGATGTGGAAAAATTATTGCAGTATAAACGATTATCCGAATTGTCACCGTCTATTCGCGCCGCCTGCGAAGCGCGCATGAAAAATCCGGACGCTTCCATGGCGGAATTGGCGGATCTATGCGGCATCACCAAGTCGGGACTGGCCCATCGGTTCCGTAAAATAGCCTCCATGGCGGAAACATTGGCAGGAAAGGCAAAAGGCAGAAAGTAATGAACATAAAAACATGGATTGCCGCTATGGCGGCTGCCGCCTGCGGCGCGGTTACTGCGGCAGGGGCGTCGCCTTTGGATATTTCCTATGAAGAAATCCCTTTGGAAAAGATAAAAGCGGAAGATACGCTGATCTTATCAGACAGCCCTGAATATGCCCGAAACTACGGAATCCTTGCGGAAGGTACCGTATTGAAAGGGAAAGGCCGGATTTACTATTATCATGTAAATGAGACGGGAAAACCGGCGCGCCTTGCGGTTTATGGCGTGAGCGATAAAGGAGAAGAGATCAAAGTCGTCCGTACGCTCCGGGGAGAACCGAGCCGCAGCTACGTGCCTACGGGAAAGACGCTTTCTTTCAGAGAAGTGACGGCTAAGCAGCAGCAGCCGCGAAACGTTATGCTGGAGAAAGGAAAGCGGACTATTCTTTTTGAAGATAACGCAAAAGGAATCCGGCAAGATGATTTGGTCAGCGGTATCGTGGAAGTGGAAACATCGTCGCCCGTCCGATTCGGCGCGGCTATTCTTCCTTATGAAGGCAGTGTGGAAAAGCATCTGGAAAAGGCAAGGTACCTTCCTCCGGACTCCCATGAAATGCGGGGAACATTTCCCATGCACGTTTATTTTGAAAGCGGCGTGTGGGACGCGGAAAAAAGCGCAGGAAAAATTGAATTGGGTTCTGCCGAAAGCACAGCATTTTTTCAGGAAGGAAGGGACGAACTTAATTTCATCGGGCGGGAAAATACGGGGAACTACGGCATTACCTGCCATTTGACGATCCACAGCAAAGGGACGGGGAAGTATGATCTTTATCTGAACCCGAACGGAGGTGTTTTTGAAGGGACACTGGAAATCGGGCAGGACCGCAGGCTGCTCCGTATATACCGTACGGAACGCTATGGAACCCGCTGGTTCGGCCATGATACCATTTACGATTATGAGAAACTGGGAACTTGGGAAACGGGGAAAGATCTATATATCCGGTTTATCCCGCCGGGTGCCTGCTATTTTCCGATCCGATTATTATTTGTACCGAAGAAATAGGGTGATATGATGAAATTTATCCAATTCCGCATCGGTGATGTCGTACAGATGAAAAAGCAGCATCCCTGCGGTTCTTCCGAATGGGAGGTCCTTCAGCTGGGCAGCGATATGCGTGTCAAATGCCGTGGCTGCGGCCGCATCGTTTTGATTGCGCGCCCGAAGTTCTTAAAAGGTGCGAAGAAAGTATTGAACCGTGATGTCAGCGGGCCGACGGAACTGGTAAGCCGCAAAGAAGAAACGGAGTAAAGAGTATTTCATTTTGAAAAGGGAATGCCTGACTGCCACGGCTGTGGAAATGGTGGACAGCAGCGGCGGTTGGTGCTATAATCAGTAGGCGTAAGCGATAGGAACGACCCGTGAAAACTCTTGACAATAAGGTGGCCTGTATGTATAATAACTCTTGTCACTGATGTGCTGGCGTAGCTCAGTTGGTAGAGCAGCTGATTTGTAATCAGCAGGTCGTAGGTTCGAGTCCTATTGCCAGCTCCATGTGGGCGGATTCCCGAGTGGTTAAAGGGAGCAGACTGTAAATCTGCCGGCTTTGCCTTCATAGGTTCGAATCCTATTCCGCCCACCAATGACGCGGGGTGGAGCAGTTGGTAGCTCGTCGGGCTCATAACCCGAAGGCCGCAGGTTCAAGTCCTGCCCCCGCAACCATGTTTATTATCTTCATTCATATAGATTGCTGATATAGCTCAGTCGGTAGAGCGTATCCTTGGTAAGGATAAGGTCACCAGTTCAATCCTGGTTATCAGCTCCATGGCGGCTTAGCTCAGTTGGCTAGAGCAAGCGGTTCATACCCGCTGTGTCCGGAGTTCAAATCTCTGAGCCGCCACCAGCGTAGAAGATCCTCTGTGTCAGGGGATTTTTTATTTGTTTTTTATGATGTATTTTAAGGGAGCTTTGTTTAAAAAAGAAACGTTTCTTGGAGAATCCTCATGAGAATAAGGATACCTTTCGGCACTTCCTTGTTTCCTGTCGTTTTTATATGTATAATAGGAAAAGCGAAAAATCTTTTTTTATTGAAGGAGAGAAGATATGGCAAAAGCACATTATGAAAGAACCAAACCGCATGTAAACATCGGTACCATCGGACACGTCGATCACGGTAAAACCACCCTGACCGCGGCCATCACCAAAGTACTGGCTGAAGAAGGCAAGGCAAACTTCCTGGACTACGCGTCCATCGATAAAGCACCGGAAGAAAGAGCGCGCGGTATCACCATCAATACATCCACTGTAGAATATGAAACCGCAACCCGCCATTACGCACACGTAGACTGCCCCGGGCACGCCGACTATGTAAAGAACATGATCACCGGCGCGGCACAGATGGACGGCGCAATCCTGGTCGTATCCGCAGCAGACGGCCCGATGCCCCAGACCCGTGAACACATCCTTCTTGCCAAGCAGGTAGGCGTACCGGCTATCGTCGTATTCCTGAACAAAGCGGACCAGGTAGACGATCCGGAACTGATCGACCTCGTAGAAATGGAAATCCGCGACCTGCTGTCCTCCTATGACTTCCCCGGCGATGAAGTGCCGATCATCGTAGGATCCGCACTGGGAGCGCTGAACGGGAACGCGGAAGACGAACAGAAAATCCGTGACCTGATGAAAGCCGTAGACGAATACGTACCGACACCGCAGCGTGACACCGACAAACCGTTCCTGATGCCTGTAGAAGACGTATTCACCATCACCGGACGCGGCACCGTAGCGACAGGCAGAGTAGAACGCGGCACCGTCAAAGTAGGGGACGCTGCAGAAATCGTAGGACTGCAGGACGAACCAACCCAGACCGTCATCACCGGCGTAGAAATGTTCAGGAAGACCCTTGACCAGGCCATGGCAGGGGACAACATCGGAGCCCTGCTCCGCGGGATCGACCGTACGGACATCGAAAGAGGGCAAGTACTGGCAAAACCGGGAACCGTACACCCGCATACAGAATTCACGGCGCAGGTATACGTCCTGACCAAAGACGAAGGCGGCCGCCACACGCCGTTCTTCAACGGATACCGTCCGCAGTTCTTCTTCAGAACGACAGACGTAACAGGCGACATCAACCTGCCGGAAGGAGTAGAGATGTGCATGCCTGGGGACAACATTGAAATGAGCGTAAAACTCATTACCCCGATAGCGATGGAAGAAGGGCAGCGTTTCGCAATCCGTGAAGGCGGCAGAACCGTAGGCGCAGGCGTTGTTGCCAAGATTACAAAATAATTTTTAAGACAATATAAAACTCCGACCCATGATGTCCATGACAGTCGGAGTTTTATATTGCGCCGGTCGGATAGGAATATTACTTCGGTACAGGTCCGTATTTGTTTTTTGTCTTCTGTCCCGGGATAAAGGCAAGGAGTATAACGGCGGCAAAAAAGAACATACCTGTGATACGGGTGGCAAGAAGCTCATCGCCAAGAAGTTTGGCGCCGGCCTGGTTGCTTATAAAAAGAAAGCCGAAGAATCCCCAGTAGTATAAATGGGAAAGACCGATATCTGAAAGGCGGCGTATCGCCAGACTGATGAGCGACACGAAACCTAGTGTGCCGAGTACCATGAAAGATATAATGAAGATGTTCGCATCGCCTGCAAATAATTCAGGGCGTATCCATGTACAGGCAAACATGGCCGCTGTCGGAATTCCCACAAGAAGAGCGCGGGCAATATATGTTTTTTGTCCGATGCGGCCCACGGGATCTCCGTATTTCTTCCATAGTGTTTTTCTGAACCCGGCATTTTCCATTTCAGCGGAATTTGCTAATTGCTCTTCATCAATATAAGCTTGTTCAAGAGCCGTGTCCGCCAAAATGAGAGAAGCGGAATTTTCATTTGCCGTGAGAAAGATGGAAGTTGCCGCGTCCGTCCAGAGGAAAACATCTTTCACTTTCACCGGTTCGCCGAAAAGAGAGGTCAGACGGTTTCTCATTTCTTCCGTAGAAAAAATAAAGTCTGCAAAGAGAAGCGCTGCTTTCCCTTTCACAAAACTGCAGCCGAGAGAAGCGACTTCTTCATCAAAGAGAGAAATCTTTTCTTTCATAGAAACGGTAAAGTAATCAATATCTTTATCTTCATCACGGCGGGAGAGAGAAAGGGGGAAACGTTTTTCGACGGCTGTCCTGTTTTCTCCGAGACGGAGTCCGCTGATGCGGCGCGGCTTTTTATAAGTGCCGCTTTTTTGGATATATCCGGTAATATCAGGAAACTCGTAAGTAAAATTCATAGAAAGCCTTTCCTTAAATAACGTGCTGATCATTTCCATTATAATATGCAGGTTGCGATTTATGAAGATGGATAAAAAACGTATCATAGAAAATAATAAAATCAGATTTACTTTTTCGAAGAAATACGATATACTATTACTGTTATTTTTATGGCGGTGTAGCCAAGCGGCAAGGCAATGGTCCGCAAGACCTGTATCCCCGTGTTCGAATCCGGGCACCGCCTCCACAGAGGGCAGATTGCAATCGGGCAGTCTGTCTTTTTCTTGTTTGTATTGGCGGATCATATGCTACAATGAAAGAAATATTTCTTTACCGGAGGGTGGAAAATGAAAAAAATTCTGGTCATTACGACCGGCGGAACCATAGCCATGAAAAAAGATAGGGAAACCGGCGGACTGATACCGGCTGTTTCAGGAAAAGACCTGGCCGCCGCTGTGCCGGGACTGGCGCATTATGCTGACGTGGACGTGCTGGAATTTTCCAATAAGCCCAGCGGATGGATGACCGCAGCGGATATGTTTGAATTATCGAAACTGATTGACCGTTTGGCGGATACAGATCAAGCGGATGGTTTTGTCATCACCCATGGGACGGACACGCTGGAAGAAACGGCATTTTTTCTTGAGGCTGTACTAAAAACGGAAAAACCTGTCTGTGTCACCGGTGCCATGCGGGGGGCTTCGGCTTTGAGCGCTGACGGGCCGGCAAATATTCTTGCTGCAGTCCGCACAGCGGCATCTGACGACTCTATAGGGAAGGGGGTTACCGTGTGTTTGGGAGACCGTATTTATGCAGCCTGGGACGTGACTAAAGTCCACACCACAAATCCCGATACCTTCCGTGATCTGCATTACGGCTCTATCGGTACGGTATATGGATCCCGGGTGGAATACGGACGCATTCCCGTGAAGCATAAAAAGATTCATACAGATAGAATAGAAGAAGATATTTGGATCATCACCTGCTGGTCAGGGATGGACGGCGGAATCGTTTATGGAGCGGAGGGGAAAGCAGCAGGCCTTGTCATTGACGGGATCGGCTGCGGGAATGTCCCGCCGAAATGCAGGGAAGCGGTTCTCTATCTGCGGAAAAAAGGAATGCCCATCGTTCTGACGACAAGAGTGCCTTCGGGGAGCGTTGAGGAAGAATACAGCTATGAGGGAAGTGCCCTTTCCATGAAAGACAGCGGGATTATCTTAGGCGGCCGCCTGTCTTCGTGGAAAGCAAGATTACTTTTGGCATTGGCAATGGGAAAAACAAAAAATATAGAAGAAATCAGAAGCTGCTTCTTGGGGATCAGGGAAGAATAGAAAACCATTGTGGGACAAGGAATCCTTTCTCAAATCAATCATGGATTGAAAACATTAAAGAAGCTTTTCATAATAATGTGAAGGGCGCTTCCTGCAATTATCTATTCAGAAAATTGATGAAATAATTTTTTGAAAAAATACTTGACAGAGGGAAAGGATTCCCTTATGATATGTCATATCTTTTACAGCAAATAAATGCCATGAACGAGACAAAAAGGTCTGTTGTGAAATTCATGCAGAGAGCCGGTGGATGGTGAAAACCGGAAGAGAACAGCATTCCATATCCCTCGCGAGCACTTTTTCCGAAATGAGTAGGAAAGGGCGTCCATTCACGTTACGAATAGGAAACCTCTAAGAACAAAGTAGGGTGGTACCGCGGAATTTTCGCCCCTATCTTCAGCATTGGCCGGAGATGGGATTTTTTATTACCTGAATGATTCGGTTTCCATGAGTGAAAAGCGGAGTGGTACCGCGTGTGAGCGCCTCTGCAGGGATAGTCCCTGTGAGGCGTTTTTTGTTTTCTTGCAAGGTGTATGTTTGCCGATTTATTTTGAGAAAAAGAGGGAGACATGATGAAGAAAAATTTTGTAAAAGGAATGGCCGCTGTGCTGGCGGCAGCTGCGTTAACCGCTGTTTTTGCAGGCTGCGGCGGAAATAAGAAAGACAATGGCGCGGCAGGAAAAACGGCTGATGCATCATCTGTAAAAATCGGATTTATTACGGCTTATACCGGTCCCGGCGCTGCTTACGGTGTGGCTATGAAAGAAGGAGTGGATCTCGCCGTGGAGGAAATTAACAATAATCCGAAAACAAAAGTAAAGATTGATCTGAAAACCTACGATACCAAGCTGGTTAAGGCGGAAGCGATCAATGCCATGAAAAAAGCGATCGAGCAGGATAAGGTTCTTGCCGTAGAAGGCCCGATGACATCGGGAGAAATGTTTGCTGCCGGCCCGATTGCCCAGCAGTCCAAAGTAGTCGCTTTCGGCACAGGCACCACTGCTCCGAAGATTACCGACATCGGTGATTATATTTTCCGTAATGCGATTCCCGGTAAACTGGCAATTCCCGTTACTCTTGAAAAAGCCCGTGAGAAATTGGGGTTTAAAAAGGTCGCGGTTATGTACTCCAATAACAATGACCAGATGGTCGGCGAAAATGAAATTTATCAGGAAGTGTTTAAGAAGATGGGCGTGGAAGTTGTCGATACGGAAACCTTTGCAGATAAAGACACCGACTTTTCCGCGCAGCTTACAAAAATCCAGGCGTCTAATCCTGATGTCATTGCGATTGCCGGACTTTACCAGGAAGGTGCTCTTATCGTAAAGAAAGCCCGTGAAATGGGAATGGCTCAGCCGATTATCGGCAATAACGGCTTCAACAGCCCGGCATACATTACCCAGGCAGGGGCCGCAGCTGACGGCACGCTCGTAGCGACTCCGTGGAATGCGAATCGCCAGACGGAAAAGGCACAGGCTTTCCGCAAAGCGTTCGTAGCAAAATACAATCATGAACCGGATCAGTTTGCCGCCCAGGCTTATGATGCGATGTACCTGATTCATCAGGCGGTGGAGCAGTCGGGAACCACCACGGACCGCAAGAAATTCCGTGATACTTTGGCGCAGATCAAAGGCTTTGAAGGCGCGACGGGTAAGTTTGAATTTGATGCGAACCGCGATCCGAAAATGGATCTTGACGTACTGCAGGTGAAAGAGGGCAAGTGGGTTCCTTTTGCCTGATCTGTACCGGCCGGTTGGATATATTTATTGGTAAACATTAGTATCATTGATAAGAAAAAGGATCGTGTCCGTAACGGCGCGATCCTTTTTCATGGATATTTTCTTTTGAAAAGTAAAGACGCCCTTATGCAAAGAGCGCCGGATATTTAACGGAAAAATAATTCGTAGACCACCTTGGCGAAAAAGACGGTAAGGACGATGATGATAACAGGCTTTACATTTTGCGTGCCCCCTTTTTCAAAGTAACGGGCGCCGAAATAATTGCCTGCCATATTGAACAGCCCTGCTACAAGACCGAGGGAGAGAAGGACGACGTCATTTGCGAGAAAGACGAACAGCGCGGCAAGGTTTGTCGTGCTGTTGATAACTTTCGTGATGCCGTTCGCCTCTTTCAGGCGGACATGGGCGACACCCATAAGGAGAAGGATGAGGAATGTTCCCGTGCCCGGGCCGTAAAAACCGTCATAAATGCCAATGACAAACGCCATAGTGCAGCTGAGAAACACCGTCTTTGGGAAAGAAAAAGGCTCTTTTTCTGCCATGGATTTCTTTCGTGTCACATAGAAAGCGGTGACGGGAAGGATGAAAAGCATGGCAGTCATGAATATACGGGCGTCAAGAATAAGAGCGATATGGGCACCGAGTGATGACCCTGCAAAAGCAAAAATGACTCCTGCCAATGCGGGCTTCCACGGGATGAGCCCGTCTTTTGCGAATTTTCCCGTGGTCAGAAGTGTTCCCATGCAGGAGCTGAGCTTATTGGTGGCAATGGAATTGTGCACGGGGATCCCCGCGATGATATAGGCAGGGAGGGAAATCAGTCCGCCTCCGCCTGCTACGGCGTCGACGAATCCCGCAAGGAATACGAGGGGGCAGATGATGATATAGGTGAGCAGATCCATAAAAACCTTCCATAAGTGAAATATAGTTTATTCTATCACAGAGAAAGGAAACAGGATACAAACACCATTCCTGTGAAAGAAGATCAGGTCCGGTTTGTACTGCGGAAAGGACAGCTTTCCAGATGGTCATCGATGATGCCTGCCGCCTGGAGAAAAGAATAAATAATCACGGGACCGGCGAACGTGCAGCCCCGCTTTTTCAAATCATCGCTTATTTTTTCTGATAAAGGAGAACTGGCAGGCAAATCATCATTATCCTGCAGATGATGAACAATGATTTTATTTTCTGTAAAATGCCAGAGGTAACGGGAAAAACTGCCCCACTCTTTTTGTATGGCGAGGACGGCGCGAGCATTTTGGCGGACAGAGTTTATTTTTCGTCTGTTTCGTATGACAGGCGCCGTTCTTCCGATTTCTTCCATCTCCTCGTCGGTCATGCCGGCGCAGCGGGAAATATCAAAGTGGAAAAATGTTTTTCTGTACCCTTCCCGCCGTTTCAAAATCGTGGACCAGGAAAGCCCCGCCTGGGCGCCTTCCAGAACCAGCATCTCAAAAAGGTAAGTGTCATCATGATGGGGACGGCACCATTCTTCATCATGATAAGTCTTTAAAAACTCGTCTTTTAAAGCCCATGGACAAATCATTCTGCTCCTCCTTGTGTTTTCTGCTGTTATTGAAACAGAACCGGATCTTTGCCGGAACGGGGATAGATATTTTCAATTATACCAAAGGGGAAAAGCATTTTTATGTTTGCCTGTATATATTAGAATAAAAGAAATACAGTCATGAGGAATAGAGGAATGTTTTTCAGAGAAAATCCTTTTTACCTGCTCGGTGTCCACAGCAGGGACACGGCGGAAACGATCCGCACGGCATCTTTGGAAAAGCAGGGCGCTGCAAAAAGCAGAGAAGAAAAGCATATGTACCGGATGGCGGAAGAGCGTCTGCTTCATGAACGCTTACGGTTTCGGGCGGAATTATCCTGGCTTTGCGGTATGGATAAAGAATGTGCCTATTCTTTGATTGGCGGGACAGGAAACATGGAAAAGCGGGAAAATCTGCCGCCGTCACTGCGACTGCTGCTTGCGGTTCATGACCTGTATAATGGCGGGAAAGACGCTTTTTCTGTCATGGAAACGATTATCCGGTTGTATCCTGCCAGTGATACGAACGAAGTCCTAGCGCGCATAGAGGCGGATCGGAAGATAGGCGGGTTTCCTCCGATTAAAGAGCTGTTTCCTCTGGACATTCGGAAAGAAGAACTTTTGTGGGAAATGGGGGTGGCTGCCGGACGGCTGAATGCGGAAAGGTTTGGCAGATTTCTGACCGCTCTCGGTAAAACGGATGTGCCCTGCGGTATGGCACTGACCCGTTTTCTTTCCCTGTATGAGGAAAAGACAAAAGCGGAAGTGGCGGCGCTTTCCCGGGATTTAAGATATGCCCTTCGGCTGGCGGAAATGTATCCTCTGCAAGGACTTTTATTGACGGAAGAAAAAATGAAAGTCTACGGGAAAGCAGTTTCTCCTTTTTATGCTATGCTTCACCATGAAGGACTTCCCGATGCAGTGGAAATATTTTTTGAGGAATATGTCAATGAAGCGTTCTTCTTTCATAAAAAAGGAGAAAAGGAAACCGCTTTGGTACTGCTCGGCTGTTTTCTTGACAATGTCTGCGGAAACAGCAGGCATATAGAAAAGGTAAAAAGATGGAAAATCATGATGTCTGAAGACCGGCTGACGGAATCTGTTCCTTATCCGAAGCGGAAACTTGAGAGAACAACCGCTGTGCCGAAAACCGTTGACCACATCCCTGCTGTAACATTGCCGCGGCAGTCCGGCGGGGCTTTTTATGTATGCCTGGCCGGCTTTCTGACAGCGGCAGTACTGTGCAGGTATTTCTTTTTATGAGAACAAAATAAAAAGCAGGGGGATTACTCCTTCTGCTTTTTCAATGGTGTGCTCTTTGCGGCAGGCATTCATTTCAATTCAATTTATAATGCTTTCATGATGGTACCGCCGCCGAGCAGACGGTCTTCTTCATAAAAGACGACGGACTGGCCGGGGGTAATTGCCCGCTGCGGCTCATCAAATTTCACGACGGCCCTGCCGTGATCGTCCAGAGTCACGGTGCAGTCATGGACACGGATACCGTAACGTATTTTAGCCAGGCACCGGAACTGCTGCGAGGGCGGTGTGCCATCGGTGAAGTCCAGCTCATTTGCCAGAAGGCCGGAACGGAAAAGGTCATCATTGGAACCGACGATGACCCGGTTCTTTCCGGCATGAAGGGAAACAACATAAAGCGGCGTCCGTGCCGCGATTCCCAGTCCTTTCCGCTGGCCGATGGTATAAAAAGGGAGTCCCTTATGCCTTCCGAGAATACGTCCCTTTGTGTCTATAATATTTCCCGGGCGGAACGCTTCAGGCGCATGATTCTGCAAAAATTCGGCATACGATTTTTCACTGGTCAGGAAACAGATATCCTGCGATTCTGCTTTGTTATAAGTGGGGAGTCCTTTTTCTTCAGATATACGGCGGGTATCTTTTTTATACATGCGGCCGAGGGGGAAAAGGATATGGGCAAGCTGGTCCTGTGTCAGGTGGTACATCATGTAGGACTGGTCTTTGGCGATATCCGCGGCCTTTTCTACCTGGTACTTTCCGCGGGTACCGTCATAAGTGATCCGCGCATAATGTCCCGTGGCGAAGTAAGGACAATCAAAGTAAGCACGGACGGTGTCGTAAAAAAAACCGAACTTAATTTTAAAATCACACATCATACAGGGATTCGGCGTGATGCCGTTTTTGTAAGAATCCACAAAATAGGACAGCACTACGTCCTGATACATTTTCCGTACATCAATGACCTTATGGGGGATACCGAGGAAGTCAGCCATTTCCTGCGCCTCTGTTAAATCCTGCCCGTCAAACTGATTCATAGTGGCGCCGTACACATCGTACCCCGCCTCCTGCAGCAGGTGCGCCGTCAATGTACTGTCGACACCGCCGGACATGGCGACAACGACTTTCTTTTTTTCTGTCATGGAAGAATCCTTTCTGCAGGCATTTCCTTTTGAAATACCCGAACCATCATTCGCAGGAAATATCCTGTCAATCTCAGCGGAGTGAAAGTCCGAAGGAATGCATACATTATAGCACAGCGGGCAAGCGTCAGTGCCTGCAGGAAAGGATATCGGAGTTCATAATCTGTTGGCTGTGAGTTGGTAACCGATAGCCGGCTGACAGAAGTTGTTCGCGGTATTCCGAGACCGGCAGCTATTTTTGTTTTTTTATAAAACGGTGTGGTGTAATTATTACTTTCCCTTGAAGTCCGCGGGGCATTTTTCAAGGAATGCTGTAATCCCCTCTTTGAAATCTTCGCTTGACGAGCACTGGCCAAGATAAATTTCTTCTGCCGCCATAAAGGTTTCAAAATCTTTGTACATGCTTTCAAACATCAGTTTCTTCATGTTTCTGTATGCCAGGGCCGGGCCTTTTGTCAGTTTTTTTGCAAAATCCATCGTTTTCGTAAGGAGATCTTCCTTTGTGGTCACTTCTTTGATAAGTCCAATTCGGAATGCCTCTTTTGCATCAACGGGGCGGCCTGTGACAAACATGTCAAAGGCGCGGTGTGTGCCGATCATGCGGGGGAGCATGTATACGCCGCCGGTATCGGGACAAAGACCGATGCCTACAAAGGCCTGAAGGAATTTAGCGTTGTCTGCGGCAAAAATGAAATCACACCCGAAAGCAAGATTCGCACCGCCGCCTGCCGCTGCTCCTGCTACGGCACAAATGACGATTTTTGACATTTTTTTTATGTACAAAACGATTTCAGATAATTTCTTAGCCAGAGGCCCCATGGATTCTTTTGCGAAGTCCGGCTCCTCACAATGGGCTTTCATATAGCGGATATCGCCACCGCCGCAAAATGCACGGCCTGCACCTGTGATGACAACGACCTTTACATCGGGAGCCGTTTCAGCTTTTTTGAGGGCGTCTTCCAGTTCGAGAGACATGTTCATGTCGAGCGCATTCAGCGTGGGCGCATAATCGAGGGTAATGACAGCAATTCCTTCTGTCTGTTCCAGTCTGATCATTTTGTAATCCATGAGAACCTCCTTATATTTCTAAAACAAATACATGTTATTTCTATTATAACACTAAAAATAAGGACTGCCGGAATGTATCAGCACAGGAGGCATATATAATAGAAAGCAAAGAAGTAATTACAAAAACAGAGAAAATAGAAATCGGACAGCATACTGTGAAACTTTATATTCCTGAAGCGGCGGATGCAGTTTTTCAGACAGGTAATATTCTTATTACGGGAGATTGATCAACAGAAAACTCTTACTCAACCGGATAAGGGCTTTTATTTTGGAGAAAGATCTTTTAAATGATGTGAATTAGTCATGGAAAAATGATTTCATATGACAAATAAATATTTGATATTTAAAAATAATAATATATACTTTAAGTCGTATTATTGATGAATAAATGTATATTATTGAGGGGGCTTTTTACTTATGGAAATGGTATTGGGATTTGCAGTATTGCTTGTTTGTCTGTTCCTCGGCATACGGCACGGGGGGATTGGGCTGGCTGTTATCAGCGGCATCGGCCTTATGCTGTATACTTTTGTATTCCACTACAAGCCGGGCACACCACCCATCGGCGTCATGCTCACTATCCTGGCCGTTGTAACCTGCGCGGGGTTTTTGCAGACTTCCGGCGGTCTTACAGTTATGCTGAAGTATGCGGAAAAATTTCTCCGCAATAATCCGAAGCACATTACTATTCTTGCTCCGGTGACTACATGGTTCCTTACCGTTTTATGCGGCACGGGCCATGTCGTTTATACGATGTTCCCGATCATTTACGATATTTCTATTAAGCAGAATATCCGTCCGGAACGTCCGATGGCGGTTTCTTCGGTCGCGTCCCAGATGGGGGTTTCCGCGTCTCCCGTTTCTGTTGCTGTTGTTTCCATTGTCGGATTCATGGCGGCTGCAGGGCAGAATTATTCACTGCTCCAGATTTTGTCCATCTCCGTTCCCGCTACGCTTTTTGGTGTTCTCTGCGCGGCTTTTTACAGTTATAGACGCGGCAGGGATTTAGAAAAAGACGAAGCATTCCAGGAAATGATAAAAGATCCTGAACAAAAAGAGTATATCTACGGTGACAATGAAACTTTGCAGGGGCGTGAACTGCCGTCTTCCTATTATCATGCGACGGGGATTTTCCTCATAGGGATTATCTGCATTGCCATTCTTGGCAACTTCCCGGATTTGCTCCCGCATTTCCCGAATGCGAAAGGAAAGATGGCTGCTATCTCTATGACTACCGTTATCCAGATGGTGATGCTTTTTGTTTCCGCCCTCATTCTCTTTGCCTGCAAAACGAAAGCGAAGGAAGTGGGGAACAGCCAGGTATTCCGCGCGGGCATTGTGGCTCTTGTTTCCGTTTACGGTGTCGCATGGATGGCTGATACTTACTTTGCAAGCCACATGGGTGTTCTGAAAACATTCCTCGGTTCCGTGGTGACCCAGCACCCATGGACGTATGGCCTGGTCCTGTTCTTTACTTCCAAACTTGTAAATTCGCAGGGGGCGGCGGTTGCTATCGTTATGCCTATGGCGCTTAGTCTAGGCATGGATCCGGTCATGGTTATGTCTTTCCTTCCTGCATGCTACGGTTATTTCTTCCTGCCGACGTATCCGTCCGACCTGGCATGTATCGGCTTTGACCGTTCCGGTACGACAAGAATCGGGAAGTTCGTTTTGAACCACAGTTTCATGCTCCCCGGACTGATTGGCGTTATCTGCGCCTGCGGCATGAGCTTCGTCATTGCCCACGCCATTCTGTAATAAACGATTAAAAAACCATTTCTTTCCTGTATAGGGAGAAATGGTTTTTGTATTGGATTTATTTCAGCCATAAATTCATGGCTGCCTTTGCGGCGTCTTCCGGAGAGATATATCCCTGCTGCGCCATAAGTGTGAGGACGACAGTCATGCGCTGTGCTCCTTCTTTCGGATGGTCAATGGGGTCATAGGCGCTGGGGGCTTGGGGGAGTCCTGCAAGCATAGCACATTGGGAAAGATCCAAATCTTTTGGCTCTTTCCCAAAGTATGTGAGGCTCGCTTCCTTGAGCCCATAGGCACCATGGCCGAAGTAAATTGTATTGAGGTAGAGTTCAAGAATCTGGTCTTTCGTATAATATTTTTCCAGCTGGACTGCAAGAGCGAGTTCTTCCATTTTACGAAGGATGGTCCGGTCGTTAGAAAGAAAAATATTTTTTACTGTCTGCTGCGTAATGGTACTGCCGCCTTCCAGGGTACGCCCTGCGAAGTAGTTTGTGACAGCTGCTCTGGTAACGCCGATAGGATCTATGGCGCCGTGCTCGTAGAAGCGGCGGTCCTCGGTGGCGATGATTCCTTTTTTCAGAAGATCAGGAATTTCCTTTTGGGAAATGAACTTATTTCTGTCTACCCGTGCTTCGAGAGATTCTTTAAAATGAAGAATGTTTCCGAGCTTTTCTTTTACCGTGGAAAGAGAAGAGTCCTTTTTGCTGTCTTCCGTGTCCGGTGAAAGAGACGGATTTGATTTCCCTTCTTCTACGGCGGGCGTGGTAATAAGCGTACCGATCCGGCCGGTGAGTTCTTCAAGCCAGTTTTTTTCTGTGCGGCGGGGTTCGGATTTCGATGCTGCCCGCGGCGGGGAAAAATCTTTGACAGAGGAGTTTCCTTCACGGATTCCCCAGTACCCTGCAGCGCAAAGTATAAGTATGAAAAATAAAAGTTTTTTCATTGCCGTTTCCTTATCCAAATACAATATAGTTCTTTCATTCATTCTACCATACGGGAGAGAAAGGAACAGGGGCAGACGGCAAGCCACCTGCGGACTTTATGCGGGGAAATGCATTTTGTGGTATAATTTCTTTGTATGAATATAAATAGATGAAATAATAAAAGAGTGTAGTGGCAGTTCATTTTTTGACTGCCGCCTTTTAAGGAGATTTTATGAGCGAGGAAATCCACGAAATACAGGCGCATCATGCCGGTGAAAATGGGAAAAGCGATTACGGCGCGAAGGATATACGCGTGCTGGAAGGTCTGGAAGCGGTTCGTCTCCGTCCGGGAATGTATATCGGTTCCACTTCTGCCCGCGGTCTGCATCATCTGGTGTATGAAGTCGTAGATAACAGTATTGATGAAGCCCTTGCCGGTTTCTGCACCCATATCGAGGTCACTTTGAATGATGACGGGAGCTGTACGATTACCGATAACGGCCGCGGCATACCGACAGGGCTCCATGAAACGGGGAAACCGGCGATGGAAGTCGTTCTCACTGTTCTCCATGCGGGCGGTAAATTCGGCGGCGACGGGTATCCAATTTCCGGCGGCCTGCATGGTGTAGGTATTTCCGTCGTTACGGCGCTGTCTGAATGGACGACGGTCACCGTAAAAAGAGAAGGGCATTTCCATGAGATGAAGCTTGCCCGCGGTGTTGTAACCCAGCACATGAAGACTTTTGGGGAGACAACGGAAACAGGGACGCAGGTAACTTTCAAGCCGGACGGAGAAATATTTAAAGAAGGCACCGATTTCGATTATGATACACTGAAAGTCCGTATGCGTGAGCTGGCGTTTCTGAATAAAGGCCTCACCATCACACTGACTGATGTCCGTGACGGTGCGACTCATCAGGATGTATTCTGTTATGCCGGCGGTATTGTGGAATTCATTAAGTTCCTGAATGAAGGAAAAGATCTGGTGGATCCCGGCGTCATTTCTTTTGAGGGAGAAAAAGACCGTGTTATTGTGGATATCGCCATGCAGTACCAGGCGGGATACAGTGAATCCATGTACACCTTTGTCAATAATATCAATACGGTGGAAGGCGGCATGCATCTCACCGGTTTCCGCAATGCGCTGACACGCACCATTAACGATTATGCCCGTTCCAATAATTTGCTGAAACCCAATGAAGAAAACCTGTCCGGTGATGATGTCCGTGAAGGGCTGACCTGTGTCATTTCCGTCAAGGTTCCGAATCCCCAGTTTGAGGGGCAGACAAAGACGAAGTTAGGCAATCAGGACGTCAAGGGGATTGTGGATACTATTGTTTCCGACGGACTCCGTACCTATCTGGAAGAACATCCGGCGGAAGCCAAAGAAATTATTTCCAAATCCATTACGGCCAATCGCGCGAGAGAAGCGGCACGCCGGGCAAGAGAACTGACACGCCGTAAGAATGCGCTCGAAGTTTCCAGCCTTCCCGGCAAATTGGCCGATTGCTCGGAGAAAGATCCAAAGTTCACGGAAATCTATATCGTCGAAGGTGATTCCGCGGGCGGTTCTGCCAAATCGGGCCGTGATCGGCGTTATCAGGCGATTCTTCCACTCCGTGGCAAAATTTTGAATGTGGAAAAAGCAAGACTGGATAAGGTGCTGAATTCCGATGCCATCCGTACTATGATTACCGCTTTCGGCACAGGGGTGGCGGAAGATTTCGATATTAAAAAACTTCGTTATTATAAAATCATCATCATGACCGATGCCGATGTTGACGGTGCCCATATCCGTACACTGCTTCTGACTTTCTTCTATCGGTACATGAAACCCCTTATTACCGAAGGCCATGTATATATAGCCCAGCCGCCGCTCTACCAGGTGCGTAAAGGACGCCAGAAGTACTATACTTATGATGATGTGGAACAGGATAAATTGTTGAATGAAATCGGCCGTGACGGTTGTGCGATTCAGAGATACAAAGGTCTTGGGGAGATGAACCCTGAGCAGCTTTGGGATACCACCATGAACCCGGAGCAGCGTGTCATGCTGAAAGTGGAACTGACTGATGCTGTGGAAGCAGACCGTCTCTTTACCATTCTTATGGGAGACAAAGTGGAGCCTCGTCGTAAGTTTATCGAAGACAATGCAAAGAATGTAAGCAACTTGGATCTGTAAAACCGGATTTATGAAATGAGGCCGTGAGGGAATACCTTGCGGTCTTTTTGCCTTCTTTTATGTATGAACGTATTCAAAAGAGGAGTGGTTCTCAGAAAAAATCTCTTTATATATTAAATAGAAGTATATAAAAGGATAAAGAAATAAATAAAAGTGTTCGATCTTGTCAAAAAGCAAAATATAAAGTGAATGTATCTTAGTTTATAAAAAATTATGGAATTTTAGAGCAAGGTAGTACACACACGGAGGCGTGTTTTTGATATATTCATGAAAATAGATGTAATAAAAACCAGTGCTTATCGGATGAATTGAAGGCTCAGGGATAAAAATAAATTTTTTATAAAATAGTTGCGGCAATGAGAAAATAATAGTATTATTTAAAGGCTGAACGTTTCAGGATGTTTACGAAAAAACGCCTGAACTCCGTTCAAGAAACTATGAAGTGGAAGGTGGCCTGTCATGCAGGGGAATTTCCACGGAGCAGTTCATTCATGAAATGAACGAGGAGGTTAAGTAGTATGTCGAAACAGGAAAAAATCAGAATTCGCCTGAAAGGCTATGATCACAAAGCGATTGATCAGAGTGCGGCGAAAATCGTGGAAACTGCAAAAAGAACAGGATCCACAGTCTCAGGGCCGATTCCGCTCCCTACCGAGAAGAATGTGTATACCATTCTTCGTTCTCCGCATGTCAACAAGGACAGCCGTGAACAGTTTGAAATGCGTATCCACAAGAGGCTGATTGATATCCTTGATCCGTCTAAAAAGACGGCAGACGCGCTGATGAGACTGGAACTTCCAGCTGGCGTCAGCATTGAAATTAAAGTGTAAGGAGGTGCAAAGATGTCTAAAGCTATTTTGGGAACAAAATTAGGAATGTCTCAGGTGTTTGCTGAAAACGGCGACCTCGTTCCGGTTACTGTTGTAGAAGTTCTCCCGAATGTTGTCGCAGGTGTAAAGACTGTTGAGACTGACGGTTACAATGCTGTACAAATCGGATACGGCGCTGTCAAGGAAAAACATTTAACTAGACCGGTTAAGGGGCAGTTTGAAAAAGCCGGTATTGATCCGGTTAAATATCTCCGTGAATACAGACTGGCTGAAAAGCCGGAATACACGGTGGGCCAAACTCTGGCTGCTGATATCTTCGCTGCTGGCGAATTCGTGGACGTAATCGGCATCAGCAGAGGTAAAGGCTTCGCCGGTACGATTAAGCGTTGGAATCACCAGCGTGGACCTGAAAGCCACGGCTCCAAAAATCATCGCCAGACCGCATCTCTGGGTGCGCGTATGTCCGGCGGCGGCGGAAAGGTGTTCAAAGGCAAAAAAATGCCTGGACAGCTGGGTGGCGATCGCGTGACAGTTCAGAACCTGGAAGTGGTGAGAGTTGACACGGACCGCAGCATTCTGCTGGTTAAAGGCGGGATTCCCGGCGCCAAGGGAAGTCTCGTCATGGTGAAGACTGCAGTTAAGTCTTCCAAATAATATTGTCCGGAACAACAGAAAATTGTTCTTATTGTAAGGAGGAACATCTCAATGCCGAAAGTAACACTGTATAACACTGCCGGCGCGGCAGCCGGTGAGATAGAGCTGAATGACAGCGTATTCGGTGTAGAATACAACGAAGCTGTTATTCACCAGGCAGTGGTGCGTCAGATGGCAAACGAACGCCTCGGCACCCATGCCACAAAGACCAGAGGCCTTGTACGCGGCGGCGGCAGGAAACCCTGGAAGCAGAAAGGCACAGGCCGTGCCAGAGTCGGATCTATCCGCTCCCCATTGTGGGTAGGCGGCGGCACCGTCTTTGGACCGACACCGAGAAGCCATGCGAAAGACATGACAAGAAAAGCACGTCAGCTGGCCGTTAAATCCGCGCTGAGTGAAAAGCTCCGTGCCAACGAATTGATTGTTGTCGATGCGATCAACTTTGATGCGCCGAAGACAAAGGAAGTCGTAAAATTCCTGGCCGCGTTTAATGTTGATGGTAAAGCGCTGATTGTTGACGGAGGCACTGCTTCTGAAAACACCGTACTGAGCGCCCGCAACATTCCTGGCGTAAAAGCATACGCTCCGAGCGGTCTCAATATTTATGATATCGTTCATTACACTAAATTGTTCCTGACACAGGACGCAGTAAAGAAGATTGAGGAGGTACTCGCATAATGGAAGCTCGTGACATCCTCATCCGCCCGATTGTGACGGAAAAATCTACCGCTCTGATGGAACAGGGCAAATATACATTCCGCGTACCGCTTGCTGCTACAAAGATCCAAATCCGCCAGGCGGTGGAACAGATTTTCAAGGTAAAGGTACAGGCTGTGAATACCATGCGTTATGAAGGCAAGTTAAAACGTATGGGCCGCACACAGGGGCGCCGCAGCGATTGGAAGAAGGCAGTCGTTACACTCAAGCCGGGTGAAGCGATTGAACTCTTTGAAAGTTAAGGGAGGAGTAATATAAATGGCTTATAAATCATTTAAACCGTACACCCCCGGACGCCGCCAGATGACCGTATCTACCTTTGAGGAAATTACAACAGATAAACCGGAAAAATCTCTTCTGGCTCCTGTTCATAACCATGGTGGTCGCAATGGCTCCGGCAAGATGACAGTCCGCCATCAGGGCGGTGGTCATAAACGTCAGTACAGAATCATTGATTTCAAGAGAATGAAAGACAATGTTCCGGCTACGGTGGCAACAATTGAATATGATCCGAACCGTACTTGCCGTATCGCGCTCCTGCACTATGCAGATGGTGAGAAGCGCTATATCCTTGCGCCAAAGGGATTGAAGGTGGGAGACATCGTTACCAGCGGTCCGGAATCCGATATTAAAATCGGCAATTGCCTGCCGCTGATCAATATTCCTCTTGGTACTGTGATACATAATGTGGAATTGAAAATCGGCAAGGGCGGACAGATGGTTCGTTCTGCAGGCGCAAGCGCCCAGCTGATGGCAAAAGAAGGTGATCATGCTCTTCTTCGTCTCCCCAGCGGCGAGCTTCGCAAAGTACACATTCGCTGCCGTGCCACCATCGGGGTCGTTGGTAATGAGGATCATGAAAATATTACCTTGGGTAAAGCAGGAAGAAACCGCTGGCTCGGTGTTCGTCCCGCTAACCGCGGCGTAGTCATGAACCCGAACGATCATCCCCATGGCGGCGGCGAAGGCAAATCTCCTGTCGGACGTAAGCGTCCTGTTACACCGTGGGGTAAGCCTGCATACGGCGTAAAGACCCGCGACAACAAGAAAGCGTCCACTAAACTGATTGTTAAGAGACGCAAGTAAGATAAGGAGGAGTAAAAGTGTCCAGATCCGTAAAAAAAGGTCCGTTTGTCGCATTCTCTCTTTTGAAAAAGATTGATGCCATGAACGCATCGGAAGAAAAGAAAATTATTAAAACCTGGTCTCGTGCTTCTACCATCCTGCCGAGTTTCGTAGGTCATACAATTGCGATTCACGATGGAAGGAAACACGTGCCGGTGTATATCACAGAAGATATGGTTGGCCATAAACTTGGCGAATTTGCTCCGACCCGTACATTTAAGGGTCATAATAAGAGCGATAAATAATAGGGGGGATTAAGATGGAAGTACAGGCTATTGCAAGAAACATCCGCATCTCTCCCCGTAAGGTTCGCATCGTGGCTGACCTCATTCGCGGCAAGAGTGCCGGTGAAGCACTTTCTATTCTGCGCAACACGCCGAAAGCGGCATCTTCTGTCGTCGAAAAGGCGCTGAGAAGTGCTATGGCAAATGCAGAAAACAACAACAATATGAATATTGACAGTCTTTACATTTCTACGATTTTTGTAGATGCAGGTCCGATCATGAAGCGCGTGCACCCACGTTCTCGTGGACAGGCTTTCGGGATTATGAAACGTACCAGCACACTGACGGTAAAGGTTTCTGAAAGAGAATAATCGAAGGAGGGAAACGTTTTGGGTCAGAAAGTTAATCCGCATGGAATGCGTGTAGGCGTGATCAATGACTGGGATTCCAAATGGTTTGCAGAAAAAGATTATGCTGCACTGCTTGTGGAAGACGCGAAAATCCGCCAGTTTTTAAAGAAGCACCTGTTTGTGGCAGGCATTTCCAAGATTGGCATTAAGCGTGTCGGAACAAGAATAAAAATTGCCATTTACACAGCTAAGCCGGGCATGGTCATTGGCCGCGGCGGCACAGGTATTGAGGATATCAAAAAGGCGCTTGCCACTGTTACCGACAAAGAAGTCGATATTGATATCCTTGAAATTAAATCCAAAGATATGAGCGCTATCCTCGTTGGTGAAGATATCGCTTCCCAGCTGGAAAGACGTATCGGTTTCCGCCGTGCTGTTAAGCAGGCTGTCGGCAGAACCATGCGTATGGGGGCTAAGGGAATTAAAGTTACTGTATCCGGTCGTCTCGGCGGTGCTGAAATCGCCCGCAGTGAAAGTTACCGTGAAGGTTCTATTCCGTTGCAGACACTGCGTGCGAATATCGACTATGCGGTAGCTACGGCACACACTACTTATGGTGCTATCGGTATTAAAGTTTGGATTTATAAGGGCGAGCTTGCCCCGGGACAGACTGTTGATGAAAATGAAAATATCCGCACAAGCAAGGATCGCGGAAACCGCCATGAAAACGGCAATAGAAGAGGCGGACGCAGAGGTGATCGCCGTGAACGCAGACCGAGAAATGAAGAACGTACTGAAAGGAGTGATTCCTGATGTTAATTCCGAAGCGTACAAAGTACCGTAAGCAGTTCCGCGGTCGCATGAAAGGCAGAGCACATCGTGGAAACACTGTAACTTACGGCGAATTCGGTCTGGTAGCAATGGAACCGTCTTGGATTACCAGCCGCCAGATTGAGGCTGCACGTATTGCCATGACACGTTATACCAAACGTGGCGGCAAGGTATGGATTAAGATTTTCCCGGACAAACCGGTAACATCCAAACCGATCGGTACCCGCCAAGGGTCCGGCAAGGGCTCTGTGGAATACTGGGTAGCCGTAGTAAAACCGGGCCGTGTTATGTTTGAAATGGGCGGTATCCCGGCGGAAGCAGCAAAAGAGGCTATGCGTCTTGCAAGCAACAAGCTGCCGATTAAAACAAAATTTGTAGTTAAAGGTCAAGAAGTGGCAGGTGAATAAAATGAAGGTCAATGAAATTCGTAACCTGAGCACTGCCGAAAGAAATGAAAAGGTTGCCGGCTTAAAGGAAGAACTGTTTAACCTTCGTTTTCAACTCGCTACCGGTCAGCTTGAAAACCCGATGCGTATCCATGAAGTGAAGAAGGATATTGCAAGAATCAAGACCGTTCAGCGTGAAGACGAATTGAAGGCTGCCAAAAAGGCATAACGGTTATTCCATAAGGAGGATCTCATGGCAGAAGAAAGAAATCTGCGCAAAGTGCGCCAGGGAATTGTCGTAAGCGACAAGATGGATAAAACTGTCGTAGTTGCTGTCGAACGCAAGGTTCCCCATAAGCTTTACAAAAAAGCTCTTAAATCTACAACCAAGTTCAAAGCGCATGACGAAAACAACGAATGTCGCGTCGGTGACACCGTCCGCATTGTCGAAACCCGCCCGCTGTCCCGTGACAAGCGTTGGAGAGTCGAGAAAATCGTTGCCCGTCAGGATTAATAATATAGTTTTATAGGAGGATTGGCACGATGATTCAGCAGGAAAGCAGACTCAACGTTGCAGATAATACCGGTGCTAAGAACATCCTGGTTATCAAAGTTCTGGGCGGTTCTTTCCGCAGAAGCGGAAATATCGGCGATGTCGTAGTTGCTACAGTCAAAGATGCATCACCCGGTGGCGTTGTAAAGAAGGGCCAGGTAGTTAAGGCTGTTGTGGTTCGTTCGGTAAGCGGTGTGAGCCGTGCGGACGGTTCCCATATCCGCTTCGATGAAAATGCAGCTGTCATTATTAAAGATGACAAGAGCCCGGTAGGAACACGTATTTTTGGACCGGTAGCAAGAGAGCTCCGTGAAAGAGATTTCATGAAGATCATTTCCCTGGCTCCGGAAGTGCTCTGATAGGAGGCAAACATGAGTCAGAAACTGCACGTAAAGACCGGTGACACAGTAGTTGTCATTTCCGGTAAAGATAAAGGCAAGCAGGGCAAGATTACAGCGGCTCTGCCAAAGAAAGGCCGTGTTGTCGTTGAGGGTGTCAATGTTGTTAAGAGACATACCAAGCCGACACAGGCGAATCCTAAGGGCGGAATTATTGAAAAAGAGGCCCCGATCAACGTATCCAAAGTCATGATACTGGATCCGGAAACAAAGAAACCAACCCGCATAAAAAAAGTACAGCAAAAAGATGGTACATACGTCAGAGCGGCTGTAAAGAGCGGCGCTGTTTTAGACAATGCAAAGTAAGCGGGAAGGGAGGATAACAAGTGTCCAGATTAAATGATTTGTACAAGGGAGAAATCAGAAAATCCCTTCGTGAAAAATTCGGCTACACGAATGAGATGGAAATTCCGAAGCTGGAAAAGATCGTCATTAACATTGGCGTCGGAGAAGCGACGGAGAATTCAAAGGCGGTTGATGCTGCTGCGTCTGATCTTGCGGCTATCACAGGACAGAAGCCTTTGATTTGTAAAGCGCACAGATCTCTGGCGGCATGGAAGATTCGTGAAGGCATGCCTCTTGGCTGCAAAGTAACACTTCGCGGCGAAAGGATGTATGAATTTCTTGACCGCCTGATCAATATTGCACTTCCCCGTGTCCGCGATTTTCGTGGTATCAGCGCACAGAGCTTTGACGGCCGCGGCAATTATGCTTTCGGTGTTAAAGAACAGCTGATTTTCCCCGAAGTTGATTATGAAAAAATTGACAGAATCCGCGGGATGGATATTATCATAGTCACAACGGCTAAAACCGATGAAGAAGCACGTGAAATGCTGAAACAGTTCGGAATGCCGTTTAAGAAGTAAGCAGGAGGACAATATGGCGAAAAAGTCTATGTTGGAACGCGAAAAAAAGAGAGAACTTTGCGCTCAGAAATTTGCAGCTAAACGTCAGGCGTTAAAAGAAGCCGGAGACTATGAAGCACTCAGCAAGCTTCCGCGCAACGCGTCCCCGACACGTCTGCATAACCGTTGCAAACTGACCGGCCGTCCCCACGGCTTTATGCGTAAATTCGGAATCTGCCGTAATCAGTTCCGAGATCTGGCATACCGCGGAGAAGTCCCGGGCGTGAGAAAAGCCAGCTGGTAATCGAGATTTCGGGAGGAGGATTAAATAATGGTAACAACCGATCCGATTGCGGATATGCTTACCCGTATCCGTAATGCGAACGATGCATATCATGAAAAAGTAGATATGCCTGCTTCTAAAATTAAGGCCGCTGTGCTTGAAATTTTGAAGAATGAAGGCTTTATTAAGAATGTTGAACAGATCGAAGTAGAAGGCCATCAGGTATTGCGTGTTGTACTGAAGTACGGTGCAAACCGTGAAAAGGTCATCAAAGGTCTGAAGAGAATTTCCAAGCCGGGCCTGCGTGTATATGCAGGGCATGAAGAACTGCCAAAAGTTCTCGGCGGGCTTGGTATTGCAATTATTTCCACATCCAAGGGCATCAAGACGGACAAGGCTGCTCGTAAAGAGGGTCTTGGCGGCGAAGTCCTTGCATATGTCTGGTAATCCGTTGGAGGTATAACATGTCAAGAATTGGCAAAAAACCGATTGCGGTTCCGGCAGGTGTGGAAGTCAAGATTGACGGACATACTGTCACCGTAAAAGGTCCGAAAGGCACATTAAGCCGTAAATTAAATCCGGCGATCGACGTTAAAGTAGAAGATGGACAGGTTAACGTTATTCGTCCAAATGATGAAAAAGAAAGCCGTTCCCTGCACGGTCTATGCCGCACGCTTGTGAATAACATGGTGGTCGGCGTGACACAGGGGTTTGAAAAGAAATTGGAGATCCAGGGTGTTGGATACAATGCACAGATGCAGGGGCGGAATCTGAAGCTGGCTCTCGGGTTTTCCCATCCGGTTATCATTACCCCTCCGGAAGGAATTACTCTTTCCACACCGTCTTCCGTTATCATTGTCGTATCTGGCGCTGATAAGGAAATGGTAGGGCAGGTTGCTTCTGAAATCCGTAACTGGCGCAGGCCTGAACCTTATAAAGGCAAAGGGATCCGTTATTCCGGCGAACACGTTCGTCGTAAGGCTGGTAAGACCGGCGCAACGAAGTAAAACAGGAGGTAGAAAGATATGCGTAAAAATGCAAGCAGAACAGCTGTTATTCGCCGCCACCTGCGTCTTCGCCAGAAGATTACCGGTACTGCTGATCGTCCCCGTCTGAGTGTTTTCCGTTCTTTGGCGAACATTTATGCACAGGTGATTGATGATACGACCGGTACTACTCTCGTTGCGGCAAACAGCCTCGATAAAGAATTTAAGGCTGATTTCCCTTACGGTGGCAATATAGAAGCGGCCAGGGCAGTTGGTGAACTGGTAGCAAAAAGAGCTCTTGCAAAGGGTATTGATACCGTAGTGTTCGATCGTGGAGGCAATATATATCATGGCAGAGTAAAAGCTCTGGCTGAAGGTGCCCGCGAAGCCGGCTTGAAATTTTAAGGTAAAGGAGAAAGCACATGCCAAGATTTGAAAAACAGGAATCCGACTTACAGGAAAACGTCGTTTTTATTAACCGCGTTGCTAAAGTCGTAAAAGGCGGCCGTCGTTTTTCCTTTGCTGCAGTTGTAGTTGTCGGTGATGGAAAAGGCAGAGTAGGCGCAGGCCTCGGCAAAGCTGCCGAAGTTCCGGAAGCGATTCGCAAGGGCGTTGAAGATGCTAAGAAAAACATGATTAACGTTGCTTTGAAGAATGGCACCATTCCCCATGAATCCCTTGGGATTTACGGAGCAGGCAAAGTTATTATGAGACCGGCTGCTGAAGGTACAGGTATCAAGGCGGGCGGTCCGGTTCGTGCAGTGCTTGCGCTGGCAGGCGTTCGCAATGTTCTCACCAAATCCCTTGGTTCTTCCAATCCGATCAATATGGTAAAGGCTACCTTGGACGGAATGGCAAAATTGGAAAACGTTCAGACCGTAGCGGCACTCCGCGGCAAAACGGTTGATGAAATTTATAACTGATAGGAGAACGATCATGAAGGTTATCATTACACTCAAGAAAAGTGTGATCGGCTCCAAACCCGAGCACATCGCTACAGTGAAAGCTCTCGGTCTGAAGAAGACCAATTCCTCTGTAGTGAAGGAACTCACCCCCCAGATTCAAGGCATGGTACATGCCGTTCGTCATCTGGTTGAATGTAAAGAAGCTGAATAAAAGGAGGTGCACGAATGAAACTGCATGAACTGAAACCGGCTGAAGGTTCCAAAAGAGCACGTCGTCGTGTAGGTCGTGGCATAGGTTCCGGCATGGGCAAACAGTCCACCCGCGGAGCCAAAGGGCAGAATGCAAGAACCGGTGGCGGCGTCCGTCCAGGATTTGAAGGCGGCCAGATGCCTCTGTACCGCCGACTCCCGAAACGCGGCTTCAAGAATATTTTCGCTGATAAATATGCTGTTGTTAACGTAGAACAGCTGAACCGCTTTGAAGATAAAGCTGTTGTAGATCCGGCAGCTCTTGTAGAAGCCGGTATTCTTAAAAATGTTCTCGATGGCGTCCGTATTTTGGGCAATGGAGAACTGACCAAGGCTCTTGATGTAAGAGCGCAGGGATTCACCAAGTCCGCACAACAGAAAATTGAAGCAGCAGGTGGAAAAGTAGAGGTGATCTGATATGGGATCTGCCTTCGCAAACTTTGCCGCCAATAAGGAATTGAAGGATCGCATTCTCTTTACGATGGTGATGTTCTTCGTGTTCCGTCTTGGCGTACATATTCCGGTTCCCGGAGTAGATACATCTATTTTAGAAAGTCTCTTTTCATCAGGAAATCTCTTTGGGTTTCTGGATCTGTTCTCCGGTGGTGCTCTGAGCAAATTTTCACTTTTTGCCATGAGTATTACCCCGTACATCAACTCTTCCATTATTATGCAGCTTCTGACTTCCGTTATTCCCACATTGGAAGAATGGCGGAAAGACGGGCAGGAAGGGTATAAGAAGATCCAGAAAGTCACAAGATACTTCACGATTTTCCTTGCTGTCGTGCAGGCTTTCGGCATGACTTACGCACTGCGTATCAATCATGCACTGGTGGATAACAGCTGGCTTTATTTCGGATTCATTATCGTAGTTCTGACAGCAGGCACATGCCTTCTGATGTGGATCGGCGAGCAGATCACCGAGCACGGCATCGGTAATGGTATTTCTCTTATTATTTTCTGTGGTATTGTGGCGCGTTTTCCGGAAGCCATTTCCACAGTCATTGAATACCTGAAGATTGGGACGATCAGTCCGTTCCAGCTTCTTCTCTTTGTTATCATTGCCCTTGGCATGATCCTTATGGTCATCGAGGTCAATGAGGGACAGCGAAGGGTGTCCATCCAATACGCAAAACGTGTTGTTGGCCGTAAAATGTACGGCGGACATTCCACATTCCTGCCTTTGAAAGTCAATCAGGCAGGTGTTATCCCGATCATTTTCGCTTCTTCCATTATTATGCTTCCGGTTACACTGGCGCAGTTCGTTCATATTGGTTGGGTGCAGTCTGTAGGCAACTTTTTTGCCTGGGGATCTTGGCCTAATACGATCTGCTACGGTATCTTGATCTTCATTTTCACCTATTTTTATACGGCGATTTCCCTGAACATCAAAGAACTGGCAGATAATATGAAGAAATACGGCGGGTTTATTCCCGGTATTCGTCCCGGCGAACCGACAATGATATATATTGACAAGGTTATGAGCCGCATTACGCTGGCAGGTGCTCTTTTTCTGGCATTCATTGCGATTCTTCCGAACTTCATCGGAAATATTACCGGTATCCAGGGCGTATACTTCGGCGGCACGTCTTTACTGATCGTTGTCGGTGTTGCCCTTGATACGATGAGACAAGCGCAGTCGCTGATGGTAACAAGAAACTATCAGGGCTTCATTAAGTAAGGAGCAGGGCTATGTATATTTTGTTGATGGGACCTCCCGGTGCAGGAAAAGGCACGCAGGCGGAAAAACTCATTCGTGATTACGGTATCCCCCAGATTGCTACCGGTGATATGTTCCGCGCGGCAGTAAAATCAGGGACCGCCCTCGGAAAAGAAGCCAAAAGTTATATGGATAAAGGAGCGCTCGTACCTGACAGCGTGACTATCGGCATTGTTAAGGAACGGCTTGCGCAGGATGACTGCAAAAAAGGCTGGATTCTTGACGGGTTCCCAAGAACCACTGCACAGGCGGCGGCTCTTGATACTATACTCCATGAACTTGGAATCAGACTTACAGCCGTTATCGGGATCAAAGCTGATTCGAAAGGTCTCGTGAAGAGAATTGGCGGCAGGCTTGTCTGCAAAAAATGCGGTGCTTCTTTCCATAAGGAATTCCGTCCGCCAAAGAAAGAAAATGTCTGTGATAACTGCGGCGGGGAACTTTATCAGCGTGCTGATGATAATGAAGCGACAGTGGAGCAGCGCCTTGCCGTTTATGAGAAATCCACAAGACCTCTTATTGACTACTACGAAGCCAGTGGAAGATTTTGCGAAATTGACGGCGATCAATCCATGGAAAAGGTGTATTCTGATATCCGGGACGCATTGAAAAAGGCTTCAAAATGATTACGATTTATACATCGGAAGAAATAGAGAAAATTGCCGCGGCGGGAAAACTGACTGCAGATACACTCTCTATGCTTGAAAAGGCAGTTCGTCCGGGAATCAGCACCTTGGAACTGGATGAAATGGCGGAGAAATTTATCCGCAGCAGAGGCGGCATCCCGAGCTGCAAAGGCTATGAGGGATTTCCAGGAAGTATCTGCGCCTCTGTCAACGATACAGTTGTCCATGGAATTCCTTCTGCCCGAAAGATTTTGAAGAAAGGGGATATTATTTCCCTGGATCTTGTGGTAGAATTAAATGGTTATATGGGTGATTCCTGTATTACTATTCCTGTCGGGCATACGAATAAAAAGAATGCGCAGCTTTTAAAAGTGACAGAAGAAGCGCTTTTTGCCGGAATTAAACAGGCTGTACCGGGAAATACGGTCGGTGATATCGGTCATGCGGTTGAAAGTTACGTAAGACCTTATGGCTATGATGTACTCCGGGATTATGTAGGTCATGGCATCGGCATTGAAATGCATGAAGACCCGGAAATTCCGAACTACGGAACGCCGGGACACGGACCACGGCTGGAAGAAGGAATGGTTATCTGTATCGAGCCGATGGTTACTATGGGCAGAGCGGATATAATAACGCTTCGCGATGGCTGGGGTGTGGTGACAGCAGACGGTTTGCCTGCTGCACACTGTGAGCATACCATCGCCATAACCGGAAACGGCCCGAGAATTTTGACACTGCGTGATTAATGCAGCAGAAGACCGGTGAGTCTATGAAAAGCCAAAGGAGGCTCGAATGAGCAAGGCAGACGTTATTGAAGTGGAAGGAAAAGTTGTTGAAAAGCTTCCCAACGCCATGTTTCGTGTAAAACTTGAAAATGGCGGACATATCGTACTGGCGACGATTTCCGGCAAAATGCGTATGAATTTCATCCGTATCCTGCCCGGGGATAAAGTAACCATAGAACTTACGCCCTACGATTTAGAGCACGGCAGAATTACCTATCGTTACAAGTAAGCAAGGAGGAACCAAGATGAAGGTCAGACCGTCCGTCAAGAAGATGTGTGACAAATGCAAAATCATCAAACGCAAAGGCCGTGTAATGGTCATTTGTGAAAATCCAAAGCATAAACAGAGACAAGGTTAATTAAAAGGAGGTACAAGAGTAGATGGCACGTATAGCTGGTGTAGACTTACCAAGAGATAAGCGCGTTGAGATCGGCTTAACTTACATTTTTGGGATAGGCCTCACTCTTTCCAGAGAAATTTAGAATAAAACCGGAATCAGTCCGGATGTCCGCGTCAGAGATCTGACGGAAGACGATGTCGCCAATATCCGCAATGCACTTGCAGATTATAAAGTGGAAGGCGACCTGCGCAGGGAAGAATCCCTCAACATTAAGCGTTTAGTGGAAATCGGTTCTTACAGAGGCCGCCGTCATCGTGACGGACTGCCCACCCGCGGACAGCGTACAAAAACAAACGCCCGTACCCGCAAAGGACCGAGAAAAACGATCGCAGGCAAGAAGACTGCGACCAAGAAATAATGTTGAAGGAGGGATAAAATGGCTACGGTAAAAAGTAAAGCAAAAAGAAAAGAAAGAAAACATGTAGAATCCGGTGCAGCGCATATTCGTTCCACATTCAACAATACGATTGTAACGATTACTGATTCTAACGGTAATACCATTGCCTGGGCATCTGCCGGCGGACTGGGATTCAAAGGTTCCCGTAAGAGCACGCCGTTTGCGGCGCAGATGGCAGCAGAACAGGCAGCGAGAGCAGCCATCGATCAGGGAATGCGTTCCGCTGATGTATTTGTCAAAGGACCGGGCGCAGGCCGTGAAGCGGCTATCCGCGCATTGCAGGCAGCAGGTATCGAAGTCAGCAGCATTAAGGACGTTACCCCGATTCCTCACAACGGCTGCCGTCCTCCAAAACGCAGAAGAGTATAATAAAGGAAAGAGTTTCTTTCAGAAATAAATCTTAATTCCTTTTATTCCTGCGTAATATTTTGGCGCCAATGGCGCAGAAGGAGGACTTTGGATGAACGAAAATACAAGCTTCACAATTAAGACTGTGGAAATGAGTGCTGACGGGCGTTACGGCAAGTTCGAATGCGGACCGCTTGAACGCGGATACGGTATCACACTTGGCAACAGTCTTCGTCGCGTGTTGCTTTCATCTTTAGACGGTGTGGCGATTACGTCTATCAATATTGATGGAGTGGAACATGAATTTTCCACTGTACCCGGTGTACGGGAAGACGTAACAGACATGATCCTGAATTTGAAAAAAATCCGTTTCATCGCTTATGAAGAAGCGGAATTCCCAATCAAAGTCCGCGTAGATGTGACTAAAGAAGGAGTTCTTCTTGCAGGTGACCTTCAACTTCCGTCGGAAATTGATGTTCTGAATGGAGATTTGGCACTCTGCACACTGGATACGGAAGCGCATCTCGGAATGGAACTGACCATTGACCGCGGGCACGGCTACGTTCCTTTTACAAAAAATAGAAGAGAAGACGATCCCATCGGATCCATTCCGATTGACTCTATTTATTCTCCTGTGGTTAAATGCAACTATAATGTCAGCGATACCCGTGTAGGCAACGAAATGGACTATGATAAGCTGACACTGGAACTGGAAACTGACGGTTCCATCAAAGCAAGTGACGCAGTGGCCACTGCTGCCACTATTCTGATGAACTGCTTTGAACTGTTCCGTCCTCTGGCAACCGGTCCGATACTGGAAGCAAGAGATGGCAGCGATATGGCACGGCAGTCCTCCGATCAGCAGGCGGAAGAAGAGAAAATCGATCTCTCCGGCATTCCGATCGAAGAACTTGAACTTTCCGTTCGTGCATTTAACTGCCTGAAACGGGCTGAAATCAATACCCTTGACCAGCTTGCCGAAAAGACAGAAGAAGAACTTGGACGTGTACGTAATCTTGGTAAAAAATCAAATGATGAAATTATTGAGAAACTGGCACAGTTCAGAGGTCTCGGACTTCATTTGAAAGATTAAAATCCAAAAAGATAGGTAATTTAGGAGGAAACAATGGCACGTAGTAGACTGAGAAGAGTCAGCGGCGCGCGTAAAGCACTGCTCCGCAGCCTCGTAACGGCTCTGTTCCAGTATGGTCGCATTACCACTACTGAAAGCAAAGCGAAAGAACTTCGCCACGTAGCAGACAAAATGATCTCTCTTGCGAAGAGAGGCGATCTTCATGCCCGCCGCCAGGCTGAAGCATTCATCATGGATAAAGCGGTGACAAAAAAATTGTTTGATGAAACCGCAAAGAAATATACAGAACGCAACGGCGGCTACACCCGCGTACTGAAACTTGAAGCTCGTCTCGGTGACAATGCACCGCAGGCAATTATTGAGCTCGTTGACTGAAATCAGAAGAAACGCTCCGGAAGGGGCGTTTTTTAATGGGGAAATAAAAGAAAGGACAGCAGAAATGAAAAAGAGAATGAAGGATGCAAACCGAACCGGAAAAATAGAAAGAACTTGCCGATTTTTTATTCTATACGGTACAATACAGCAGAGAAAGGGACAGACATGAAAAGAAGCAACAATACTCTCTTTAAAGATATACGGAGCCACGAAGTGAAAGCGCGGGAGAGAATCCTTGCTGCCGCCCGCGGCACATATACCGTCATGGATATAGAAACAACAGGAATGTATTCCGATATTACCGAAATCGCCGCACTCCGTGTCGTGAGTGGAGAAATCCGGGATACTTTCCATACTCTTGTCAAAGCGAAGGGACCTATAGAAAAACGCGTAGAAAGACTTACCGGTATTACCTCTGATATGCTTGAAGAACAGCCGCCTATCGACGATGTACTGCCGATATTTATGACGTTTATTGAAGGATTTCCGCTTGTGGGGCACGGACTTGATTCCGACCTGGTTGTCATTGACAGAAATCTGAAAGCTGTTGGTAAACCTCTTGTTACCAATGATTATATCGATACCCACAGTCTTGCGAAACTCCTTCTTCCGGAAAGGGAAGGAGAACACAGGAAATATTCCGTTAAAGCCCTTGCAGAATATTATGAACTGCCCTGCAGTACTTTCCATCGTGCCATGGACGACTGTATGGCAGAAAAAATGCTTTTTGAAAGACTTTTGGCGGAATGGAAATAGAAAGATAAACATTTGAGGACACGCACATCAGCTGTCCTTTTTTATTGTGTACAATTTCATTAGAATGTTCATTAACTTACTTTTGCAAAATTTTAACTATTGAAGAAGAAAGAAGAATAAAAGTATGATATATCCTAAAGGATAAATTAAACTTGGAGAAAATGATGTATCGGTATAAAGTAAAACATAATCCTTTCCGCCGGCTCAAGATGGCTTTTAAATCAAGAAAACGGACAAGGGGGAATATTTTTTTAGGGGTCGTTACCACTATACTGGCTTCTCTTTCCTTTACTGCCATGTCCGCCTGTGCAAAAGCATTAGCACCTATTTCTTCCGAAGAAATGACTTTTTTTCGCGGGCTTGTAGGGCTTATTTTCATTCCGCTCCTCACGCTCCAGACCAAAGAGCCGTTTTTTACAGGGAAATATAAATTTATGCTTTCTCTTCGAGGGTTCTTCGGCAGTGCGGCTTTGCTTTTTTACTTCCTTTCCATCGAGGGGATGACCTTGGGAGATTCGCAGATCCTTTCACAGTTGGCGGCCTTTTTCATGTGCATTCTTTCACCGATCTTTCTGAAAGAAAAACTGCCTAAAGAAGCTATCCCGGGACTTGTTGTTATCGCGCTCGGCACCCTTTGTGTCGTGCAGATATGGAATTTTGATTCGTTCAATGTATATGCCCTTTTCGGTATCGGGGGCGGCTTTTTTTCTGCGGCCGCATACATCGTCATTTCCATGCTTGCCGAACGGGATTTTAAATCAAATACGGAAATCGTTTTCTATTTCCAGATTTTCAGTATCGCCGTAGGGGCGGCTCTTATGAAAGGCAGTTTCACCATGCCGGAAGGAATTCAATGGGTGTGGCTTATCGGACTGGGACTCTTTGCTCTCTCGGCACAGATGTTTATGACCTGGGCTTTCCAGCATGTGAATTCTCTCATCGTTTCTTTCCTTATGTACAGTGAAATCCTTTTCCATGTTCTTTTCGGCTGGTACTTCTGGGATGAAATACTTACCTGGGCATCCTGGCTCGGCGGCACTCTTATCGTCCTCGGATCTATCATGCTTATGGTATTCAAACCGAAAAGCATTGACAATGACACCCATCACCACGAAGACAGGATTTCCAAGCAGAAACGGAAAGAGGAAAGACCTGCTGAAAACATTGCCCTTGATACGGAAAGATCGATATAGCGGCAGAAATTGATATTTCAGACAAGTTTTATTATGCGAAGCCGATAAAAGAATAAACAGCAAAAAAGACTTTTCCTGTTATGGGGAGAAGTCTTTTAAAGCGATTATAAGGGAAATAATATTCTTGCCATATAGATGACGCCGGTCATGGTGATACAAGACAGGAAAGTCGTCATCATCACGATTTCCGTGGCGAAGTTTTCATGATTATGGAATTCCACGGCGTAAAGGACGGAATTGACAGGAGACGGCACGGCAGACATGATGAGAATCGTCTGTGAAGCGACTTGTGAAAAAGGACAGCCCGCGAGAGCCCAGAGCCGGATGAGGAACCATGCACAGAAAGGACCGATAAGGAGCCGGACAAAGCAGGCAAGCCAGGCATCGGGATCACTGAAAGAAATTTTCGAGCGGTGGATCTGCATGCCGAGTGCCATCATGACGACAGCCACAAGAGCGGCTGCACAGTTTTGAAGGATGGGCCATATGAATGTGCCTGACAGGTCGATGCTGATGGATTTTACAGCAAATGCCGCCGTGAGCGTGTAAATAACAGGCATGTGGAGGACGACACGGAGCGCGTCATGGGGGGAAAGGCTTCCCTTTCCTGCCTGATAAAGACCGAGGGTATTCAGAAACATATTCATCTGTACCAGGACGAGCGTGCTTACGGCTGCGGCTTCCGCCAGATAAGGCGTCCCGCTTTCCGTGACATAAGGAGCGTTGGAGAAGACAAGGGCAATCAGGGCGATACCGATATTTCCCGCATTGGAAAACATGGTGCCGTTTTTAAAAGCTTCCCGCTTTCCGGCATCCCAGTTTCTTGCTTTGGCAATAAGCGTCCCGATGACGCCGAGCATAGCCATGAGGACAAGGGAAATAATGAAAACGTGGAAGAGAGAAAAATCAATCTTTGCCACATAAATGCTGTAAAAAATAAAACAGGGAAGAATGATGTAAAAGGTCAGTTTGGTCAGAGAACTGACGTCGAGCCGGAAGCGCCTGTCCATGAAGTAGCCGATAGCTACAAAGATTAGAAGGGGCAGGATATTGTCGGTGATGATTTGCAGAAATGCCATATTAAACTCCTGCAGGAAATAAATACTGTGCCAGCCGGATAGCGCATGTGAGCGTCACAAGGCCGAAAGCAGAGCTGTACAGGATGGATTTGGCCACTCTGTGGGGACAGCAGTTGTAATCGACGGCAAAAAGGATAAGCGAAAAAGAAGAGGGGACAGCGGCATAAATGAAGAAAACCTGTGCCGTTACAGGGGTAAAAACGCCGGCCAACATAATGATGGCAAAGGCAATCAGCGGAGACAGGAAGAGTTTATTTATCGATGTACCGATGGTAAATAAATCCGGTCTGCCGATAGGCGTACGGTGAAGCTGCGCGCCGGCGGTAATCGTCGTAAGAATGATGAAAGCGCCTGTGAAATGGGAAAGCACAGGCCACAGAAAGGTTTGTTCCAAAGCGATTCCGCCTATGCGGACGGCTGCTGCCGCGAAAATTGCGTAAACAGCGGGCATGGAAATAATAAATTTTACAGTACTGGACAGAGAATTTCCTTTCGCCCCCAGAAGCGAGGCACCAACCGTATTGATGGCGATATTCATCAAGATCAGGAGAAGGACGATTGCGCCGCGGGCCTCATCAAGGTATGGCGCAGCTCCGTCTGATGCATATGGCGGATGGGAAAATATCATGAGGATGAGGGCGATGCCGATCTGCCCTGCATTGGAGAGTGTAGAAAGAGCACGGAATGTGTTTTTCTCATCATCCGTAAATCCAAGTGCCTTTGCGATGAGATAGGCTGCCGCGCTGTCGGCGAGGAGGAGAGTGATGCCGGCTGGAAGAAGAATTGCTGTCGCCGCATCGGGACGGTACAAATACATGCTGTAAAAAATAAAGGCAGGGAGAACTACCCGGGTCACCAGCTTGGCGTAAGTATTCAGATCCAGCTTGAATTTGGAATCCATAAACCAGCCTGCAGCAAGAAATACGATAAGCGGCAGAATGTCATTCCATAAAATTTGGAGAAATATCATAACGGTCACTTTTCCTAAAATATATTGTCTATAAGACATAGTATACAACGGATGGGCGGCAAGATACAGATGAGCAGTTATATTTGTTTCAGAAAGCAGAAAGTTCTTTATGGAAAATGGGCCGCCGCCCGGTTTCATTGACAAGGGCAGTGTGTTCCGCTAAAATAAAAACGTTATGGAAGGGTGTCCGAGCGGTTGAAGGAGGCGGTCTTGAAAACCGTTAACTTCGTGAGAGGTTCATGGGTTCGAATCCCATCCCTTCCGCCATATATGCTCGCCGCAGTTTTCCGCTGCGGTGCTTTTTTTCTGAAAAGAGGTTTCTCTTGGTTATTTTTGGACGCCAAATCAATATGATGAGACAAATCCGCCGCGCTGCCGGTCTGACTATCGGCGCGATGATTTATTCAGCGGGGCTGAATCTGTTTCTTGTACCGAACAACATCATTGACGGCGGTGTGACCGGTATGTCTTTGCTTCTTTCCGAGCTGGCAGGGATTCCCTTCAGCGTACTCATCGTGTTGCTGAATATCCCATTCTTTATTCTTGGTTATAAACAGCTTGGTCTGCGCCTGGCGGTGTCTTCCATGTTTGCCATCATCGTGCTTTCCTTCTGGAGCCATATCTTTGAGCAAATGGAACCGGTAACGACAGATCCGTTCTTATCTACCATTTTCGGCGGGATCATCATCGGTCTGGGTATAGGACTTGTCATTAAAAACGGGGGATCCCTCGACGGGACAGAAATTGTTGCCATTTATCTGGACAGCCGTTCCGCTTTTTCCGTAGGCGAGATTATTTTATTCTTCAATTTCTTCATTTTGGGAAGCGCCGGTTTTGTTTTTACATGGAACAGCGCCATGTATTCCCTTATTGCTTATTTTATCTGTTCCCGTATGATGGATGCCGTTTCCACGGGGCTTGATTCGTCAAAAGGCGTATTCATTATTACCACGAAGTACGACGAAGTCGCCTCGGCCATCGTAAACGATATGCATCACTCTGTCACCCGCCTTCATGGACAGGGAGGATTTCTGAAAGATGACAAAGACATTCTCTATGTGGTGATTTCAAGACTGGAAGTGACAAAGATGAAAGGCGTCGTAAAAGGCATCGACAGCGCGGCTTTCCTTTCCGTTTTTGATGTGCAGGAGGTCCAGGGCGGACGTGTGGGGAAAGGCTGGAAGCGGGAAGAAGACAGAAGCCCGTGCTGAGTTATGCAGAGGTGTTTGATTACTATAGAATTTGATGCATGCAGGAATAGAAAACTCTCTTGACATACTGTTATGTAATCCATATAATAAATAAGTCAGTCAGCGGCTGATATAAAAGCGGATTGAAAACCGCCATAAAGAGATGGAGAGGTGTCCGAGCGGTTTAAGGTGCATGATTGGAAATCATGTTGCCGGCGAATACCGGCACGGGGGTTCGAATCCCCCTCTCTCCGCCACGAAGTCAGAGCCTGTCAAGTAAGACGGGCTTTTTTATTTTGTAAAAAATGGAATATTTAAAGATGTAAAAAGTTGTTTTTGCCCCCACTTTGACGACACTTTGTTCCGGTGCGCAAGAAAATTTGATTGTATGGGCTTTTTATTGAAATATGGCAATATATCATTTGTCCTGCAGGCGATTTTAATATTGATTCCGTATAAGGAAGCAAAGAAAACATTTACAATACCGTCCCTGTAAACTATAATTAAAAATAGGAAAAACATTTGAAATATTACTTTGGGAGAGCGATCATGCAGGGGAAAATCGTAACAGCCTTTATTTTTTTAACCATGATGACGGGAGCGGTATCAGCTGCTCCCGTTTTAGATTACACAGGAGCAGAGCGGCTGGAAGAAGCGCGGCAGAGAGAAGAAGAGCGGCAGGAACGGCTGCATGCGCCCCGCGTAGAAAACATTGAGAACGGCCTGAATGAAAAAGAAAAGGCAGACGCCGTTCTTGGGCCCGTATTTAAAATAGACGAAATTATTTTATCGGGGCAGGAAGAAAAGTTCGGCTGGCTGCAGGACATCATACAGCCCCATATTCACACGGAGATGGGGATTTCATCCGTCAACAGGCTGGTAAAAGACCTGAATGCGAAACTGCTGGACAAAGGATACGTGACCAGCCGCGTCGTGATTCCCGAGCAGAATATGAAAAACGGGAAACTCCTTCTCCGCATCCAAACCGGCAGGCTGCATAAAATCATCTACAGCAGAGACAGCGCCGTCATCCCATGGAAAAACGCATTTCCCATCAAAGAAGGAGACATCCTGAACATCCGCCGCCTGGAGCAGGGGCTGGAACAGATGAAACGCGTCAGCTCCCTGGACGTATCCATGAAACTCCTCCCTGCCGAAGAAGCGGACATGACAGACGTGGAACTCACTATAACCAAGGGGAAACAAATAAAGGGAAGCCTTTCTGTGGACGACTCCGGACTGGAAGACACAGGAAGCATCCAGTGGAATGCCGCCCTGGGAATAGACCGGCTCTTTAATGCCAATGACCTCTTCCGCATCAGCGGAAATACAGACGGCTCCCGGGACGGATACGAAAAAGGAACCAGAGGGCAGGGCATTTCCTACTCCATCCCCAGAGGATGGGATACCTTCACACTGCAGCACAACCGCTATCGATACCACCGGACCGTAAAATCCAATCCCTATGACTTCATCAGCAGCGGGAAAACCCGCATCACCAAATTCACCTTCAGCCATGTCATGGGACGCACCAAAAACGAAAAATACGGCTGGGACATAAGCCTTACCAAAAGAAACGCCCACTACTTCATCAACGATATGGAAATCCCCGTACAGGCCATGGACACCACGGCCATGGAAATAGGCCTCTTTGACCGCGTCTATACAGGAAGCGGCACACTGTACACCCGCCTCGGATATAAAATGGGGACAGGATGGTTCGGCGCGAAACCTGATACAGACAATCCGGCGAGTCCCAAAACCCATTATAAAATGTGGCTCCTGGACATAGACTGGCAGAAACCCCTTACCCTGGGACACCGGCCGGCATCCTTCACCACATCCCTTCACGGGCAGTGGACGACAGGCGGCATGCGCCTCTACAGCACAGACATGGTGAGCATCGGGAACAGGTACACCGTCAGGGGCTTCGACGGAGAATACACACTCATGGGAGAAAACGGATGGTACATCCGAAACGAACTGTCATTCTCTCTTCCGCGCCTCCACAGCAGCGTATATGCAGGACTCGACGCAGGCGCCGTATACGGCGTATCCACAGAGATCCTGACAGGAAGAACCATCGCGGGCATGGCGCTGGGAATGAGAGGAACCTTTCCCTCAGGACTCTTCTACGACACCTTTATCAGCAGAGCCTTATACAAGCCTGACGGCTTCCATACGAAAACATGGGCCGGCGGATTCACGCTGGGCTGTCAATTTTAAATGAAATCGGTCAAATTTTAATCAAAACGACAAGAGGTTATGACAAATGAAAACAAGCACAAGCAAACGACTCAGATGGAATATAGCCATATGGCTGGCAGCGGGACTGTTTATGACAAGCACCGCCGGCATGGCGTCGGGCCCCATCATGCCCGATCCGAAAGCGGAAGCCCGCCATCAGCCGCAAGTAGAAGAAACAGCAAACGGCATACCCCTTGTCAATATAACCGCCCCCTCCTCCGGCGGCGTATCCCGGAACGAATACGAAACCTTCAACGTGCCGGACAAAGGCGCCATCCTGAACAACTCCTACACCCTCTCCAAAACCGAACTGGCAGGATACGTACAGGGGAACAATAACATGGCAGAAAGACCGGCCAAAATCATCGTAAACGAAGTCACCGGCGCGGGTTCCACATCCATGGACGGATTTCTGGAAGTGGCGGGAAACAGGGCAGACGTCGTCATTGCCAACCCGAACGGCATCACCGTAAACGGAGGCGGATTCATCAATACAGGCAAAGCCTTCCTCACCACAGGGAAACCCGTCTATGACGGAGAAGACCATTTGCAGCGCTTCGACATCACAGGAGGGGACATCCTTATCGAAGGGAAAGGCCTTGGCGGAAAAGAAACGGGAAGCCTTGCCATCCTTTCCCGCGCCGTGAGAATCAACGCAGGCATCTGGGCCAAAGACCTCCACATCACCACCGGGGCCAACAGCATAGACGCAAAGACCCTCGAAGCCTCTGCCATAGAAGGGAAAGGAGGACGCCCCGCCTTCGCCCTCGACACCGCCGCCATAGGAGGCATGTACGCCGGACGGATCACCTTAGTGGGGACAGAAAAAGGACTGGGCGTCAATAACAGCGGCACATGGAGCGCCGAAGACAACCTCATCCTTGACTGGAACGGCGACCTGAAAAACAGCGGCACCATCTACAGCAAAGGAAATACAGACCTCCGCGCAAGCCGCCTGGAAAACGATAAAACCATCGCCGCGGGGAAAGACATCACCATTTCGGTAGACGGACATGTAACCAATACAGGAACCGTAGGAGCCGGTATCAAGGAAGCCGGAGGACTGACAGAGACCGGTACATTGGAAATCCAATCGGGGAGGGTAGACAACAGGCAGGGAACCCTGCTGGCAGGAAACCATTTGGGTATTTCTTCCGGCAGCCTTTCCAATGAAAAAGGACAGATTTCCGGATATGGAACTTTTCATGCATCAGCAGAGGAAATAAATAATACAGACGGAAAGATATCTTTCATCGGCGACATATCCGTAAAAGCAAAAGATATAGCCAATGACAGAGGGCGCCTCACGACTGAAAGCAGTTTGTTCCTCAGGGGAAATACCGTCACCAATGAAAAAGGAACCATCATAGCCGGCGGGGATGCGTCTTTGTATGGAACGTCCTTCAATAATACAGAGGGGAACATCATCACCGGAAAAGATATGGAGCTGGTCCTGCCTTGGATAAGAAACAGGGGAGGAACTTTTTCTGCCAAAGGCAGCATGAAGATGGCAGCGGAGAAGGAACTGGACAATGAAACAGGCAGACTCCTTTCTGACGGGGATATGGATATCTCCGTGTCTGTTTTAAGTAATAAGAACGGTACGGCATCATCAGGAAAGAATATCACGATCAAAGGAACCTGTCTGGATAATGAGGGAGGAACCCTGTCCGCCCGGGATGGAATTATACTTTATGCCGACCGGTCCGTCAACAATATAAAAGGGAAGATACAGAGCAGCAGAGACATTTCCCTTTCTGCTGCGGCGCTGGATAATCGGGAAGGAAAAATCGTAAGCGGACGGAATCTTGCAGTAAAGACAAAAGAAGACCTGCTCCTTCAGGGGAAAGCAGCAGGCGGAAATAACGCCACCTTTGTGACAGAGGGAAACTTACAGAACCGGACCGATGTGACCGCCGGGAACGTACTGCACCTTTCCGGGAAAACAGTTGGCAATGCTAAAGATACATCCCTCTCGGGAAAACATATTTCTATAGAAGCCGGGCAGGTAGAAAACCGGGGGCTGGTGCAGGCGTCGGATACCGTATCCATAGAGGCCGGAACCCTCGACAATATAGGAACGGGAAAAATATACGGGGATACCATCCGTCTTTCTGCCGCTGCCCTGCATAACCATGTGGATGCGGATAAAGAAAAGGCACTGGAAAAAGCACAGGAACAAGCGGAAACGGCGAAACGGGACATGGAAAAAGCCTTGGAAGACTTAGCCGCCGCCCAAGGTACAAACCCTCAAGGAAATTCTCCGGAAGCGGAAGCGGCGGAATCCGTCTATCTGGCGAAAAAAGAAACTTTCATGGTACTGCAAAAAGCAGCCTCGGACATATATGAAGAAATCCACGGGATGCCTGCCGGAACGGCAGCCGCACGCAAAGAACTGGACATCAGGGCTGACCGTATAGATAACAGAATCGGCGCCATGCTGTACAGCGGCAGTACCCTGTCCATACGCGGGAAAAGCAGAGAAAAAACGGAAACCGTGGATAATTGGGGCGGCACTGTCGCCTCACGGGGAGACATGTCTATACGGGCTGATCATCTGGCAAATAGAAATGCCAATCTGGCATTCGGCATGGAAGAAAGCGGGTGGGAACAGGCAGAACCTGACCGTGTCAGATTTAGTGCGGGCGGACAGACCTACAACGTGCTGCGGAGCCGGCTTGCCCCCTGGGAAATCGGGCAGGAAGGGAGCCGCACAGGTCCGGGCGCTTTGGATATCCATTACATCGTTCATCCCGAGCTGTATGGAAAAGAACAGGAACTGCCCCTTGTGAAATCCGGGAAAGGATTTGGTCGGAGGATGCATTATACCACCTGGGACAGCCCTGACTGGCAGCTGCCCGGCGTTAAGACGCTGGGAATCACCCCGCCTTCCGCGCCCCCACCCGAAGGGACGCCTGCTTATGACGCGTGGCAGGCAGAGTATGATGCGAAACTGCGGGAACTCGAAGAAAAAATACCGGCTTACAATGCCCGTGTCCATGAAGCGAACCGGAGAATAGAATTTGAAGACTATTACCTGTATGTCTCAAAAAAGAAAACCATCACCCCGACCCTTCTTTCCACTGCACCGGGGACCATACAATCCGGCGGGGATCTGCTGCTGGATACCGACACCTTAAACAAAGACAGCGCCATACAGGCGGGAGGCACATTAAAGGCTGCCGCCGGGAATCTGTCCAATATAAGCACGGCAGTGAAATCGGAAACACTCCGCTGGAATACGGTGACCTTCAGCGAAGTCGTCCGTGTGGCGATGGGAACCAAACACAGCCGTCACAGCCATCCCCAGGATGAGTATGAAGCGCCGGCGCTTTCAGATGCCCATTTGCCGACCGTCATTGCGAAAGACCATGCCTCGCCTGCCATCAGCGCCGTTACCGCCCCATCCATGAAAGACCTTACGGTAAAGGATGATGCAGGATATACGCAGACCCTTACAGGACAGATCAGCAGAAACATACCCAATACATCCATTTATAAAATCAATAAAGAAACCACGGCTACATACCTTATTGAAACAGACCCTGCCTTTACCGACAGAAAGAAATTCCTGTCATCCGACTACATGTATGAACAGATGAAATGGGATCCGGACAAAACCATGAAGCGGCTGGGAGACGGCTTCTACGAACAGGAACTTGTCAGACAGCAGATCATGAGCCTCAGGGGGACAAGATACCTGCCCGGCTATACCGGAGACGAAGAAGAATATAAAGCACTGATGGAAAGCGGTGCGGCCTTTGCCCGGAAATATGATCTGAAACCGGGCATCGAACTGACAAAAGAACAGATGGCGGCCCTTACAGGAGATATCGTCTGGCTCGTCAGGGAGAAAGTCATCCTGCCCGGAGGGAAAACGGAATACGTCCTTGTCCCGCGGGTATACCTCAAAGCGGGAAGCAGAAAAGAACTGCGCCCTGACGGATCCCTTATTTCTGCTTCCCGTATCGTGATGGATCTGAAACAGGATCTGGAAAACAGCGGCACCATGCAGGGGAAAGACGGTATTTCCGTTAAGGCGGGAACCATAAACGGCCATGGAAACTTTACCGGCGGGCATATTGCTCTGGACACACAGAAGGACATGGCGCTTCACGGTATCCTTGCAGCGGAAAAAAGCGTCAAACTGGCAAGCGGGGGAAATATAGATATCACCTCGGAAACCTACCGCACAGCAGATAAAAACGGATCCTACCGTACCGGCATGGCAAAAACAGCAGGCATCGCCGTCAAAAACAAAGAAGGTCTGCTCCTCCTGTCTGCAAAAAATGACCTGTCCCTCTCCGGTGCGGAACTGGAACAGCTGGGCGAAAAAGGCGCTTCCCTGCTGTCCGCCGGCCGTGACGTCCGCATAGGTGCCGTGCATACAGACAACTATGCCCAGGGCATTACAGACAGCGACAACTACCTGAAAGACCGTACCGTAAAAGACGAAGGGACAGTCCTTGTTGGGAAAGGAAATGTGCAGATCGGGGCAGGCCGTGACATCACGGCAAAAGCCGCCTACGCGGAAAGCAAAGACGGGAGCATCCGCATGGCCGCAGGAAGAGACATCGCTCTCACCGCGGGAGAAGAAAGCAGCCGTCACGAACTGGGGCTCAAGTACAAAGAAAGCGGCGTCCTCGCCACCAGTCAGACCACGATGAAAGAAGATACTGCCATAGAGAAACCGGAAGGCAGCCTCATTTCCGGAAAAGAAGTGCAGGTGGCAGCGGGACGGAACATAGCGCTCCAGGCCTCTGCCGCAGCCGGAGAGAATGACGTCACCCTCACTGCCGGAAATGATATCACTGTAGACAGTGCCGATGAGAAAATACGAAACATAGACTATAAACAGGTAAAGAAAAGCGGCCTCATAGGAAGCGGCTTAGGCTTCACCATCGGGAGCGAAAAGAAAAAAGACAGCTATGACACCGAAGAAACCACGCAGGCAGGAAGCACTGTGGGAAGCGTCAAAGGAAACGTCACCATCCATGCCCAAAACAACATCACCGTCAGAGCCTCCGACATCATTGCAGGGAAAGACACCCTCATCACAGGAAGAAACGTAGACATCGAAAGCAAAGACAATATCTACAGAGGAAAAGAAGAACACGAATACAAAAAGAGCGGCCTTACCGTATCCTTAGGAGGGGCGGTAATCACCGCGAAAGACAATATCATCCGGCCAATAAAGAACGCCGGACAGGCGCGTGACGGACTGCTTGGGAAACTCTATGCCGCCGATGCGGGATTTAACCTGCATGATGCGGCAAAGACATATAAAAACATAGGAGACGTGAAAAAGGGACTGACCCTTGACGTCAGCCTCGGAACCCAATCCGCCAAATCCGATAGCCGGTACCAGGGAACAGAAGCCAGAGAAAGCAGGATCGTTTCCCAAGGAAATATACGCATAAAGAGCGATGAAAACATTGCCGTAAAAGGCTCACAGATAACAGGCGAAAACGTGACCCTGCAGGCCGGGAAAGACATCCGCCTTACCGCCGCAGAAAACAGGAAGACAACAGAAGGGAACAGCAGGAGCAAAGGCGCAGGAATTACCGCATCCTTTGGTATAGGCGGACTCCAAAATGTAGGCATCAGCGCGGGAAAATCCAAAGGGAATATGGAAGAAGAGATAATAACCCATACAGGAAGCGCCGTCACCGCTAAAGAAACCCTGGCCATGGAAAGCGGGAAAGATATAGACATTAAAGGAAGCAAAGCAGGCGGAAAGAAAGTAGAAGTAAAAACAGGAAACAACCTCTCCATAGAAAGCTTGCAGGACAGCCATACCTACCACAGCCGGGACAAAGAAAGCGGCATCCATCTGCAAAGAGATATTACCGCCCGTCCGGATACAGGAAAAAAGAAAATGGACGATCCCTACTTCTCCATCGGGAAAAAGACAGAAACCACAGACAGTACCTATACCAGCGTCACAAAACAGGCAGGCATCTATGCAGGAAAAGAAGGATACGACATCCAAGTCAAAAACAACACCCGCCTCAAAGGAGCCGTCATAGACAGCAAAGCACCGGCAGAAAAGAACAAACTCACCACCGGTACTTTGGCATGGGAAAACATAGACAACAAAGCGGAGTACAAAACAGGAGGACATGGAATATCCTACAACGGGAAAATAGGAAGAGGAGACAAGAACGATCCCTTAGACTCCCAAACAAATAACCGCTATGGGAAAGACGCCATAACAGGACAAAGAAACGGAATGAACAAAATCACCCCAACCATCTACGGCTCAAAAATCCCGTTAAACGAAAGAGGCATCCTGAATACACCCATACCGTCCGTCAAAGGAAAAGCAGGAACAACCACGAGGTCAGCCGTAGCCAAAGGAACCATAACCATCACAGACAAAGAAAACCAGAAACAGGACATAGAGAAACTAAATAGGAACACAGAAGACAGCTTAAAGAAACTCAAAGAAATCTTCGACAAAACAAAAGTAGAAGAAAGAAAACGACTATTGGAAGAACTGGGAATAGTCGGAAACCGGGCCATCCATGAGATAGCCTCCCACAATGGATGGAAAGACGGATCCACAGAAAAGGTAGCCCTCCATGGCATGCTGGGAGCCATCACAAGCGCCAAGAGCGGAGGAAGCGCGCTAAGCGGCCTGATAGCAGGGGGAGTCAACGAATATGCCATAGAGTACTTAAAACAGACCAAAGGGAAAGACTGGATAGCCAAGCACCCTGACATAGTACAAAATATCTCTGCCGCCTTTGGAGGGATCCTGTCCAAGATGACAGGAGGGAGCGGACACACAGGTGCCTACATCTCCCAGATGGGAACGAAGTGGAATGAGTATTTGCTTACACAATTAGAGCGCTCTGAAGAAGAATTATGGGAGCAAAAAGAGAAGGAGCGTGAGCAGTACCCTGGAAACGGAGCATATTCTAAAGAGGAAATAGAAGATGCAATAGAAAAAGGAGTGATAAAAGAAAAAGATTATTTTATGAATTTAGCGAATGCTTATCCGGGAGGTGCTGGAATTGCTTTGGAAATGTCTGCAATGAGTGATTATGAAATTCAACAAAAGTATGGAAATCAAATGACTTTAATTGAAGGTAGGACTTATGTAATTAATCAAAAATCTCCTTTTGCTGATACTATTATGCATTCGATTAATTATACTAATGCACTGGGAGATGCAATTAGTAGAGTACGTGCAAGTGGGATTCGAGATCAATATGTTGATTTTACAGTAGATATTAGATCAGATTCAAAAACAAATGAAATATTTGATAATTCTTCATTTTTACTGGCCGGCACTTATTCTGGAAATATAAGCGTCATGATAGATTCGAAAGGAGTTATACATGAACGAAGTTGTTTTATTGATAATTATAATTTTGAAAGACATAAGTTACCAAATTCATATGGTTTCGGAAAAATTATGGAGTTAAATAATGCGGCAGCGTTATCAATGCAAGCAGGGAAACTAAAACCATTTATGTGGATACTTTATGTACATAGAACATTTTCTCGCTTTGGGGAAAGTAATGAGGAGTAACATATGTCAAGGATAAAAGAATTAAACTTAAAAAGGATAGCATTCTACGCATTGGGGATTCTACTCTGCTATGCTGGAATTACATATATGGACACGTGGTTAACTAAGGTGAATCAGGAACTTAATGATAGTTTTAATACAATAGATTGGTTTTGTGAAACTCGAATTCGCGTTTTAAAAGGGAATTATTTATTAGTGGATACGAAAAAGGAGAGAATTATTACCAAGCGAACCGTTGCGGTATGTCTAATTAATAATAAAATTTATGCTTTGGGTGAGGGTGAATATGTCGTGTATGATATGGAAACAGGAAGAGAAAAGGTATTTATAAAAGATAATAATATGCATACAGATGTCATACAACCTATACAGCATATACCGGAAGAATCCTATAAGCTTGCAGATAAAGAAAGAGTCTTGACTTATTCTGATTTCACCAAAGAAGAACAACTTGGTTTCCAAATCATGTTTATGGATCCACATAAAGGAAGAGCTGTTTATTATTCACCATTTTATTGGTCACCCTATAACAATAGAGTTATTGATGTAAATAATTTAATAAAAATAGGGTTTATTAGTGACTGGAATATTAAGGATGATGTATTCTATGCATATGGAAGAGATAATTTTATTGTGATTACCGGGCATGGAGAAAAAATTCGACAATATTATAATGAAGCATTAACGTTAGGAAAGAGACTTAAAACTAAATGTTGTGAGATAGATAAAAAGGAAGCATTATATGGAAATCGGTACTCTGTACTGGCAGATATTAATGAGTTTACACCGGATGAGATAGAAATTTTGCATAGTTTATGGAAGGAAAGTTTTTTAAGAAGAGTGCCGGAAGAGAAAGAAGAGGAAGAGGAACAGGAAAAAGAGATGGATCGTGTTTGGCATAAAATAAGGACTGAGCAATAATCAATATTGTCATGCATTTATTTAGGGAAGAAAGAATATTGGGATCTATAGATAATGCGGCAAGAGACATAGCCGCTCCCGTAAAGAGAGCCGGAGAAGTGGGAGACGGCCGGCTGAAAGCCCTGTATGCCCTGCAGGCAGGAATGAACGCAAGAGACATACAGAAAAACCAGAAGACAGATAAAGCCATTAACAAGAACAACGCCGTAGGAATCAATATCAGCCTGGGCAGCACCGGATGGAAAGGCCATGCGGAAACCATTACCGAAGAAACAAGAGGAAGCCGGATCACCGCAGGAAGAACAGCCGCTATTATTGCCAAAGAAGACATGACAGTCAAAGGCAGCACAGTCAATGCCAAAGACATCCATCTCAAAACGGGAAACAACATCCACATCCTCTCCTCCGAAAACAAGAGCACAACCACAGAAGAAACCAAAGGAAAAAGCGGAAGTATAGGAGCCTTCCTCAGCAAAGGAGGATATGGCATCGGCGCGTCCTACGGGAAAGGAAAAGGACAGACAGAAGAAACCACCCTTACCCATACCCCGTCAGACATCACTGCGAAAAATACGGTAGCCCTTTCCGGCGGAAACGACACCCTGATCCGGGGCGGGACAGTTAAAGGAAACAAAGTTACTGCTAACGCAGGAAGAATGTCCATAGAAAGCGAACAAGACAAAAAGAACTACAAAGAAACAGGCAAAACCACCGGCCTGTCCATCAGCTACACACCGGGAAGCGCCGTCACCGTAAGCGGAGGAAAAGGAAAAACAAACACAGACTCCACCTACGAAAGCGTTACAAAACAGGCAGGCATCTATGCAGGAAAAGAAGGATACGACATCCAAGTCAAAAACAACACCCGCCTCAAAGGAGCCGTCATAGACAGTAAAGCACCGGCAGAAAAGAACAAACTCACCACCGGTACTTTGACGTGGGAAAACATAGACAACAAAGCGGAATACAAAACAAGCGGAAAAGGAATCTCCTACAGCACAGGAGCAGGAATCCCCTTAAATGCCTTAGGACTCCTTTCAAACATGGATCCCACCGTGAAAGACAAAGAAGGAACAACCACGAAATCCGCCGTAGCCAAAGGAACCATAACCATTACAGACAAAGAAAACCAGAAACAGGACATAGAGAAACTAAATAGGAACACAGAAGACAGCTTAAAGAAACTCAAAGAAATCTTCGACAAAACAAAAGTAGAAGAAAGAAAACGACTATTGGAAGAACTGGGAATAGTCGGAAACCGGGCCATCCATGAGATAGCCTCCCACAATGGATGGAAAGACGGATCCACAGAAAAGGTAGCCCTCCATGGCATGCTGGGAGCCATCACAAGCGCCAAGAGCGGAGGAAGCGCGCTAAGCGGCCTGATAGCAGGGGGAGCCAACGAATATGCCATAGAGTACTTAAAACAGACCAAAGGGAAAGACTGGATAAACAAGCATCCCGATACAGTGCAGAACATCTCAGCCGCCTTTGGGGGAATCCTGTCCAAGATGACAGGAGGAAGCGGACATACAGGCGCCTACATCTCCCAGATGGGAACGAAGTGGAATGAGTTGGAAGAAATTAGAGAAGTTGATAATTTAAATGAAGCGCAAGATATTATGAATGAAAATGTAAATGAAGAAAAGGAGGCAAGTAGAACGCCTGAATCTGACTTCATGCAGGAATATCCGGATTTGAGTAATGAAATATTTAAGAACCATAGAGATATTGCGAACTCCGCGGGGCAATTCATAGGCAGTTCAATGGGTGCAGAAGTAGCAGCAGACCTATTAAGGCATGCCTTATATGGAAATGGTTCGCCTGTTTCAGCTGATAGTCAGTTAGGGCAAAAGATTAGTTCTGATTTGAATAACTCTGCTATTCTTAGGGCTGCTATACAATCTTATGGAATGAAATTAAAAGTTGGTGAAACTAAGTATATTTACGGGTCTGTTAATTTGCAGGTAAAAGATGAGTATGATAATGATGCTACTATTAATGAAGTACTGGGATATGGGAGAATAAAATTGGGGCTACAAATTACAAGGAATGAAAATAGTATAGATTATTATGGACAGGCCAGCGATGCATATAATTTTGAGTGGCATGATGTCAATTCCAATTTAGAAAAGATGAAAGAGGATTCTTCTTGGGATCAATTTGGGAAACTAATAATTGATGCCATAAATAACGGGGCAGCAGGATATCAAGAAATTGGCGCGATACAGGCTTTTGACTGGAGTGGAACTCTTGATGGAACAATAGGGTTAGAATAAGGAGGAACATTGTGAGAAAGAAAATATTCCTTGCGTGTTTGGCCTTTTGTTTATACAATGCTTTTCTTATGGGAATTCATATGGTTATGATTCTATCGGAACCTACTATTTGGAGTCCAGCGGTAAGAACTGTATTTGGACATGCATCTCGCATACAAATAGTAGAAAGAAATAGGAATTTGCTTTATTTGGAATTATGTGATAATAGACCGGAAGATAAAATAAAAATGAAATCAACGATTCTAGATAGGGATGTATATGAAAAAGAAAGCGAAACGGATATATTTTACAGAGATAAAGTGTTCTATTCTTATGGTAGTGCCGGATTTTATACGATTTATGCGAATCCATTTAGGATAAAGGTATATAGGAATCCGTCTCAGCCATTAGAGGAGAAACAAGAGATAGATAGATCCTTAGCGAAGTATAACAGTGATGAGATACAAGTAATTTCATCACTGTCAGATCTTACTTCAGAAGAGCGGCAGGCATATGAGAAGTTGAGAGTGAAAGCAGATAATAAAAAAGGTAGATAAATATATGCCGATGGAACGGATGAGCGTCAATTATCTTTTCCTGCGGAGACAACAGTAAATTTCGAAGGGTTGGTATATGAAAAAAGTTATTATATCATAGTATTTCCAATAGACAGATGAATGGGGAAATATTTCAAGTCAGGATGATCACTACAGCAGCTGACATAGGAAGAAACCCGACCATAGAAAGCGAACAGGACAAAAAGAATTACAAAGAAACAGGCAAGACATCCGGACTGTCCGTCAGCTACACACCGGGAAGCGCCGTCAGCGTAAGCGGAGGAAAAGGACAGACAAACACAGACTCCACCTACGAAAGCGTCACAAAACAGACGGGCATCTATGCAGGAAAAGAAGGATACGACATCCAAGTCAAAAACAACACCCGCCTCAAAGGAGCCGTCATAGACAGCAAAGCACCGGCAGAAAAGAACAAACTCACCACCGGTACTTTGGCATGGGAAAACATAGACAACAAAGCGGAGTACAAAACAGGAGGACATGGAATATCCTACAACGGGAAAATAGGAAGAGGAGACAAGAACGATCCCTTAGACTCCCAAACAAATAACCGCTATGGGAAAGACGCCATAACAGGACAAAGAAACGGAATGAACAAAATCACCCCAACCATCTACGGCTCAAAAATCCCGTTAAACGAAAGAGGACTCCTGAATACCCCCATACCGTCTGTGAAAGGAAAAGCAGGAACAACCACCCGATCGGCCATATCTAAAGGAACCATAACTATCACGGACAAAGAAAACCAGAAACAGGACATAGAGAAACTAAACAGGAACACGGAAAACAGCCTGAACAAACTCAAAGAAATCTTCGACAAAACAAAAGTAGAAGAAAGAAAACGACTGTTGGAAGAACTGGGGATAGTCGGGAACCGGGTCATCCATGAGATAGCCTCCCACAATGGATGGAAAGACGGATCCACAGAAAAGATAGCCCTCCATGGAATGCTGGGAGCCATCACGAGCGCCAAGAGTGGAGGAAGCGCCCTAAGCGGCCTGATAGCAGGGGGAGCCAACGAATATGCCATAGGATACCTGAAAAAGACCAAAGGGAAAGACTGGATAAACAAACATCCCGATACCGTACAGAACATCTCCGCCGCCTTTGGAGGAATCCTGTCCAAGATGACAGGAGGGAGCGGACACACAGGCGCCTACATCTCCCAGATGGGGACGAAGTGGAATTTACAGTTAGATGAGCATGCCCAAAATATAAGAGAAAAGTTATGGAAAGAACAAAAAAAAACATATGATAATGAATATGTAGATAATGAGAATGTAGGAGATGCATATACCAATCTTGAAATTAGTAGTGCAGAAGCTAATCTTGAAAGTAGGTATAAGCAATCTACCCAGATGAAATTGGCACCTGTTGCTACAGAACTCTTAGGATATTATATGGATGGAGATAATTCTAAACATGGTATTACTAATATTGAATATACGGAGCATGGATTACGTGTTGTGGAATTTGGAGAAACTTCAGTTTTAAATAAGGTACTTAGAAATGATAAACCGATAAACATGCGCTTTATCAAGGATACGCTAAATTATGCAGGGAAATCTCCTATAATTACCTCTGCAGATAGTTATTCCTTTTATACGAGTGGTGTAGATCTTGCATTGGGATTAGGAAGTGCAACAGCCATTACTTCAATTAAGTTTGAAGAGGGAAAAATCCTTGCCAAAATAACAGTGACAGACCACTACGATTTTGGTAAAAAAGAAGCAAACGCAGGAGATTTCTTAAAATCGGCATATATATTGCAACAATCGGGTAGAAAGAAGACTTTTGCATATAAAACTACATATGATGTTACCTATACAATAGACGAGTTTCTTGATTATATTCTGAAAGGTATAGGTGATTGATATGAGAAATACTAAAATATTGGTTGCTTTTAGTTTATTAATAGGGTTATGTGTTGATTTACACATGAATACATTTCAATTTGAACATTCAACTTATTATGCGGCATTTAGATATAGGTTCAAGGTTGACAGGATATTTACCGATTTGTGGACAAAGACGGCCTTAGAGTCGGATTGTTTCGCTTATAAGTATGAATATCCATATATATTTTTGTATGGCATAGGAGGATATACAA